>OKOG01000001.1_pt1 | contig 729591 bp, 628 predicted proteins | sample 1610191 | NCBI WGS metagenome assembly OKOG01 (sample SAMN04436628, study PRJEB24849) | human gut metagenome | biome: human gut; feature: NICU; material: stool | host: Homo sapiens | place: USA: Saint Louis, MO | collected 2012-04-22
ATATATAATGTTTTGTGGCTCCCAGCTTGTATGGCTGGGAGCCACAAACACATGTACAGACATTCTCACTCTGATCTCTCGGCTGCGTCCTGGACGACGTGCCCGGGAGGGTGTCAGTGGTGTCGTGCGTCCCAATGCGAGAAGATAGGGCTATGTCAGATTCTTCCTCTCCTCAGTCCGACGGTAGGCGCAACGACCGGGGTCGTCCCAGTCGTCATGGTGGCTCGCCCCATCGGGGTGGTTCGTCTGCTGGTCGTCCGCAGGGCGGTTCGCGAGGACGTGGCCGTACACATGACGATCGTCGTGACGCCGAGACTCGCCCCGGCCGTCGTTCTGGTGGACGTCGTGACCGAGGCCAGTACAACGATCGTCGGCGCCAGGGCGGCCCGCGTCGTGATGACCGACGCAATGGCGTCGATCGTCAGCCCAACTCACAACGTCACTCGCGTCTGGACAACGAGGTTGAGGAAGAACCGTTGCACCCAGGCCTGCAACCGCGTGACGACGAGCCCATGGCTCCCCTCGACTTTGATGAGAAGGCCCTGCCTGCCTCGGTGAAGGCCGAGCTTCGTGGCGTGCCCTCCGACACCGCGCACATCATTGCCGGGCATCTCGTTGCGGCATCGGAACTCATCGACGAGAATCCCGAACTCGCCAATGCACATGCCCAGGCTGCCCGTCGCCGGGCTGCCAGGTTGCCGGTGCTACGTGAAGTTGCTGCCGACACCGCCTATGCTGCGGGTGACTATGCGTCTGCCCTCAATGACTACCGTGCCTTGCGGCGTATGACCGGCAATGACAACTATGTGCCTGTCATGGCCGACTGTGAGCGTGCGCTGGGGCGTCCCTTGGCCGCCCTCAAACTCATCGAGACCGGCGAAAAGGCCTCCCTGTCCGGCAGCCAGCAGGTTGAACTGGTACTCGTCAAGGCTGGTGCCCGCGAAGACCTGGGTCAGCATGCCGAGGCGCGGCGTCTGCTGAGAGAGGCAATCACCACGACGACTGGTCCCACCGAGGCCGTTGCTCGCCTGCACTATGCATTTGCCGAGATACTGCTTGCCGACGGGGACGAGAAGATGGCACGGCGCTGGTTTGCCAGTGCCGAGACCCATGACCCGGGCAAGCTGCTGGACGCGCAGGACCGGGTGGACATCATCGACGGGTTGGATCCGGCACCAGAGGATGAAGTTGTCCTCACCGAGATCGAGGACGATGGCAAGGCCGATGACTGAAGCACTCATTGATTCCCATGACGCTGCGCTCTTCGACCTGGACGGCGTGGTGTATCTCGGATCCGAGGTCGTGCCGGCGGCACCTGCCACGATGTCCCGGCTGCGTGCGCGTGGCGTGGGCGTGGGTTTCGTGACGAACAACGCCGCTCGAGCCACCACCGTGGTCGCCGATCAGCTCACCGACATGGGCATTCCCGCAGCGCCCTCGGACGTCGTCTCCTCCGCCGAGGCCGTGACGGCCCTGGTCGCCACCAAGCTGGGGCAGGGGGCCCGGGTACTCATCGCTGCTACCTCCAATGTTGACGATCTGGCCCGGAAACGCGGCCTCGTCCCGGTGCACGGCGCTGATGAGCATCCGCAGGCTGTCATCCAGGGCTATGACCCGGACATCGAGTGGTCGCGGTTGGAGGAGGCAGCCTTCGCCGTCCAGGCCGGTGCGCGTTGGTACGCGTCCAATCCCGACATGACCCGCCCCACTGATCGCGGGCTGGTCCCGGGGCTCGGGGCGCAGCTTGCCGTCGTGGGTGCTTGCGTCGATCGGAAACCGACGATGGCCGGCAAGCCGGCTCGCCCCCTGCTGGAAGCCACATGCACTCGGCTGGGGTGCCATCGACCGATCTTCGTCGGGGACCGGTTGGACACCGACATCCTTGGCGCCCGCAATGCCGGCATCACGTCACTGTTCGTCCTCACCGGGGCCCATGGGGTGCACGACCTCATGGATGCCGATCCTGATCGTCGCCCCGACCACATCGGTGCCGATCTCGGTGCGCTCCTCGAGCCACCCCAGCGAGTTGTCGTCGACGGCGACGCGGCACGGTGCGATGGGCAGCTCGTACGCCAGATCGATGGCGATCTCGAGGTCGACCTGACCAACCATGACATGGCAGCCCAGCTCTGCGGGGTGCGGGCTCTGCTGGAGCTCGTGTGGACGGATAGGGTGCCCGTGAACCACGACGCTCTGTCGGTGTTCGACCTGCTGCACTGAATCGAGTCGCGCCGGATCGATTCGCGTTGGGTCAAGCTGGGTCGACCCGCGGTGGGTTGATTTGCACCGGGCCAATCTGAGTTGAACCGATCCGCGCCGGGTCAATGTGCACTGAATCGATCTGCGCCGGATCAATCCGCACTGGGCCAGTCGCGCTGGTTCATCCCCGTGCCCGTGGCGCATCACACTGCGCTGGTTGCAGCGCAGCTGGACGTGTCCGAGCTTGGTGGCCCGTCCTGAACGGTGTTCAAGATGAAGCTATGATACTGGGTGCGCCGCGTGGCGGTGCTGACTGGCACGTCTGATCGAGAACTGAGTCGGATCGGACGTGCGTCATCGCAACGTTTTCTAGGAGATTGATCGTGGCAGCATCCCGCCGCTTCCAGGCAACGGATCTGGCTCTCATCGCGGTTTTCGCAGCCCTCATCGCCGTCCTTGCCATCATCCCGCCGTTGTTCGCGATCGGAGCCGTGCCGTTCGCGATCCAGATGATTGCCGTCATGCTCGCTCCACTCGTGCTGGGCGGTGTGCGTGGCGGCAGTGCCAATGCGCTGTACCTCATCGTCGGGGCTCTCGGCCTGCCCGTCTTCGCCGGTCAGTCCAGTGGACCCGGCGTCCTCTTCGGACCCACTGGCGGATACATCTGGGGATTCGTCCTCGGCGGATTCGTCTCCGGTGCCGTGGCCACCCAGATGCTGTCCCGTCGTCCTCGCAAGGCCATGCTGCCGGTCCACCTGTACCTCGTCGCCATCGTCGACCTGCTCGTCATCTACCTGTGCGGCGTGCTGGGCCTGGTGGGATTCGCCAAGATGGGATTCGGTGCCGCCCTGGCCGCCAACGGCCCGCTGCTGCTCATCGACCTCATCAAGGCCCTCATCGCCGTGGCCATCGCCGTCGCCGTCCTCACCGCCTTCCCACGGCTGCTTCCTGCCGCCCGTACCGCCAACGACGTGCCCGCCGGCACCACGACGCAGCCCAACGCCAGCACCTCCCAGGCTCGTGACAGTTCCGACTCCGCCGGCACCGCAGCCCCCAGACACGCCATCCAGACCCACACCACCGGTGGTCGGCCTGGCGAGGACCCCAGCGCGACGGTTGCGGGAACGGCTACCGAGCCGATGACGAAGTGATCGCGTGATCGAGTTCCACGATCTCAGTCTGAGCGTTGACGAGTACGATGTCGAGGGCAACCATCGCACCACCACCATCCTGCGCGACGTCGACGTCACCCTGCCCGAGCGCCGCATCGCCGTGGTCGGCCCCAACGGTGCCGGAAAGTCGACCCTGCTCAAACTCGTCAACGGCCTGGCCGAACCCACCAGCGGCACCGTCCTCGTCAACGGAATAGAGCCGAAGGCCAACCCGGGACTGGCCCGGCGACAGGCGGGTTACGTCTTCACCAACCCCATGGCCCAACTGGTGATGTCCACTCCGGTGGCCGACGTGGAGTTGTCATTGCGCAGCAGCATCAAGGATCGCAGAGCCCGTCATCGTCGAGCCCTGGAACTGCTCGACAGGCAGGGACTCTCCGACATCGCAGGACGCTCCGTCCATGACCTGTCAGGTGGGGAGCGTCAACTCGTCTCCCTGGCCAGCGTGCTTGCCGTCGAACCAGACATCATCCTGGCCGATGAACCGACGACCCTGCTGGACCTGCGCAATCGGGAGATGCTGCGCATCGCCTTCGAGCGCCTCGAACAGCAGATCCTGTGCTGCACCCACGATCTGGAACTGGCGGCCAGCTTCGACCGGGCCCTGGCCGTCGAGGGCGGGCAGATCGTCGACGACGGGGAGCCCGCAGCCGTCATCGCCCGGTACCGAAGCAGAATGGTGGGGCAGCTGCAGTGAATCGACTGGGACACGGTGGGGACTATCTGGGCAGCTATCGACCCGGCAACAGTGCGGCCCACCGAATGCCGTTGTGGGCGAAATACCTCGTCGTCCTCCTGGTGGGCGTCGTGCCATTCATCTGGCGACGGTGGTGGCTGTCCATTGGCTGCGCCATGCTGGCCGTCGTCATCGTCCTCGTCGTGGCCAGACTGCCGTCCCGGGCGGCCCTGCGACTGGGCCCTGCCCTGTGGGTCATGAATGCCCTCATCCTCGTCTACCACGTCTTCCTCACCACATGGCAGAACGGTGTGGCCTATGTGGGGGCCATCATGGCAGCCATCTACACCGCCAGGATGCTCACCTGCACCACCGATCCCGGACGGATCATGGACGCCACGGCAGCAGTGGCCAGACCATTTCGTCTTCTCGGTGCCAAACCCGAGAAATTTGCCCTCACCATGGCGATCATGTGGACGACGATTCCCTACCTCCTCTCCTCCTTCGTCACCGTGAAGGACGCTGCACGAGCCCGTGGGTTGGAGAAACAGACCTGGCGATTCCTCATCCCGTTCGTCGTCGGTGCCGTCGGGCACGCCCTGGAACTGGGCGAGGCACTGCAGGCGCGCGGACTCGGGGAGGACGAGCAGGAGCGTGCTCCACGCCCTCGTAACGAGGCCACTGCCGAGGCGGTGTCGGAATGACGCTCACATGTGTGGTGCCTGACACGAGCGATACCTGTGCAGAAGTTTCGGCGGGGATCACCTCGGTGCCCCGACACCGAATGAACCAGTCCCTGTGCCGAGGCGGTGCACCATGTCGCATGGTCCCCGTGGTGCGCCGATGACTCGGCTGGACGTGGAACTGGTGTCGCGCGACCTGGTGCGCTCACGCACCCTTGCCGCCCGGCTCATCAAGGAGGGCAAGGTCCGGGTGGCGGGATCCGTCGTCAACAAACCGTCGACCCCGGTGGACGCACACACCCCCATCACTGCCGAGCAGGAGCCGTGGGTCTCCCGAGGGGCGTACAAACTCCTGGGTGGTCTTGACGATTTGGACGTCACGGTGCCACCTCTGGTGCTCGATGCCGGGGCGTCGACCGGGGGATTCACCCAGGTGGTTCTCGACCGGGGCGCCGAGCGCGTCTTCGCCATCGACGTGGGACACGGCCAGATGGCTCCCCAACTCGCCGAAGACCCCCGCGTCGTCATGCGGGAGGGGCTGAACCTGCGGGATCTCACCCTCGATGACCTCGACGGACAACCAGTCGATCTCGTCGTGGGGGACGTGTCGTTCATCTCACTCACCATGCTTCTGGAGCCACTGAGCGTAGCAACCCATGATGCGTCGCAGATGCTGCTGCTCGTCAAGCCGCAGTTCGAGGTGGGCAGGAAGGACCTTGGTGCCCGTGGGGTCGTCACCGATCCCATGCTGCAGGCCAGAGCCGTGGACACGGTCGTCTCGCAGGCATCGGCGCTCGGCTGGACCCTCATGGGCACAGCCCCCAGCAGGATCACGGGTCAGGACGGCAATCGCGAATTCTTCGTCCACGTCATGCGCAGTACGTGAACCTGCAGCTGCTGACACGGAACCTGGGGTTGCCACATGGAACCCGGCGCTGCCGACATGATGGAGAATTCGTTGCAAACCCCACCTTTCGACACGGTGCCTTGCTCGGACGACGATCTGTCACACGATTACCACGGCAGCTAGAGTTGACGTCGTGAGTGAAGCAGCATCCCAGAGAGTTCCCGGACCAGATGCGCCTGCCGACTCGCCCCGAGTCGTCGCGGTGATATCACATCCCATTCGGGAGGATGCCTTTGACGCCGCCGGGGAGTTCATCGCCGGTATCGCCGAGCAGGGAGTGTCCAGCGTGGTGCTAGCCGACCAACGCGACGCCCTGCAGCAGAAGGTCCCCGGTGTGCCGCTGACGACGATCGATCCCAGCGAGGTGAACCCACGCGAGAGCCGTATCGAGGTCGTCGTCGTGTTCGGGGGCGATGGCACCATCCTGCGTGCCGCCGAATGGGCCCTTCCCCGCCGGGTCCCCATGCTGGGGGTCAACCTTGGACATGTCGGATTCCTGGCAGAGCTGGAGCGCTCCGACATGAACTCCCTGGTGCGCCAGGTCATTGACCGTGCCTACACCGTCGAGGACCGCCTGGTGCTCGAGGTCACCCTCACCGACGCCGCTGGTGAGGAACACTGGAGGTCCTTCGCCGCCAACGAGCTGAGCGTGGAGAAGGCGTCCCGGCGCCGTATGCTCGACCTCATCGCCTCCATCGACGGCCTGGCCGTGCAGCGATGGAACTGCGACGGAATCCTGGTGTCCACTCCCACCGGATCCACGGCCTACGCCTTCTCCGCCGGGGGACCGGTGATGTGGCCGGACGTCGACGCCATCCTCATGGTGCCGGTGGCCGCCCACGCGCTTTTTGCCCGCCCCCTGGTCACCTCCCCACGTGCTCGACTGGACATCGACATCCAACCTGACGGTGCCGACTCCGGGATCATGTGGTGCGACGGACGGCGCAGCTGTCAGGTGCGTCCCGGTGACCGGATCACCGTGGTGCGCCATGAGGCGAACCTGCGCATCGCGCGACTTTCCGAGCAGCCGTTCACCTCGCGGCTGGTGAAGAAGTTCGCCCTGCCGGTCGTGGGATGGCGGCAGGGGCAGGCCACGTCATGATCACCACACTCACCATCCGCAATCTCGGAGTCATCGAGGACGCCTCCTTGGAACTTGCCGGGTCACTCACCGCCGTCACCGGTGAGACCGGTGCCGGAAAGACGATGGTCGTGAGCTCCTTGGGGCTGCTGCTCGGGCAGAAGGCCGACCCCGGTCTGGTGCGTCACGGCACGGATCGTGCTGTCGTGGAGGCCGTCATGTCCTGTGACGAGCAGATGGCACGACACGTCACCGAGGTCGGCGGGGAGTGCGAGGACGACGAGGTCATCTGCAACCGTCAGGTGCTGTCGTCGCGGCGCTCCCGGGCCGTACTGGGTGGAGCACGGGTGACGGCCGGCCAACTCGGTTCGCTGACCTCCCAGACCATCACCATCCATGGCCAGTCCGAGCAGATCCGACTCACCGATCCCGCCCACCAGCTCCTCATGCTCGACCGAGCTGGAGGAGAGGAGATGGCCGCGGCGCTGCATGACCACCACGAGCTGTGGTCGCGATACACCGACGTGGCGGCTCGGCTGCACGAGGCCACCACTGGACGAGACGAGAAGGATCTGCAGATCGAGGTGCTCCGCCGCCGCCTCGACGAGTTCGACAAGGTCGATCCGCATCCCGGTGAGGACGACGAGCTCCTCGCCACCTCACGACACATGCAGGTGGCCCAGACCCTGCGTGAATCGCTGCAGCAGGCCGACCAGTTCCTCAACGGAGCGCAGGGTGAGGCAGAGCTGCAACCGGGTGCCCTGGCCCTGGTGAGCCAGGCAGCTGCCCAACTCGCCGCGATGGGGGACGAGGACCCGCGTGCCGCCGGACTGGCCCAGCGAGCCCAGGGCATCGAGGTCGACCTCACCGATCTGGCTGCCGACGTCGCACGACTGGCCGCCGAGTCCGACACCGGGCCCGGTGAACTCGACGAGGTCATGGCACGGCTCAGCGCTATCCAACGTCTGCTGCGCTCCCGGGCGACGACACTGGACGATCTGCTGACGACCACCCAGCAGGATCGGGAGAACCTCGACCACCTCATCGGCGGTGACGACGACGTCGACGAGCTGACCGAGCAGGTGCAGCAACTCAAAGGTCAACTCGCTGCCTCGGCCTCCCGGCTGAGTGCGATCCGGCATCGCACCGCAGCTCGACTGCACCACGACCTCACCCCGGAACTGGCAGCTCTGGCGATGCCATCGGCCCGGGTGGAGTTCCAGCTCGACGAAGCACCGATGGGCCCCACCGGCACCGATGCCGTCACCATCATGCTGGCTGCGAACTCGGGGGCTGCCCCGGCACCGCTGTCCAAGGCCGCTTCCGGTGGTGAGCTGTCCCGGGTCCGATTGGCCCTGGAGGTCGTCCTGGCTGGGACCGAGAGTGGGAGAACCCTGGTCTTCGACGAGATCGACTCCGGCGTCGGCGGCAGCGTCGGCATCGAGATCGGACGTCGACTGGCAGCCCTGGCCACCCGCCACCAGGTCATCGTCGTCACCCATCTGGCGCAGGTGGCTGCCTTCGCCGACACCCATCTGGTCGTCACCAAGGCCGATGACGGGCGTATCACCCGATCTGGGGTGCTTGAGGTCGGCGAGGCGGATCGAGAACGAGAACTTGCCCGGATGATGAGTGGCATGTCCGGTTCGCAGACCGCCGTCGACCATGCTCGCGAGCTGCTGGACCTTGCCCGGGGCGGCCGGCCACCACGAGACGGTGGGCAGTGAGGCAGCAGTGGTGTGGGATCGAGACGACACGGTGACGTGTCGGGTGGCGTCCTGGTGACGCAGGTGCGGTAATCGTCCCGAGCTGACTCATCGGGGTCAATCAGATAGGCTGAAATTCCGTGGGCAACGAAAATCATCGCAGCAGGCACGTGTTCGTCACTGGAGGAGTCGTCTCCTCACTCGGCAAGGGGCTGACGGCGTCATCCCTGGGTTCCCTTCTCAAGGCTCGTGGGCTCAAGGTCACGATGCAGAAGCTGGACCCCTACCTCAACGTCGATCCGGGCACGATGAATCCGTTCCAGCACGGTGAGGTGTTCGTCACCGAGGACGGTGCCGAGACCGACCTGGACATCGGCCACTACGAACGGTTCCTCAACGAGAACCTCTCCGGTGAGGCGAACGTCACCACAGGCAAGGTGTACTCGGCCGTCATCGCCAAGGAACGGCGCGGCGACTACCTGGGCGACACCGTGCAGGTCATCCCGCACATCACCAACGAGATCAAGGCGCGAATGCTCGCCATGGACGAGGGCAACCCCGATGTCGTCATCCACGAGATCGGCGGCACCGTGGGTGACATCGAGTCCCTGCCCTTCCTGGAGGCTGCTCGTCAGGTGCGTCAGGAGATCGGACGAGAGAACGTCTTCTTCCTGCACGTCTCACTGGTGCCCTACATCAAGCCGTCCGGGGAGATGAAGACCAAGCCGACCCAGCACTCGGTCGCCGCCCTGCGTCAGGTCGGCATCCAGCCCGATGCCATCGTCTGCCGTTCGGAACGCCCGCTGGTCAAGGGCATCAAGAACAAGATCGCCCTCATGTGCGACGTCGACACCCCGGCCGTGGTCTCGTGCCCGGACGCCCCCTCGATCTACCTCATTCCCAAGGTCCTGCACCGTGAGGGGCTGGACGCCTACGTCGTCCAGAAACTCAACCTGTTCTTCCGTGACGTCGACTGGACCACCTGGGACGACCTGCTCGAACGGGTGAAGAAGCCTACCAGCGAGGTGACGATCGCCCTGGTCGGCAAGTACATCGACCTGCCCGACGCCTACCTCTCGGTGACCGAGGCGCTGCGCGCCGGAGGATACGCCAACCGCGTCAAGGTCAACGTCAAGTGGGTTGCCTCCGACTCCTGCGCCACCCCGCAGGGGGCGGCCCAGTACCTGGGTGACGTGGACGGCATCTGCGTACCCGGCGGGTTCGGTATCCGCGGTGTGGAGGGCAAGATCGGAGCCATTCGTTACGCCCGACAGAAGCGGATCCCCTTCCTGGGGTTGTGCCTCGGACTGCAGTGTGCAGTCATCGAGGCGGCCCAGGACCTGGCGGGGATCGAGGGAGCTGCCTCCAGCGAGTTCGATCCGGACTGCGCCGATCCCGTCATCGCGACGATGGCGGAGCAGGTCGACGTCGTCGAGGGCAAGGGTGATCTCGGAGGAACGATGCGGCTGGGATCCTACCCGGCCAAACTCGACAAGGACTCCCTGGTGGCCAGCCTGTACGGCACGACGACCGTGACGGAGCGACACCGCCATCGTTACGAGGTCAACAACGCCTACCGGGACCGTCTCGAGGCCGCCGGGCTGCACATCAGCGGTACCTCTCCCGACGGCTCCCTGGTGGAGTTCGTCGAGTTGGAGCGCAGCAGCCACCCGTTCTTCGTGGCCACCCAGGCCCACCCGGAGCTCAAGAGCCGTCCGACCCATGCCCATCCGTTGTTCCGTGGACTCGCTGCTGCTGCAGTACGGCGGGCCAAGGGAGAGGATCGTGAGGTCCCGTTACCCAGCAAGCACACCTCCAAGGCCGAGAAGTCCCGGTCCGACCGTTCCACGGCGGAGGCATCCGCGTCTGCGAGCAGGAAGGACGACTCCAAGTGAGTCGCTGGGACGCTGCCGAGACCTGGCAGGTGGATGAGCACGAGGTGCTGGCCACCGGACGGGTGTGTGATTTCGTCAATGACACCATCACCACCCCGGCCGGGGAGCGGATCCAGCGTCAGTACACCACCCACCCCAGTGCCGTGGGCATCATCGCCCTCGACGAGCACGACCGGGTTGCAGTGGTGCGTCAGTACCGCCACCCGGTGCGCATGATCATGGTGGAGCCGCCTGCCGGTCTGCTCGACGTCTGCGGGGAGGACTACCTGGCTGCAGCCCAACGAGAACTCGCCGAGGAGGCGATGCTCGCGGCTGCGAACTGGCAGGTACTCCTCGACATCGTCACCACTCCCGGGGGATGTCAGGAGGCGTTGCGCATCTATCTGGCCAGGGACCTGAGCCCGGCCCCACGCCCGGACGGGTTCGTCCCGGAGGGGGAGGAGCGTCTCATGACGGCCGACTGGGAACCCCTGGACGACCTGGTGGCAGCGATACGGGCCGGGCAGTGTCAGTCACCCACCCTGGTCACCGGTGTGCTGGCGACGGCTCTGGCCAAGGCGCAGGGCAGGCTGGACGATCTGCGTCCAGCGCACAGTCCGTGGCCGGTGATGGATCGGCGGCGAGCCCGCTGAACTCCCCACAGCCTCACTCCACCGCTCAACTCCGGACGACGTCGACACCGTCCCCCCCGCCCGCCGGGGATGCCACGGCGATGGGGCACACGCACACCACGGACGGCTCAGGCCCCACGAATGGCCCAGACTTCACGGGCGGAGACCCCACGGACAGTTCAGGCTCCACGGGCAGGCCAGCTGCGGTGTCTGGCCCCAGCTCGCTGCCCGGATCCGTTCCAGCTGCTGGCGGCAGATCTGCTGGTGGTCACCGTCCCATCGACGACCAGGTGGGTGACTACCTGCAGCACCTGGTCGTGGAACGTGGCCTGTCCGACAACACCGTCGCGGCCTATCGTCGTGACCTGGCCAAGTATGCCCAGTTCCTGGCCGATCGTGGCGTGGACGATCTGGCCGGAACCACCAGCCCGGACGTCGCCGAGTTCGCCCGTGACCTTGCCGAGCGGGGACTCGCCCCCTCGTCGGTGACGCGTACCGTCGTGGCTGTGCGCAATCTGCACAAATTCGCCCTCGTCCAGGGATGGGTGAGCGACGACGTCGCCAAGACCGTCGCCCCGGCAAGCCCGGCGAAGCGGCTTCCCAAGGCGCTCAGCATCGCGGAGGTGGAGGCCCTGCTCGCCTCCTGCGACACCTCCACCGTTGAGGGGCTGCGGGATCGGGCATTGCTCGAGTTGCTCTACGGCACCGGCGCACGGATCAGCGAGGTCTGTCAGCTCGATGTCGACGATCTGCGCGGGGTACGTGCCGACCCCAGCTCTGGACTTCGATTGATCGGCAAGGGCAACAAGGAGCGAGTCGTTCCGTTGGGCCACTATGCGTTGGAGGCCGTGGAGGCCTGGTTGGTGCGTGGGCGTCCCGCCTGGGCGGATCGCGGCGCCGCCACCCCGGCACTCCTGCTCAATTCCCGCGGCTCGCGGCTGTCACGGCAGAGTTCGTGGGCCATCATGCAGCGTGCGGCGCGATCGGCTGGTGTCACGACGCACATGTCGGCCCACAGTTTGCGGCACTCCTATGCCACGCACCTGCTCGACGGAGGCGCGGACGTACGCGTCGTCCAGGAGTTGCTGGGGCACGCCTCGGTGACGACGACCCAGATCTACACGATGGTGACGGCAGAGCATCTGCGTGAGGTCTATCGCAGCTCGCATCCCCGGGCGGTGTCACGCCCGCCCACCGAGAACTGACGGGTGGAGCGTCGTGTCCACCGAATCGAGGGGCCGGCAGGCGTCGATTTTTTCGGGAACATACTAGGGTTGGACATTGACCGGTGAGTACCGGCTCGTCGTCCAAGGAGGTCAAGGTGTCCGAACCGTCACCGGAACCGCTGATTCGCGTGCCCGGGCCTGGGCAACAGGCCATCGAAGCGGCAGAGAACTCGATCGGCCCCACGGGTCGGCCATTACCAGACCTCCCCGACCCTGCTCCGGTGCCCGATGGCCCCCAACACGCCATGGTCATCTCGATGTGCAACCAGAAAGGTGGCGTCGGCAAGACGACGACGACCATCAATCTCGGCGCGGCCCTGGCCGAGTACGGCCGCAGGGTGCTGCTCGTCGACTTCGACCCGCAGGGATCACTCTCGGTGGGTCTGGGCGTCAATCCGCACACCCTCGATGAATCCATCTACACCCTGCTCATGTCTCGGCAGGGAGATCCGCACGATGTCATCACCGACACCGTCATCGAGGGCATGGACCTACTTCCGGCCAACATCGACCTGTCGGCGGCGGAGGTGCAGCTCGTCAGTGAGGTGGCCCGTGAGCAGACCCTCAAGAGGGTCATTGATCGGGTGCGTGATGAGTATGACGTCATTCTCATCGACTGTGCACCGTCCCTGGGGCTGCTGACGATCAATGCCCTCACTGCCTCCGACTGGGTCATCATGCCCTTGGAGTGTGAGTTCTTCGCTCTGCGTGGTATCGCCCTGCTCACCGACACCATCGAGAAGGTGCAGGATCGTCTCAATCCCGATCTCAAGATCCTCGGTATTCTTGGCACGATGTTCGACTCGCGTACCCTGCACGCCCGTGAGGTCATGGAGCGCGTCGTCCAGGCTTTTGGTGATGTCGTCTTCCACACCGTCATCAAGCGCACCATCAAATTCCCCGAGACGACGGTGGCTGGCGAGCCCATCACCACCTATGCCCCCAAGTCGCCGGCGGCCGATGCCTATCGTGATCTCGCCAAGGAGGTGCTGACACGGTGTCAAACCGCCGCGTGAACCTCCCAGGGGCCTCGGAACTCTTCCGGTCCACGGCCAAGCACAATTCCTTCGGTGACACCGACAAGGCACATGATGGCCTTGACGATGTCGAACAGCGCACATCCTCGGATCCAGATGCCTCGGCACGGTCCGGCAATGGCACACGGCAGGGGCATGGCGGTCGGCAGACCGCTGCTGCGGATGCCTTGGCGGACGCACAAGGATCCACCGAGGATTCCCGTGCTGCCACCACGAACAGCTCGGCCACGAGGGGCACGACCGGATCCCGCCGGGGTAGCGGACGGGTACGTCATGATGAGAAGATCACCGTCTACGTCAGTACCGAGGAACTCCTGGCACTGGAGAATGCACGTCTGCAGCTGCGTGCCCAAGGGGTGGCAGCCGATCGAGGACGCATCGTACGGGAAGCCATCGCCATCGCCCTGGCCGACCTCGACCTTCGCGGCACCGAGTCCGCACTGGTCACCCGTCTGGACCAATGAGACGTGAAGAACTCAGCTGTGGGGACAGTGGGCCGGTGAGCCCGACTATTGGAGGAACGATGAGCGACAAGCCCGAGGAAGGAATCCGTCTGCAGAAGGTCCTGGCCCAGGCCGGGCTGGCCTCGCGACGGGCCGCAGAGGAGATGATCGCCGGTGGCCGAGTGGAGGTCAACGGCGAACTCGTCATCGAGCAGGGTCGCCGTGTCGACCCCGAGCACGACGAGATCCGAGTGGACGGGTCACGTATTCCCACGGCACGCCGGCACGTCTACTACGTGCTCAACAAGCCGCGTGGCGTCATCTCGACGATGGACGATCCGGAGGGCCGCCCAGATCTCTCCGACCTGGAGGGGGTGCCGCACGGTATCCGACTCTTCCACGTCGGCCGGTTGGACACCGAGACCTCTGGGCTCATCCTGCTCACCAATGACGGAGAGTTCGCCAACCGCATGACACATCCGTCCTACGAGGTACTCAAGACCTACCTCGCCGATGTGGAAGGGCGTGTCGACCACAAGGTCATCAACCGGCTGAGCAAGGGAATCACCCTGGAGGACGGCCCGGTGCACCCGGACTCGGTGAAGCTGGTGCAGGCGATGGACGAGCACTCGTTGGTCCAGGTGACACTACACGAGGGACGCAACCGCATCGTGCGTCGCATGATGGACTCGGTGGCCCACCCGGTGCGCCGACTGTCGCGCACCTCGATCGGTCCGGTGCATCTGGGCAAGCTCGGGGTGGGTGACATGCGTCCCCTCACCCGTGAGGAACTTGGCAAGCTCTACGACATCGTCGGGCTGTGATGACGACCCAGTGGGCGAACAGATGGTCTGTGCGTCCGTACATGAGTGACAGGAAATGTGATGAGTGACATGAAACGTCGATCCGCGCGCCGGTTCGTCCGGGCGACGACCCTCCTGGCAGTGGCTGCCATGGGGTTGACCGCCTGCGGTTCGAAGGACTCCGATGCCGGATCCTCACCCTCTGCGACCCCGAGTGCCACGGCTGCCTCGTCGGCGCCCAGCAAGCCTGCCAAGGCCATCAAGAGCCTGGACGAGCTCAAGGTCGACGCCAAGCAGGGCAAGGAGTCCACGGTGACCGGGGCCTGGCCACTCAAGATCGACAAGACCCAGTCCACGGTGCTCAAGAAGGGATCGGGAGCCGAGGTCAAGGCCGACAGCACCGTCACCCTCGACTACGTCGGTGTCAACGCCCGCGATGGCAAGGTCTTCGACTCCTCCTACAAGCGTGGTCAGGCGATCACCTTCCCGCTGCAGCAGGTCGCTCCCGGATTCAGCAAGGGACTTGCCGGGCACCATGTGGGCGATCAGGTACTCATCATGATGCCCGGTTCCGATGGGTACGACTCCGGTGGCGGCAGGCCCGATGCCGGCATCCAGAAGGGTGACTCGCTGATCTTCGTCGTCGAGATCAAGGAACTCACTCCCACCGAGGCCACCGGCGAGAAGGTCGATCCCCCTGCTGGCCTGCCCACCGTCAGCATGGCCAAGGACGGCCCCAAGGTGAACATCGGCAAGGCGTCCAAGCCGTCCAAACTTGTCACCCAGCCGCTCATCAAGGGCAAGGGCAACAGGATCACCGCAAACGACGTCGTCACGGTGAAGTACCGTTCATGGGCTTGGTCCACCGGCAAGGTCGTCGATGACGGCTATGACGATCCCGGCATTCAGGGCATGCTCCAGCAGACCATTCCAGCGTGGCAGGAGGGTCTGGCCGGTCAGACGGCTGGATCACGACTGCTCATCATCGCCCCGCCGAACAAGGCCTATCCCGAGGGCAGCCCCGACAAGAAGGTCAAGAAGGGCGAGACGATGATCTACGTCATTGACGTGCTCCGGGCCGAGAAGGGGTGACTCCTGGGGCGTCGTGTGTTTCCCCTGCGTCCCAGCTGGACTCACTCGTGCCCCAGCTCGACCCATTCGGGTGTCATCCGGGCAACATCATCTGGTGACTTCCCATCGGGCATCTTTCGAGGGTGGACGTTCCTGGTGGCGGTGGTGGCTGGCCGTCTCGGTGACGGCTCACCATGTGGGTGCCGTCCAGTCACTCCACCAGCCCAGCCTGCTCGACGACTCCGAATCACGGTACGGCCCCGCGTCCACCGGACGTGGGGCTTTCCCCTGTGGTGGGGCGTGGCGTGACGTCGCCGGTTGCGGGGTGGCGGTAGGCGCGTCCGAATGCCGCGACGAGCTCGGATCGTCCCAGGTACCCGGCGTCCCCGATGGATCAGGGGCCGTCGGGGGAGGAGTGAGGGCTGCCGTCACGTCAGGATCGGCGAGCAACTCATGTGGATCATCCACTGCCGGAAGCCCCAGGGACTCACACAACGCGGCCCGCACCCGAGGAAGCTCCACCCCGCGGGCCGCCAGTTCGGCCAACCCTCCGGCGTGCGCCGATTTGGACAACCGTTCGCCGTCCGGAGCATGCACCAGGCCGCAATGGGCGTAGCGCACCTCGGGAAGACCGAGCAGGTGCCCCAGATGGCTCTGCCGCCCAGCAGAGGGCCACAGGTCACGAGCCCGCACCACCTGATCGACTCCCTGCGCACCGTCATCGACGACGACTGCCAGGTTGTAGGCGTAAACCCCGTCATTGCGCCGCAGGACGACGTCGTCCACCTGGCCCAGACAGGTGCCACGGGCTTGGTCGGTGACCTGCCAACCGGAGACCTCGGAGGCCAACCGAGTGGCAGCAGGGCGCATTCTCGCGCGGCTCTGGCGATCTGAGTGGCTCAAGGTGCGGCACGTTCCCGGGTAGGGGCGCCAGCTCTGGACGCCATTGGGTGCCTGGGCGGCGGCCGCAATCTCCCTGCGAGTGCAGAAACACGGATAGGTGGGCAGCTGTGCGAGGGCGTCTGAATAGATGTCCAGCCGTTCCGACTGACGCACCACCGGGCCGTCCCAGTCAAGGCCCAGGTCCTCCAGATCGCGCAACTGTTGATCGGCGATCCCACCGGCGGCAGTCACCCGTTGCTGATCCAGGTCCTCCACCCGCACGACGAATCGTCGATCACTGCACCGCGCCAGCAACCACGCTGCCAAGGCGGTGCGGAGATTGCCGATGTGCAGTGCAGAGGTGGGCGAGGGGGCGAACCGGCCGGCAGGACGCTCGCCGGTGGTGGTATTGCTGAATGGGTGTGGGCAGGACACGGATGGATTGTAGATCGACTCGAGTCACCCATCACGATGGACGCGAGTAGGCTCATCCCCGTCTGACCGTGTGCACCAGCCACCGAGATCGAGGAATCGATGTCTGCGGCACTGCACAGGATTTCGTGGACTGGGGTGATGATGTCGAAACGGCACGAACGAATGGTGAGCCTCGTCACCGCCCTGCTCACCACGGATCGTCCACTGCTGCGCAGCGAGTTGCGCGACCACATCGAGCTCTACCATGACCTCTCCGACGATGCTTTTCGGCGCACCTTCGAACGGGACAAGAGATCACTGCGCGAACTCGGCATTCCCATTGACGTCGTCGACATGCCCGGCATCGGCCCCAACAAGATGGGGTATCGCATCGTTCGTCAGAACTACGAGCTGAAGCCAGTACATCTCACCACCGACGAGACGGACGTGTTGGCCATGGCCAACACGGTGTGGCGCGACTCCGTGCTCGACGAGTCGGCTCATTCCGCCATTCGCAAGTTGCGTGTTGTTGGGGCCGAGCCGTGCAGCGATGCCGATGCGACGTCGATGCTGGCTGCAGAGGTACCGGACGCCACCATGACGGGTCCGATGGCCCTGGCCGGGCACAGCGATGGCAACGACCAGGTGCCAGTGCTCATGACCGCCACCGACCAAGGTGTTCCCGTGAGTTTCGAGTATCGCGCCGAGCGAGTACGGCACGTCGACCCCTGGCAGGTCATCCTGCAGGACGGTCACTGGTACCTGCAGGGGCGTGACATCGATGTTGACGAGGCACGCACCTTCCGGGTGTCACGAATCACCTCGCACGTGCGGCTGACAGGTCGACCCGGCACGGTCGTACGCCCGAACAGTGCCACCATGCAGCGCGAACTGGGGCCATTGGATCCCACCGACAGCGAAGACATCGAGGCGATCGTCGTCCTCACCGGAGCCGTCCAACTCGCCGGGGTGCGGGTCCGAACCCTGGGCGACGACGAGATTCCACCGTCCGTCGGCACCGTGGGAGGTACTGGAAACTCTCGTGTCGTGCATGTCACCGCACCTGGCCTGCGCCAGCTGCAGACGACAGTCCTTCACGCTGGTGGTCGAGCAGTCGTCGTCGGACCACCGCAGGTGCGTGAGCAGGTCATGACGTGGCTGCAGGAGCTCGTCGACCAGCCTTGGCTGCGGCAGGCATCGGAGCAGGACGGCGATGGTGACGACATGGTGGAGGTGGGCAATGGCCGGCCACAGTGACCTTTCCCGACTCCTCACCGTCGTGCCGTACCTGCGCTCCCATCCCCAGGTGACGGCGACGCAGGCCGCCAAGGATCTGGGCGTGACCGAGCGCCAGCTCGAAGGCGACCTGCGCACCCTGCTCATGAGCGGTTTCACCGTTGGAGGTCTGGACGACGACCTGCACCTGGAACGTGATGGGCAGGAGCCAGCGATCATCTCGATGGGCAGTCCTGATGAGCTCGATCGCCCCATGAAGTTGTCGTCTGCGGAGGCATGGTCACTCATCGCAGCACTGCAGATCGTGCGCGACCTGGCCGACGAATCGCTGACCCGGACGGTGGATCGTGTCATCGACAAGCTTGTCGAGGCGGGCTCGGTGGACCATGACGCCGTTCGGGTGCATCCCCCGGAGATTGATGAGAAGTCTCAGTGGTACATGCAAGCCTGTGAACGGGGTTGGCGTATCAAGCTCACCCATCGACGCGAATCTGCCGGAGCGCTCGCCACACATGTCGTCGATCCCGTCGAGGTGCAGCTGCGGGACGGACACCTGTACCTCCACGGCTGGTCACTGACCCGCAAGGCATGGCGTACCTGGCGGCTGGATCGCATCGTTGACGCGGTGAGGATCGGTTCGGCGACCCGCCACCGACACAGTGACGATGAATGGTTCGCCACCCTGCCAGCCGATGCCGAGGTTCAGGTGATCGTCAGACCCGCTGCCCGATGGTTGGGGGAGCACTTCCCGTCCCGCCGGGTGGAGCGCGTTGAGCAGGGCTGGCAGATCACCTTTCCCGTGGCGAATGACGTGTGGTTCGCCGGTCTGTTGGCGATGTTCCAGGACGAGGTGCTCGCCGTCACCCCTGCGTGTGCCGCTCACCGCCTCGCGGAACTCGCCACCCGTACCCTCGCCGCCCACCGGGTCTGCAGCGTCGATGGCGAGGGGTGAGGGTCTCATGTGGATCTGGATGCTTGGTGTGGCACTCGTCGGCATGATCGTGGTGGTCCTGTGGGGAGCGTGGTACCTGTGGAGACGCTTCACCCGGATGACGGAGAGTCTGGAGCAGCTCACCGCACGACTGGGGGAGGTGGGCGAGGTAGCCGAGCAGATCGACCTTGAGGGACTGCAGCAGAGCGTGGACGGATCGGCGTCACCGTGAGGAAGCCGGGCCTTGATTCCTGCCTCCTGGGTGAACGGCTTGTGAACAACGCGTGAATGAGCAACCGGCATGCAGATGATGGCGCAAAGAGTGACGACGATGGTCGAGGGCACGTGGTAGCCTGAACGCCGTCCGACACTGGGGTGCAACTAGGTGGGAGCGCCCCCGGAGCTCCTGAAAGGACTGCTCATGTTTCCAGCTCTGCTGCTCGTCCCCACCGAGATATCGGTGCTCATCCTCGTCATCATCGCCCTGCTGCTCTTCGGCGGGTCGCGGTTGGCTGGCGTCGGCAAGGGAGCTGGCCGTGCCATTCGTGAGTTCAAGGAGGAGACCCAGGGACTCAACGACAAGGACAAGAAGGACGACGCTGCTGCGACGGCGCAGGACAAGGCCGTCGAGGGCAAACCCGAGTCCACCGAGAACTGAACGGGCTCCGACTGGTGGCGCAGACGATGAGCGAGGGGACCGAACACCGGCGTCGGTTCGGCAGGTTCCGTCCGCCTGAAGCCGGCGAGGGTGGCACGATGCCGCTGCTCGACCACTTCCGTGAGCTGCGCTACCGACTCATCGTCTCCCTGCTGGCCATCGTGGTGACCACCTCGGTGGCATTCGTCTTCTACCGCCCCTTGGTGCAGGTCGTCATGTGGCCCTATCAGTTGGCCAGTCGGGCGATCGTGGCGAAGAACCCCGGGGCACAGCTGCAGGTGGTCAACACCGGTGTCGTCGCTCCCTTCCTGCTCAATCTGCGGGTGTCCATGGTGGCCGGCCTCATCGCCGCCTGTCCGATATGGCTCTACGAGATCTGGGCATTCATCGTTCCGGGTCTGCTCGCCAGGGAGAAGAAGCTGGCGTTGAGATTCGTGGGGGCGTCCGTACCCCTGTTCCTCACCGGGGCCGCCCTGGGGTACTGGGTGCTGCCCAAGGGCATCACCATGATGCTCAATTTCACACCCAGCGGCATGGGCATCACGAACCTGTTGGACATGAATGCCTTCCTGGCGCTCGAACTGCGTCTCGTGCTGCTGTTCGGGGTGTGCTTCCTGCTGCCGGTCTTCCTCGTCCTGCTCAACCTCATTCACCTGGTGAGTTCTGCCCAGCTCGCTACTGCCCGCAAGTGGGCGATCTTCGGTTTCTTCGTCCTGGGTGCGTTCGCCAACCCGTCCGGTGATCCAGTGTCGATGATGGCCCTGGCGCTGCCGATGGCCGTCATGTACGTCATCTCGGAACTCATCTGCCGGGCCAATGAGAAGCGGCGTGGCTCCGACCTCGGGATCGATCCCGAGGAGTTCAACATCAAGGTCGACTGAGAGCCCGGTGCCGTTGCGATACCGCGTGCCGGGTGACTCGTGGATATCGTGGAGCCATGGACACCTCCCCGTTGAGCCGTTTCGCGTCCACCTACTCCTTCGAGCTGGACGACTACCAGCTGCAAGGCTGCCACCACCTCGATGAGGGATCCGGCGTACTCATCGCAGCTCCCACTGGTGCCGGGAAGACGGTCGTGGGGGAGTACGCGACCTTCCTGGCCTTGGAATCCGGTCTCAAGTGTTTCTACACCACCCCCATCAAGGCCCTGTCCAACCAGAAGTACCACGACCTCGTCGCTCGCTACGGCGCGGACTCGGTGGGACTGCTCACCGGGGACGCCTCCGTCAACTCCGAGGCGCCCATCGTCGTCATGACGACCGAGGTGCTGCGCAACATGATCTACGCCGGCTCATCGACCCTCGTCGGGCTGGGATGGGTCGTCATGGACGAGGTGCACTACTTGGCAGACCGGTTCCGCGGCCCGGTGTGGGAGGAGGTCATCCTCGGCCTGGACCCGACGGTGCGTCTGGTTGCCCTGTCGGCAACGGTGTCCAATGCCGAGGAGTTCGGCGAATGGCTCGACGAGGTGCGCGGTGACGTGCGCGTCGTCGTCTCGGAGGAACGTCCGGTGCCGCTCAGTCAGCACGTCGCCGTGCGTGGTGGTCTCATCGATCTCTTCGATCCCCAGGGCGATGACGTCAACCCGGAGCTCACTCGTCTGGCCAAGCAGGAGTCTCGCTACCATCGCGACGATGCCCGCCGGCCTCGTGGTCGCTCGGGCCGGGGCCGCAGGACCGTGTCCTATGGTTCCGGTCGGTTCGGCGGGGCCTCGATGTCACGAAACCGGCGGGGTAACACGGATCGGGGACATGCAAGGAACGGAGGACAGGGCAAGGATCGCGGCAGGGGCCAGTGGGGTCGCGGGCAGGACCGCGAGCGAGCCCCGCGCAACTCACCGAGCCGTGGCCAGGTGGTTCGGGCCCTTCGTCGTTCACGGCTTCTTCCTGCCATCATCTTCATCTTCTCCCGCAAGGGCTGCGAAGCCGCTGTGCACCAGTTGGCCAATCAGGACATCGTCCTCACCAGTGAGTACGAGGCCGGACAGATCCGCCAGATCGCCGAGTCCTACGGCGACTCGCTGGGCGTCGAGGAGAGGCGGGCCCTGGGGTGGGACGTCTTCGTGTCACATCTGGAGCGGGGGCTTGCCGCCCATCACGCCGGCCTGCTTCCGGTGCAGAAGGCCGTGGTGGAGGAGGCATTCGTCCGTGGTCTGCTCAAGGTCGTCGTCGCCACCGAGACCCTCGCCCTGGGAATCAACATGCCGGCACGTACCGTCGTCCTGGAGAAACTCGTCAAGTACAACGGCCAGACCCACGCCGACATCACCGCAGGTGAGTACACCCAGCTCACCGGCCGGGCGGGTCGACGCGGCATCGACACCCAAGGGCATGCCGTCGTCTGTTGGCAGCCCGGGATGGATCCGCGAGCCGTGGCCGGTCTGGCGTCCCGACGCACCTATCCACTCCGCTCGGCATTCGAGCCCACCTACAACATGGCCGTCAACCTGGTGCACTCGATGGGCCGGGACCAGGCCGTCGATCTTCTCGTGCACTCCTTCGCCCAGTTCCAGACCGACCGCCGAATTGGTGCGCGGGCCGGGCTGAGTCGTGAGGACGAACAGGCCATCTCCGACTACCTCGCAGCAGCACACTGCGAGCTGGGTGACTTCACCGAGTACGCCGCGATGCGTGAGAAGGTCTCCCAGTTGGAGGCGGAACAGGCCAGGGCACGTCGCGGTGGAGCCCGGGCCGAGATCCTCGACTCGGTGTGCGAACTCGGGGTGGGAGATGTCATCGCCGTGCCCAGCGGGCCACATGCCGGCTGGGCAGTGGTGCTGGATGCCAGACGACGTGGTGGACGAACGGCGCCGATCCGGGTGATGGCGATGGTCGAGGGGCACACGGTCGTCACCCTGGGCAATGACGACATCGACGCCCCGGTGCACCGGATGGCGGGAATCCACGTTCCCAAACACTTCCATCCCGGCAATGCGGCCGCCAGACGAGCACTGGGGCGAGACCTCGACGCTGCAACGACCCGTCTGGAACCTCCGAGACCGGACCGACGCCGCAAGGCGCGGCCAGACACCGACCTGGCCGATGAGATAGCCCGTCTGCGGGCGGCGATCCGCACCCATCCGTGCCACCAGTGCCCAGATCGTGAGACCCATGCGCGATTCGCCGAACGTGCCATGCGCCTGCAACGTGCCCGGGACAAGGCCCAGGCCAAGGCGCGCAGCCGAACCACCTCCATCGCGACCCGGTTCGACCGCATCTGTCTGGTGCTGGAGGCCCTGGGGTATCTGGCCGACGACGGGCACCAGGTCACCGACCGTGGTCGGATGCTCTCGCGCATCTACTCCGAGCTGGACCTGGTGACCTGTGAGGCCATCGGGGAGGGGGTTTTCGACGAGCTGGACCCGGCAGATCTCGCTGCCGTGCTCTCCACCCTGGTCCACGAGTCACGGCCGGGAGATCGAGGCCGGATGATGCGCATGCCGACCCATGAGAGTGAACGAGCCGAGAGCAGGCTTCGTGCGGTACGTGCCCGGGTGGGGCGTCTGGAACGCGACCAGCGACTGGAGCCGCGCCGTGACCTGGACATCGGCTTCGCCGAGACGATCCACGCCTGGGTGTGCGGAGCCGGGCTCGACGTCGTCCTCAGCGAGGGCGGCAGTGCGGGGGACTTCGTACGGCAGGCGCGTCAGGTGGCCGATCTCGCCGGGCAGATCTCCCGAGCCGGGGTGGACGATGAGTTGGCCCACATCTGCCGGCAGGTGGTGGGCGCCATCCAACGTGGCGTCGTCGTCCTGGATCGCGACGAGGGCTGAGACGCTCCGTCAGCGGCAGACGTCGCCGTCGTTCACGGGGTCTCGGTTCGGTGGGGCTTGGGGCATGCCATCCGTGGGCGTCGTCCCACTCTGCGGAGCTCGGGCGAGTGCTGCTCGGCTGGCAGTAGGGTTCGGGCATGGGTGTTGCGTTGCGCGTCGTCGCGTGCTTGGACGTCAAGGACGGTCGCGTCGTCAAGGGGGTGAACTTCACCGGTCTGCGCGATGCGGGCGATCCGGTGGAGATGGCTCGCAGCTATGGCGAGCAGGGGGTGGACGAACTCACCTTCCTCGACATCTCGGCCTCCGAGCAGGGGCGACGTACCACCATGCAACTCGTGACGAGGTGCGCCAACACGGTGTTCATCCCACTCACGGTGGGTGGGGGAGTACGCACCGTGGACGACGTCGATGCCCTGCTGCGCCACGGCGCCGACAAGGTGAGCATCAACACCGCGGCCATCGCCGATCCGAGCGTCATCGCCACGATTGCCGACCGATTCGGAAACCAGGTGGTCACCCTGTCGCTGGACGCCCGACGGGAGGCGGGCCAGCCTTCCGGTTTCGGCGTCACCACCCACGGGGGTAGCCGTGCCGCTGGTCTGGACGCCGTCGAATGGGCCCGCCGTGCCGTGGATCTGGGGGCGGGGGAGATTCTGCTCAACTCGATGGATGCCGATGGCACCACGGCTGGATTCGATCTGGAGATGATCGAGGCACTGCGAGACGCCGTGGACGTCCCGCTGGTGGCCTCGGGCGGTGCCGGAACGGCAGACCACTTCGTGCAGGCCGCCCGAGCCGGCGTCGATGCCGTGCTGGCCGCCTCGGTGTTCCACTACGGCAGGCTCACCATTGCCGAGGTCAAGGATGCGCTGCGCGCAGCAGGATTCGAGGTGCGTTGACCCTCGCCGCACCGAAAACTCTGGTAAAAGAAGGGGCATGGATTGTCTTTTCTGTTCCATCATCTCCGGTGACGTCGAGTCACGGCAGGTTGCCAGCGACGACGTCAGCCTTGCCTTCCTCGACGTGAGCCCTGCCCAGGAGGGCCACACCCTGGTCGTGCCGCGTCACCACGTCACCTCTGCCCTTGACGACGAGGGCGAGCTGGCCCGCATCATGCCCATGGTGACGAAGGTTGCCCACATCCTCGTTGATAAACTCGGAGCCAGCGGGGTCAACCTGCTCGTCAACAGCGGCACCGTGGCCGGTCAGAGCGTCGATCACCTGCACGTCCACGTCATCCCGCGCTATGAGAGCGAACCGGGCATGTCGCATGTGCGTACCCAACTGCCGATGCGTCCGGTCGACGAGATCCACGCCCAGCTGTGCAGCTGACATCAACGAAGGAGACATCCATGGCCGCCATCCATTCCGGGGATGCCGATCTCTCCATGATCCAGGACCGGGAGGTCGCCGTCATCGGGTTTGGGGCCGAGGCTCGCGCCCACTGCCTCAACCTGCGTGACTCCGGGGTGGATGTGCGGGTCGGTCTGACCCCGAGCTCCAGCGGCATCCCTGCTGCTCAGGCCGAAGGGCTGCCGGTGATGTCGATTACCCAGGCCTGCCAGGAGGCCGACGTCATCGCCGTCCTGCTCGCCGACGAGCAGATCCCCACGATCTACGCCGAGCACATTGCTGCCCACCTGGACGATGGTGATGCCCTCGTGTTCCCACGCGGTTTCAGCGTGCACTTCGGGCAGGTTGAGCCGCCTCGCGGGGTGGACGTCTGTCTGGTGTCGGTCGAGGAGTCCGGTGCGACGATGCGGCGTCACTACGAGGACGGACACGCCGTCCCGGCCCTGCTCGGCGTCCACCAGGATGCGACCGGTCGGGCATGGGACCTCGCCAAGGCCTACACCAAGGCCATCGGCGGGCTGCGGAACGACGCCTTCGTCACGACGATGGGTGAGCAGACCCAGGCCGAGCTGTTCAGCGAGCAGGTGGTGCACGGCGGTCTGGCACAGTTGGTGCGGATGGGTTTCGAGACGCTGGTCCAGGCCGGGTGCCAGCCCGAGGTGGCCCACCTCGAGATGCGGCACGTGTTCGAGGACGTCATGGATCAGATGACGGAAGGGCAGGGAAACACCTCACAGGACGCCACCGCCGAGTACGGCAGTCTGCTGGCTGGCACGAGAGTGATCGACGGACACGTCCGAGCTGCCATGAAGGCGGTCCTCGACGACATCGGTTCGGGTCAGTTCGCCAACCGGTTCCGTGCCGATCAGGATGCCGGTGCCCCCGAACTCGTCCAACTGCGTGCCGAGCACGCCAGTCACCAACTGGTGAGCACGGACGAGCGAATGCGTCCCCGCCCCGGTCGGTGATCGCTCCCATCCCCGGCCAGAGCCCCTGCTTCGACCATCGTTCGAGCGACTGGGCCGTTCAGAGGCGACCACGGTGTCCGCCATACGAACAGTCCGGCGTGGACGGGGCCAAGGTATACCGTGACGACCATGACTTTGAGTTTTGCTGCCCCGGATCGTCCTCAGTGGTCTGACCAGAAACGGATCGACGAGATTCACGCCGCTCCCAAGATTGGCCAACACTTCGGCGAACAGGTCAGTGACCACATGGCGGTCGCCGACTGGACCGCTTCGGAGGGGTGGACCGGCGACGCGATCACGGACTACCAGCCCCTTGCGGTGAACCCGGCCAATGCCGTGCTGCACTATGCCCAGGAGATCTTCGAGGGACTCAAGGCCTATCGCCATGCCGACGGCTCGGTGTGGCTGTTTCGTCCCGAGGAGAACGCACGACGGCTCAACACCTCGGCCAAGCGACTCGCACTGCCGCACCTGCCCGAGGAGGACTTCCTCACGGCGGTACGCCAACTCGTTGCCACCGATTCACGCTGGGTCCCCGACCCGGGGTCAGGTGAGAAGAGTCTCTACCTGCGTCCGGTGATGTTCGCCAATGACGACTTCCTGGGAGTTGCGCCGGCTGGCAAGGTGCGCTTCGCCATCCTCGGCTCCCCGGTCGGTGCCTACTTCTCCGACGGGGTGCGCGCCGTCGACATCTGGGTGGAGCGTCACGAGGTGCGTGCCGTTCCCGGTGGCACCGGTGCCGCCAAGTGTGGCGGCAACTACGCCGCCTCGCTCACTGCACAACTTGCCGCACAGGATCGCGGGTGCGCCCAGGTGCTCTTCCTCGACGCCGTCGAGCACACCTGGATCGAGGAGCTCGGTGGCATGAACTTCATGGCCGTCACCAATGATGGCCGACTCCTCACTCCGGAGCTCACCGGAAGCATTCTGTCCGGCATCACCCGCAAGTCCATCCTCCGGCTGGCCCATGACCTGGATCTGGTGCCGGTGGAACGCAGGATCTCCATCGACGAGCTCCACGACGCGGTGCGTGCCGGGACGGTCCAGGAGGCCTTTGCCTGCGGCACGGCTGCTGTCGTCACCCCGATCGGCGCCCTGGTCGACGAGAACGGACGATTCGAGCTGCCCTCACCCATTGGAGAGGTGACGATGACGATCCGCCAGAGGCTGCTCGACATCCAGTTCGGCCGCGTCGAGGATCCCTACGGCTGGACCCAGAAGGTCTGCTGAGTCACCGAGACCGACCGGGATCGGTCGGAGGGCTCGATCCCGACCAGTCCAGGCCGCGAACCAGATTCTCCGCCCCACGAGGGCGGAGGTGTGGCAGAGAGGCGCATCGGATGGGTGCCAGACCGGTGCCTGCCCCTCGGCCGGTCCTGCCGGAGTTCAGCGCCGTCCTCCAGCGCGCAGCGTTCCAGTCGGGCACGGGCCTCAGCTCGAGGTGAGGGTGAACCGATCAAGGACCACCGGTGTCGGTTCCTCCTGGGTCATGTCGGCGATCCAGCTGGTGAGCACTCCGGTGCCGGTGTCGAGCAGCTGGAAGACGACGTGGTCATCGCTGGCGACGTAGGGCAGCGGTGCACCATGTGCGTCGTGCAGGGGATGGACGGTGGGCACCTGCGGGGTGAGACCACCGGGATCGTCGGCGGCACTGTAGTTGCCGATCTGCCACGGTTCTGGTGGTACGTGCCGCCAGACTTGCTGGGCCGTCGTGTACGCCCCGTAGGAGTTGCCGGTGTTCGACCCCTCGAAGTAGTGGGTGTCACCGCTGCAGAACCGATTCCACAGATGTGAGTGGCCGCTCGCGACCAACTGTACCCCGGCCTCCTCCAGCAGCGGACACAGGTGGTTGAGCAGCGGATTGTCACGCTGGTCGTAGTCGTACCGGATGCCGATCAGCTCGCCCGTGTCGTCGTACTCGTCATGGCGTTGGGGGTCGGCGAATGGGGGAGTGAGGTTCTCCCCGAGCCCGTGCGGCCCCTCGTGCATCTGGACGACGGTGTAGCGCGCCGCTCTGCGTTGCGGCGAGTCGAGTTCGTCAACCAGCCACTGCCATTGTGGGGAGCCGGGGGCGATCGACTCGTGGATGAAACATCCCCGGCCGTGACGTTGTGGATCTCCGACGTCGGCACTCGCCTCCTGGTAGCGGCTGCGTTGCCGGGCCCGGGGGTCGGCGTTCACGTCGAACCCACGCCACATTCGTACCACGAACAGGGTGATGAGACGCACATTGCCGATGGTGACGGCGTACCACGGTCTGGCACCGGTGATCTGTCGGTAGGAGTCGATCGAACAACTGCTCGGTCCGAGCTCCCCAGACACCTCGTGGTTGCCGATGGCCGGATACAGGGGGACGTTCTGCACCAGTGGCGCACCACGGTACGCCCTGCCGTTGGCAGCGGTGCTGCGTGCTCGGCCCTGCATGATCGGCAGGAACTGCCGAATCTCGGCATCGTCCCCAGCGCTGGGGTGCGGACCGAACCAGTCTGCCGCCCGGTCCGGGGAATTGACCAGATCACCGGGCATGATGACGGCGTCGACGGGGCCGACCGTGGCCGCGGCCAGTTCCATGTTCGCAGCGGTGTGGGGTTTGGCCTGGTGGTCGCTGGTGATGAGCAGTCGCACCCCCGACCCCTTGCCAGGGGCAGGACGCAGGGTGAAATGCGGTGAGGCCTGGCCATCGCTGATGACCCGATACCCCAGACCACCGGCTTGCAGCCCGCCCACCCGGGCCCGGTGTCGATGCACGGCACGATCCATCCGGGTGAGTCTCGTCGTGGTGGCCGGGATCCGGCGTCCGTCGTCCAGCTCGACGACGTGACGTGCGCCCGCCTCGGTGGTGAACCAGACGACGTCGACGCCGTGTGCATCGGGCCACAGCAGAAGTGGATCGGACAGGAACATCAGTCCACGTGTCCCACGACGATCGGCCGGCAATCAGACGAATCCCCCAGGGTGAAGGCTCCCTCGAGTGCCGCCCGGGCTCGGTCGATGGCCTCGGGGGTGTCGGTGAGCAGGGTCGCCAGCGGCTGCCCGGTCACCACCCGGTCGCCGGGGCGTACCCGCAACAGCACGCCGGCAGCAGCTTGAACCGGATCCTCCTTGCGCGCCCGTCCGGCCCCCAGACGCCATGCAGCGATGCCGACGCTCATGGCATCGATGTCGGTGACGACGCCGTCATGTGGTGCGTGCAGATCATCGGAGTGCTTGGCGATGGGCAGTGCGGCATCCGGTTCCCCGCCCTGGGCACGGATCATCGCACGCCACACGTCCATGGCCGCCCCGGAGGTCAGCACCTGCTCCGGGTCGGCGTCCAGACCGGCGGCCTCGACCATCCGTCGGGCCAAGGCCACCGTGAGCTCGACGACGTCGGACGGGCCGCCACCGGCAAGTACCTCGATGGCCTCGGCGACCTCGATGCCGTTGCCGCAGGCGTACCCCAGAGGTACGTCCATCCGGGTGATGAGCGCGCTGGTGTTCACGCCAGCAGCCTTGCCCAGCCCCACCAGCCGACGCGCCAACTCCCGGGAGTCCTCCTCGGTCTTCATGAAGGCACCCGAACCGGTCTTGACGTCGAGGACGAGCGCGTCGGTGCCCTCGGCGATCTTCTTGCTCATGATGGAGCTTGCGATGAGGGGGATCGACTCCACGGTCCCGGTGACGTCGCGCAGGGCGTAGAGCTTCTTGTCGGCCGGTGCCAGCCCGGGCCCGGCAGCGCACACGACGGCCCCGACCTCCTCGAGCTGACGCATCATCTCGTCATGGGTGAGGTTCGCTCGCCACCCGGGAATGGCCTCCATCTTGTCCAGGGTGCCGCCAGTGTGCCCCAGGCCTCGTCCGGACAGCTGTGGCACGGCTGCCCCGCACGCGGCGACCAGGGGAGCCAGGGGCAGGGTGATCTTGTCGCCGACCCCGCCGGTGGAGTGCTTGTCGACCGTGGGACGTGACAGACCGCTGAAGTCCATCCGGTCGCCGGAGGCGATCATGGCGTCGGTCCACTGGGACAACTCTGCATCGTCCATTCCGCGGAAGAACACCGCCATGGCCATGGCGGACATCTGCTCATCGGCGATCGCGCCAGTGGTGTAGGTGTCGATGAGCCAGTCGATTTCCTCCTGGGTGAGTCGTCCGCCGCCACGCTTGGTGCGGATGAGATCGACAACGTCGAATTGTGTCATGGGCCAACAGTATTGCAGTGACGATCCAGTTCGGCAGCCCCGTTAGTCTAAAGACATGCGAATCGCCCGTTACGCCCCCGCAGATGGGGATCCTGCCTTCGGAATCGTGGAACTTGCGGCCGACGGTGGTGACCACCCCGACACCATCGCCCAGATCACCGGTGACCCAGTTGCCGGACCGGTGCAGTACACCGGGGCCAGGGTGAACCTGGCCGACGTCCGACTGCTCTCCCCGGTGATTCCCCGGTCCAAGATCATTGGTGTGGGACGCAACTACCCTGCACCGGGCACGGGACGCCCGGATCCCGGCTCGACCCGAGCCGCTGGTGATGGGTCCGCCGCCTCGGCCGGGGTGGGGCAGGGATCGGCTGACTCGTCGTCCCTCATGACGTTCCTCAAGCCCAATACCGCCGTCATCGGCCCCGACAGCCCCATCGTGCGTCCGGACGGCTGCACGGATCTGCAGGTCGAGGGTGAACTGGCCGTCGTCATCGGACGAATCTGCAAGGACGTGCCGGTCGAGCGAGCCCAGGAGGCCATCTTCGGGTTCACCGTGGCCAATGACGTCACGGCTGATGGCGACTGGGGTGCCGACGACATGATTCGTGCCAAGGGATCGGACACCTTCTGCCCGCTGGGGCCGTGGATGGTCACCCACTTCTCGGTGGCCGAGGCCGGCAACGTACGGCTGCGCACCACGGTGGACGGAACGGTGTGTCAGGAGTCGTCCACCAGCGAGATGATCCGCTCCGTCTCCGAGCTCGTCAGCGAGATCTCGTCGCGACTGACCCTGCTGCCCGGTGACGTCATTCTCACCGGCACACCAGCGGGAGCTGCAACGGTCGTGCCACGACAGCAGGTCGAGGTGGAGATCGAGGGGATCGGCACCTTGGTGAACTCCGTGGTCGCAGGGCAGAACGCGGTTGTCGAGGGCTGACATGGCTGAGTCGAGACGCCGTGGTGCCCCCCGTCTGGTGCCGATGAGCCGTGGCCAGTGCGTTCCCCCCGAGTCCGGGGTCGACTACGCCCATGTCCTCGATCTGCCACCCGACGGCATGGCCCGGGGGCTCATCGGCGTCGCCGGGGCCATGCTGGGCTATGCCGTCGTGGTTCCGCTGCTCACCCAGCTGTTCATCGCCCTGGGATGGCTCGTCACCGGCATGCCCGGCACATGGCAGCAACACTCGGCACGGGCACTGCGCTACGAGACGGTCGATGGCTTGATTGCCACCCATCTGGGGCTGGCAGGTCTCATTCCCATCGTCGTGCTTCTGGCGAAATTCGTGCATCATCGTCGCGCCACGTGGATCTGGTCGGTGCAACCGGGTTTCCGGTGGCGATTCGCCCTGTTGGTGGCCCTTGTCGCGGGGGTCGTCATCAACGTCACCCAGGTCATCGTCAAGGGCGGGGACTCCTGGGGGTTCACCGCACCCTCGGACTGGTGGGTGTGGCTCATCGCCATCCTGCTCACTTCGCCACTGCAGGCGGCTGCGGAGGAGGTTCTGTTCCGCGGCTACTTCATGAACTGTCTGGGGTCGATGGGCGCCAACCGGTGGGTCGCCGTCGTCGTCTCGGCGCTGGTGTTCGCCCTTGCCCACGGCACCCAGAACATGTGGCTGTTCGCAGACCGGTTCACGTTCGGCCTGCTCGCTGGTGCCCTGGTGATCCTCACCGGGGGCTTGGAGGCGGGGATCGCAGCGCATGTGCTCAACAACCTCTTCGCCTTTGGGTACTCCGTGTTCCGGGGTGGGGCCTCCGTGGCCCGAGGGTTGACGTCGATGGGCTGGGTCGACGCGCTGTGGGATGTCACGGGATTCCTGGCCATCGCGCTGGCTGCTTGGTGGATCTCGCGATGGATGACGGTGGCGACGAGGACCCCGGATGACCTCGTCATGGCTGAGCTTGAGCACTCTGGCAAGGCGTGATGACGGTAGGGGCGGCCCAATTTGCGAAGCTTTCGGCACTGCTGCTAGAGTTCTACGTCGTTGCACGGGTTGGTGAAACCAATCGGTGAAATCCCTTGGGGTATAGGGTAATTGGCAGCCCGACAGATTCTGGTTCTGTTAGTCCAGGTTCGAGTCCTGGTACCCCAGCGCAGCGCGTGTGAGCTGGTGACTTGGCAATTCGGTGAATGGCTTGCTAAGCTTCCACGGCGCCGTCAAGTAATTGACGGCGGACAGATCATGCGACTGTCACGAGAAGTGAACAATGGCCTCGTAGTGCAGCGGCCTAGCACGCGGCCCTCTCAAGGCTGAAACGGCGGTTCGAATCCGCTCGAGGCTACCATTGGCACATACGGTCCAGACATCGGTCTGGACCGTATTTCTGTTGCCCCTCTCACAGTACCCACCGGTGCCCCCGTCACAGGGCCCACCAGCTGGCACATGTCGTTGGCGCATCCCTCGTTCGTGGTGTTCTCGTTGCGTCGGTACTCTCACAGCGGTGGTGCCCCTCACCGGGGATTGCTCACTCAGCTGTGCGACGCAGCACCTCCGAGAGCCGCTCACCGGCGGCGATGACGGCTGGAGCATGGATACGTCCGGGCTGGCGCGACAGTCTGCCAATCGGCCCGGAGACCGAGACAGCCGCAATGACCTTGTCCGAGGGGGAACGTACGGCTGCCGAGACCGAGGCGATTCCCTGCTCCCGCTCACCCACCGACTGTGCCCAGCCACGTTTGCGCACGGCAGCCAAGGTGACGGCCGAGAACGACGAGTGGGCCAGACTGCGGCGGATCTTGTCGGAGTCCTCCCAGGCAAGCAGGACCTGAGCGGCAGAACCAGCATCCATGGACATGAGGCTGCCCACCGGGATGGTGTCGCGCAGGCCAGTCGGGCGCTCGGCGGTCGCGACGCACACCCTGCTCTCACCCTGACGGCGATACAGCTGCGCCGATTCACCCGTGATGTCTCTCAGACGAGCGAGAATCGGCCCGGACGCTGCCAACAGACGATCCTCGCCAGCAGCAGACGCGAGCTCGGCCAGACGTGGCCCCAGGATGAATCGTCCGTGCAGATCGCGTGCGACGAAGCGATGATGCTCCAGGGCGCGGGCCAGACGATGGGCGGTGGGCCGAGCCAGTCCAGTGGTCTGCACGAGGTTTGCCAGGCTCGCCGGGCCGGTCTCGAGTGCGGCGAGCACCAATGCGGCCTTGTCGAGTACCCCGACGCCGCTGCTGTATTCGTCCATATGCTAAGACTAACGTCTCATTTGGCAGCGGTGTCGGGCGCCCTCCAAATAAAATTGTTCCGGCACGGTTTCACCACTGCAGGACACCACTGCGAGAAAGGTCATGAGGCCAGGCCCACGGCCGGGGTACTGCAGTCCAACTCGTTGCATGACTCGCCACCTACCTGGTGGTGCTTGGTGGGCCGACAGTGTTTCTGGTGTGCAGTCACGGGACGGATTCCGCGTCCTGCGGCCAGAACGTTCCGAGGCCAGTACAGTGTGGTTGTTCACAGTCGAGAGGATGATTCGTGCGTCGGGTACAGCTGACCAATTCCAGTGACCAGCCCGCCCCCGTGGTAGGGGCCGTCTCGGGCTGCCTGGCCCACTTGGCCCAGATGGCCACGGACATGGAATTCACTGGTGTGGAGAATCTCCCCGCCCAGGGGCCCTGCCTCATCGTGGGCAATCACATCTCCAACTACGATCCCGTCGTCATGGGGGCATTTCTGCTCTTCAACGGCAGGTTTCCGCACTGGCTCGCCAAGAAGGAGCTGTTCTCGGTGCCGGCTCTGGGATGGCTTGCCTCGGTCTCCGGCCAGATCCCGGTGGATCGCTCCCACCCCGATCCCCGCCTCATCCTCGGAACGGCACGCGAACAGCTGGAGCACGGCCGGACGGTCATCATGTACCCCGAGGGGACGATCACCGCAGACCCGCTCGGATGGCCGATGACCGGACGTACCGGCGCAGCTCGACTGGCACTGTCGTGTCCCGTTCCCGTGATCCCGGTGGGCCAGTGGGGGCCACAGGACGTCATGGGTTTCAAGAAGATGACCTTCCCCAGGTTCTTCCCGCGCAAGACGATGCACCTGAGTGTGGGGGAACCCGTGCGATTGTCGGACCTGTGGTACCACCAGGACGATCATGCTGCCGTCACGGAGGCCACCGAGCGCATCATGACCGCCATTGACGCCCAGGTGGAGATCGTACGTGGGGAGCACGTGCCGGCCAGCCGATACGATGGACGTACCGGTCTACGGGTGCCTCGCTGGGCAACCGGTACCGCCATCCGCACCGACAGTGCCGTGGGCAACTGACGCGCCTTGCAGCAATGACGGGATAGGCTTCCTCATCGCGTATGCTTCGTGCACGGATTTTCGGAAGGACTGCTCCATGGCTGACTCAATCACGGTGGCTGTCGTCTTCGGCGGGATGAGCTCGGAACACTCCATCTCGTGCCTGACGGCTGCCAACGTCGTCGCTGCGATGGATGCCGATCGCTTCACGGTCGTGGGAATCGGGATCTCACCCGATGGGGTGTGGACCTCGTGGAGTGCGCAGGACGTCCTCGACCTTCCGGGGACTGGCTCGCTTCCCGAGGTGAGCAGTGCCGGTCATCCGGGCGTCACCCTGCAGCGACATGCCGACGGCTGCCATCTCGTCACCAGTGACGGGCTCGACACCCCCATCGACGTGGTCTTCCCACTCCTGCACGGTCCCTACGGCGAGGACGGCACCATCCAGGGGCTGCTCGAGATTAACGGGGCCCGCTACGTGGGCTGTGGTGTGGCGTCCTCGGCGAACTGCATGGACAAGCACCTCACCAAGGTGGTGCTGAGTGAGGCGGGCATCCTGGTGGGCCCCTACGTCGTCGTGCGTCCCCATGAGTGGGAGGACGATCGTCAGGGATGCCTGGACCGCATCGGCGAGCTCACGATGCCGGTCTTCGTCAAACCCGCTCGCGGCGGCTCGTCGGTCGGCATCACCAAGGTCACCACCGGTGATGATCTCGCAGCCGCCATCGAGCAGGCGCGTCGGTTCGATCCCAAGGTCATCGTCGAGCAGGGGATCGCCGGTCGAGAGATTGAGTGTTCCGTGCTCGACGGCCACGGCGGACACGCCCCGCGGGCATCGGCACCCGGTGAGATCATCGTTCACGACCCCGATGGTTTCTACGACTTCCAGGCGAAATACCTCACCGGGCAGGATCGGGCGACCGTGTCCATCCCGGCGGATCTGGACGAGGCCACCAGCACGCGGGTGCAGCAGGTCGCCATCGACGCCTTCCGCGCCCTGGGCTGTGAGGGGCTGGCGCGCATCGACACCTTCGTCACCGGTGACGGCACGATCTACGTCAACGAGCCCAACACCATGCCCGGATTCACCACGACCTCGGGGTTCCCCCTCATGTGGCAGGCCAGTGGGCTCACGTATCCCCAGATCGTCACCGAGCTGGTCGAACTGGCCCTGGAACGGCCGCTGGGGCTGCGATGAGGCCGCGCTGCTAGCGTATGAGCCATGACCGAGCAGACCATCGCCCAGGTGGGGGAGTTCCCCCTCATCGATTCCCTCGTCACACCGCTGTCCATGGGACCACAGGTGCAGCTGGGCCCCGGTGACGACGGGGCCGTGGTCACCATCGACGGATCCATGGTGGTCTCGGTCGACCTCCTCATCGAGAACTCACACTTTCGCCGTGACTGGTCATCGGCCCATGACGTCGGACGCAAGGCGATCGCCGTCAACGTCGCAGACATCGAGGCCATGGGCGCCCAGCCGCTCACCGTCGTGCTGGGGTTCAGCACCCCCGCCGATCTGCCGGTGCGATGGGCTCGCGAGTTCATGGCTGGTATGGCCCAGGAGGCGCAGCTCGCGGGTGTCAGCATCGTCGGGGGAGACACCACCAACGGTGAGATCATCAGCATCTCGGTCACCGTCATGGGGCAGACGGCAGAGCTTGCCCCAGTGCGTCGCGACGGTGCCCAGGTGGGTGACGAGGTGGCCTACGTCGGTCGACTGGGGTACGCCGCCGCTGGTCTCGACCTGCTCATGCACGGGATCGGCTGGCTCCAACCGGGGGAAGGGGCACACCAACGCGGATTCGACGGTTCCACGGCAGACGCAGCCCGGAGTTTCCAGCACGATGTGTCCAGATACCGGGAAACCATCGAGTCACAGCGTCATCCACAACCGCCGTACGGTCAGGGTCGAGTGGCAGCTCGCGCCGGGGCGCACGCCATGATCGACGTCTCCGACGGCCTCATCGCCGATCTGGGGCACATTGCCCAGAACTCCGGGGTGAGGGTGAATCTCCGCTCCGAGGCATTCATCATTGCCGAGCCGGTACGTGCGGCTGCCGAACGCATCGACACCGATCCCATGACGTGGATGCTCACCGGGGGAGAGGACCATGCCCTCGTCGCCACCTTCGCACCTGGCACCGTGCCCGAGGGCTGGACGGTCATCGGCAGCGTCGATGCTGCCGCCGGACCCGACGCAGCCGGTTCCGCACCGATGGGGCACCCGTGCATCATGGTTGACGGTCAGCAGTGGCAGGGCGCCGGGGGCTGGACGCATTTCTCGTCGTGACGGCGCCGATCGAGTCCGCCGGTTCGACTCGTCACACGGGCTGACGAGCCCCTGACCCACCCTGCCCGCTCACGGACTCTGCCGCTGGAGGATCAGGTCGTGCCACGCGTGCCTGACGGGGAATGTCTCACCACTTTGGTAGCGTCCAGAGCATGGCTACTCGTGGGGCCTCCCCGTCACGGTCGCGCAAGAAGACCGGGGCAACCACCCAGGGGAGGAAGAAGCAGACGTCGACCAGCTCGCGGAGCAAGAAGTCGACGTCTTCTCGTGCGTCCACCTCCAAGGCCACCACATCGCGCAAGAGCGCCTCACGTGGAACGGCGTCGAGCAGCCAGAATCCGATCTCGCGTGCCCTTTCCGCCACCTGGGGCGGATTGGTGGGCGCCATGGGGGCGGTGGTTCGCCGTATTGGCTCGAGCCTGCCCACCCCACAGAATCGCCGCGACGGGGCAGCCACCATCACTGCCTTCGGATCGATCCTCGTGGCCATCGCCTTCTGGTTCCAGCTGCCCGGCCCGGTCGGTGACGCCCTACGGATCGGCGTCTCCACCATTTTCGGCATGATCTCCTACGCCCTGCCGATCGCCGGATTCTGGATGTCGTGGTGTGCCTATCGACACCCTGACCGGCTGGGTTCGGGAAGTCGGCAGCTCGGCGGTTGGCTGGTGCTGTGCCTGGGGCTGCAGGGGCTCGTCAATGTCGCCGACGGGCTGCCTGGCCCCGACGATGCCGCAGCCATGCGGGACGCCGGCGGCATCCTCGGATTCATCTCCTCACACCTGCTCTCCGACATCCTCACCGTCTGGGGAGGGGTCCCCCTGCTCGCCGTGCTCACCGGTCTCGGCTCCTACCTGGTTGCCGGTCCTGGTCTCGGCAGCCGGATGTCCGCCCATCGAGCCAACCGCAGGCAACGCCAGCAGCGTCGTCAGGAGGAGCTGGAGCTCGATTCCCGGGACGCCTACGAGACCCCGCTGGTGGGTGATGGTGACGACGATGACATCCCCACCCTCCCCGGTGCCGCCTACAATCCCGGACTGCTGGGTCGGGACGCCGATGAGACCCCGACTGCCGTGCTTGCCGAGACGAACGACCAGGAACAGTCGGAGGGTCGTTCCCGGACCACGGCGGGTCTCCCGGCTGATTTCACGGTCCACGAGCATGCCGATCTGCAGCCCGCGGATCAGGAGCCCATGCCCGAGCGCGTTGAGCAACTGGCCGACGACGTCGCCTACACCCTGCCGTCCTACGATCTGCTCAAACCCGGCTCGGTGCCGCAGGCGCGCACCGAGGCCTCCGACGCCGTCGTGGCCAAGCTCACCGGGGTGTTCAACGAATTCGGTATCGACGCCAAGGTCACCGGTTACTCCCGAGGACCGACCGTCACGCGCTACGAGGTGGAACTCGGGGCTGCCGTCAAGGTGGAGAAGGTCACTGCGCTGAGCAAGAACATCGCCTATGCCGTGGCCTCACCCGAGGTGCGCATTCTCTCCCCGATCCCGGGAAAGTCCGCCATCGGCATCGAGATCCCCAACACGGACAAGGAGATCGTCTCCCTGGGCGATGTGTTGCGCTCCGCGAAGGCCCGCAATGACCACAACCCGCTCGTCGTGGGGCTCGGCAAGGACGTCGAGGGCGGATTCGTCATCGCCAATGTGGCCAAGATGCCCCACCTGCTGGTGGCCGGCGCCACCGGTTCGGGCAAGTCGAGCTTCGTCAACTCACTCATCACCTCGGTGATGATGCGAGCCACTCCCGACGAGGTGCGCATGATGCTCGTTGACCCCAAGCGCGTCGAGCTCACCCAGTACGAGGGGATCCCCCATCTGGTGACGCCGATCATCACCAGCGCCAAGAAGGCCGCCGAGGCCCTGCAGTGGGTCGTGCGTGAGATGGATCAGCGTTACGACGACCTGGCTGCCTTCGGGTTCCGGCACGTCAAGGACTTCAACAAGGCCGTCAAGGCGGGACAGGTACAGCTGCCCGAGGGGTCCCAGCGCACCCTGGCCCCCTACCCGCACCTGTTGGTCGTCGTCGACGAGCTGTCCGACCTCATGCTCGTGGCTCCTCGTGACGTCGAGGACTCGATCGTGCGAATCACCCAGTTGGCCCGTGCTGCCGGTATCCACCTGGTGCTGGCCACCCAGCGCCCGTCCACCGACGTCGTCACTGGACTCATCAAGGCCAATGTGCCCTCACGTCTGGCCTTCGCGACCTCGTCGATGACGGATTCCCGAGTGATCCTGGACCAGCCGGGTGCGGAGAAACTCGTCGGTCAGGGCGACGGGCTCTTCCTACCGATGGGGGCATCCAAACCGATCCGTGTGCAGGGATCGTGGGTCTCGGACGCGGAGATCCACACGGTGGCCGAGCACGTGCGCTCCCAGATGGCGGCCCATTACCGGGAGGACGTCGCCGCCCCGCCAGCGACGAAGAAGGTTGCCGAGGACATCGGTGACGATCTGGAACTCGTGCTGGAGGCGGCGAAACTCGTCGTCGAGCTGCAGCTGGGATCCACCTCGATGCTGCAACGCAAATTGCGCGTTGGGTTCGCCAAGGCTGGCCGTCTCATGGACATTCTCGAGACCCGCAATGTCGTCGGCCCCTCGGAGGGGTCCAAGCCGCGTGAGGTGCTCGTACGTCCCGACGACCTGGACGACGTCCTGGCCAATCTGCAGGCCTGAGCACTGCGACAGCCCCTGAGTGCTGCAACGTCCTGACACCCTGAACGCGACACCTGAGACCGAGTCTCCCTGGCGGGAGTTTTCCCGCGGCGGACGGTGTGAATCCTTCGAAGGACGGTGGGGATCCGGGACAACACGATCCTCAGGAGACAACGCGACCCCCAGCACGGTCAGTGCTGGGGGTCGGTGTGGTCGTGGAGCAGCAACTGCTCAGCCGGTCTGCCGGTCAAGCATTCCTCGGTCAGCCCAACTACCCCTAGGTCAGCTCAGGTGCCCTGTGACCAGCTCTGGCCCCTCGTACCCCTCGACCGACTCAGGCCTCTCGGGCTGTCCACGTACCTTTCGGCACTCCCACGGCCGACCCAAGCGCTTTGCCAGCTCTCTCACTCCTCAACTGGCAGCGTGCCGTTGTCGTACCTGCGCCAGGCATCGGGATGGGAGGACTGGCAGTAGAAGACCAGCAGGACGATCCAGCCGATGAATGGAAGCAGGACCCAGAAGTAGTGGAAGCCGCTGCGGTTGGTGTCGTGGATACGACGCACACTCAAGGCAATTTTCGGGACGATGGTTGCTACCTCCCACACGCCTGACACCACCATGTAGATCGTGGTCGGATCGCTGGGTGTGCCTCCCAGCCTGCTGTTGATCGTCTCGAGGATCGTCTCCACGAGGACGTTGAGCAGGAACACCCACCAGAACTCCGAGCGGGAGGCTCGTCCGTTGAACACGGCATAGTTCTTGAAGAAGAGCTTGATGGCGGTGGGGAAGGAGACCGAGGGGCGTGGGTGCCCCGTCTGCTGTGGTGCGTAGGGATCGTAGCCGTATGGATCAGTTTCGGACGGATTCACCAACTGCTGAGTCGTCCCGTACTGCGGCTGGCCTTGTCGTTCCTGCGGGTTCTGCGGAGTATCGCCCCAGGTCTGGGAACTGTTGGAGGCAGCGCGTCCGGGCTGGCCTTCCGGCGTCTCGTAGGGGCCCCACTGGTTGTTCGACATGTGTCTCCTAGATGTTGAAGATGACATGGAAAGTATATGGATGACGTGCAATGCTGATGCCGCTGTGGACGGCCTTCGTCGGCGCGATGGGCCGGACCGATCTGGACGACGAGGCAGGCATGGCTGACGAGGAATGGCGGGACGGACGGGCCGATCATCGAGGTGGGCACAGCCGGTCTCGAACCGACGACCTCCTGCGTGTAAGGCAGGCGCTCTGACCAACTGAGCTATGTGCCCCTGCGTCGTGGGCATGTGCCCCCGAACCGAACAGACGATAGAGTAACTTATTGTGGCATTGGTAGACCTGCAACAGACCGTTGATGAGCTCAATCACTCCCTGGAGTCGATCGAGCTCGTCCTCGATCCAGAGACGAAGAAGAAAGAGATCGCCGAGCTGGAGCAGCAGGCTGCTGCCCCCGATCTGTGGGACGACCAGGAGCACGCCCAGAAGGTGACCTCCCGGCTGTCCGCCCTGCAGGCTGAGCTGTCCCGTCTGGAGAAGCTGCGTTCGCGTCTTGAGGACGTCTCCGTCCTGCTCGAGTTTGCCGCCGAGGGTGACGACGAGGACTCCGAGAAGGAGGCCGAGCAGGAGCTGGAGCGGATGCGCGACGAGATCGATTCCCTCGAGGTTCGCACCCTGCTCTCCGGCAAGTACGACGAGCGTGAGGCAGTCGTCACCGTGCGTTCCGAGGCCGGTGGCGTGGATGCTGCCGACTTCGCCGAGATGCTGCTGCGCATGTACACCCGATGGGCCGAACGTCACGACTACAAGGTGGAGATGCTCGACACCTCCTACGCCGAGGAGGCTGGCATCAAGTCGGCCACCTTCATCCTGCACGCCCCATACGGCTATGGCACCCTGTCGGTGGAGTCCGGCACCCACCGTCTGGTGCGCATCAGCCCGTTCGACAACCAAGGACGCCGCCAGACCTCCTTCGCCGGTGTCGAGGTGCTCCCGGTGGTGGAGGAGGCCGACCACGTCGACATCCCCGACTCGGACCTGCGTGTCGACGTCTTCCACTCCTCGGGTCCCGGCGGCCAGGGCGTCAACACCACCGACTCGGCCGTGCGCCTGACCCACCTGCCCACCGGGATGGTCGTCACCTGTCAGGACGAGCGTTCCCAGATCCAGAACAAGGCTGCCGCCATGCGTGTGCTGCAGGCCAAGTTGCTGGAGAAGGCCCACCAGGAGCAGGAGGCCGAGATGAACTCGCTGAAGTCCGAGGGCAACTCGTGGGGTGCCCAGATGCGCTCCTACGTGCTGCACCCCTACCAGATGGTCAAGGATCTGCGCACCAACTACGAGGTCGGCAACACCGATGCGGTCTTCGACGGCAACATCGACGGGTTCATCGACGCCGGTATCCGGTGGCGGCGCAGCACCGAGAACGAATCCTGAGAATCCTCAGACTTACCTCACTGCAGACGGCTCGCTCGGGCGAGTCGCCTGCTTTTTCGTGTCCATGCCCTTCTAGACTCGGTACTGAATGATCCGAGCCCTGGCCACCGGATCATCTCTCGGCCCGCGAGCACGGGGCCGAGGTCAGCAGCGAGCGTCAAGGACGGAATCCTTTGATCACCTTCGACAGTGTCAGCATGGTCTATGCCGGGCAGACCCACCCTGCCCTCACGAACATCAGTGTTGACATCAACGACGGTGAGTTCGTCTTCCTCGTGGGGCCGTCCGGCTCCGGCAAGTCGACGTTCATCCGACTCATCCTGGGTGAGCAGCGCCCCAGTCGTGGCCGGCTCATGGTCAATGGTCGAAATGTCGGTCTCATGTCACGGCGTCGGGTCGCCTCGTTGCGACGAGGGATCGGCACGGTGTTCCAGGACTTCCAGCTGCTGCCGGGAAAGACGGTCTACGAGAACGTCGCCTTTGCGCTGGAGGTGATCGGCAAGTCCGTTCGATCCATCAGGAACGAGGTGCCCCGAACCCTGGAGCTGGTGGGTCTTTCGGACAAGGGGGATCGCATGCCCGGCGAGTTGTCCGGTGGTGAGCAGCAGCGAGTCGCCATTGCACGCGCCGTCGTCAACCACCCGGGGATCCTCATTGCCGACGAGCCGACCGGAAACCTCGATCCGGAGACGAGTATCGGCATCATGAAGCTGCTCGACCGCATCCATCGCAGTGGGACGACGGTGCTCATGGCCACCCATGACGCCACCATCGTCGACCAGATGCGCCGACGTGTGCTGGAGCTGGATCACGGCCACCTCGTTCGCGACCAGAAGGCCGGCCTGTACCGCACCCAGTGACGATGAGACCTTTCACCCAGGAATCCCCATCCCGACCCACCCGAACACGATCCGATCTGCCCCCAGCTGTCAAGGACTGACCACATGAGACACACCCTGCGAGAGACCCGGAACGGTTTGCGACGCAATGTCAGCATGACGATTGCCGTCATCGTCACGATGTGGGTCTCGCTGTCTCTGTTCGGTGCCGCGCTGTTGGCGGCTCAGCAGGTCGATCTCATCAAGGGCAAGTGGTACGACAAGGTCGAGGTGTCGGTCTTCCTGTGCGTGAAGAACGTCCCCGGCGACAACTGTGCGCCCGGCAAGGACGCAAGCCAGGCGGACAAGGACGCGATCAAGGCTGCCCTGCAGAGCGATCCGCAGGTCGAGAAGGTCTACTACGAGTCCAAGAAGGACGCCTTCGAGGAGTACCAGCGGGTCTACAAGGACTCCCCGGTCAAGGAGATCCTCACGGTGGACACCATCCAGGACTCCTTCCGGGTGAAACTGGTGAATCCGGAGAACTACCGTGAGGTCGTGGCCGCCACCCAGACCATGAAGGGTGTCCAGGCCGTCGTCGATCTGCACACCGCCCTCGACCCGCTCTTCGTGTGGCTCAACTCCCTGCGATGGACGACGGTGGGTCTGTCGGCACTGCTGCTCGTGGCTGCCGCCCTGCAGATCACCAACACCATACGTATGGCCGTGTTCGCGCGTCGCCGGGAGTTGGAGATCATGAAGCTGGTTGGTGCGTCCAACCGTTTCATCCTCACGCCGTTCCTGTTGGAGTCCCTGGTGGCTGGGCTCATTGGTGCGATCCTGGCCGCCGGCACTCTGGCGGCGGGTACCTATGTCATCGTCATGAAGAAATTCGCCGTGACGATGTCGACGATCGCGTGGGTCAACTGGCACCACGTGTGGGTGGCCATTGGATGGTTGGCCGTCGTGGCCGTCGTCCTGTCCCTCATCCCGTCCTATGTAGCGGCAAAGAAGTATCTCAAGGTCTGAGTAGTCAGCATGTCAGGAAAGAAGGGTGTCATATGAGGAGGCTGCTTCCCCCGGCCAAATCAACCACGTTCACCTCGCCCCAGCGAGATGCCAAGGACGGTCCCAGCGCCATGTCGCGGCGTCATCGCCGGGTCCAGGGCCTGGCACTGGCCTTCGTCGTCGGACTGAGTGGGTGGGCGGTGAGCGCTGCCGGAACCATCCACACGGCTTCCGCCGACGACCTCACCGATCGCAAGGACGAGGTCTCCAAGCAGATCACGAAGTCCGAGGCTGCCGCTGAGGGCTACAGTGACGAGGTCAACAAGGCGGCCGACGCCCTGCAGAAGTCCCAGAACGACCTGGACCAGGCCAGAAGGACCCTGCAGGGTGCCCAGGATGCCGTCACCCAGGCGAAGGCAGCCGATGAGGCCAAGGCCGCCGAACTGCAGAAGGCGAGAAGTGACCTCTCCCGTGCCGAGCAGAAGGTCAGGAGCAACGAGGCAGCCCAGGTGCGGGAGCACCGGAAGCTTTCCGTCGTCGTGAGTCGAACGGTTCAGCAGCAGACCCCCATGATGGGTGTTGCGACATTCCTCACGAACATGGACTCAGGCGACATGAACGCACGTATTCAGTGGTCCAATGCCCTCATGGCCGGGGGACAGCAGGCACTGGACCAGCTTGAGACTCGCCAGATCGCACTCTGCAAGGCACGCGACGTGGAGAAGCAGGCGCGAGATCGAGTCGCGCGTGAGAAGCAGGCCGTCGAAGATCTCCTGGAGCGCAAGCAGCAGGCCGAGTCTGCAGCCGACACTGCCAAGCAGGACGTCGCTGCGGCCGTGACGGCCAACGAGCAGGCCAAGAAGAGCGCGGACGCCAAGCTTGCGGGGGAGCGCAAGCACCAGGACGAGCTGCGTGCCGAGGAGGACCAGCTCGACAAGCGCATCAAGGAGCGCATCGCTGCTGCCAAGCGTGCCGAGGAAGCTCGCAGACGCGCCGAGGCCGAGCGACGCGCCAAGGAAGCTGCCGCCAAGGCCGCTGCCGAGAAGAAGAAGGCCGCCGAGAAGGCGGCAGCGCGCAGGGAAGCCAAAGCTGCTGCAAAGAAGAAAGCCGCTGCCAAGCATCACGGTTCGGCCAGCAAGGCCGAGTCGACGTCCAAAAAATCCGCCAAGCACAGCAGGCCTCACCGCCATCACCCGAAGAAGGCGCACAAGAGGTCCTCGGGCAGCACCAGGAAGGCGTCCTCGTACTTCGACTACCCGGTCAACGGCCCGATCACCTCACCCTACGGACAGCGGTTCCACCCCGTCCTGCACGTGTGGAAGCTCCATGACGGCACCGACTTCGGCGCCTCGTGCGGCACTCCGATCCGGGCGCCTCGAGACGGAGTCGTTGCCGAGAAGTACTTCAACAGGGGTTACGGGAACCGGCTCATGCTCGATCATGGCAAGATCGGCGGCCACTACGTGACGACCGGGTACAACCATGCCAGCAGCTACACGGTCGGGGTCGGGCAGCACGTGTCGCGCGGCCAGGTCATCGGCTATGTCGGCACCACGGGTTTCTCGACGGGATGCCACCTGCATTTCATGGTGTGGACCGATGGAAACCGTGAGAATCCGATGGGTCGTTGGTTCTGAAACCGGTGGGGTGGTCTGATCGGCGTGGGCTGATCGGACCACCCCATGCCTGTCGCGCCGGCCTGGTGCACAGGCGTGCCGTGCCAAGGCCTTGCCATGTCAGGTGGTGAATGGCTCCACGTCGACGGTGGCGTGGTCGACGGTATAGTGCCGCTGCGATCAATGGTGATCGCCCCGGCGGCCACGTCGCGATAGGATTTGTACTCCTGTCGTCGATGGAGAGGAAAGCCCCATGCCTCGTGAGAGAGGGTTGACAGTCGTTGCTCGCAACAAGAAGGCGCGCCACGACTACACCATCGGTGACACCTGGGAGGCGGGACTCGTCCTGCAGGGCACCGAGGTGAAGTCACTGCGAGCGGGCAAGGCCTCCCTGGTGGATGCCTTTGCCCAGGTGGACGAGCATGGTGAGGTGTGGCTCTACAACCTGCACATCCCCGAATATGCGTTTGGTACCTGGCGCAATCACGACGTCATGCGCAAACGCAAATTGCTGCTCAACAAACGCGAGATTGCCAAGATCTCTCGTGAGATGGATTCCCCGGGCAAGACGATCGTCCCGTTGGAGCTGTACTTCAAGGACGGGTACGCGAAGGTTGAGATCGCCGTTGCCACCGGAAAGAGGGAATGGGACAAACGCGAGGCGATCAAGGCGCGGGACGCCAAACGCGAGGCGGAACGGGCCATGTCGAGCCGACTCAAGCGACGTCGGTGAGCCGAACGTCCCGTACTCGATCCACCACTCGCTAGGCTGGCTGCAGGCCCGTGACCGGGCTTCGACCGCAAGACACCGTGGCTCCTCGCGCTGGGAGAAGTGTTGGAGTCCGCTTCCAGGCTGGTCAATTCTCATGAAAGGACGATCGTGACCGACAACGTCAACCCTGTACCCGAACCTGCCCGTCGTCTGTCGCTGTGGGGCGGCCGGTTCGCCGGTGGTCCGTCCGAGGCCCTGGCTGCACTGTCCGTCTCCACGCAGTTCGATTGGCGACTGGCTCGTCACGACATCGCCGGTTCCAAGGCGCACGCCGGGGTTCTGTACCGGGCGGGGTTGCTCACCGACGAGCAGTTCGACGGGCTCATCACGGCGCTCGATCAACTTGACGCCGATGTCGCCGACGGTTCCTTCACCCCGTCGGAGGAGGACGAGGACGTTCACACTGCACTCGAGCGTGGCCTCATCGAGCGTGCCGGGGCAGATTTGGGTGGACGTATCCGTGCTGGGCGGTCCCGCAACGACCAGATCGCCGCCCTGCTGCGCATGTACCTGCGTGACGAGGCACGCTCCCTGGCGGGGGAGGTGCTGGATCTCGTCGAGGTGCTGCGTCGTCGTGCCGAGGAGGCCGGCGATGCCGTCATTGCCGGGCGCACCCACATGCAGCACGCCCAGCCGGTGCTGCTGGCCCATCACCTGGCTGCGCACGCCTGGCCGCTGATCCGTGACGTGGAGCGGTTGCGTGACCTTGACGCCCGACTCGACTCGAGCCCGTACGGTTCGGGAGCCCTGGGAGGTTCGTCACTCGGGCTCGACCCCGTCCAGGTTGCCGGTGAGCTGGGATTCAGCGGCTCAGTGCCCAATTCCATCGACGGCACCGCCGCCCGTGACATGGTGGCCGAGTTCGCCTTCGTCTGTGCCCAGATCGGCGTCGACCTCTCCCGGCTCAGCGAGGAGATCGTCATCTGGAACACCCGGGAGTTCTCCTACGTCACCTTGGACGACTCGTTCTCCACCGGCTCGTCGATCATGCCGCAGAAGAAGAACCCCGACATCGCCGAGCTCGCCCGTGGTAAGGCTGGTCGCCTCATCGGCGATCTGGCGGGGCTCATGGCCTCCCTCAAGGGTCTGCCGCTGGCCTACGCCCGCGACCTGCAGGAGGACAAGGAGCCGGTCTTCGACCAGATCGACCAGCTGCACCTGCTGCTGCCCGCCGTGACCGGCATGATGGACACCGCCGTCTTCCATCTGGACCGCATGGCCCAGATGGCCCCGGAGGGATTCTCCCTGGCCACCGACATCGCCGAGTGGCTGGTGCGCCAAGGGGTGCCGTTCCGCGCCGCCCACCAGATCTCCGGAGCGTGCGTCAAGGTGTGTGAGGAGCAGGGCAAGGAGCTGGCCGATCTCACCGATGACGAGCTTGCTGCGGTGGACAAGCGCCTCACCCCCCAGGTGCGTTCGGTGCTCACGGTGGACGGCGCCGTTGCGGCCCGTACCGGACGTGGTGGCACCGCTCCGGTGCGAGTGCGTGAGCAGCTCGCCGAGCTGGGGGAGACGGTGACCACGTTGCGTCGATTCTCGCAGCGTCAGGCTGCCCAGTGATGCCAAGCCACCCGGCCCCTCACCCCTCGCAGCGCCAGACCGCCCTGTGATCCCAGACTGTCCAGTGGTCTCAGACTGCTCTGCCCTCACTCCTCGCAGCACCAGACTGCCAAATGACCACAGGCTGCCCGCCTCCTCACCCCATGACCCCGGTTCACCCAGTGACCTGGGATCATGAGGTGACTTGGCTCATTCAGTGACATGGCAGGTTCGGCGCCCAGCTCGTTTCGGGGCACGCCCTACTTGAGGCACGTGAGCACGATTGCCTCAGCTCGTTCCGGGCACCCAGCACCCTCGCACTGCTTGCGGGGCGTGAGCACGACTGGTCCCCAGCTCGTTCCGGGGCACCCAGCCACTGTGGATCCGGGATCGTGTTCCAGCAGCTGCGCGTTCGGTGTTGTTGCGCACCCACCCGCCCCGCACTTCGAGTGGCTGTGTCGTGGGGTTTGTCACATGCGGCAGAATGGAGGCATGACTGGCACCGACGACATCCTTGATCTCCGGGTGACGAATGAGCAGCGGGACCGCGTCATCGACTACTTGGGTGTGGCGTTGGCCGACGGCCGTCTGGACCACGGGGAGTGGGAGCAACGGGTCGAGCAGGCGATGCGTGCCAAGACCCGTCGGGAGCTCAATGCCACCCTGCGTGGCCTGGCCACCGTCCCCCTGGTGTCGAGTGCGGTGAGCACTCGTCCTCTGCCCACTCACGGCTCGAGCGTGGGTGCTGGCATCGTGGGGCTCAGCGCTCTGTTCACCGGCCCGTTCGGTCCGCTCGTCGGTGTCGCGATCAGCGAGAGGGGATCGTGGTCGCGCCGACAGATTGCCAAGCAGGCCAATTTCCAGATTGACATGTTCGGCCTTGTCGTCATCACGATGATCGTGATCGGTGTGGGCAACATGGACTTGAACGGAGCCGTTGGCGACGCCATGTGGGCCTGGGGAATCGTGTGGGTGTTGGGGACGCTCATCCGCGCCATCAAGGCCTTCGAGGGAACTGACTGGGACGATCCGGTGATGAAGATGCTGCCCAGGATCGTGGACGAGGGGCAGCGCCCCGACTGAGGGCCGGTCCTGGGCTGCAACCGACCGGTGCCTCCGGTGGCCCATGCGAATCCTGGGTTTCCGTGGCCACAGTTCTTCTTGGCCCCAGAGCTACTGGCGTAGTGTCCTCGATCAGCAATCGTTCCCACTGAGCTCCCCATCAATCTGGCTCGTGCCATGTGAGGACGTGGCCCCATGATGCGATCGAGTCACGGGGTTGCTTCCTGCCGTGAAAAGACTAAAATGATCCGGTACAACTCCACAGAGGGGATGACTGGTTTCGACTTGGAACGGTGGTTCCAGGAGAAGCGGGCCGAGAAGCCAGGGTCAACTCGTTAACGATCCCTGGAAACCAATAAGTGCCGATAACAATCGCACTGACTTCGCTCTCGCCGCCTGATCGGTGATCGAAGGGTCAGCCCGGGTGTGGTCCTCCGCCCGGATCCTGGCCTCGTTGAGAGGACTTGCTACTCAGCTGTGTCGTAGCGGCTGAGTGGGACTTTTTCTACGACTGGGCCTGTCTGCACCGTGTCGGTGCGAGTGCAGGGGCCGAGCAACACGACAGCATCGACTGCGCCCGGAGAATGTCTGGTTCGCCTTTCAAGGACGCGGGTTCAATTCCCGCCATCTCCACCACGTGCCTGCTGGCGCTCACATTGTGATGCGTCAGCAGGCATTTTGTCATGCGTATGTGTCATTTTGGGCCCCGCGCGTGAGTATTCACGGTTCCGATACAAAACCCCTGGTCTGAGCGATTTGGTGCGAGTGAGGGTTGAGGACTGTGTTGGCGTGGGTCATGCCGTGTGAGTGTTCGAGTAGTCAGTGAATCCCACGGTGTTTCCCCACGGGTCTTGGATTTCGACGCATTTTCCGGTGGCAACAGCGAACACCGGCAGTCCCCAGGCGTCGGCGACGAGCTGGGCATCCGCGACTTCGAACCAGACGGTCCCATGGCTGGGACGATCGCTGCGACGCAGGAGGATGCCAGGGCCAGCATGGTCTTCGGTGTGTAGGACTGCGATGTCTGGGGTGGTGAAGAGCACTGCGAGCCCTGCGTACTCTTGGTACCAAGCAGCGGCTTGCTCGACATTCGGTACGTCGATGAGCACGTTGTCGATCCGGATGGGTCGAATCACGGTTGTGTGGCCTCCTTGAGATGACGTCGAGTTGTTTCGTCGAGCTGTCGTTTGGGAATGCCTTGGACGGCGCCTTCCAGTGCGAGCAGCGAGTGCAGGCAGGTGAAGCGGGGATGGATCCGCCACCAGGCCTCGATGGCACCGATTTGCCGCAGGGCGTCTGAATCTGCGATTCCAGCCGAGCGTAGGGCGTGCGCCAGCTCGGGACCGATGTTGGGAAGGGACTCGAGCTCATTCATCGTGGCTCCAGGGTGTGAGGGCGAACGCCTTTATGGCCACCTCGAAGCCACGCCGCATGATCGCCAAGTCACCGGTGGGCAGCTCGACCTGGCGCAGCCGGACTGGGCCCACCAACGGCGTCTTGGCAAGTAGTTCCTGCCCGCTCCGCGAGAGGCTGAGCGTCCGGACGCGTCGATCGGCGGCATCGCGGGTTCGAACCACCAACCCCCGGTCCACCAGACGTTGCACCAGCTGGCCAAGCGATGCGGGATGCCAGTCGAGTTCTCGTCTCAGCTCACGAATCGTGACCGGCTGTCGCTCCGCGATGATGCGCAAGAGCGCGAGTTGGCCGCCCGTCACGTCGTAGTCTCGGTGCAGCTCAGCGTTGAACGCGGCGAAGGCCTGCTCGAGCTCCCACCATGCACGCACAGTGGAGATTGCCTCGGAATCGTTATGTGTCACATAACAAATCTAGAACATCCGGCCCAGCATTTGGGGTTGGACGGTCAACTGACGTTCCGGTCAGTCCATCCGGATCCGCCGAGGACATTGATCTGGGTGCTGTCTTTGGATACGACGGTCGCGTCACCTTCTGGTGTGATGACGATGCACTGGCACAGCACGTGGTAGGTGGCAGGGTCGAACTCACCTGCCGTGTCGAGGCTGGTGAGAGTGGTGCGGTAGTGGTCGAGATCGGTGCGGAGCTGACGCCGACGGGTGATCTCGGCCTGGGTGGCGGTGAGCGTGGCGTAGACGAACTCCCAATCGATCAAGTCACGGCGGCTGATGAGCTGGGCGAGGACGGTCTGGAACATGTGCTCGAGTTGGTGGTCGCGTAGGACGGGTATCCGCTCGGGGTGAGGTACTTGTCGGTGCCCTGCCAGATGCGGATTTTGTAGGGGTCGGTGAAGGTGTGTTCGCGACGTCCGGGCATCCTGATACCTGATCCGGTCCGTACAGGGACCATCCCACGTCATGGCGACGCTGCATTGCTCGATTGCTCGCGCGTGTCGACAAGCGACGTGTTGCCAAGACGACGCATGCGCTGCGAGTCCCCGCCAACGCCAAGCATCTACCCACGGACTGTGAGGCAGCGGGGAGCACGCAGGGAGTATCATGTTCGTTAAGGAACAAAGTGTTTTCCAGGAACATCGTGAAAGCACTGTGAGGTGGCATCCAAGGCCGCCAGTGGGCACACCCCGTGGGGTAGCGCGCATCGATTGATGGGGAAGGGGTGAGTCGGATGAGTGAATGGGATGATCGTCGCCACTGGGCGCGTAGCACTGCCGAGCGTGTGATCAAGACTCAGCAGCTTGATGAGACGCCGGTGAACCCGCAGGACGTGGCTGAACGGCTCGGCCTTCGCGTGGAATTCACCACCGAGCTCGATCAGCATGTCTCCGGAAAATTGACGCACCGGTCGGGAGAACCCATCATCCTCGTCAACGGACGCGACAGCCGACGCCGGAAGCGGTTCACCATCGCCCACGAGATCGGTCACTATCTCGATGGAGCCGAGGAAGATGTTGCCCGGGACGGCGTCAGCAACCTCGAGGAGTTCGGCTGCAATGAATTCGCCGCTTCGCTCCTCATGCCCGAACGATGGTTCCGTGCCGACGTGCGCGAGGGATACACCAACGCCGAACTGTCAGCCATGTATGACCTGAGCCTTTCCGCGGTGCGGGTCCGTCGCGAGACCTTGGGTATCTAACCGTGGCAGGACACGAGGACCCCTGGCAAGAGCTTTCTGAGACCACATCTGATGCGGGTGAGGTCCCGGATCATTACGTACGAGGGGATGCCGAGAGGGCGCACAACCTACGACATCGAGTTGGACCTGAAGGACCAGCGTCGGCAACGTGGACCCTACGACAACGAGTTGAAGACAATTCACCTCGATGTCCTGGAGGACATGCGTCGGCAACGCCGCAGGGTTTTGGCCTGGGCCATGTGGACGACCTCGCTTCTGCTGCTTTTGACTGCAGTCTTCATCGGATGGCACATGTGGGCCACGCACGGACTTGCCGACGTGAAACTGCTCATGGCATGGATTGCCTCCGTCCTAGCGGCTTCGATTGGCATCATCGCATCCATCTCCAAGTTTTTGTTCGCCGAGACGGTGAAGGCGATTCAACCCCTGCGGAAGACCAACGGCTGAACCCTTGGATCGCTTCGACGACACAGCCCGGCTGGGGCTCGTCTTCGTCTCCTGGAGGTGTACGGCACACCCGCTCGAGACCAGAGGCGAAAGCTCAAGTGTGGGCACGATACTACTGGGCAGAACGAGGGCCGCTCACCCAGTGAGCGGCCCAGATATTCTTCAACACGTGGTTGATGAACTGTATGCAGTTCTGCACGAACCGCTGCAGCTGCTTAGACCCCACTCACCTTCGACCGGTCCTTGAGGTAGTGGTCGCATTCGTAGCCGCCTCGTCCAGCGGCAGACCTTTGGATCTGACAGGAGTACGGATCATGCACTGGCGGATGTCATCGATGCTGTCACTCACCCGGATTGGGTATGAGTTCACCATCGGATGGAGTCCGTGGTCGAGGTGATCGTGGCGTGAGTGTCTGCACGGTTGGAGGCACGGTGGAAACCGTGGAACGGTCCGGGAAGTTGGGCAGTTTCACAGGGTCAGCAGGAACGTGTGGTCAGTTGCTCCAGCGCTTGGCGCCCAACCGGTTCCTGAATCTGGGACGGGATGATTGCCAAGCGATCGCCGTGCATTCTCACACGCTCGATCTGCGTTGCCTCTGCGGCTGCTCGTCGTGCCAGCAGTGGTGAGGTCGGGTGCGCCGCGAGTAGAGAGTTGTTCACCACCCAAGCCCATGGCGTGATTTGGGCCCGGGCCAGGTCGGTGGTGAGCTGTTCGGCCTCGAGGATGGGTGTGGTCTCTGGTAGCGTGACGACCACGATCTTTGTGTAGTCAGGATCCTGCAAGCGCATCAGGGGCGTGGTGATGCTGTCCCTCTGCTTCTCGTCGAGATGACGGACGATCTCGCGGTGGTAGGAACCGGTGGCATCCATCAGCAGCAAGGCGTGGCCAGTAGGCGCAGTGTCCATGACGACGAACTGTCTGCGTGCCTGGTTCACGGCGCGGCTGAACTGTTGGAAGACGGCGATCTCCTCGGTACAGGGGCTCATCAGGTCCTCATGGAGTGCGGCACGGCCGGCCGAGTCGAGATTCTTGCCCTTGGTGGCCATGATCTTGTCGCGGTAGGCCTGCGTAGCCTGATCGGGATCGATCGCGTCGACGGTAAGATTGTCCACCTCGGTGTCGAGAGTGGTGGTCAAGTGGGCTGCGGGATCAGTGGTGGTGAGGTGGACCTGGTGGCCTCGTTCGGCCAGAGCGAGGGCGATGGCTGTTGCCACCGTCGTCTTTCCGACTCCTCCCTTCCCCATCGTTATCACTAGGCCGTGGTCGTCTGCTTCCAGCTCGTCAACGAGCGTGTCAAGCCCTTGTCGATCTGGGCCAAAGGCCGGTGTCGGCAGGGCAGGAACAGCTGGATCAGTGGATGTCGAAGCCTCGTCGAGGAGATTGCCGAGAGCGTCGAGGCCGACCATGTTGACGGCTTTCAGCGGTACCTGGTCAATGGTGACACCCTGCAAGGCCGCTGGCAGGCGGGTCAGAGAGGTCTGCTCACGCTCGTGGATGGCATGATGCAGCGGATCGCCTCCGCCTTCTGCGGGAAGTACGGCGTTGATGACCAGGTGATCGGCAGGGATGCCGAGTTTGGCGAGCTCCTCGCGGGTGCGGGCCACCTCGCGTAGCGTCGAGTCCTGTGCCCGGGCCACCAGCACGAGGCGGGTTGTGCCTGGATCGGTGAGGGCAGTGACGGCGGCTCGGTAAGTGTCGCGGTTCTTCTCCAGCCCGCTCATCGGGCCGAGACATGATGCGTCGCCCTTGCCATTGTCGAGGAAGTTCGTCCAGTCGCCGGGCAGCTGCAGCAGGCGAATGGTGTGGCCGGTGGGAGCAGTGTCGAAGATGATGTGGTCGAAGTCGGCCGTCTGAGCGGGGTCAGCGAGCAGGCTGGTGAACTCGTTGAAGGATGCGATCTCGGTGGTGCAAGAGCCGGACAGCTGCTCGGTGATCGTCTCAATCTCTTTGATGGGCAACAGGTCGCGGATTGGGGCGATGATCTTCTCGCGGTAGGTGGCTGCGGCCTGTTCGGGGTCGATCTCCAGCGCGGAGAGGCCGGGCACGGCGTCAATGGGGGTGATGGTGTTGCCGATCGTGGTGGCGAACACCTGCCCGACGTTGCTGGCCGGATCGGTGCTCACCAGCAGTACGCGCTTGCCGGCGTTGGCCAGGGCGATGGCGGTGGCGCAGGCGATGGATGTCTTGCCGACGCCGCCTTTACCAGTGAAGAAGAGGTGGTGTGGAGGATCGCTGAGGAAAATCATGGTCGGTGGTCTCCAGTGCAGTGATGGGATGACAGAATTGATGGGGTCAGCAGCAGCTTGAACCGCCGCAGCAGCCATCGCTCGACTCATCCACGAGGGGAAGAGTGGCGCCAACCGAGACGTTTGCTGAGGACCGCTCATTCCCGGCCCAGCGCTGCAGCTCGTCACGCGTCGGGTAGCGGCCGGTGAGCACGGTCACGTCGTCGACGAGCGTGAGCGGCAAGCCATCGGAGCCGGCCGTCTGAACGAAGGCGAGGGCCTGCGCATTCTGCGCGAAGGCTGCCGGGTCGGTGCCGAGATTGGTGCGGGCGATGTCCACCCCGGCTTTCTTGAGTGCCGTGAAGTGGGCAGTGAAGTCGACCAGCGCCTGGTCGACGTCGGTACCGCAGACACCGGTGTTGCAGCACAGGGCGGGTTCGAAGATGCGGATGGCGGGCACGAGAACCTCCAAGTCGTATTGATGAATGTCAATACGTTAATCATAGCTACACATCGATGAGTGTCAATATGTTGGGTATGCTCATCCCATGACCACATTTGAGGAGTCCACCACCGGTCAGTCGGATGTGCATCGTCCAGCACAGCAGGGCGTTCTTGACGATGCAGGAGTGCATCGGATAGGCGCCCAAGCCAAGGCTCTCGGGGACCCGGTGCGGCTGCGCATCTACGCCCACATTGCGGCCAGTGGATGCTCCAGCGTGTGCGCCTGCCATTTGCCGGAGGTCTTCGGCGTCAGCCAGCCGACCTTGTCGCACCACCTCAAGAAACTCGTGGACGCGGGCTTGGTCGAGCGCGAGATGCGCGGACGCTGGGCCCACTTCACGGTGCGGCCCACCGGACCGGCAGCACTGCGCAACTTCCTCAATGCCATTTCCGAGTGAGGACCACCTTGGCCATATCTCGATGGAGCCGAGGAAGATGTTGCCCAGTACAGATGGGGGTTACCGATGTGCGGAACCGAGGTCTTTGCCGAGGAGGCCAGAAGACAGGCACTGCGGGTCGCCCTGATGGATCGCGAGACTGACGAGCAGGAGTTCATCGGGACCTTGTGGACTGGTGCTCCACAACGCGGCGATCCTCCACTGCGCTGTGGGGTGGGCGCCGATCACACCCACCCCACGGGAAACCGCTTCGGAAAGTGGCAGCCTCAGCCCTGCACGACCTTCAGCGCGTCAATGGCGGATTTCAGCGTGGACTCGGCCGTCTTGGCGTCACTGGCGCTGGCACGGATGAGCTGGTCATCGGTGAGCCAGACGTATGCCTGGTAGTTGTGCTGCTGGTCGCTCTTGCCCATCGAGCTGGTGGTGTCGATGAGGGAGGCCTGCTTGGAGATGCTCTCGTACCCCTTGAGCGGGCTGGTCTTGACGTTGACGTTCATGGTCTGTCCCTGCCCGGACATCGTCATCTTGCCGCATTTGGCGATCTGCTCGTCCTGGGACTGGTAGGTCTTCTTCTGGCGGTCGGTGAGCTTCGTGTTGAAGGTCACGGCAACCGGCTTGGATTCGTCGCCACCAGCTGCCACGAGGACGTTGTTCACCTCGTCCTTGGTGACGCCGGCGCTGATCTGCTTGAACACCGTGTCACACGAGGCGGGGGAGACCTTGAGCTGGCTCACGGCTTGGTTGAGCCGGTCAATCTGGGAGCCGACCTGGGAGCTGTCTATGACGGAGAATTTCTGGCCACCCACCTTCTTGTCGGAGAAGGTCTTGGTGAAGTCGTCCTTGCTGACCTGCTTGAGTGTCGTCGTGGACGTCGAGGCAGCAGAGTCGCTGCCGGCGGCGTTCGATGAGGAGTCCGACTTGTTGCCGCATGCGCCCAGACCAATCGTCATGATGCCTGCCATGCCAATCAAACAGGCCTTCTTCAACGTTGTGGTCATTGTCTGTTCACCTTTGCATCGTCTGCTACGTACTTCTCGGAATATACGTCCTTGCCACAATGAGTGCTGGTTCACACGCTCGATCGGCCGAGACGGTGATCGGCGATGAGGAAGATGGCGATACCGGCTGCGGCGATGATGGCGAGGATCCACAGGATGCTCGAATAGGTTGCGGCCACCCCGGTGCCACCGAGCAGATGGATCCTGCTGTCGGCAAGTTTTGAGGAGTAGGCGATACCCAGCGGGATGGCGAGGTTGATCGTCAGATTGTAGAAACCGATGGCGATGCCGGTCTTCTGCGCCGGAATGTCGGCGATGGCGGTGTTGACCAGGGGTGCGTACATCATGGCGAACCCGGCGCTGAACAACATCATGGCGATGACGAGCACCCAGGTGTTCTGGGAGATGAGGCATGCGGTGAGCACGAGGGCCACCAGGATGAGGCCCAGCGCGGTGAGGATGGCGCGTCGGGAGGTGAGTCGCTTGCCGATCTGACCAGACAGGGCACCGACGATGGCACCCACCGCATATCCCGGAACGATGAGGAATGACGCGGTGGCGAGGGTCTGGTGGTGCACGTACTGCACGGCTCCGGGGATGACGACGGCCGACAGCCCCAACTGGGTGGAGTAGACGACGAGCACCACGAGGAGGGTGGTGACGTAACGACCGTTGTGGAAGAACTCCGGTTGCACGATCGTCTCGCCGTGGGCGTGGATGTGCCAGATGAACAGGGCAATTCCCACCAGGGCGACGACGGCGGGCAGCCAAGCGAAATTGCCCACGAAGATGATGAGGCTGGAGGAGAACACCGCGATGAAGAAGAGTCCGAGGACGTCGACATGGGCCTGGGTGGTCTCCTCGGCCGGGACGGTCCTGACGATGACCGGGATGGTGAGCACCAGGATGAGTGCCACGAGGAACATGGCCGTCCACGAGATGTAGGTGGCGACGACACCGCTGGTGAGCACGCCCAGCAACATGGCCAGCTGGAAGGCCGAGGTCGAGAAACCCAGATAGGTTTTCTGGTCCTTCTCGGGCAGGTGCTTGGTGACGTAGATGACGTACAGGGTTTCCGCGCAGGCCAGGCCGGAGGTCTGGATGAGCCGGCCGGTGAGCACCATCGGCCAGACGCCGTGGAAGAGGAACCCGATGAGCGAGCCGACGCCCACCAGAGCCATGCCGATGATGAGCAGGGTGCGGATACTCACGCTGTCGGCCAGGGCGGCGTAGACCATGGCACCAATGCCGATGACGATTCCGGCCAGGCTTGCCTGCAGGGATGCCGTGTTCTCCGACAGGTGCAGGTCGTGGGCGATGGGGGAGGTCATGAACTTGAAACCGTTGTCGATCATGAGGCACAGCACGAAGGCGGTGAGCATGATCGGTACGGCGGCCTTGGGATTGACGTCCCGGTGGCCGGTGGTGGGGGAACTGTTCGACGTTTCGTCACGGCGCGACTGCATGGGGACAATGTACATAATCCGGATGGAGACCAAGGATTCGTATGACGTCGGGGGATCGTCAGGGGCGATGGCCTACGGCTCGAACGTGCTGCCCAAGTGCTTGAAACTGATTCGGAAGAACTTGGACTGATGAATTTGACGGATTGCCTGTCTGCACGGGATGTGGGTTCAGCGTCCAGGTACGTGTACCTTTCGAGCAAAGTCGGGCTCATCCCCGCGTCTGCGGGGAGCACCGACCATGTGGGGTTTGGTTTCATTGCGTTCATTCCCATTCGATGAGCCCTGTCCCGACACGATGAGTTGGTCCAGTGCCAAGATGGAACCATGATTCTGGCGAACCCGCCGGCTGCCGGCGACCTGCTCATCAGCGGATCGGGACTCACCACCGGGATTTTCGCCCACAGCGTCATCTACCTGCTCGACTGCGACGAGGACGGCGCGCTCGGCGTCGTCATCAACCAGCCCTCCCAGCTGGACATGACACAGATCCTGCCGCAGTGGGTGCACCTCATGACCCCGCCGCAGTGCATCTTCCAAGGCGGCCCGGTCTCTCCCAACGGTGCGATCTGTGTGGCGCGAGTGCAGCAGCCCCACGAGGAGCCGCCCGGATGGCGGCCGGTCCGGGGAGCCACCGGTCTGCTGCACCTCGACACCCCGGTGGAACTCGTGCACGGAGCCTATTCAGACCTACGGGTGTTTGCCGGCTACGCCGGATGGGGGCCGGGGCAGCTGGAGTCGGAGATCATCCGCGGTGACTGGGTGCATGCCCTCGCCCGGGAGTCCGACGTCTTCGGCTCGGACCCTGCCACTCTGTGGCGACGGGTGCTGCGACGCCAGAACGGCACCGAGGCCCTGCTCTCCACCATGCCCGACGACGAGGGCCTCAACTGAGCCGAGGGGGCGAGACCTTGCCCTTCCTCGAGGGTGTGAGCCTTGGGGTCGGGCAGCCCGTGCCGTTCAGGGGTGAATTTGCTGCCCAGGGCCTCATCACACGGCTCGGCCCCGCTAAAATGACGTCGCGATGATTCACCGCCGGACGGGTGACGGGGTTCCCGCGGTGGCCCGTGTTGCGCATGATCCCGCACGGTGGGGCAGGAGGTTGACGAGGTGGCTGCACGCGACACGCAGGACGACGCCGCTCGAGTGCTCGTCGTCGACGATGACGCCGCACTTGCCGAGATGGTGCAGATCGTCCTGCAACGGGAGGGCTACGTCACCTACTGGTGCGACAACGGTGCCGACGCCCTCGACTCCTGCACCGGTTTCAACCCCGACCTCATCCTGCTCGACCTCATGCTGCCTGGCCGCAACGGCATCGAGGTGTGTCGTGACATCCGGCGCACCAGCGGGGCGCCGATCATCATGCTCACCGCCCGCTCCGAGACCGCAGACGTCGTCTCCGGGCTGGAGTCCGGGGCCGACGACTACGTCTCCAAACCCTTCAAGACCAAGGAACTCGTGGCTCGTGTCCGGGCCAGGCTGCGTCAACCCAACGACCTGGCCACCCCGGACGTCATCGCCCTGGGTGGGCTCGTCATCGACATCGCCGCCCATCGCGTCACCCGGGACGGCGCAGAAATCATGCTCACCCCCTTGGAGTTCGACATCCTCGTCGCCCTGGCTCGCAGACCCAATGTCGTCCTCAGCAGAGACACCCTGCTCGAGGAGGTGTGGGGCTATCAGCGCAGCTCCGCCGACACCCGCCTGGTCAACGTCCACGTCCAGCGACTGCGCTCCAAGATCGAGCTGGACCCGGAACACCCTCGCCTCATCGTCACGGTGCGAGGTGCCGGGTATCGAGCCGGTGGGGAAGAACGCTGACCGATGGCCCGGCAGCCTGACGAGCGGCGACACATTCCCCGACGCCTCACCCCCGCACGCCGTGTGTGGTGGTCGTCCCTGCCGTTGCGGATGATCTCGATCACCCTGTCGCTCGCCCTCATCGTCCTGGTGGCAGGTGGCATGTTCCTCATGCAACGAGTCGGTGACGGGATCCTTACCGCCAAGCGACAGTCGTCGGTGGCCGAGGCGACGGCAGTCGTCAACCGGATGCAGACCGAGCTGGAGGGCACCGATCTGCGCACCTCGAGCCTGTACGAACGGCTCACCCAGCTCGCCGACGAGGCGGCCAGCCCCACCGGGCACTACCACATCATCATCCAGGGCTCGGTCTCCGGGCTCATCTCGGCAGGCGTCTCGGCGGACTCCGTGCCGCAGAACCTCATTGACACCATCGCCTCCTCCGACGGGGTCTTCGTCACGCCCACCACCCTGAGATTCACCGACACCTCTCACGAGCAGATCCCGGGAATCGTCGTGGGCACGACGCTGTGGGTGCCGGGTCAGGACATGCGGATTCCCATCTACTTCCTGTTCTCACTCGAGCAGGAGGTGCACACCCTGACGACCATCAAGGGGGTGGTGGCCCTCACCGGAGTTCTCATCGTCATGGGTCTGGGATTCACGACCTTCCTGGCCACCCGGGCGGTGGCCAGCCCCATTCGCAGGGCGTCCGGGACGGCGCGCCGGCTCGCCGACGGGCACCTCGATGAGCGCATGCCGGTGCGCGGTACCGACGACCTGGCGAAACTCGCCACTTCGATCAACGAGATGGCAGCCCAGCTGCAGGGCAGAATCGTCGACCTGGAACAACTCTCCACCCTGCAGCAGCAGTTCGTCTCCGACGTCTCCCACGAGCTGCGCACCCCTCTGACGACGGTGCGGATGGCAGCCGACGTCATTGCAGACCAGATGGACGAGGCAGACCCCGCCGCGCAACGATCCGCCCACCTGCTCATGACCCAGCTCGACCGGTTCGAGGACATGCTCAGCGACCTGCTCGAGATCTCACGCATCGACGCCGGCGCGGCGACCCTGGCCCTTGAGGAGGTCGACATCGTCGACCTGGTGCAGGCAGAGGTGCAGGCCGCCCAACCCCTGGCCACGAGGATGCACACCCAGCTACGAGTGCACGTCTTCTCCGGAGCCACCGCGGAAATTGACGCCATTCGAGTGAGACGTATTCTGCGAAATCTGCTGTCCAATGCCATTGAATATTCAGAATGTCGTCCCATTGACGTCACCGTGGGGTATGACCTGCATGCCGTGGCCGTGACGGTGCGGGATCATGGTGTTGGCCTCGAGGCGTGGCAGGTGGACAAACTGTTCGGCCGCTTCTGGCGGGCCGATCCCTCGCGGGTGCGCACCGTCGGTGGTACCGGTCTGGGTCTGGCCATCTCACATGACGACGCCGAGCTGCACGGCGGACGTCTGGAGGCGTGGGGCAGACCAGGTGACGGTGCCCAGTTCCGACTCACGCTGCCACGACGCCGGGGAACCGAGCTCACCTCCTCGCCACTACCACTGGTGCCCTCCGACAGGCAGGAACCATGAGATTCACACGCCCCCGAGACCAGCACGAGACCCCCAGAACCTCTGCCGACCGAACTCGTCCCGACAGAGTCCGTACCGACCTCACGTGTGACACCGGCGGCTGCCACGGTACCGGCGCCTGTCTCCACACCGGAACCTGCCACCACACCGGCGGCTGTCACCAGACAAGTGCCGATGATCCGTCGCTGCCCATCGCCCACCGGGATCTCTCCTGCCGATCGGTGCTCTCCCGTCGATCAGTACTGGGGGCCGGGGTGGGGGCTGGAGCCCTCGCCCTGACGGGATGCGCCGGTGTGCCCACCGAAGGCCCCGTCGAGCGGGTCAATTCCCCCGGCCCGGCGGCAGGCCAGGACCCCATCGACGTCAATCCGCGTCCCCCCGAGCCCGGAGCCAGCCGAGAACTCATCGTGGCCGGATTCCTGCAGGCCATGTCGAGCTCCACCGACGCCTACCGCAGCGCCCGGGCATACCTCACCGACGAGGCCGCCCAGCACTGGGACCCGTACGCCGGCGCACTCATCTACGACTCCGAGTTCCACAAACCCACCGTCGACGACGACCGGGCCGTGCTGCACGCACCCCTCATCGCCACCCTCGACGCCAGCGGCCACCATGACCTGTGCGGGCACGGATTCCTGGATCACGACTTCGCCTTGGTCAAGGTGGCGGGGCAGTGGCGGGTCTCGGCTCCGCCCACCGGGCTGTTGCTGTCGTTGTTCGCCTTCGAGCGTGGCTACCACACGACAGCCATCTATTTCCTGGGGAGGGTTTCCGGTCTCGTCGCTCCCGACGTCATCCACCTTCCCCAGGCGGAGGCCAACCCGACCAATGCTGTGAAGGCCCTGCTGGCTGGGCCACCGAAGGGCGGAGCTGCCGCTGACGGATCGGAATCCATCTGGTATTCTGGCATACCGAGTTCTGTGGAATTGTCGTCGGAATCCATCAGCATTGACGCCAATGGTGTGGCGACGGTGCCGTTGAATGCCCGAGCCACACGGCTTTCCCCCGATGAACTGCGTGTCATGGCGGCACAGTTCACGTGGACCCTGTCACAGTTCTCCCAGGTCTCCCGGGTGCGATTCACCGCACGCGGCGTCCCCCTCACGCTGGCCGACGCCGCCGAGGACGGCACCGTCTCCCTCGACCTGTTCGCCTCGATGGCAGCCTACGAGAACCATGACAAGCTGGCCGTCACCGTCGTCAGAGGTGGCACACTGCAGTCGCTGGTCAGCGACGAGACCTTCCGCCCGCTCAGCGGCAGTCTCGGCACCCTGCGCCCCAGCGCTATTTCACCCAGCGCCATCTCACCCAGCACCGCTCCCTCTGGCGCCATCCCATCGGCCACCCCCGACCACCAGTGGGCACTGGTCGATCAGCGCAGAACCGGCCTGTGGTGGTGGTGCACTGGTGCTCGCACGGCACGAAAACTGGCCAGCGGTACCGCGATGGTGCGTCCCCAGATCACTCGGGACCACACGATCTGGACCGCCGAGGACACCGGCTCCGTCACCCCCGTCGTCCACGCGGTGACCCCGGCAGGCAGGCCGAGACCGGTGAATGCCACGGCCCTGCGTCGTACGAGGATTCGCGCGTTCAGCATCTCCCCGGACATGACGCGCATCGCCTTCATCCTCGGGGAGGGAGAGGGTTCCCGGTTGGCGATGTCCACCCTGGGCAAGGATTCCTCGGGAATGCTGGTCATTGGCCAGCCCGAGGTGCGTGTCGTCGCCGAGATGGATCCAGGCATGACGATCGCCATTGACGTGGGGTGGATCAGCCAGACCAAACTCATGGTCATCGCACGATCCGCCGTCGGTGCATCGGGGACGCCGTTCGAGTTGTGCTGCGACGGTGCCGAGGTGACGCCGGTGGGTCAGCTCACCGGGGCGAACATGGTGCAGTTGGCCACCGTGGCATCCGCCAACACGGTGTCGGCCGTCGTCATGACCGAGAGCGGGCACGTGCTGCGCTACGAGTACCGGTATCGCTGGACCCAGCTCGGTGAGGACGCCTCGATCACTGCCGTCGCTCTGAGCGGATAGTCGCCCTGAGCGGATAGGGGTGTGGCTGGGCAGATAGGACTGGATAGGGGTGTGGCCGGGCGTGGAACAGGACGGTACGGATGGGGCGACCACCCTCGGGTGGGGTGTCCGCAGTGTGGGTTGTCCACAGCCCCTTCGAGCGCCTCGGGAGCGTCGTCCACAGATCGACGAGCTGCCTGGTTCCTGGCAGTGCCACTGGCGACGATGGAGGGCATGAGGATTCTTGAGAGCCTGGCGGATCTGCTGCTGGGCGCCTGCTGTCCCGGATGCCATGCGCCCGGGGTGGGGCTGTGCGAGCAGTGCGTGGCAGCCGTGCGTCCAGCACCCCGCATCATCTGTGACGGGCCACCGCCGGTGGTGGCGTGTCTGCCATATCGCGACCCCATCCCCAATGTGGTGACGGCCTACAAGGATCGTGGTGCCGGCTGGCTCGACGAGACTCTCGGCGATTGGCTTGCCACCGGACTCGGCCCAGTCCTCACCGCCGATGAGCAGGTGCCGCGGGTCGTCCCCATGCCCTCCGATCCGGCTGCGGTGCGACGCCGCGGTGCCGATCATGCCCGCGACCTGGCCCAGGCAGCAGTTCGCAGGTGTGAGGAAGCTGCCAGTACGCAGGCCACGGCGCGTCGTGCCGCGGGTCGAAGTGCGGGGCTGGCAGAACTGGGAGCAACCCGGCACAGACCGGACGGTCGGAGGCTGGCGAGCCTGGTATCTCGTGGCAATGACGTGGTGGTCCCACTGCTCAAGCGCACTCGGCACGTGCGCGACCAGCTGGAGGTGTCACACGAACGCCGCGCCGCCAACCAGGACTCGTCGATGCGGGCAGTTCCCGGGCACGGCCCGGTCGTCGTCATCGACGACGTGCGCACCACCGGGGCGAGCCTGGCCGAGGCCTGCCGTGCCCTCACCGAGGGTGGGTACCAGGTACGGGCAGCGGTGGTGCTGGCCGACGCGCAGACACCGCATCGGTGGGCCTGAGCCGGACGGGTCTGTGACGAACTCCTGTCGTGGTGGGGGTTCTTGAGCTAACGTTGCATCCATGCACGGTTGACACCGGCGATTTCGCTCTTCGAGGTCGAGGGGCGTGCAGCCAGCCGCAGCCGTGTTCGTTACTCGCCGGGTAATTCCGGCACGACTCCACCAAGGAGGATGCCATGGATGTCATCGTTTCGGGTCGCCACTGCCACGTCAGTGATGATGTGCGCTCCCAGGTCGAGGACAGACTGCTCGCCGTGGACAAGATCAGGGATCGCGTCACCCGTGCCGAGGTCGTCTTCACCGCCCAGAACGTCAAGGGATCTCCCGACCAGGCCATGACCTGCGAAATCACGCTGCGTTCCCGTGGACCAGTGGTTCGCGCCGAGGGGCATGCCGAGGACAAGATGGTGGCCTTCGACAAGGCCGCCGACCGGTTGCGCACCCAATTGGTCAAGGCCGCCGACCGCCGTCGCAGTCGTCGCGGGTTGCGCGTCTCCCAGATGCTCGACATTCCCGAGGAACCTGCTGGTGAGGAGCGGGACATCATCCCCACCCGCACGATTGCCGGCGACGTCGAGGTGACCGGGGACGGCCCCCTGTACGTCAAGGAGAAGGTGTTCCGCACCGAACCGCTCACCCTGGCCCAGGCACTTGACGAGATGGAACTCGTCGGCCATGACTTCTTCCTCTACGTCGATGCGGAATCCGGCCGTCCGAGTGCGGTCTACCGCCGCCGCAAGGGGTACAACTACGGCGTCATCCATCTGGACGTCGACAAGGAGAAGTGACGTCGGGGCGAGAAGTGAATCCATCGGGGGCCGGCCAGGGAAACCTGGCCGGCCCCCGATGATTGACCTTGAGGCGTTGATCGACCCCGACGTGCTGACTGCCCCCCGATGCGTCGAGTCGATCCTCATCGAGGTGGCAGAAAGACTGCTGCCAGCGGCGATTTCCATGCGAAGAACCGTCGATGATGGAAGAATGCCACGATGTTGCCGGCGTCAGTCGAGAGGATTGACGAGCGTGACACATTGGGTTCAGGTGAGAAGTGCCCCTAGGATGGCTGAGGTGCACGTCGTGCACCTTGAACATGTTTTCGAGTTAGGACACCCGTCGTGAAACTGTTGGACCGCGCACTGCACGCCGGAGAAGGCAAGATCATCCGTCGCCTCAACCGGATCGTTGGCCAGGTCAACAGCATCGAGGACGACTACGTCGCCATGAGTGATGACGAGCTGCGTGGCCAGACCACTGACTTCAAGCAGCGCCTCGACAACGGCGAGGACCTCGACCATCTGCTTCCCGAGGCGTACGCAACGGTGCGCGAGGCCTCCAAGCGGGTGCTCAACAAACGTCACTTCGACGTCCAGATCATGGGTGGTGCCGCCCTGCACCAGTGCAACATCGCCGAGATGAAGACCGGTGAGGGCAAGACCCTCGTCGGTCTGCTGCCGGCCTACCTCAACGGTCTGTCGGGCAAGGGCGTCCACGTCGTCACCGTCAACGACTACCTCGCCGAGGTGCAGTCGGAGCAGATGGGACGCGTCCACCACTTCCTCGGACTCGACGTGTCGGCCATCCTCTCCCAGATGAGCCCTGCCGAACGCAAGGAGGCCTACAAGGCAGACGTCATCTACGGTACGAACAACGAGTTCGGTTTCGATTACCTGCGCGACAACATGGCCTCCAGCCTGGACGACTGCGTGCAGCGTGGCCACCACTACGCCATCGTCGACGAGGTCGACTCGATCCTCATCGACGAGGCCCGTACCCCGCTCATCATCTCCGGCCCCGCCGAGGAGAACAAGCAGTGGTACCCCGAGTTCGCCCGTATCGCCACCTCGCTGCGTCGCGACGAGGACTACGAGGTCGACGAGAAGAAGCGCACCGTCGCCGTCCTCGGCCACGGAATCAGCGTGGTGGAGGACCGGCTGGGCATCGAGAACCTCTACGAGTCGGTCAACACCCCACTCATCGGCTACCTCAACAACGCCATCAAGGCCAAGGAACTCTTCCACCGCGACAAGGACTACGTCATCATGGACGGCGAGGTCCTCATCGTCGACGAGCACACGGGCCGCACCTTGGCAGGACGCCGGTACAACGAAGGTCTGCACCAGGCCCTGGAGGCCAAGGAGCACGTCGAGATCAAGGACGAGTACCAGACCTTGGCGACGATCACCCTGCAGAACTACTTCCGCATGTACGACAAGCTCGCCGGCATGACGGGTACCGCCAAGACCGAGGAGTCCGAGTTCCAGAAGATCTACGGCCTGGGCGTCATCCCGATCCCGACGAACCGGCCCATGATCCGCAAGGACCAGAAGGACCTCGTCTACCGCACCGAGCAGGCCAAGTTCGACGCCATCATCGCCGACGTCGTGGAACGTCACGAGTCCGGGCAGCCGGTGCTCATCGGTACCGCCTCGGTCGCCAAGTCCGAAGTGCTCTCCGAGTCCCTCAAACGCGCTGGCGTACCGCACAAGGTGCTCAACGCCAAGCATCACGAGGCCGAGGCCGCCATCGTCGCCCAGGCTGGACGACTCGGGGCGGTCACCGTGTCGACGAACATGGCCGGTCGTGGTACCGACATCATCCTCGGTGGCAACCCTGAGTTCCTCACCGAGCTGGACCTGCGTGAGAGGGGCTTGGATCCCGTCGAGGACGAGGAGGCCTACCAGCAGGCGTGGGAGAGCACGCTGGCGAAGTACGAGGAACAGTCCAAGGCCGAGCACGAGAAGGTCACCGAACTGGGTGGGCTCTACGTCGTGGGCTCGGAGCGTCACGAGTCGCGGCGCATCGACAACCAGCTTCGTGGCCGATCCGGCCGTCAGGGCGACCCGGGGGAGTCGCGATTCTACCTGTCGGTGCAGGACGAGCTCATGCGCCTGTTCAAGCCCGAGATGCTGGACCGTGCCATGGTGACCCTCAACGTCCCCGACGACGTTCCCCTGGAGTCCAAGTGGTTCACTCGCCAGATCGAGAGCGCCCAGAAGCAGGTCGAGGCGCAGAACTTCGAGATGCGAAAGAACGTCCTCAAGTATGACGACGTCATGAACCGTCAGCGTCACGTCATCTACGCCGACCGCCGCAAGGTGCTCGAGGGGGCCGACGTCGAGTCCGAGCTGCGTGCCACGACCAATCGCGTCGTCGAGGCCTGCGTACGCCAGTACACCGAGGGCTACGCCGAGGACTGGGACCTTGACGCCCTGTGGCACGAGATGGGGCAGGTGTACCCCGTGGAGCTGCCGAAATCGGAGTTCCATGACTGCGATGACGCCGACGAGCTCGTCGAGGCCTTCACCGACGACGCCCAGGGTGCCTACGACGGTCGGGAACAGGCTCTGGGCGAGGACACCATGCGTGAGCTGGAGCGTCAGGTGCTGCTCACCGTCCTGGACCGCAAGTGGCGGGAACACCTCTACGAGATGGACTACCTGCGCGAGGGAATCGGTCTGCGTGCCATGGCGCAGCGCGACCCGCTGGTGGAGTACCAGCGTGAGGGTGGCGAGATGTTCACCTCGATGATGGATGCCTTCAAGGAAGAGGTCGTGGGCTACCTGTTCAATCTGGAGATCCAGAGCCCGGCCCAGCAGGTCGGTCTGGTGACCGATGAGTCCGGTGAGCCCGTCACCGGTGCCTCGATGAGTGCGGGGGTTCCCTTGGGCAAGGGCTTGGAGCACCACGAGGAGACCGAGCTGAGTTACAGCTCTCCCGATGAGTCCGGCGAGGTCAGCAAGAGCGAGGCCAAGCCCAAGGACAAGCCATTCGCCAATGTGGGACGCAACCAGAAGTGCCCGTGCGGTTCCGGCAAGAAGTTCAAGAACTGCCACGGCGCGCCTGGTCGGGTGAACTGAGTCGGACCTACCGACGCACGATGATCTGCTCGGGACGCCCCTTGGCTGACTGTCTGACTCCACCGGCGCCGGTGATCGGTCCCGCCGGTGGCCCGTGACTGAAATTCAGGGTGCTGGGCCCCGGGGCAGGATCACCGTGCGGCACTGGAGTTCACGGTGCCGGAGACCTCTGATGGGCCACCGTGCGTCGTGAGTTGCCGGGGCCTCGGTCGAGGATCGTCACCGCGACGGCGCCGAGATGAGCTGCTCGACACCACGGTTGCGCAGCAGCTCGGTCCACGTGACCCGCCACGTCCGGGAGCCGCGGAGCGTGAGGGCCAGGGCAATGCGGTGTTGCTGAATCTCGAGCATGACGACGGCGTTGATCGTCTCGTCCCGACGTTGGATGAGGGGTCGACCGATCTGCACCACGGTGTTCCATCCCGCACCGCGCGGCCACTGTCTGATGTCCTCAACCGCCTGGACAGTTGCAATCCGGCGCAGGTGCGACATGGGACGTCGACCACTGACGCACTCCACGATCACCCGGGTGGCAGTGAGCACCAGACGAGCTGCTGCCACGGGAGCTGAGGTCGATGGCCGGCGGACGCTGTGCAGTGCGACGACGTTGCTCGCAGGACCGCGGCCGTCATCGCCGGTGCGCGTGTCACGTGACTCGTCCGCGACGAGGTCGTCAACGCCGTCCGTCATGTCGGGCAGCATCGGATGGGTCGCGAGATCGACCGGATGAGATGTCGTGGGAGCGTCACCGGATGGCAGCCAACTGGGTAGTTGACGCAGCTCCATACCGGATTCGCGTGCCAGCAGGGATGAATCATGGATCGTCACGCTGCAAGCTCACACCGTGAGACCCATGAAGGCCAGATCCCCGTGGAAATCTGTGGACAACGTCCCGGATCCGGAAAATGGACCTGTGGAGACATGTGTGTCCCACCGTGGAACACTGGTGCAGTGCCTCGTACATGTTGGTCAAGCCGGTTACCGTTGAGAAGTGTCACATCATCATGGAGGCGTCATGTCTGATCCAGCAGAAATAGTGTTCGTCCCGGCCAGCGCAGCCGGGGCCCGAGCCATGGTGCAGCACGTCTCTGAGCAGGTGCAGGCCTTCACCGTCACCGACGAGCTGCGCGCCATCCTCGACGTTGACGGTGACGAGGAACAGACCGAGCGGGCAGCCATGATCATCGCATCGGTCCAAGGCCTTGCCCGGTACGGTCGACGCCTGGTGCTCGTTGCCCATGTGCCGCCGTCGGTCATGGGTGACAACGAGGAGCATGCCAATGGGGGAGTGACCCTCACCCAGCTGGATCCCAAACAGATCACGGCGTGGTTCAGCGACGAAACCCTTGACGTGACCGCCGAGGCCGCCGAGGCGGTACGCGGCATGATCATCGACGACGCCTGGAACGACGTGCTCGTGCAGTCCCTGCTCGTCGAGCACGAGATGTTGTGGCATGACATCACCGAGGAATTGCCAGATCCCACCACCGACCCGTGGAGCTGAGCACGGGCACACTGGTTCACCAGCGCCCCCGAGATCACGACTGGACTGCCGGGGCATGCAGATGCCGTGACGCCTTGCCGTGCACCCCGCCGGAGGCACCACTCACCGCCAAGGCCATGCAGTGCCGTGACGCCGCCGGGCAGGGCTGCCGGACGGCGTCAGCAGCGTCACGTCGCAATCAGTGTCACGTCGCGTCCGTCACCGCCGGGCCCGTTGCCCAGCTCTGTGCAGCCACCGTTCAGTCACCGCTCAGCCACGGGAGGGATTCACCACGGTGCTCCGCCATGCGGCGAAGGACTCTCAGTGCGAGGCCAGCCAGGCGTCGCCTGCCTCCTGCTGGGTCCTGAAGGCTGCAGTGGCGTAGGGGGCAGCCTTCTTCTCGAGCTTCTTGCCAGCCAGCGGGATGGAGATCGAGAACGATCCATTGCAGGTCACGATCGTTCCCGGTCCGCCCGCTGCAACGTGCATCCTGCCTTCGGCCTTGGCCGGCACCCCGGCGCGCTTCATCGTCATGGTCGCCGTGCGGCTGCCGTCGGAGGCCGGAGCGTCCCACACCAGGTCGTGGTGCATCTGCAAGGTCTCACCGATGAACTTCTGTGCCTGGCTGGGGGTGGGGGTTGCCACGTCGAGGGACACGTCATCCCCGGTGCGCTGTGCATTGGAGACGGTGGCATTGTTGCGGTGGTACACATCGGTCCACCAGTCCGGGTCGCTCATCATCTCGATCACACGATCCGGGGTTGCTGAGTACTCAGCAGTCATGTTGATATCCATGACATACATTCTTGTCACAGCGTCCAAATCGATCCAGATCAGTAGTCCAGCTCAGACGGGGTCGGAAAAATCCACCTGGATTCACAGGTCAGGCCTAGTGCGGAGCGTGGCCTGCGAGGTGCGGCACGGTGGGACGAGGCGCCTTGGACGGAACGCGGAAAACGTCGCCCGCTCACGTTCCCGAGACTAGAATCGATGGTGGCTGTCATGGCCATGACCATGGGGAGGTCAATGGACGTGCCAGCATGCGGCACGTCGCCAGTGACGTCCCCGCCACACCGGGGCCTGCCGAGTTGGTGATGGTGACTCGCAACCCGAGGACGGCGCTAGGAAGCTGATATGTTCATCGATCTGCACACCCATTCCTCCATCTCGGATGGTACGGACTCGCCGACCCGGCTCGTCATGCGCGCGGCCGGGGTCGGGTTGGACGTCATCTCCCTGACGGACCATGACACCTTCGACGGCCTCGAGGAGGCCCATGCCGCCGGTGGACGATTCGGTGTCAAGGTGCTGCCGGGCATCGAGATCACCTGCCGGGAGAAGGACGTCGACGTCCACCTGCTGGGCTACGGCTGCCATCCCGACGATGCGCAGTTGGGTGCCGAACTGGAACGCACCAGGGCGTCGCGATTGGGCAGACTGCACCGAATCTGCCAGAAGCTCACCGACCTGGACATGCCGCTCACCGTTGAGGAGGTCATGCGGTACGCGGGCACCGCCCACAGCCTGGGGCGCCCGCACGTGGCCGATGCCATGATCGCCAAGGGATACGTCAAGGATCGCGACGAGGCCTTTGCCACGTGGCTCTCACACGACTGCCCGGCCTATGTGCGTCGTTACTCGATCGACCTGGCCGATGCCATCACCTTGGTGCGGCAGGCCAAGGGGGTGGCGGTGCTGGCCCATCCGTGGGCGCGTGGCGCCGATCGAGTGCTCAGCCCCGAGCGGATCGCCGGGCTTGCCGCTGACGGTCTGGAGGGCATTGAGGTGGATCACAACGAGCACGGCGTCCAGGTCCGTCGTATGCTCTTCGACCTCGGCGGTCGACTGGGCTTGATCCGTACCGGATCCAGTGACTACCACGGCACGGGGAAGAAAGGTCACGAGCTGGGGTGCAACACCACCCGGGAGACCGCCTACCGCGAGATCTGCACTCGCGTGCAGCTGCGCGGCGGCCACCTCATGTGGTGACTCGTGCGTAACGGCGATGCCCGGGCCGCCGGTGGACCGGGGCAAGCTCCACGAGACTGTTGCGGCCGTCGATCCGGGGCAGCACGGGCGACGTGCACGGTCATGGTGACGCACCTGGTCACTGCTATGATCTTTCCCATGACCGACGCCGTGGCGGCCCCTGTGCCTGTGCCGAGACGGCGCACGATGTGAGTGACACCGCCCCCACCGGCGTCGAATCCTCGTCGGACGAGGGGCGAGGAAAGGACACCATGACTGATCGTGAGACGGTGGGGACCCATGAGGCCACCGTGGCCCGTTCCCAGCAGCGCAGCGACAAAGTCGAGGCCGATCTTGCCGTGCATCCGGATCGCTGGCGAGTCCTCACCGGGGATCGTCCCACCGGCAAGCTGCACATCGGTCACTACTTCGGCTCCTTGGTGAACCGGGTCCGGCTGCAGAACATGGGCCTGGACTCACTGCTCGTCATTGCCGACTACCAGGTGATCTATGACCGGGACGGCGTGGGTGCAATCCAGGAGAACGTCCTGTCCGGCCTGGCCGACTACCTGGCAGCCGGCATCGACCCGCAGCGCACGACGATCTTCACCCACTCCGCACTGCCCAGCCTCAACCAGTTGCTGCTTCCCTTCCTGTCACTGGTCACCGATTCCGAGCTGCGCCGCAACCCCACCGTCAAGGACGAGTTGGCCAATTCCGACCGTCCGATGTCCGGGCTCATGCTCACCTTCCCGGTTCATCAGGCCGCCGACATCCTGTTCTGCAAGGCAAATGTGGTGCCGGTGGGGGTCGACCAGCTGCCCCACATCGAGGTGACTCGCCTCATCGCCCGCAGGTTCGACGAGCGCTACGGACGCGTCGACGCGGAGCAACCGGTGTTCCCCGAGCCGGAGGCGCTGCTGTCGGCCACCCCGCACGTCCTGGGCCTCGACGGCACCAAGATGAGCAAGTCACGTGGCAACACCATCGAACTCGGTATGAGTGCCGACGAGACGGCCAAGCTCATCAAGAAAGCCAAGACCGACGCCGATCGGCACATCACCTTCGACCCACAGAATCGTCCCGAGGTGTCCAACCTGCTGCTACTCACCGCGCTGTGCGAGGACGCCGATCCGGCGGCCATCGCCGAACAGATCGGTGACGGTGGATCGGGCACCCTCAAGAAACGGCTCACCGAGTCCCTCAACGAGTACTTCGCGCCGATTCGTGCCCGGCGAGCCGAGCTCGTCAGCGATGAGGCGTATCTGCGTCGTGTGCTGCGTGAGGGCAATGAGCAGGCCTGTGCCGTCGCCGACCAGACCTTGGGCGAGGTGCGCGAGGCCATGAGGATGGTCTACTGAACCGGTTCACCGGGGGCTGGCTCGCTGAGGAGGTCAGCCCTGCCAGGCGGGGCCAGGCTCGGACACGCTCTGACGCGTCAGTCAGGCCGCTCGATGCCGGCGGTCGTTGATTGCCGGAATGGCCCGGGGAATCGTCGCAGAGCACCGGGTCGCAGGTGACTGGATCGCAGAACACTGGAGTCGGCGCAGGGCCTGGCCGCAGCAACCACCGGTGTCGGGCGGTCACACCAGTCATCGGTGCTGGGCAGCGGCCCATCGACCATGTGACAGGGCCGATAGGTTATGTGGTAGGGGTTCTCCACCGCCTCGGTGAGCGCCAGACCGCCCTGCGCAGGCAACCAGCGACAAGCTGACTCCTGCGCAGGACGAGTGCCTGGGCGCAGGAGGAGTACTTGGTCGATCAGTGGCCCCTGGGACGACGAGCACGCCGAGTGCGCCGAGTGTCCGCCGAGGTGCCGCGGTCCTGGTTCGAGTTCGACGCGCTGGCTGCCGAGGATCGTGCCCGGGTGGATCGTCTCGTGGATCGAGAGCCGGTGCGTGCAGATTTCCGGTCGGTGCCACCCGAAGGATGACCTGACGCGCTGGAGGCGGGGCGGGGAGCCGAGGCGTGCTGCTCGGAATCGGCGCGCCGAGTGCGTCCCTGAGACTCATGGCGGGGACGACGGTGGTCGGTCCCGCGAGCTCGACGACGCCTGGTCCTCCCAGCTCCAGCAGCACGGGAACCGACAGCGTGCGTGGCCTTGGTGGACGTGCTGGGGCGTTGCTTGGTGGCGGAGGATGTCCGGGCCGGCTCGGTGACGGCCCTTGACCCAGCAGTCTCACCGGCTCGGGACCTGGTTGCGGGAGCCTGAGCGTCGCTGCCGGTTCTGTGAGGCCGTGAATTCGCTGAGGCTGCTGGAGCCGTCCCGGCGGCCTCGGCGTCCCGTTGCACCACCACGCCGTTGCGGCGACGTGTGCGCTGACGCTTGGGTCGGTTCCTCGCACCCCGTGTCTTCGGCCCCTCGCGACGGCGTCCTCGGGAATGGCTCTCGTCGCGGGAACGCCTCGGTTCGGCACCGGGCAGGCGGCCAGTGGCGTCCTCGGGAATGGCGAGGTCACTGAAGAGGTGCGTGGAGGTGGAGTACGTCTCCACCGGCTCATCGATACCCAAGCCCAGAACCTTGTTGATGAGCTTCCAGCGGGTGAGGTCGGGCCAGTCCACCAGGGTGACCGCAATGCCCTTGGCGCCGGCGCGTCCGGTACGTCCGATCCGGTGCACGTAGGTCTTCTCGTCGTCCGGGCACTCGTGGTTGACGACGTGCGAGACGCCGGTGACGTCGATTCCGCGGGCCGCCACGTCGGTGGCCACCAAGACCTTCGCCCGCCCCTCGCGGAACCCCTTGAGAGCCCTTTCCCGAGCCACCTGGTTGAGGTCACCGTGAATGGCACGGGCCGGGAACCCCCGGTCGGCGAGATCGTCGGCCAGACGCTGGCAGGCCCGCTTGGTGCGGCAGAAGATGATCGTCTTCTCGACCTCGGAGGATTGCAACAGTCGCGAGATGATCTCGATCTTGTCGAGCGGATGCGCCTGGTAGACGTACTGGGTGGTCTGCGGCACCGTCGCCTGGGAGTCGGCCCCCTCCGCCCGGATGTGCACCGGATGGTTGAGCTGGGCGCGGGCCAGGGACATGATCGCTGCCGGCATGGTGGCCGAGAACAGCATCGTCTGGCGGCTGGTGGGGCAGTGGCCGAGCAGTTTCTCCACGTCGGGAAGGAAACCGAGATCCAGCATCTCGTCGGCCTCGTCCAGCACGACGATCGAGCAGCTGGTGAGGTTGAGATCCCTGCGACCGACGAGGTCCAGCAGGCGGCCCGGGGTGCCGACGACGACGTCGACCCCACGTTGCAGCGCGTCGATCTGGGAGTCGTAACCGACGCCACCGTAGACGGTGAGCACCCGGGCGCCACGCACGCGAGCCGCCGTGTCGATGTCACGGGAGACCTGGAGGGCGAGCTCACGCGTGGGGCACATCACCAGGGCCTGGGGCAGACGGCTGCCCGACCGCGTCCAGCCCTCGTCACCGGGCAGGACGATGCGTTGCAGGGCAGACACGCCGAATGCCAGTGTCTTGCCCGTGCCGGTGCGAGCCTGGCCGATGAGATCGGTGCCGCTGATGGCGATGGGGATGCTCATCGCCTGAATGGGGAAGGGCGAGGTGATACCGGCGTCTTCCAGCCCCTCACAGATGTCGGCTCGGACCCCCAGGTCGGCGAATGTCTGGTCTTCTGAAGTGTTGTTCGTGGTCAGTGTCGTGGCCTCTTCGTGCGTGGACCCGCCAGGGTCCTGTGTCGTGCGCGGGCCGGTTGGCCCGGGATGTGTGCAGGCCCGTCAAGGCCCGATGTCGTGCATGGACAGCACCCGGTGAGGGGTTGGTGCCCGGGAGAGGACGGGACTCGCAGGGTGTTTTCCTCGTGCGAAGTCATGTCCTCGGGTGGTATTGACGGCTCGTCAATCGAACACACCGAGAGTGATTCTACCGTTCCGAGCCGCAGAGCCCTAGCCTGAAGGGGTGGCAAGCTTCGACACCGCCCCTTACGCGGCAGCAACGACGTTCTGGTCCATCGTCTGTTCCAGTGCGCTGACTCAGTTGGGTTCCGTGGTCTCGGCAATGGAACTGTGCCCAGCCCTCGCCGACCGTTTCCTCATCGCCGATCGTGCCAAACAACTGTGTGAGGTGCTGGACGAGGCTCGTCCACAGGTTGATGAGATCGGTGGCCTGCGTCGTGTGGAGCCGATGATCTCCTCGGTCGTGAGCTACGTCCCGACGACGACGTGGGTCCAGGCCTTGCTGCGAGACCACATCCTCTTCGGGCTGCAGCGCGACTTCATGACCCAGGTGGCCGATCGCATCGATCCCCTCATGCAACCCCCGGAGTCCACTTGGGCACAGTTCTTCGCCCATGCCGAGGGGCGCAGGGCCCGGTTGGACGCCACACTGCGCAGGATCCTTGACGCCGACACCCAGGGAACGGATCGCCACGCTGATGCCCAGGACGTCACCAGCCCCGTACAGATGGACCAGACGGATCGGCACGAGGGCTCCTCGCCGGACTCCGGTGAGGATCGTGACGACGAGGACACCCTCGGCAGCGGGATACGTGCCGAGGCCTCGGTCTTCGCCCGACGCTATGTGGGCGAGGTGCTGTCGGTGGCGCAACGTCTGGCAGCCGTCGAACAGGATCTCACCGTTGCGCTCACCGGTCGGGACCAGGACGACGATGACATCAACGCCGTCAACGAGATCATGGCCGATGTGCTGCACAGGAATGACGACCGGCTTGCTGATCTTGGCCTGGAGCCGTGATCGCCACCGGCGAACACACCGACCGTGAACTCACCGAGCAGGTGCTGGCGCACCAGCCCTGACCACCGTGGTCACAGTGTGCCGAACCCGACCTTGTGGGGATTGGCCTCGCCCAGATCGACATAGCCGATGGACCGCGACGGAATCAGGACCCGGCGACCCTTGGAACCGGCAAGGGCGAACACCCCGTGCTCCTCGGCCAGTGCAGCACGCAGCTGTGCCTCGATCTCCTCGGGGGTCTGCTCGACGTCCACGACGATCTCGTGGGGCATGTCAGTGATACCAATCTTGATCTCCATGCCTACAACCTAGTCGCACTGACGGTGTGATCGGGAAAATCGCGCTCGGGGCGCAGCAGTTCGCTCGCGGCGAGGCAGGCCATCCTGACCGGGGCAGGGTCCGCGTGGGGACAGGGTTCTCCAGACGGGGGCATCACCGGAGTGTGCTTCAGGATTCGTCGGTGAGATGGACGCAGGCCACCGTCGCATTGTCGTGACCGCCACAGGAGAGGGCGTGGCGGACGAGCCCCTCGGCGATCGTCTGGGCGTCCTGATGCGGTCCGGCACCATGCTGGTCGATGTGGCTCACCAGGGCTGCCAGATCGGCAGGGTCTGCGGCATAGTTCCACACCCCGTCACTGCACAGCAGCAACCATCCCGACCTGGTGGGTTCGTAGGCGACGACACGTGGGGTGATGTCGGTGGCCCGTGCCCCGATCCACTTGGTGATGGCGTGTGCCCCGGCACCATGCTCGGCACGATCCCGCGGTACACCCATCTCTATCTGCATCTGGGCCACGGAATCGTCGGTGGTGAGTCGAACTGCCTTGCCGTCGCCGGGAAACCAGAACGCCCGAGTGTCTCCGATGTTGGCCACCACCACGCGCGAGGGGCCGTGTATCGCCGCGGCCACGGTGCAGGCTCCCACGGGCTCACCGTCACTGGTGACGATGCGTTCGTGGGCCAGGTCGAAGGCACCGGTGAACAGGGCAATCGTCGCATCGTCGCCGGTGGGAAGGCCGTCGCCCAGGGCGTCGGTGAGGTGCTGACAGATCGTCGTCGCAGCGATGTGCGAGGCGCGTTCGGCACCCGGGGTGGAGGAGACCCCGTCCGCCACGACAACCACCCAGTAGGGGCCGGAGGGGGCGAAGTCGATGCCTGCATAGTCCTGGTTCGTGGCGTGCCGCAGGCCAATGTCGGTCGCCAGACCGATTCTCGCGTCATCGGGCACCGCCGCCCCGCGGTACAGACGCTCACGGGTGTCATGCCGAGGATCGTCGTCCTGTGGCATGGGCATGTTCTCCTCCTTGCACGGCAACGGTCGGGGGAACCAGTGGTTGGCCCTGCGTGCGCCTGGATGACGAATTGTGGGTGACGGACACAGTGTAGAACGTGAGTTGGGCTGAGTCAGTTTCACCGGCGACTCTGGCGAACGTACCAGAGTGCTGCAAAAAATGTCTCACCCCTTCTGGTTTTATGAATGTCATGGACATTGAACTCACTGCGCAACAGCAGAACGCTGTTGACGACGACTCCGCACTGGTGCTGATCCTGGGCGGTCCGGGTACCGGGCGTACCACCCTGTGCCTGCACAAGGCGGTGTCCTTCGTCGAGGCCGGGCACCGGCTTGACGAGGTGCTCATCCTCGCGCGCAGTCGGGCCACCGCACAGGCACTTCGGACCAGACTTCTCCTGCAACTCGATGGTGCCCACCTACGTCCGCAGGTGATGACGGTGCATGGATTCGCTCGGAGCCTCGTCATGCCCAATGCCATGATGCCGCAGGCCAGGGAGTCGTCCGAGGGCGATTCAGCAGCTGCCCATCTGCTCACCGCACCGGAACAGGAGTCACTGCTACGAGACGTCATTGACGCGGCAGATCGTTCCGAATGGCCCGCGCAGTTCCAGGCCGCCTGCCACGACGCGAAGTTCATCTCCGATGTGCGGTTCATGGCCGCCACCATCAGTCAGGCTGGTGTACGAGGTGCCGAGCTGGCAGCCCAAGGGCGACGATTCCGGCGCGACGACTGGCGAGTCACCGGCGAGATCCTCTCCGAGTACGAGCACCGGCTCGCCGAGTCCGGGGATTTCGACTACACCGGGCTCATCCATCGGGCAATCGACGTGCTGAGCAGTCCGACGCGACGTGCCGAGGTGCGCGAGCGGATCAAACTCGTCATTTGCGATGACGTCACCGAGGTCGATCACTGCCAGACAGTGCTGTTGGGGCAGCTGAGCGGGGCGGGCATCCCCCTGTTCCTCACCGCTGACCCGGACCAGACGATCGGCACCTTCCGTGGTGCGCAGTCTGGACGCATCGACGGGTTCCTCGACGAACTCACCGGTCATGGGCGGCAACCTGCCATTCACCACCTCACCACCGACATGCGGTGCTGTGGAGATGTGCACGAGCTGGTCGAGAGGGTACGAAGCCAACTACCCGCCCAACCCACCGTGGACCTGCGGCAGATGCCGTCGGAACGCTGGTCGGGGGGCTCCGGGACATGTGAGTACCTCGAGGAATCCAGCAAGGCACGGCTGGCACGCTCCATTGCACGGCGCTTGCGCCGAGCCCACCTATATGAAGGAATCGCCTGGGAACAGATGGCCGTCCTGGCCCGCAACGGTTCGGACGTGGATGTCCTGGCCACCTTGCTGGCTGCTGAAGACGTACCGGCTTATCGGAGTTCCCAGGACGTCGTCCTGTCCGAGGTGCCAGCCGTCCGTGAACTGATCGTCGGGTTGCAGGCCGCCATCGATCTGGCCGAGGGATGCGATGATGACCACGAGCGACGCATGGTGGATCGTCTGCTCGACAGCCCCTTGTCGGCGACGACCCATGAACAGGTGCATCGGTTCCGTGCCTGGCTGGCTGTTCATGGTGGCTCGGTGAACTGGGCGGAGCTGACGTCCCTGCTTCGATCCAAGAAGGCAGCAGATGTCGATGTGCCTGGTGCGCCGGGAAACCTGCCAGAGGCTCCACACGAGCCCCGGCACGTCGACGATGGCTCTGACACCATTGCCTCGGGAGAGGACGCATCCACTTCTCAGACCTCGGAAACCACTGATTCCCGCGATTCCGAGGTGCCCATCCTCCCAGCAGAGTTGCGTCGTGAACTTTCCGGGGTGAGCGCCCTCATCCGTCGTATCGACATGGCTGCCGTGAATCTCAGGAAGAACGGACCGGTCGACGTCTCCCTGTGGCGAGTGTGGGGTGGTGAGAGCGCCCCCAATTCCACGCTGCAGACATGGCCAGACGTCCTCAAGCAACGAGCCCTGGACGCCGACGCGACGGCCAACCGGGAGCTCGACGGGTTGTGCGCCTTGTTCGACATGGCTGGACGACATGGTGAGCACATCGGCACCCACGGAGCTCGTCAGTTCATTGCCGAGGCCCTGTCCGAGCAGACCCCCGCGGACCGGAGTCGGGAAACGGATCGCGATCGCAACGGGGTGTGCATCATGACCGCCCATCGTGCCAAGGAGACGCAGTTCGACCTCGTCGCCCTCTACGGGCTGGAGGAGCAGTCGTGGCCTGCAATGAACCTCACGGGGTCCATGACGGGTGCGGACGTGTGGTCGCCGGACGGGCCGCTGCCGCCCCGAGACTGGTCCGAAACCCTCCAGTCGGAACGACGGTTGTTCCTCACGGCATGTTCCCGAGCGCGGCACGTCGTGGTGCTCACCGCCGTGCGCAATGACGAGGAGGGAATCCTCCCATCCAGGTTCCTCACCCCGGTGCGTGACCTGTGTCAAGAAAATGATGACCGGGAGCAGGCTCGGAGCAGTGCGGCACTCGGACATGAGAATCTCACCAGCCTGGTCGCAGACTTGCGGCGCAGTGCCGCCGATGACCAGCTACCCGTCACCCTGCGCAGACACGCAGCTCGTCAACTGGCATGGTTGGCCGCCCAGAAGAAGGATGATCACCCCCTTGCAGTCCACGCAGATCCTCACACATGGTGGGGGTCGGGCATCGACTCCGCACGACCGAGTGGTGAGACGGCCGACAAACCAGACGTGTATCTCTCACCGTCACATGTGGGGGAACTGCTCGACTGTCCCAGACGATGGTTCCTCAGTCGCCGACTGGGCGCCTCGGGCCCGATGTCTGCCAAGGCCCAGGCCGGTTCCTTGGTGCACCGGATCGCTGAGGAGAATGCCGAGCACTGGTGTCTCGAACGTGCCATGGATCAGTTGGACGCTGAATGGACAACACTGTCCTTCGACTACGCATGGGAGTCCCACGTTCTCCTCGAGAACTGTCGCGAGGGACTGCGCCGACTCGATGCCTGGCTCGTGAAGAGCAGCCAGCGTGAACTGGTGGGCACGGAGGTGCCCATCAAGCATGTCTTCGACCTGCCCAGCGCCATGGTGCACGTCGCGGGAAGTATTGATCGTCTGGAACTAGACGAAGCCGGAAACCACATCGTCATCGACTACAAGACCGGTTCTCGGCCGCACGAATCGATGAATCCCCATGTCATCCAGGTGGCCATCTACCAGACCGCACTGGCAGAAGGGTATGGGGGCCGCAAACCAGCCGACGTGGGGCCTGCTGAGCTCGTGTACCTCATGGATGAGCCCCACGAACGTGGCGGAGAGGCCAGGGTGAGATCCATCTCACCGGTGGGAGACGAGCCATGGGCACGTGGTGCTGTCCTCACGGCAGCGGCAGGGTTTCACGACTGGGTCCGGTACTACCTCGACAGGGCGGCTCGGGTCGTCCTCGGCATGGAACGCGCGGCAGTGACGAATCCCGGCTGTCAGTTCTGCCCAGTTCGTTCCGGGTGCCCGGCTCTCGTCCCACCGGATCCGGCCGTCGACGTGTCGAGAGAATCTGAGGTCCGCACAACGTCTGGTTCGCAGGAGAAGGAGTCATGATGAGCACGAATGGCTCGATGCCACCGCCCACCGCCGAGATGCTGGAGCAGATGACGGAACTGTTCGGCTTTCGCCCCTCCACCGAGCAGGCCATGGCAATAGCTGCCCCGCTGGAGCCGTCAGTCATCATTGCCGGAGCTGGCACTGGGAAGACGACGGTCATGGCCGCGCGAGTGACCTGGCTCGTCGCCAAGGGATTGGTGCGAGCGGACCAGGTTCTGGGATTGACCTTCACTCGCAAGGCCACTGCAGAGCTGCGTACTCGGGTGGGACGCAACCTCACCAAGGCTGGTCTCCTGCAGCCGGACGACCAGGAACCGACCGTCCTCACCTACGACAGCTTTGCCGCCAATCTGGTCTCCGAGTTCGGGGCATGGATCGGCGTCGATCCAGCGGCACGACTCATCTCGGACGCCCGCTGCGTCCAGGTGGCCCTGGACGTGCTGCACGATCCCGAGAAAGTTCCGCCTCGCGCCGGACAGGTGACAGCCCGATCGATAGCGCAGGACGTCCTCTCGCTGTCCGAGCAGGCCTCATCGCACGCAGTGTCGATGGACGATCTTCGTGCCGCCAATGACGCGTGGCGCCATCAACTTGACCAGGCTGCTCCCAAGAAGAACGGCGAGCCCTACGTCGACGTGGTCAGGGCCCAGAACGCGGCGGAGCAACGCGATCAGCTGATGTGGTACGCACAGGAATATCGGAACCTCCTTACCGAACGGGGTTTCTTCCGGTTCTCCGACCGTCTCAACCAGGCCATCCAGCTGGTTCGAGACTTTCCACGGATCGGCCAACAGATACGGTCTCGGTATGCGGTGGTGCTGCTCGATGAGTACCAGGACACCTCGAGCTCCCAGGCACGTCTGCTGGCGAGTCTGTTCAGCGGTTCGACGCCGGAGAACGGCAGGGGCCATGCCGTCACGGCAGTGGGTGATCCATTGCAGGCCATCTATGGCTGGCGTGGAGCTGCCGCCAACAACATCTTGGACTTCCCACGACACTTTCCCCACCATGACGGGCCGGACGCGTACGACAATGGTCAATACTCGTTGACCCAGAATCGGCGTTCGAACCAGACCATCCTTGACTGTGCCAATGCCATTTCCGAGGGCATCAGATCAGATCCGAAGATCGGAAATGTTGTCAAGCAACTGCGAGTCCCCGAAGATGAACATGCCGGGCGAGAGGAATCGCCTCTGCCGGTGGGCATGCCAGTGCAGGTGCACACCTTTGACACCTGGGAGCAGGAATGTGAAGGCGTCGCAGACCAGATTGTCGAGGCTCATGAACGTGGCACGGTTGGTCGGTGGAAGGACATCGGCGTCCTCATGCGCACGAATGCCAAGATTTCCGATCTGTACCTTGCCTTGAGTGTGCGTGGTGTGCCGGTGTGCCTGGCGAACCTGTCAGCCCTGTTGCGAGTACCCGACATCGCCTTGATCTACAGCCATCTGCGGCTCCTAGTGGATCGGCGTGACAATGAGGCTCTGGCAACCCTGTTGACCGCACCGAGATGGGGGCTGACCACGAAGGAGCTCGAACGGTTGCATGAGCGCGCCAAGGCGATTGCGCTGCATCGCGAGCGGTCGAGTGACGGCAGCGATCCCCACGCCCATCCCGACGTCTTCCTCGTCGACGCCGTGGACGATCCCGGGTTCATCGCGGACGAACCGCACCTTGCTCGCACCATCGCCGGGGTGAAACGTGAGATGACACTCATCGAGTCCAGCGCAGCGGACTGCCCCGACGACCTGGTGCTGCGTATTGCTGCTGTCACCGGCCTCAATGCCGACATTGCTGCCGATGAGCCGGATCGTCGCGATGCTCGACGCCGGCACGTCGATGCCTTGTGGCGCGAGGTTCGTGACGTCTGTACCGATGACTCGACGATGGGCCTTGTCGAGGTCGTGGAGTGGATGCGCATCGAGGACGATGAGGGCAAGGGCCTTGACCGAGAACTTGTCGATCTTCCCGATGCCGTGGTCATCGCAACGGTCCATGCGGCGAAGGGGCTGGAGTGGCCGATGGTTTTCCTGCCGTTCATGGTCGACACCGTTTTCCCCACCAACAGACCCGGGGACAATTTCGCCACCCAGGCGGCGGCAATTCCCCCTCAGGTGCGTGGCGACTCCGATGCAATACCCTTGCCGGTCTCAGGTGATCATGACGCGTTGAAGAAATATGACGCAGAGCGCAAGAAGAGTGCCCGCTCCGCAGAGGATCGCCTGGCATATGTTGCCGTGACACGGGCCAAGTCCCGGCTCATCGTCTCGTGGCACAAATGGGAGTCGGGCATCGTGCGGATGCGTCATCCCAGCGCCTACCTCACCACCATTCATGACACGATCGTGGCGATTCAGGAACAGGTCCTGGAGCAGTGCCCCCAGGATTCCCCGGATCGACAGCAGATCGTGAGCCGCTACGAGCAGATCGTCGCATCGCTGGATGAGGAGGACGTGGCTGCGCCGACCGGCAGCGATCTACCCGTTGGACGACAGTGGCCGCAGATTGCGCACCACGATGATGTGGCAGTTCGTCGTCTGGTGACGGAATGGATTGCCGAGGGCCCAGAGGTCGTGCTTCCGAGCCTTGACGATCCGGACGACGCTGACGTGGCCGATCAGTGGAAACATGATGCCGAAGTGCTCATCAACGAGGAACGACTGCGTCGAGAACACGTCGAGGACCTTCCCACCTCTTTGACCACCTCGCAGCTCATGCAGATTGACCAGGACTACGAGGCATTCCTGGACCGGCTGCGTCGACCGATGCCGCAGCCGGTCAGCCGGGGGGCGACCGTGGGGTCGGTGTTCCATGAGTGGGTGTGCCACCGGTTGCGGCCCGATCTGTACCCCGTGTGGGAGCTCGCCTCAGGCGTCTCGGAACGAACGATCCAGCACCTGCAGGATCAGTTCGAGGCCAGTGCATGGGCACGGCTGAAGCCAGTTGAGGTGGAGGAGCCCTTCGCCCTCAATCTCGCTGGGCACGTGGTGCGAGGCCGGATGGATGCGATCTTTGCCGATCCGCAGTGCGACGGCGGATTCATCGTCGTTGACTGGAAGACCTCACGGCCTGGCAAGGCTGATCCGATCCAGCTGTCGGTGTACCGGTTGGCATGGGCACAGGCCCTGGCGATTTCCCCGAATCGAGTTCGTGCGCTGTTCCACCACGTCGGTGACGGAGTCGATGCTGAACCCGCACAACTGTGGGACACAGAAGAGCTGAGCAGAGTTCTAGACTCACGATCATGACGACGTTCTGCACCCCGAGTCTTGACCGACGCTCCGAGAGTCGTGACGATCCAGCCGTCGTGGCCCAGTTGTGGGATGGGGAGAGTGCCCGACTGCTCCTCGTCGACGGTGATGACCAGGTACTCCTCGCCGGGGACCACCCCGGCAAGTCGGGACGTCTTGTCGGAGTGCCCACCGTGGGGCAGCGTGACGATCAGCGCCAGTACCTCCTTGGTGTTCGCGATGGTGTGGCCTGGTTCACCCAGCGGATCGAGGACCTCGGTGCGGTGATGCGCCAGATGGGTGATGCTGGTGGGGCGCGTCCATCCGGCAGATCCGATCAGGGCTCGTACTCGACGTCGGCATCATCGGCTCAGGGGTTGCGGGACGTCGCCCGGCCAGTTGCCGCACGCCAGGCAATGCTGGATCGCTCCGACCAGGAACTGCTCTGGTCGGCATTGGCACTGCTCGCCTGGCATGAGAGCGATCCCACGTGCATACGGTGCCACGGTCGTACCGTCGTCACGGTTGGTGGTCCCAGCCGGCGTTGTGTCGACTGTGGTGCGCTGGTGTTCCCACGCACCGATCCGGCGGTGATCGTCGCGGTGCTCGATGACGACGATCGTCTCCTGCTCGCCAGGCAGGTCACGTGGGACCCCGGACGGATGTCTGTCGTGGCCGGATTTATCGAGGCGGGGGAGACGGCTGAACATGCCGTGGCACGAGAGGTTCGGGAGGAGACCGGCCTGGACGTACGCGCCGTGCGCTACCTCACCTCCCAACCGTGGCCATTCCCACGATCGCTCATGCTCGCCTACGTGGCCCGAGCCACTGGTGAGGTCCAGGTGGACGGCGTCGAGCTGGCTGAAGGCGGTTGGTACACCACCGACGAGGTACGCCGACTCACGGCATCCGGGGCCATGGGCATGCCCTCGCCGATCTCGGTGGCGCGTCGGCTGGTCGAGGCGTGGCTGCATGGTGCGCTGCCTGTCCCGGAGAGTGACGTGGACCTACCCATGGTTGTGGGCCAGTCATGAGCGTGGGGATCGAGCAATGGTCTGGAGGCATGGCGACGGGTCATTGGAATCGTCGGCTGGATGGAGCCGAGCAATGGTCATGGGGGAGTGACGTCGCCGCCACTGATGGGGACCGGAACGTTGATGGGTTCTGGTGTTGACTGGGACATTGGACACTGGTGTTGCTGGGGGCACTGATTGGGTACAGGTGCTCACTGGGACGTTGCCGGGATCTGGTGCTGGTTGGGCCACTGGGGGTACTGGTGCTGACGGGGCACGGTTGCCGGAATTCAACGGGGGCCTCTGCACGCAGCCGCATGCAGGGGTCTCACACTGCTCCAGGTTTCCCGTGTCAGTGATTGGTGCACGCAGCTGCATGCAGAGGCCTCACCCCGACGAGGTCACGGTGGCCCGGAGGCCAGCCTCGGGGTACGGTTGCGGTTGCGGGTGCGCGAGGCACCCCGTTCTCAGGTGTCGGAGCTGCTGATTCCTCCCTGCCTCATCCGCTGCCACTGACGTTTCAGCCCGGAGTTTCGCTGCGTGGGCTGTCCAATGGCTCGTCGGATGGATTCGCGGGTCCCCATGACCGTCAGATGTCGTCGTGCTCGGGTGATCGCGGTGTAGAAGAGTTCCCGGGTGAGCAGGGCCGAGTCCGGTGGCGGCAGCACCACGGTGACGTCGTCGAACTGACTTCCTTGGGACTTGTGAACGGTCATGGCCTGCAGCGGAAACATGGTCGACAACAGGGAGCAGGGGAGTCTACGACTCGAATTGCCCTTTCCTGGCAGGGCAACCGTGGGAACGGGCGACGTCTGGACGATGACCCCGCAGTCACCATTGTTGACCTCGAACTGACGCATGTTGTGCGTCACCATCGTCGTCTCGCCCACGACCCACTGACCCTGCCCGAGTCCCGGCAAGGTCAGTGACAGGGTCTCGACCATCTGGGCCGACCACGACGCCACCCCATAGGGCCCCAGTCGGTGTGCGCACAGCAGACGGTGCCCATCGGCCCGTGCCAGCGCATCGTCATCTGCACCGGCCGCTGCCTGCTGGCGGACGGCCTGTGCTGTGGAGATGATGGTTTCCTGCAACTCGGGAAGGCTCGACAAGGGGGTCTCGGCAGGGTCGGCATCGATGAACGAGATCTGGTCAGGGCTGGTGGTCAGGATCTCCAGTGCCTCATCGACGGCATCGTCCAGGCTCTTCCCACGCTCCTCGTACTGCACCGCCTCGGCCAATGCTGCAATGGCACCGCCGGATCTGTGGTTGTGAGTGAGTTTGGACACCGGAAGCACCTCGCTGGCGAGCCCGCCGTCCTCGCCCCCGTCATCCTCCTTGCCCAGTTCACCATGGGAAGCGACGATGTCGGCCAGGACGGATCCAGCCTCGACTGACACCAGCTGATCCGGATCACCAACGAGGATCAGCCGGGTCCGCGGCCCGATGGCGTCGAGCAGACGAGCCATGAGGGACACCGACAGCATTGATGCCTCGTCAACGACGATGACGTCATAGGGCAACTGGTTGAGCTTGTCGTATCGGAATCCACTGCCCGGTCCCTGCCACCCCAGCAGTGAGTGAACCGTTGTGGCCTGTGAGGCAGTTGGCAGGGGCCTGAGACCCAAGGCATGGGATGTGCTGGCCACGGCGTCACGCAGTCGACTTGCCGCCTTGCCACTGGGTGCGGACAGGGCGATCCGGCCCAGATGTGGATCGGCGCTGGCCAGTACGGCGAGGATGATGCACACCATGGTCGTCTTGCCGGTTCCGGGGCCGCCGGACAGAACGCTGACATTGTGCGTTGCAGCTGCTCGAACCGCGTCAACCTGGAACTCGTCGAGCTGGAAGTGTGGGCGCTGTATCGTCTCCTGGACCTCGTCGAGCACCTGCCGGCACTGCTCGTCGGTGATGGAGGTTTTCTCGTGGGCGAGGTGCGCGAGTCGTGTGGCCACGGTCTGCTCGTCGAGCCAGTACCGTTCCAGGTACAACCGGTCTGAGTCCAGTCGGGCAGGACGTGCGTTGCTGGCAGATCTTCGATCAGCTATCGCAGGACTCCTCTGCAGGGTCAGCATCCAGTGGTCCGGATCGGGCCAGGTCATCTGTTCCACCTGCTCGATCGCAGCAGCAGTCTGCTCGTCCATCAGTCCGCGCAGGGCCGAATCGTCCAGCTGGGTGAGGATGGTCTCGCGTATCGTCCGGGGATTGAGAAAGACCGATCCGTGTCGCAGTTCGCGACTGGTCAATGCCAGGGCCAGACGTACCGATTCCTCGGACTCGTGACAGAGCCGGCACACCATCGTCGCAAGATGGATGTCGGCGGCTGACAGCACGCCCGCAGTGCACAACGTTGCCAAGGTCGGGCTGGCGGAGATGGGAACCACATCAGTGCTCATGGCGTCCTCCCAGAATGTCGCTGACGGCCACCACCAGGGCCGGATTCACTGACCACGTGAACACCCCATAGGGCATTGAGGCATCAGCTGGCGTGGCCACCCCTGCCATGGCGCGTACGAAGAGATACCCCACAGGCCCCAGGCAGGTGGCGGGATCGTACCCTGGCATCGTGTGTGACAGGTAGCGGTGCAGGGCTGCGCTGTAGAGCAGCGCCTGCAGGGGGTAGTGCGAGCTGATCATCATGGATGTCATGGTGGTGACGTCGTACGCACGTGGCTCAAGGGGTTGGCCTGCTGGTCGCGGCGCACGGTTGGTCTTGTAGTCGATGACGAGGAACCGTCCGTCGGGACGGCGTAGTACGGCGTCGATGGAACCGGTGAGATACCCGGACAGGACCGTGGAAGCTGCTGGTGAGGTTGCCAGAACCCTTCCATAGCTGGCGAGTGGGTCGTTCTCGGGCACCAGCGAACGGTCGCTGAGGGCTTGGGCAAGTGCACCGACCGTGTTGGACATCGACGATGACGGAGCCATCCTCATCTCGAAGTCCAGCTCGGCGAGCCGGTCGGACGGCTTGAAGTCGGCGAGGCACTGGCCAGGTGCCAGTTCTCCCAGGTCGGTGTGCATGACGTCGACGAGGCCGGCTGCAAGGTTGGTTGCCGCGACACCGTCAATGGGTTCATCACGCAGTTTTCGTGTCGTCCAGTTCGTGATCTCGGCAGACAGATCAGGAACCGAGGTGTCGACATGTTCCAGGACCTCGTGAACCACCAGTCCGAACGAGGTTCCGCCAGGCATGGTGCACAGCCCGTCACCGGTTGATGGGGAGACGTCCGGGGAAGTGCCCAGGGCATCCTCGTCCGGCTCGTCCTGGCCTGCCGAGGCGTCGACGAGGTCGGCCATCGATGATGTGGCACCGTGGATGCCGGCAGTCAGCCCCGAGTACGAGGTACGTTTCCACTGATGGTCGACGCTACGGGTGAATGTGGCCGGTGTCCCGCCGACGGGGGGGACGGGTAACTCTCGAGAAGGCGCTTCCGTCACCTCGACGGGTACCGCTTCGATCGAGGCCCCACCCACTCTCGGGCTCAGCCAGGGTGGTGAGACTGCTGCGTCGTCGACGGGCTCGGGGAACACGGGAGCCTCCGACCCGGCAGACTCCAGCGCGAGGAGCCGCTGCAGACCGGAGTCACCGATTCGGCCAGGTACTGGAGCCCACCACAGTCGTACGGCCGACTGGCCCCGGGTCAGCGCCACGTAGAGCTTGCGCAGCTCCTCGGCGAGAGCGTCATGGCGAATCTGTGCCCATGCCTCCAGTCGAGCAGGATCATTGACATCGGACAGGTTGAGAACGCGCCGTTCCCCGTCGAACCACACCAGGGGAGAGCCATCATCGCGCATGAACGTACAAGATGCCCGTTGCTTCCTACGAGTGCCTTCACCATTCTTCGAAATCCAGCTCAAGGTGGCGTCCGGCAGCAGGACGACGGGGAACTCCAGCCCCTTTGCCTGGTGAACCGTCATGATGGTGACGGCATTACGGTCGGTCTCCAGCCGGCGCGGTGTCTCCTGGGGCGCATATCTGGCCTGATCCTCGACCCATGCACATGTCTGGGCAGGCGTGGGCATGGTGGGCTGATCGCATGCCCACACATGCGTCTCCTGAGCGAGCTGTCGTAGGTCCGTGACGTAACGTTCCGCCTGCGGGCCGGTCAACATCGAATCCAATGAGCCCGGACGGTGCAGAAGTGATTCGAGGACGCCCCATGGGCCCAGATTCGACCAGGCAAGTGCCCAGTTGGCAATGTCCATGGCCAAGGCCGAGCGAAGCTGGGAGTCCTGTCGGGCCAGGTCATACGGTGCAGCACCGATGAGCCTCGACATGGCGATCCTGGAGATGACGGTGGGATCGGGGTCGTCCAGCGCCGAGAGCAGATCGAGGAAATCCGTGGCAGCAGGGGAGGACCACACCGAGGTGGAGCCAGTGAACACGGCTGGCTGGCCGATCTTTCGCAGCTCGTTCTGGATCTTGGTGCCCCGTCGTCTGGCGGTGACGAGCACGGCAATGTCACCGGCCTGCAACGGTCGGGACGGTTGGCCCTTCTCGGGCTGCCACTGGGATCTGCCGTCCAGCATGGCAGTGATCTGTGCTCCGACGTCCTTGGCGATGAGGTCCTCGGCCCTGCCGGAGGAAAGACGGGATCCATCGGATGCGGTGATGCAGCGAATCTGGACGGAGTGCGACCAGTCGTAGCCATGAGGATCGGTGCTCTGGAGCCGGCGATGTGCGTGTCGGGCGCTGACCGTGGTGAACTCGATGCCCTCCGCACCTAGATGGGTGTGACGAAACAGCTGATCCACCCCATCAACGATCCCCTGATCCGATCGCCAGTTCGTCGTCAGCTCGTAGGTGTGGTCCACCTGACGGGTGGCAGCCAGGTATGCATGGATGTCCGCCCCACGGAAGGCGTAGATCGACTGCTTCGGATCACCGATGAGCCACAGGTCACTACGTCCATGGAACGCCGAAGCCAGAATCTCCCACTGCAGGGGGTCGGTGTCCTGGAACTCGTCAACCATGACCAGATGGAACCGGTCGGCGAGCGTCGCGCAAGCCACTCGACCACGCTGCGTGGAGCCCAACGAGCGGGCTAAGTCCTCGATGAGGTCGTCGAAGGTGTGCAGCCCACCGGCCCGCATCCTGCGTGAGGACTCCGTGCGTACCGCCTCGGCAATGTCGAGACGTTCCTCGACACGCCGTGAGTCCGAGTCACGTTGCAGCTCGACCGTGCCGTACTGGGCAGCGACGGTTCGGGCAAGGCTCCTGATCGTGGCACTGCTCGGGGGCCTGGGGACGTGGCTGTAGTGAGAGAGGTACAGATCGGCCGAGACCTCATCGACCAAGGGAGTGGGATCGGCCAGCAGCGAGGAGCGCAGGTCGTGATCCGCCAGAACCCCGAGTTCGGTGAGCATCCGGGCGCAGAACTCATGCGTCGTCGCGATCGTTGCCGTGCTGAACCGCTGGATGGCACTTCGAGCACGGGAGAGGAACTCGTCCCTTCGCTCCCGTTGGGCGAGTAGGTGATGGTCCAGATCATCACGAGCGGGCAGACCAGACTCCAGCATCTCGGCGGTGCGGGCCAGTCGGGCATAGGTCCTGTGCCGCATCTGCCGTGCTGCCGATCTGTTGAAGGTCACCAGCAGGACCTGCGAGATGTCGACATCGCCCTCAAGAATTGCCCTGGTGACGATGGCTGTGATGGACCACGTCTTGCCCGTACCGGCACTTGCTCGCAGCAGTGTTGTTCCGTGCGGTACTTCTCCGCTGATGTCGAAGGCCTTGACCTCGTGGGGACTGGTCATCGGGATCTCCTACCGCGGGTTCGTGCCGTTGTGATCGGTGTCATGAGCCACCTTGCCAGATCGAGGGGGGAGGCCTCGCAGTGCTGCCGACACAGCCGCTCCAGGTCGCTGTAGTCAGCGCTGGCGAAGGGACTCCAGTTGGAGTCATGGTCCTCCTTCCACCCCGCCTGTGCCGGAGTGACCCATCGATTCGGGCGGTAGGGAAGGATCACCTCGGTCAGTGCCGCAGCCGTCCTGGCAGGCATGGGGAACAACTGCTGTGAGGACCACCACGCCACACGCACCAGACCAGCCAGGATGGTGCGTGCCTGCTGCGCGTCAGGCGCCACCAGGATCTCAGGGTTCGCAGAGTGGGTCACCACTGCGGCACGCCAGCCGGTGACGTCCGGTTGCGCCACTGCCACCGCAAGAAGCCTGAGCCACGTCTCCAGCAGAGTGCGTGGGCTGAGGTTGGCAGGACTCATACGCACGAGGGTGACGCCATGGGCTTCGATCCGATCGGTGAGCAGCAGGGGACGGTACGGATCGGTGAGATGGCTGTCCACCCACGGCAGGTGTGGAACGTCGCCGTCGGTGAGCTCGAGGTTGACGTCGATCACCTGGCGAGATGCACCGGCAACCAGGGTGGCTTCTCGGTCGACAATGCTCAAGGCCTCCTCGCCAGCCCGATTCAACGACTCGAGTCCCAGTACGCCGGGGGGCGTCGTCCCACGCAGCCGCTCGGCAGCGGTAGCGGTCCCGATGTCTGATCCGTGCGTCAGGTCTGCAAGGAGACGAGCTCGAATCTGGTACCTGTCCAGACCAGTGAGATCAAGAGGCAGCTCCTCGACGACGTCATCGGTGCGTTTGGCCGCGGGAGCACCAATTCGGGCTCTCAACACCGTGCGCGCTGGGTTGGACAGGGCGGTGGAGACATCGGCGCAGGAGTAGATCTGGGCCGGTGGATCGTTGGGTCTGGGTAGCAGGGAGGATCGCTCGACATCCTGCTGTGCATTCAGTTGGACTTCGGCCATCACCACGTCAAAACTTCGCCACGACTGCCCGGACTGATCGGCGAACTCATGGGGGGAGAAGGGTTGGAGCCCATGGGAGATCAGCACGACGTCATCGGGAGATTCAACCCCATCGGACGATTCATGACGACGTGGCAGGCCATTGTCCCGGAGGGTCGAGACGAACGGCCCGAGGTCCACCTCGGAATTGGTCACGGGATCCATCTTCTGGGCCACGACGACGACCTTGCGCCGCGCAGTGGCCACGGCATCGAAGAGGTACTGGTGTCGCAACGCCATCGGGTCCGACAGCGGATCGGCTGGGTCACGCAGCCCACGCAACGGATCGGCGCCGATCTCGTCCTCATCGGGATCGACGAGGACGACGACGTCATGGCTGATGCCGTCTAACTCCGCCGGGTCACTGATGTGGCAGTCGCCGTTGAACCAGGATGGGCGACGAGGACGGGTGCTGGACTGCTCATCGAGCAGGTCCGCGATGATCATGGCGTCGACCTTGCAGTGGGGGGCGACACGTGCCAGAACGTTGATCTGGCCAGTCGCAGCCTGCCTGGCCCACGGCATCTCTGCGGGTGGTGAGGTGAGATTGTCGATGAGAGTGGTCAGCCGGTCCACCCACTGTTGCATCGTGGCTGATGTGGCGGTGAGCACCATGGCATGTCGGACTCGCGAGACGAGTTCTGCCAGGGCCCCCACCAGCGGCACCGTGGGGGAACCGATGTCCCCGACCGCGGTGACCGTGTCGATGTGGGACGGCGGGTCGTCCGACATGGCCACGCCCAGCAACAGCCGCTCGATTCCGGCGAACCAGGTCGACTGACGAATCTCACCGAGACCCACGCGGGATCGGCTCTGGGCGTCCAGTCCCCAACGGATTCCCGAATCCATGACAAGACGACGAATCGTCACCTGATCGTCCGCCGTGAATCCGAATCGTGCTGCAATCGCTGGCATGGTGCACAGGTCGAGGAGCTCGTCGGCGGTCTGGCGGGTTCGTGACAGTCTCAGTACCGTGCACACGGCTTGAATCACCGGATTGGGTGGAAGGTGGCTGCGTGCCCCACTGATTCGGCACTGTGCCAAGGGGTTCGTGCGACTGGTGCCATCGGATTCGGCGGCGTACGCGAACGCGCTGAGCAGATGCGCCTGTGGAGCATGGGTGGATGTCGTGATGGCGACATCGCGTGGCTCGATGTCGGGAAACTCCTGCAGCGCAGCACACACTGCTTCGGCACAGACCTCTGCTTGACGGTCCTCACCGTGACACAGATGCACCTCGACCTCGGCGGCGCCGGTACTGGTCTCGGGATCCGCGTGATCACAGTGGTCGTGGGCCTGCCCTCCACACTGCTGCACGCACTCATGCCACCGCAGATTCGTGTGCTCTCGAACCGAGTTGAACGGTTCCCACCGGGAGTGTTCCGCACATGCGGGAAGAAGGTGCAGCACCGTCACGGGAATGCGACGACTGAGCGCCTGCGCCAACGAATAATCCTGCCATTCCGGCGCTGCCGGTGAGATCCACACGCAGGACGGCCAACGCAACGGGGCAGCACCAAGAGCAGAACACAGCTGTGTCAGCTGTGTCATGGGGTCCGGGTGTCCATCGTCATGCAGCAGACGCCACACATGCGGCCACCACGCCTTGTCCCAGGGCAGGGCAGAGCCTTCGGCGTCGACGTCTTCACCGGCCCTCCACTGCTCCAACACTGCGGGTGAGTGGTGTATGAGCGATTGCAGAACTGCTGAGAACTGCTGGGCGGTCGTCCAGTCGGCATGGGCAATTCCTCTCACACGACATGCCTGTACATGCTCAGACACCGCCGCCATGTTGGGGTCGTCGGGTCTCAACAGATCGAAGATTCGCAGGGTCAGTGCCGAGCCACTCCACGGATCGACCTGCGGACCCATGTCAAGGAGGGACTGTGACAGCTCACGGCGCAGTGCACTGGCCGTTTTCCCCTGCAGCCCAGCAGCCACACCGACCTCGTCGGCCACCGCCTGCCCCACGGCCCGGGCATGAGCCGTGGAAGGACTGACGAGCAGCGGTATGGCAAAGGGATCCTCACGTGCTGAGGTGAGCAGTGCGACGGCGTCGGCGGTGAGGCCATCCCATCGCCGGTACGTTCTCAGCTGCAGTTTCGTGTCCATCGGAATTCTCCAGACCCTTCCCTCATGGGGCATCGCCGATTCGGCTGTCTGAACTCTAGATGCAGGGGTGAGACATTTTCCATGTCTGTGGAAAGCGACAGCTCGTGGAGCGGTTCTGTGGACAGCCTGCGTCGGGTGGGCAGAACTGTCTCACCCTGCACCTATGGTGTACCTGTGATTGATGCACCAGAGGAGATCCTTGCCGGCCTCGACCCCGAACAACGTCGCGTGGCGACCTCGTTCGGTGGGCCGGTGTGCGTCATCGCAGGTGCCGGTACCGGCAAGACGCGGGCCATCACCCACCGCATCGCCTACGGTGCCTGCACCGGAAGGCTGGATCCGCGCCGTACCCTTGCCGTCACCTTCACCACGCGAGCTGCTGGCACCATGAGGACCCGTCTTGAGGGGCTCGGTGTTCACGGTGTGCAGGCCCGAACGATCCATTCTGCCGCACTGCGACAGATCAAGTACTTCTGGCCTCGAGCCTATGGCTGCGAGTTGCCACCGGTGAGCACGAAGAGATTCCCCATGCTGGCCCAGGCCGCCCAACGATGTGGGCTCAGCACGGACACCGCCTTGTTGCGTGACCTGTCGGCAGAGGTGTCATGGGCCAAGGTGTCGAACGTCACGATCACTGACTATCCTCCTCTGGCCAGGGCTCGCCAACGAGCCGTTGCCGGGGTTTCCTCGGACACGGTCGGACGGGTTCTCGCCGGGTACGAAGCCGTCAAGCATGAGGCTGCCGTCATAGACTTGGACGACATCCTGCTGTGCGCAGCTGGGCTGCTTGCCGATCATCCAGACATCCTGGACCAGGTCCATGACCAGTACCGACACTTCGTCGTCGACGAGTACCAGGACGTCTCGCCCATCCAGCACACCCTTCTCGAACTGTGGTTCGGAGATCGGGATGACGTGTGCGTGGTGGGAGACCCGCATCAGGCCATCCACGCCTTCGCCGGGGCCAAGGCTCGATACCTCATCAACTTTCCGCGGGAACACCCCGACACCATCGAGGTGCGACTGGTGCGCAACTATCGATCCACCGCCCCCATCATCGATCTCGCCAATACTCTGCTCACCCATCATCTGGGCAAGGAGGAAGCCAGATTCCACAATCTCGGAGTGAAACTGCGCTCCCAGACGGGTCAGGGGGAGCCTCCCATCTACCGTGCCTTTGATGACGAGGCCAGCGAGTCAGCTGCCATCGCCACGTGGTTGCTAGGTCAGCACGATGATGGGGTGCCGTGGTCGCAGATGGCCATTCTGCATCGGACCAATGCCCAGACTGCACCACTGGAACTTGCCCTCAGTGATCTTGACGTGCCCTACGTCGTCAAGGATGCCGAGCGCTTCTACGAACGTGCCGAGGTGAAACAGGCCCTTGCCGCGCTCACCCGAGCACTGCAGGCGGATCCACAGGCCCCCGGGCAGCGTGCTCGCGAAGTCCTGGAGGATCAGGGGTGGACCCCCCAACCTCCGGAGGGCAGCGGGATGGTGCGGCAACGGTGGGAGTCCCTGCAGGCGCTCCACGAGGTCGCCCAGTCGGTCTCGAGGAACTCCCCGTCGGCAGGGTTGGCGGGGATCGTCACCGAGTTGGGCGAGCGAGCCCGGCGCCAGGACATTCCCGTCACCGACGGTGTGACCCTGTGTACGATGCATGCCTCCAAGGGCCTGGAGTGGGACGTGGTGGCGCTGTTCGGTGTCTCGGACTCCATGGTGCCGTTCATCCTTGCCGACAAGCATGAGGAGATCGCCGAGGAGCGCCGACTGCTGCACGTTGCCGTGACCAGAGCGCGCAGGCACCTGTGGATCTCGTACTCACGCAGCGCCAGTTCACGGAACCGATTCGGCATCTCGCGGTTTCTTCGTGGCCTGCCCGGAACACCGACCCAGACACGCAGACGTCCCAGGCGAACTGGTCAGAAACGCAAGGTCACGACCTGCTCGGTGTGCAACGGACCCATGACGGTCGCTTCGGATCAGAAACTTGGTCACCACCTGGCCTGCGAAGTGGGCGTCGACGCCGAACTCGTCGACCAGCTGCGGCAGTGGCGCAAGGAACGGGCAGAACGAGACAGCATGCCGCCATTCGTGGTCTTCACTGACGTGACGATGCTGGCGATTGCAGAGCATGAGCCGCGTACCCAGGAGGATCTGCTTGCCATTCCGGGGATCGGCAGACGCAAGGTCGAGCTGTACGGCGACGAGATCCTGCGGATCATCACTCCTGACGCGTGAGGTGAGTTCCTGCCGAGGTCACGTGTTGAGCGGTCATGCCGCCATGGCGTGCAGCAGCGGTTCGCCGTGCTCACCCGCGCTGAGTGCCTGACAGCGATGGCACAGGGGATGCACGGGTATCGTGCCGCTGCGCTCACCACGCCGACTCCACGACCACCAGGTACCCCAGGTGTCCTGCTCGAGTCGGCGCAGCAGTGCGAGACTGAGCGCGCCAAGGGCAGGCGCATCGACCGGTGTGGAGCGCAGCATCGTCGCACACTGTGCCCACGAGAGGTCGCGACGGGCCAGGGCGAGATCGAGGCATCGTTCGCACCGTGGTCGGTGAGGCTCGTTGGTCGGTCCCAGGAACGCCATGGACCTGCCCAGCCATGCGACAGCAGTGGGGATGCGGTGGCGACGTGCCAGCTGGACGAGTCCACGACCGCCCAGCAGGTCACGAGGCACGACGACGACCAGGTCGGGAGTCCGCGACCGGTGTCTGAGCCGGTGCAATGTGGCGGTGGGGGACTCGAGGACGTCGTGACGCCGGCAGGTGGCGGTGACCTCATCCATGCTGTTGAGGGCCGCTGCCAGTTCGGGCACCCCGGGCCCGTCACCCAGCACATGGATGCGCCACGGAGTGGCCCTCGTCACCAGGCCAAGCTCGGTCAGGCTGTGGAGAATCCGCGGTGGTAGCTGAAGATCACGTACCTCCTCGAGGGTGGCACCTGAGAGGAGAAAGGACCTGCCGTCGTCGGCCATCAGGCGCACTCCGCCAGGTACCGGCACAGCTGCACAGGACAGGGAGGAGGAAGATCGCGGGACTGATCTGGCGTTCACGTGCTCGGAACTGGCAAGGGATTCATGCATACCATGAGGATCCCTCGCGCCCGGCGAGGCGATCCAGTGCTCTGACGGTACGGACCACACCACGGCCACGATGGACCACACCTGGCAACGTCTGGGCAACACCGCGGTGGTCTCGAGCAACACCTCATGCTCGAAAACGCCCCGACCAGGGCTGTCGGGATCCTGGCAGTGGATCTCAGTTGGGCACAGTCCAACCTCTCTCGGAGCGCCTCGAAACGGCGTCATCCCGGTTCACCGTCCAGACGATCCAGTGGTGAACCGGGGCTGTGCTGATCGGCCCTCAGTCGCGCGACAGGATTACCACGCTGTAGGGCGGCAGCACCAGGGTTGCCGAGGCCGGGTGGCCGTCGTAGTCGTCCTCGACGGCGTCGAACGACTCAGGGACGTCCACCCCGTCGAAGGTCTCGGAGTACACCTTGGCGTCGGAGTTGAGCCTCGTCACCCAGTGTCCTGCGGCCGGCATGCCAACGGTGTAGTCGCCCCAAGTCTGGGAATCCAGGTTGACCGCCACCACGACGTCGTCGCCGGCCCCGCCGTCAGCCCAGCGGTGGAAGGCATAGATGTGGTTGTCCGGGTTGAGGTGCAGGGTGTCGACATGCTGGCCGGTGAGCCCCTTGGTGTGGCCCTCCTTGTTGAGACGCAGTCCGACGAGGTCGCTGTACATGCGGAAAATGCCGGTGAACTCGTCCTGCTGGTCCCAGTGCAACGGCACGGTGTCGCGGAACCACTCGCCCTCCAGGAACTCCTGGCCCTGGAAGATCATCGGCAAGCCAGGGGAGGTGAGCACCAGGGCTGCCCCCAGGGTGGAGCGCTTCTGGGCGTAGTAACCGGTCGGGTCACCGTCGTCGACCTCCTGGGGCACCCGGGCCGAGCCATTGGCGACCTCGTCGTGGGACTCGGTGTAGATGACGCGGGAGAAGGCGTCACCGTAGGAGAACTCCACCGCGTCACGCACCGCATCCATGTCACGATCCTCGTCGGAGGCGGAGATGACGGCGGCACGGATCGGGTGGACGAAATGGTTGTCCCACTGGGCATGGAAGGCGGCGCCGCCATCGTCGGTCGAGACGACCTTCGGCTCGCCGTGCAGGTCCTCGGCGATGGTGATGGCCCGTGGGAAACGCTCGCGGATCTCGGTGTTGATCCAGTGGGTGAGGCTCCAGCCGTCGGGGATGTTCGTCTCACCGGCGTCGACACTGCGCATGTACGGGGTCATGTCGTAGCGCAGTCCGTCGGCGTGGAACTCCGCCAACCACATCATCGCGTTGTCACGAATGAACTCACGCACCTCGCCGCGACCGTAGTCGGGACGGGTGTCGCCCCACGGAGTCGAGGACTTCCAGTCGTTGTAGAAGTAGATTCCGCCCTTGTCGTTCTCGTTCCAGCCGTCGAACTGCCACAGGTCGAGGTCCGAGGGGCCGAAGTGGTTGTAGACGACGTCGATGATGACGGCCAGACCGTGCCGGTGGCACACCTTGACCAGGTCACGCAGTTTCTCCGGGCCGCCGTAGGCGCTCTCGACGGCAAAGATGTGGGCGGGGTTGTAGCCCCAGGAGTAGTCGCCGGCAAACTCCATGAGTGGCATGAGTTCGATGGCGTTGACGCCCAGGTGGACGAGATGGTCGAGCTTCTCCTCGATGGTGTCGAGGGTGGCAGGTTTGTCGTCGTCGGGATCCTTGTCGAAGAAGGTGCCGACGTGCATCTCGTAGATGACCATCTCATTGAGGGTGGGGGCGGTGAAGTCGTCCCCCTCCCAGTCGTAGGCATCTGGATCGGTGATGATCGCGTTGCCGATCGAACTCGTCACATGACGGGCGTAGGGGTCGATGCGGGAGATCACCTGCTCGCCGTTGACGAGGACGAATCGGTACTCCTCGCCAACCTTCGCCCCGGCCACCTGGCCGTACCAGTAGCCGTTGTCCTCACTGAGCAGCTGGTGAGGGGCGGACTTCACCTTCTGCGCGTCATCCTTGCTGCCATCGGGCTGGGCAGCCCAGTCGTCGAAGGTACCGGTGACGGCAACGGCCTCGGCGTGTGGAGCCCACACCCGGAATGCGGCGCCGCAATTGATGATGGACACGCCCATGCCCTTGGCGCGCTCGGCATAGTCGGTGGGAATGGGGTCGTTGGCGTTCACACGCAGATTTCCGGTGGCGATCCTCGCGTCGTCGGTCATCGTTCTCCCTCTCATCACGAGTCAATCACTGTGAACAGTACCTGACGGCAATGGGTGAGGGGCCATCTTGGCGAATGAGGTGGTGACGCCGTGCCCAGCGTCTCAGCAGTGCCCGCAGGCTCTCAGGGGAGGACGCGGGGGTCATCTCGATTGTCCGAGACCATGACGAAAAAGCTCTCCGGACCTGTTGGCGTGTCTTCCCCACACTCCACCGGCCCGAAGAGCTGATCTACATACTAGACGTCCTTGACGCTGAGTGGCAAAACCGCTGATAACCGGGCCTGATTGGTGGGTGGAAAAGCGGCATTGCGCTGCACCCGATCAGGCGCCGCACTGAGTCACAGATGTTGGGGTCACAGGTGTGGGGCATGTCGTGGGGTGCAGACTCCCCGGGGCTGCATGGGCCATCATGAAGGTATGACAGAGTCCTTCCTCCCTGCGACCCCAACCCGTCCGGCAGTGGTCGTCCGACGTAGCAAGAAGCGGCATCGCACCTTGTCAGCGCGCCAGGACGGCGACCATGTCCTCGTCATGGTTCCGTGGGGCATGGACTCTGACGAGGAGCGGCGCAAGGTGGAGAAACTCGTCACCACATTGCTCAACCGACGTCGCCGGTACACTGCCACCACTGACGAGGAGCTCATGGAGCGAGCCGACAGACTGGCCAGGAGCTATCTTGATCCAGTCGTGGGGAGCCGGGTACGTCCCAGCAGCGTGCGATGGGTCACCAACCAGAATCACCGCTGGGGCTCGTGCACCGTCCGGACCGGACAGATCCGGTTGTCTGCGAGGATGGCCGGTTTTCCCAGATGGGTGAGTGACTACGTGCTGCTGCACGAGCTGTGTCACCTCGTCGAGCCGAACCACGGCAGCAGGTTTCATGAACTGCTCAGCCGGTACCCACAGGCGGACAAGGCGGAGGGATTCCTCACCGGCTGGAGCTGGGCCACCTCCATGGGCGGTACCGACGGGGGAGAGGAGACGGACGCGATGGACCCGGCACCGGCCGACATCGACTGACACCTCACTCGAGACCAGACAGGCTCGAACCGGCAGGATCTCAGTGCGTGCCGCCCTCGTCACGCAGCAGCTGCTCGAGCTCGGCGTCCAGACCATCCAGACTGCTGGAGGAGTCGGTGACATCACGGTCGGCCTGGACATAGCCGATCGGGTCGGCAAGGTCCTCGGCCGTGGGGATGAGGTCGGGATGGTGCCACACGGCGTCACGGCCCACCGTCCCACGTGCATGACGCAGCGCAGCCCACAGATTACCTGCCTCGCGCACGTGGCGGGGGCGTAGGCTCAGCCCGAGCAGGGAGTCGAAGAACTGCGCAGCGGGGCCGCCGGTCGCCCGCCGCCGCCTCGTCACCTCGATGAGCTGGGCGTGGGAGGGCAGCCAAGTGCGTGCCACCTCGCCGGTGACGTCGTCCACCCAACCCTCGATGAGTGCCAGCAGGGTCTCCAACCGCTTGAGAACCCCCTCCTGCTCCGGGGTGGTCGAGGGTTCGAACAACCGGCCCTGCAGGTCCTGCGACATCTGCTCCAGTTTCTCACCGGTGAGGTTCTGCACGTCGTCCAGGTTGATTGCGGACTCAATGGCGCTGGAGTCGATGCGAATCTCACGTGCATAGTGCTCGATGAGCGCGAGCAGCTGCGGACCGAGCCAGGTCACGGAGTTGAACAATCGCTGCCGCGCAGCCTCACGCAGCACCAGATACAGCTGGACGTCGTGCGGATCCAGGTGCAGATTGTTCCACTCGTCACCGATGTTGGCCGGCAGGGTGATGACCTGCGCACCTGGCAGCACCTGCAGACCGATCTCGGTGCCGGTGGTCGTCACCGTTGACAAGGTGGCCAGACTCTCGGCGAGTTGGGAACCGTACAGGGATGCGGCAATGCGGCGCAGCACTGGGGTCATGGTGGAGGCCAGCGCGCTGAGGAGTTCATCGTCAAGCATGCCTGGTTCCGGGCGCAGGACACCGGCCAAGGCGTTCGTCAAGGACATGAGGACCGGCTCGACGAGACGCTGCCAGGCCGGGAAGGTGCTCTCGATCCACTCGGCGCGACTCCACGGTGCCGGGGCGGCGGTGACGCCGGGGAACTCACAGTGCTGATCCAGCCAGTTCTCCGCCAGCCGGGTGGTGTCCAGGAGGTTCTGGCGCTGTTCGGCACCGGGGGTGGGATCTGGCCCCTTGCTGGCCGAGACGTGGCGGGCAACGTCCTTGAGCTGGTTCCAGTCGATCGGTGCGGAGTCATCACCAGGTGCAGCGGCACCTGACGTGGGGAAACCGGCCATGGGGAAGGTGAACCCGAATCCCTGCGATCCCGGTGCTGCGTTGAACATCTCGCCCAGGTGCTTGAGGAACGCCTCCGATTCCGACTGCGAGGGCATGTGGAGCCCCATCTGCTCCATCATTCGTCGCAGTTGCTCGGCGAATTGCTCAGGATCGGGTTCACCAGGACGCGGGTTCGTGGAATCGTCGCTCATGAACATGCTCCTTCGGCAGCGGCTGAGGCGTCTTCTGGCACATTCTATGTGTCCCGTGCCCGTGACCAAACACGTCATGGGCGCGGGAATGGCGCGTGTGCGACCTGTTCACCGACGGTTTGTACGATAAGAACCATGTCTGCTGCACCACCGTCTGCAACCGCCCCAGGTCACACCCCCGGACGGCCACACCGGTGGCGGCACACCGGCCAGGGCGGGCCCGATCGGGGATCTGGACGGCACGGGCAGTCCGGACTGCACCGGTGGACCCTCCTTGCCAGCGCTCTGTGCCTGGTCGTCGTCATGATTCTGCTGTGGGCGGTTCCGGTGCCCTTCGTGGCATGGAGTCCGGGGCAGACCGTCGATCTTGCCGGCCGCAATGGTTCCAAACCAGTGGTGCAGGTCAGTGGTCTGCCGGCACGCCAGACCAAGGGCGAGGTGCGCATGACGACGGTGTCGGTGACCAGCGTTGACTCCGTCCTCAGCCTCTCGGAGGCACTGGTCACCTCGTGGCTCCCGGATCACGACGTCCTTCCCAGGGACGTCGTCTACCAGCCCGGGCTGAGCAATGACGAGGTCCGAGCCAGTGAGATGAAGATGATGGACACCTCCCAGTCCGATGCGGTTGTCGCAGCCCTGCGAGCTGCGGGGCAACCGGTCACCGAGGTCCCCATGGCAGCGGGGGTGAGCACCTCTGGACCAGCGACCAATGTCATGGCGCCGGGAGATCTCATCACCCATGTCGATGGCCGAAAGGTGTCCACCCCTGCTGACGTCCAGCACGAGATCCGAGCCCATGACGTGGGAGAGCCCGTCCCGTTCACGGTGGAACGAAACGGCAAGGCGCGCAATGTCGTCGTCACGACGACTGCCCAACCAGACAATCCCAAGATTCCGCTCATCGGTATCTCGGTGACCAACGGGTACCGATATGACACGCGGGTGCGATTCAACCTTCCCGAGGGCATCGTCGGCCCCAGTGCTGGGCTCATGATGTCGTTGGCCACCTATCAGACGATTGCCCCCTCCGACCTCGTGGGAGACCTGCGCCTGGCAGGAACCGGCACCGTGACGCCAGATGGGACCGTGTCGTCAATCGGGGGCATTCAGGAGAAGATGGCCGGTGCCGAGCGCGACGGGGCACAGGTGTTCCTCGTCCCCGCTGGCAACTGTCAGGACATCGCCGGGCACAAAACATCCATGAAATTGGTTAAGGTGACCAGCCTGAGGGACGCCATTGCCAGCGTCCAGAACATTCGCTCCGGTGCGCAAACAAAAGAGGTTCCCCATTGCTGAGCAACGCTGATCCCCAGCACGACTCCGACGATCTTCCCGGCCACGACGACGCCCTCGTCGCGGCTCTCACCGAGATCGACTCCTTCGTCAACCAGGCCGGCTGGGGGGTGCCGGCCAGGTTGTTCGCTCTCGTCAACACGGAGAAGCTGCGAGAATCGGAACCGGCCCTGGCGCAGCACCTGGTTGCCGGGTCGCCGGATTCCCTGTCGAGCATCGAGCAGGACGAGTTCCACGCCGGTGACGACATCGAGGCTGCGTTGGCATCGGTCATGTGGCCCGACGCGGTGGACGGGGCTGCGATCACCTTGGAGCGGGTCTTCCTCCCCAATGACGTGGAGGACGAGATTCCGGCGGACCCCGCCCAGGCCGCCACCTTCGTGGCCTCCCATCCTCGCCGCCAGGACGTACGCGTCATCGTCGGTGTGCTGCGCACTGGTGAACATCACGCACTGGCACGGTTGCTGGACCACCCCGACGACCTGCTGTCGGGCACCGATCTTGTCCCGGCCCTGGAGATGGCACTGCTGCACACCTTCGACCCGACTACCGGGGACGTCGCAGTGAGCGACGACATGGCTGCGAAGGATGCACACCGTCCGGCCGGGCCCGCCGGCACGAGAGGAGATCGATGATGAGCTCGCCATTCACCCGAGGAGTTCGTCGATCGCGACGCAATCGCCGGGCCACGACCCATCGCAGCGGCTGGATCGCTGCTGCAGTGGTGACGGGCATCGTGCTGTGCTGGCTGGTGGCCTCGTCCATCACCTCGAACCTGCTGTGGTTCTCCTCACTGCACTTCCAGCGGGTCTACCTCACCAGACTGCTCACCGGAACCGGACTGTTCCTCGCCGTCGGAACTCTCGTGTGGGCCACCACTGCCGGCAACATGGTGCTGGCCATGAAACTGCGTCCCCGCACCGTGGCCGAGACGAACACCGAGTTCGCCCGGAAGTACCGTGCCTACCTCGAGAAACATCACCGCGCGATCATCGGCATCTGCTCCGGGTCACTGGCACTGATCATTGCTGCGACGTCCGTCGCCCAGACCACGACCGTGCTGGCATGGTGGAATGCGACGTCGTTCGGGGCTCGTGATCCGTACTTCGACAAGGACATCTCGTTCTACGTCTTCGACTACCCGTGGTACAAGTACCTGGTGTCGCTGGGGATGGCACTGGTCATCACCAGCGTCATCGCGGCCTTCGGCGTTCATCTCGTCATGGGGTCGGTGAACTATCTCGTACCGCGCAGTCTGGTTCCCGGTGGCCTGGCCCAGGCCAGACGCACCGAGCAGCACCTGCTCTCAGCACGTGCGCAGTCGCACATCTCGGTGTTGCTGGCCATTGGTCTGGTGTTCTTCGGGTTGTCGACGATCTTGGGGCGCTATGGGCTCGCCGTCTCCGACAACGGTCTGTTCACCGGCGTCGGATTCACTGCCGACCACTACCGAGCCACTGCCAAGATCGTCGTTGCCATCATCGCCTTCCTCGTCGCAGCGCTGTTCGTCGCCAACGCCTGGTGGCGACGTTGGGGGGTACCGGGGATGGGTATTGCGCTCATGCTCGTCTCCACCCTCATCATCCAGGGGATCTATCCGGCGGTCATGCAGCGGTTCCAGGTCGTCCCGGACGCCCCGGACAAGGAACGGCCCTACATCGTCAACAACATTGCTGCCACCCGCAAGGCGTTCGGCATCCAGGACACGACGATCACCGACTACGCTGCACGCACCACGACGTCGGCCGGTCAGCTCAAGACCGACGCCGAGACGCTGCCGGCCATCCGACTCATGGACCCCGCCGTTGTCGCTCCCACTTTCGAGCAGTTGCAGCAGGTACGCGGTTTCTACTCCTTCCCCAAGATTCTTGACGTGGACCGTTACACGATCGACGGCAAGTCCACCGATGTCGTCGTGGGAGCCCGCGAGATCGACCAGAACGGCATCGCCGACAAGAGCTGGAACAACGTCCACACCGTCTACACCCACGGCTACGGCATGGTCGCCGCTGCCGGTGGACGCCGGGAGATCTCCGGGGAACCCACCTGGTTGGCCAGGGACATCCCCACCACCGGATCCATCAAGGAGAACCAGTCACGCGTCTACTACGGCGAGATGGCGGATCCCTGGGTGGTCGTCGGTGCTCGAGACGAGGCAGAACCCGTTGAGCTCGACACTCCCGGTGGTGGTTCGGCAGCTGCCGGGACCGAGACCATGACCACCTATGCCGGACACGGTGGGGTGGCCATCGGCAATCCGGTGTTGCGTACCATGTACGCCACCCAGATGGCCGACATCAACCTGCTGCTCTCGGACCGGGTGCACTCGAACTCCAAGATCCTCTACGACCGCAAGCCCCGTGACCGGGTCGCCAAGGTTGCCCCGTGGCTCACCGTGGACAGCGACTCCCTGCCCGCTGTCGTCGATGGACGCATGGTGTGGATCGTCGACGGGTACACGACCTCCTCGGACTACCCGAACTCCACCAAGGTCGATCTGCGCGATGCTGCCTCCGACTCCACGACCGGCAACCGGGTCGCCCAGCGTGGCACCGAGATCAACTACATCCGCAACAGTGTCAAGGCCGTCGTGGATGCCTATGACGGCACGGTCCAGCTGTATGCCTGGCAACCCGACGACCCCATCCTGCAGACCTGGCAGAAGGTGTACCCCGGAACCGTGAAGCCACGTAGTGCCATGTCGAAGGATCTGTTGGCGCACGTGCGCTATCCCCAGGACCTCTTCAAGGTGCAGCGGGCCATGCTCGGCCAGTACCACACCACCAACCCCAACACGTGGTACCAGCACAACGACGTCTGGGAGGCACCCGACGACCCGGTCCGTTCCGACGCCGGGCTGGAGCCTCCGTACTACCTCACGATTCGCTGGCCCGACGACGACGATCCGCAGTACTCCGCGACCGCCGTCATGGTGCCGAACAAGCGGCAGAATCTGGCCTCCTACGTCTCGGTCGGATCCGACGCCACCAAACCCGGGTACGGCAAGATCCGGGTGCTGCGGATGTCTGGGACGACCCAGATCGCCGGCCCCAACCAGACCGCCAGCGCCATCACCGCCGACGAGAACGTCTCGGCGAAACTGTTGCCGTACCAGAATCGTGGTTCGGCCTCGGCAACCCACGGCAACCTCCTCACCCTTCCGGTGGGCGGCGGACTCATGTACGTCCAACCCATCTATGCCCAACGCCAGACGGGTAGCGGTGGATATCCGGTGTTGCGGTTCGTCGCCGTGCGATTCGGCGAGAACGTCGGCATCGGTGACACCCTGCAGGAGGCCCTGGATCAGGTCTTCGGTGGTGACGCCGGCGCCTCGACGGGGGAGACCGCAGTCGACATGACGGACCCAGACGTGCCTGGCCAGCAGGGATCGGCCGGCAGCCCATCTGCTGCTCCACAGGCGCCGCCCAGTGCTGCATCATCAGCCTCACCGACATCCGGTGCGAGGAGCGGTGGAGCAACCGGCGTGCCGAGCCCGAATGCCTCCGCCGGCACCTCCGAGCTGCTGGACCAGGCGCAGAAGGCCTTCGTGCAGGCGGACAAGGCCCTAGACGAGGGCAATCTCGGGGAGTACCAGAAGCAGGTCGACCAGGCTCGCACGCTCGTCGAGCAGGCCCGCAAGAAGCCTCGCTGAGTGCGGCCGCGCACAATCGTCCGGGGGTGATGGACGGTTGTGCGCGGCATGTGTACAGACCCTGCGGAGGATTCCCTGCTTCTGACCATCGTCGGGTGTCGTGGGGCTACTGTGGGACCCATCAAGGATGATCTCAGTCCAAGGAGGCTGACATGACGACCACCGCTGACGTCCCACGAGAATCCGCCTGCCCCACCTGCGGGTCGACGACCACCAAGCACGAGCACCTTCCGCGCGTACCCATGAGCGGTCACCCCCTCGTAGTGGCAGTGTTTCCCGGAATTCCAGTACGTATCATCGAGGCTGCCTTGGAACATGCCCGTGCCCACCGGTGCGAGTTGGTCATGGCCTACGTCGATGAGTCCCGCGTCCCGGTGGCCGATGGCGAGGGTTCCGTCCCCCTCATCCCCGACGAGGAGCGCACCCCCTGCCACGAGCGTGAGATCGATCTGCGTACTGCCCTGGACCAGGTGATGAGCGCGCATCCGGACATCACCTGGCAGTTCCGTTACCTCGCTGGACTGACGGACCGTGAACTCGCGCACCTGGCACACACCGTCAATGCCGGCGCCTTCATGGTGGGCACTCGGGCACCGGGATTTCGGTGGCAGGCCAAGGAGTGGTTCGACGGGTCAGTCGCCCTGCAGCTGTCGCGGCGTCAACGCCGTCCGATCATCATCGTGCCGCTGCGCGGGGAAGACTGGACACTCGTCCTGCACGCCAACCGGGTGGGTACCGGGGTGACGAAGGCCGAGGACCTTCCCGACGACCAGGACGTGTCCCGCGGCAGGGAGTCTGACGACTCCCGTGGTGAGGATGGCGCTGGCAGCTCTCACGACTGAGCGTAATCCCTGATGTCCCGACGTGAGGCGTGCTGGGAGAACACCGACGTCCACGTCTCGAATGGTTCCCATCGGAGATGAAAAATCCCCGCCAGCCCAAGAGCTGGCGGGGAACGTGGTAGCGGGGACAGGATTTGAACCTGTGACCTCCGGGTTATGAGCCCGGCGAGCTACCGAACTGCTCCACCCCGCGTCGACTCGTTTCACTATACACATGTCTGCGGTGCATGCAAAATCGAGCCACAAGACGTGGTGTGGCCCCGAGAAGCAGCAGTCCGGTCACCGCGAATTCGCCGAGATCACCGCAGTGACAGCCTGCCCACGTGCGTCGTGACTGCTCTGCTCACCTGCCACCGGCATGACATGCCTCAGGCCCATCCTTCTCGTGCCCTTCTGCTCGCCCACTGGTTCGACGCCATGGCCACGGTGGGGGAGCGTCGATCCACACACGTCCCCCACGTGCCGTTACCCATCTTCCATGCCGTTGCCATCGCCCTGATCCTGGCTGGTGGTGTCGACGCGATCCCAGACGGGCAGTGTGGTCTCGATGGGATGGGCCGCCAGCGGCTGGTGGAGCAGGGACTCATTGCCGTGCATCGCAGGTTGCAGTGAACTGTGGCACCTGACCAATTTTCGTCCTCCAATGCTGTGGAGAACGTTCGTCCGAGGCTGGATGGGCGTACATAGTATGACTGCCAAAGCACGGCCCAATCAGGGTCGTCAGGCAGAAAAGGACCAACGCAAGAATGAAGCGTCTGTCAAGGATGATGGGGTTCTTCCTCACCCTGTGCCTGGCAGTGACGGCAACAGGTTGCTCCCCACATTCCTCCAGCAATGAATCGGGAGACAAACCTGTGGTCGTTGCAGCCACTGCAGCTCCACCGACATTGGACATCACACAGAATGCCGCTGCGGCGATCGCCCAGGTATTGCTCTACAACGTCTATGAGACATTGACGAAGATCGACGACAATGGTGATCTCAAACCATTGTTGGCACGGTCGTGGCAGCAGAGCCCCGACGGTCTCACCTACACCTTTCACCTTGATCCTGCGGCCCGATTCGCCTCGGGGGCACCAGTGGACGCCAAGGCGGTTGCCGCATCCCTGGACAACAATCGCAAGAACGGTATCGCCGTCGCCAAGGCCCAACTCGGTTCCATCAAGACGGTGCGCGTCAAGGATGCCCACACCGTCGTGCTCCACCTGAGCCACCCGGACAATTTCCTGCTGTTCTACCTGGGATGTTCCGCCGGCGTCGTCATCGACCCCACCGTCAAGACCGACCTTGCCACCCATCCTGCGGGATCGGGGCCCTACGTCGTCACGGATTTTCGACCCGGACACTCGGTCGATCTCGCCACCTCCCCGAACGCGTGGCACCTGAAGCCCAAGGTGTCGCACGTGCAGTTCCTGTACTTCGCAGATCCCACCCCCGAGACCGCTGCCCTCATGAGTGGTGACGTCGACATCCTCTCCGATCTCGCCACCCCACAGGCATTGAGCCGATTCCAGGACCCGTCCCGCTACGACGTCATCACCGGCACGACGAACTACGAGGTCGTCATGGGGATGAACAACCAGTCCACGGCGTTGTCCGACAAACGTGTTCGCCGTGCCATCATGCATGCCATCGACCGGAAGAACCTCATGAAGGCAGTGACGAATGGTCAGGGGTCGCTCATCGGCTCCATGGTCCCGCCGACCGACCCGTGGTACGAGGACCTGGCGGGCAAGCTGCCCTACGACCCGGACCAGGCCCGGCGTCTGCTCAAGGAGGCTGGCCACGGCAATGGCCTCACCCTGCGGATGCGGGTGCCCACTCTGCCCTACGCCACCGCCTCGGCGCGCATCATCGCCAGCGAGTTGAAGCAGGTGGGAATCACCCTGGTCACCGACGAGCTCGAGTTCCCAGCACGCTGGCTCGACGCCGTCTACACCCGTGCCGACTACGACCTCACCATCGTCGGACACTTCGAGCCGCGAGACATCGTCAACTGGGCCAACCCGGACTACTACTGGCGGTACGACAACCCGCAGTTCCAGAAACTCGTCACGAAGGCCATGACCGGTCCGGCCAATGAGGTCAACGACACCATGAAACAGGCTGCACGCATCCTCAATGACGACGTCTCGGGCGGGTTCCTCTACCTCATGCCCAAGACCACCGTCACCCGAGCTGGAATCGCCGGCCTGGGGCACAACGCAACCTCACTGAGCTTCGACCTCACCGGATTGGAGGACAAGGCATGAGTGCTCCGCACAACACCGCACATGTCACGGCTGATGGCCCACCCCCGAGCGGCACCAGTACGGCTGGCCGCACGGCACGTCTCATCGCACGACGGCTGCTCGGTCTGGTGGTGAGCCTGGCCGTCTCCTCGATCATCATCTTCGCCCTGCTCTCACTGCTTCCCGGTGACGTGGCCCAGGTGATGCTCGGCTCCAATGCCGATCCGAAGATGGCCGCCCAGTTGCGTGAGCAGTTGGGCCTGGACGATCCCTTCCTCGTGCGCTACTGGCACTGGCTCTCCGGGTTGCTCACCGGTGACCTCGGCACCTCGGTGCTCAGCGGCCAGGAGATCGCCCCACAGATCGCTGAGCGGTTGGCCGTCACCGGCTGGTTGGTGCTGCTGGCCGTGCTCATCGCCCTGCTGCTGTGCATCCCCATGGGGGTGCATGCCGCGATCCATCGTCGTGACGTCCGAGGATTCCTCACCTCGGCCCTGGCCCAGTTCCTCATGAGCGTGCCGGCCTTCCTTGCCGGACTGCTGCTCATCCTGCTGTTCGCCATCGAGCTGCGCTGGTTGCCGGCCGGTGCCTACGTGCCGCTGCGGGAGAACCCGGGGGAGTGGATTCGCCACCTCATCCTTCCTGCTCTGGCCCTCGCCCTCGTCCAGGCTGCCGTCATGAGCCGCTACGTGCGTTCGGCGTTCATCGACGTGCTCACCGACGACTACCTGCGTACCGCACGGGCTGCTGGATGGACGTTGCACGGTGCCCTGCGCCGGCACGGACGTCGCAATGCGTCGATCTCGCTGGTGACGGTGCTCGGGCTGGAGGTCTCGAGCATGCTCGTCGGCGCCATCGTCGTCGAGCAGGTGTTCGTGGTGCCGGGGCTGGGCAGCTTCCTGCTCGACGCCGTCACCTCACGTGACATACCCGTCGTGGCCGACGTCGTCATGGTTCTCGTGGCACTCGTCCTGCTCATCTCGTTCCTCAGCGACGTCGTCACGGTGAGCCTGGACCCCCGTCTTCGTGTGGTGAAGGAGGCATCCAAGTGAAACGAACTGGACTGGTGGTTGGATCCACCCTCGTCGCCATCGTCGTCATCGCCGCCGTCATGTCCCTCTTCTGGACTCCCTACGACCCCAACCTCGCCATCCCACAGGATCGACTGCTCGGCCCCAGCGCCCAGCACTGGCTGGGCACCGACCAGGTGGGTGCGGATCTGCTGAGCCGTATGCTCGTCGGCGCCCAGACCTGTCTGCTGGTCGGTGTCGTCTCGGTGCTCATCGCTGCTGGCATCGGTGTGCCGTGGGGCATCGCCACCGCCATGGCACCGCGCCCGTGGTCCACGCTGCTGTCGCGGGCCGTCGACCTGCTCTACGCCTTCCCGGCACTGCTGCTCGCCATCATCCTGGCTGCTGCGGTGGGCGGGTCCACCTGGACCGGCATGATCGCCATCGGGGTGGCCACCATCCCGGTCTTCGCACGGATCAGCCGAGTCACGAGTCGCCAGGTCCTCGGCCAGGACTACGTCGTCGCAGCTCGGTCCAGCGGGATCGGGGCGTGGCGCATCGCCGTGACCCACGTCTTGCCCAACATCGCCCCGCTCATCGGGGTGCAGGCATCGGTGTCCTACGCCGTGGCCATCCTCGCCGAGGCGGCGCTGAGCTTCCTTGGGCTGGCCACCCCGGCCAGCGTGCCCACCTGGGGACGGATGCTGCACGATGCCCAGTCCTACCTGTTCTCCAACCCGGCACTGACGATCTGGCCAGCCCTGGCCATTGCCGTGGCGGTGTTGGGCTTCAATCTGCTCGGTGACGGATTGCGCGATCTGCTCGATCCCAAACTTCGGGAGGTGCGATGAGTCTGCTGGAAGTGCGAGACCTGCACGTCGATTTCGGACGACACCGTCGAGTTGCGGTCGATGGCGTCGATCTGACCATGGAACCCGGTGAACGGCTCGGCCTCATCGGCGAGTCCGGCTCCGGCAAGTCGGTGACGGCACTGTCCATCATGGGGCTGCTGCCGGGCAACGCCCACGTCAGCGGCTCGGTGTGCTGGCGTGGTGAGGAACTGCTGGGCACCTCGGACCGGCAGATGTCTCGACTGCGTGGCATCGGCATGGCGATGGTGTTCCAGGAACCCATGACCGCCCTGGACCCGACGATGAGGGTGGGGCGTCAGATTGGTGAGATCTTCAAGCTCCGCGGTGGACGGCATGCCGGCACCCGCAAGGTCGTGCTGGACATGCTGGAGACGGTCGGCATTCGTGAACCCCGGCGGGTGGCCCAGGCGTACCCTCACCATCTCTCCGGAGGGCAACGTCAGCGAGCCCTGCTCGCCCTGGCCCTGGTCAACTCCCCGGACCTGCTCATCTGTGACGAGCCGACCACGGCACTGGACGTCACCGTCCAGGCCCGGGTGCTGGAAACCATCGACGACGTCCTCACCAGGGTGGGAGCCGCCTGCCTGTTCATCTCCCACGACCTCGCAGTCGTCTCCCAGGTCTGTGACGAGGTCGTCGTCATGCACCAGGGGACGTTCGTGGAACGCGGGGCGGCACGCACCGTCTTCAACGACCCGAAGCACCCCTACACCCGCCGTCTGCTGCGTGCTGCTCGACTCGACGCCGTCGAACCGGGCCAGCCGATCGTCTTGGAGGACCGATGAGCGCCACCGTGAACACCCCGATCATCGAGGCGAGGAATCTCAACCTGCGATTCGGCACCGGTGCCAACGCCGTCCAGGCCTTGGACCACGTCAACCTCACCATTGCCCGCGGCCAACGTCTCGGCGTCGTCGGTGAGTCCGGATCGGGAAAGTCGACCCTGCTCAAGGTGCTGGACGGGCTGCGTCGCCCCGACGAGGGGGACGTCCTCTTCGCCGGCTCGTCGATCCTCGCCTCGCATGCCGATCTGCGCCCGCTGCGCGCCCAGGTGTCGATGGTCTTCCAGGATCCCCGGTCCTGCCTGGACCCGCGCATGAGGGTGGGCCGGATCATCACCGAACCGCTGCGCTCCCGCATGCTGCGCGGCACGGTGGACGACGTTCCCGACGCACTGGAGCGAGTCATGACAGAGGTCGGTCTTGACCCGGATGATCGCGACCGGTACCCCCACGAGTTCTCCGGCGGTCAGCGACAACGTATCGCCATCGCCCGGGCTCTCATCACCAACCCGACGGTGCTGCTGGCCGACGAACCGGTTTCCGCGCTGGACGTGTCGGTACGCGCCCAGGTGCTCAACCTGCTCACCCGTCTGGTGGACGAGCGCGGCCTCACCTTGGTGCTCGTCTCACACGACCTCGCCGTGGTGCGACATCTGTGTCAGGAGGTGGCCGTCATCCAGGACGGCCGGATCGTCGAGTCCGGCAATCTCGCCCAAGTCTATGCCGAACCTCATTATGATCTCACCCGCCGGCTGCTGGCGGCCGTGCCCACCATTCGAGGCCTGGACGAGGACCGGACGTGGGGGAGGGCTGCGACACCACACTTCTGAGCACTGCTGCCTCGACTCTGTCCCGACGCAGGGGCGACGACGCGATCGAGCCGTCCCTGCGTCGGGAACCCCGTGCCTCGGGAACCCTGTTCCCGGCAACGTCATGGCAGCCGCACGGCAGGGCAGCTCTGGGTACCTTCCCGTCCTCGCCGAGGTGCAGTGGTGACGCTGGCCCGTCCTCGCCGAGATACGGCGGTGACGTTGGTCGGGCCATTCGTCGAGGGTGCTGGGGACCGCCTCCTCGCACGGGCGCGATGAGCACACAACCGTGGTGGTTTCATCCCGTGAGACGCGGTGCGTCCCCTCCCTAGACTGGCCTGCATGAAGGCGCTTCTGCTCGAGAACATCCATGACGAGGCTGTACGAACCCTGCGCGAGGCTGGTTACGAGGTTGAACGTGTCTCCGGGGCACTGGGTGAGGACGAACTCATCGAGGCACTCGACGGGGTCGACCTGCTGGGCGTTCGATCTCGCACCCAGGTCACCCCCAAGGTCGTTGCGGAACGCGGTGAGACGTTGACGGCGGTGGGTGCCTTCTGCATTGGTACCAACCAGCTTGCCCTGGATGATCTGGCGCGCGCCGGGGTGGCGGCGTTCAACGCCCCGTTCTCCAACACCCGCTCCGTCGTGGAGCTGGTGATCTCCGAGATCATCGCCCTGGCCCGCAGGTTGGGAGATCGCAACACCCAGATGCATCACGGGGTGTGGCGCAAGTCCGCCATCGGGTCGCACGAGGTGCGTGGGCGCACCCTGGGCATCGTCGGGTACGGAAACATCGGTGCCCAGATCTCGGTGTTGGCCGAGGCGCTCGGCCTGAGCGTCATGTATTACGACGTCGCGGACAAACTCCCCATGGGCAATGCCCACCGCTGCGACAGTCTCGAGGAACTGCTGCAGTCCGTCGACGTCGTCACCGTTCATGTGGACGGACGCGCCGACAACACACTTCTCTTCGGTGAGCAGGAGTTCTCGATGATGCGGCCGCGGTCGCTGTTCCTCAACCTGTCGCGCGGACATGTCGTCGACGTCGCTGCGCTCGCGGACAATCTGCGCACCGGACATCTCGCCGGGGCCGCGGTGGACGTCTATCCCAGTGAGCCTCGATCCGGCGATGAACCGTTCGTCTCCGAGCTGCAGAGCCTGGACAACGTCATCCTCACCCCACACGTGGGGGGATCGACCCAGGAGGCCCAGATCGACATCGGTCGTTACGTGGCCGGCAAGCTCATCGACTACAGCGAACGCGCCTCGACGAGCATGAGCGTCAATCTTCCCGACATCACGACGGGCGCCACTCCCGGGGCGCGCATCGGACACCTGCACCTCAACATGCCCGGCATCATGGCAGACCTCAACCGGTTGGTGGCCGATCATGGCGGCAATGTCACCTACCAGGCGCTGGCCACTCGCGGGGAGCTGGGGTACACAGTGCTCGACATCGACGAGACCGACCGGGAACTGTTGGTCGACGTCACTCGTCTGGAAGGCACCATTCGCGCCCGAGTACTGTGAGTGACGAGTTCCGAGGTTGCTCATGGGGTCCGTTCCTCGATGAAACCCCATGAGTGAAAGTTTCATGAGCGCGGGTGCCGATCCTAGGTCGCACGTGCTCCGGAACCCAGAATGGTCATGGCCTGGTCGTGCAGCAGACCGTTGCTTGCCAAGGCGTCGGATCCCCACGGGCCGGGCTGGCCGGCAACGGTCGTGAACGTGCCGCCAGCTTCTCGCACGATGACGTCGAGGGCGGCCATGTCGTGCAGATTGAGTTCGGGCTCGGCAGCAAGATCGACGACTCCCTCCGCCACGAGCATGTAACTCCAGAAGTCCCCGAGGGCCCGGGTGCGCCACACCGTCGCCATGAGTTCGGCGAATCCATCCCCGCGATCCGATTCATCCCACCCGTGCAGGGACGAGTACGACAGGAACGCCTCGCGCAGGTCACTCACCGTCGAGACGTGGATGGGCGATCCCTCATCGACGCACGGCCCGGCCCATGCCCCGTGGCCACGTGCCGCCCACCAGCGCCGGTGCAGGGCCGGTGCCGAGACGACCGAGGCAACCACCTCGTCACCCTCGGCCAGGGCAATGAGGGTGGCCCACACCGGAACCCCGCGGGCATAGTTCGCAGTACCGTCGATGGGGTCGATGATCCAGCGTCGCGGCCCGGAACCGGTGTCGGCCCGTTCCTCACCGTGGACGGCATCGCCGGGTCGGGCTGCCGCGACGATGCGTCGTGCGGCATCCTCCACGGCCAGATCGGCGTCGGTCACCTCGCTGTGGTCCGCCTTGTGGTCGATGCGCAGGTCGCTGGCCCGGAACCGAGCCAGCGTCAGGGCATCGGCGTCATCGGCAATCCGGTGGGCCAGGGCAAGATCGTCAAGCACGTTCACCATGACCCAAATCTACGCGGTGGACGTGTCGTGCCGGAGCCCTGATCGAGTGTCGTGCCGGAGCCCTGATCGACAGGCGGATGGCAGCGGCGTGGCGGTTGCCGACACGAGATCACCGTGGGCAGTTGTGTGCATGGGCCGTGGTTCGGCATTGGACCAGCTGGCATGGGTCGCGTCAATTGGTCCGGGGTCAGGTGAGTGGCGTGCTCGTCAATGGGGCCGTGGATGGTGGCTGTGTCCAGGAGCTGACGAGTCTTCCCAGTTGCTGCGCTCGCTGCAGGACTGTTCGGAAACCCTCAGGGAAGAAGGTCCTCAGGAGTTGGAGGGGTTCGCCTGTCGAGCAGCGTCCAGCCTCCGAAACGACTCCAGCCGGATCGGCCGGATGAGCCCGTGCTCGACGGCCCGGTCCAGGGCACATTCCGGAGAACTCGTCAGATGCTCACATCCCCGCGGACACTGGGCGGTGATGGGCTCCAGATCACCGAATGCGGCGAGGATCCGGTCAGCCGTCACATGGGACAGTCCGAATGATCGAACCCCTGGGGTGTCGATGATCCACCCCCCGCCGGGCAGCTCGAGGGCCTGCGCAGAGGTCGAGGTGTGTCTGCCTCGTCCCGTGGCATCGTTGACGTGCCCCGTGGTTCGTCCGGCACCGGGCACGAGAGCATTCATGAGCGTCGACTTGCCCACCCCGGAGTGACCCACCAGGACGGTCGTCCGGTCGGTGAGCATGTCGCGCACGGGGTCCAGATCTGCTCCGGGTCGGGTCGTCACCACCGGTACGTCGAGTGACCCGTACAGCTCCATGAGTTCGTCGGGGTCGGCCAGATCTGCCTTGGTGAGGCACAGCACGGGATCAACCCCGGCGTCATAGGCGGCCACGAGCACCCGGTCGATCATGCCCACGCGTGGCTCGGGCTGCGCGAGGGCGGTGACGATGAAGATCTGATCGGCGTTGGCGACGATGGCCCGCTCATGGGGGTCGGTGTCGTCAGCCGTACGACGCAGGACGGTGCGACGTCGCTCCACCTGGGGTATTCGAGCCAAGCTTCCTTCGGCTCCCGACGTGTCACCATCCAGTCTGACCCGATCACCGACGATGACGGCCTTGCGGCCAAGGCTGCGAGCCTTCATGGCAACGAGGTCGTGGTCGTCCAGGCGGCACGTGTAGCGCCCACGATCAATGGAGGTCACCTGACCAATGGGCAGATCGGAGTAGTCGGGACGATTCTTGGTACGCGGACGGGACCGCCGCCGGGGGCGATCAAAGGCACTGTAGTCGTCGGTGTCGATACCTGAACTGGCCAGCCGGCGTGGGCTCATGGACGTCCTTCCACTAGGTGGGACCACATTGCAGGAAAGCGTGGCATCGTCTTGGTGGTGCACGAGACGTCGTCGAGGACGACTCCGGGCACGAGCAGCCCCACGAGAGCAAGGGCGTGTGCCATGCGGTGATCGGCACAGGTGCGGACGAGCCCGCCAGTGAGGCCACTGGCGCCGGGACAGCCGTCCTGTCCACACCCGGTGATGACCACCCCATCCTCGGTCTGTGAGACGTCGCCCCCCAGTGTTCGAAACTGATCCTCCACGGCTGCCAGCCGGTCGGTCTCGTGACCACGGATGTGTGCGACCCCTCGGATCCTGGTGCGTCCATCGGCCAGCAGACCGAGTGCCGCGACGACTGGGGTCAGCTCGCTGGCGGCGTGCAGGTCGACATCGATTCCATGCAGCTCACCGCCGGTGACGCGCACCACATCGCCGCACCGATTCACGATGGCTCCCATCCGGGTGGCCAGGTCGAGGAAGATCGTCCCGGGCTGGTCGGTGACGCGTGGCCAGCCGGGGACCTCCACCGATCCGCCGGTCACCATTGCTACGGTGAGGAACACTGCTGCGTTGGTGAGATCCGGCTCGATCGTCTCGTCCCGGCCCTGCACCGGACCGGGGTGGACCACCCACCGGCACGGTTCCGGCTGCTCGACGCGGACGCCACGTCTGGCGAGCATGGTGCAGGTCATGTCGATGTGGGGTCGGGAGGGCAGACCCGCTCCAGTGTGTCGTAGGTCGATCCCGTGTGTGCAACGCGGTGCAGCCAGCAGCAGGGCCGAAACGAATTGACTGGACTGGGCAGAGTCGATCTCGACGACCGGTCCGCCCAGACGTGCCGGGGCGTCCACGGTGAGGGGGAGGGTCGCGTGTGGTGAGTGTCCTGCGTCGTGAGGTTCGTACGTGCATCTGGCTCCGAGCTGACGCAACCCCGTCACCAGACCGTCCATGGGACGTCGTGCGGCGGCCTCGTCGCCGACGAACTGGGTGCGTCCCGCCACGGTGGCGGCCAGCGCCGGCAGGAAACGCATGACCGTTCCGGCGAGCCCGCACTCGATGGGGTGCACGGCGTGGTGCAAAATCCTTGGAGCACGCACGAGTACTCGTCCGGGGGCCGACACCGAGAACCGTGCCCCGAGAGCCTGGAGACCAGCCATCATGAGCTCACTGTCCCGACAACGAAGCACGCCGTCGAGCACGCTGTCACTGTTGCTCGTGGCGGCGAGCAACAGAGCGCGATTGGTCTGGGACTTCGACCCAGGAACGACGACGCGTCCCGTGAGCTCGTGAGGAGCCCGCGGGACGGCCCACGTCGTCTGTGTCGTCACTCGGGAGGACGGTTCCTGGAGTTCGGCAGGTCTCAGCTGCGGGCAGCAGCCTTCTTCTGCATCTTCTCAGCGGTCTTGCGAGCCTTCTTCTCCGCCTTGGCGATGCGCTTGCGAGCCTTGCGGCTCATCTTGTCCTGATTGGCTGCCAGCGACGCCTTCTGGTCGCGAGCCGAGCTCTCGAGACGGTGCTTGGTGTTGGCGGTACGCCAAGCAAGGCCAGGGCGTCCAGCGGTGTCCTTCGAGGCCATGAGGCTGGCACCCAGCAGGGAGACGTTGCGCAGCAGCACCGAACGACCTGCGGCGCGTTCCGCCTTCGGCAGAGTCTTGTCGGGGATCGAGGCGATGACGTGCGGCACCATGGTGGCTGCGACCACGCTGGCACCGAGACGACGCCCCAGCCCGGTGGCCATGGCAAGACCACCTGCTGCCTGGGCGGCACCGGTGGCGCGCACCAGGGTGCGGGTGTCATCGGGAATGTATCCCCCCACGGAGGGGAGGGTGCGCTGAAGCATGGGAACAAGCTTGTCAGCGACAGGTTCGGCTTCCTCGACGAAGTCATTTGGTTTGAGGGCAGCATTCGAACCCTTGACGATGAAGTAGCTGGAGAACAGAACTCGTCCCAGTCCGCGGATGATGCTCATAGCTGTATTCCTACCGTGTGAGAGACCGGGGCGATGGGCCCCGGTGAAGCTGTACCGACACCTCACTGTAATGGGTCGCGCGACCTGTCTTGGCCAATATGGGCAAGAACCGTTCGGGATCGGGGAATACCGTGCCACGGGAGACGTTGCTACCGGCATGGAATCCCTCACACGTGCTGGTACCACGCAAGCCCGGTCAGCGACCGCTGATCAGTTTTCGAGGCAGCGATTTCGCGGCCCGTCGGGGCGGGGTTACGCCAATTGCGATTGGAAGCAGCTAAGCTCATATGTGATGACGATTCCGACTGACGGGCAACCGCTCCCCAGACACTCCGACCCCTCCGGACATGGTGGCCTGTCCGAACCTGCTGGGGCAGTTGACGTTGCCAAGGAAACCGATGAGGAACGCGCCGCTCGATTCGAGCGAGACGCCTTGGGATACCTTGACCAGCTCTACGGTGCCGCCCTGCGTATGACACGCAATCGGGCGGATGCCGAGGACGTCGTCCAGGAGGCCTTCATCAAGGCGTTCTCCTCGTTCCACCAGTTCAAGCCGGGGACCAATCTCAAGGCATGGCTGTTCCGGATCCTCACCAACACCTACATCAACGGTTATCGCAAGGCCCAGCGTCGTCCGCAGACTGCCGATGGGGATGACGTCGAGGACTGGCAGATCGCCCGAGCCGCCTCCCACGACGCCACCGGGTTGCGATCTGCCGAGGTCGAGGCGCTTGACACGATGCCCGACGAACGCATCCGAGAGGCGCTCGACTCCCTGTCCGACGACTTCCGCCAAGTGGTCATGCTTGCAGACGTCGAAGGCTTCGCATACAAGGAAATCGCGGAAATCATGGGGACTCCGATAGGAACGGTGATGTCTCGGCTCAATCGGGCTCGAAAACAATTGAGAGCCCAACTCATCGAGGTGGCTGGGGCCCGTGGTATCGGTCCGATGGCGGGCCAGATCAGCGATGAGACCTATGAGCCGTTGACCATGATGCAGGAGCGAGCATGAGCATGTCCGAAAGCGAGCGCACCACCGGTCCGTGTCCGGCCCTGGACTGTCAGTGGGTCATTGACCATCTCCAGGCCTTCCTGCACGATGAACTGGGCGAGGAGCAGGCCAACGCCTTCCGTCACCACATCGACGCCTGCGACGACTGCATGGAGCAGGCCGACATCGAGTCGAAGATCTCCCATCTGCTGCATCGGTGCTATCCGCCGGCCCACGTCTCGGAGACATTGCGTGCCAGGGTCGGTGCACTGCGCGTCACCCTGTGATTCCGGCCGGCAGGATGAGCCTGCCGGAGCAGGGAATCAGACCATGAAAAAAGTGCCTCTCCCTGCGGGGATGAGGCACTTTTGCATGGAAACCGCGGTTCAGGCGTTGGGACGCTTGCCGTGGTTTGCTGACTTCTTGCGACGTGAACGACGTTTACGGCCGGTCTTACCCATGGCGTTCTCCTCCTAGTTGACCCCCTCCGGGCACGGAGGGACCACGCGTTGGCGCAGCAACGAGGATACATTGTGCCTCATCGGTGTGAGGTGCATCAACTCAGGGGAGCCACCCCGGAAGCGTCGCGTCTTGAACTGTGGTTAGTCTTTGTCTCATGGCGGGAATCAACCATGTAGCACTGGAACATTGCAATCTGGGGCCGGACGACATCGCTTGGCTCAGGTGCCTTGTTGACGAGTGGCAGATTCTTGCCGACTGCTCGTTCTCAGACCTCATTCTCTGGCTCCCCACCGATGACCCCGCCGTGTTCTGGGCAGGAGCGCAGGTGCGTCCAGACACCGGGCCAACCGCGCTGGAGTCCGACGTCGTGGGCGAGTTCACGGCCTATGACGACGAAGCCCTGGTCACCGAGGCCTACATGAGCGTCGACATGTGCGAGACGAGTGACAACAAGATCTCCGCTGGTATCCCGGTGGACGTCTGTGCCATCCCCGTCCTGCGTGATGATCGAGTCATCGCCGTCGTCGAGCGACACACCAATCGAATGGGGGTGCGAGCCCCCGGCTCCACCGAGGACAATTATCTGGAGATTGCCAACATCCTCTCCGAGATGCTCTACCACGGTGAGTTTCCCATGTTCCCGTCATCGAACCCGGCACTGGCACCGCGCATCACCGATGGTGTGGTACGCGTGGCGACGACCGGTACGGTCACCTATGCAAGCCCCAATGCGGTGACGGCGTTCCGCAAGCTTGGTCTGACCGGTGACCTCGAGGGGGAGCCATTCCTTCCAGTGGTGCGCAGCTTGTGCACCGACGTGCAGGAGATAGGCCAGTCAATCGGTCTGGATCTCGAGGGTGGCAGCCTGCGCGAGACCGACATCGAGAACAAACAGGCCACCCTGCGTACCCGAGTCATTCCGCTGTACTCGTGGTTGGTCGGGGAGAAGGTGACCGCCGGGACGATGCTGCTGGTGCGAGACCTCACCGAGCTGCGCAGTCGAGACCGTCAACTCGTCACCAAGGACGCGACGATTCGTGAGATCCACCACCGGGTGAAGAACAATCTGCAAACCGTGGCCGCCCTGCTGCGGTTGCAGTCTCGACGCGTCACCAATGAGGACGCTCGTCAGGCTCTCGAGGAGGCCAAGGAACGGGTGGCCTCGATCGCCGTCGTCCACGAGATCCTCTCGCAGAATTTCGACGAGGAGGTTGCCTTCGACGAGATCGCCGATCGGATCCTGCATCGGGTCGGCGATGTCGCAGCCTCCAGCGGCGAAGTGGTCGCGTGCCGGGAGGGGAGCTTCGGCATGGTCAACGCCGACGTGGCCACTGCGCTCAGCCTGTCGATGACCGAACTGTGCCAGAACGCCATCGAGCACAGCTTTGGCTCGTCATCGGGCACACTGAGCGTACGGCCACACGTGACCGATGATGCACTCGTCGTGGAGATCGTCAATGACGGTGAACCGCTGCCTGAAGGATTCAGCCTTGATGCGCATCGCTCGTCACTGGGGCTGTCAATCGTGACCACCCTCATCGGAGATCTGGGGGGTGACTTCACCCTGACGAACAACCCTGGCGACGTCGGCACCTGTGCGACACTGACCATTCCGCAGCACAAGGCGTGAGCCGTGGGCAGTCGTGGCCGCAGGTACCACTACCACTGGGTGACGGCTTCGTGCGGCCGGGCATCACGAGCGAGGCATCATCAGGACGCTCGCTCCGCCCCAGCAGGTCGGTTGGTGAGTTTCAGGAACGACGTGCCCGTGCCCTGCCTCGTGACTTGCGGCGCTTGATGGCGCGGCGTTCCTCCTCGCTCATACCGCCCCAGACGCCATGGTCCTGGCCGGCCTCCAGGGCCCAGGCCAGACACTGTTCCCGCACTTCGCAACGGGCACAGACCTGCTTGGCACGCTCGATCTGGGCGAGAGCAGGGCCAGTGTTACCGATGGGGAAGAAAAGCTCCGGGTCCTCGGTCAGACAAGCTGCGTTGTGGCGCCAGTCCATTCGCCATCTACTCCTTAGTCCTGGCAGGTGCCAGGTGCAGTTGGTCACATGCCAGCAGTACTGTTTTGGGGCAACCATGAAAGTGTGCCAATGTCAGCCTGCTTTGGCAAGGGGTTGGGAAAAATTCGTGCCTATCCAGTGAGTATCCCGGACCAGGAGAGCGAAATACTCTCGGCCACACTTTATTTCGCCGTTGTGTGGTGTTGCCACGTTTTCTGAAAAATCGTCGCCTGTCCCGGCATGGCGGCAGATGGACTTTCTCGGACGATCATCTCGGCGTCGAGTGAGTCTGAGCATGATCAGTCGTCGTCATCCATACGGGCAAGCCACGTGGCAAGTCGCTCGATCGGTAGTTCGAACTCAGGATTGATGTCGACGAAGTGGCGCAGCTCGTCAGCCAGCCAGTCCAAGCTGACTTCCTCGTCGCCCCGCCTGCGCTGCAGTTCCTCGATGCCACGGTCAGTGAAGTACACGACGCCAATACTAGGTGGGCTCATGATCCAGCAGGTGGATTCGGCAGATGTCATGCGTGGGCGAACTGCACAGGTGTCTCCACGTAGCTGAAACGTTGGTAATGGGGCTGAAACGTTGGTGGTGGGGAGGCACCCCACCACCAACGCGGTGCGTCTGCAGCAGGGCCTGAGGTCACTCCGTGGTTAAGGCCTGGTCCATGAGAGTCCGCTGCTCCTTGAGGTGGATGCTCTGCTGACCCACCGATGGCGCCGAGGACTCCGGGCGTGCCACGACTGCCATGCGATCCAACAGCCCCCCGGGGAGCTTTGCGGAGAGTTCGGCCGCCAGATGGTTGTTCATGTACGGATACGCCCCTTGGTTGATGGGTTCCTCCTGCACCCAGCGCACATCGGTGACGTGCCGGTAGTCGGCCAGGACGTGGGCCAGCTCGTCCAGCGGCAGCGGGTAGAGCCTCTCCATGGTGACAATGGCGACCTTGCCCTCCAGCCCGCGCTTCGTACGCTCCTTGACGAGCTCCCAGCGCACCTTGCCCGAACACAGGATGAGCTCGCGCACCGCAGAGGGATCGGTGATCGACGGGTCGGCGAGCACCGGCTGCCAGGCGCCCGAGACGAGTTCGGACGGATCCGAGGTGGCCGCCTTGTTGCGCAGCATCGACTTCGGGGTTGCGATGACGACAGGGCGATGCATGTTCTTGTAGGTGTGCTGGCGCAGCAGGTGGAAATAGTTGGCCGGTGTCGAGGGCTGGCAGATTGCCAGCTGCCCCTCGCTGGCGAGGTTGAGGAACCGTTCGATACGTGCCGAGGAGTGATCGGGCCCCTGCCCCTCATATCCGTGTGGCAGCAGGAGGACGACTCCGGAGTGCTGGCCCCACTTGGTTCCAGCAGAGGCGATGAACTCGTCGATGATGGTCTGGGCACCATTGGCGAAGTCACCGAACTGTGCTTCCCACAGCACCAGGGAATCTGGGCGAGCAACCGAATATCCGTATTCGAAGCCCATGGCAGCATACTCACTGAGCAGTGAGTTGTAGATCTCGATCCTCGCCTGCTGACCACGCAGGTGATTGAGCGGTATGTAACGCTCGTTGGTCTGGTGGTCGATGATCGTCCCGAACCGCTGTGAGAAGGTGCCGCGGGCCGAGTCCTGACCTGTCAGGCGTACGTGGACCCCCTCGATGAGCAGCGATCCCAGGGATGCGGCCTCGGCTGTGGCCCAGTCGATCCTGCCCTCGCGCAACATCGTGGCGCGCCGGGCCAACTGCGGAGCAACCTTGGGATGTGCGGTGAAACTCTCCGGCAGAGATTCATGGACCCTGATGACGTCGTCCAGGACGTCCTGGGTGATGGCGGTGGCAGTGCCGATGTGGCCCTTGGCAGGGTACTTCGGCACCGTCGAGATCGCCGGGCTGGTGGAGTTGGCATCACGCACCTCGGCGAACACCGTTTCCAGACGGCTGCGGAACTTCTCCATCACGGCCTCGGCGTCCTCGGTGGTGATGTCGCCACGGCCGATGAGGCTCTCGGTGTAGAGCTTGCGTGTGGAACGTTTCTTGTTGATGAGCTCGTACATGTGTGGCTGGGTGAAGCTGGGGTCATCACCCTCGTTGTGACCCCGCAGCCGGTAGCACACCAGATCGATGGCGATGTCACGGTGGAACGCCTGGCGATAGTCGAAGGCGAGCTTCGCAGCCTGGACGACGGCAGCCGGATCATCCCCATTGACGTGGATCACCGGTGCATCGATGGCCTTGAGGACGTCGGTGCAGTAGGTGGCGCTGCGACCCTCGTGCGGAGTTGCGGTGAACCCCACCTGGTTGTTGACGACGACGTGAATCGTGCCACCGGTGCGGTAACCCTCCAACCGGCTCATCTGAAGCGTCTCGTAGACGACCCCCTGCCCGGCGAATGCCGCGTCCCCGTGCAGCAGTACGGGCACGATCGGGAAGTTCTCCGGATTGCCCAGGCTGTCGAGCTTGGCACGCACGATTCCCTCCAGCACCGGGTCGACGGCCTCGAGGTGGCTGGGGTTGGCGGCGACCGAGGTACGAATGCGTTCCCCGGTGTGGGATTCGAACTTACCTTCGTAGCCCAGGTGGTACTTGACGTCACCGGACCCCTGGGAGTTGACGAGCTCGGCATTGCCCTCGAACTCCCGGAAGATCTGACTGTAGGACTTGCCGACGATGTTGGCCAGCACATTGAGGCGACCACGGTGCGGCATGCCTATGCAGACCTCGTCGAGGTTCTCCGCGGCGGCCATCGAGCACAGCCCGGCGAGCAGGATGATCGCGGATTCCGCTCCTTCGAGGCTGAACCTCTTCTGGCCGACGTACTTGGTCTGCAGGAAGGTCTCGAAGATCTCCGCCTCGTTGAGCTCGTCGAGGATGCGCAGGTGGGTCTCACGGTTCAGCGGGGTGTGTTCCTTCTCGCACCGTTCCTGGAACCATCTGCGTACCTCGTGGTCGTCGATGTGCATGTACTCGATGCCCATGTGACCGGCATAGGAGTCACGCAGAATGGTGAGGATCTCGCGCAGGGTGAGGGCGTCGCGGTGCACGCCGGCGAAATTGTTCACCGGGAAGATGCGATCCAGGTCCCACAGGGTGAGTCCGTGACTGTTGAGCATGACGTCGTGGTGGAACCGTGGCCGGTACTCCACGGGGTTGGTGTCGGCGACGAGGTGGCCGAATCGACGCCAGGCATCGATGAGTTCGACGACACGCGCCTGCTTGTCGACCTGGTCGGGACGATTCGCCAACCGATCGGTGGCCCACTGCACCGGGGCGTAGGGGATGCGCAGTGACTCGAAGATCTCTTCGTAGAATCGGTCGGCACCGGTGAGGAGCTCGTGGATGCGGCGCAGGAACTCACCGGACTGGGCACCCTGGATGATGCGATGGTCATAGGTGGAGGTGAGGGTCGTCACCTTGGAGATGCCGAGCTCGGCCATGCGTTGGTCGGAGCCACCCTGCCACTGCGCCGGATAGTTGATGGATCCCATGCCGAGGATGCAGCCCTGGCCGGGCATGAGACGCGGCACCGAGTGGTTGGTGCCGATACCGCCGGGGTTGGTGAGCGAGGCAGTGACCCCCCTGAAGTCCTCGACGGTGAGGGAGTTCTCCCGACCACGGCGCACGATGTCCTCGTAGGCGTCCCAGAACTGCATGAAGTCCATGTTCTGGGCGTCACGGATGGCTGGCACGACGAGTTTGCGGGAGCCGTCCTTGGCATTGACGTCGATGGCCAGACCGAGGTTGATCGACGGGTTCTCGATGAGGTGGGGCTTGCCGTCGATCTCGGCATAGGCGTTGTTCATCACCGGCACTTCCTTGAGGGCCTGCACCATGGCGTAGCCAAGGATGTGGGTGAAGGAGATCTTTCCACCCTTGTTCTGACGCAGGAAGCGGTTGATGAGCATTCGCTGCTCGATGACGAGCTTCATGGGGACGGTGCGCACCGAGGTGGCCGTCGGCATGGACAGTGACTGTTCCATGTTCTTGGCGGTGCGCATCGGTGCACCCTTGAGCTTCAGCGTTCTCGGCTCGGCCACGGTCTGTGACGGTGCGCTGTGCACGGCATCAGGAGTGAGAGAGGTGCGTGACGATGCGGCGGCACTCATGGTGCTGGCCTTCTTCCTGCTGACAGTGGCTGAGGTGGGGGAGGGTGGCTTGGCGGACGGGGCAGGTTCGCTGGTTCCCGAACCGTCATGCGGGGCCTGATCCGCGCCATGCTGCACTGGTGCAGTACCTGCCGATTCCGAGTGGTTCGTGTGCGCCGAGGCAACCGGTTGGCTGCTCGTCTCGGTGCGGAAGAACCTCGCCCATGCCGGGCCCACGGAGTCGGGGTCCTTCTGGAACTGTTCCCTCATGTCGTCGATGAGCCAGTCGTTGGCTCCGAAGTCCAGCTCATTCGTTGAGTTGACCTGTTCGGTGGAGGATGCCACCACTGCCTTCTTCCCTGGTCGTACCGCCCGTGCGGAACGCCACTCCGCTCAAGCGTCGCTGCTCATGGGGCACCGAGAAGCTGGCAGGCCTCTCGGGTCGTGCGTGATGGCTGCAACCGACAGGGCCCTTCCCATGGCTGCAGCCATCGGTGGACGGGACTCAGGATGAGTTCCGTTCCCCGGCGTCATGACCATCTTTGCATGTGACATGCGTCACAGGAAGTCGATTGACCACATTCACCAGGTCCGGGGAGGGTTTTCACCGTCGGGGGAACCACTCCTCTCCTGGGTGATGCCAGAGGTGGTGCAACCGTCACGCCTCATGGACGTCACCGGGCGGCACCAGCTGCTCGACGGGGCACGTTGGCCTCGTCAGCCGTCCTGCTGACTGCCACATTGGAGATCCTGCGTCGCGGGGCAGACGACTCCAGATGAGCCGGCCGGGACGAGGCGCTGAGGTTTTGGGGTTGGTCGCTGCTGCTGCGTTTCGGGGCGGCGATGGTTCCAGACGTGATGAGCATGGTGCCATTGGTGGCCCTGGGGGAGGCGTTGCCGTATCGATGGGTGGTCCTCATCCAAGGGGTCTCGGTGCGGGGCTCTGGAAGAGTCATGGAGGATGGTCCGCTGGCTGCGTGACGTGCTGACGTTGTCGCCTCCTGCGCAGTGGTACGCCGTGCGAATCTGGACGTGCGTCGACTCACATCACTGTGGTGTTCGGGCCGCACGAGCGGGGCCGAGGCGGATTTCTCGGTGGAGCGTTCGGCAGTGGCCGTACCAGCGGGGTCTGGATCGTCCAGCGGAGTCGGTGAGGACGTCCTCTCCCGGGGCCTGACGTCCTGACTGGGTCCTGGCGGGGTGGGATGACCGTCGTCCTGAGCAACGGTGTCGGCGTTCCCGTCCTGCCGAAGGCTGAGCACCAAGGCTCCCACGGAGGTGAGCAGGGCGAGGACGATCAAGAGATTGCGGGCGACGAGTGCAGCGGTTGCCTCGCTCGTGGGATCATCACCGATGATCTGGCCGTACATGAGTGGGTAGACGGCCTGGGTGAGCAGAGCGATGAGCACCAGCGTCGCTGCGGTGACCAGGGCGAGGGTTTCGATCGCCCCACCTGGCTGGACGTCACGATCCGGATCGGGCAGGAAATCATCCAGAATGGCGGCCATCGGTGCAGCCCACCAGATCATGTACTGCGGTGACAAGGTCTTGTTGGCCAGGATCATCGCCCCCACGATGACGATTGCCGACAGCACGGCCGTGCGATGGGAGAACCCGTTCCGGCGCCAGGCGAGTACTCCCAGCAGGATCGTCCCGGCCAGGGTGAGGACCATGAGCAGTGACGACATCGTCTGCCAGAAACTCACCCCTGGTCCAGTGATCTCGAAGGCATTGAATCGGCTCATGCCCACGTGGAACGCTCCGGTGTCGTCGGCAAGGCGACGGATCATCGGAATCGTCGACTGGACGGACTCGATCTGCAGACCACGATCGGACTGCCACGTCAGCGGGGAGGTGGTGCGCTGCCAGCCAGTGAGCAGCAGTGAACTCAGGCCGAGTCCGAATCCAACGACGAGGAAGGAGACGAGTCGGCGGATGGCTTGTCTCGACCTGCCCAGCATGGGCACGATGAGCAACGCAGGCCACAGCTTGAGAGCAGCGCCGCAGGCGATCATGGCTCCACACGCGAGGGGATGTCGTTTGTGCCACAGGGCGGCCAGACCCATGCAGACAGCCGGGACCATGTCGAAGCGGAACCACATGATCGGCCCGAGGGCAGGCACGAAGATGGACCACCACACCGCACCCCATCGTTTTCCGTTGCGCCACAGAGCCATCGCCATGATGGCGTCCAGGACGAGCATGACGACGACGAAGAGTTGATTGAAGTACTGCACCTGCTCGCCGACGGAGAACCACGTGAGTACTCGCATGAACCACAGCACCGGTACTGGGTACTCAATGAGCATTTCCTTGTCAGTGTGCCCGCCTGTCAGCCACGCGCGGTAGTAGTTCACGTCCCCGGTGATGTAGTTGCTCGAGGGGTTGCTGAACACCTTGAGCATGACGAGTCGGCCGAGCACCCACAGGAGGACGACGGCCACAACGGTGAGCAGTTCCCGTCGGTTCTGGGTGGATGAGGCAGCGCGCACACGACGCCACAGTGGTACGGAAGGATCGGCAGGCACGCTGGCAACCATAGCCAATTGATCTGAGAGCGTGAAAAACGAGGATGTTCGTTCTTGACACTCAGGTGTACCTGCGGGGTAGTCATGGCCCATGAGGCGTCCGTCTCCTGGGAAGACGGTAGGCAGAATCCTGAGTGGTTCGCGTGATGTCGTGGCGCCCCCACGAGGACTCGAACCTCGGCACCCGCCTCCGGAGGGCGGTGCTCTATCCGCTGAGCTATGGGGGCTGAATCTGATGCTCCAGACCGCAATCACCCAATATAGACCAGGATGTCGCAAAAACCTATTCGACCCTCATCTGCCACGCTGGTACGTCCCTCGTCTTCGGTTGTCTCCGCGCTTCTCGTCCGGTCCTCGTTCACCCGTCTCGAGCGGCATGGGCGCTTCCACGGCGTGGACACGGCGCATCTTCCACCCGTGCTCTGGCAAGGTGGGAGTATGACTCACATGCACGTCGCAGGCTCGGTCCATGCCGATGTCGCCTCACCGAGCCCCACCTGGCTCACGGTGCCGGCTGACGTCAATTCCCTTGACCGGGAACTGTGGAGCACCACCGTCACCAGGAACGAGCAGGGGGCTCTGGAGGTGGGAGGAGTGTCCGTCGTCGAGCTCGCCCAGCAGCAGGGAACCGCTCTCTACGTCCTCGACGAGGAGGATTTTCGGGCTCGTGCCACGTCCTTCCGGCAGGCCTTCGACGGATGGGACGTCTACTACGCCGGCAAGGCATTCCTCACTCGATCCATTGCCGGGTGGGTGCACGACCTGGGACTGTGCATGGACGTCTGCACGAGTGGGGAACTCGTCACCGCCCTTGAGGGGGGCATGGATCCCGAACGCATTGGGATGCATGGCAACAACAAGTCCGTCGACGAACTGAGGTTGGCCCTGAACTCGGGAGTGGGGCGGGTCATCGTCGACTCCCTGGACGAGATCGATCGTATCGAGCAGCTGTGCCGGGAACTGGGCTGCACGGCTCGGGTGATGGTCCGTGTCACCCCGGGTGTGGAGGCCCACACCCATGAATACATCGCCACCGCCCACGAGGACCAGAAATTCGGATTCTCCATCGCCAATGGGGCGGCAATGGTGGCCATGGTGCGCTGCTTCTCCAGCCCGGTCATCGATCTGGTGGGGGTGCACTCCCACATCGGGTCACAGATCTTCGACACGGGTGGTTTCGAGGTCGCGGCACGACGCACCATGAAACTTCTCGCCCAGTTCCAGCAGGCCACTGGCCACGTGCTGCCCGAATTGGACCTCGGCGGTGGGTTCGGCATTGCCTACACCTGTCAGGACACCCCATCCACCCCGTCCCAGCTTGCCCACGACCTCACCGAGATCGTCGAGCTCGAGGCCCGGGCTCGCAATCTTTCGGTCCCACACCTGTCGATCGAGCCTGGCCGGGCCATCGTCGGTCCGACGACGTTGGCCCTGTACACGGTGGGAACAGTCAAGCCGGTGGATCTGGACGGTGGTGCCCAGCGGGTCTACGTCTCCGTCGATGGAGGGATGAGCGACAACATCCGCCCCGCGCTCTATGCCGCGGAGTACTCGGCCGTGCTGGCGAATCGGCGCTCACAGAGATCTGCGGTGTTGTGCCGCGTCGTCGGCAAGCACTGCGAGGGAGGCGACATCGTCGTGCGAGACGTCTATCTGCCAGCCGATGTGCGGCCCGGAGACCTCATCGCAGTTCCCGGTTCCGGAGCGTACTCACGCTCCATGGCGAGCAACTACAACCATGTTCCCCGCCCCTCGGTGGTCTCGGTGCGCGGCGGGACGTGTCACACGCTGTTGCGTCGGGAGACCATTGACGATCTGCTTGCCCTTGATGCAGGTGCGATCGTGACTCGGGTCGATCGGTAACATCGGACTGGACTCCTGGTCCACGTGTGACCGGTCATGTGGAACGATTGACGAAGTTGGAAGTGTGATGACGAACGAGGGAGTGCTGATGAGTGAGGTCCAGGTCCACGACACGGCTGGGCATTCGAGCAGTGAACCGCTACGGGTGGCCCTGTTGGGCTGCGGCACCGTGGGATCCCAGGTGGCACGAATGATTCTCACCCGTGGTGATGACATCATCGCCCGAGTCGGACGTCCGCTGGAGATCGCCGGAATCTCGGTGGCACACGTCGATCGTCCACGCCAGGGGCTGGACTCACGACTGTTCACCACCGACTCCGCAGCACTGGTGAGCCGACCAGACGTCGACATCGTCGTCGAACTCATGGGTGGTATCGACCCTGCCCGAGAACTCATCCTCACGGCACTGCGCAGTGGCAAGTCCGTCGTCACCGCCAACAAGGCCCTGCTGGCTGCCCACGGCGAGGAACTCAATGCGGCCGCCGAGCGTAATGGCGTCGATCTCTACTACGAGGCTGCCGTGGCTGGTGCCATCCCGATCGTGCGCCCGTTGCGGGAGTCCCTGGTGGGCGATCAGGTACGCCAGGTGATGGGGATCGTCAATGGGACGACCAACTACGTCCTGGACCAGATGACGACCACTGGCATGGATTTTGAGCAGGCAGTTGCCCAGGCCCAGCAGAAGGGATACGCCGAGGCCGATCCGACCGCCGACGTCGAGGGCTATGACGCGGCCGCCAAGGCTGCCCTGCTGGCCTCCCTGGCCTTCCACACCAGGATGCGCGGTGACCAGGTGTACCGGGAGGGGATCACCCACATCACCCCCGACGACATCGCCTCGGCCAAGGACCTCGACTGCGTCATCAAGTTGCTCGCGGTGTGCGAGGGCGGTCCAGAAGGAATCGTCGCCCGCGTCCACCCAGCACTGCTGCCACTCAGCCACCCGTTGGCCAGCGTGTCGGGTGCCTACAATGCCGTGTTCGTCGAGGCCCAGGAGGCAGGGCGGCTCATGTTCCTCGGTCCGGGAGCCGGGGGAGCTCCCACGGCCTCAGCCGTGCTGGGGGACGTCGTCACCGTGGCTCGCAACGCCGTGCGAGGGGTGGCTGGGCCGCCACAGGCCGTCTTCGACGAGTTCGACATCCTGGACACCGACGACATCCAGACCAGGTTCCACATCCGTATCCAGGTGCGCGACGAGCCAGGGGTGCTCGCATCGGTGGCCGAAATCTTTTCCCGCCATGACGTCTCCATGCAGACCGTACGTCAGACCGCAGACGAGGAAACCGCCAAGGACTCCTCGGCGATTCTCACGGTGCTCACTCACCAGGCTCGGCAGGCGGATCTCAGCGCGTGTGTCTCGGAGCTCGGTGAGTCCCCCTTCGTGCACAGCCAACCCAAGGTCATCCGAGTGGAGGGAATGTCATGAGTCAGAATGGATACTTCGGAGTCATCGAGCGCTACCGTGATCGCATGCCCATGGAGGGCATCGACACCATCGTCACCCTGGGGGAGGGGTCGACCCCGCTGGTTCCCGCTCCCGTGCTGGGGCAGGTGCTCGACGCCGAGGTGTACGTCAAGGTCGAGGGGGCCAACCCGACTGGATCGTTCAAGGATCGGGGCATGACGATGGCCATGTCCAAGGCCCTGGCCGATGGCTCCAAGGCCGTCGTGTGCGCCTCCACCGGCAACACCTCCGCCTCCGCCTCCGCCTACGCCTCCCGGGCACACATGATGCCGGTGGTGCTGCTGCCCCAGGGCAAGATCGCCGCCGGGAAACTCGCCCAGGCTGTCGTCCACGGTGGACGGATCATCCAGGTGCAGGGCAATTTCGACGACTGCCTCACCATTGCCCGTGAGCTGGCCGCGAACTTCCCGGTCTCCCTGGTGAACTCGGTCAATCCGTACCGCATCGAGGGGCAGAAGAGCGCCTCCTTCGAGATCGTGGACTGCCTGGGTGACGCCCCCGACATCCATGCCCTGCCGGTCGGAAATGCCGGAAACATCACGGCATACTGGAAGGGCTACCAGGAGTATGCCGCCGACGGTCCCGCCACCCACACCCCGAGGATGTTCGGCTTCCAGGCCGCCGGTGCTGCACCCCTGGTCCTGGGACACGACGTCGAGAACCCCGAGACGGTCGCCACGGCGATTCGAATCGGCAAACCTGCGTCGGGGAGCAAGGCACTTGCCGCCCGGGACGACTCGAACGGACTCATCTCATCGGTGACCGATGAGCAGATCCTCGACGCCCAGGCATTCCTTGCCGCCAAGGAGGGTATTTTCGTCGAACCGGCATCGGCCGCTGGCGTGGCTGGCCTGCTGGCCCTCAAACAGAGCGGTGACCTGCCTGCTGGACAGCGCATCGTCATCACGGTGACCGGGAACGGGCTCAAGGACATCGACACCGCGTTGAGTCGCACCGAACTGTCCACCGAGGCCGTCGAGCCATCGACCGATCGGGTTGCCGCGCTTCTTGGACTGCATCAGTGAGTCCCGAGACCGCACCGATGAACGCACCATCCCAGGCTGGTTCCCCGGTGGTGCCGGGGCGAGGAACCGGCTCCCACGAGGTGACGGTACGGGTGCCGGCCACCTCGGCAAACCTGGGACCGGGCTACGACTGCTTGGGACTGTGCCTCGACCTGTGGGACGAGGTGTCGGTGTCCACCCTTGATGGACGTGGGGTCGAGATCGACGTGACGGGGGAGGGGGAGCACACCATTGCCCGTGACGAGTCCCACCTCGTCATCGCAACGATTCGGCGTGCCCTGGCCGATCTTGGCCACCCCGATCCGAGGTGTGGGTTGATGCTTCGCGCGCACAATCGGATCGTCCAGTCCCGTGGGCTGGGGTCCTCAGCTGCGGCCATCGTCGCTGGACTGGCCCTGGGATGGGGGATTGCTCGCCCCGGGCAGCCCCTTGACCGGGACTGGGCGCTTGGCGTCGCCACCCAGATCGAGGGCCACCCGGACAATGCGGCCCCAGCGATCTTCGGGGGAGCGCAACTCTCCTGGCTCGACGGTGACCCAACCCCTGCCGCAGACGTGATTTCCCACGCCTCGGGTGCACGGGAATCGGCTGTGCACCACGTTGGCCTCGAGATCGATCCGCGGGTTCACCCGGTGGTCTTCGTGCCACAGCGACGGGTGCCCACCTCGGCCGCACGGGCCGTCATGCCGAAGAACGTGCCCCACGGTGACGCCGTGCGCCAAGTGCTCTCGGCCTGCCTGCTGGTGACGTCCTTGTCGCACCATCCCGAACACCTCATGGCAGCCACCCAGGACTGGTTGCATCAGCCGTTTCGCCGCGATCTCATGCCGGAGTCGGCCGACCTCATCGATCAGCTGCGTGCCTGCGGCGTGCCTGCCGTCATCTCGGGAGCTGGGTCCACGGTCCTCGCGCTGGGCACCACGGACCAACTTGCTGGCGTGGCGGAAGCAGACACCCGTGACTTCGCCGTGCACCAGGTGGGCTTCGGTGCCGGCGTGCAGCTGCACGCCTGATCCAGGCACGTGGAACCACAGTGCCGCAGATGCTATATTGAGCTGCAACGCGGTTGGACGCGTTTCCTCTCACTTGGCGCCCTCGGAATGATCCGGAGCGTTCTCCATGGATTCACGACGCGGCAGTTTCCTGCACACTTAGGACCAAGTGAATGAATCGACGACCGCCGTCTGGATCCCTGGCACCCCTCACTGATTCGGGATCCAGCAGGCCCTCACTCACATTCGAAGGGACATCCGTGACACAAACCCCCAATTCCGGAAAGCCCACCGGAACGCTGTCGGCCATGCTCCTGCCAGAGCTTCGTTCGATTGCCAACCAGCTGGGCATCAAAGGGGCCAGACAGATGCGCAAGGCAGACCTCATCACGGCAATTCGTGAAGCAGGCTGGCCGGAGGACGGCGGCGCACCGGGCGATGGAGCCGGCAGGTCTGCCCGCACTGCGAGGAAATCCGAGAACAGGCTGCCCGCTGGTGACGACTCGGCCACGAACCCTGCTGGGGATGAGTCCTCGGCGAGCCGACGCTCCACCTCCGAGCGTGCCGGTGAGAACCATGTCGATGGCCAGGATGCCACCGAGCATCGCGGTACTCGACGCCGTGCCGCTCGTAGCCCACGTCGGGAGTCCCCCTCGGGCAATCAGCGTCACTCCGACGAGCAGCAGCGCGCCCAGACCAGCGAATCCGTCGGAGCCCTGCTCGACGCGCAGAGTGGCGATCATGACCAGGAACGCAGCGGGGACCGGCAGAGCGGCAACACACGAAGCTCCGGACGGGGTTCGCGCGGATCGCAGGACTCCCGCGGTCGGTCCAGCCACGATCCGGGCGATCATCACGGTTCCCGGCAAGCCGATGGTGCGAATGCCGATGTGACCGAGGAGGTGGGTGCCCGTCTGGACGCCCTGGCTGGCCGCAACCACGATGACGAGGCATCCGAGAACTCTGCCAAGCGCGGTGGCAACCGTCATGACGGCAACCGGCGTGATGACGACAACTCACGTAATGACTCAGAGTATGGCGGTAGGCGGAACCGCCGGCGTCGCCAACGGGATCGTCAGGGCCGTCGTCCCCGCCGCAATGGGTACAACGACTCCGAGCCCAACCTGCGCGAGGATGACGTCCTCGTGCCGTGCAACGGAATCCTCGACATTCGCGACCAGTACGCCTTCGTCCGTACCTCCGGCTACCTGCCCAGCTCCGAGGACGCCTATGTCTCGATGTCCATGGTGCGACGCAACGGTCTGCGCAAGGGAGACGTCATCTCGGGTCAGATGCGTGCCAAGCGCGAGAACGACCGTCGTGAGAAGTTCGCACCCCTGGCGCGCATCGAATCGGTCAACGGCCTGGACCCGGAGAAGGTTCGTCAGCGTCCGGAGTTCTCCAAGCTCACTCCGCTATATCCCCAGGAGAGGCTGCGGCTGGAGGACAGTCCGAAGAACATGACTGGGCGCATCATCGATCTGGTGAGCCCGATCGGCAAGGGCCAGCGTGGTCTCATCGTCTCGCCCCCCAAGGCCGGCAAGACGATGATCATGCAGTCCGTCGCCAACTCCATCACGACGAACAATCCCGAGGCGCACCTCATGATCGTCCTGGTGGATGAACGCCCCGAGGAGGTCACCGACTTCCAGCGCACCGTGTCGGGGGAGGTCATCGCCTCCACCTTCGACCGACCCGCCGACGACCACACCCAGGTGGCCGAACTCGCCATCGAGCGTGCCAAGCGTCTGGTCGAGATGGGCCAGGACGTCGTCATCCTGTTGGACGGCATCACCCGTCTGGGACGTGCCTACAACCTGGCGGCTCCGGCCTCCGGACGCATCCTCTCCGGCGGTGTCGACTCCGCTGCGCTCTACCCGCCCAAGAAGTTCTTCGGTGCCGCCCGCAACATCGAGAACGGTGGATCCCTGACCATCCTGGCCACGGCGCTGGTGGAGACCGGCTCCAAGATGGACGAGGTCATCTTCGAGGAGTTCAAGGGAACCGGCAACATGGAGCTGCGGCTGCGTCGGGAGTTCGCCAACAAACGGCTCTTCCCGGCCATCGACGTGGATGCCTCGAGCACCCGACGTGAGGAGCTGCTGCTCTCTCGCGAGGAGACGGCGATCATGTGGAAGCTGCGTCGCGTCCTGTCGGGTCTGGAGGATTCCCAGGCCCTCGAGATGTTGTTGTCCAAGCTGCGCAGAACGCAGACGAATGCGGAATTCCTCTACACCATCTCGAAGACCACCCCATCGGTGGAATGACCGGGAAAATACAGTCTTGATTCTGCCTCGGGCATCAGGCAAAATAACCCAGTGCTGCCGGTTCACGCCCGTCCTGCATCCGCAAGAGCCACCGCTGTGTGGTGATGGCGACCCGGCACCAGACAAGGAGATCATTATGAAGCAGGGAATCCATCCCGATTACCACGAAACCACGGTGGTGTGCACCTGTGGCAACACGTTCACCACTCGTTCGACGGCTCCCTCCGGGCAGCTGAGCGCCGACGTGTGCTCCGCCTGCCACCCCTTCTACACCGGTAAGCAGAAGATCCTCGACACCGGTGGTCGGGTTGCTCGGTTCGAGCGTCGCTACGGCAAGAAGGCTGCCAAGTGAGACGCTGAGCCGCTCATTTCACCTGTTGACGCTGGGACCTGCGGGGGTTCCAGCGTCACTGTTTATGCAGCGTCATTGTTTTTGCCGAGTCCCACGGGAACCAATCCGTGGGGGAGTCCGGTCGGGGAGCGTCCCGGCACCGGAGAACAGACTGATCCTTCTGGAGGGAGGGTAGGGTGACTCATCCTGAGGACGAGGATGCCGTCGCACAGATGAGGTCGCGTCTGGCAGAACTCGACATCGAGCTGGCCAGACCTGAGCTCGCGTCCCGACCGACTGCACTGCGTCGAGCATGGCGGGAACATGCTCGACTGCGCCATGTGGTGACGGTTGCCGACCGGTGCCATGAATTGTGCAGCGACCTCCAGGCCGCCCGTGAGCTGACCGAGGAGGATCCCAGTTTCGCCGACGAGGTGCAGCGTCTGGAGGAGGAGCTGGGTCGCCGCCGTCGTGACCTCACCGAACTGCTCGCCCCATCCGATCCACTGGACGTCGAGGACGCGATCGTCGAGATCCTCTCCGGCGAGGGCGGCGAGGAATCGGCGCTCTTTGCCGCCGACCTGTTGCGGATGTACCAGTCCTACGCCGAGTCCGTGGGGTGGACGATGACGGTACTGGACAGTCAGGTCACCGATCTGGGCGGATTTCGTAGCGTCGTCGCCGCGCTCAGCGGCACCGACGAGCGTCCTGCCTACGGAACGATGAAGTTCGAGGGAGGCGTGCACCGGGTGCAACGGGTGCCGGTGACCGAGTCCCAGGGGCGAGTGCACACCTCTGCAGTCGGGGTTCTCGTGTTTCCCGACGTGGACGCCGAACAGGTCGATCTCGACATGTCGGACGTGCGAGTCGACGTCTTCCGATCCTCCGGACCGGGAGGTCAGGGGGTGAACACGACCGACTCGGCAGTGCGGCTGACGCACCTTCCCACCGGAATCGTCGTGAGCTGTCAGAACGAACGCAGCCAGTTGCAGAACAAGGAGCAGGCCATGCGCATGCTGCGCGCAAGACTGGCTGCCCTGGCTGCCGAACAGGCTGCTGACGAGGCCGGCCAGCTGCGTCGACAACAGGTGCGCACCGTGGACCGGTCGGCGCGAATCCGCACCTACAACTTCCCCGAGAATCGGCTCACCGACCATCGGATCGGCTACAAGACACGCAAACTGGACGCCGTCCTCAATGGCGAGCTGCAGGAACTTCTCGATGCCCTGCACGCCGATGACCTGGCCCATCGCCTGGCGCAGTCGGGAGTGGGAGCAGATGACTCCGCCGACGATGACGGGCGGGCAGCGGTGGAAGGACGCCCCCGATGAATCCGCATTCCCCCTCACGAATGCTGGCGATGGCCACCCGCAAACTCAATCTCGCCGGCTGCCCTGCTCCTGTGGCCGATGCCCGACTCATGCTGTGTGCGGTGCTCGACGTCAGCCCGCAGCGCCTCGTCCTCGCCGGTGACGCCACCGAGGAACAGGCCGAGACCTTTGAGCAGATGATCGAGCGGCGCAGCTGTGGCGAGCCGGTGCAGTACATCGTCGGTCACTGCTGGTTCCGGGGATGCCGACTGGCCGTTGGTCCCGGTGTGCTCATCCCTCGTCAGGAGACGGAGCTGGTGGCCGGGACGGTCATCGACGAGGCCAGGGCGCTGGCAGTGCAGGGGCAGTGCCCGGTGGTCGTCGACCTGTGCACTGGATCGGGGGCAATCGCCCGTGCCGTGGCAGCCGAGGTGCCTGCCGCCCTGGTGCATGCCGTGGACAATTCCCCCGAGGCACTGGCCTGGGCGCATCGCAATCTCGTCGACAGCGGGGTACAGCTGCACGAGGGAGATGCCAGGTGCGTGCCGGACGTGTCCGACGTCGACATCGTCGTGACGAACCCGCCCTACATCCCACAATCACGTGCCGCGGACATGCCCAGCGACGTCCTCGACCATGAGCCCCACCATGCCCTGTTCGCCGGCGACCAGGGCATGGACCTCATCAATGCGTTGGTGCCCCGAATGGCACGGATCGTGCACCCCGGTGGGCTCGTCGTCATGGAGCACGACGACTCCCATGCCGCAGCAGTGCTCGCCCTGTTTGGTGCCGGGCCGTGGCGAGAGGTCGTCGACCATGACGATCTTGCCGGGCGCCCCCGATACGTCACGGCACGCCGAGACCAGTTCACCGTGGGTGCACGGCAGTGAGAGGATGACATCCATGGAAGAAGTGACCTGCGGAACGACACCGCTCATCCTCGACGTCACTGGTGCCCATCGAGGTGATGAACTGACTCGTGCTGCCCGAGCCGTCAGCGAGGGGGAGTGCATCGTGCTTCCCACCGACACGGTCTACGGTATCGGTGCCGATGCGCTCAACCCAGTGGCCGTCGCCGCGTTGCTCGCGGCCAAGGAGCGCGGTCGAGACATGCCTCCGCCAGTCCTCATCTCCGACCCGGCGGTGCTTGCCGCCCTGTGCGAGCACGTTCCCCGCGCGGCGCAGGATCTTGCCGAGGCCTACTGGCCCGGTGGGCTCACTCTCGTCCTGCGTGCCCAGGAGTCGCTGACCATGGACCTGGGGGAGACGGCTGGAACCATCGCCGTGCGGGTCCCCGACGACGATGCTGCTCGGGAGCTGCTGCGCATGACTGGTCCCATGGCGGTGAGCAGTGCCAACAAGTCTGGCCGGCCTGCTGCACTCACTGCCCAGGACGCGGCGGATCAGCTCGGTACCGAGGTGGCCGTCTACCTGGACGGTGGACCGACTCGGGTGGGGACCCCGTCGACCATCATTGATTTCGCCTCCACCGAGAAGGGCAGGATACTGCGCCAGGGTGCACTGAGCCTTGACGAGATCCACACCGTTGCACCAGAGGTGATCGACCCGAACGAGGACGATGATCCCGGCCGTGAGGACCACGAGGACCACGACGTGCCCACGGAGGAGAATGCGCCGAGCTCGGAGCAGGCCGCCTCGCAGGAGTCCCCGCCGGAACACCACGACTCCCAGGACCGACCTGGTCATGCGTGAATACCTCGTGGTCGTCCTCACGGCCGGGTTGACGACGTACCTGCTCACCGGAGGGTGCCGCCAGTTGGCGACCCGGCTGGGGGCTGTGGCCCAGGTGCGTGGCCGCGATGTCCACACCGTGCCGATTCCGTACTTCGGTGGCTTGGCCATGCTCGGCGGGACGCTCGTCTCGGCGCTGCTGGCCACCAAGCTGCCCTTTCTGGGCAGTCACCCGGTCGTCAGTCACGACATCAGGGTCATCTGCCTGGCCGGTGCCGTCATCTGCTCGGTCGGCATCGTGGACGATCTCGTCGATCTGGCTGCGTGGGTCAAGGCAGCTGGTCAGGTGCTTGCTGCCGGAATCGTCGTGACTGGTGGTGTGCGGATGTTCTGGATCCCGCTGCCGAACTCCATCATTGCCCTGGGGACCACCACATCCGTCCTCATCACCGTCCTGTTCATCGTGGTGTGTGCCAACGCCGTCAACTTCGTCGACGGGTTGGACGGTCTGGCCTCCGGCGTGGTCGCCCTGGGGGCACTGGCCTTCTTCGGGTACACGTATCTGCTGGCCCACGAGCAGGACCTCGCCGTGGCGACGACGGCGAGCCTCACCACGGCAGTCACTGCTGGGATCTGTCTGGGGTTCCTGCCCCACAACTGGCATCCGGCACGTATTTTCATGGGTGATTCCGGATCCCTGCTGCTGGGATTTCTGCTCGCAGTCTCGACGATCTCACTGACCGGCCAGATCGACTCCACCGTGCTCACTGCCCAGGACGGCGGTCTGGTGCCGGCATACCTACCGATCGTGCTGCCCCTCATGGTCATTGCGCTGCCGCTGGCCGATCTCGTCATGGGGTACGTACGCCGCACGTGGCGGGGCAACTGGTTCTTCGTTGCGGACAAACAGCACATCCACCATCGCCTGCTGCGCCGCGGTCACTCCCATGTACGAGCCGTGCTGCTCATGTACCTGTGGACGGCCGTGCTCTCCTTCGGGACGGTGTGGATCGGTCTGGAAGCCCGATGGTGGTCGGTGACGACGGTGTGCGCCCTGCTGGCAAGCTGCATCGTCCTCACCATCGTGGGCACGAGGAAGCATTCAGCCGCACCAACTCCGACCGGCACGTCACGCACTGATGAGTGCCAGCACGACGCCTTGGCACATGACGCCGGTCCGTCCCCCGAGGACAGAGGGACAGGCCATGACGGAACCGAGTGTCGAGGAGGCACTGCGATGCGGGAGGCTGCTGAGTCCCGGGGCGACACGCCTGCACACCGTGGGCAGCCCGTGACAGAGCCCCTTCTTGCTGGTCGCCAGGTATCGGGGAGGAGACACCATGGCCCTACGCCGTCCTCGTCGTCATGTCGAGACCGCGCGTGAGGTGATCGACGCCATCTACCGTCACGGTCTGGTGTGGGCAGCGGCAACGGCTGTCCTCGTGGCGCTCATTGCGCTGGTGTGGCGCGGTGGCTCTGGAGTGCTCGGCGCAGCAGTCGGTGGCGGCGTCGCCGTGGCCTTCCTGGCCGCTGGACGAGCAGTGCACATCCTGGACCGTGCGATGCGCATGGGCGACACCCGACCCGAGGACGGACCGGTGAACCGTCGGGGGACGATGGGGCCTGCCGTGGCGGCGTTCATCGTGCAGATGGTCGTCCTTGGCGGGCTCATCCCACTGCTGGGCCGACTCACCTTCCTCGACGACACCATGATGGCCGTCTCGGTCGTGTCCTGCGCAGTGTCGTGGACGGTCGGGGCAGTCGTCGCTCAGAACCACATCCACATGCCGACGTACCGACGTCGGACCACCGACACCGACGAATCGTGAGCAGAGCCGATCCGAATTGCTGAGAGCGAATCGCCTCGTGCGCCGATGCCCTGCACGCCAGTGACGTCCCTGCGAATTTTGGGTAATATATCCCCCGGTATGGATGTGAACCGCACAGTGAAGCCGTCAGAGTCATCTGGTGCCACACCGCGTTCCGATGACGGAATGGCAGTGTTGAGCTACTTGCTGGCTGGACTACTCTTCTATGGTGTCATCGGTTGGCTGCTGGGTCGATGGCTGGACAAGCCATGGCTGCTGGCAGTGGGCCTCATCGTTGGTTTCGTGGCGAGCGTCTATCTCATCGTCAAGCGATACGGGACGTCGAGTTCGGTGTCGGACAAGAACCAGGAGGACATGTGATCCACGCTCAAGTGGCTCCGTTGGAGTTCAAGTCCCCAGGAGTCGACGACTTCTTCTTTCCCGGAACCTTCGGCGTGGACTGGGCCGACAAGTCCTTCTGGCAGATCCTCATCGCCGCCATCCTGGTGTTGGTGCTGTTCTTCTGGATGAGTCACGACCTCAAGGTCGTCCCCACCGGCAAACGCCAGGTCTTTGCCGAGTACTTCTACAATTTCGTTCGCAACAACATCGCTCGCGAGACGATCGGCCACGAGTACTCGCGATGGGTTCCCTACCTCTTCGCCCTGTTCACCTTCCTGCTCGTCAACAACTGGTTCGGTGAATTCTTCGTCTTCATGTTCCCGACGTTCTCACGCATCGGCTACGTCTATGGCATCGCGCTGGTGACGTGGTTCGTCTACATCATTGCCGGCGTGAAGTCCCAGGGCATCAAGTACTTCAAGAACTCGGTCCTACCACCCGGTGTCCCGTGGTACCTCTGGTGGCTCATGATCCCGTTGGAGTTCCTCTCGAACTTCATCACCCGCCCGTTGACGCTGGCCCTTCGTCTGTTCGCCAACATGTTCGCCGGGCACCTCATCATCATGATCTTCGTTGTCGGTGGTGGGTTCCTGCTCACCTATCCACACAGCATCGGGTACAACCTTGCTGGCGGAATCTCGATCATCTTCAGTTTCGCCATCTTCGCTCTTGAACTCTTCGTGGGGCTCCTGCAGTCCTACGTCTTCACAGTGCTCACTGCGCAGTACATCGCTTCGTCGGTCTCGGTGGAGCACTGATCCCACACACGACGTCGCCCCGTCCGGGGACGGCGAAGAAGAAACGCCCCACACGGGGCATGCTCCGGAAGGATAATCCCCATGGTTCCAATGCTCATCGGCGGTTCGATCAACACCATCGGGTACGGCATTGCCACCCTCGGATCGGCCCTCGGCGTGGCCTGGATCTTTGCCTCGCTCATCAACGGCACTGCTCGCCAGCCTGAGGCCCACAAGCCCATGTTCCAGGCCACGATGATCGGCTTCGCCGTGGTCGAGGCCCTTGCCCTGTTCGGCTTCGTGCTGGCCTTCATCGCGAAGTGAGTGGTGCCATGCACGCGCCACTGGCACTTCTGTCGGGCCCGCTCACGGTGGATCCCCTCATGGTCGACCCTCTCATGGTCGACATGGGGCCGCTGCTACCCGAGCACCCCATCGAGATCATCGTTGGTATCGTCCTGCTGCTCATCGTGACGTGGGTCACGGCCAAGTTCATCGTGCCCCGGTTCGAGACGATGTACCACGAGCGCACCGAGGAGATCCAGGGTGGCATCGAGCGTGCCGAGAAGGCTCAGGCTGAGGCCAAGGAGGCGCTCGAGAAGTACCAGGACCAACTGGCCGGTGCCCGTGAGGAAGCTGCCCGGATCCGGGAGGATGCGAAGGCCCAGGGTGCACGGATCGTCTCCGACATGAAGGCCCAGGCGCAGAAGGAGGCTGACCGGGTGACCCAGAATGCCACTGCGCAGATCGACGTCCAGCGAGATGCCGCCATGACGCAGTTGCGCCATGAGATCGGTGGGCTGGCGACGACTCTCGCCGGCCGCATCGTGGGGGAGTCCCTCGACGACGACGAGCGTGCTCGGGCAACCATTGACCGGTTCATCTCCGAGCTGGAGCAGCAGCCCGCACACGACTCCACGGCGGCGGCATCCTCGCAGGTGGGGGAACGCCCATGACGTCACCGAGGATCCTGTTGCAGAACCTTGACGAGCTCGTTGACCGCTCCGAGGCATCCTCGGATCGTGCCAAGGAGCTCTTCTCGGTCGTCGACCTGTGCGACTCGCACTCGGAACTTCGGCGTGCCATCAGCGATCCCGGCACCAGCGTCGAGGCTCGACAGTCCCTCGTGCACCACCTTCTTGACGGCAAGGTGAGCACCCAGACATGTGACATCGTCACGCAGGCCGCGTCCCGGCGATGGATCCGGATGTCTGCCATGCCGGATGCCCTGGAGATGCTTGCCGTACGGTCGGTACTGGTGGAGGCACAGGAACAGGGCCATCTCGACGACGTCGAGGAGGAGCTGTTCCGGCTGCGTCAGGTGATCCTGGCCGACGTTGAGCTCCAGGAGGCGTTCAACAGACGCGCCCGGCCCGTGGCAGATCGTCAGGATCTGGTGAACCACCTGTTGGATGGACGTGCCCAACCGCAGTCAATCCTGTTGGCCAGACGTGCCGTCGTGGCACGCACGGCATCGATGCTCACCACCCTGTCCACCTACATGGAACTGACCGTTGCAGTACGGGAACGCACCTTGGCCGTGGTGACCACTGCAACCGAGCTCTCCGACGACCAACGCCGTCGGATCCATGAGCAGGTCGAGCGGATCACTGGCCGTGAGGTGGTCATGCATGAAATCGTCGATCCGAAAGTTCTGGGTGGTGCCCGGGTGGAGGTCGGCAACGAGGTCATCGACGGGACGGTCGCCAGCCGTCTGGACCAGGCCCGGCGCAAGCTCGGCTGACAGTCACATGTTCAACCCGCGATGGGCTGGCCAATGAGGCCAACACCGGTGAGGGATACACAAGGAGAGGCAATGGCGGAACTGACGATTCGTCCGGAGGACATCCGCGACGCGCTGGACTCCTACGTCCAGAACTACACGCCTGACACGGCTACCCGTGAGGAGGTGGGAACCGTCATCACCTCCGGTGACGGTATTGCCCACATCGCGGGCCTGCCATCGGCGATGGCGAATGAGTTGCTTCGGTTCGAGAACGGCACGATGGGCATCGCCCTCAACCTCGATGAGCGTGAGATCGGCGTCGTGGTTCTCGGCGATTCCGAGGGAATCGACGAGGGCTCGACCGTCACGGGTACTGGTGAGGTGCTGTCCGTACCGGTTGGTGACGGGTACCTGGGGCGTGTCGTCGATGCGATGGGCAACCCCATCGACGGCCTCGGCGAGGTCAAGGACATCGAGGGACGTCGCGCCCTTGAGATCCAGGCTGCCGGCGTCATGGATCGCCAGGAGGTGCGTGAACCGCTGCAGACCGGTCTCAAGGCCATCGACTCGATGATCCCGATCGGCCGTGGTCAGCGACAGCTCATCATCGGCGACCGCAAGACCGGCAAGACCGCCCTGGCCATCGACACCATCATCAACCAGAAGGACAACTGGGCATCCGGTGATCCCAGCAAGCAGGTGCGGTGCATCTACGTGGCCATCGGCCAGAAGGGATCGACGGTTGCCGAGGTGAAGTCGTCGCTGGAGAAGGCTGGTGCGATGGAGTACACCACCATCGTCCACTCTCCGGCGTCCGACCCTGCTGGCTTCAAGTACATCGCCCCATATGCCGGCTCGGCCATCGGTCAGCACTGGATGTACCAGGGCAAGCATGTCCTCATCGTCTTCGACGACCTCACCAAGCAGGCCGAGGCCTATCGAGCAATGTCCCTGCTGCTGCGTCGTCCGCCGGGCCGCGAGGCCTACCCCGGTGACGTCTTCTACCTCCACTCCCGTCTGCTGGAGCGTTGCGCCAAGCTCTCCGACGAGTTGGGAGGCGGTTCGATGACCGGGCTGCCGATCATCGAGACCAAGGCCAACGACGTCTCGGCGTTCATCCCGACCAACGTCATCTCGATCACCGACGGCCAGATCTTCCTGCAGTCCGACCTCTTCAACGCCAACCAGCGTCCAGCCGTCGACGTCGGCATCTCGGTGTCGCGCGTTGGTGGTGCTGCCCAGATCAAGGCGATGAAGTCGGTTGCCGGAACCCTGAAGATCTCCCTGGCCCAGTACCGCGACATGCAGGCCTTCGCCATGTTCGCCTCCGACTTGGACGACACCTCACGCCGCCAGTTGGACCGAGGGGCTCGTCTCATGGAGCTGCTCAAGCAGGGGCAGTACTCGCCCTACCCGGTCGAGCAGCAGGTCATCAGCGTCTGGGCGGGTACCACCGGAAAGCTGGACGACGTTCCCGTTGACGACGTGCAGCGTTTCGAGCACGACATGCTCGAGTACGTCGGCGCCAACACCGATGTGTTCGACTCGATCCGCGAGACCGGGAAGTTCCCCGACGAGGATCAGGAGAAGGCCGCCGAGGCCATCGAACAGGTGAAGAACCAGTTCAAGACCTCCGACGGCACGTTCCTGGCTGGTCACGAGGAGTTCGAGCCGATGGACTCCGACGAGATCGGACGCACCCAGATCGTCCGCGCGAAGCGAGGTTGATCCACGATGGCCTCCAACCTGCGTGAATTGCGGGAGAGGCGGAACTCCGTTGCCACGACCCAGAAGATCACTCGGGCGATGGAGCTCATCGCTTCGTCCCGGATCGTCCGGGCACAGCGCAATGTTCGTTCTGCGACCCCCTACTCCCAGGAACTCACCCGTGCCCTGTCGGCGGTGATTGCGCACACCCGCGAGGATCATCCATTGACCCGGGCGACGCAGGACCCGAAGCGTTCTGCGGTGCTTCTCATCACCTCGGACCGTGGTCTGGCTGGATCGTACTCCAGCAATGTCCTCAAGGCAGGGGAGGGGCTCATCGCCTCCCTCGAAGGCCAGGAGGTTGACGTCTACCTGTGCGGGCGCAAGGCCGTGCAGTACTTCGACTTCCGCAAACGTGGGTACACGAAGGTCTGGGACGGGTTCTCCGACTCGCCCTCGTACGATGACGCCCGCAAGATCTCCGATGAACTCATCGGGTCCTTCCTCGAACCGACCGAGGAGGGGGGAGTGGACCAGATCCACATCGTCTACACCCACTTCGAGTCCATGCTCACCCAGAAGGTGCGAGTGCTGCGGTTGCTCCCCATGGAGATCATTGACGCCGAGGACGACACTTCCGACAGTGGGCAGGCCGACGCCGAACCCGCTGGCTCCTCCCGGCCTCCCGCGGATTCCTCCCAGTCCGACGACACATCGGACGTGTTCCACGAGTACCACTTCGAGCCGCATCCAGCGACAGTGCTCGACCAGTTGCTGCCGCTGTACGTCGCCAACCGGGTGCATTTCGCCCTCCTGCAGGCCGCTGCCTCGGAGCTCGCCAGCCGTCAGCAGGCCATGAAGTCGGCCACCGACAATGCCGAACAGCTCATCGACACCCTTGGTCGCCAGGCGAACCAGGCACGTCAGGCGGCCATCACGCAGGAAATCACCGAGATCGTGGGTGGCGCCGCTGCCCTTGCCGAGTCCACCTCACAGGAGTGAGAGAGAAGAACATGACTGCCACAGCCACCAATTCACAAGCCGAGGAGAAAACTCCCGGCATCGGTCGCGTCGTCCGCGTCATCGGCCCAGTCGTCGACGTCGAGTTCCCCGTCGGCCAGATGCCCGAGATCCTCAACGCCCTGCACGTCGAGACCGAGATCATGGGCGAGACCCAGACCATCACCCTGGAGGTCGAGCTCCACATCGGTGAGAATGTCGCCCGTGCGATCTCGCTCAAGCCGACCGATGGTCTGCGTCGTGGTGCCGAGGTGCGCGACACCGGTGCACCGATCTCGGTTCCGGTCGGCACCGTCACCAAGGGGCACGTCTGGAACGTCACCGGTGACGTGCTCAACGCCGACCCGTCGTCCCTGGAGATCTCCGAGCGTTGGCCGATCCACCGCTCCGCTCCGAACTTCGATGATCTGGAGCCGGAGACCCAGATGCTGGAGACCGGCATCAAGGTGCTCGACCTGCTCACTCCCTACGTCAAGGGTGGCAAGATCGGCCTGTTCGGTGGTGCCGGTGTGGGCAAGACCGTGCTCATCCAGGAGATGATCTACCGTATCGCCCACAACTTCGGTGGCACCTCGGTGTTCGCCGGTGTGGGGGAGCGTACCCGTGAGGGCAACGACCTCATCCACGAGATGGATGAGGCCGAGGTGCTCAAGGACACCGCCCTGGTGTTCGGCCAGATGGATGAGCCGCCGGGTACTCGTCTGCGTATCGCCCTCACCGGTCTGACGATGGCGGAGTACTTCCGCGACGTCGAGAACCAGGACGTCCTGTTGTTCATCGACAACATCTTCCGGTTCTCCCAGGCAGGCTCCGAGGTCTCGACCCTGTTGGGCCGGATGCCCTCGGCCGTGGGTTACCAGCCGAACCTGGCCGACGAGATGGGCCAGCTGCAGGAGCGCATCACCTCGACCCGTGGTCACTCCATCACCTCGATGCAGGCCGTCTACGTTCCCGCAGACGACTACACTGACCCGGCTCCGGCGACGACGTTCGCCCACCTGGACGCCACCACCGAGCTCTCACGTGCCATTGCCTCGCGCGGTCTGTACCCGGCCGTGGACCCGCTCACCTCCACCTCGCGCATCCTCGACCCGCAGTACGTGGGCAAGGAGCACTACGAGACGGCCACCCAGGTGAAGCAGATCCTGCAGCGCAACAAGGAGCTGCAGGACATCATCGCCATCCTCGGTGTCGACGAGCTGAGCGAGGAGGACAAGGTCATCGTCGCTCGGGCACGCCGTATCCAGCAGTTCCTGTCGCAGAACACCTACACCGGGGAGAAGTTCACCGGTGTGCCGGGCTCCACGGTGCCGATCAAGGACACCATCGAGGGATTCCAGATGATCGTGCGCGGTGAGGTCGATCACATCGCCGAGCAGGCATTCTTCAATGTCGGCGACATGGACGACGTCATGGCCAACTGGGACCGGATGCAGAAGGAGTCCTGATGGATCGCGCACCCCTTCGCGTCAAGGTCGTCGCTGCCGACCGTGAGGTGTGGTCCGGCGAGGCGGTCAACATCATCGCCAGGACCACCGAGGGTGACATCGGCATCCTTCCCGGACACGAGCCCATCCTCGCGGCTCTGGTGCCCTCTGCCGTGACCATCATCACCGCCGACGGTGAGCAGGAGGTCATCGCGGTCGATGGCGGTTTCATTGCTGCCGACCCCAGTGGTCGGGTGTCACTACTTTCCCAGTATGCGACGCGCAGTGACGAGTTCAGCCCCGAGGAAGCCGTCAAGGTCACCGATGAGATGAAGCGCAAACGAGAGCGCAAGGAGTGGACCGAGGACGACGTGCATCGGTATCGCCTGGCCAAGGCTCAGGTCATGGCCAAGAAGCAGAGCGACTCGCGGTTGTGACGTCACCTCTCACATGATCGACGGGTGGTTGTCGGAGGTTCCGGCGGCCACCCCTGCTTTGTTGTGAAATCTTCGTGTCACAAAAATTATTTGTATTGCTCACACACCGATGACGGGCTAGCGTTGAGCCATGGTCGTGATTTCTGGAATGCCCGATGTGGTGAGCTGGGGACTCGACCGTCGTGCCGGTGTGGGCGTCTCGATCCTCGCACTCGTCGTCCTGGGTATTGTTTGGTTCTTCATTCGCCAACGTCTCCTCGTCAAGGGACGCGGCGCATTCATCTGCGGTCTGCGTACCTGTGGTGGCGACAAGCCGGGCCCCTGGATGCTTGGGATGGCCCGCTACGTCCCAGGACGTTTTGAGTGGTATCGAGTCCTTGACCCCCGTCTGGCACCGACAATCGTGCTTGATCGGGGGCCATTGTCATTCGTGGAACACCATCATCCAACTCGTGACGACGCCATGCCGTTCTCCGTGGATGGCGAGATCGTCACCGTGACGACTGGACGGCCGCGTCGCGCCGCAACGGTCCAGCTCGTCGTCAACCACCAGACCCTCACCGGTTTCGTGAGTTGGGCCGAGTCGGCTCCCCCCGGTGGCACCGACTACGAGCAGCAACAGTGGCTGTTGTGACCCGCACTGCGGGGAGCCGGTGATCTGCCCTCAGGCACCCTGCTGGGCAGTATCGTGCTGGGCACGTTGACTGTTGCGATCGGGGGTGTGCTCGGCGGCACGTTCCCCACCTGGGACCCAGAGCACCTCATCGCTCTGTCCACCGCCGGCTGGTTGATTGGCAACTCGGGACAGGATGAAGAGCAGGTCCGAGAGCCGGTTGAGGTAGGTGATCGCACGCATGTTGACCCCACCTGGGGTGGTCTCGGGATCGTCGGACTCCTCGAACCCAAACTTCTCGGCTGCACGCCACGCTGCACGCTCCGCGGTACGCACTGCGGTACGGCAGACGTGCAGCTGTGCCCCCACCTTGTTGCCCCCGGGCAGGATGAAGGATCGCAGGACCGGAACCTGCTCGTTGAATGCGTCGCACCAGGCCTCCAGACGGTCGATGCTGGACTGCACGGTGCGCAGCGGTTCCCACTTGGGGTTGGCGACCAGGGGATTGGCAATGTCTGCTCCGACGTCGAAGAGCTCGTTCTGGACGATGGCAAGAGCCTCCCGCACGTCCGCGCCGAGGACACCGGAGTCGTCCAGGGCCAGAGCCAGACCGATGGCAGCATTGGCCTCGTCAATGAGGCCGTATGCCTCGACTCGCAGATCGGACTTCGACGCCAACGAATTGTCGACCAGCCGGGTCTGCCCCTTGTCGCCAGTTCGGGTGTATATGTGTGACAGTGTGACCATGGGCCCAGCCTAGCTGCTGGGCTCACCACGGTGTGTGATGTCAACAGGGCGTGAGGTCGACGACGGGGTGCGGATCGTGTCGTGGTCACCAGGTCGAATCATGTCCAGCCGCGCCAACCGGTCCACCGAACTGACGTCATTGACCCGGTGGGCGAGCCGTTCACCATCCAAGCATCATCGCTCGGTACCCTTCTGGGGGAGGTACCGTATGAAAAATCGTCGTGGACCCTACGTACCCGTTGCTGGGGTTGTTCTCACTGCCCTGACACTGAGCTCGTGCGCCACCCAGTCCGCCTCCGAGCTCGCCGAGCAGCGGTCCGGGCGTGTGTCGAACACCACAGCCACGTCGTCGGCTCCCTCGCAAGTACCACAGACATCGAGCACTGCTGCCAACCGTGTCCCGAGAGAGACCACTGCGGCTGCCTCAAAGGCCCCGGCCCCCTCGGCAAAGTGCGGATACCAAGCTGTCGACTCGACGGTGGCCGAGAGTCAGATGCCCGACGAGAAGGATCTGCAGACCTCGGGGACGACGCCGATGACCCTGAACCTGGGTGGTAAACCGGTTCAGATCAACCTGGATGCCAGGCGTGCACCATGTGCGGTGACATCCACTCTCATGCTCGCCACCCAGGAGTTCTACAACGGCACCCAGTGCCACAAACTCTCCACCAGCAACCCCTACTACCTGCAGTGTGGTGACCCCACCGGTACCGGCACGGGCGATGCGGGCTACTCCTTCCCCGCAGAGTCCGGGAATAAGGGGACCTTCAAGGCAGGTACCGTCGCCATGGCACCTTCCAACCAGAATCGCAACGGATCGCAGTTCTTCATCATTTGGAAGGACAGTCAGATGAAGGGCACGTACACCGTCATCGGTTCAGTGGCCCCGGAGAGCATGCCAGTCATCACACGGATCGGCAAGCAGGGTACCCAGCCCAAGTCCAAGAAACCAGCAGCCAACACGTCGATCAGCGTCGTGACGATGGGGTGACGGCGCGCATCGGTGCACGCGCCAGACGCCCCTGCATGGGTACGAACAGGATGAGAGCGCCGGGACTCAGGCTCGGGGTGTCTGCTGCTCTGCCATCGCGAGGAAGGACTTGAGCACCTGGACGAAGACCGATGGCTGATCGGCATGCACCCAGTGTCCGCAGTTCTTCACCGTGACGCGGCGCACCTGCGCAAACAACTCCTGCATGGCAGGGTGGTACTCGTCCAGCACGTAAGGTGAGTTTCCGCCGCCCATCCACAGGACGGGTCCGTCCCAAATCCGGCCCTCGGCAGGCGGCCAGTCGCCCAGGACAGGCAGGTTCTCGGCGATGACGGGCAGATTCATCTGCCAGTACCACTGCTCCTTTGAGGCGGCGTGGACGTCCCGGCGCAGGTTCTGCAGCAGGAACTGGCGGATCGAGGCTGCTGGCTCATAACGGCTCAGATGGGCCTCGGCATCGGCCCTGGTACGCAACTGGCTCAGTGGCATGGTGAGCATGCCCTGTACGCGTGGCCCGAAGGTGTGAGCCATGTTGTAGCTCACCGGGGAGATGTCGACGACGGTGAGCGTGCGGATGAGGTCGGGATGGTCCAGGACGGTGCGCATGGCGACCTTGCCGCCCATGGAGTGCCCGAGGAGGTGCACGGGCTGACCATCGGCAAGGTCATGGATCGTCCGTGTCACGGCGTCGGACATCTGGGGATAGCTCACCGTGTCGGTCCACGGTGAACGGCCATGATTGGGAAGGTCGAGGAGGATGGCTCGCCAGCGGTGCGGGTCGGAGGCCACCAAGGCCTTCGCCACGCTCGTGAAGTTCTTGCCCTGACCGAAGACGCCGTGACACCACACGACTGGGGTCTCGCCCGCACCAATGACGGTGTGGTGCAAAGTGCTCACAGTTTCTGCCTCCAACACCCACTGTGCCAGTGACGGCGCAGCGCGACCGGGGACTCATCGAAGATGGTGGGGTCATGGGGCCACGCCACGATGTGTGGGGTACCGGGGGTCACCCGATGATTGCATCCGGGACACACATAGGTCTTCACCGCCCGGTCGGCCGGCACCTTGCGGACGACGTAGCTCCCGTCCGACTTGTGCTCACTGTAGGCGTGACTCACCGGGTTGAGAGGGCGGACCGGGCGCAGGTGCTTGCTTGGCCGGTGTTTTCGTCCCATGGGTTGATCCTACTGCCACTGCTCCGGCTGGTCGGGAATCTGATCGCGGGTGGCGAAGCTCAGCGCTACACTGTGCCACCGTGCGTCTTGTCATAGCTGAATGTCAGGTTGACTACACCGGCCGTCTCACCGCCCACCTTCCATGGGCCAAACGCCTGCTCATCGTCAAGGCGGACAACTCGGTGAGCGTCCATGCCGATGACCGGGCCTACAAACCACTCAACTGGATGAGCCCGCCCTGCACCATGACCGTGCGCGAACCCGACGAGGACGAGAAACTGCGTGGTGCACCAGCACCTTCGCAACTGGGCTCTGCCGGTGAACGCTCGTCGGGCACGGCCGGTGACGCCACGCGCACCGACATCGAGGTCACCCAGGTGTGGGAGGTCAAGGCAAAGAGCGGGGACCAGCTGCACATCCTGCTCGGCGAGATCCACCTCGACGTCACGGAGGATCTGGGGATTGATCCCGGCCTGCAGAAGGACGGGGTCGAGGCTCATCTGCAACAGCTCCTTGCCGAGAACCCAGAGACCTTCGGTACCGGATGGTCCTTGGTCCAGCGGGAATACATGACCCCCATCGGGCCGGTCGACCTGCTGTGTCGCAATGCCGAGGGTGTCTATGTTGCCGTCGAGATCAAACGACGCGGTGAGATCGACGGGGTTGAGCAGCTCACCCGATACCTAGACCTGCTCAACCGGGACCACCTGCTGGGCGATCATGTGGACGGCGTGTTCGCCGCCCAACAGATCAAGCCACAGGCACGAACACTCGCCATGGACCGCGGGATAGCCTGTGTCACCGTCGACTATGATGCCCTACGCGGTATGGACCACCCCGAGGACCGGCTCTTCTGATCCGAGGGGCTCATGGGTTGGCCAGCACACCACTGCTGCTGTGGGTTGGGGCGGCAGCGCCGGGAACTTGGATGTTCCGGCGCTGCTCACGACTCAGTTGGGACGTTTGAGGACCCGGGTCTCCTCCGCATTGGGGTCAATGACCGTGGTGGGGGAGTCGGGTGATGAGGATGAGGCGGCATCGTCGGAGGCGGAGTCCTTGTCTGCGTCGGTGTGCACATCCGGCCTGGTGGACTCCGGTGACGTGGCATCGGAGGACTCCTGGGTGGGAGTCGCAGAGATCTCGACGTCGTCGAAGGGATCGGTGTTGGGGAAGTCGGCCTTGGACTGCTCGGCGAGGGCCTTGAGGTTGCTGAGCTGATCGATGGTGGCATCCTTGCGCTGCTGAAGGGCTGCGATCTCACGCTGCAGCTGCTCCTTGCGCCAGGCGTACTGTTCCTCGATGCGTTCCTTCATCATTGCGGACTGACGGTGGACGGCCGCAATGCGTTCCTCGGCCTCCTTCGAGGCCTGGGATCGCTTCTCATCGGCCTCCTTGACGGCGAGCTCGCGAATTCGCTGTGCCTCTGCGACCTGCTCGCTCACCTCCTGGGCGGCTCGGTCCTGTTGCTGTTTGGCCTGGTCCAGCAATTCGCCCAACGTGGAGCGGGCATGTTCCTGATGGTGCTTGGCCTCGGAGAGAATGCTCTGGGACTCCTCCCGGGCATCGGCAAGGATCCGTGCGGCCTCGTGACGGGATTCCTCGAGGATCTGCGTGCCACGGGCTCGGGCATCGGCGATGATCGACTCAGCCTGGGTGTTGGCCGACTCGATGGTGGACGTGCTCTGCGTTCTTGCCTGGTTGACGAGGGTCTCTGCCTGTTGTTTGGCCTTGGCGACGACGTCCTGGCTCTCCTTGGACGACCTCTCGAGCAGGCTTCGCTGGCTGGACAGTGCGGCGACCCGGATGTCATCGGCCTCCGTCTGGGCCGAGGATCGCATGTCGGCCGCCACTCGTCGGCCTTCCTCCTTGATGCGTTCGGCCTCGTGACCAGCCTTGGTCACCAAGGCGGTGGCCTGGGCCTCTGCAGCGGTGAGGAGACCGGTGGCATGCTCGCCAAGTCTGGTGAAATCGGTCTTGGTGGCATCACGCTGTGCCTCGCTCACCTTGCGACGCAGTGTGCGGGTGAGCTGCTTGAGGGTCGAGACCTGTTGCTCGATCTCATGGACGTAGTTGTCGACGCTGGTGCGGTCGTAGCCCCACATGGAATGAGCGAAGCTACCAGCTGCACTGGCCCGGTCGTCAAAGAGATTGAGGCCAGTCTCCTCGTCCAGGGCAGCATCATCATTTGGATCCACGGGATTTGTCACGGCAGTAATCCTTCCACCCTCAGGAGTCGCGCATCAGTGATAGGACAACGTTATCAACGTGCGCAAGACCATCATCGGATGTCACCGGGCGCGTCCGTGCGACCAAGTGCTTCACGTGACGTGAGACGACTTCTCCGGCTCTCTGCGGGATGGTAGTGATGGCCTGTGATCCGCAGATCACAGGCCATCAGACGCTCAAGGGCACGGGTGACGTCAGATCAAAGATCTGTCTCGACGTCACCGATCATGCTCACTTGTCCTGCTTGTAGGGCATTCCTCCGGCCGGGGGCTCGGTGACCTCGACGAGGATGCCGCCGGTGTACTTCGGGTGCAGGAAGATGACGCGCGATCCAGCCGTACCGATGGAGGGCTCACCGATGAACACGGCGCCACGCTCCTTGAGCACCTCGATCGTCTTGTCCAGGTTGTAGGTGCGGTAGCACACCTGCTGGATCATGTTCTTGTTCTTCGAGATGTACTTGCCGATGGTCGAGTCCTCGCCGAGCGGGGCGAGCAGCTGGACGACGGTGGTCTCCTTGCCGAACTCACCAGTGGCGATCATGGCCTCCTCGACACCATGTCCCTCGTTCTTCTCACGAAGCAGGACGTGGAAGCCCAGCACGTCACAGTGATACTTGATGGCCTCGTCCATGTCCTTGACGGCGAAGCCGACATGGTCGACGCATGCGAACGGATCGTTGTTGAAGTTCTCCATGGCGCCCATTCTTCCACGTTGCTCGCGTCAGGGAACTCTGGGGTGCAAAAATATGTGTGACGGGAAATGTGTATGTGTCGTGACCTCCCGTCGAGTTCTGAACGCACACCAGTGGTGGGAGATTGATGGCAAAAGCTCGTCCACTGCGGCGTTTCCTCGCCCACCCGGGTGGGCAGGTGCACGAGAATGTCATCCGTGAGCCCCTCGAGCTCGTGGGCCTCGATTCACTCCGACAGGGCAGACGACTAGGAGCCAGTGGATGAAGAAGATCGTTCAGACGACGCTGTGGGTGTTCATTGTCGTCTTCTGCCTGTACTACATCTTCACCAACCCGCAGGGGACAGCTGGCATCGTACGTGGCTTCTTCACCGGGATCATCGACTTCGTCAAGGCGCTGGGCGGGCACAGCTGATCAGTCGTGTCGGATCTGTTGCATCGCTTTCTGTTCCCCGACGTCGATCGCCACCTGCTCACCGACGATGGGGAGTACGTCATAGACGAGGTCGAGAAACACTGGATCGTCACCGTTGTGCCAGTGCTTGCCCTCACGGCGTCCGTGCTGTGTTTCCTGTCGATGTGGCAGCTCGGCCACTGGTGGATCATCGGCCTCGTCGTCGGGTTGGTGTGTCAGGGATGGGCCGTGCGTGAGCTCTACCTGGCTCACATGGATCGGTTCGTCATCACGAACATGAGGGTGTTCCGGGTGCACGGCATCGCCGACAAGCACATGGCAACGATGCCGATGAGCCGCATCCTTGACATCACGGTGGAGCAGCCCCTCATGGGACAGATCTTCGGGTACGGCCACTTCATCTTCGAATCCGCTGCCCAGGATCAGGGACTGCGCGTCATCAGTCACGTCGGGCATCCCGAGCAACGTGACCTCATCATTCAGAGCGCCACCCAGCAGGCGGGGCTGCGCACCAACATCGCCCATCCCCGGTGAACCGCCCTGCACGGTGAACGTCCTGGAGCGATCGGCCAAGGAGGCCAATGGCCCTGCGGACCTCGGTGACGGGGGCGTCCGTCCCTCCCGGGGGTGGCATTCCCGATGGCTGCAGAGCCCGGCGGCAGCTGAGCGAGAACCCGGTGGAGTCCCGGTACCGGGACTCCACCATCGATGTCCACCACAGGGTGGACAGCCCCGTCAGACCAAGTGAGGAATCAGGCCAGTGCCTGCGCGACGACCTCGCGGGCCTGGTCCTGCACCCGGGCCAGGTGGTCGGCGTCGATGAGGGACTCCGCATAGATCTTGTACTTGTCCTCCGTGCCGGAGGGGCGGGCCGCGAACCAGGCGTGTTCGGTGACGACCTTGATGCCTCCGATGGCGGCACCGTTGCCCGGGGCCTCGGTGAGCACCCGTTGCACCTTCTCGCCAGCGACGTCACTGACCTTGACGTCGTCACCGGAGAGCTTCTTGAGTCGTGCCTTCTGCTCTCGGGTGGCGTCGGAATCGACTCGGGCGTAGTAGGACTTGCCGAACTTCTCCTCGATCCCGGCGTAGATCTGCGACGGTGACTGGCCGGTGACGGCCTTGATCTCACTGGCCAGCAGGGCCAACAGGATGCCGTCCTTGTCGGTGGTCCAGGTGAGTCCGTGACGATCGAGGAAGGACGCACCTGCCGATTCCTCGCCACCGAACCCGAGCTCACCACTCATGAGCCCCGGGACGAACCACTTGAACCCCACCGGAACCTCCACCAGACGCCGTCCCAGGTCGTCTGCCACGCGGTCGATGAGGCTGGAGGAGACCAGGGTCTTGCCCACGGCCGTGTCGGTGGACCACTCCGGCCGATGGGAGAACAGGTAGTTGATCGCCACGGCCAGGAAGGCATTGGGATTCATGAGACCGAGGTCCGGGGTGACGATGCCGTGCCGGTCGGAGTCGGCATCGTTGCCGGTGGCGATGTCGTAGGCATCCTTGTTGGCGATGAGGGAGGCCATGGCATTGGGCGAGGAGCAGTCCATCCGGATCTTGCCGTCGGTGTCCAGGGTCATAAATCGCCAGGTCGGATCCACCTCGGGGTTGACGACGGTGAGGTCCAGTCCGAGGTTCTCGGCAATGTACTGCCAGTACTGCACCGAGGCACCGCCCAGCGGATCGGCGCCGATGTGCACCCCAGCCTGCGCGATGGCATCCAGGTCGAGGGCACTGCGCAGGTCGTTGCAGTAGGCACTGCGGTAGTCGAACCGGGTGACCTCACCAGAGACCGAGTCGTAGCTGCGACGCTTGATCCCGCTCGGGGTGGCCATGAGCGCGTTGGCACGCTCGGCGATCCAACTCGTGGCATCCGTGCCGGCCGGGCCACCGTGTGGGGGGTTGTACTTGAAGCCTCCATCGCGCGGCGGATTGTGCGATGGGGTGACGACGATGCCGTCGGCCTGGGGCCCGTCGTTCGTGCGGTTGTGCATGATGATGGCTCGGGAGACGGCTGGGGTGGGGGTCCACTCGTCCTCGCGTTCGGCGACGACCTTGACGTCATTGGCGCACAGCACCTCGATCGCCGTGCGCCAGGCGGGATCGGACAGGGCGTGGGTGTCCTTGCCGATGTACAGCGGACCGGTGATGGACTTGCTGGCGCGGTACTCGACGATGGCCTGGGTGGTCGCAGCGATGTGGAGGTCGTTGAAGGCGCCGTCGAAGGCGGAGCCTCGATGTCCGGAGGTGCCGAAGACCACCTTCTGATCGGGATTCTCCGGATCCGGGACGATGTCGTGGTATGCCGCAAGGAGCGCGTCCACGTCGATGAGGTCGGATTCCTGGGCGGGTTTGCCTGCGCGTTCGTGTGCCATGTCCCCATCTTGGCACCGTGGATGGGGGGATGGTCGGATTCGGATCAGGTTGGGTTGATCGTTCTGATTGAATGGAGGCATGTCTTCGCAATCCTTCAACCGACCCGGAGCCGTCGATCTGTCCGAACTGGCTCGCAATGCCGGCGAGGCCCCCACACCGGGCGCACCGTCCACCACTTCGGCAGGGGCTTCCGGCCAGACATGGGTCACCGAGGCCACTGAGGAGAACTTCAACGAGTTCGCCCAGAAATCCGTGCAGTACCCCGTCCTCGCGCTGTTCACCTCGCCGCGTGCCCAGGGGGCCGATGCAACGGTGGCGGCTCTGGCCCGGATCACCGACGAGGCCCAGGGACGCTGGCTCATGGTGACGGTCGACGTTGACGCCAATCCGCGTCTGGCACAGACCCTGGGGATCCAGGCCGTACCGATGCTCGTTGCCATCATCGGCGGTCAGGCCGCTCCGCTGGCCCAAGGGACGATGGATGAGAACCAGCTGCGTCAGATCACCGACCAGGTGGCCCAGGCTGCCGTGTCCTCCGGCATGGTGGGGCGGGCCGAGGCCATCTCGAAGCCGAGTACCACCACTGCCGCCGAGGAGCAGCCGAAGGACGATCCTCGTACTGCCCAGGCCGAACAACTCATTGCCGACGGCAAGTTCGACGAGGCAGTCGCTGCCTACGACGCGCTGCTCGCCAATCAACCCAATGACGCCGTCCTCAAAGCGGGACGGGCCGGTGCCGCCGTGCTCGGACGACTTGCCGGCACCGACCCGCGAGAACTCCTCCAGTCGGCCCAGGCCGCTCCCGATGACCTTGATGCCCAGCTCGCCGCTGCCGATGCCCAGGTACTCGGTGGCGACGTCAAGGGCGGTTTCGACCGGCTCGTCGAGACGGTGCGGCGCACCCGCGACGAGGACCGGGACCGTGCCCGTACCCGTCTGCTCGAGCTCTTCGACCTCGTGGGTCCCGACGATCCCAACGTCGCACCGGCACGACGTTCACTGGCGGCTGCCCTGTTCTGAGGAGTCCCCGGTCCAAGGGGAATCGTCTGGCGGCTCAACCTCGACGTCATGATTTCGAACAGCCCCTCAACGGCATGATTTCGAGTAGTGGAGCATCATTCGTAGCATTGGCCACATGGATCTCTCGACGTGCCAAGCCTTCCTCCTCGATCTTGACGGCGTCCTCACCCCGACCGCTGCCATCCACATGCGGGCATGGCAGCAGATGTTCAACGAGGTCTTCAGCTCCCACGGTCTACCTGCCGACTGGAGTGATGAGGACTACTACCGTCACGTCGACGGCAGACCCCGGTACGACGGGGTGCGAGCCGCCCTGGTCTCGCGCGGCATCGACGTGCCCGAGGGCACACCGCAGGACTCACCAGAGCAGCGCACCATCTGTGGATTCGGCAATCGCAAGAACGAGCTCTTCCTGGACGTCCTGCACACCGATGGCATCGACCCCTATCCGGGGTCACGCCGGTTCGTGGATGACCTCGTCACTCGGGACGTCGCCAGAGCAGTCGTCTCCTCCTCTCGCAATGCCACGGACGTCCTGGCAGCTGCCGGACTTGCCACGGCGTTCAACGTCGTCGTCGACGGCGTACGTGCCAGGGACGAAGGCCTCGCCGGAAAGCCCGCGCCGGACACGTATCTGCGTGCCGCCGAGCTGGTGGACATCGATCCAGCTTCCTGCGCCGTCGTGGAGGACGCAGTCTCCGGGGTACGGGCCGCCGTGGCTGGCGGAGTCGGTGTGGTCATCGGCGTCGACCGGGGAGTGGGAACCGATGTGTTGCGCGGCAACGGTGCAACCCTCGTCGTCAACGATCTTGAGGAGCTGCTGGCATGAATGACGTCGATCCGATGGATCGCTGGCGATTTCCCGACGATCCGTGGGCCCTGGTCGAGACCGCCCCGAGCACTCGGGACCTGGGCCACACCGAGACTCTGTTCGCCCTGGGCAATGGGTATCTCGGCATGCGTGGGAATCCCCCGGAAGGACGAGACTCACACTTCCACGGCACCTACATCAACGGGTTCCACGAGACCTGGGACATCCACCACGCCGAGAGTGCCTACGGCTTCGCCAAGACCGGCCAGACGATCGTCAACGTTCCCGACGCCAAGCTCATGAAGCTCTACGTCGACGACGAGCCCCTGCTGCTCAGCATCAACGAGATCCAGTCGTACAAGCGGTGGATCGATTTTCGGGAAGGCGTGTTGCGCCGCGAACTCGTGTGGCGCACCCCAGCCGGAAAACTGGTGCGCGTGGCCACCAACCGCATGGTGTCCATGACGCATCGCCATCTTGCACTCATGGACATCGAGGTGACGATGCTCGAGGGTGATGCCCCGGTCGTCATCAGCTCCCAGATCCTCAATCGTCAGGACGGTATGGACGAGTACCGCAACGCGGATCTCGCCATGGGATCGGGGGAGGACCCCCGCAAGTCACGCCAGTTCACCGAACGGGTGCTCAAACCCCAACTGCACTGGAACTCCGACCAACGCATGATCCTGGGGTTCCAGACCGCCAAGTCCCGCATGACCCTGGCGGTGGGTGCCGATCACACCATTGAGACCGACAACAGCTACGAAGCCCTCATCGACACCAGCCCGGACATCGGAAAACGGGTGTACCGCGTCGAGGCCAGGCAGGGGATTCCCATCCGGGTGGGCAAGGCCGTGGCGTACCACAGCTCACGCCAGGTGCCGGTACGTGAGCTCTTCGACCGGGTGCGGCGTACCCTGGACCGCGTTCGGGAACAGGGGTACGAGTCCTACGTCCAGGATCAGCAGGAGTGGTTCGAGGACTACTGGCGTACCGCCGACATCCAGGTTGACGGGGCCCCGCCCGGCACCCAGCAGGCGGTGCGGTGGAACCTCTTCCAGATAGCCCAGGCGACAGCACGTGCCGACCAACGGGGCATCCCCGCCAAGGGCGTGACGGGATCGGGCTATGAGGGCCACTACTTCTGGGACTCCGAGGCCTACGTCATCCCGATGCTCACCTTCACTCACCCACGGCTGGCCGAGAATGCGTTGCGTTACCGCGTCAACACCCTTCCCGAGGCACGGCTGCGCGCCCGCGAGGTGTCCCAGCGTGGCGCGTTGTTCCCGTGGCGCACGATCACTGGTGAGGAGGCGTCTGCCTACTACGCGGCCGGTACTGCCCAGTACCACATCAACGCCGACATCGCCCACTCCCTGCTGCTGTACGCCCGGGCGAGTGAGGACAAGACCTTCCTGTACCGGGATGGTGCCGAGGTACTCGTCGAGACGGCTCGGCTGTGGGCCGACCTGGGATTCTGGCGCACCAACGGGGAACGGCAGTTCCATGTTCACGGCGTCACCGGTCCCGACGAGTACACCACGGTCGTGGACAACAACTTCTACACCAACGTCATGGCGCGTGCGAACCTGGCCGACGCCGCTCGTGTCATGCGACGGATGAAGGTCGAGGATCCGCTGTGGTACCAGCATCTCGTCGACGAGCTCGATCTCGACGAGTCCGAGATCGCCTGCTGGGAGGAGTGTGCGGCCGGGATCGTCATCCCCTTCGACGAGACTTTCGGGGTGCACCCCCAGGACGATCAATTCCTCACCCGGGAGCTGTGGGACCTCTCGCAGACCCCGGAGTCGAGCCGGCCGCTGCTGCTGCACTACCACCCCCTGGTCATCTACCGCCACCAAGTGCTCAAGCAGGCAGATGTCGTCCTGGCACTCTTCCTCCAGGGCGACCAGTTCACCGACACCATCAAGCTTGCCGACTTCGAGTACTACGACCCGATCACGACGGGGGACTCCAGCCTCTCGGCAGTGGCACAGTCCATCATCGCCGCCGAGGTGGGGCACCAGGAGATGGCGATGGACTACTTCCGGGACGCGCTGTTCTGCGATCTGGCCAACATCCATCACAACTCTGACGACGGGGTGCACGTCGCCTCGGCAGCGGGGATCTGGGGATGCCTGGTACAGGGATTCGGAGGGATGCGGTGCGACCGGCAGAACCTGAGGTTCGATCCACGTCTGCCACAAGGTTGGACGTCGATCCGGCACCACATGGTGCTCGGCAACTCCGACATGTCCATCATCGTGGAGCAGGACGCCATCACCTTCCAGATCCTCTCGGGTCGAGACCGCGACGTCACGGTGCGTGGCACACTTCACCACATCGGATCTGAACCGGTGCGGGTACCGCTGGCCGACCAGGGACCGGTACGAGCCCGACTGCACGGCAGCCATCCCGTGACCGGTCTGCGCAGGGCGGACGGTTCCCTGGTGACCTCAGAGGTGCCAGACCTCCCCATGCCAGCAAGCAGTGTGCCGCTGGACACCAGCCGAGGCTGACACCCTCCCATCCGAGCCGGGAAGAGCGGGGTGGACGAGTCTGCCCATCCACCCCGCCGTACGTGTGGCACCGATGGGCCCATGGGAACCCCTGCGCTCTTGAGGACTGCTGGGTTCTCGCTGATCGAGGTTGCTCCTGCTGGGCCTGTTCCGGGACTCTGTCTCCAGGCCCAGCTTCGATCACCTCGTGACAGTGATCACCTGGGACTCGGTCGTCACCGTGTCGGCCGGATGCCCCTCCACCGTGGTGAAGGCGAATCCATTGGTCACCAGCACTGGGGTGATGTTGGAGTAGCCAGCCTCCTTGATGATCTGGGGATCGAAGGTGACCAGCGGTTGTCCGGCGCGGAACTCCTCACCAGCCTTCACGTGCACGTCGAAGCCCTTGCCGTCCAGTTCGACGGTGTCGATGCCGATGTGGATGAGCAGTTCCACGCCGTTGTCCAGTTTCAGTCCCAGGGCATGGCCCGAGTCGGGAGCGGTGAGCACCGTGCCCGTGGCTGGGGCGACGACCGTCGTCGACGTCGGATCGATGGCAATGCCCTGACCGACCACACCGGTGGAGAAGACCGGGTCGGGGATCTCCTCGATCGGTAGTGCCCGACCGACCAAGGGAGAGGTGATCTGGATGGGTGCCTGGTCCGCGTCAGAACTGGTGGGCTCAGTGCTCCCATGACCCATCGGTACGTCAGCAGGGGTGGCGGTGCCAGGTGTCGTCTGGTCGGCAGACGACACGGCAGCAGAGGTCTCGGCATCGGAAACCTCGCCAGTCCCAGTGCTGGTACCGACACCGACGGGGGCGGCTGCTGCCGGGATCGTCGCCCCGGCCGTGCCGTCCTCGCTCGCCGTCTGGGGATCCTGGTAACCACGGAAGAAGACCAGCAGACCCGAGACGACGAAGGAGGCAGCAATGGCAACGCAGTACAGACCGATCTTGTCGAAGGCCGGAATCGTCAGCAGGGAGGTGAAGATGAATGCCTGGGTGTGCAGCCCGCCACCAATGCCGATGATGATGCCGCCCACGAGACAGCCGACCAGCATGGACGGGTAGATCCGTTTGTACCGCAGGTGGATACCGTACAGACTCGGTTCCGAGATGCCACCGAGCAGGCCAGCCGCCAGGGCACCGACGGCCGTCTGGCGCATCGTCTCCTCATGATTCCTGACCGACAGGGCCAGCACCCCGGCCGTTGCCCCGAAGCAGGCGAAGTTCCATGCCCCCATCGGCCCCTGGATGTAGTCGTAACCCAGGGTCTGGATGTTGAGCAGCATGACGGCGTTGAGTGGCCAGTGCAGGCCCAGTGGCACCATGAACGGGTAGGCCAGCGGAATGATGATGGCGAAGATGAGTGGGCTGAAGCTGTTGACGGTGGCCAGCCCCTTGGCCAGGTAGGCACCCAGGTACACGCCGATCGGGCCGATGAGGAAGGCCGTCAGCGGGATCATGACGAGCAGTGACAGGAAGGGCACGAAGATGAGCTGCACGCTCTGCGGAATGAGTTTCTTCAACCCCTTGTAGAGTGGGCCGAGCACTGCAGCCATGAGCAGTGGTGGGAAGACGGTCGATCCGTAGTTGAAGATCGTCAGCGGCAGACCGAAGACCTCGACGATCTTCACCGGGGTGCCAGCCACCGAGGCCGAGTGGGCCACAGACTCCAGACCAGTGAATCCGGGCAGCATGACGAAGGCCATGATCGCGAATCCGAGCCAAGGGTCCACGTCGAGCTTCTTCGACGCGTTGTAGGCCACCATGAGCGGCAGGAAGTAGAACACCGTCTGCCACATGAGGTTGACGAACTGCCAGCTCGGGGGCAGGGTGACGCGCGAGTCGGCCCAGTTCCCGATGACCCCGGTGGTCGCCATGAGCGACATGAAGGTGATGATGAGCGAGGCACCCAGCAGGGCACCGATGATGGGACGGAACGAGTCGGAGAGGAACTCGAAGAAGGTGTCCAGCCACGAGAACCTGCCACGGGGCCCCTGGGAACGGGCAGCGGCCTTGACGTCGTCGTTGCTGCGCGACGCCCCCGAGTCGAGAGCCGCCATGTCCGGCAGGGCCATGATCTCCTTGTAGACACTGTCGACTGCTCCACCGATGACGACCTGGAATCGGTCCCCGCTCTGGGGCACGGCTCCCGCGACTCCGGGAATCCTCTCGACCGCATCCTTGCTGGCCCTGGATCCGTCAATGAGTTGGAACCGCAATCTCGTGGCACAGTGTGTGAGGCTGCGAACGTTGCTCGCCCCACCCACTGCCTCGATGATCGCGGCAGGTGTTGAAGACATGTGATGACGCTTTCTGTCCGATCGTGTTTGAAATTGTGCGACTTATCATACGACATCGCCCACACCACGGACACCTGTGCCACTTTCCGCTGAAACCCTGGTCGCGGACAACGACTTGCCCACGACCAAGTAACACCGCAACCGTGCCACCACACTGCGGTGAGCGGTCAGTACTGCTGCGTGTCCTCCGGTGTGAAGCGCAACCAGACCGATCCCAACGGCGGTACGCACACCGTGGCCCGAGCCGGCCAGGAGTCATTGTCGGCGCAGGCATGTGCCACCACACGACCAAGATTGCCGAACTGTCCGGTACCGTCGTACTCCGCGGCATCCGAATTGAAGATCTCCTGCCACACACCTGTGCGGGGCAGCCCGATGGAGTACTGGGTCTGCGGGTTGGGGGAGAAGTTCGTGAGACAGGCGATGGTCTCCCCATTCTCGGAGCGCCGCAGCCAGGAGAAGACGTTCCCCCCGGCGTCATTGGCGTTGATCCAGGTGAAGCCACGCGGATCCGAATCCATCTGCCACAGCGCCGGATGCTCCCGGTAGATGTGGTTGAGATCGCGGAACATCCGTTTGAGACCGCCATGACCCCACAGATCGGCGACGAACCATTCCAGGCTCGTCGACTCGTCGAACTCGTGACGCTGACCGAACTCACAACCCATGAAGATGAGCTGTTTTCCTGGGAAGGACCACATGTAGGAGTAGTAGGCGCGCAGTGAGGCGAACTGACGCCAGTCGTCACCATCGACCTTGTTGATCATGGAGCCCTTGCCGTGCACGACCTCGTCGTGACTGATCGGCAGGATGAAGTTCTCCGAGTACTGGTAGACCATCGCGAAGGTCATCTCGTTGTGATGGTACTGGCGATGGAACGGGTCGAGCTCAAGGTAGCGCAACGAGTCGTTCATCCACCCCATGTTCCACTTGAACCCGAATCCCAGGCCGCCCTCGTCGACCGGCTCGGTGACGCCGGGGAAGCTCGTGGACTCCTCGGCGATCATGGTGATCCCGGGGAAACGTTGGTAGAGATGGCTGTTGACGTAGCGCAGGAAGTCGATGGCCTCCAAGTTCTCCCGGCCACCGTACTTGTTGGGCACCCACTGACCCTCCGCACGGGAGTAGTCCAGGTAGAGCATCGAGGCCACGGCGTCGACGCGCAGGCCGTCGACGTGGAACTCGTCGATCCAGTACAGGGCGTTGGAGACGAGGAACGACTTCACCTCGTTGCGACCATAGTTGAAGATGTAGGTGCCCCAGTCCAGGTGCTCGCCCTGACGTGGATCGGCATGTTCGTACAGGGCGGTGCCGTCGAAACGTCCCAGTGCCCAGTCGTCCTTGGGGAAATGGCCGGGCACCCAGTCCATGATGACGCCGATGCCCGCCTGGTGCAGCTTGTCGATGAGCAAACGCAGGTCGTCGGGGGTGCCGTAGCGGCTGGTGGGGGAGAAGTAGCCGGTCACCTGGTATCCCCATGACGGGGCGAAGGGGTGCTCGGCCAGTGGCATGAACTCCACATGGGTGTAGCCCTGCCACACGAGGTACGAGACGAGCTCGTCGGCCAGGTCACGGTAGGTGAGCCCGGCACGCCAGCCACCCAGGTGCAGCTCGTAGATGCTCATGGGCTCTTGGTGAGCGGCGGAACGTTCTCGCCGGGCAATCCACTGCGCGTCGTTCCAGGTGTGGTGACTGGCGGTGACGATGGAGGCATTGCCAGGAGCCTGCTCGCTGAATCGGGCCATGGGGTCGACCTTCTCGTGCCAGTTGCCCCACTGGTCCTGGATGCGGAACTTGTAGAGGGTTCCCTCACCAATTCCCTCGACGAAGGTGCCCCAGACCCCCGATCCGGGGATGAGCTGCATGGGGTCACCGGTCCACCAGTTGAAGTCGGCGATGATCTCCACGGCCTGGGCGTTGGGTGCCCACACGGCGAACCTGGTGCCAGTGATCGAACCACACTCGTCGTCATCGATGGTGACGACGTGGGAACCCAGGCGTTTCCAGCACTCGGTGTCTCCACCGGAGTGAAAACCCTGCAAGTCTGTTCCGGTGAGGCCACCGAAGGGGTCGTGCGCCATCTCGTCTCCTAGATGTGTGGTCGCCAGATGTGTGGATCGTTGTTGCCAATCTACCGGGTGGGTCACCGAAAAGGCTGGTCAATTCCCGGATTGGTCGTGTACCGGCTGGCGCTGGTCCACGTGCCGATCCTGGTCAGCCGATGAGCTCATGCAGCGCCGCCAAGGGCACATCGATCCATTCGGGACGATTGAGTTTCTCGTACACCGTCTCATATATCGCCTTGTCGGCCTCATAGGCAGCAAGGATGTTCCGCTCCCGACCAGTGGCAGCACCATACCCGTCCAGGAAGGCGGCTCGTGCGCATCGGTACCACTGCTGGGACTCGGCATTGTGCGGGTCGGGGGTCGCGCTGGTGGCGTAGGAGAGGGAGCGCACCATCCCGGCGACGTCCTTCCAACGAGAATCCGGTTGCCGGCGTTCCTGCGCCGTCTTGAGCGGCTCACCCTCGAAGTCGATGATGCGCCAGCCGTCGTCGGTGAGCAGGGTCTGCCCCAGGTGGAAGTCGCCGTGCACCGGTTGCACCGGAACGGACGTTGCCCGCAGCGGATCGAAGATCCTCAACAGTGCCGGCTGCAGGTCGGTGAGATCGGGAACACGGTGACAGGCTCGGTGGAGCCGAGCCGACATGGCATCGGCAATGCGAGTTCCCGACACGGTGGTCGGCGTGCTGAGATCGGCCAAGGCGCGGTGGATGGAGGCAAGGCCAGCTCCGATCAGACGGGCGTCATCACCGACGTCGTCCAGACCACGGGCCCTGTCACAGAAGTACTGCCAGCCGTCATGGGGATGGGGAAGTCGCTCGACGACCATGGCGAGATCGGTGGTGAGGGCCAAGGTGATGTCGGACGGGCAGGTCGTGGGGTGCTCGGCCGATGCGACGTGGTGTCCGGGTACGCCCACCGTGGCGTGCATCGCTGCATGCACGGTGGCGACCGAGGTGACACCAGCCTCGTTGAGGCCACGGTGCCGGACGATGTCCAGGTTCTCCCCGGGTTCCAGACGGCGGAACAGTTTGATGATGAGGGTGTCGTCGAGTTCTATCGACGTGTTCGACTGCTCCCCGCCGAAGCGCCGTGCGGTGCGCACCCTCGACCCGTCCACCGGACGATAGGTGTCGATGCTCCAGTGCCCTTCAGCACCACGCGCTGTGGGATCGACGGCACCGGAGAGGATGGCCCGCGCCCAGGCCAGTAGGGCATCTGGGTCATTCGTCGCATCTCGCCACGCACCTTCGGAATCGACGAGCAGGACGTCCTCGTCGTCTTTGCTGGCCGCGCTGAGCAGGAGTTGGTAGTACTCATCCGGCCCCTCGGGGTAGCCCACGGTTGCGATGACGTGACGCACCGATGGTCCGGTGATGACTGGTGACAGAGCAGTGAGTGCGATCAGTCGGCCGCCGCGTCCCTTGCCGGAGAACCATCGCGCGGCACTCATGTGTGCCCACAGGTGGTCGGCCGCTGGGTGGTGCGTCATCAATGGTCCTCCCCATGGTGCAACAGGATCCAGGCAAAACCCCATCCCGCCAGGTCGTACTCCACCGTGCCAGCGGGATCCAGGGGGCCGAAGGGCTCGTCGCGCAGCATGTTGACCACCCGACGCCCACCGAACTGCGGCAGGACGCCGACGTACCTGCGCTCGTCCGGGCTGAGGTTCGCAAGACACAGGATGGTGCTCGCCCGGTCCCGGCGCAGGAAGGCGAGGATGGCCTCGTCGTCGCCACCCAGATCGATGAACTCACCGGTGCCGAACACCGGATATCGACGTCGCACCGCGAGCATGGAGCGCAACCAGACCAGCTGGGAGGAGGGATCCTCCATCTGACGTTCGACGTTGACACGTGCTGGACGGTAGCCGAACTGGTCGATGACGGGCAGGTGGAACTTCTCCGGCGGGGCGTCCGAGAACCCCGCCGAGGGTGAGTTGTCCCACTGCATCGGGGTGCGTACACCATCCCGATCCGGTAGCCAGGGGTCGTCGCCCATACCGATCTCGTCGCCGTAGTAGAGCACCGGGGAGCCCGGCAGGGCGAGCAGCATGGCGTGGAGCAGACGGATCTGGTCCTGATCGTTGCCCACCAGGGTGGCCAGTCGGCGGCGTATGCCGAGATTGCATCGCATGCGATCTTCCGGGGCGTACTGGTCCCACAGGTATTCCCGTTCCTGCGCCGTGACCATCTCCAGGGTGAGCTCGTCGTGATTGCGCAGGAAGGTGCCCCACTGGCAGCCATCCGGGATCTGCGGGGTTCGGGCAAGGATGTCGGAGATGCTCATCCGAGAGTGCTGTCTGAGGGCCATGAAGAGGCGTGGCATCACCGGGAAGTGGAAGGCCATCTGGCACTCGTCGCCGGCCCCGAAGTACTCGACGACGTCGTCGGGCCACTGATTGGCCTCGCAGAGCAGAATACGTCCCGGATATTCCCGGTCGACCATGGCCCGCAGGTCCTTGAGGATCTCATGGGTTCCGGAAAGGTTCTCACAATTCGTCCCATCCTCCTCGACGAGGTAGGGCACCGCGTCGAGTCGGAATCCGTCAATCCCCATGTCCATCCAGAACCGCACTGCATTGAACATCTCGTCAATGACGCGTGGTTCGTCGAAATTGAGATCGGGTTGGTGGTGGAAGAACCGGTGCCAATAGTACTGCCCCCGTTCCTCGTCCCATTTCCAGTTGGACTTCTCGGTGTCGAGAAAGATGATGCGGGCGTCCGAGTACTTCTCATCGGTGTCGGACCACACGTAGAAATTTCCGAATGGGCCATCCGGGTCACTGCGGGAGGCCTGGAACCACGGGTGGGAGTCCGAGGTGTGGTTCATGACGAAATCGATGATGACGCGCAGGCCACGGTCATGGGCAGCATCGAGGAATGTCTTGAAGTCCTCGATCGTGCCCAGTTCCTCGCGAATCCATCGGTAATCACTGATGTCGTACCCACCATCGCGCAGTGGGGAGTCGTAGAACGGCGGGAGCCACAGGCAGTCCACGCCGAGCCACTGCAGGTAGTCCAGTTTGGACTCCAGCCCCTTGAAGTCGCCGATGCCGTCGCCATTGGAGTCCTTGAAGGACCGCACCAACACCTCGTAGAAGACGGCGGTGCGGAACCACTGGGTGTCGGTGCGGTCCAGGGAGCCGGTGGGGCGGACGTCATCCAGCGCCCCGGCCAGCTCCTCGGCTGACATGTCGAGGACGTGCTCGTCCTTCGCGAGATCGTGCCGGTTCGGACGTGGGGCCTCACGGTGGTCGGGGCGGGAACTGTCGGAACGTGTGGGATCGGGAATGGTGTGCGACTCAGGGACAGCGTGCAACGGGATGCCTTGTTGGTAGCAGGTTCAGAGGGTTCAGGTTCAAGGGATTCGGGTGCGGGAGTTGAAGTACGGAAACTCAGACGCAAGGATCAGGAGTGAGTCGGGTGTGCTGGGCGGGGGGCAGAGTCGACAGACGGAACCGGAGGATCGGGCAGATCCACGTTCAGTGGCTGCCTCGGACGGTGAGAATGTGTGCCGGTTGAGCCGGGTACAGGTTCACCCAAGCTTGTTGGGACCAGGTGAAATCGGCTCCGGTGAGTTCATCGTGGACGTCGAACTGGGCGTCGGAGTCCAGGCCAAGTGCCGCCATGTCGAGCATCACTTGGCTGCTCGCCCCCCACACCGGATCCAGGCTCACGGCAACGATGACGACGTCGGAACCGGACTTCTTGGAGAAGACCAGGATGCGATCGTCAGGGGCGTGGTGGATCGTCACGTCACGAAGCTGTTGCAGAGCGGGGTGCTCTCTGCGGATCTCGTTGAGCCGAGTGATGAGGACACTGAGATTGGGTTCACCGGAGTAGTCGCGCGGTCGGTACTCGTATTTCTCGGAGTGGTCATACTCCTCACGACCGGGCAATGGCTCGTGCTCACACAATTCGTACCCGGAGTACATCCCCCATGACGGGCTCATCGTCGCGGCCAGAATCGTGCGAATGGCGAATGCAGCAGGGTTGCCGTCCTGCAGGTAGTAGGGGTTGATGTCAGGGGTGTTGACGAAGAAATTGGGTCGATACCAGGCAGAGGTCTGTGTGGACACCTCGGTGAGGAATTCCTCCAACTCCCATTTCGCGTTGCGCCACACGAAGTAGGAATATCCCTGCTGGAATCCCACCTTGGCCAGGGCCTGCATCATTTCCGGTCGGGTGAATGCCTCCGCCAGGAAGATGACCCCGGGATGACGGCGACGCATGGTCGCCATGAGCCAGGCCCAGAAATTGATCGGCTTGGTGTGCGGATTGTCCACCCGGAAGATCGTCACGCCGTGGGCGATCCAGAGTTCCAGGATGCGCACGCACTCGTGGTAGATGCCTTCTGGGTCGTTGTCGAAGTTGATGGGGTAGATGTCTTGGTACTTCTTCGGCGGATTCTCCGCATAGGCGATGGTGCCATCCACTCGGGTGGTGAACCACTCCGGGTGCTCATGCACCCATGGATGGTCCGGGGAGGCCTGCAGGGCGAAGTCCAGGGCGACCTCAAGCCCCAGGGAATGGGCATGTGCCACGAAGTGGTCGAAGTCGTCGAAGGTGCCCAGGTCCGGGTGGATCGAGTCATGGCCACCGTCTGGCGAGCCGATGGCCCACGGCGATCCCGGATCATTCGGCCCGGCATCCAAGGTGTTGTTCGGCCCCTTGCGGAATGCCGAACCGATCGGATGGATCGGTGGCAGGTAGACAACGTCGAAGCCCATGGCAGCGATCTCGTCCAAGCGTTTCTCGGAGCTGGCGAAGGTGCCGGACACCCAGCTGCCGTCGGGACGGCGATGGGCACCCTGGGAACGGGGGAAGAACTCGTACCACGACCCGTACAACGCCCGACGGCGCTCGACGAGCAGGGGAGTACGTTGCGTCGGACTCACGAGGTCCCGATCGGCATGTCGCGCCATGACCTCGCAGAACTCCTCCCAGCCCACGACATCGGTGAGCAGGGCCTGGGCGTTGCCTGCAGCCTTGAGACGGCTGAGCCCCGCACCAATGATCTCGGAGTCGGCGTCGTACCCGGCATCACGGGCACGATCGAAGGCGGCCTCGACCAGGCAGACACCCTCGGCCCGTACCAGGTCGACGTCGATGTCGGCAGCAAGCTTGGCCTGCGCGGCGTGGTGCCAGGTGTGCCACAGATCCGACCACCCCTCGACATGCATGGTCCACGAACCGGTGACGTCCGCGTGCACCCGAGCTGACCAGATGTCCAGTCCCATGGGTTCCTGCTGGCACATGTCGGTACGCAGCTCGCGTCCGTCCGGTGCGGTGAGTACGACGGTGGCTCCCACCTTGTCGTGACCCTCCCGAAACACGTGCGCGGTGACCTCGAACTCCTCGTCGACGACGGCGTAGGCGGGCAGTCGACCCCCCTCGACCACAGGCTGCACGTCATGGACCCCGATACGTCCGAAACCCCGCAATGGGGGCTGTCCGGGGCGATCGATGGGAGGGTCCTGGGGGTCGGGGGCGGCGTGTCGTGGCGTGCCCGTGGCGGGGGATTCAGGGATCACGGAACATTGCTGCACCGGTGTGTCCGGGGATGATTCGGGCATGTCCTCGATGCCACCGGAAACCGTGTCGCGGCCTTCATGGGTCCTGGCCGCGTCGTCATCGCGCCGATTTCGCCTCCACATGTACCCAACGGTACCGGCTCGACCCGCCTACGGCAGACTCCCGACGGCAAAATCTGCAATCGGAAGGCAGCCGCGGTTCCTCACTGCCGAGTGTCACCAGCCGGTGGCTGGCCAGTGGGGTCATCCACCAGCATCCGACCAGTACCACTGGTCCCCGGTGACTGCTCGTCGGCGGTGCCAAGATCCTGGGTCTGGGGCTCCTGGGTCGGTCGAGAGTGGTCATGAGTGCCAGCGGAGTCGTGACGGACCGTCGCACGGAATATCGTCACACTGCGTGGTGGGATGACGAACTGCGCAGCTGGGGGGAGCGGGGCGTCGATCACCTCATCGGGGCGGGCCGTGGTGAGTTCCAGCTGCCAGTTCTCCCCGAACTGACGTGCTGGCAGTCGTGCACCCAGCGGCTGATCCCCACTGTGGAACCACATGAGGAACGCCTCGTCCTCACTCGAGGAATACATGCCCAGGGTGCGACGCCCCTGGTCGTTCCACTCCTCGGTGCACATCTCCGCACCGGACTCGGAGAACCAGGCCAGGTCTGGACGCCCGGTGTCCTGGCCGTCCTCGGTGTGCACCGAGCCATGATGCCGGTACGTGTTCGGACGCAGCGCCGGATGACTGGCACGCAGTGCAACGAGTGTGGTGGTGAGTTCGGTGATGTCGGACCACTCCACGGCGTCATCCCAGTTGAGCCAGGAGATCGGTGAGTCCTGGCAGTATGCATTGTTGTTGCCGTTCTGGGTACGCCCCATCTCGTCGCCGGCGGTGATCATCGGCACCCCAGCGGCCAGGAGCATGGTGGCCATGAGATTGCGTACCTGACGGTGCCGCAGATCGACGATCGTGTCGTCGGTCGTCTCACCTTCCCAACCGCAGTTCCACGACCTGTTGTCGTTGGAACCGTCCCGGCTGTCCTCGCCGTTGTCCTCATTGTGTTTGTCGTTGTACGACACCAGGTCGCGCACCGTGAACCCGTCATGGGCGGTGATGAAGTTCACACTGTGAGTGGGATCGGCGTAGAGGTCCTCGGAGCCGGCCAGTCGAGTGGCGAGTCCCTGTACACCACAGGTCGCCATCCGCCAGAAGTCGCGGATGTGGTCGCGGAAGTGATCGTTCCACTCGCTCCAGTGCGCACCCCATTGACCAACCTGGTACCCGTAGGGACCGATGTCCCACGGCTCGGCGATGTGCTTGACCTGGCTGAGCACCGGGTCATGGGCCAGGGCCTGTTTGAACGGATGGTTCTGATCGACGCCATGGGCAGCGTCCCGAATGAGTGTCGTGGCCAGATCGAAGCGGAAGCCGTCCACCCCCATCTGCGTCACCCAGTAGCGCAACGAGTCGAGCACCATGTCGAGCACCTCGGGCTGGGAGGTGTCCAGGGAATTGCCGCATCCAGTGACGTCGTAGTCATCACGACGGTCCTCGTTGAGTCGGTAGTAGGTGGAGTGGTCGATTCCCCGGAAGGACAAGGTGGGGCCCTCATGACCACCCTCACCGGTGTGGTTGTAGACGACGTCGAGGATGACCTCGATGCCTGCCCGGTGGAAGGCAGTGACCATGGCCTTGAACTCGTCGACCTGTTGGCCGAGACTTCCCACCGAGCAGTAGGCCGCATGGGGGGCGAAGAATCCCAAGGTGTTGTAGCCCCAGTAGTTGCGCAATCCCTTGGCCACGCAGAACGGTTCGGAGACGAAGTGGTGGACCGGCAGCAGTTCCACCGCCGTCACCCCCAGACCCACCAGGTGCTCGATCACTGCCGGATACGCCAGGCCGGCGTAGGTGCCACGCAGGTGATCTGGAACCAAGGGGTGGGTGCGGGTGTAGCCCTTGACGTGCATCTCGTAGATGACGGACTCGTCCATCGGTCGACGTCGGGCAATCGGTTCGGGAGCTGGTGAGTCCGCCACGACGATGGACAGTGGTACGCAGGCAGCCGAGTCGGTGGTGTCGGGCTCGAAATTGGACTGCGAGGTGTGATCGAGAATGGGGCCGTGGTAGTCGACACCGGCAGTGATGGCCCGCGCATAGGGGTCCAGAAGCAGTTTCGCCGGGTTGAATCGCATCCCGTCGTCGGGATTCCACGGTCCGTGCACCCGGTATCCATAGATCTGGCCAGCTCGTACACCGGGCACGTCCAGCTGCCACGCACCGTTCGTACCCCGTTCCATGTCAGTATTGGTCTGCGTACGGTCGAAGGACACGAGCACGAGCTCCACCCGTTCTGCTCGTGGTGCCCACAGTGCGAAGCGACAGCCGCCGTCATGCAGATGTGCCCCGAACATCTCGTAGGTGGGTGAGACGCTGCTCGTGGGGAGCGTGTCAGGCATGCATGGACCTTTCTGGGTTGCAGCTGCCAGTTCTTCACAGCAGGACAATGGTGACGCCTTTGCAGACTGGTCACAAATTGCCACGGCCGAGACATGGCAGGAGGAAACTCACGAATGCTAACTGACCACGGTGAAAATGCACAGTCACCGGAACGTCGAGATGTGCGCAGGCCCCGACGGACCTACCTCGACCATGCCGCGACCTCACCGCTGCGCCCCTGTGCTGCCCAGGCGATGGCAGACACCCCAGCGCTGGGCAATCCATCGGCAGTGCACGGATCTGGGCGGGCTGCTCGAGCCATGCTGGAGGACGCCCGCGAGGAGATCGCAGCCCTGCTCGGCGTGCGGCCCCTGGAGATCATCCTCACCAGTGGTGGTACCGAGGCCGATGCTCTTGCGATCCTCGGTGGGCTGGCGCCCCAGGGGAGGCTGTGGGCCTCCAGCGTGGAGCATCCGGCCGTGGCAGGACTGGCAGATCCCCGGTTGCTGGGCCAGCGCGTCAGCACGGTACCGGTGGATGGGCATGGTGTCACCGATCTGGCTGGTCTCGCTGCTGGGCGGGGGAGGGCGGACCGGAGAGGGCCTGGTCCGGGGGACGTCGTGTCCCTCATGATGGTCAACAACGAGACCGGCGCCATCCAGCCCGTGGCCGAGATGGCACGGATGGCTCATGACGTCGGGGCGCTGGCCCACACCGACGCCGTCCAGGCCTTCGGACACATCGATGTGAACCCAGCCGAGCTCGGGGTGGACCTGATCTCGATCTCGGCGCACAAGATCGGTGGTCCCGTCGGTATCGGCGCGCTGTGGGTTCGGCGTGGTGTGAACCTCGCCCCCATCACGGCTGGTGGTATGCAGCAGGCTCAGGTGCGATCCGGCACCCAGGCCGTCATGCTGGCCCGGGGATTCGCCGCTGCCGCCCGGCAGGTCATCGAGAACCTGGACCGGGATCGAGCCCAGTGGCAGACGTGGCATGACGCCATCGTCGCAGAGGTGAGTGGGCTGCCCGGTGTCCACGTCGACGACGCCCCGCAGACCAGTCCGTCGATCTGCCACCTCACCATCGACCGGGTGCGTGCCACCGACCTGCTGCTCGTCCTGGACTCAGCAGGCATCGACTGCTCAGCCGGGTCCGCCTGCCAGGCCGGGGTCGCCCGGCCCAGCTCCACCATGCTCGCCATGGGGCGCAGCGTGGATGAGGCTCAGGGGGGGCTGCGCATCTCCATGGGACACACCACCACTCGCAAGGACATCGAGCAGCTGCTGGACGTCCTGCCCGGAGCGATCGAGACCGTTCGCGGGGCGCGGTAGCAGTTCTGAATGAGGTTCGTCGGCACCTAGACTTGGACGGTCGATGAACAGGAAGCCCAGGAGGAGAGACGGATGCGGGTACTCGCGGCGATGTCCGGGGGAGTGGACTCGGCTGTGGCGGCGGCACGTCTGGTGGCCCAGGGGCACGACGTCACAGGTGTGCACCTGGCCCTGTCCCGCAACCCACGTTCACAACGTGAGGGATCACGAGGCTGCTGCTCCCTGGAGGACTCCTTCGACGCACGGCGCGCAGCGGACAAGATCGGTATTCCGTTCTACGTGTGGGACTTCTCTGACCGGTTCGCCGAGGAGGTCATCGATCCATTCGTCGCCGAGTACGCGGCCGGGCGCACCCCCAATCCGTGTCTGCGCTGCAATGAGCGGATCAAATTCGCAGCCCTGCTGGAGCGTGGACTTGATCTGGGATTCGACGCGGTGGCCACCGGCCACTACGCCCGTCTGGAACGCACCGCCTCGGGCACGAGGATGTACCGGGGGATCGACGCGGGCAAGGACCAGTCCTACGTGCTCGCAGTGCTCAACCAGGAGCAACTCGCCCATTCGATGTTCCCCTTGGGCGACACCGTCAAGACCGACATCCGTGCCGAGGCTGCCGAGCTCGGACTCGCCGTGGCCGACAAGCCGGACTCCAACGACATCTGTTTCATCCCCGACGGGAACACCGCCGGATGGCTCTCGGGTGAACTCGGTGAGCGTCGGGGCGAGATCCGTGATGAGTCCGGAACCGTGGTGGGCAGCCACGACGGCTATCACCACTTCACCATCGGCCAACGTCGGGGACTGCACCTTGGCGTCCCCGCCCCGGACGGCAAGCCACGGTACGTGTTGGACATCGAGCCGGTGTCCAACACCGTCGTCGTCGGCGGAGCCGACGGGTTGTCCGTCAACCATCTGGAGTCCATCCGTCCGGTGTGGTGCTCCGGGGAACCTGCTGACCAATGGGACGGTGAGGTGCAGGTGCGGGCGCACGGCACCCCAGTGGCAGCACATCTGAGGCGCACTGAGGACGGGGTGATCACCGAGCTGGCCGAACCGCTGCGTGCCGTGGCACCTGGGCAGGCCGTTGTCTTCTACGACGGTGATCTCGTCATCGGTTCGGCGACGATCTGTGGTACGGATCGGGCTGGTACGACGGCTGCGCTGGCCAGACAGGACGACCGGGCCGTGCCGGACACGACCACCCCGGATACAACCACTCCGGTGCAGTCATGACGATGCTTGCCCAAACCATGACCCGCACCCGACCGACGAGGAAGCTTCGATGAGAGCCACGACGATCGGGTCCCTGCCAGGCACCGACATGCGCGGTTGCCTGGCAGAGGTTGCCGAACTCTTCGATGATCTCATTGCCCTGCCAGAGTTGCCCGCGCGAGGAGCGTCGGCTGGCATGGCTGGGCGTCTGACGGCAGTGCTGTCCGGACTGGACGTGGACCTGGGTCCCGGCGGTTGGCGATTGGCGGACAGCTCCGATGCGGCACATCGTCGGGCGCGCGCCCTGCTGAGGCAGGATCTCGACGACGTCGAGGAGACGCTCGCCGACAGCCGGGCGTGCGCCAAGATCGCGTTCTGTGGTCCGGTGACGGCAATGGCCCTCCTGCACCTGCCACGTGGTGAGGTCGTCCTTGCCGATCATGGTGCCGTGCGCGAGGTGGTGCAGAGCATGGCAACCGGTCTCGCCGAGCTCGTCGATGAGCTGCATCGACGCATGCCACAGGTGGAGTGGATGCTCCAGCTGGACGAGCCGGCCATGCCCGCAGTCCTGGCTGGACGGATTCCCACGCAGTCCGGGCTGCACACCCTTGCGCCAGTGTCCATCCACGAGGCCCGGCGGAGCTGGCAGATCCTCACCAGGGCACTGGACGGCATCGCGGTTGCCCTGCACTGCTGTGCACCGGGGGTGCCGCTGGAGGAGCTGGGAACCGCCATCGACCCCGTGTTCCTCGACCTCACCACGGTACTGGCCATGGGGTCGGGCGCGAGCATGGACGCGGTGGCCAGTCGTCTGGAGGCTGGCCAAAAGGTGGGGCTGGGCGTCATTGCCACTGACGTTCCAGACGTCGTCGTCCCGGCCGATCGCATCATCACCACGGTCGTACAGCTGACTCGACGGTTGGGAATCGATCCGGCCCTCGTGGCGGACCATGGTCTGCTCACCCCGGCATGTGGCCTGGCCGGCTGGTCGGTGCCGGCAGCACGCGAACAGATGCGTCAGCTCACCCAGGCGGCACATCTCGTCGACGAACAACTTGGGTGCGGAAAGTAGCGTGGCCGTCGTGGGTTTGTTCTCCAATCTTGATCTCAACGGTGACACACCGACGCGTGTCCGGCCCCAGCCTGGCTCGCAGCGCCCCACATCAGAGCCAGGACAGCCCCAGCCTGGCCAACCGCCGGCACCTGGACAGACCTCGTTGGGGGCGGCACCCCCACATACGTCTGACCCAGCGCACCTCGAATCAGGTCATCCCCAGCCCTCGCCGTGGGCCCCGCGTGGGGTGCCGTCCACCCGTCGCAAGAAGGTGCAGCGAGTGGTCGTTCCTATCGCATTCGTCCTGGTCCTCACAGCTCTGGTGGCTCAGGGGTACTACTTCTTCACCGCGATGATGGGCTGAGCACCCTGGGGCGGGACGACAGCGATCGGCGATGCCCAGCAGGTCCGAGGACCTGCCTCAGATGAACCGGTTCGAGGACCTGCCTCAGATGAACAGGTCGATGCCCCACACCGTGGCCAGCGCCAAGGCATAGCACCGCAGGAAGAAGCCGATGACCATGGTGACCATGAAGGGCACGGTGCGCATCTTCGTCGTTGCCGCGTAGATCGACGTGAGATACACCGGGGGGACACCGGTGATCGTGGAGAACATGAGGATGGCCACCCCCCACTTGGGGTGCTCCACGGCATGAGCTGCCTTGACGTTCCACCGACGCAGTTTGTCGCGCCAGGAGCCCGGCTCCACCGGTTTGGGCTCCTTGTGCCGGAACCAGCGGGAATCCTTGCCCTTGCGAATCCCCACGAAGATGATGAGTTTGCCGATGGCATGGCCAATGGCAAGACCGATCGAGATCTCCAGAGGACCGAGCAGGCCACTGGCCAGGGAACCAACGATGAAGATCTCGGAGTTGAGAACAGGTACCAGGCTGGATGCGATTCCAAAGCCCAGGGAGGAGAGAACCTCGTACCAGAAACGCCAGGTGAGCCAAGTCGACACGAAGGATCAGTTCGCCAGGGCCGCCATGTGACGCAGACGGTTGACCTCCGATGCCAGGAACACCGGGCCGCCACGGCGTCCCAGAACCAGGCAGCGTCCACCGGACAGCGGGGCAAGGGCCACCACGGTGGCGCCCCATCCAGGCATCCAGGTCTCATCGAGTTCGACGCGACGCGGCTCATCCATCGCACCGAGCGCGGCAATCGCCTCACTGGTGAACTCCGGGGAGAGCGCAGTCGACGTCAGCACCTCATGATTTAGTCCGAAGAGAGTGGCCCACTGGCAGTGGAACACGGTGGGTGCCGCCTCGGTGAGCAGTTCGGCGGCATGCTGCTGGTCCTCGGCCATGCGGTTGAGGGTCGCGATGTCGGACTCCAGTCCCCAGTCCTCGAGATGGCGCGACAGCCACAGGACCTTGACCCCTTCGAGCTGGTCACAGGTGGAGACCAGGGTGTCGGGCATGGTCTCGGTGGGCAGGGAGAGGATGAAGTCGTCAATGGCGTATCCATCACCCTTCTCGACGATCTCCACGGCAGAGATGTCCGCGTCGACCGTCCCCATCGTCGTGGCCACCTTGCCAAGGGCGCCGGGGACGTCAGGGACCTGGATACGAAGAATGAGCACGCCCCCATTGTTCTACGTCGGGAGATCTCACCCAAATACGCGCCCGCATGTGAGACACGCCCGGGGTGCAGGGGCACCTGTTCCATCGACCGTGATCGGCAGTGCCGAGACAACAGCAGGACGTCAACCACTAGACTCGTGCTGTACGGCACATGCCGGACACCTTCCATCAGTCCACCTCCAGGAGAATCATCGTGGCCCTGACGCCTGATGACGTCGCCCGTCTGGCTGGCCTGGCACGCATCGACCTGACCGAGGAGGAGAAGGAGGACCTGGCCCCGCAGCTGGGACTCATCCTTGACTCGGTGGCCGTCGTCTCCCAGGTCGCCTCGGCCGACGTCCCACCCAGCTCGCACGCCCTGCCGCTGTCCAACGTGTTCCGTGAGGACGTCGTGGCCCCATCCATGCCAGTCGACGATGCCCTGGCCATGTCTCCCAAGGTCGAGGACAACAGGTTCCGTGTCCCCAGGATTCTGCAGGAGGAGCAGTGAGCGATCTCATTCACAGCACGGCTGCCGAGCTCGGTACGCTCATCGCCCGCCGCGAGGTGTCGTCTGAGGAGGTGACCCGTGCCCACCTGGACCGCATCGAGCAGGTGGACGGTCCGGTCCATGCATTCCTCGCCGTCGACGGGGAACGGGCCATCGAGTCGGCTCGCAGGGTTGACGAGCGCATCGCCACAGGTGAGAAGCTTGGTCCCCTGGCTGGGGTGCCCATCGCCGTCAAGGATCTCTTCTGCTACCGGGGGATGCCGACCACCGCTGCGTCACGGATGCTGGAGAAGTGGGTCCCTCCGTACAACTCCACCGTCGTGCAACGCTGTCTGGATGCTGGCCTGATCGTCCTCGGCAAGACGAACCTTGACGAGTTCGCCATGGGATCCTCGACGGAGACCTCGGCATTCGGCCCCACCCACAACCCGTGGGACCTGGACCGGGTACCCGGCGGCTCCGGTGGTGGGTCGGCAGCAGCCCTGGCAGCCTACGAAGCACCCCTGGCCCTGGGCACCGACACCGGAGGCTCGATCCGCCAGCCCGCTGCCGTGACCGGCACCGTCGGCGTGAAACCCACCTACGGCGGCACCTCACGCCACGGCGTCATCGCCATGGCGAGTTCCCTGGATCAGCCCGGCCCCTGTGCCCGTACCGTCCTGGACACCGCCCTGCTGCACGAGGTCATCGGCGGCCACGACCCAATGGACCAGACCTCCATCGACCAGCCGGTGCCCGCAACCACCGAGGCGGCTCGCATCGGCGACGTCCGTGGCATGAGGATCGGCGTCGTCAGGGAGCTCTCCGGCGAGGGTTACCAGCCCGGTGTCGAGGCACGGTTCACCGAGACCGCCGAGCTGCTCACCGGTCTGGGTGCCGAGGTCGTCGAGGTCTCCTGCCCGAACTTCGAGTACGCCCTGCCAGCCTACTACCTCATCCAGCCTGCTGAGGTGTCGAGCAATCTGGCCCGTTACGACGCCATGCGCTACGGGCTGCGTCTGGACGACGATGGTGACCACAGCGCCGAGCAGGTGATGCGTGCCACCCGCGGTGCCGGCTTCGGGGCAGAGGCCAAGCGGCGCATCATTCTGGGCACCTACGCCCTGTCCGCCGGATATTTCGACGCCTACTACGGTTCGGCGCAGAAGATCCGCACCCTCATCCAGCGTGACTTCGCACAGGCGTGGCGCAATTGTGACGCCCTCGTGGCCCCGACGACCCCCACTGTCGCCTTCACACTGGGGGAGCGCACCGATGACCCGATGGCGATGTACCGTGCAGATCTGTGCACCATCCCTGCGAACATGGCCGGTGTCGCGGCCGGATCGTTCCCGTGCGGTCTGGCCGATGGGTTGCCGGTGGGTCTGCAGGTCATGGCACCGGTCATGGCCGATGACCGCGTCTACCGAGTGGGTGCGGCTGTCGAACACGCCCTGGAGGAGTCGTGGGGTCATTCCCTGCTCTCCGAAGTTCCCGACCCGGCCAAGGAGGACGCACGATGACGGCCTATGCCACCGATGATCTGCTCGACTACGACGAGGCGATGGAGCGTTTCGACCCAGTCCTGGGGCTGGAGGTGCACGTCGAGTTGTCGACGGCCAGCAAGATGTTCTGCAGCTGCTCGACGAACTCCGACGCCGAGCCGAACACGAACGTCTGCCCGGTGTGTCTGGGGCTTCCCGGCTCACTGCCGGCCATCAACGGCAAGGCCGTGGAATCGGCCATCCGCATCGGCCTCGCACTCAACTGCGAGATCGCCGAGTGGAGCCGTATGTCGCGCAAGAACTACTTCTACCCCGACATGACCAAGGACTACCAGATCTCACAGTACGACGAGCCTATCTGCCACGACGGCTACGTCGATCTCGAGGTGGACGGACAGACCTATCACGTCGAGGTCGAACGAGCCCACATGGAGGAGGACGCCGGCAAGTCGCTGCACGTCGGTGGCTCGGACGGGCGCATCCAGGGTGCTCAGTACTCGCTGCTGGACTACAACCGAGCCGGTGTCCCACTCATCGAGATCGTCACCAAACCGGTACGTGGCCTGGGGGCCAAGGCGCCGGAAGTGGCTCGTGCCTACATGGCCCATCTGCGCGACGTCATGCTTGCCCTGGGAGTCTCCGAGGCACGTATGGAGCGAGGCAATCTGCGCTGTGACGCCAACGTCTCACTCATGCCCAAGGGCTCTGATGTCCTGGGGACGCGAACCGAGACCAAGAACGTCAACTCACTGCGTTCGGTTGAAGGTGCGTTGCGTTACGAGATCTGCCGTCAGGCCGCCGTACTGGCTTCCGGAGGCAGCGTACGTCAGCAGACCCGCATGTGGCAGGAGAGTGGTGAGTACACCATCGCCGGTCGCGACAAGTCCGATGCCGAGGACTACCGTTACTTCCCCGAACCCGATCTGGTGCCGGTGGCACCGAGTCGGGAGTGGGTGGAGGAGCTGCGTGCCACCCTGCCCGAGCTGCCTGCCGTCAAACGGTCCCGGCTCAAACAGCAGTGGGGATTCGACGACGTGGAGATGTCGGCCATCGTCAACGCCGGCGCCCTTGACCTCATCGAACAGACGACCGAGGCGGGCTGTGCCCCGGCCTCGGCCCGCAAGTGGTGGCTCACCGAGCTGTCCCGCCGCGCCAACGAGGCCGGTGTGGAGCTGGCCGAGGTGGGCATGAGCCCGGCCCAGGTCGCCCAGCTGCAGAGCCTCGTCGACGACGGGACCCTCACCGACAAGCTGGCCCGTCAGGTCATTGACGGCGTCACGGCGGGGGAGGGCGACCCCCAGCAGGTCGTGGACGCCCGCGGCCTCGCCGTCGTCTCGGACGATGCCGCCCTGGGAGCTGCCGTCGATGACGCCATCGCCGCCAATCCGGACGTCGCAGAGCGTATCCGCGGCGGCAAGGTGCAGGCCGCCGGGGCTCTCATCGGCCAGGTGATGAAGGCCATGAAGGGTCAGGCCGATGCCAAGCGGGTGCGCGAGCTCATCCTGGAGAAACTCTCCTGAGACCGAGCACCCTGCTGGGGCCGGTGACAGCTGAGAAGGGTCAGGCCGATGCCAAGCGGGTGCGCGAGCTCATCTAGGAGAACCCTCCTGGGACCGAGCACCCTGCTGGGGCCGGTGACGGGTGGGTTCGCACCGGCCCCAACACGTGGCGTTCATGTGTGAATGCGATGACGTCCCCGGCGCCCTCGGCAAGGTGGCCACGACGATGGGGACGGTCGACGCGGACATCTCTGCCGTGCCCGACACTCTGGTCTCCACCTGCGACCAGCTCGAAGGGGTCAAGGTCCTGCAAACACCACCCCGGTGCGACACCACATGTAACCCAAGCTGGATTGCCGGCGATCATTCCGGCTGGTGTGACGTCCTGCCTTGTGTGCCACCCTGCCCTCGTCGTCCGTGCAGGGGCTCACCGACAGCTCCAGCAGTCAGACGGAGCACTCCGTCTGGAGGAACGCCTCGACGCTCTCACGTTCCCCGAGCACGGTGACCTGGGCGACGCTTTTTCGTCCATAGCAGTGCAGCAGCACCTCGGCAGGTTCTCCGACCACGGTGACGATACGGGATCCCGGACGCACCATGAGTGTGTGCAGGTCACCGCTCTGCCCAGTCATCTCCACCCGCACACCCACCGGGCTGCGGCGCAGGAGCAGGCGGGCATGTTGCTTGACGATCCTTGCCAGGTGGGTCTGGGTCTGGTGCCCCAGCTCTCGGGGTGACCACCCTTCCTCAGCCCGCAACACGTCCTCATGGTGGACGAAGAACTCCGCCCCATTGGCGACCCGGTCAAGAAGTGGGATGCGAAACGCACTCCACGGTTTGGGGCCGCGTCGGAACTGTGCCACCCGTTCATCGAAAGTCGTTGACGCTTCCAGGCGACGTGCTCGCGCAGCTGTCGTCTCGTCCAGCAGGTCGACCGCCATACCGGGAATGGCCAGTGGATCGTTCTCACGCAGCAGCATGTGGGTGAGTAGGTCGTTGGTCGTCCACCCCTCGTCGAGGGTCGGGGCATCGGGACCCAGACGATCCAGGTCCCCCGCCAGCCCGGCTCGTTCACTCTGTGCCAGAGACATCGTCGTGTCCTTTCCCCGGGAGCATGGACATGCTCGCATCACGTTTTGCCCCATTTTGCCAGCTCCAGAGGCAACAATGTGTGACATGCCTGATGATCGACGTCCCAACTCGCGTGGTAATCGTGTGTGCAACCCAAATAATCACCACAGCACCGACGCATCCTCGACCCGTGGAGACACGATTACCACAGCCCACGATGGTTCGGTCCTCACCTCGAGCCTTGCCCCCGCCGTTGCTGCCCGTCTGAGGAAGAACGATGCTGGTCTCGTGCCAGCCATCGCTCAGGAGGCCAGCACTGGAGACGTCCTCATGCTCGCCTGGATGGACGAGGAGGCGCTTGCCCGCACCCTGCGTACCCGGCGTGCGACGTACTGGTCTCGCTCTCGCCAGGAGTACTGGGTCAAGGGAGAGACTTCTGGACACACCCAGCATGTTCGTGAGGTGAAACTGGATTGCGACGCAGATGCGATATTGCTCATCGTCGATCAAACCGGACCGGCCTGCCACACTGGTACGCACAGTTGCTTCGACACCGATGTGCTGCTCCACTCTGATGATCGGTCGAGCCATGTCAATGGCACTTGATCGGTCTCTCAGGATGGACTGCCCCGGGATTTCTGACAAAAGGAAGGATCCTGACAGGGGACAAGCCACAGGTGCGGATCCTGTTGAGGTGAGTGCGCCTCCATCAGTGCTGGAGGGCTAGCCCGGTGTGCTCGCCACCATTCTTGCGACCCATGATGCGTGAAGCTGTGAGAATGTCGCATCACGAGAATTCATACATGCCGAGATCACGATAAGGTACCCCCATGGGAAGTAAGCAGTACATAACCAGTTTGGTCATCTGGAAGCCTGACCCAGCAGCCAATTTGGTTTGGTACCCAGTTGGACTCAGCAGCGTTCCTGACGCATGGTCATTGTGGTGCCCACCAAGTTCGCGTCTGGCTCGGTTCTGACCTACTGGTTCTTGGTCACCAGATCCGTCCGAACAGGTTCCGTGCGACCCGCACCAACAAGGAGAAATCTCATGACGATCCAAGGCATGACGCCCGCAGTTGCACTGAGCATTCCCAGCCCGAATTGGAGCGGTTGGAGCGTTGGTCACGTCACCATCCACATGTATGCCATCTGCATCCTCGCCGGGATCATCGTGGCGTATGTGCTCGGAACGAAGCGTTATGAGGCCAGCGGTGGAAGCTCTGAGGAATTCGATCGAATCGCGACCTGGGGGATCATCTTCGGGATAGTCGGTGCAAGGGCATATCACGTCATCACCGATCATCAGCTGTACTTCGGTCCCGGACGGCAGTGGTACCGCGCGTTGTACATCTGGGAAGGGGGCCTCGGCATCTGGGGCAGCATTGCCGGCGGCGCCCTGGCCGTGTGGGTCGTCACCCGGGTGCACAAACTGAATTTCGGCATCATCGCCGACAGCCTCGCCCCAGGCATCCTTTATGCCCAGGCCATCGGACGGTTGGGGAACTGGTTCAACCAAGAACTTTTCGGCCGCCCTACCGAAGTTCCATGGGCGCTGCGCATTGACTCCTCACACCGGCCAGTCGGGTACGAGCAATTCGCAACCTTTCACCCAACTTTTCTGTATGAGCTCATCTGGAACTCCTTGGGTGCCACGGTTCTGCTACTGGTGGACCGACGTTGGAAGCTCGACCATGGACGTCTTTTCGCGCTCTACGTCGTCGTCTACACCACAGGTCGGTTCTTCGTGGAACGACTGCGCATCGACCCTGCCAATCATGTTCAGGGATGGCGGATCAACTCGTACACCTCGATCATCGTGTGGGCAGCAGGGCTCGTCGTCTTCATCGCTCTGCAGGCCAAGTACGGACGTCACGATGGCAAGGAACCCGTCGAGCATCATGAGACCGAGGTCACCAAGAACTGACATCTGAGCTGTCCCCCACCGAGGTGAGAGCTCAAAGGCCCGTCGCGTTGAGTAACGGGATCGAGGTGCTGGCAGTTTGATGAATTTTGTTCCGGCGGTGGTGGCACATCACTACCAATGACTCGATCCTCGATTCAGCTTCGCTGACTTCCTCAGCATGACCAGGTACAGATGAGCGGCCAACCATGAGACAACTTTTGCAATTCCTGACCATTCCCTTGTGTACTGGCCAGATGCAAATGTGACTCCATTGACCTGGAGATCCAGGAACCAGCTTCATCTGCCACCTGTCGGTCAGATGAGCGGACATGGCTGCCTATCTTTCCTCCTGCTGCCGTCCACGCATGTGGACAGTCCTGGTGCCCATCATGGAGAAATGTTCATCTTGGGTGAACACGCTCATCCAAGATGAACAGACGTCGCCAAGACCGTCAGTCACCGTTCTGCCACGTTCCTAGATCATGAATCCTCATAATGTGGTGCGGCCAATGGGTGACTGCTCATGAAGTCGTGGCATATCAACGGCGAAATGCGCCCGGCACCACCCATAATCTCCCCATCCCCTCCCGTCGTCCATGGCTGGTCTCGTACCCTCATGTCTGTGGTGATCGTGGTGGAAAACATGAGCGATGCCAGCACGGATGTTGGTAAGTGTTTTCTCTACCAAGATGTCCACAGCGACACATCTGATCCCGGCTCTGGTTTTCCACAAACTGGCGGGCTTGTGCCGGGATACCGGGCTTGACCACGATAACCACAGGCATGAAGAGCTTGTATGAGCACCTTGAGCATCATGGCGTGGCCCGTATTCATCGCCACAGTCCAATACGCGGCCAGGCTGACCGAGCTGTAGCCAAGGGAGATGCGATCCGCGTCTTGCCAGGTGTGGTCGCTGCCACAGTCTTGGCCAGAGATCCCAGAACCCTGATAAGGGCACTGTGGTTGTGGCACCGTGATGTCGTACTTGTGGGGAAAGCCGCCTTGTTGATGTTGGGGATGACGTCACCCCAATCTGGAAGATCACTCGATTTCACTGGCATCTCTCAAGTTGAAGCCTTCTCATGTACCCGTCGACTGGTACGGCCCGGAATACACGTGCACCGCTGGCACGTCCCATGTAGGTTCATCACTGAACGCGACCAGATCCGTATCGCCACCGCAGAAGTCTCGGTACTGATACTTGCGATCGAAGGAGAATGGGAGTGGGTGTGTCACGCTTTACGCCTCCGCCTGGTGACACCGGATTCCTGCAAAGCTGCTCGGCGTAGCCTCACTGGTCGGTACTCACAGCTACAGGTGGACAAGGCCCTTGCGGACATTGCTTTGGCTGCTTGGTCCATCCCTGAACTCGAGATGGCCCGGATATTGCGAGCAACTGGGGTTACGGGTCACAAGCCCAACCACAAAGTTCACGTGGGAGATCGCTTCTATTATCTCGACCAGGCCTTCGAGTCAGAGAAAATTTCGCTGGAAATCGATGGACGTTGTGTCCACGGCACGGCCGAGGGCTACGAATCAACCATGATGCGTTCAGCCAATCTTGACCGTCATGGTTGGAAGGTACTCCACGTCACGCCCACCATGCTCCGCCGCTGTCCACGTTTCGTCCTGGACTGGTTGACCTCCTACCTTCGTGCTCGGCACAAGCCCAAACGCCAATACAGTGACCACGTACTTCGACGCATCATGAACGATCACATCACACCTGAGAAATCAGAGATACCCAAGAAGCCTCAGAGTAGCTAGCAAATTCAGATATCGATCGTCGCTTCCTTCCTCGTCGTTTCACGACAGCCAACCCCCACAGTGCCCGTGGTAATCCGGTTGCCGATCAACCCATCTGCTGTGACACGTGGCTCTCCGCCAGCTGGCAACAAAATATCCACAGCTGAGAGACGAAGAAGATATCACGTCATGAGAAGCACCAGTTTCAAGGCACGAGCAGTACGGGGTGAAGATGATCGTTGTTGGGAGCGCATAGCAGCCAAGCCAGGGAAGACCTGATGACGCACACGGATTGAAGCCACTGGTCAGCAGATCGAGATCCGCATCACTCACAATTGTGAGCAGTAAGTCCAGTGCATTCGCATCAGCGTTAGTCATCGCCTCGCATCAGATGCAGCTTCCCACATCCTCATTGCCCAGCTTGTGGCAATCATGCGTGCATTGGCATCTGCAACCATGCGCGGGGGCAAGCAACCGATCGCAAACCCAATTACCACAGCGGCGGTAAGGGATACCAGCTGGGAAGATGGGTTAGAAGCAGGGAAGATTGGCTAGAACTGGGGGAGATGGAATGGAAGATGGGTTGCGGGAAAATGGCTCGCCAAGTGAGTGAGCAGCTCGCACAGAAGCGACTGTGCGGCCAGGGCGAACCGACGTGGCAGGAAGGCCAATGATGGTGACGATCAAAGCGTGCAGAAGCGAGATGACCAGTACAGACCTGATCGAAAAGATTGGGGTCCTGAAGCGATGATTCAGAGGAACGGGTGTCATCATCGTGGATCGATCCGAAGAACGGCGCAACCGGGCAACCTGCCCCACAGAAGCGAGGCCCCGAACATGGCCCCGATCCCTGACCCAATACGAAGGGATGCATCTACCCCGCAGAAGTGAGATGACCAGTGCGGCCCTGAGCGATACCCCAGAGAAACGGACGCTGACAACGTGATTGCTCCCGAGGAAGGGGTGCTGTCAACGCGGATTGATCCAGAGGAACGGGTGGCAGCCGGGCAACCTGCCCCACAGAAGCGAGGCCCCCGAACATGACCCGCGATCCCTGGCCCCATGCGGCGAGAGGCATTTTCCTCGAGATCAGCCAGCGATCTGCGGTCCTTCGTTCCCCTGCTGCTTGTCACCTGGCTCATTGACGACCTCACCCTCGACAACCGTATGGTCCGGCCGACCGGCTCGAGCAGCATTCAACGAGGACGACACCTGTGAGCTCACCTTGCGGATCCCCACTCCGAGCCCGATGTGGCTCACGCCGTAAGCGAGTACTGCCAACCCGAGGATCCAGCTCATGGCCACCGCACCGAAACTGGGGTGAACGAGAACCGCGATCCCCGCGACGAATGCCACCGCACCTGAGACCAGACCCCAGATCCATGCTCTCTCGGTGATCGGGATGAGCAGTATCGAAATGGCGATGACGAAAATTCCAGACACCAGTGCCCATGCACCCACCAGGACCACGATGAGGTTCATCACAGCCTGCGGATGGGCCAGCATGATGATGGCAATGATGCCGCCAAGAACTCCCCAGACAACCATGAGGCGTGATCCCGCGACACCACGCATGGCTGCACCGTTGGCAACGGATATCACGGCATCCACCAAGACATAGACACCCAGCAGCACGACAAGAGCGGTGATCGTTGCCCGTGGCATCGCCATGGCGATGATGCCCACGACAACGGCGACAATTCCCTTGATGAGGGGGAGCCACCACATGGAGCTCAACGGACGGGACGTGGATGTGTCAGACATGTGATCAGTCTACGTTGAGCCAGTGAGCCGGGTCAGGGAACATCTGATGCCGTCGTGAATGCCGTTCAGTCGACTCGGCCGGCTAGGGTGGAGACCCCAACTGCTCATCGCCTGAGGTCTGCTGAAAAAAGGCCGACCGTCATCGGAAGGATCGTCGTGGCGCGTTCTGACTTCGTGCACCTGCACACTCACACCGAGTATTCCATGCTGGACGGTGCGGCGAGCAATGAGCGACTGTTTGCCGAGGTGGCACGTCAAGGCATGCCGGCTGTGGCGATGACCGACCATGGCAACATGTTCGGTGCCTATGAGTTCTTCCAGATCGCCAAGAAGTACGACGGCAACGAGAACCCCCTCGTCAAGCCCATCATTGGCATCGAGGCCTATGTGGCACCCTCCTCCCGCCACTCCCGCAAGCAGGAGTTCTGGGGGCGTCGGCGCGGTGACGGCGGTGATCCGGACGTCGAGGGCGGCAAGGACGTCTCCGGTGGCGGTCGTTACACCCACATGACGATGTGGGCCAAGAATCCCACCGGACTGCACAACCTCTTCACCCTGTCGTCCCTGGCCTCCTACGAGGGCTACTACATGAAACCTCGCATGGACCGCGAGATCATCAGCCAGTACAACGAAGGGGTCATCGCCTCCACCGGTTGCCCATCAGGTGAGGTCCAGACCCGACTGCGGCTGGGACAGTTCGACGAGGCCGTCGAGACGGCTGGTGCCTACCAGGAGATCTTCGGCAAGGATCACTACTTCTGCGAGCTCATGGACCACGGCGTGCCCATCGAACGCCAGGTTCGCTCCGACCTGCTGCGACTGGCGAAAAAGATCGACGCCCCGCTGCTGCTCACCAACGACTCGCACTACGTCAACGAGGACGACGCAGACGCTCACGACTCCTTGCTGTGTGTGGGCGTGGGGCGCAACAAGGACGACCCCAACCGATTCCGCTTCAACGGGTCGGGGTACTACATCAAGTCGTCCGACGAGATGCGCTCACTGTTCCCGGACATGCCGGAGGCCGCCGACAACACGTTGGCCCTCACCGAGATGATCGAGGGCTACGACGACGTCTTCGCCCACGTCGACCGCATGCCGCAGTTCGACGTGCCGGAGGGGGAGACCCAGGAGTCCTGGCTGCGCAAGAAGATCGCCGAGGGGCTGGACGAGAAGTACGGGTCCAATCCTCCTCAGGAGGTGCTGGACCGCATCGACAAGGAGCTGTCGGTCATCGAACCACTGGGGTTCTCGTCGTACTTCCTCGTCGTCTCCGACATCTGCAACTCTGCCCGTGCCATGGGGGTGCCAGTGGGGCCGGGACGAGGATCTGCCGCCGGTTCGATGGTCGCCTACCTCACCGGCATCATCCAGGTGAACCCGTTGGAGCACGGGTTGCTGTTCGAGCGATTCCTCAACCCCGAGCGAGTCAACCCGCCCGACATCGACCTCGACTTCGACGACCGTCAGCGCGACAAGGTCATCGACTACGTCACCAGAAAGTACGGCGCCGAGTACACCAGCCAGGTCAACACTTTCGGCAAGATCAAGGCGAAGGCCGCCGTCAAGGACGCCAACCGTATCCTCGGCTACCCCTTCGCCCTGGGCGACAAGATCACCAAGGCCATGCCACCCGATGTCATGGGCAAGGGGGTGCCACTGAGCAAGATCTTCGATCCCGAACACCCGCGCTACGCCGAGGGCACCGAGTTCCGCCAACTCGTCGCCGACAACCCAGACGTGGCCAAGGTCGTCGACACCGCCCGTGGCCTGGAGGGGCTGATCCGTGGCACCGGTGTGCACGCGTGCGCATTCATCCTGTCCAGTGCACCGCTGCTCGACCTCGTGCCGATGCACCGCCGCGACAAGGACGGCATGATCATCGCCGGGTTCGCCTACCCCCAGCTCGAGGAGATGGGGCTCATGAAGATGGACTTCCTGGGCCTGCGCAACCTCGGCATCATGGATCACTGTCTCAAGATCATCAAGGAGAACCGGGGCGAGGAGGTCGACCTCAACGCCGTCCCCCTCGATGACCAGAACACCTACGACATGCTCTCGCGTGGCGACACGCTCGGCGTCTTCCAGCTCGACGGCACCGCCATGCGTTCCCTGCTGCGTCTCATGGGGCCGACGGGGTTCGACGACATCGTCGCCGTGCTGGCCCTGTACCGCCCCGGCCCGATGGGTGCCAATGCGCACATCCTCTACGCACAGCGCAAGAACGGCCGCGAGCCGATCATCCCCATCCACCCCGAGCTCAAGGAGGACCTCGACGAGATCCTCGCTCCGACGTACCACCTCATCGTGTACCAGGAGCAGATCATGTCGATCGCCCGCAAACTTGCCGGCTACACCTTGGGCGGTGCCGACCTGTTGCGTCGCGCCATGGGCAAGAAGAAGAAGCACATCCTGGAGGAGAACTTCGTCCCCTTCCAGGCAGGCATGCGCAAGAACGGCTACTCCGACGACGCCATCCAGACCTTGTGGGACGTCATGGTCCCGTTCGCCGGATACGCCTTCAACAAGTCCCACGCCGCAGGCTACGGACTCGTTTCGTACTGGACGGCCTACCTCAAGGCCAACTATCCAGCCGAGTACGGTGCTGCCCTGCTCACCAGCGTGGGTGACGACAAGGACAAGATGGCGCTGTACCTCTCCGACATGCGCGCCCAGCACATCAAGGTGCTGCCACCCGACGTCAACGCGTCCTCCCTGGAGTTCACGGCCGTCGGTGAGGACATCCGATTCGGCTTGGGGGCCATCCGCAACGTCGGGGCCAGCGCCGTCAACGACATCATCGCCACTCGCCAGGAACACGGCCCGGCCAAGGACTTCTTCGAGTTCCTCGACCGAGTGCCGTTGGGGGTGTGCAACAAGCGGCTCATCGAGTCGCTCATCAAGGCGGGGGCCTTCGACTCGATGGGTCACTCCCGGCGCGGTCTCATGGCGGTCTACGAGCAGGCCGTCGACGCTGCCACCGAGCTCAAACGCAACGAAGCCAACGGCCAGGACGACCTGTTCGGCATGGGCGCCACCGACGCACCACCCGAACTGGGTGTCGAGCGGGTGGTGCCTGAAGAGGACTGGGAACGACGCACGAAACTCTCCTTCGAGCGTGAGATGCTCAGCCTCTACGTCTCCGACCATCCGTTGCGCGGGATGGAATCGATCCTCGAGGCGGAGCGGGATGTCCCGCTGGCGCGTCTGGTGTCGGAGGATGGTCCACGGGAGGGCACGGTGACCGTCGTCGGCATGGTGACCCAGATCGTGCGTCGTACCACCAAGAATGGTGACATCTGGGCGTCGGTGACCATCGAGGACCTGGATGCCACCTTCAATGTGGCGTGTTTCCCCAAGGTCTACCAGCGCATCGAACCACTGCTCGCCACCGACGCGATCCTCAAGATCAGGGGGCGGCTGCGCGAACGCGACGAGACCGTCGAGATGTCCGCCTCCGACGTGTGGTTGCTAGACATCCGTGACAACGACTCTCTGCCAGTGACCGTTCAGATGCACCAGACCCGGTGCACACGTCCCGTGGTTGAGCAGCTGCGCGCGGTACTGCGCAACCATCCCGGTCCCTCCGAGGTGCATCTGCGCCTGCTGGGGGACGAGTCGGTCACGGCCTTCAAGCTGGCCGACGAGCTCAAGGTGGCCAACGGCCAGCCGCTCATGGCCGATCTCAAGGCTCTGCTCGGCCCGCACTGCATCCCGGGAAGGACATCATGAGCAGTTCCCACGACTCGAAGGACGACCTCGCGGCGGCCGCGTCGAATGGCTCAGCAACGCACCGGGACGACCAGCAACCGAATTCCCGTGAGACGAGGGTCGGTGACAGCCAGGTGGGGTCCGGCGGCGGCGCAGCGGCGGCAGACGAGACGGTGGGCCGAGGTCATGCGCCCAGAACCCTCACCAGCGGAGACGGCGATCCACGGACGATCGAGGAATCGACGAGTGCGGAGCCAACCGGTACCACCACCGCACGTTCCACCGACCCACGATCCACGGTGACTGGTGTGCCGGGAAGGCAGGAACATCACGCCGAGACCGACCGGCAAGAACAGGTGGCGGCCCCTCGCCCGGGAGTGTGGACCAGGATGAGGAGCCTTCCAGAGGAACATCCGGGGCGGGCGGTCATGCTCTGTCTGGGGGTCGCTGTCATCGCGGGCGTCGTCTGCGCGCTCATCTGGCACGCCTGCGTCCACCTTCCCATCTACCAGGTGGACGACAAGGGTTATGCCACGACGTCGGAGCGAGGGCTCACCGCCATCTTCTCCATCGACTCGACCTTCGCCCTGATCGGGATGGTCGTCGGGGTGGGATGCGGTTTCCTCTCGTGGTGGGCCCTGCACCATCGCGGAGTAGTCGTACTCGTCCCGACGATCGCAACGGCATTGGTGAGTGCAACGGTGTGCTGGGCAGTGGGCACCCTCATGGGCCCGCACGATTTTTCCGACCGGGTGGCTGCAGCCTCACCGGGCGACGAGGTCCCGGTGGATTTCCGACTGCACACATGGACCTCCCTGCTCGTGTGGGTCCTTGGCGCACTGATCGTCACCCTCATCCTCGCAGTGATCCACACCGTACGTGACCAACGTTCTGCTGACATCGACCAGTCTGGCTCACATGAGGTTGAGCAGAGCCATCAGGACCGGAGCGACGAGGGGGACGGGCAGCAGGACAGCGACCGGGGTGTCCCGCATCCCACCACGTGACGCCGAACCAGCACCACGGCCACGCCCTCGTACACTTGCGACATGGTGAGAACAATCGACATCTGTGGGAAGGACCTCGAGGACTACCGCACCATCGTTCCCCGTGCCACGTTCGACGTCGAGACGGCGTTGCATGACGTCGTGGGAGTCTGCGATGCGGTTCGGGACCGGGGCGAGGAGGCCCTGAGAGAGTTCAGTGAGCGATTCGACCATGTGGTTCCCCCACATCTTCGTGTTCCCACCGACCAGCTTGACCAAGCCCTGGCCGATCTGGACCCACAGCTGAGAGCTGCCTTCGAGGAATCCATTCGTCGCCGCCGTGGCGTGTGCGAGGCCGTCGAGCTGGAGACGAGCTCGCACCAGGTGGAGCTCGCTGCCGGTGCCCACGTACGCCAACGCATCGTCCCGGTGCAACGGGTGGGACTCTACGTGCCCGGTGGGCTGGCACCGCTGGCCTCCAGCGTCATCATGAATGTCGTGGCCGCCCAGGTGGCCGGTGTCGAGTCGATCGCCGTCTCCTCCCCGCCGCAGGCCGGGTTCGGCGGTCTGCCGCACCCGAGCATCCTCGCCCTGTGTCGTCTGCTCGGGGTCGATGAGGTCTACGCCGTGGGGGGTGCCCAGGCCATCGCCATGTTCGCCCACGGTGTTGCCGGACTGTGCCGCCACGTCGACATGGTGACCGGACCGGGGAACATCTACGTTGTTGCCGCCAAGCGTCACGTACGGGGAATCGTGGGCATCGATTCGGAGGCTGGCCCCACCGAGATCGCCATTCTTGCCGATGAGACGGCCAATCCCCGGTTCGTCGCCGCCGATCTCATGAGTCAGGCCGAACATGACCCGATGGCTGCCGCCGTCCTCGTCACGACGAGTCCGGAACTTGCCGACCGGGTGCGTCGCGAGCTTGACCCCATGATCGAGAACACGACGCATCGCGACCGCATCCGTACCTCACTCGGATCACAGCAGTCCGCGATCGTGCTGGTCCGTGACCTGGAGCAGGGAATTGCCGTCGTCGACGACTACGCCGCCGAGCACCTGGAGATTCACACCGCCAATGCAGCGCAGGTGGCCGCCCGTATCCACAATGCCGGGGCCATCTTCGTCGGGGAGTGGTCCCCGGTGTCACTGGGGGACTACTCGGCAGGATCGACCCACGTCCTTCCCACCGGCGGAGCTGCCCGTCACTCCTCGGGGCTCACGGTCCGTTCCTTCATGCGCGCCATGCACGTCATCGATTACGACGCCGATGGTTTGACGCAGGTCGGCGAGGGCGTCGAGAGATTCGCCCACAGCGAGAACCTGCCCGGTCACGCCAATGCCATCTCCGTGCGTCGGGAAGCCAGGAAGGGTGACACCCATGACTGAGCGCGACCTCGGGAAAATCTCGCACGTCAATCCGATCACCCTGGCCGATCTTCCGCTGCGTGACGAGCTCGTCGGCGAGCAGCCCTACGGGGCTCCCACGCTCAAGGTGCCCGTACCGCTCAACGTCAACGAGAATCCGTACCCACCGAGCCCCGCGATACGACGCGAGATGGCCCGGGCCGTGGCCGAGGCGGCCGAGACCCTCAACCGGTACCCGGACCGGGAGGCGCTGGGACTGCGCAAGGACCTGGCCCACTACATCGGTTTCGGGGTCGACTCCACTCAGGTGTGGGCAGCCAATGGTTCCAATGAGGTCATGGTGCAGATCCTGCAGGTCTTCGCCGGACCGGGACGAACGGTTCTGAGTTTCACTCCGACGTATTCCATGTATCCCGAATATGCCCGGAACACCCATTCGCGCTACGTCACTGCCGAGCGGAACAGATGGTTCGGTCTCGACGTCGATGACGCCGTGCAGGCCATCAATGACTCCCATGCCTCCGTGGTGCTCATCGCCACCCCGAACAATCCCACCGGAACCGCGATTCCGGTCTCGGTCATCGACGAGATCTGTGAGCGGACCACGGCCATGATCGTCGTCGACGAGGCCTACCAGGAGTTCTCCGACGCCCCGGACGACTCCGCCATCGCCCTGTTGCCCAAACATGGCCGTCTCATCGTGGTACGCACTCTCTCCAAGGCCTTCGCCCTGGCCGGTGGGCGAGTGGGGTACGCCGTCGCCGCCCCCGCCGTGGTCGACGCACTGCGTGTCATAAGGCTGCCATATCACCTTTCGACAACGACCCAGGCCGTCGCCCGGGTGGCCCTCTCACATGCCCCGCAGATGCTTGACAAGGTGGCGGAACTGCGCATCACCCGAGACGAGACAGCCACCTGGTTGGCTCGTCATGGCCTGGACGCCGTGCCCAGCCAGGCCAATTTCGTGCTCTTCGGTCGATTCGCCGACCGACACAGCGTCTTCACCACACTGCTGGAACGCGGTGTGCTGGTGCGCGAGGTCGGGCCGGAGGGCTACCTGCGCGTCAGTGCCGGTACCCCAGAGCAGATGTCGGAGTTCCGGGCTGCGATGATCGAGGTGATCTCCACCTCGTCCCGACTACCCACCGACGCCGATGACGCGCTACACGGCGATCCCGAGCCGAGGGCCACGGACCCTGCGACGACAGATCCCAGCCCTGTCTCAGGAGGCCACGATGACTGAGCGCACCGCACACATCGTCCGCCGCACCAGTGAGTCCGAGGTCGACCTGCATCTCGATCTCGACGGCAGCGGATGCTCACAGATCGACACCGGGGTGGGGTTCTACGACCACATGCTCACCACGCTTGCCAGACACTCCGGAATGGACCTACGCGTCACGACCACCGGCGACCTGCAGATCGACGGCCACCACAGCGTCGAGGACACCGCCATCGCACTCGGACAGGCCATGTCCCAGGCGCTGGGTGACAAGGTCGGCATCACCCGATTCGGTGCGGCCACCATCCCTCTGGACGAGGCCATGGCACAGTGCGTCGTCGACGTCGCCGGACGCCCCTACATCTCGTGCACCGGTGAGCCCGAGGCACAGGCCTATGCCCGTATCGGAGGCTCCGGGGTGGCCTATCAGGGGTCGATGACGTATCACGTCGTCACCTCGTTGGCGCTCAATGCCGGGCTGTGCATCCACCTGCGGCTGTTGGCCGGACGCGATCCACACCACATCTGTGAAGCACAGTACAAGGCACTGGCTCGAGCCCTGCGTGTGGCCCTGGCACCCGATCCGCGTAGTGCGGGACGTGTGCCGTCCACGAAGGGAACCCTTGATGCCTGAGCCGATCGGAAAGCCCGGCGACGTGCATGACAGGGGGACTGGTCGCGTCCCGGGTCCTGCCATCTGTGGTCGACGTGGCCCGCTCGTCGGAGTCATCGACCACGGTTCGGGCAATCTGCACTCCGTGTGCCAGGCGTTGCAGAAGGCCGGGGCGCACTCCAGGCTCGTCTCGGAGACTCGAATGTTCAGCGCTGTCGACGCAGTGGTGCTGCCCGGGGTGGGAGCGCTCGGCACGGCCATGGCCAACCTGCGACGCATCAACGGTGTGCAGCAGGTGCAGGAGCTGGTCCAGCGGGGGGAGCGCCCAGTGCTGGGCATCTGTGTGGGTCATCAGATGTTCTTCGAACAGGGCACCGAACGAGGCGAGACGGTCGATGGGTTGGGGTGCCTGCCCGGCACGGTCGTCCCCATGGCCACCCCACGTCTGCCACACATGGGGTGGAACACGGTGCATCCCCCAGCTGACACTGCACTGTTCACGGGAATATCGGGGGAGCGGTTCTACTTCGTCCACTCCTGTGCCGTGGTGACGGTGAGCCCCGAGTCAGCCCATGCCATGACAGGCCGGAACGGCCACCCGGTACGCACCACCACCACATGTCATGACGGCTGCACCTTCGTCTCGGCCGTCGAGTGTGGCCAACTGTGCTCCACCCAGTTCCATCCGGAGAAATCCGGCCCGGCGGGCATCCAGCTGCTGCGCAACTGGCTGGCAATGATCTGATCCCGCTCGACCACATCCCGACTGTTCCAGGGACCCGGTGGAGCAGAGGTTCCCGCTCCCACGCGGCATTCCAGGAGCACCATCAGGTGGGAAGCACCGTCAGATGGGACGCGGGAACCTCAGGGTGCGATCATTGCGCCCGGTAGGCGGTCTCGATCTGCTCGCCGACCTGGCGGTCGATCTTCCTCCAGTACTCGAAGACCCGCGAGAGCACCGGTTCCTCGACCTCGCCGAGCATCCCGACGACGGTGTCGACGAGCCGCTCACGGGAGGCGTCGTCGTAGACATCCCGCACCAAGGTGTGGGCCTGTCCGAAGTCGTCATCCTCGGCATGCAGGCTGTAGGCGGCGCGCATGAGCTCACCGTCGGTCTCCCACCCTGCCTCGTCGACGACGTCACCGCTCTGGTAGGCACGATCGTAGGAGTTGGGCGCATACACCGGGGCGTCACCGCTGTGTTCGAACTGCATGGCGCCCTCCTTGTCGTAGGAGTTCGTCGGGACGATCGGGGCATTGACCGGCAACTGGTTGTAGTTGGTGCCGATACGAGCGCGCTGGGCGTCGGGGTAGGAGAACACGCGCGCCAGCAACATCTTGTCGGGGCTGAAACCGATACCGGGAACCACGTTGGACGGGGAGAAGGCGGCCTGCTCGATCTGGGCGTAGTGGTTGGTCGGGTTCTCGTTGAGGGTGAAGCGGCCAACCTCGATACGCGGGTAGTCCTTCTTGGACCACGTCTTGGTGAGGTCGAAGGGGTTGAACCGGTAGGTCTTGGCCTCCTCGTAGGGCATGATCTGCACCTTGAGGGTCCAGCTCGGGTAGTCCCCCCGGTCGATGGCCTCGAAGAGGTCGCGACGGTGGAAGTCGGGGTCCTCACCGGCAATCCTGTCGGCATCCTCGTTCGAGAGGTACTCCACGCCCTGGTCGGAGATGAAGTGGTACTTCACCCAGAACCGTTCCCCGGCGTCATTGACCCACATGTACGTGTGGGAGGAATAGCCATTCATGTGCCGCCACGTGCGCGGGATACCGCGGTCGCCCATGAGATAGGCCACCTGGTGGGCGCTCTCCGGCGACAGGGTCCAGAAATCCCACTGCATGTTCTTGCTGCGCAGTGCGGAATCGGGAAGACGCTTCTGGGAGTGGATGAAGTCGGGGAACTTCATGGGGTCCCTCATGAAGAACACCGGGGTGTTGTTGCCCACCATGTCGTAGTTGCCCTCGTCGGTGTAGAACTTCAGGGCGAAGCCGCGCACGTCCCGCCAGGTGTCGGGGGCGCCCAGCTCACCGGCAACGGCGGAGAATCGGGCCAGTGTCCGGCACGTGGATCCAGGTTGCAGGAAGGACGCCTTGGTGTACTTGCTCACGTCACCGGTGACGGTGAACTCACCGAAGGCCCCCGATCCCTTGGCGTGTGGGCTGCGTTCCGGAATGCGCTCCCGGTCGAAACGGGCGAGCTTCTGCACCAGGGCAACGTCGTGAAGCATGAGCGGACCGTCCGCGCCGACGGACAGGGACTTCTCGTCAGAGGGTCGCGTCTCACCGGATTCGGTGGTGGAGGGAATCTTGGGATCAAATGTCATGGTGGAGTTCTCCCGTCGCTGGGGCGAAGCATCGCTGCGCATGCTCGCTGTGGTGATGTACCTCCACCGTAGATGTGGCAGGGGGCATGTCAAGCAGATGGGCACAAAGACACCAGCTGGTACGGTCGGGCATGTGGAAGAACTCATCCTGCTGCCCGCCATCGACGTCAAGGACGGTCGCGCCGTGCAGCTGAGACAGGGGGTGGACGGCTCCGAGCGCGTCTTCGGCGACCCGGTGGAGATCGCCACCGCATGGCAGCGTGCTGGTGCGCAATGGCTGCACGTCGTCGACCTGGACGCCGCCTTCGGTCATGGGGCCAACACCGAGATCATTCGTCGCATCACCGGTGATCTCGACATCGACGTTGAGGTCTCGGGTGGTATTCGCAGCACCGAGTCCCTCACCGCCGCCCTGGACGCCGGCGCGAGCCGGGTCAACATCGGCACCGCTGCCCTGGAGCAGCCCGAGTGGTGCGCCGAGATGATCCACCGGTTCGACGACCAGGTGGCCATCGGCCTGGACGTGCGCGACGGGGTGCTGGAGTCCCACGGCTGGACGCAGTCCGGTGGGGACCTGCTGGACGTCGTGAGCCGATTCGAGCAGGCCGGCTGTCGACGCTACGTCGTCACCGACGTCACCAGCGATGGAATGCTCACCGGCCCCAGCTACGAACTGCTCGGCCAGGTCTGCGCCCGCACCCGGGGCAGGATCATTGCCTCGGGCGGAATCTCCACCCTGGAGGATCTGCGTCGGCTGCGTGGACTCGTCCCCATCGGGGTGGAGGGGGCCATCGTCGGCACCGCCCTGTACGTGGGCAATTTCACCGTGGCCGATGCCCTGGACGTCTGCCAGGGGTCCGTACCAGCCGACGCATCGCCGCAACCACACGACTGAGCGAGCAGACACCGCAGGGCATCGGATACTCACTATTTCCGGCAGGCCTCGGACGTGTAATATGGAACACCGTCTGCGTAACAGCCTGCACATCACTGACGGCTGTCTTCACCATCACACTGAGCCGAGGAAGCGAGGAACTGCCTACATGAGCGGTCACTCCAAGTGGGCCACCACCAAGCACAAGAAGGCGGCGATTGACGCCAAGCGCGGCAAGCTGTTCGCCAAGCTCATCAAGAACATCGAGGTTGCCGCCCGCACCGGTGGCGGGGACCCCTCGGGCAACCCAACCCTCTACGACGCCATCCAGAAGGCGAAGAAGAACTCGGTGCCCAACGACAACATCGATCGCGCCGTCAAGCGCGGTTCGGGTGAGGGTGCCGACGCCGTCAACTACGAGACGATCATGTACGAGGCCTATGCCCCCGGCAGCGTCGCCATGCTCATCGAGTGCCTCACCGACAACCGCAACCGGGCCGTGTCGGACGTGCGCGTCGCCGTGACCCGCAATGGCGCCACCATGGCGGACGGCGGTTCGGTGCAGCGTCTCTTCGAGCGCAAGGGCGTCGTCACCGTCTCCAAGACCTTCGAGGTCACCGAGGGACGCAAGACCACCACCCACGAGGTGGACGAGGATCAGCTCATGGAGGCCACCCTCGAGGCCGAGCCCGAGGACATCGTCGATCTGGGTGAGGCCTTCGAGGTCATCTGTGACCCCAACGCCATCGTCGACGTCCGCAAGGCCATCCAGGCTGCCGACATCGACTACGACTCCGCCGAGGTGGAGTTCCGTGCCGGCTTCGCCCAGCCCGTCGAGCTGGAGGATGCCCGCAAGATCGCCAAGATCACCGAGCTGCTCGAGGATCTCGACGACGTGCAGAACGTCTACACCAATGCCGACATCACCCCGGAGCTCGCCGCCGCCCTCGAGGAGGACGAGGACTGAACGCCGACATCTCACGCCGACCCGGGTCCCGCCTCACCGTCATGGGGGTGGACCCGGGTTTGACGCGTTGTGGTGTCGGAATCGTACGCGGGGGAGTCGGAACCCCACTGGAGCTGCTCGGGGTGGGGGTGATACGCACCCCGTCCGATCTGGATCATGGTGCCCGTCTGCTACGCATCCACGACGGTCTGGAGGAGTGGTTCGACGCCCACCACCCCGATGCCATGGCGGTGGAGCGAGTCTTCGCCCAGCACAACCGCAGCACCGTGGCAGGTACCGCGCAGGCCATGGGACTCACCCAGATGATTGGCGCTCGTCACGGGGTTGCGGTGGGGGTGCACACCCCCAGCGAGGTCAAGGCGGCCATCTCAGGTTCTGGCCGGGCCGACAAGGCCCAGGTCGGCCTCATGGTGGCCCGTGTCCTGCACTTGGAGAAACCTCCCACCCCCGCCGACGCTGCCGACGCACTCGCCCTGGCCATCACGCACATCTGGCGTGGCGGTACGCAGAGCCGGATCGAGGCAGCGATGGCCGTCCACCAGCACTCACCGGCACGAACGTGGCGGCAACGCTCCGCTCCACGCACCCGGCAGGAACACCACCTGCGATGATCCGAGGTGCACACGTGGCATTGCACGGCAGGTTGACCGAGAGCACCCCCGATGATTCGTGCCACCGATGATTCGTGGGGGCCGTCCGGCAACCACCACGATCGCACTCATGATGGAAGGATTTCCTCGCATGATTTCTCACCTGCGTGGCAAGGTTGCGGCCGCCGGACCCACCTGGGTCGTCGTCGACGTGGGCGGGGTGGGAATACGCGCGTCCTGCCCACCGGCCACCGCCGCCGCAGCACGGATGGGGGAGGAAATTCATCTCGCCACCTCCCTGGTGGTACGGGAGGACTCCCTGAGTCTCTTCGGATTCGCCACGACGGCTGATCGGGACGCCTTCGACATCGTCCTGGGAGCGGTGGGCGTCGGCCCCAAGCTGGCTCTGGCGATCCTCTCGGTGCTGGATGCCGCCCGTCTCAAGGAAGTGCTGCAGAGCGAGGACGTCTCAGCCCTGTGCACCGTACCGGGGATAGGCAGGAAGACCGCGGCCAAGCTCATGGTGGAACTCAAGGACAAGGCCGTGCACCTCGAGGGTGGCCCCTCGGCCACGACCGCTCCCAGCAGCACCGACACGTCATGGCGCCAGCAGCTCATGGAGGGGCTGGAGGGGCTGGGCTGGTCCACGCATGATGCCGAGCAGGCCGTCGAGACCGTGGCCCCACTCAAGGACGACGATCCTCGGGCCTCCCTCGGGGTGCTCATGCGAGCCGCACTGCGCAGTCTGGCACGATGACCCTGCACCCCCTTGCACCGACAACCGGGCGCGACGAGAACGGCAAGGCCATGATCCCCGGCGCGGCAGACTGGGACCTTGTCCAGCACATCCTTGTCGTGCGAAGGATGTCGCGTCATGGTGACAGTGTTGGCTCAGGGGTGCATTCGAGAAAGGACGACCGATCATGGAGACCTCACCGGTGACGCCGTGGGCAGATCCCCCGGAGAAGGCTGAGGAGGTCGCCCTGCGACCCAGCGCTCTGGCCGAGTTCCAGGGCCAGAAGCGGGTCGCCGACCAACTTGGCCTGGTACTCGCTGCCGCTCGCAGTCGCGGTGGCACCCCTGACCATGTCCTGCTCTCCGGTCCTCCCGGGTTGGGCAAGACCACCTTGGCCATGATCATTGCCGCCGAGATGGGCGCACCCATTCGCATCTCGTCCGGTCCGGCGATCCAGCACGCCGGTGACCTCGCAGCCATCCTCTCCTCACTCACCGAGGGGGAGGTGTTCTTCCTCGACGAGATCCACCGCATGAGCAAACCAGCCGAGGAGATGCTCTACCTGGCCATGGAGGACTTCCGGGTCGACGTCGTCGTCGGCAAGGGCCCGGGAGCCACGGCCATCCCCATCGACATCCCACCCTTCACCCTTGTCGGGGCAACGACCCGGGCCGGACTGCTGCCCGGGCCGCTGCGGGACCGATTCGGGTTCACCGCTCAGCTCGACTACTACGACACCAACGACCTGGCACGCATCGTCGAGCGGTCCTCCGAGGTGCTGGGGGTCGACCTGGCCGAGGGCACCTCGTCGACCATCGCCAGCCGTTCCCGAGGCACACCACGTATCGCCAACCGACTGCTGCGTCGGGTACGTGACTACGCCGACGTCCATGCCCAGACACCCGTCACCCCACAGGTCGCTGCTGCCGCCCTGGACCTCTACGAGGTGGACGAGCTGGGCCTGGATCGTCTGGACCGTGCCGTCCTGGAGTCCATCTGCGGCAAGTTCCACGGTGGCCCGGTGGGGTTGTCGACCCTTGCCATCAGCGTGGGGGAGGAGCCGCAGACGATCGAGGAGGTCGCCGAGCCCTTCCTGGTTCGTCTGGGATTCCTCATGCGTACCCCGCGTGGCCGAGTCGCCACCGAACGGGGCTGGCAGCACCTGGGCATGCAACCCCCGCAGGACCGCACACAGCTGTTCTGAGTCACTGCTGGAACGGACTGCACCCGTGGTCGTGCCCGCCGCACGACCGAGGCCCGGCGCTGTCGGTGACATCGTCTGCTCATCAGCACGACAGCGGTCATTTTTCGCCGTTGGAGGGATGGGCGGGTACCATGTGTGCGCCAGCGTTCCGTCGTAGAAAGCAACCTCATGCCCCTTCAGAGCTCCAACGCGTTCGCGCAGTTGATGCCCGCGATCCTCATCTTCATCGTCATCCTGGTCGTGATGTCCTTGGTCACACGACGCCAGGAGAAGAAGCGTCACGAGGATCGCGAGACCATGGAGTCCTCGCTGCACCCCGGCGACCGGGTCTTGCTGCACAGCGGTGTCATCGTCACCGTTGACACCATTGGCGACAAGCAGCTGTGGGTGGAGCTGGCCCCGGACGTCAAGGTCGTCGTGCTCAAGGCCGCCGTCATGCGCAAGGTGACGGATTCCGAAGAGGAATTCATCGTTGCCGAGGACCAGCCCGAAGACATCGACGAGCCGGCCGAGAACTCGGCACAGGAGGCCCCCGCCGATCCGACGGAAGGTGCGTCGGAAGACACCACTGCCGAGTCCGATGACTCGCTTCCCGACGCCAGCACCACCGTTGACGGTGACACGAACACCACCATCTCCTCCGAGGGGGAGTACCCTTCGGCTGGAGAGCAGCGCGACTGACGCGCGGCACAACCCCATCACGAGTCTCTCCGGTCAACCGGTGAGTGACGTCGTCTGATCAAGGATTCCTCGACTGTGGCAACTCAGAAGAAACAACCGCGCCCGGGCAGGACATTGACGATCTTCTTCGTCTTGATTCTTGCCATGTACGTGCTCATGGCGGCCACCCGGACGTGGACGCCACGTCTGGGCTTGGACCTCAAGGGCGGCACGTCGGTGACGCTGACCGCCAGCAGCACCAACGACAAGTCCGTGACCCCGACCAGCCTGGAGCAGGCACGCGTCATCATTCAGCAGCGCGTCAACTCCTTGGGAGTCGGTGAGTCCTCGGTCAAGACGATGGGTGATCGCAACATTGTCGTCTCGGCCCCCAACGTGGACTCCGAGAAACTCGTCGACATGGTGGGGCAGACGGCCCAGCTGGGATTCCGCATGGTGAACACCTACGACCGGGCACCGGATGCCGGAGCCTCACCGTCACCCTCGGCCTCGCCGTCCGCCGGACCCAACGGCATCAAGGCGACGACACTGCCCGAGGCAGCTCCCAGCAGTTCGGCCAGTGCCAGTTCCGGCCCCAGCGCCTCCGCCAAGGACAAGAAGGCTGAGTCCAGCGTGGCCACCGCCCAGAAATGGCAGCCCAGCGAGGCGGACCAGGAGGCCTTCACCAAGTTCAAGTGTGGCGATCCCATCACCGACGAGCCGGGCAAGCCGCTCATCACCTGTGACCGTGAGAAGCAGCTCAAGTACATGCTCTCTCCGGTCGCCTTCCCCGGCACCGTCGTCACCGACGCCAACCAGCAGCAGCTCAGCAATGGAATGGGCTACGGGGTCGGCCTCAAGTTCGACTCCAAGGGCGCCAAGGACTTCGCCGACGCGACGACCTACCTGTGCAGTCAGCAGGATCCTCGCAACCAGTTCGCCATCGTCCTGGACGGCAAGGTCATCAGCGCGCCGCGTCTGAACGGCAGCAAAGCAGGGTGCCCCATCACTGCGGGGGAGGCGCAGATCACCGGCAACTTCACCATGGAGTCCGCCGACGACCTGGCCAACGTCCTCAAGTACGGTGCCCTGCCACTGTCCTTCGACGTCTCCAGCGTCGACACCGTCTCGCCGACCTTGGGTGGTGAGCAGCTCAATGCAGGTCTCATCGCAGGAATCATCGGCCTGGTCCTCGTGGCCGCCTACGCGCTCATCTACTACCGCGGACTGGGCGCGGTCACCATCGGATCGCTGTTGGTTGCCGGTCTGGGCACCTATGCAGCCATGGTGCTGCTCGGCCCTGCCGTGGGCTTCACTCTTTCACTGGCCGGTATCGCCGGTGCCATCGTGGCCATCGGCATCAGCGCCGACTCGTTCATCGTCTACTTCGAACGTATTCGAGACGAGATCCGAGACGGCGGAACCCTGAGACGCTCCTTGGAGACCGGGTGGCAGAAGGCCCGCGGCACCATCCTCATGGCGGACGGCGTCTCACTGTTGTCGGCCATCGTGCTGTTCCTGTTGTCGGTGGACCAGGTCAAGGGATTCGCCTTCACCCTGGGCCTCACGACTCTCATGGACCTCTTCATCTGCTTCTTCTTCACCCACCCACTCATCATCCTGCTGGGACGCACGAAGTTCTGGGGTGAGGGACGTCGTGGATCCGGCCTGGAGGCAGCCCACATGGGTGTGACCCAGGATGCCCTGCTGGGCAGGAGGCATCGACGCACGGCGCGATCCCGTCGCACAGCACACGCATCCGCCACCAACACGTCCGAGGAGGCCTGAGATGCCCAATTCGACGATTGCCGACGTGGAGAACCAGGACACCCAGGTGACCACGAATGACGAACGGGGGGCGGCAACCGGTCAGAAAACCGGATTCGCCCACAAGCTCTACACCGGCCAGCTCACCTACCAGTTCATCCCGCACCGCAAGCGCTGGTACGTCGTCACGGCGGTCATCATCCTGGTGGCCCTGGGCGGACTCATCTTCCGCGGACTCAACCTGGGCATCGACTTCCGGGGCGGTGTGGAGTTCCGGGCCAACGTCTCGGCCACCAGCGCCAGCGCCGACGACATTCGCCGTGCCGTCCTCGACACCGGACTGCCCGAGCTGGACGGCACCCAGGTCGTCGAGCTCGGATCCGACCAGGTGCAGATCCAGACCCGCGCCCTCGACTCCTCGGAGGTCACCACCCTCAAGAAGGGCATCGCCAAGGCATCCGGATCCAGTGAGTCCTCGGTCACCTACTCCAAGGTGGGCAGTCAGTGGGGCAGCCAGATCACCAAGAAGGCCGTCCAGGCCCTGGTGGTCTTCCTCGTGCTCGTCATGCTGCTCATCTGGGCGTACTTCCGGGAATGGAAGATGTCGGTGACGGCCATGCTCGGCCTGCTCAACAACCTCATCGTCACCCTCGGTGTGTACGCCTTGGTCGGATTCGCGTTCACCCCGGCAACCCTCATCGGCATGTTGACGATCCTGGGCTACTCGCTCTACGACACCGTCGTGGTGTTCGACAAGGTTCGCGAACTCACCCGTGACCTCGACCGATCCCCGTACACCTATGACGAGGCGGTCAACCGGGCCCTCAACCAGGTGTTCGTCCGCTCGGTCAACACGACGATCATCGGTGTGCTCCCGGTGGCAGCCCTGCTGTTCACCGGCGTGTTCATCCTGGGTTCCGGCCCGCTGCAGGACCTCGGCATGGCACTGTTCGTCGGTATGCTCGCCGGTGGTTACTCCTCGATCTTCGTCGCCACCCCGCTGCTCACCGAGTTCCGCAGGAACGAACGCGTCGTCAAGGACCACGACGCGAAGGTGCTGCGTCGTCGTACCAAGGAGGAAAAGGCCGCCGATCGCACCCGCCGTAGGTCCCAGGAGTCGAATGCTGAAGTGGGTGGCAGCTCTGCCGATGAAGCGGAGGCGGAGGCACCGTCCAGCTCGTCGGTCGCACGTGAGTCTGCCGAGTCATCCACCTCGTCCGCCAGCTCCGCACGTCCCCAACCCCGTCGAATGACTCGTTCCCAGAGGAAGAAATGATGGAATCCAAGAGTGAGCTCATCGAAAGCCTCATCCGCGACGTTCCGGACTTCCCGAAGCCCGGGGTCGTCTTCAAGGACATCACCCCGCTGCTGGCCAATCCCAACGGTTTCTCCGCAGCGATCGAGGAACTGGTGCTGCGTTCCCCACGTGACATCGACGTGGTCGTCGGCATGGAGGCTCGCGGCTTCCTCTTCGCCGCTCCGGTGGCACTCGCCATCGGAGCCGGGTTCGTGCCGGTGCGCAAGCCGGGGAAGCTCCCCGGCCAGGTGTATTCCGAGACCTTTGCCCTGGAGTACGGGGAGGAGACCCTCACCGTCCATCAGGACGCCATCAAGCCCGGGTCGCGCGTCATGATCGTCGACGACGTCATGGCCACTGGCGGCACGGCCGTCGCCACCGCGAACCTGCTCAAGCAACTGGGTGTGGAGCTCGTCCACGTCTCGGTGCTCATGGAGCTCAGCTTCCTGCACGGCCGCGATGCCCTCACCGACTCAGGAATCGACTCCTTCAGCTCGGTGCTCACGGTCTGAGCCCTGCCACGGCCGTTCCCGAAACACAGGGATCCCAGTACTCCGAAGCCCAGGACAATTCGGTACGGAACGACTCGACACCGAGCGGTTCGACCCAGACGATTCAGCACAGGGCGATCCGGCACGTCGGCAACGTCCCGGTGACCCTCCTACGGGGGTACCGAGAGCGTGGCACTCGCATCGGCACTCCCTGCATGAGCGTCCCGGACGCCCGGGGCCGAGGCACACCGTTGCCCGGGCGTGCGCATCCTGCGGGGAAAGCGTGCACATCCTGCGGGAAAAGCTGGTGATCGTTCGGAGGGCGCGTCCGCAGGGTGTTGGACGCGCCACGGCACGTTCCAGTTCTCGGTTCGCTGTGGGCATCTGCCCACGTACCAGACACCGGGGCACTAAACTGACCGAAACCATGGATGTGAAGGAGGTCGCCGCCATGGCCGACGAGAGCGTCTATGGCCCGTACCACGGCAGCAAGTCCGCCCTGGGCGTGCCCGGCAAGGCCCCGGACAAGCCGCCGCAGCCTCGCATGGGCATGCGGGAGCGTCTCATCCGGTGGAGCAGCCCGAAACCTCAGAGCCAGGGCGTGCTCGACCCACTGCTGGCTGTCGTGCTCAGTCAGCACCCCAAGGCCGACGTCGCCCTGCTGCAGCGCGCCTTCGACACCGCCGATCACTACCATCGCGGCCAGAAACGCATCTCCGGCGACCCGTACATCACACATCCGCTGGCCGTCACCATGATCCTGGCCGAACTCGGCATGGACGACCAGACCCTGTGTGCCGGGCTGCTGCACGACACCGTCGAGGACACCTCCTACACCAAGGAGCAGCTGACCGCGGATTTCGGCGAGGAGATCGCTCAACTGGTCGACGGCGTCACCAAGCTCGACAAGGTGCAGTACGGCGACTCGGCCAAGGCCGAAACGATCCGCAAGATGGTCATCGCCATGAGCCGGGACATCCGGGTGCTCGTCATCAAACTTGCCGACCGGCTGCACAACATGCGGACCCTGGGGTACCTGCGTCCGGACAAGCAGAATCGCATCGCCAAGGAGACCCTGGAGATCTTCGCCCCGCTGGCCCATCGCCTTGGTATGAATGCCATCAAGTGGGAGCTGGAGGACCTCGCCTTCGCCACGATGCAGCCCAAGGTCTACGACGAGATCGTCCACCTCGTCGCCGAACGGGCGCCAGGACGCGAGAAGCAGCTCAAGGAGGTCATCGAGATCGTCCGTGCCGACCTCACCGAGGCCGGTATCACGGCCACGGTCTACGGGCGCCCGAAGCACTACTACTCGATCTACCAGAAGATGGTGGTGCGTGGCCGGGACTTCTCCGACATCTACGACCTCGTCGGTCTGCGCATCCTCGTCGACACCCCCAGGGACTGCTATGCCGCCCTGGGCGTCATGCACGTGCGATGGAACCCGCTTCCCGGCCGGTTCAAGGACTACATCGCCATGCCGAAGTACAACATGTACCAGTCCTTGCACACGACCGTGCTGGGGCCAGGTGCCCACCCCGTCGAGTTCCAGATCCGCACGCACGAGATGCACCGTCGCGCCGAGTACGGTGTCGCCGCCCACTGGAAGTACAAGGAGGACCCCAACGCGGTCGGCAAGAAGGTGCAGGCCGACGGCTCGGACCTCTCGTGGGTCCACAACCTCAATCAGTGGTCCCACGAGGAGGATGACCCCAACGAGTTCCTCGACGCGCTGCGCTTCGAGATCAACTCCCGCGAGGTGTACGTCTTCACCCCCAAGGGTGACGTCATGGCCCTGCCGCAGGGTGCCACCCCGGTGGACTTCGCCTACGCGGTGCACACCGAGATCGGCCACCGCTGCATCGGGGCACGTGTCAACGGACGTCTGGTGCCACTGGACTCCGAGCTCAGCAATGGCGACGTGCTGGAGATCCTCACCTCAAGTGCACCCGACGCCGGACCGAGCCGGGACTGGCTGGGGTTCGTCGCCTCGGGACGGGCCCGGTCCAAGATCAAGTCGTACCTCACCAGGGAACGTCGGGAGGAGTCCATCGAGCGAGGCCGCGATGCGATTGCCCAGCAGATCAAGCACCAGGCCCACTACCTGCAGAGCGTCCTCACCCTGGAGTACCTCACCGCCGTTGCCGACGAACTGCGCGTGAGCGACGTCAATGCCCTCTACGCAGCCGTGGGGGAGCACAACATCAGTGCCCAGACGGTTGTCGATCGACTCATCGACCTGGGGGGTGGAGCCGAGGAGACGGTCGCCGATGCCGGAGAGGATCTGCCTGTCACCGACGCCAAACCTAGCAGGCAGCGCAACGGCGACATCGTCGTCGACGGCGACCCGGACATGCTCGTCAAACTGGCCAAGTGCTGCACCCCCATGCCCGGTGACGAGATCATGGGATTCGTCACACGCTCCGAGGGAGTGTCGGTCCATCGACGTGACTGCTCCAACGCCCAGCACCTGTTGAAGTTCCCCGAACGCATCATCCCGGTGTCGTGGACCGGCGCCAAGGCCGACGGATACCTCGTCACCGTCCAGGTGGAGGGGCTGGATCGTTCCGGGCTGCTGCGAGACACCGGCCGGGTCATCGCCGAGCAGGGCGTCTCGCTGGTCTCCGCGGAGATGAGTGCCGCGAAGAATCACATCGCCCAGCTGCGTCTCACCTTCGTCTCACCCGACACCACTCATCTGCACCACCTCATCGAGTCCATCAAACGGATCTCCGGGGTCTACGAGGTGTACCGCGTCAAGGCCTGACCCCGTCATTTCCAGCACCACACAGAGTTGAACGGAATCAGCCGGGAGGGTTGAACGGGACCAGGTGCGAGGATGAACGAGTCTGCCGGGGCAGCAGAACCTGGGAAGGAGCCACCGGAACCTGGTGTCCGGGACGGGGCAGTCGTGCCTCGGGAAGGCACCGGCAGCATGGCCCGAGGAGACGCAGGCAGGACCGACCACGTGCCGTGACGGGCACGACACAGCACGTGGGGCCGGGAGATCCTCCCAGCCCCACGTTGGCTCCCGGCCCCGACATCACCCCGGGCCAGCACCTCAGGAGGTGAAGTCCTTGAGGGCCTTGCGAGCCTGGTCGAGCCAGGACTCGTAGGTGGCGATGGACTCGCGAGCCTTGGCGGCAGCAGCCGTCCTGGCATCCGCCTCCGCCTTGGCAGCGTCGGTCTTGAGCTTGTCGATCTGGGCAGTGAGCATGTCGACGGTGGCCTGGGCACGCTCCCTTGCCTGGGGATCGGTGCGTTTCCACTCAGCCTGCTCGGCGGAGTGGACCTTGCCCTCCAGATCCTTGACCCGAGCGTCGATGCTGCGCATGGCGTCGCGAGGCACCCGGCCGATCTCGTTGAACGCGGTGAGGAAGTCGCGCAGCGCCTCCTTGGCAGCCTCGACGTCCTTGACCGGCAGGATCTTCTGCTCCGCCTCGTCGAGCAACTTCTCCTTGGCCTCCTGGTTGCCGCGGTACTCCTCGTCCTGGATGGACTGGGCCTTGGCACGCGCGTCGAAGAAGACGTCCTGGATGCCGCGGAACTCCTTCCACAACTTCTCGTCGACGTCGCGCGGGGCCGGGCCGGCAGCCTTCCACTCATTCATGAGATCGCGGAAGGCCCGGGACGTGGCACCCCAGTCGGTGGAGTCGGCGAGCGGGCGAGACCGCTCGATGATCTCTTCCTTGATCCTGCGGGCCTGTTCCCGCACGGCGTTCTGCTCGGCGAAGTGCGCCTTGCGACGCCGGGTGAACTGGGTACGCGCCGTGGAGAATCGGTGCCACAGCTCGTCGTCGGTCTTGCGGTCGATGCGCGGAAGTTGCTTCCACTCCTCAAGCAGTTTGCGGAACCGCCCCACTCCGCCTCGCCAGTCGTTGGAGTGAAGGATCTCCTCAGCCTGGGCAACCATGCGCTCCTTGGCAGCCTTCGTCTCGGCATGGGCGGCAGCGCGCTCCTCGCGGCGAACCTCCGCCTTGGCCTCGATCGTGGGAGCCAGAGCGTCGACCCTGGCCTTGAGACCTTCCAGATCACCGACGGCATTGGCCTGTTCGATCGACGTCGACAGCCGTGCTGCCGTGCGCTGCGCCTCGGCTGGTGCCACGGAACCCGAGGATACTCGCGACTCGAGCAGTTCGACCTCCGTCTGCAACGACGTGAACCGACGGACGAAGAACTCCATCGCCTCGGAGGGGCTGGCATCCGGCACCTGTCCGACGGACCGCTCACCAGAGGATGTGCGGACGTAGACGGTCCCGTCATCGTCGACTCGGCCGAAGGACTGCGGACCTGTATCTTGACTCATGGAGCCAATTTTGCCCGATAAAATCGGTTTGTGCTCATCGTGTCATTCGTCATCGGACCATTTTCGGAAAATTGTTACGTCCTGGCCCACGAGGAGGGCGGTGACGCCGTCATCGTCGATCCCGGAATGGGATGTGTCGAGCCGCTCCAGCAGGCCCTCACCGCTCACCACCTGCACCCAGCTGGGATGGTGTTCACCCACGGTCACATCGACCATGTCGGGGGAGCACGTGAGGTGAGTGAACTCCACGAGATCCCGTCCTACTGCCCGGTCGACGACCGTCATCTGCTCAGCGAACCGATGGAGGGACTGGCGGATTTCGCCCTGCCCCTGGTCATGAACCATTACGGCACCACCCACCTCACCGAACCCGAGACGGTTGTGGACGTGATGCCCGACACCCACCACGAGATCGCCGGGTTCGACCTCGAGTTCATCCATGCCCCGGGCCACACCCCCGGTTGTTCCATGATCCGCTTCGTGGACGAGGAGCACGGCCCGATCATCTTCTCCGGTGACGTGCTCTTCGCCGGAGCCATCGGCCGTACCGACCTGCCCGGGGGAGACCCGAACGCCATGACAAGCAGTCTGCGAGACGTCGTGTGGCCCCTTCCCGATGCCACACACGTCCTACCCGGCCATGGTGGCAGCACCCAGATGGGGTATGAGAAGAAGGTCAACCCATACCTGCAACTGTGATGCGGCCTGCACTCGTGATGCGGATAGACTTGGCCCACGCGACCGCGTGATCGTCACTCGATCTGCTGGTCTGGCATTCCCGGCCCGGCGAACCGGTCGACATCCGACCCATCCACTCAACGATTTGTCTCGAAGGAACGTTCCATGGCTCGTCTCAAGCCTCTGTCCGGTTTTCCCGAATTCCTGCCCCAGGGCCAGATGGTGGAGAACCATGTGACGCACATCCTGGAGCAGACCTTCGAACTGCATGGGTTCGCACCGATCCACACCCGCGCCGTGGAGACGATGGAATCGCTCACCCGCAAGGGGGAGATCGACAAGGAGGTGTACGTCGTCAACCGGCTGCACGCCGAACCCGGCGAGAAGCCCAACCCCAACGACCACCTCGGGCTGCACTTCGACCTCACCGTGCCATTCGCACGCTACGTTCTGGAGAACTCCGGTCACCTCTCGTTCCCATTTCGCCGCTACCAGATCCAGAAGGTGTGGCGTGGCGAACGCCCCCAGGAGGGTCGGTACCGCGAGTTCACCCAGGCCGACATCGACATCGTCGGCTCCGAGACCCTGGCCGAGCACCACGACATCGAGGCCCCGCTGGTGATGCTCGAGGCCTTGGAGCGGTTGCACACCGAGCTGGGGTTCCCGACCGTGACGATGCACGTCAACAACCGCAAGCTCTCCGAGGGGTTCTACCGCGGCTTGGGCATCGAGGAACCGGCAGCCGTGCTGCAGCGCGTCGACAAGTACGACAAGATCGGTCCGGCAGCCGTCAAGGAGCTGCTCACCGATGAACTCGGCCTGTCCGACGAGGTGGCCGACAAGTGCGTCGCCCTGGCCGGGATCTGCACCTCCGATTCGTCGTTCATCGAGCAGGTGCGTGACTTCGGCGTGCACAACGACATGTTGGAGGAGGGGTTGGACTCCCTGAACCGGGTGGTCGGTGCGGTGAACCGCGAGGTACCCGGCCGCATGGTGGCCGACCTCAAGATCGCCCGCGGCCTGGACTACTACACCGGCACGGTCTACGAGACGATGCTCTCGGGGCACGAGTCGATGGGGTCGGTGTCGTCTGGTGGACGCTACGACTCGTTGGCCTCCGACGGCAAGCACACCTACCCCGGGGTGGGGATCTCACTGGGACTCACCCGGCTGCTCGCCCCGATGATCGGCAAGGGCAGCATCGCCGCGAGCCGCAGCGTACCCAGCGCCGTACTCGTGGCCGTCAACACCGAGGATGATCGAGAGGTCTCCCAGCACATCGCCCGCCAGCTGCGCTCCCGAGGTGTTCCGTGCGAGGTGGCCCCCAAGGCGGACAAGTTCGGCAAGCAGATTCGCTATGCCGACCGTCGCTCGATCCCGTTCGTGTGGTTCCCCGGATCGGTGCACGACGGGGTCCGTGGGGATGACGAGGTGAAGGACATCCGCTCCGGTGAGCAGGTGGTGGCCCGGGCCGATTCGTGGAATCCTCCGGCCGCTGACCTGTGGCCCACCGTCGTCGGCACCTGGTGACGACGACGCAATCCAGGACGACGTCGCACCTGGTGACGACGAATCCGAGACGATGTCGCACCTGGTGACGGCGCGATCCCAGACAGAGTCGTCACGTGATGGCCGGGGCCCAGCGGGTCCCGGCCTCGGTCATCGGTGGGTGTCGCGAGCCGCGCCCAGTGGGGATGGCACTGTCCCCACTGGGCGCGGGGGATGTCTAGGAGGCACCTGCGCCGACCGGGACGCCGTACGCTGTCCCCCGATGGGCGCGGAAGTTGCACCGGTGGATGTACGGCAAGACGTGGAAGACGTGGCCCGCCGTCACCTCACATGACACCGAGTGAGACGGCACCACGGGCGTCCTTGAGATCAACGGCCCCCGCCATACCGGCATGCTCGGAACCATCCTGATCCCCACCTGGCGTACCTGAGGCTGCGCCTGGACCATTCGTGGCCGAGCCGCCATCAGCGACGTGCTCCCCATGGATCGGCGCACCCTGCTCGACGTTCGTGAGCTCCTCATGCCGGTCCCGTGCCGTGGCAGCCATGAGCTTGATGCGGTTGAGCTGGTTCACCTGTGAGGCACCGGGATCGTAGTCGATGGAGGCGACATTGGCGTGTGGGTACTGCCGACGGATCTCACGGAAGATGCCGCGCCCCGTGACGTGGTTGGGCAGGCAGGCAAATGGCTGCACCACGCAGATGTTGGGCACCCCCTCCTCGATCATGTCGATCATCTCGCCCACGAGGTACCAGCCCTCTCCGGACTGGTTGCCCAACTGGACGATCTGCTGAGCCTCCTCGACGATGCGCGAGATGTCGGTGGGCACCTCGAAACGTTGGGAGGTGCCCAGGGCGGCGTCCACCGGCTTCTGGTACTGCTGGAGCACGGCCAGGAACCCCTTCTTGAGGAAGCGCTTCCACTTCTCGGTGCCAAACGTCTTCCAGTTGTAGTCGCCACTGGTGAGGGCGTTGTGCACGAACCACATGAGCCCGGGCAGAACGGCCTCGCACCCCTCGGACTCGATGACCTCGACGATGTGATTGTTGGCATCGGGATGGAACTGCACGAGGATCTCACCCAACACCCCCACTCGCGGTTTGCGTGGCTCGTCACGCAACGGCAGGGCCTCGAAGGCGTCGACGATGCCGCGCACCAGTGCGGAGTAGCTGGTACGTCGTCCCCAGGTGGGGGAGGTGCCGCCGTCCTCGAAGTGCTCCCGACAGATCGTCTGCCACCGTTGCATGAGCTCGTCGGCTGAACCGGGCACGGCCTCGTAGGGGCGAGTGCGCAGGTGGACACGCTGGATGAGGTCGCCCAGGGTGACGGCCTGGGCCATGCGATGGACGAGCGGACCGGTGAGCTTGAACCCGGGGTTGTCCTCCAGACCCTGCAGGCTTGCCGCGATGACGGGGATCTGCCCGAATCCGGCATCCTTGAGGGCCTTGCGCAGCAGGGCGATGTAGTTCGTCGCCCGACACATGCCGCCGGTCTGGGTGAGGAACAGCGAGACGTGGTCCAAGTCGTACCTGCCAGACTTCAACGCCGAGACGAGCTGCCCGATGACGACGATGGCGGGGAAACAGGCATCATTGTTGACCACGGCCAGCCCCCGTTCGATGTCGTCGTGGGACGCCACCTTGAGCACCTCGACCCGGTAGCCGCACGAACGCAACGCCGCCTCGGCGATGGCCGTCTGGTAGGTGGCCAGCTGGGGGACGAGGATGGTGTGGGTCTTGCGCATCTGCTTGGTGAACCGGACCGGGGAGGCCGACACCTGATGGTTCACAACCGGACGATCCTCCTGATTGGCACGCTCCTTGGCAGCGGCCTGCAGGGAACGCACCCGGATGCGTGCCGCGCCGAGGTTGGAGACCTCGTCGATCTTCAACGTCGTGTAGATGCGGTCGTGGGCAGCGAGGATCTCCCGTACCTGATCGGTGGTGATGGCGTCCAGCCCACAACCGAACGAGTTGAGCTGGACGAGTTCCAGGTTGCCCTGGCTGCGCACGAATGCCGCCGCCTGGTAGAGCCGGGAGTGGAACATCCACTGGTCACGCACCCGCAGTGGACGTTCCAGCAGATCGGCTCCCAGATGGGCCACCGAGTCCTCGGTGAGCACCGCCATGCCCAAGGAGTTGACCATCTCGGGGATGCCGTGATGGATCTCGGGATCGACGTGGTAGGGGCGTCCGGCCAGCACGACGCCGGGCACGTCGTGGACGCGCATGTACTCCAGCGCCTCCTCACCCATCCGTCGAATGTCTGCGTGGAAGGCCTCGTCCTCGGCGGTTCCAGCGGCAACGGCGCGCCGGGCCTCCTCCAGGGTGACACCGTCGGAGGCGAAGATCTCGGTGAGACGCTCGGCGAGCTTGTCCTCATTGGCCAGGGACAGGAACGGCGAGATGAGCTCGACACCTTGCTCACGCAGGGAGTCGACATTGGCCCGGATGACCTCGGGGTAGGAGGCGACCACCGGGCAGTTGAAATGCGCATCGGCCTGCTCCACCGAGACCCGCTCGAAGCGGATGCATGGGTCGAAGACCCGCTTGACGCCGCGTTGCACGAGGTCCTCGATGTGGCCATTGGAGAGCTTGGCGGGGTAGCAGATGTTCTCCGAGGCGATCGACTCCATGCCCTTGTCGAACATCTCATGGCTGGACCGCCCCGAGATCATCACCCGATAGCCCAGCGTGGAGAGCACCGTGAACCAGAACGGGTAGTTCTCGTACATGTTGAGCGAACGGGCGATGCCCATGTCGCCACGGTACGCCTTCTTGGCAGTGAGTCGGCGATAGGAGAACAGCCGCTTGTACTTGGCCTCGAAGAGGTTGGGCAGCTCCGACTTGGGGGCTCGCTTGAGTTTGCGATTGTCCACCTGGGCACCACGTTCGCAGCGGTTCCCCGACACGAAGACGCGACCGTCGGAGAAGGTGGAGATGGTGCGCTGGCAGTGGTTCTGGCACAGCATGCAGTCGTCGCGGTGGGTCTCCACGGCGAAACCGTCGAGCTCGCCACGGTCTCGCAGCCCCACACCAGCCGGTTCCCCGGCGTGGAACCGGGCACGTGCCGTGAGGGCAGCTCCGTAGGCACCCATGAGACCGGCCTCGGAGGGACGAACCACCTCCCGTCCGGTGAGCAGTTCGAAGGCACGCAGCACGGCGTCGTTGAGGAAGGTGCCCCCCTGCACGACGACCTTGTCGCCGAGCTGGGCAGGATCGGTGAGCTTGATGACCTTGTACAGCGCATTGCGCACCACGGAGTAGCTCAGTCCGGCGGCAATGTCGGCGGGGGAGGCCCCCTCCTTCTGCGCCTGCTTGACCGAGGAGTTCATGAACACGGTGCAACGACTGCCCAGATCGACCGGGTGCTCGGCGTCCAAGCTCATCGCGGCGAAACTGCGGATGTCGGTGTCCATGCCGGCGGCAAAGGTCTGCAGGAAGGAGCCACACCCCGATGAGCAGGCCTCGTTGACGCTGATGGAGTCGATGACCCCGTCGACGACGCGCAGATATTTCATGTCCTGACCACCGATGTCGATGATCGAGGTCACCCCGGGGCACAGGTGGGCCGCGGCGCGGTAGTGGGCCATCGTCTCGACCTCACCATCGTCGGCGCCCAAGGCTGCCTTGACGAGCCCCTCCCCGTACCCGGTGGTGCAGGTTCGAGCGATGACGGCCCCGGTGGGCAGTTCGTCGTACAGGTCGGCGAGGATACGCACCGCGGCATTGACCGGATCGCCCTCGTTGGAGGCGTAGGAACTCGCGACGATGTTGAGGGAGTCGTCCAGCACGACGGATTTGATCGTCGTCGAGCCGGCGTCCACTCCCAGGAAGAGTTCTCCCTTGGCGTGGCCGATGGGGATGCGTGGCAACTTTGCGCGAGCATGTCGGGCGCGGAAGGACGCCAGCTCCTCCTCGTCGTGGAAGAGCGGGGGCATGGACTGGTTGACGCCGGTGGCGGCTCGGCTGTGTCGGGCGACCCGTGCCAGCTCGTCAATCCCGATGGGGGTGCCGTGCGCGGTGAGAGCCGCTCCCATGGCAACGTAGAGCTGGGCACGCTCCGGGGTGACGAACTCGTCGACCTTGCCGTCGAGGATCGTGGTAAAGGCATGTCGCAGACTCGGCATGAAGTGCAGCGGACCACCGAGGAAGACGACCTGCCCCCGGATCGGACGGCCGCAGGCCAGACCTGCGATGCACTGGGTGGCCACCGCCTGCATGACCGAGGCGGCAAGATCCTCGTGCTGGGCACCGTCGTTGATGAGCGGTTGCAGGTCCGACTTGGCGAACACGCCACATCGCGAGGCGATGGGGTACGTCATCGACGCGTTCATCGCCAGTTCGTTGAGCCCTGGGGCGTCGGTGTGCAGCAGGGTGGCCATCTGGTCGATGAACGCACCGGTTCCGCCGGCGCACGAGCCGTTCATGCGCTGTTCCGGTACCGGTTTGAGGTAGGTGATCTTGGCGTCCTCACCACCGAGCTCCAGCAGGACGTCGGCATCGGGGTTCCAGTGCTGCACCGCAGCGGTCTCGGCCATGACCTCCTGGATGAACGGGATTCCCAGAGCATCGGCAGTGCCCAGTCCGGCCGATCCCGTCACCGATGCGATGACGCGGCGTGCGGGCAGGGCCTCAGCGGCATCGGCGAGCAGGCTGGCAAGCGCACCGGTGATGTCAGCTCGATGTCGGCGATAGTCCTCGAAGAGGATCGGGGCGTCCGCGCCCGGATCGCCGTCGAAAACCACAGCCTTGATCGTCGTCGAACCGACGTCGAGCCCCATCCGCATGACCTGTGCGTCCATGTGTCCATTTCAACACCATGGAAATTGATCTGCACAATTACACACCGAATCCCGGCGAGAAAAATCCGAGATTAGGCTGAGGGGTATGTCATCGGCATCTGCTCGCAGCACTGGCACGTCGGATCATCTGCCAGCTGGGCCACGACGAGGCCCCCGCACCGATGCTGGAGCGGCACGCTCGGCAATCCTCACCGCGGCACGCAGCCTCTTTCAGCAGATGGACTACCAGTCGGTGAGCATGCGAGCCATCGCCCGCACGGCCGGGGTGGACACCTCGTTGGTGAGCTACTACTTCGGCACCAAGCAGGAGCTCTACCTGCAGACGATCTCGCTGCCCAGCGGTCCGCATCGCATCATTGCCGAGGCCTGTGCGTCGTCGAGCATCGACGAGCTGGGGGAGACACTGGTACGTTCCTTCCTCACCGCCTGGCCCGGGCAGGGCACGGCGGATCAGGACGACCGGACAGCAGGAAACTCGATGCAGGGCATGACCCAGGCACTGCTGCAGGAACCCGATGCGTTCCACAATCTGCACGACTTCTACCAGCACATGATCGTCGAACCGGTTGCCCATCTGCTGGGTACGCGTTTCGACGAGCAGGAGGCCGAGGTGCGAGCCGCCCTGGCGGTCACCCAGCTGCTGGGAATCTTCATCACCCGCACCATCGTGGGACTCGACGCCCTGCGCCACCTGCCTGACGACGAACTCATCGCCCGGGAGGCCCCAACCCTCCAGACGATTCTCACCGGATCGCTCCCCTCATCGGCCCCGATCGACGACGTCTGGAAGGACAACCCCGGCCCGGCAAACACCGTGCCCCGTGGCCGCACCCCATGAATCCGGACTAGGCTGGGGTGCCAAAGACCGACAGGACGCACCGCTGCACACCTGAAGACACATGTGGGAGAGTTCCAAATGACGATTGCCATCAAACTCGGCTTCCTCGATGACGCGCCGATTGTCGGCGATGACGGACAACTGACCAAGCATGGTTCGGGATCCAACATCGTCGAACGACTGATGAAGATGTACCCCCATGCCGTCATCGTGGGACACGAGAACAAGGACTGCCCGGACTTCCGACTGCGTACCCTGGACAATCTCGACGTCAAGTCGACCCTGCTCATCAATCTCGACGTCATCGACTCGGTCGGCGCCTTCCAGGTGATGCACCGCGAGGGACTCGAACCCAAGATCATGAACTTCCAGTGGCTGCCGCCGTCGCACTACCACCACAAGGTGAACTTCGCAGCGATGGGTATGTCGTACGCGCTCTTCCCCACCCTGTGCGCGGGGGAGCGCACGGCTGGTGAGGTCGTCGAACTGGCACGGCGATGGATGATCCCACCGCTGGCCCACCAGTGCCGTGTCGCCTGGGTGCAGCCCGGTATCCGTGACGACCTCCTGCGCGAGCACGTGGATCCGGAGGTCCCGACCGTCCTTTACCCGTCGATCCACCTCAACGACAACAAGCAGCCCAAGGTCTTCCTCGACATCGTCTCCGAGGTCGCCGAGCACATGCCGCTGCAGATGGAGGCCCGGCTGGGACAGCGTGACCTGGCCAGCGTCCTGGCCATGAAGATGAGCTCACCGACCTGGGCCCAGGTCGGTCCGCTCTTCGGCGAGCGCGAGGAGTACTGGGAGGCGTTGGCACGTACGACGGCCTTCCTGGCCACCGCGAAGGACGAGGCATACGGGTTCGAGTACATGGAGGCACTGCTGGCCGGCGTCGTCGGCGTGCTGCCGCGCGCCAAGTGGAGCCGCGACATCGTCCCGGAGACCTACCCCTATCTCTACGACAACTCGCGTCATGCCGTCGCCCTGCTCGAGGAGGTGCTCACCGATCCCAAGGCGGCCCGGGCGAAGATCGACGAGTCGGCTGGTGGACCGATCAGCGAATGGATCCTCGGGCACCATCGCCGTTCCGGCGGCAATGAGGCCATCGCCAACCAGATCAGCGACTGGTTCCCGGAGATCTCGGCCGACTGAGAGTACGCGACGCTCATTCCCCACGCCACGTGAACTCCCGTGATGCGGTGCGGTGGCGTGGGGGATAGTGTGGTGCCTGGTCTGCACCGTCTATGCATGGCCCACCACACAATGGAAGGATGAATCCCGTGCTGCGAACCCACGACGCCGGAAGCCTGCGCGCCAGCGACATCGGCGAGGAGGTGACTCTCGCCGGATGGGTCGGTCATCGACGCGACCATGGCGGCGTGGCCTTCATCGACCTGCGTGACGCCTCGGGGCTTGCCCAGGTCGTCATCCGCGACGAGATCCTCGACTCCTCAGGTGCCCATGACCTGCGCAACGAGTTCTGCATCCGCGTCACCGGCGTCGTCGAGGCACGTCCGGAGGGCAATGCGAACCCGAACCTGCCGTCGGGTGAGATCGAGGTGAACATCTCCACCCTCGAGGTGCTCAACCCGTCGGCACCCCTGCCGTTCCAGATCGACGAGCACATCAACGTCGGTGAGGACGCCCGTCTCAAGTATCGTTACCTCGACCTGCGTCGTCCACGTCAGCACGAGGCCCTGGTGCTGCGCTCCAAGGTGACGCACAAGATTCGCGAGGTGCTGGACCGCCACGACTTCTACGACATCGAGACACCGACCCTCACCCGCTCCACCCCGGAGGGGGCTCGTGACTTCCTGGTACCGGCCCGTCTGGCCCCGGGCAGCTGGTACGCCCTGCCACAGAGCCCCCAGCTGTTCAAGCAGCTGCTCATGGTCTCCGGCATGGAGCGTTACTACCAGATCGCGCGATGCTACCGTGACGAGGACTTCCGTGCCGATCGCCAGCCCGAGTTCACCCAGCTCGACGTCGAGATGAGTTTCGTCGACCAGGACGACGTCATTGCCCTGGCCGAGGAGGTCATGGGGGAGTGCTGGAAGCTCATCGGAGTGGACATTCAGGCCCCGCTGCAGCGCATCACCTGGCACGACGCCATGAACCGTTTCGGCTCCGACAAGCCCGACCTGCGATTCGGCAACGAGATCACCGAGGTCACCGACTTCTTCGCCGACACCCCGTTCCGGGTGTTCCAGGCAGCCTACGTCGGTGCCGTCGTCATGCCGGGCGGTGCCTCCCAGCCACGTCGCCAGTTCGACGCCTGGCAGGAGTGGGCCCGTACCCGCGGCGCCAAGGGTCTTGCCTACATCACGGTGGCCGAGGACGGCACACTGGGTGGCCCGGTCGCCAAGAACATCTCCGAGGCCGAGAAGGCCGGAATCGCACGGAAGGTCGGGGCCAACCCCGGAGACGCGATCTTCTTCGCCGCCGGTGCCCGTACCGCCTCCCAGGAACTGCTCGGCGCAGCCCGCTTGGAGATCGGCAAGCGCTGTCACCTCTACGAACCGGGTGACTGGGCGTTCTGCTGGGTCGTCGACGCCCCACTGTTCAAGTCGACCAAGGAGGCCGAGAGCTCGGGCGACGTGGCCGTCGGCGACGGGGCATGGACCGCGGTGCACCACGCCTTCACCAGCCCCACCCCCGGCTGCATCGACACCTTCGACACCGATCCGGGATCGGCCCTGGCCTATGCCTACGACTTCGTCTGCAACGGCAACGAGGTCGGCGGTGGCTCCATCCGTATCCACCGCCGTGACATCCAGGAACGGGTGTTCAAGGTCATGGGCATCAACGCCGAGCAGGCCCAGGAGAAGTTCGGCTTCCTGCTGGACGCCTTCAAGTTCGGCGCCCCGCCACACGGCGGCATCGCCTTCGGACTGGACCGTCTGGTCATGCTCCTGGGAGGATTCGACTCCATCCGCGACGTCATCGCCTTCCCCAAGACGGGCAACGGCTTCGACCCGCTCACCGAGGCTCCCGCCCCCATCACCCCGCAGCAGCGTCGTGAGGCCGGTGTGGATGCCAAACCCGCCAAGAAGAAGGATGCCGAGGCGAAGGACGCAGCGTCCGCGAAGTGATCGCAGACGTGGGTTGAGCACGTCCGCACCCGGTGGGTCATCCCCGTTGGGGACAGCCGACCCCGACGAGGCTGACCGTTCGGCCCCGCACCCACGGTGTTCTGCCAGCAGAGTCACCGGATGCGGGGCCACGACTGCATGACCTCGCTAGGGTGGGGACGTGGCATTCTCCTGGATCGAACTCGACGGCGTCCTCAACATGCGCGACCTGGCGGGCACCCGGTTGGCCGGTGGGGATCGGATCGCGCCGCATCGGCTGGTGCGCTCCGACAACCTCAACTTCCTCACCGACCACGACGTCGCGGTGCTCATCGAGCAGATCGGGGTGGTCGACGTCGTCGACCTACGATCGTGCTACGAATGCCAACGCATCGGGGTGAGCCCGCTGGAGGACGACCCACGAGTGCGAATGCATCACGGGTCGCTGTACCCCGAGACCGATCCGAGCAGTGACGTGCCGCCGTGGAAGGCCTCGGTGGATGCCATCGGCTCCGCCAATCGCAACGACGAGCTGGCCCAGCACTATCTCAATTACCTGCGCTGGAGCCCCGAGGTCGTCGTCGGTCACCTGCGCGTCATCGCATCCAGTCCAGGTGCCACCGTGGTCCACTGTGCGGCCGGAAAGGATCGTACCGGGACGATCATCGGGTTGCTGCTGTGCGCCCTGGGTGCCGACGAGCAGGACATCATCGACGACTACGCGGCCAGCGGGCAGCGTCTGAGCCAGATCGTCGCCCGACTGGGGGAGGCTGCCAGTGCAGGAGCTGCCACCCACGGGGCATATGACACCCCCGACCAGTCCACACCGCCAGAGGTCATGGCCCGGTTCCTCGAGCTGCTCGGCGGCCAGCAGGGTGCTCTCGACCTGCTGGGTTCCCACGGATGGACCGCGGCCGATCACGAGCAGCTGCGCCGAACCCTCACCAGCCCCCACACCACGGTGGGCAGTCGTGACGGTGCGTCTGCTCGCCATCCGGGCGACGGTGGGCGTGTTCCTATCGCCGGGAACGTCCCCACCACCGGCCAGCAACCCCCTGCCGAATCCACGACCCAGGACCACGAGCTGTGAGCACCGACCTCTTCGGAAACCCGGATCCGCGCGACCAACCGACCCCCGCCACCACGGGAGGGTCGCTGGACGCCGTCAATCCCGATGCCCCGCTGGCAGTGCGGTTGCGTCCCCGCACGGTGGACGAGATCGTCGGTCAGCAGCACCTGCTCACCCCCGGCTCCCCACTGCGTCGTCTGGCCGAGGGAACGGCCGCGATGAGTGTCTTCCTGTGGGGGCCACCCGGGGTCGGCAAGACGACGATCGCCTCGGTGGTCTCGCACTCCACCAATCGCCGGTTCGTCGAGATCTCCGCGGTGACGGCTGGCGTCAAGGACGTGCGCCGTGAGCTGGACGTTGCGCGCCGGAAACTCGTCAACGGGCGGCCCACCGTGCTCTTCGTCGACGAGGTGCACCGGTTCTCCAAGGCCCAGCAGGACGTCCTGCTCCCAGCAGTGGAGAACCGCATCGTCACCCTCATCGCCGCCACCACCGAGAACCCGTCGTTCTCGGTCATCTCGCCGTTGCTCAGCCGGTCCCTGCTGCTCACCCTGAAACCCCTGAGCACCGAGGACATCTCCCGCCTCATCGACCGAGCCCTGAATGACGAGCGCGGCCTGTGCACCCCCGACGGGGGCGGTTACACCTTGGCCGAGGATGCTCGGGCCGATCTGCTGCAGCTCTCGGGTGGGGACGCCCGCCGCGTCCTCACCTATCTGGAGGAGTCCGCTGCCGGGGCCGACTCCGCACACACGACGACCATCACCTCCGAGCTGCTCACCACTGCCGTGGACCGGGCCGCGGTGCGCTACGACAAGGGTGGTGACCAGCACTACGACGTCATCAGCGCCTTCATCAAGTCGGTGCGTGGCTCCGACGTCGACGCTGCCCTGCACTACCTGGCACGCATGATCGAGGCGGGGGAGGACCCCCGATTCATTGCTCGGCGGCTCGTCATCCTGGCCTCCGAGGACATCGGCATGGCGGCTCCCAGCGTGTTGCAGACCTGTGTGGCGGCGGCGCAGGCGGTCCAGCTCATCGGTATGCCCGAGGCTCGTCTCAACCTGGCCCAGGCCACCATCGCTGCTGCGACCGCGCCCAAGTCCAACGCCGTCATCACGGCGATCGACTCCGCCCTGGCCGACGTGCGCGCTGGCAAGGGAGGACCGGTGCCACCGCATCTGCGCGATGCCCACTACTCCTCGGCAGCAGACCTGGGCCACGGCATCGGCTACAAATATGCCCACAACTTCCCCCAGGGAGTGGCCCCGCAGCAGTACCTGCCCGAAGACCTGGCCGAGGTGCGCTACTACCAGCCCACCGATCACGGCAATGAACGCAACATCGCGGGATTGTTGCCCGGACTACGGGAGCTGCTGGGGCGGGAAGCCACCAACCAGCGCCGGTCCGAGGGCAACGGACCGAATCGGTGATCGGGTCGGCCCAGGGAATCACACACCTGGGGGAATCACACAACTGACCTGTGGCAGGCCATGGGCCTACAGCTGCAAGGCCCCGAGACATCAGGCATGCCCTCTCATGGACACTGGCGAAACGACATTGGCGTCGCAAGGCCCCGTGAGACACGCCCGATCGCCACAGCACCATTCTCCAATCACCACAGGCACCATCCCCGATCACCACCGACACCCTCCTCATCCCAGGCCCCGCACTGCTCACTGAAGCGGGATGGCAACCGCCATCAGCCAACACGTGACCACTAGGCTGTGGTAATCGTGGTTGCAAACCGGATGTGGGGAGCATCCAGTTGCAGGACCGTTCCGAACAAACGAAAAAGCCAGGAGGACATCGTGAGCATCGGAAACATTGCCGCACTCATTGCCGCGACTGCCGCCGTCGTCCTCGTGGCACTGCTTGCCGTCCCCATCGTCAAGCTCGGTCACGTCATGGACGAGATCACCTCCAGCGTGCGCGATGTCGACCGGTCCGCCCTGGAGATCCTCGAGGAACTGCGCCAGACGGTCATCACGACCAATGAGGAGATCTCGCGCATCGGTGACGTCACCGAGAACGTCAACCGCATGAGTGAGCACGCCGCCAATGCCACCCAGCACGCCAGTGACGTGGGCCGGGTCGTGGCCACCGTGGTCGGCGCACCAGCTCGGGCCACCTCACGCATGCGCACCGCCATGCACCGGCATCGCAGGCCCAAGGCGGTGGCTGCCATCGAGGCACCGACCCGGCACCAGGCCGCGCAGGATGCGCGCGAGGCGGCATCCCGCCGCGGCGAGCCACAGTCCCCCCGCGAGGACGAACCGACCAAGCGTGGGACAGGGCCGGCCCCCATCACTGCGGAGCCCCTTGCCACCGACGAGTCCTGACTCGTGGCCAACGACGACGCACCGCCCAAATTCTCCACACCGTGTTCCGCCCAGGTTGATCGGCTCGGGCTGATCGGCAGGTACGAGGAACCGCATCAGCAGCCCACCTGAATCGCACCTGCCCCGCCCCGACACCTGATTCAGCCGCGACGAGGATTCGCTGCCCCTGATCCCTCGGCCCGGGGCTCACCGGAGCTGCCGGAGTCAACAACCGCAACAGCACCCCTGACCTGCTCAGCACGGGCTCACCTCTGGCGAACACCCCATCGCGACGAAACGGGTAGGGTTGTCCAGTGCACGGCCGTACATCACGTCGCCAGCCGACCACCATCGACAAGGAACAAGCATGAGAACTGCGGAGATCGGACAGCGTTTCCTCACCTTCTTCGAGGAAAGGGGACATGACGTCGTCCCCAGTGCGTCGCTGCTCTACAACGATCCGACCCTGCTGTTCGTCAACGCCGGCATGGTGCCGTTCAAGAATTACCTCATGGGGGTCGAGCCCGCCCCGTGGCAGCGCGCCACGAGCATCCAGAAGTGTGTACGCACCCTCGACATCGACGAGGTGGGGCGAACGACGCGCCATGGGACGTTCTTCCAGATGCTGGGCAACTTCTCGTTCGGCGACTACTTCAAGACCGACGCCATCGAATGGGCCTGGGAACTGGTGACTGGCCCGATCTCCGAGGGCGGTCTGGGATTCGACCCGGCGAAGATCTGGGTGACGGTGCTCGGCCCCGGCTTCCACCCCGACTATCCCGACGGTGACGTCGAGGCCCGACAGACCTGGCTCAAGGTGGGGGTGCCCGCCGAGCACATCCAAGGTCGGTCCCTGGCAGACAACTACTGGCACATGGGCGTTCCCGGCCCGGGTGGCCCATGCTCGGAGATCTACGTCGACCGTGGGCCGCAGTTCGGTCCGGACGGCGGGCCCGAGGCCGACGAGGATCGCTACCTGGAGATCTGGAACCTCGTCTTCGAGACCGAGGACCTGTCTACCGTGCGTTCCAAGACCGACTTCGACATCACCGGTCCACTGGCCAGACGCAACATCGACACCGGCGCAGGCCTGGAGCGCATCGCCTACCTCCAGCAGGGCGTCAACAACATGTATGAGACCGACCAGGTGTTCCCGGTCATCGAGCGGGCGGCCCAATTGTCGGGCAAGAGGTACGGCCTCAACCCCGACGACGACATTCGGCTGCGCATCGTCGCCGACCACGTGCGATCCAGCCTCATGCTCATGACCGACGGCGTCACCCCCGGCAATGAGGCGCGCGGCTACGTCCTGCGTCGTCTGCTGCGCCGCGCGGTGCGCTCCATGCGGCTGCTCGGGGTGGACGCGCCCGTGCTGCCCGAGCTGCTGCCGATCTCGCGAGACCTCATGAAGGATTCCTTCCCCGAGGTGCTCACCCAGTGGGATCGCGTCATCGACGCCGCCACCGCCGAGGAACAGACCTTCCGACGCACCCTGAGCGCCGGAACCACGCTGCTCGACACCGCCGTGGCCCAGACCAAGGAGTCCGGCTCCACGGTGCTGCCGGGGGAGAAGGCCTTCCAGCTGCACGACACCTATGGTTTCCCCATCGACCTCACCCTGGAGATGGCCGCCGAGCAGGGACTCACCGTGGATCGTGACGCCTTCACCCGGCTCATGGCCGAGCAGCGGTCCCGTGCCAAGGCCGACGCCAAGGCCAGGAAGGGCATGCTCACCGACCCGGAGGCCTATGCCACCATCCGGGCCCAGGGCGAGACGCCATTTTTGGGATACGACGAACTCACCGTGCCCACGACGGTGGTCGGCATCATCGCCGACGGCCGCTCCGTGCTCCATGCCACTGCCGGCTCGATGGTCGAGATTGCCCTGGCGCAGACCCCGTTCTATGCCGAGATGGGTGGTCAGGACTCCGACACCGGCATCATCCGCGCCAACGGCTTCGATCTCGAGGTACTTGACGTGCAGGCCCCGGTGCCCGGTCTCATCGTCCACAAGGTGCAGCTTGACGGTGATCTGGCGGTGGGTGACGAGGTGAGTGCCCAGGTGGATCCGGCGGCGCGCTTCGAGGCGTGCAAGGCTCACACCGCCACTCACGTGCTGCACGCCGCGCTGCGTGAGCTCGTCGGCCCCAGCGCCACCCAGGCCGGTTCCTACAACAAGCCGGGGTACCTGCGCTTCGATTTCACCGCCACCAAGGGACTGTCCGAGCAGCTGCGTTCCGAGATCGAGCAGCGTTGCAACGAGGCCATCCACGACGACTTCGAGGTCACCGACTCCCGGATGCCTCTGGAGGAGGCTCGGGCGATGGGCGCCATGGCCATGTTCGGCGAGAAGTACCCGCCGATCGTCCGTGTCGTCGAGCTCAATGGAGCGTGGTCGCGCGAGCTGTGTGGTGGCACCCATGTGCCCTCCACCGGACGTATCGGCATGCTCGACCTGCTCACCGAGCAGTCCGTCGGTTCGGGGACCCGCCGGGTGGAGGCTCTGGTGTCCACCGATGCCTTCTCGCACCTGGCTGCCGAGCGGGCCCTGGTCAACGAGCTCACGACCATGCTCAAGGTGCAGCCCGACCAACTTGCCGAACGCGTGGGCAAGCTCGCCGCCGACCTCAAGGACGCCGAGCGCCGCCTGGCCCAGGCCCGTACCAAGGAACTCTTCGCCCAGGTGGACCAGATCGTCGAGACGATGGCTCCAGCCGGAAAATTCGATCTCGTCAGCGCCAAGGTTCCCGGTGTCACCGGCGGTGATCTGCGCTCCCTGGCCACCCAGATCCGCTCCAAGATCGCCGAACGCCCGGCCGTCGTCGTCCTCATCGGTGGCACCGACGACAAGCCGGCCATGATCGTGGCCACCACCGAGTCGGCCCGTGCTGCCGGTGCGAAGGCCGGGGCACTCATCAAGGTGGGCATCTCCCGACTGGACGGTCGAGGCGGCGGCAAGGACGACATGGCCCAGGGGGCCGGCTCCAACGCCTCGGGTGTTGACGATGCGCTGTCCACCGTCGCCTCCGAGCTCTCGGCGTTGTGAGACCCTTGTTTGTGTCGCCCATGAGCATGTCGAGAGGTCGATGATCGTGTCGGAGGAACCAGTGACGACGCCCAGGGGATCGACGCTGGGAGTGCGGGTCGCCGTGGACTGGGGCAAGGCCCGTATCGGGGTGGCTGCCTGTGACCGGGAGGGTATCCTTGCCTACCCGGTGGAGACGGTGTCGGCCAAGGACCAGCCGATTCGCCGGCTCAGCCAGATCGTCGCCGAGTACGAGCCCGTCGAGGTGGTCATGGGCCTGCCGGTGGCACTCAACGGCACCGAGCAGATTGCCGCCCGTGACGTGCGGGCGGCCGGACGAGACCTGCAGCAGGCCATCGCCCCGATCCCGATACGGTATGTCGACGAGCGCATGACGACACGTACGGCTTCCCGTGCGCTGCACGAGACGGGACGCAACACACGCAAGCAGCGCTCGGTCATCGATCAGGCAGCTGCCGTCGCCATACTGGAACAGGTACTGGAACAAGCCCGTCGCGGTGAACTCCCAACCGTCCCCGAGCAAGGAGATCAACAGTGAGTCGAAACTCCTCCGACGACGACCCCGGCTTCTGGTACCACTTCCGCAGTGCCTTCGCCGTCATCCTCTCCTTCGCCATCATCCTCGGCGGTATCGGCTACGTGGGCAAGAAGGCCTACGACACCTACATCTCCTTCGCCTACGCCGATGACTACCAGGGCGCTGGCGAGGAGGAACTGTCGGTGCGCATCCCCACGGGTGCCTCCGTCAACGAGGTGGGTGAGATCCTCGTCGAGGAGGACGTCGTGAAATCCGAGAAGGCGTTCAAGGAGGCCGTCCGTGACGCCCCCAACGAGGTGACGATCCAGGCCGGACAGTACCCGCTCAAGAAGCACATGAGCGCCGCCAAGGCCGTGCAGGTTCTCGCAGACCCCGACAACATCCGGCATGCACGCGTCACCCTCACCGAGGGGCTGACGATGGATGAGCAGTTCGACCTGCTCGCCAAGGCCAGCGACCTACCACGCAAGGACTTCGAGACCGCCGCCACCAAGAACGCCGACAAGCTCAACCTGCCCAGTTGGGCGAAGAACCGGCCGGAGGGATTCCTCTTCCCCGACACCTACGAGATTGCCGACAACCCCACGGCAGGTGACATCCTCCGCAACCAGACCAAGCAGTTCACCAAGGTCTCCGACACCCTGAACTTCAGCGGGCAGGCCCAGAACATCAAGCAGGATCCCTACAGCGCCCTCACCGTCGCCTCGATCCTCGAGAAGGAGGCCAAGAGCCCCAAGGACATGAAGATGGTTTCCGGCATCATCTACAACCGACTGTCCAAGGGCATGCCGCTGCAGTCCGACGCAACAGTGCTCTACGCCAACCATGCCAAGGGCAAACTCACCACGACCGACAAGCAGCGGACCATTGATTCACCGTACAACACCTACAAGGTGAAGGGGCTTCCTCCCGGCCCCATCTCGAACCCGGGATCAGAGGCCATGGAGGCAGCCGTGACACCGACGAAGTCCGACTACTTGTTCTGGGTGGTCACCGATCCGGACAAGGGCACGACGGCCTATGCCAAGACTGCCGAGGAGCACCAGGCCAATGTCGCGAAGTTCCAGCAGTGGTGCCAAGATCACAAGGGCAAGTGCTGACCGGTGAGTTCTCGGCACTGTGCAGTGATCGGCCATCCGATCGCCCACTCCCTCTCACCGGCCATGCACCGGGCTGCCTATCGCGATCTGGGGCTTGACTGGAGGTTCGACGCAGTCGACGTCGCTCGTGACGGGCTTACCAACTTCGTGGCTGGGCTGGACGAGTCCTGGCGGGGGCTCGCCGTGACGATGCCACACAAGCAGGAACTGGCTGGGCTGGGGGAGCCCGATGAGTTGGTTCGTCTGCTCGGTGTGGCCAACACCTGGGTGCGTACCACCTCAGGCCCGGTGGTACGCAACACCGATGCACCCGGGGTCTGTGATGTCCTGCGCCAGGCTGGAGTACACCAGGTCAGCAGCGTGACGGTGCTGGGTGCCGGGGCCACGGCACGTTCGGTGCTGGCTGGGGCGACGCGTCTGGGAGCGCGGAGTGCAACCATCGTGTCCCGCAGCCGCGTCCGGTCCCAGCAGACCCTGGCGCTGGCGTCTGCACTCGGTGTGACTGCACACTGGCAGCCGTTGGATGAGTCGCTGGCACCTGCCGACCTGCTCGTCTCGACGCTTCCGGCACAGGCTTTTGACCAGGAAGGGCGCCCCACCGACATGGCGTTGCATGCGTCACAGGCCGTGACATGTGCCCCGGTGGTCTTCGACGTCGTCTACGACCCGTGGCCACCCGTGCTGCTCGGCCTGGCACGGCAGGAGAACAAGGTGTGCATCGACGGCCTCGATCTGCTGGCTGCCCAGGGCAGGAGGCAGGTGGAGATCATGACCGGCCAGCACGTGGCGATGACGACCATGCGCCAGGCGGCACGAACCGAACTGGCCAGACGACTGACGAAACGATCGGAAGAACGATGCTGAGGTATCTCACGGCGGGGGAGTCACATGGGCCGGCTCTCGTGGCCACCATCGAGGGACTCCCCGCCCAGGTTCGGATCACCACGGACGACATTGCCCATGAGCTGCGTCGCAGACGACTGGGTGTTGGACGGGGTGCCCGGATGGGTTTCGAGACCGACAAGGTGGAACTGCTGGGTGGGGTGCGGCATGGGCGTACCCTCGGCTCACCGGTCGCGCTGCGCATCGCCAACGCCGAATGGCCCAGGTGGCGCACCGTCATGGCAGCCGATCCCGTGGATCCCGACGACCTGAGCGATCAGGCCCGTGCAACGCCACTCACCCGTCCTCGCCCCGGACACGCCGATCTGGTGGGGATGCAGAAGTATGACTTCGACGAGGCCCGGCCGATCCTGGAACGCGCCTCGGCACGCGAGACGGCGGCACGGGTGGGCATCGCAGCCGTGGCCAAGGCATTCCTGGCCCAGTCGGTGGGGGTGCAGATCCTCTCCCACGTCGTCGGGATCGGACCTGCCCATGTGCCGGACGGCATCAGTCCTGCCCCCGATGATCTGGAGCGTATCGATTCCGATCCGGTGCGATGTGCCGATCCGTCCACCTCGGCACGCATGGTCGCCCAGATCGATGCCTGCCACAAGGACGGTGACACCCTGGGCGGGGTCGTCGAGGTGCTGGCCCACGGCATGCCGGTCGGACTCGGGTCACACACCCAGTGGGACAGACGTCTGGACGCACGCCTCGCCGCTGCCCTCATGAGCATCCCGGCGATCAAGGCCGTCGAGGTGGGTGATGGACTGTCCCTGGCCCAGATGAGGGGTTCCACAGCCCACGACGAGATCGCACCAGCCCAGCAGGCGAGCAACGCCACGCGAGGGGTCCGGCGGCTGAGCAACCACTGTGGGGGCATTGAGGGCGGTATGAGTACCGGCCAGGTGCTGCGGGTACGTGCAGCCATGAAACCGATTGCCACAGTTCCCCGAGCGCTGCGCACCATCGACACCACCACTGGTGAACCAGCTCTGGCCCATCATCAACGTTCCGACGTGTGTGCCGTTCCTGCTGCTGGTGTCATTGGTGAGGCAATGGTGGCCCTGGTGCTCGCCGACGCCGTCCTGGAGAAGTTCGGGGGTGACAGCGTGGCCGAGACGACCCGCAACCACGAGGCTCATCTGGCCCGACTCGCCGAACGTGGATGGCTGGTGAGCCGATGACACGCCGAGTCATTGCCCTCATCGGTGCCCCCGGGGCCGGCAAGACGACGACCGGCCAGGGCCTGGCAGCTCGTCTGGGATGTGAGTTCGTCGACGTCGACCAGCTCATCGAGTCCCAGGAGGGCCGCACGATTCCCGAGATCTTCCTGCAGCAGGGTGAGGAGTTCTTCCGTTCCAGGGAGCAGGAGATGACCCTCACTGCCCTCGGTGACGGCGACGGACCGCACTCAGACGACATGTCTGCACGCTCTGCCTGCAACAGCGACGCCACCCGGGTCGTTGCCCTGGGCGGAGGAGGGCCACTCAACGCGGCCATCGCGGCCCGTCTGGAGCAGGTGTACACGGTCTGGCTCAGCGTCAGTGCCCGCACCGCGTCAAGTCGAGTCGGACTCAACGACACCACTCGACCGCTGCTGCTGGGCAATGTCCATTCCCAGCTGGTGAGGATGATGGCGCAGCGTCGTCCGGCCTATCAGCGCCCAGCAGATCTCGTCGTCGCGGCCGACGAGCTGTCCGTCGAGGAGGTCGTCGACGTCATCATGCAGGCCCTGGAAAACTGATGGACGCAGCGAATGTCGATGACCGGAAACATTGACGAGCCCAGAGTGCTGGCACAGCTTTGTCTGAGGTGGTGACGATGGATCGAATCACGGTGAACACCGAGCGTCCCTATGACGTCGTCGTCGGCGCCGGGGCGAGCCAACTCCTGTCAGATGTCACCGCAGACCGTCGGGTGGCGCTCATCCATCCAGCAAGCTTGGCGGAGCAGGCCCGAGAGCTGAATGCGCTGCCCACCGATTCCGTCGAGATCATCGTCCCGGACGCGGAGCAGGCCAAGACGCCTGAGTGCCTGCTCACCTGTTGGCAGCGCCTGGCCGAGGCAGGATTCACCCGCGACGACCTGGTCGTGAGCCTCGGGGGAGGGGCGACGACCGATCTGGCTGGTCTCGTCGCCGCCACCTGGCTGCGCGGGGTGGACGTCGTCCATCTGCCGACGACGGTGCTGGCCATGGCGGACGCCGCCATCGGCGGCAAGACGGGGATCAATCTGGTGTCCGGGAAGAATCTCGTCGGGGCGTTCCACCAGCCGCTGGCCGTACTGTGCGACACCGACCTGTTGGGCAGCCTCGACGGACGTGAGGTGCGCTCCGGACTCGCCGAGATCGTCAAGTGCGGTTTCATTGCCGATTCGAGCATCCTCGAATGCATCCGCGCCGCACCACAGGCAGTGCTCGGCACCGGCAGCGAGCAGTTTCGCACCGTGCTCGAGGCAGCGGTGCGTGTCAAGGCGGCGGTGGTGGCTTCCGACCCGCACGAGCAGACCTCGCATGGTGATGACGTGGGACGAGAACGTCTCAACTACGGGCACACCCTGGGGCATGCGGTCGAGGCCCACGAGCGCTTCACCTGGCGGCATGGCGAGGCCGACGCGGTCGGCATGATCTTCGCCGCCGAGCTGTCGCACAGGTGTCTGGGACTGTCGGAGGATGTCGTGTCGCTCACTCGGAGCATTCTGTCGGACCTTGGGCTGCCGGTGAGCTTCGACGACGTTGCCTGGTCCGATCTGCGTGCCACGATGGCCCTGGACAAGAAAACCCGGATGGATCCGACAACTGGGCGACGGGTGCTGCGCTTCGTCGGCATCCGTGCCCCCGGGTCGGTCGCGATGATCGTCGATCCCGACGAGGACGCCCTGGCCGAGTGTTACCGGAGCCTGCGAGCCGACTGATCCGAGACACTCGGGTCGCCGAGGCACTTGGGTCGGTGCCGCAACTCGGGGCGAATCCGTATTCCATCGTCACCCACGTCCGGGGCCGGAGACCCATATTCCGACCCGAGCTGTGGCTGGTCAGCCCCCGTGACTGCCGACATGGCGGGGCGTCATCGCCCGGCCTGGTGCACGGACTCTCGCCGGCTCACCTCTCGGAGACCCCGGACACCCCGAGTGACCTCACGGTGCGGGACACCTGCCTCCTGGTCTCCTTGAGCCGAGCCCGGTTTCCCCTGCCCGACGAGAGTTCGGCATTGACGGCATGGATCCGAATCGGCCCCTCGGACGGTGAACCGATGTAGACCGGGATGTACTCGGCCCTGGACAGGGATGCCTTCCCCGATCTCACGTCAAAGGTGACCCGCCCGACGACACCTTCATGGGTGCGGGGCATGCTGGAGGGCTGATTGCCCACGAGATTGCCCAGTCCGTAGATGACAAGTTTTCCGTTGACCTTGGCCCACGGCTGCACGACGTGACTGTGATGGCAGTAGACCATGTCGACGTCGGGGGAGGCGGTGAGACGCGTAGCCAGCTGGATCTGTTCCTTGGTGGGTTCCTGCTGGTACTCCTCGCCGGTGTGTGCCGCGACGATGACGACGTCGGCGCCGGCCCTCCGCGCTGCTGCGGCGCGGGCGAGGAGATGATCGGCCCGGGCATCGCTCCAGGCCCATGACTTGTCCTTGGGGACGCTCTGCCCATTGAGCCCGTAGGCACCCGAGACGAGCCCGAGTTTCAATCCGTTGTGGGCGGTGAGGATGACTGGTCTGTCGGCCTCGGCAGCGGATCGCGCCGTGCCGGAATGGGCGACGTGAGCCGAGTCGAGGGCGTCGAGGGTGGCCTTGACGCCGGAAAATCCCTGGTCCCACGAGTGGTTGGAGGCGGTACTGCAGGCGTCGAATCCCACTGTGGCCACCCCCTTGGCGACATCTGCGGGAACAGCGAACACCGGGTAGTTGGAGTAGCTGGTTCCCTTCGGCGCGACGGGCACCTCCGTATGGCACACCGACAGGTCGGCGGCACGGATGATGGGCGCGACGCTGCCGAAGATCGGTGCGAAGTCGTAGCTGCCATGACCATCCGACTTGGCCGTGCGCCACGTCGAGTTGTGCCACAGCAGGTCACCGGAGACGGTGAGGGTGAGGGATCCCGATCGGGTGGAATGCGGCACGGTCCCCGCGTTGCCACCGGGTGGCGTCGGTGTCGCCGATGTGCCCGAGGTGCCGCGCATGCTCGCCGTGGCACTGGCAGTCGGGGCAGCCGTGGGCGACGGATCCGCGGAGGGCGTGCTGTCCGACACCCCGACAGAAGATTTCTCGCTGGTGGAGGCAGCAGAGTCGTGCGGGGTGGGTGAGGCGCTGCGCCCACAGGCCAGCAGTCCCAGTGTCAACGCCGTTGCCAGGCACAGACGTGGGTCTGGCCTGCGATGACTGGCAGGCATCCTCAGTCCCCGATCGTGTCGCGCGCGCGCTTGACGATGAGTGGGTCGGGTTCGCCGATCACCTCGGCGTTCTTGCCGTCGTAGTCGATCTGGGAGAGGAAGTGACGCATGGCGTTGAGCCGGGCACGCTTCTTGTCGTTGGAGCGAATGGTGATCCACGGGGCCTCGTCGGTGTCCGTGGCTTGGAAGGTCTCCTCCTTGGCGAGGGTGTAGTCGTCCCACCGTCCCAGGGACTCAAGATCCATCGGGGAGAGTTTCCAGCGTCGTACCGGATCCAACTGACGAATGGCGAACCTCGTGCGCTGTTCCTGACGAGTGACGGAGAACCAGAACTTTGTCACGTGGATCCCCGACTCGATGAGCATGGCCTCCAGCTGCGGCACCTGGCGCAGGAACTGACGATGCTGCTCAGGGGTGCAGAATCCCATGACCCGCTCGACCCCGGAGCGGTTGTACCACGACCGATCGAACAGGACGATCTCGCCGGCAGTGGGCAGGTGCTGGATGTAGCGCTGGAAGTACCACTGGCCCTGCTCTCGGTCCGACGGCTTGGCCAGGGCGACGGTGCGGCAGGCCCGCGGGTTGAGGTGTTCGGTGAACCGCTTGATGCAGCCTCCCTTGCCGGCCGCGTCTCGACCCTCGAAGATGATGAGGTGCTTGTCCCCGGAGTCCTCGATCGAGTACTGGAACTTGAGCAGTTCGATCTGCAGCAGGCGTTTCTGCTCCTCGTACTCCATGCGATCCATGAGTTCGGGGTACGGGTAGTCCTCGTGCCAGGTCTCCACCGCGGAGCCGTCGGGAGCGATGAGTTCCGGATCATCACCATGGGTGTCGGAACGCACGACGTACCCGGCGTCGTGCACCTGATCGATGAACTCACGCAGGCTGTGCTGGCTACCAGTCAGAATCGGATCAGGCAAGGATTCGGTCATGTACATCAGCCTAGTGCCCACAACTTCCGACATGGACGGGCAATGCCGGCACGTCACCTGTTCTTTGCTCAATCTTCATTCGTGGTTTTCTGTCGCGGTGGTTTGGATCTTTCCGGAGCAAGGCCACTTCTGCCGCCAGATCTCGGGTTTCGATGCCAGCCGACACTGCAGCTCGCATGCAGCAACGCCGATGGGATAGGGTTGGTGGGTATGGGTTGTGCCCGGCAATCCTCCGGTACGAAAGGTTTCACCTGTGGTCATCTCCACCAATGACATCAAGAACGGCACCGTGCTGAACCTGGACGGTCAGCTCTGGACGGTCATCTGGTTCCAGCACCACAAACCGGGCAAGGGCAACACCGTCGTGCGCACCAAGCTCAAGCACGTGCTCAGCGGCAAGACCGTGGATCGCACCTTCAACTCCGACACCAAGATCGAATCGGCTGAGGTGGATCGACGCGAGATGCAGTACCTGTACCAGGACGGCGACTCCTTCATCTTCATGGACGTCACCAGCTTCGACCAGCTGCCCATCCCGACCGAGGTCGTCGGGGATGCCAAGGACTTCATGCTCGAGAACCAGAACGCCACGGTCGCCCTGAACGAGGGCAACCCGCTGTACATCGACCTGCCGGCCTCCGTCGAGCTCAAGGTGGAGTACACCGAGCCGGGCCTGCAGGGAGATCGCTCCACCGGTGGCACCAAACCTGCCACGCTGGAGACCGGCCGTGAGATCCAGGTGCCGCTGTTCATCACCACTGGTGAGACGGTCAAGGTGGACACTCGAAACGGCGACTACCTCGGTCGCGTCTCCGACAAGTGAACGAGCACGGTCACGTCACCGAGGCACCGATCGAACAGATCGGTGACCTCGAGGTGCAGCGTATCAGCGGTGACATCCAGAGACACGCTGCCCTGTCGACCCGGTCCAAGGCCCGCAAGCAGGCTCTCGACATCCTCTTCGAAGCTGACACGATGGGGACGGATCCGGTCACCGTCCTGGCGCTGCGCCCCACGGTGATTGACAACCCGGTCCGTCCCTTCGCAGCCGAGCTGGTCGAGGGAGTGACCACCCACCGCACTGAGCTGGACGCTGCCGTGTCGGAATGCCTGGCCCCTGGCTGGACGCTGCGACGCATGCCGCGGGTGGATCGGGTGCTCGCGCTCGTGGGGGCCTACGAGATCCTCTTCACCGACGTTCCCAATCCCACGGCAATTTCCGAGGCCGTTGAGTTGGGTGGGGAGTTCTCCACCGATGACACCCCTGCCTTCCTCAATGGCCTGCTCACCGGAATCGCCGAGCACGGGCCCTTCGAAGTGACATCCCCGCAGACCGACTCGCAGGATCCCGATGAGGCGGTGGACACAGCCACCGTGGACCCCGAGACACAACCGGCTACCAACGCCGTGGACCCCGAGACACAACCGGACGGCACCACGGATCGGACGGTTCCGGGGGATGCGGCAGACCATGACCCGCAGGGCTCCACCGAGCCAGCCACCACTGAGCCCGTCGAGGCTGCAGCGCAACCACCGACGGGCGAAGACGTCGATCTGGCCGAGGCAGCGGACGATCATCCCTCAGATCCGGCAGCGGAGTGATCCTGGGTTTTCCCGAGCGCCGCGCCTCAGACCCATGTGACCCATGAGCGATTCGTGTCGATTCCTCGTCCGAGTCGCTCATTTCGCATCCCCATGACCGGTGCTGGAAAGATCGCAAAATGATCACAATTTGGATGCTTTCCCTCACATCCCCATCGCGTTTCGATAATCTGTGACCAATCAAGTCCCAGAGAGAACAGTTGTTTTACTGGACAGTGACCATGTGGCGTAGATGGGAGCGATCGTGTCCATTCCTACCTTGACCCCCGAGCAGCTCAGCGCTGCCCGCGATCGTGCCACCCAAGCACGTCGAGCACGCGCCGAACTCAAGACGAAGGTGCGTTCTGGGCAGATCACGCTCTCCGAGGGCCTTGACGAAGCACTGGCAGATGACACCCTGTCACACATCAAGGTGGTCGACCTGCTGAAATGCATGCCCCGGGTGGGGGACAAGCGTGCCGCCGAGATCATGGAACGTCTCGACATCGCACCGAACAGGCGCATTCGAGGACTGGGGCGTCATCAGCTCGACGATCTGCGTGCCGAGTTCGATCCAGCAGGACGCTGATCTCCCGACCTTTCCCCAGCCCCGGGCTGTCATCGAAAGACAGTCGCGGGGCGATCACGACACGCGGGATCATGACGTAAGAGGGTCATGGCGTAACGGGGATCATGGCGTAAGGTGACCGTCATGCTTGATGGCGCCAACCCCACACCACAGATTCCTCAACCACGTGGCCTGACACATGATGGCCCAGTGCACGTTGCCGTGATCTCCGGACCCACTGCCGTGGGCAAGGGAACCGTGGTTGCCGAGCTGCTGCGTCGTCATCCCGACCTGATGGTGTCACGATCCACCACGACCAGGCCACCGCGTCCCCATGAGGTGGACGGGGTGCAGTACGACTTCGTCACCAATGAGCAGTTCGACGATCTCGTCTCCTCCGACGGTCTGCTGGAGTGGGCCACGGTCCATGGTGTTCACCGATACGGAACACCTCGCAAACCCGTGCTCGACGCCGTGAGCGCTGGCAGAGTCGTCATCCTGGAGATCGATCTGCAAGGGGCGCGTCAGGTACGTGAGTCCCTTCCCAGCGCCACCCGTGTCTTCCTGGCGCCGCCGTCCTGGGACGAGTTGGTGCACCGTCTCGTCGGCCGTGGCACCGAGTCCCCCGAGCAGCAGCAACGGCGTCTGGCCACGGCACGTACCGAACTGGCATCGGCTGACGAGTTCGACGCCGTGGTCGTCAATGACGAGGTCGACCTGGCTGTTGAACGTTTGGTAGACTTGCTTGGTCTGTGACCACATCCAGGAGGACCTTCCTTGTCTGAGACCAACTCTGAGGGCATCACCTACCCGCCGATCGACCAGCTCATGGAGCACGTCGACTCCAAGTACCGTCTGGTGCTCTTTGCGTCCAAACGGGCCCGTCAGATCAACGCCTACTACTCCCAGCTGGCCGAAGGGCTGCTGGAGAACGTCGGCCCCCTCGTGGAGACCGACAATCAGGAGAAGCCGCTGTCCATCGCCATGCGTGAGATCCAGGACGGTGTGATCCAGACCCACGAGATCACTACGGAGGAACAGGCCGAGATGGATCGCCAGGCGGAGATGAGCACCGAGGACCTGCTCAAGTCGATGCTTGCCGAGACCGACGAGGAGTCCGCCGAGGCTGCCGATTCCGAGTCGTCGTCAACCGAGTCGGAAAGCTCCGACTGACCCTCGGAGGGGATCACCTGATGGTCTGGTTCGCCAGGAGCATCCACCGGTGTGATCCTCCTGGTCGGCCAGCTTGGTTCGGGCCGATCCCACACTGATACGGGAAGTGCGTCATGGCCGTTGTAGCAGTAGGCGTGGGCGGCGGGATCGCCGCCTACAAGGTGTGTCAGGTCGTTCGGCGTCTGGCTGAGCATGGCCAGGACGTTCATGTGATTCCCACCGACAGTGCCTTGGAATTCGTCGGCCGTCCCACATGGGAGGCCCTGTCCGGTCACTCGGTGCACAGTGGGGTCTTCGATGACGTCCCCGGCGTCGAACACGTACGACTGGGTGAGCAGGCCGATCTGGTACTCGTCGCGCCGACGACTGCCGATCTGCTCTCCCGGATAGCCCAGGGCAGGGGAGACGATCTGCTCACCACGACGATTCTGGCCTCCCGAGCACCCAAGCTCCTCGTGCCAGCGATGCACACTGCCATGTGGCTCAATCCCGCAACCCAGGAGAATGCCGCTGCTGCTCGCCGACACGGCATCGTCGTCAAGGAGCCGGCTCGAGGCCGCCTGACCGGTCACGACTCCGGTCCGGGACGCATGCCCGAACCCGACGAGATCGTCTGGTTGGCCCAGAGCCTTCTCGACGATCCCGAATGTGCCGGGCCGATGAGCGCCCAGGACCTTGCTGGCCGGAGGATTCTCGTCTCCGCCGGGGGCACACGTGAACCCATCGACCCAGTGCGATACATCGGCAACCTCTCATCGGGGCGTATGGGGTTCGCCATCGCGGCCAATGCTGCGGCTCGCGGGGCGAAGGTCACCGTCGTTGCTGCCCACACCCAAACCCAGCTGCCCTCCAGCGTCGAGGTCGTGGCGGTCGACACCACCGAGGACCTCTGCCAGGCCATGACGCAACGAGCTCGACAGGCAGACGCCGTCGTCATGGCGGCCGCAGCAGCCGATTTCGCTGCGGCCCCGGCCACCACCAAGATCAAGAAGCACGAGGGCACCGACCATGTGGGGGAGTCGATGACCCTCGAGCTGCACCAGACCCCCGACGTGCTCGCCCAGATTTGCGCCACTCCGGTGCCCGGACGAGTCGTCGTGGGGTTTGCCGCCGAGACCACCGACGATCGGGACCAGTTGCTGCACCTTGCAGACGCAAAGCTGCACCGCAAGGGATGCGACGTCCTCATCGTCAACGACGTCTCGGCAGGACGAGTCTTCGGATCGTCCGACACAGACATCACCGTGGTCCACCAGCAGGGGCCAGGGCGACGAGTCGTGGGCTCCAAGGCGAGGGCAGCTGCTGCCATCGTCGACGAGATCCACCAGCTGCTGGCCCAATGAAACCGGCCCACCAGTGATGGGCCATGATGCGCGGCTCTTCGCCGCGCGGTCAGGAGACCAGAATGTCCACTCGAACACTGTTCACCTCGGAATCGGTGACGGAAGGCCATCCGGACAAGATCGCCGATGCGATCTCCGACCGGATCCTTGATGAGATGTTGGCACAGGATCCCACCAGCCACGTCGCCGTGGAGACGCTGGTGGCCACCGGTCAGGTCATGGTCTGTGGTGAGGTCACCACGGAGGCCTATGCCGACATCTCCAGCATTGCCCGTCAGACGATCGTCGAGATCGGCTACGACTCCTCCCGCAAGGCCTTCGACGGTGCCTCCTGCGGGGTCAATGTCGCCCTGGACAACCAGAGTCCGGACATCGCCCAGGGGGTCAACAACTCCTGGGAGGTACGCCACGGGTCGACTGATCCACTGGATGCCCAGGGAGCCGGCGACCAGGGCCTCATGTTCGGCTATGCCAGCAACGAGACCGCTGCACTCATGCCCCTGCCGATCGATGTGGCCCATGCCCTGTCGCTGCGACTCACCGAGGTACGCAAGAACGGCACCCTGGACTATCTGTGGCCCGACGGCAAGACCCAGGTCACGGCCCAGTACGACGAACACAACCGTCCGGTGGGAATTGACACGGTCGTCGTGTCCAGTCAGCACGAGGACGGCGTCGACATCGAGGGACAGATGACACCTGACCTCATCAAGCACGTCATCACTCCGGTGCTGGATCGCTACGACCTGGCCACCGACGACATGAAGGTACTCGTCAATCCCACTGGGAAATTCGTCATCGGTGGACCGATGGGTGACATCGGACTCACCGGGCGCAAGATCATCGTCGACACCTATGGTGGTATGGCTCGACACGGCGGCGGTGCCTTCTCGGGCAAGGACCCCTCCAAGGTGGATCGTTCGGCCTGCTACGCCATGCGCTGGGTGGCCAAGAACGTCGTGTCCGCTGGACTTGCCGATCGCGCTGAGTGCCAGGTGGCCTATGCCATCGGCAAGGCGCAACCGGTCGGGTTCCGCATCGACACCTTCGGTACCAGCAAGGTGCCCGAGTCCGTCATCGAGAAGGCGGTGCTCGCCGTGTTCAACCTGCGTCCAGCAGCCATCGTGCGCGACCTGGACCTGTTGCACCCGATCTACAGCCAACTCGTCGCCGGGGGACACTTCGGCCGCGCCCTGCCGGGAGTCACCTGGGAGCAGACCAATCGCGTCGATGACCTGCTCGCTGCCGTGAAGTGATCCGGGAGGCCTTCGAGGCAGCCGAATCTGCAGGGCGCCATGTCGGAACCGCACTGACTCACGACATGGCGCCCCCATGCCGTCCGTCGTAGTCTTGCGATCATGACACGTCGTACCACACCGCGCACCCTGCTGATTCCACCGGACAGCGAGCTGGCCGAGTCGCCCTTCGTCGCGATGGACTTCGAGACCGCGAACCGACTGAGCGGTGTGTCGGCCTGTCAGATAGCCCTGGTCCGCGTTGCGGATGGGGTCGTCACCGAGGAGCTGGACACCCTCATCAAACCGCCGAGTGGGTGGGACCACTTCGAGTTCACCTACCTGCACGGTATCGGCCCGGACGAGGTACGTGATGCACCGAGCTGGCCAGCCATCGCAGACCAGGTACGCGATTTCGTGGCAGACGTGCCGGTGTATGCCCACAACGCCGCATTTGACCGCGGCGTCTGGGCGCAGCTGGACGAGTTCTTCGACACCTCGACCCTGCCACGACGGTTCTACTGCTCCTACCGGACCGCCAAGCGCATGGTTCCCGGGCTGCCCAACTACAAACTGCCCACCGTCGTACATGCCTGCAATCCGAACTTCGACCTGGATCATCACCACGCCGGTTCCGACGCCCAGGCCTGCGCACAGATCGTCATCGCCCTGCAACGGATGAGTTCCAAAGTCTCCGACGACTGAGCGTGATCACGCAGGAGGGGCACAGGAGAGTATGGCTGCCGGAGGAATGAGTAGTCCCCGGCTCGAAGCTGGCTAGGGTGAAGAGGACGCAGTCGACTCCCCGGAAAGGCTTGCCATGACCATCGAGCTTCCCGTAGCCCCACAGGTCGTTGATGACCTCATCTCCCGTTTACCACGAAGCTCATTCATCAATGGTCACTTCATTGATGGTGAACCACACATGCACGTTGTCAATCCGGCCACTGGCGAGGATCTCCTCACCATGTCCGCCGCAGACCCGCGGACCAGTGGGGACGCTGCCCTGACGGCTGCCTGCACTGCCGGGCCCGCATGGGCTGAGTCCACCCCACGACGTCGCTCGGAGACATTGCGTCGTGCCTACGAGTTGTGCCACGAACGAGCTGATGACCTGGCCCTCACCATGACCTTGGAGATGGGCAAGCCGCTGGCCGAGTCCTATGGCGAGGTCACCTATGGCGCGGAGTTCCTGCGCTGGTTCTCCGAGGAGGCGGTACGTGGCCCGGGACGCGCCCGTCCGGCGCCCGGTTCGGCGGGGCAGGACATGATCGTCACCTCCCAGCCCGTGGGACCGTGCCTGCTCATCACACCGTGGAACTTCCCCCTGTCGATGGGCACTCGAAAGATCGCCCCAGCCCTCGCAGCAGGCTGTCCCGTCATCCTCAAGCCCGCATCGGCGACACCACTGACCGCACTGCTGCTCATGGAGATCCTGCGGGATGCCGGTGTCCCCGATGGGGTCGTCAACTGTGTGGTACCGACGAGCTCCTCGGAGTTCTCCAGCCATCTCATGGCCGATCACAGGTTGCGCAAGATGTCGTTCACCGGTTCCACCCAGGTGGGACGTGACCTGCTCTCCCAGGCCAGTGAGCATGTGCTGCGCACCTCGATGGAGCTGGGTGGCAATGCTCCGTTCCTCGTCCTGGACAGCGCAGACATCGCCACCGCAGTCACTGCCGCCATGGCTGGAAAATTCCGCAACAATGGTGAGGCGTGCACTGCTGCAAACCGGATTTACGTCCATTCTGACGTAGCTGATGAATTCATCCATGCCTTCGTGGTGCAGACCGAGAAACTGGTTCTCGGTGACGGTTGTTCCGCGGCAACCACGCTGGGCCCGCTCATCGACCCCGACGCTGTGACCAGGTGCGCTGAACTCGTCGACGACGCGGTGTCGCGAGGTGCAACGGTCCTCACGGGAGGCACGATCCCGGACCGGGAGGGGTTCTTCTACCCAGCGACTGTGCTCAAGGACGTTCCTGCCGATTCCCGGGTGTGCCATGAGGAAATCTTCGGACCAGTGGCGCCCATCATCGTCTGTGACGACGTCGACGAGATGCTTGACCTGGCCAATGACACACAGTTCGGACTCATGGCCTATGTCGCCGGCCAGGATCTGGACCAGGTGCGTCACGTGGTGCGCAGACTCGATTCCGGAATGGTCGCCGTCAACGTCGGGGTGGCCTCTGACCCGGCTGCACCGTTCGGCGGGGTGAAGGAGTCCGGGATTGGGCGAGAGGGCTCTCACGAAGGACTCAGTGAATACCTCGAGCTGAAATACGTGCGCCTGGGGTGAGCGAACAGATGACCTCGGACGAGGAGCTGGTGACTTCTGACGAGCAGTGGGTGGCGCACGTCTGCGTCGCCTCGGGATTGGCCCATCTTGATCGGCCATTCGACTACCTGGTGCCTGCCGACCTCGTGGAGCAGGTGAGTGTCGGGGTGCGGGTGCGCGTACGACTGGCCGGACGCCTGTGTGACGCAATCGTGCTCGCCGTCGACCATGACCACATCGCGGGGATGCAGCTGGCGGATCTGGAGAAGGTGGTCTCGGCCCAGCCGGTCACGACTGTCGAGCAGCTGCGACTGGCACGCGCAGTGGCCGACCACTATGCCGGAACCCTGGAGGACGTCCTACGCTGGGCGATTCCCACCCGTCATGCCCGCACCGAGGCCGCCACCCCGCCCGAGTGGCCACAGCCCCGACCACTCGAACCCGACGTTCCCGCCCCCGACAGCCCCCAACTCACCACGACGGGACCCGGTGCGCATGATCTTGTCGCAACAGGACCCCATGTGACCGGATCTGCCGAGCCTCGGCCGGTCGCCACGCGGGAAACCTCGGGGATGGCTGCCATCGAACGGGGAACCCAGTTCCTCACCCAGGTGCGAGCCGGGGAGTCCCCACGTGGCTTCTGGCGGGTGACACCGGTGAGTGGACCAGCCGATGAGTTTGCACTGGGTTCCTGGACACTGGGACTGTGTCAAGCCGTGTCGGCAGCCGTGGTCAGCGGCCGTACTGCCTTGTGCTGCGCTCCCACTGTTGAGGAGGTCGATGAACTCGCCGAAACCCTGGAATCCCAGCTGGGGCCAGGGACGGTGGCCCGGCTTCATGCCGAGCAGTCCACTGCCGCTCGGTGGCGCAACTATCTGGCAGTGCTACGCGGCCAGGCGCGGATCGTCGTCGGAACACGTTCGGCCGTCATGGCTCCACTACGAGATCTTGGTGTCATCTGTGTGTGGGACGAGGGATCGGACGTCCACGACGAGAAACGTGCCCCGTACCCCAACACTCGAGACGTGGCGGCACTACGTGCCCACACCGAACACGCTGCGCTCCTGCTGGCCGACCACGGTTGCTCGGTGCCGGTGGCCCGCTGGCTGGAATCGGGGTGGCTCGCCCTCATCCAGGCGGATCGCGGGACGGAACGTCGGTTGTGCGCGCCCGTTCGGGTACCTGGCGATTCCGATGTCGCCCTGGCCCGTGACCCCCTGGCGACCTCGGTACGCATCCCCGACCTCGCCCTGCAGACCATTCGTGCTGGACTCGCCCAGGGACCGGTCCTCGTTGAGGTGGCTCGCACCGGAGACCTGGTGCGTCCGTCCTGTGCCCGCTGTCGTACCCCCATCGTCTGTTCCTCGTGCGGCGGGCCGATGCACGCGCGTCGCACCACCGACGGCACCGAGCTCACCTGCCGGTGGTGCGGGCAGAAGCAGAAGGACTGGTCGTGCGCCACCTGTGGCAGCACGACGATCCGATCCGGTCTGGTGGGTGCCAGCACCACTGCCGAGCAACTGGGACGGGCCTTCCCCGACACGACGGTCGTCGACTCCTCGTCCGATCACATCACCACGACGATTGGGACGCAGCCCGTCCTCGTGGTGTGCACCCCAGGAGCAGAGCCATGTCCAGAGTCCGGGTATGCCGCTGCCGTCGTACTGGACGCCACCTCGGCCCTGGAACGGCCCGGGCTCACCAGCGTCGAGCAGACCGTGGACCGGTGGTTCCACGTCGTCTCCTTGGTGCGGGGCGCCCCGGAGGGGGGACGGGTGGTGCTGGTGGGGCCGACGGGGGACCGCGCCGTGCAGGCACTCATTCGCAATGACCCGGTCGGTTGGGCCCGACAGGAGCTTGCCGACCGTCGGGAGGCGGGTTTTCCCCCAGCGACGTGCGCCGCCATCATCAGTGGCTCGGACCAGGCCGTGCGGGCCGCCGTCGAGCAGCTGTGCGCCGCATCCAGCGATGCGACGGCCCTCACCGGAACACCGGCACATGTCGACGTGTTGGGACCGGTGCCGATCCCGAACCGGCACGGTGACGACGAGCCCCGTCTCCAGGCGATCGTGCGCACCCCGGCCAGTGAGGCAGCCTCTCTGGCCACCATCCTTGCCCACCTACGTGCCCAGCACACCATGAGTCGTGCCGAGGGGACCCTGCGCATCCGCATGGATGGCACCACCGAGATGTGAGATCCCCCATGCACGACTGGCACGGCGCTGCCCACAACTTTGGGACAACGCCAGGGAGCTCTCCCCGTGCACGGCTCAGCACAACGTCTGCTCACCTGCCCCACGGAGGCACCGAATCCGACCCCTCACCGCTGGAGCACCACGCCATCGACGCAATGATGGATAGGTTGGAGATTGTGAAACTGCTCTTTGCTGGAACACCCGAGATCGCCTGCCCAGCGCTGGCGGCACTGGACGACGACCCCCGCCACGACGTGGTGGCCGTGCTCACCCGCCCGGACGCCGCCGTGGGCCGGCACCGTACTGCGCGCCCCTCACCGGTGGCCGCCCTGGCGCACCAGCGGGGGATTCGCACCATCAAGGCCACCTCGGTACGCACGGGGGCTGGCCATGACGAGGTGGCCGGTCTCGACGTGGATGCCGCAGTGGTCGTTGCCTACGGTGGGCTCGTCCCGGCCGATCTTCTCAAGATCCCCGAGCACGGCTGGATCAACCTGCACTTCTCACTGTTGCCGCGCTGGCGTGGTGCCGCCCCGGTCCAACGAGCCATCATGGCAGGTGATGAGCGGACCGGAGCCTGCGTCTTCCAACTGGTTCCCGAGCTCGACGCGGGGGCGGTTCATGCGTCGACGACGACCGCGATTGGCCCCACGGAGACCTCCGGTGAACTTCTGGAACGTCTTGCCGCCGACACCACCGGTCTCATCGCAACGGCCTTGGACCGCATGGCTGATGGCATCGACCCCACCCCGCAACCGGAGCAGGGCGTCACCCATGCCGCCAAGATCACCCCACAGGAGGCCCGTATCGACCCGTCGCTGCCGGCTCGCACACTGGATCGTCTCATCCGTGGCACGTCCCCAGCCCCCGGGGCGTGGGGACTGCTGGATGGCAGACGCTTCAAGATCCTGCGCACCTGCCTCGTCGATCCAGCACGCAGCCACGAGACAGATCTGGACTCAGACCTTGCCCCCGGTGAGCTTCATGCCACGAAGAACAACCTGTACCTGGGCACGGGGGAGGGGGTCCTGCGGCTCATGGACGTCCAGGCATTCGGCAAGAAGGCGATGCGCGGTGCCGACTGGGCACGTGGCGCACACCCGAATGGCAAGGTGCTGGCATGAGTTCGCGGTCGCACTCCAGACGTCGTCGCCGCTGCGACCCGGTGCGTCGAGTCGCCTACACGGCTCTGCTGGCCACCGAGACGCGTGGTGCCTACACCAACCTCGCCCTGGCCGAGCAGCTACGGATGAGTGCACTCACCGGGCGCGATGCCGCCTTCGCCACCGAACTGGTGGACGGTACGGCCCGAGGCACCGGGAGTTGGGACCGCATCATCACTGCTGCAGGTGGACGTCCTGCCAACACATTGCAGCCGGGGGTGCGCGTCGTCCTGCGGATGGCCTGCCACCAGATCCTGCAGATGCGGGTGCCCACGCACGCCGCTGTCGGCACCTCGGTGGATCTTGCCGCCCACGTCATCGGGGAGCGGGTCACTGGACTGGTCAATGCCGTGGCCCGCAAGATCTCCCTGCACGGCCTTCCCGAGTGGGCCGAGATCATTGCCCCCGACGACCCGGTCGAGCAGCTTGCCATCGCCAGCCTGCACCCCCGATGGATCGTGACGGAGTACGCAGAACTTCTGGATGGTGAGGAACCACTCGGCATCGGAAATCGCGACGCGGACGGGGGGACTGATCCCAGCGAGGTGCGCCGTGCCCTCATGGCCGACAACATCGCCGCGACCCCCACCCTCGTCGTGCGGCCCGGACTCGCCACGGTCGACGAACTGCTCGCCCAGGGGGCGAGCGCGTGTGAGTACTCCCGATTCGGCGCGCACCGCGCCGGAAATCCACGCGAGGTGCCGGCAGTCGCCGACGGACGAGCCGGCGTGCAGGACGAAGGATCCCAACTGGTGGCAACCGCCCTGGCCGACGCCTGCGATGTCGACGGGCCGTGGGTCGACATCTGTGCCGGCCCCGGAGGCAAGGCAGCACTGTTGGCCGGACTGGCCGCCGAGCACCATCGTTTCTTCGCCGCCGGTGAGCTGCACCCGCACCGTGCCCGACTGGTTGCCAATGCTCTGGCTCCGATCCCCGGGGATCACACCGTCCTCGTCGCCGACGGCACCCATCCACCCGTGCGACCCGGAGTGTGTGCCGCCGTCATGACCGACGTGCCGTGCTCCGGCCTGGGAGCGCTGCGCCGCCGTCCCGAGTCCCGCTGGCGGGAACGCGACCTCGACACCCTCGTGCCGCTGCAACAGGACCTCCTGCACCATGCCATAGCACTGGCCAGGCCGGGCGGCGTCATCGGATACGTCACCTGCTCGCCGCACCATCGCGAAACCACCGAAGTCGTCTGCCAGGCACTCCAGCACGAACCGGTGGAGGCCCTGGACACCCCGAGTCTCATGGCCGGCGTGCCCGACTGTGCCACCGGCCCGGACGGCAGGTTCGTCCAGCTGTGGCCGCACCGGCATGGTACCGATGCCATGTTCTGCGCAGTCCTGCGTAGAACGTCCTGACGGCCGTGACGGGCTGTCTGGGAGGTCACATCGAGGCCGTGGCCAGAGATCTGTGAATCAGCACCGATCCTCTAGGCTGGGGTCATGACTGTGCGCATCACCCCGAGCATTCTCAATGCCGATTTCGCCGACATGGGCCGGGAGGTGGGACGCATCGAGTCCGCCGACGGCGTCCACATCGACGTCATGGACAACCATTTCGTGCCGAATCTCACCATGGGTGTGCCGATGGTCGAGGCGCTGCGCAAGGTGAGCGACCTGCCGTTCGACGCGCATCTCATGATTGAGGATCCCGACGTGTGGGCGCCGGGATATGTCGATGCCGGTGCCCAGACCGTCACCTTCCATCTGGAGGCGGCCAAGGCACCGATTCGTCTGGCCCGCGAGATTCGCTCCCGCGGTGGACGGGCCGCCGTCGCCCTGAAACCGGCCACCCCGGTGGAGCAGATCGCAGACTTCCTCGACGAGTTCGACCAGGTGCTGCTCATGACGGTCGAACCCGGATTCGGCGGTCAGTCATTCCTGGACTGCGTCCTGCCCAAGATTCGTCGGACCCGGGAGCTCATCGACCGCACTGGCAAGGACATCTGGCTGCAGGTCGACGGGGGAGTCTCGCCACGGACGATTGCCCGCGCGGCACAGGCTGGTGCCGACACCTTCGTCGCAGGATCGGCCGTCTACCGGGCGGAGGCACCCGATGAAGCGGTGCAGCGATTGCGGAACCTCGCCACTCGTGCCACGGCCTGACGGCTCTCGAGGCCCTGCCGGCTGGGAGCGGGCAGGGTGTTGCACGACCTGGTGACGCGCCTCGTGGGCCTCACGCCTCTGGACCAGTCCCCTCACCTCGGGGAGGATCGTCCTTCCTACGATTGCGCAGGTACGACTGGAACTCCACGGCAAGGACGTCTCCGGTGAGCCCTTCGGGCAGGTCGGCGTCCTGCTCCTGCTCCATGTCGCGAATGTACTCGGGCAGCCCCTCGGTCTGGGTGGCCTCCTGGGAGACCTCCTCGACCCACTGCTGGGATTGCGCACGCAATTCCTCGGACACCAGGGCCAGACCGGTGAGTTCCTCGACGCGCAGCAGCAGGGCAAGCACGGCAGGAGGGCAGGGCGGTTCGAAGGCGTACTGGGGAACGAACGCCCACAGACCCATGGCGTCCGTGCCAGACTTACGTACCTCCTCCACGAGGACGGACGGCAGCCCGACCGGCCCCTCGTAGTCCACCTCGTCAATGCCCAGCCGCGATGCCATCTGCGCATCACTCACCGCCCCCGACACCGGCAGCGGGCGGGTGTGGGGCACGTCGGAGATCATCGCACCGAGCACGACGACACCGGCCGGGTCGAGCCGCGCGAACTTCTCGATGAGATCGGCACAGTACCGTCGCCAACGAAGATTGGGTTCGGGGCCGGTGACGCACACCACGGGCTGATCCTCGTCGAGTCCCTGCCATAGGGTGGTCGTCGGCCACGTAATGGTGGCCTCGGAATCCGTCACCCGTCGCACGGGACGCAGGATCTGGTAGTCGTAGTAGTCCTCGCAGTCCAGTTCCACCGATGGCATGAGGTGGTACCGGTCGACGATGTTCATGACGGCATCGAAGGAGGCACCTCCAGCGTCGTTCCAGCCTGAGAATCCGACGACGATCCACGGACCAGATGACTGTGAAGACGGCATGGTGCACAGCCTATGTCATGTTCCCCTCGTACCGGTAGAGTCGTGGGCACCCGTCGAGGTGGTCCTCGACAGGGCCCCTGACAACCCGACCCGTCCAGACTCCGGAGCCGCTCCATGCACATGTTCGCCGCCGTCCTGTGGGATTTCGATGGCACCCTCGTCAACACCGAACCTCGGTGGGCGCAGGCAGAGGACACCCTGTTGGCACGCTACGGCACGTCCTGGGGCGAGGACTCCCACAATTTCACCGGACGGCCGGTCATCGAGGTCTGCCAGGAGATGGCTCGGATCATCGACAACGGGATGAGCGCGCAGGATGTGCTGACCGAGTTCGTCGCCATCGTTGCGCAGCTCAACAGGGAACAGGACGTTCCGTGGATGCCCGGCGTTCCGCAGCTGTTGGCCGACCTGCACGAGGCCGGGGTGCCGATGGCCATCGCCACCAGCGCACTGCGCAGGACGGTCCAGCCCATCCTCGACCACATCGATCCCGATTGGTTCGGTGCCGTCATCACTGCCGACGACGTGGACCACGAGACGGCCAAACCCCATCCCCGTCCCTACCTGGACGCTGCCGACGCGCTGGGGGTGGCGGCCACCGACTGCCTCGTCATCGAGGATTCGGCCACCGGGGCTGCTGCCGCGGCCGCGGCTGGTGCCGTCACCCTCGTCGTCGACGGGGCAGCCACCCCTGGCCCGGCACCACGACGTGTTCATCGCCATGATCTGTCTGGTCTGCGCACCAGCGATCTCGTCAAGCTCTGGAACCTGGCCCAGGAACAGCCCGTGCCCTTGGCCTCGGGGGGCGGCGGGGTGCTGCGTGAGGGGGAGCGGATCACCCTCACCGACAACAAGGGGCGTCGTCATTCCATCGTCCTCAAGGCTGGCGGGATCTTCCACACCACCAAGGGAGCCGTGCGTCACGATGACCTCATCGGGGGACCGCAGGGGGTCGTCGTCTCCTCGGTGGGCGGGCTGGAGTTCCTGGCCCTGCGCCCCACGTTGAGCGAGTTCACCGTGTCCATGCCGCGTGAAGCAGCCATCATCTACCCCAAGGAAGCTGCCCAGATCGTCATGTGGGCAGATGTCTTCGCCGGGGCACGGGTGTTGGAGGCGGGGGTGGGCTCCGGCGGACTCTCCATCCCACTGCTGCGTGCCATTGGTCCGACCGGCAGGCTGCACTCCTACGAACGGCGTGGCGAGTTCGCCCAGGTGGCAGCTCGCAATGTCGAGAACTTCTTCGGGACGACGCCAGACACGTGGAACCTTGAGGTGGCAGATCTCGTCACCGACATCGGTCCCGAACCCATCGACCGGGCGATCCTCGACATGCTCGCCCCGTGGGAGTGCATCGACGCAGTGGGACGGGTGCTCGTACCCGGCGGGCTGCTGTGCTGCTACGTGGCGACGACCACCCAGATGGGGCGAGTGATGGAGACCTTGCGTGCCGAGGGTGGCTGGACCGAACCGGAAGCCACCGAGACCACCACTCGCCCGTGGCACGCCGAGGGATTGGCGATCCGCCCGGCACACGGGACGACGGGACACACCGGTTTCCTCGTCATCGCCCGTCGCCTCGCTCCTGGCGTGCAGGCACCGATCCGCAAGCGACGTCCGGCACCCGGAGCGTACGGCCCCGACTACCACGGCCCGCGGCCCAGCCATCTGCCGGATCCCCGTGCCGAGTGACTGACGCACAGGTGATGTCACGATCCTGCTGGGCCCGGGCGTGACCCCCGGACCCACGACCGACGGTGGGCATCGCGGCAGGATCCTCGGCCTGCCCGTGCCCCTCAGCCGTGTCCTGCGATGATTCGAGTCACCCAGGACGCGTCGGACTCACTCCCGGTGCACCAGCACGGCAGCGGTGCACCGGGAAACCCTGAGGCCCCTCACCTCGGGTGAACTGAGAAGGCAAAATCACCACTGGAGTTGGAGGTGACCATCGGCGGGTGCAGGTCTCGCATCCGGAACCTCTTGTGTCGGTGTCCCAGCCAGGCGATGCAGAACAGACTGATGGCGAGCAGGACTGCCTGGACCGTGATACCCGTGACGAAGTAGTGCAGCGGACCGTCGGAGATGAGGTATCGGAAGGCGTCCACCGAGTACTTCATCGGCATGAACACCGCCAGGTGCTCGTAGAAGGTCGGCAACATGGTCACCGGGAAGGTGCCACCACAGGTGGGCAGCTGCAGCACGAGGAGAATGAGGAACACCGCCGTCTGCGGACTACCCATGATGAGTCGCAGTACGTGTGCCATCGCCATCCAGGCCAACGATGTCACCGTCACGAACAACAGGAGCAGCCACGGGTGCACTGGATCCAGTCCGAGAACCAGCCACACACCGAAGATCATGATGAGTGCTCCCACCAGGCAGACGGTGGCAGCTGGGCCGAATCCCATCATGAGCAGGCGTACCGACGAGGCACGTCCAGCCTGGGCGCGTCCGGAGATGGTGCGCAGCACGAGGAATGTCGAGATCGCGGAGATCCACATGGCGATGGAGAAGAACATCGGCGCCAGGCCTCGTCCGTAGTACTTGGCCGGGTGGTCAACCGTCTGCTCGACGTCCACCGGAGTGCTCATGACCTTCGACATGGTATCGGTCTGGGAGGGGCTCAGGCTCGGCATCTTCTTGTAGCCGTCCTGCAGTCCCGTGGACAACTGGCTGGCACCGGTGGTGAGGGTGTCGGTGCCCTTCTTGAGCTGACCCAGTCCGTTGGACAGTTGCACGACGCCCGAGACCACCTTGGGCATCTTCTCGGTCGCCTCGCGACCTGATTGGGTGGCCTTGTGCACCGCGGAGTCCATGTCCTTGGCGCCGGACTCGGCGGTTGCCATGGAGGCCTTGAGCTGATCGGTTCCCGCATTGGCCTTGTCGACGTCGCGATTGAGGCGATCCAGGGCAGACTTGGCATTCTGTGCCGCCTGGTTGGCCGTGGACTGGTCGAGGCTCAGATTGAGCCCGGCGGAAGCGTTGGCGACGGCGGCGACATTCGACGAGACGGTCGTCGTCGCACTGGCAGCCCCGGAGAGGTTCTTGACGAGCTCTATGTAGTGCGCGTCATGGGCCAGTTCCGGGTGGGTGGAAAGCAGCTGGGTCGACGCGTCGCGGGCACCGGAGACATTGCTGTTGATCGTCGTGACAGTGGGACCGTTGGGATTCTCGAGTTTCCCGGTGGCAGTCACCAGATGCTTCGCCTGTTGCTGCAGGGCTGGCAGGTTGTTGTTGATCTGATCGATGAGTTGACCGGTCTGGGCATTGACGACCTGGGCATCCTCACCGACATCCTGGGCAGCAGCGGCAATCGTCGTACTCCCATTCCTGGCCTGACCGACGGCCTGGGTGAGCTTGCTCGATGCCGAGTCGGCGTCGTTGAGGGCGGAGTTGACGCGATTGACGGATTCCTGGCCTTCTCCCAAGGACTTCGTCGCGTCGAGCATCTTGGTGTTCATGAGGGTGACGGCGTCGTTGACGGACTTGTTGCCGTCGGAGACCTTCTTGGCTCCATCGGAGGCATTGCCCAGGGAATCCTTGATCTTCTGCAGGTTGCCGAAGACCGACTCGAAGTACGTCTGGGTGACGGACTCGTCCAAGGCCTTGCCCAACGAGGTCTCCACCTGGGAGGTGAGCAGGCCGATGATGAAGCCATTGGCATCGTCGCGACGCAGCTGCAGGGTGGCGCGAGCTGGTTTGTAGTCTCCGGCGCTGACGAGGTTCTTGGAGAAGTCCTTGGGGATGGTGATGACCATGTAGTAGTCGCCGGCGCGCAGACCATCGAGAGCAGCCTGGGAGTCGGTGCCCATGAAACGCCAGTCGAACAGGGGGCGATTCTTCAGTTGCCCCTCCAGCTGGTTGCCACCGTCAACCGTCCGGTCACCGAAGGTGGTCGGCTCGTCAAGATTGACCACTGCGATGGGCACGTCGTCGGTGTTGGCGTAGAGATCCCAGTTGGCGTGCAGGTACACCCCGCCGTAGAGCAGCGGAATGATGAGCACGAAGAACAGCGCCAGACGGGAGCGTCCCTTGAATCGGCGGAACTCATATTTGAGAAGCTTGGCCAAGTTGATCAACATGAACTGTCACTCCTCGTTGTCGTGTGCGGAACTGTCGTCGTCATGGCGAAAGACGTCACCAAGGGTGGACGCACCGTCTGAGTCCTCGCCTGGATCCGGGGCGGAGCCCGGGCCGGATTCCTGTTTCTCCTCACCAGCGGTGTAGGACGCGGGTTCCTCGGAACGTGACCTGCTGGGGACGAAACCATCGGGTCCGGGTTGCTGAGCAGCTGCCTCGCGACGTTTGGTGTTGAACCGGGGCAGCTGATCGAGTTTGATCGGTTGGGCCATGGCCATGCGTTTGGATCGCGGAAGGCCGAGATCCACGGCCTCGGGAGGCACCGAGTCGTCATCCATCGTCGCAGCGATGATGGTGGCATCCTCATGCCGGGCAAGTTTGAGCAGGATGTCGAACAGTGGACGCTGATGGCGGTGGGGGACCATGGAATCTGCATCGTCCAGGACGATGACCTTGGCGGGGCGCAGCATGGCCAGGCACACGGAGGCGACAGCCCGTTCCACCGACGAGAGCTGCTCGAGCTCACAGGAGTGGTCGATCGTCATGCCCAAGGTCTCCTCGAACTCACGAACCCGATCCTTGCCCTGCTGGGCGGAAATCGCGTCGATGTAGCACCGCTCCACCACCGACTCGTCGATGGTGAGACGATCCTCGGGCTGCACGTAATCGGCAAGTCGGGCGACGCTGGTGTACTTCATCGCCTCGTAGGGTTTTTCTATCGCGTTGATGCCGTTGATGAACAAGGTGCCCTCTGCCCGCCGGAATCGTGCCGTCAAGGACAACAGCAGGGCAGACTTTCCAGATCCCCGATCGCCATGGACGATACCCAGTTGCCCCGGGTACAGGTCGAGGTCGAGAGGACCGAATATCGTTCCCTGACGTGCCGAGGCCGTCAGTCCAACCGCATGTACGAGCGGTTCAGTCATTGCAGAATTCCCTTGATAGTTCGACAGATGGCATCTGCCACCAGTGACTCGGTGACGATGTCGGGCAGTGCACAGTGCTCCAGGGCCATGGCATTGGCCAGACCAAGGATGGCGATGGACATCGTCTGCATGTCTGCGCCGTCGATTCCCATGGATGGCGAGAAGGTGGCCAGGGCCTCGCAGATGGCGTCAAACCGCTGTACCACCAGGTCCCGGTAGGCCAGGGCGACCTTGGGATCGGAGTTGGCGATCTGACGAAACTCGGCGAGACGTAGCTGCCAAGGAACATCGTCCATCAGTGAGGTCGCGACACGACGGCTGAAGTCACCGACTGGGTCGGAGCTCCCACTGGTACGTACCTGGTCGATGGTCTGGGCGATGGACTCCAGTTCGATGCGTGAATGGGCCATGCACACCTGGCAGAACAGTTCGGGCTTGGAACCGAAACTGGAGTAGATGGCTCCCTTGGTGTAGCCAGCGTCCCGGGCGATGGTGCGCAGATCTGCACCGGAGTAACCGTGCTCCTGAAAGTTCTGCGCCGCTGAGGCGAGGATGGCAGCGCGTACGTCCGGGCGCGCCTGCCCCGTGTCCTGCGTCATGGTCACCGTGTCTTTCCAAGGTCCGATACCAGCGGAATCGGGTCCCCATCGTAGTGACCATCGTGGTCGATCCAAAATGCTCACCGCTGTGCTGAAGGATTCTCATGAAAGTGTCACGCAGCGGACACCTGGACGCATTCCTCCGGACACCTCGGGGCAAGGGCGATCACACTGCGCTGGTTGCACGCCGTGGTCAAGGGTGGGTGAGAAACGAATACGTCACGGCTCTCCGGAAGATCAGCTTCACATCTGGCGTGAGGGCTGCGTCCCGATAGTCTGGACACGTCGTCGACAGGCAAGGAGGAGCATGACCCAGCAACCGCTCACCCAACGCTCCAATGAATACCTCACCCCTGACACGGCATCGTTTGCCGAGCTGTTGAGCAGCATGGCTCCTCAGATGTGGCCGCCAGCGTCCATCGACTCCTCGGCTCCGGAGATGAGACGTCACGGCACCTCCATCGTCGCGGTGAAGTACACCCAGGGTGTCGTCATCGCCGCACATCGGCGCAGCGCCCTGGGACACGTCATCACCCAGCAGGACATCGGCCAGGTGATCAGCTCCACCGCGAGTCACGCCGTGACTGCCATGGCCGGACCCAGCGGTCTCGTCTTCGAGACGATGCGCCTGTTCACCATCGAGGTGGAGCATTTCGAGAAGGTCGATGGCCATCGTCTGTCCCTGGATGGTCAGGCAGCACGACTGTCCAATCTGGTACGCGTCACCAACACCCCCACCTCGGGTGGAATCCTCGTGACGCCGATCCTCGCCGGATGGGACGAGGACCGTCATCGCGCCCGCATCTTCAGCTACGACGTCACCGGTGGACGCATCGAGGAGGCCTCCTTCGCCTGCGCCGGCAAGGGGATGATCTTTGCCAAGAACCATCTGAGCAGTGCCAACCTGGCTGCGATGAGCCAGGCCCAGGCGATTCACATGACCCTGCAGGCCGTTCACGCTGCAACTGCCGACGATCCGGTGCCCAGCCTTGCCGATGCCGTCGTCCCCGAGGTGCGCATCATCGACCCCAGTGGGATCACCACCCCGGACACGACCCAGGTGCGACGCTGGCTCAAGGACCTGGTGGACGCACACACCATCGGGGCCGACACGGCCGCCGCCACACCGCGGGCACATCCCACTGACGACACCTCCAACCCGACAGACGCCACCTCCGACGCGGCCACGAGCGAGGACCCCGCCGAGCTCGAGCACACAACTGACGATGCGTCATCCCTCGCCAGTGGCGAGGATTCTGGTGGCGAACACCAGGAAGGGGCCTCCGGCCAGACGCATAGCCCCCATGAGGACGGTCTGGACCAGAACACGTCGAAGAAGTCACGTACCACGTCTGAGAAGATGCGCGAGTCTGAGAAGCTGCACGGGTCTGAAAAACTGCATGGGGAGGACCGATGAGCACACCGTGGTACGTGCCGCCACAGCAGTGGGTGGACGATCGTCATCGTTTTCTGCACGAGGCTCTGGCCCCCCATCTGCCACTGGTCGTGGCCCAGTGCGCCAGCGGAATCGCCCTCGTGGGCCCGCAGGTGTCCGCGCAACTGCATCGCACTGGGGAGATCCTGGGTGGCATCGGGATGGCTGCCGTGGGCAAGTTCAGCGAGATCGAGATGCTTCGCATCGCTGGGATTCGACAGGCGGACATCTCGGCATATCTGTACTCCCGCACCGATGTGCACGCACAGTCCCTGGCCAGCTGGTACAGCCGGCATCTGGGAGCCGCCTTCGCCGACCCGACGACCAAACCCTACGAGGTGCAGATGGCCTTGGCCGAACTGGGAACGACGAGTCAGACCGATGCCATCTTCACCATCGACGCCGATGGCACCGTGAGCGAGTCCGTCGGTCCAGTGATTCTTGGTGCCGACGAGGATCGAACCACGAGGCTGCAGGCCGATCTCACCGAGCAGCAGCCGCTGGACGAGGTGGTCCACACTGTGACAACACGTCTCGGCGTCCCGGTGGATCAGATGGAGGTTGCACTGCTGGAGCGCGGACGCGGCCCCCGGGCATTCCACCGTGTCGATCCAGGCACGGATCTGCGGCAGCCGTGACGAGCAACACCGCGGTGGGTCCTCACCAGGCTCACCATCGAGCCCATCGAACTCGCACCGAGAAAGGAGATGCGGACATGGCACGTGTCAATGGTGAAATGGTGATTGCGATTGACGGGCCCAGCGGTTCGGGCAAGTCGTCGACCTCGCGCATGGTTGCCACCCGGTTGGGTCTTGCGCATCTGGACACCGGCTCCATGTATCGCGCACTGGCCTGCGCCGTGTCCCGAGCCGGGATCAACCCCCAGGACGAACCTGACCGGGTCATCGATCTGGCAGGCAGCGCCGACATCAGGGTGGACACCCGGCCTGGTCGCGACACGGTGGTCATCAATGGGGTGGACGTCACCGAGGAGATCCGCGACCCGCGTACCAGCGCCCGGGTCTCCGCAGTTGCCACGATCCCACAGGTGCGGGTGCTGCTCGTGAAACGAATGCGCGACATCGTCGAACGGAACGATCGGCGGATCGTCGTCGAGGGACGAGACATCACCACCGTCGTGTGTCCCGATGCGCAGGTGCGGGTGCTGCTCGTGGCCGACCCCGCCGTGCGGATGGCTCGACGCGCCCGTGAGCTGGGTGACGACGTGGACCAGACGCAGATGCACGACCAGATCGTTCGTCGCGACCGGGACGACGCCACCGTCAGTCAATTCGAGACGCCGGCCCCGGGAGTCACCCTCATTGACTCCACCTCGTTGGACCTGGACGAGGTCGTTGCCAGGGTGGTGGCACTCACTGAGCAGGTGGGGTGAAATCCCCCAGGCACAGAGCTGCCAACCTCACTGCGATCATGTAAATTGAGCTAGTTGTTCGTCGACCAGGAGTACGACATGCCCTTCGAAGATGAGTCCATCGCCTCTGCCCGGGCTGCTGATGCCCCTGACGTTTCGATCACCGAGACTCGGGAAGCTGACGCGCCAGCCGAGGAGGAGCTTCCCCGACCGGTCGTTGCCGTCGTGGGACGACCCAATGTGGGCAAGTCCACACTCGTCAACCGAATTCTGGGGCGCCGCGAGGCCGTCGTGCAGGACACCCCTGGTGTGACCCGTGACCGGGTCTCCTACGACGCCGAATGGGCGGGGCACGATTTCGTCCTCGTCGACACCGGCGGCTGGGCCTCGGACGCCCACGGCCTGGCGGCCCGTATCGCCGAGCAGGCCGAACTCGCCATCTCCACCGCAGATGCCGTCCTGCTCGTCGTCGACGCCACCGTCGGCACCACCGATGAGGACGAGGCCGTGGTGCAGGTGTTGCGCCGTAGCCACAAACCGGTGGTGCTGGCCGCCAACAAGGTTGACGACATGCACACCGAGATCGAGGCGGCCGCCATGTGGAATCTCGGCCTGGGGGAGCCGCACCCAGTCTCGGCGATCCACGGACGAGGCTCCGGCGATCTGCTCGACGCCTTGGTGGACGTGCTGCCGGAACGCGCTGCAGCCCCGGTCCTGGTCGGTGGTCCACGCCGGGTGGCCATCGTGGGCAAACCCAACGTCGGAAAGTCATCGCTGCTCAATCGGTTGGCCCGTCAGGACCGCTCGGTGGTCTCCGACATGTCCGGCACCACCGTCGACCCGGTGGACGAGGTCGTGGCGGTCGGGGGAGTGCCGTACCGGTTCATCGACACCGCCGGGCTGCGCAGACGCGTCAAGGAGGCCTCCGGTCACGAGTTCTACGCCTCCCTGCGCACCCAGACCGCCATCGAGCGAGCCGAGGTGTGCATCGTCGTCATCGACGCCTCCGAGCCGATCAGTGACCAGGACATGCGCATCCTCAACATGGTCGAGGAGGCCGGGCGTGCCCTGGTCGTCGCCTACAACAAGTGGGACCTCACCGACGAGGAGCGTCGCCGGTACCTGGAACGCGAGATAGAACGGGACGTGCAGGCCTTCGCCTGGGCCCCGCGGATCAACATCTCCGCCCTCAAGGGGAGAGGCGTCGACAAGCTGTCCAGGAACATCGAGACCGCCCTGCACGGGTGGGAGACCCGGGTGTCGACCGGCAAGCTCAATGCCTTCCTCGGACGACTCACCGCGTCCCATCCGCACCCGGTGCGCGGCGGCAAGCAGCCTCGCATTCTCTTCGGCACCCAGGCCCACAACTGTCCACCGACCTTCGCCCTGTTCACCAGTGGTGTCATGGACGACAGCTACGTGCGTTTCATCGAACGCCGACTGCGTGAGGACTTCGGATTCGAGGGGACGCCGGTTCAGGTGGAGATCAGGCCCAGGGAACGCCGTGGCGGACGCGGCAGGCCGACCAGTTGAGAGCTCACGCTGCTGCCCGGCGGAGTCGATTTGTCGTAGCCGATGAAAGTACGCTAATGTTCTTCTTCGGATTCACAAACGAGTCCATCGGGCTGTAGCGCAGTTTGGTAGCGCACTTGACTGGGGGTCAAGGGGTCGCAGGTTCAAATCCTGTCAGCCCGACAAGAGGCTGTTGAGCACGCAATGACGCGGTTTGGTAGCCCGGGCCACGACATGTGGCCGGTGCAGAGATCCCAAGCACGTGTACTCACGACCACCCATACAAGTCATGGACTTTGCCCACCCGGCAGCAACGGCCACATCACTGGCTGCGTTCACCAGGGCGTCGCGCGACGAACCGCCAGGTGAGGAGCACCAGCAGCACCACCCCGATCACGAGCTCGATCCACCCGGCAGTCCTGAGCGCCACCGCGTCGGATGGCCTCAACCAGTCCCGAGCGGGTAGCAGATTCATCACTGGCTCGGCGATGAGCCCCCCTGGCACGAGCAGGGACGCGGCAAAACCCCAGCCGTCGGTCCTACGCATGACCCAACCTGCGACACCCAGCAGGAGACCATCCCCCAGTGCCGCCACGAACCAGTACAGATTGGACAACACGTCCGACCAGTCGAAGAAGCCTATGGCCCATCCAAGGAGGTAATGGACCGCCAAGGCCAGTTCGCCGCAGACAATCGCCCAGAGAGCGGCCTGCCACCATCGCCGTCCCCAGCTCCAGCCCGCGAAGATGAGCAGGAGAGCCCACACGGCTCCGTTGGTGAGATAGCTCAGGACCAGACGAGTCACCAGAAGCGGTTGGACGTCGACGACGCTCAGATCCTCAGGCGACTGAAGGTTGGTGAGCAAGGACACAGTGGCGAGGATGACGGCAGCGAGGATGCCCTGCACCGGGGAACGCTTCACGCGACCATCCTTGCACACGACCCATGCACCCAAGGCCGGAGGCAGCCGTCATCGAGATGCCGTTGGGACCGGCCCATGCGGCCCGGAAACCCCATCGTCGGTCCCGCAGAACTTTTCGGTGGGGGAGTGAGCCTGACGCAGATCCGTCATGCCTGAGGAGGCAGTTGCCTGGCACCGTACGGCACCAGGCAACTGACGATCGATCAACTCATCACATGCATGTGACGGTCACTGCGAGGTACTGGCATTCTCCCGCGCGACAGCCATCTTCTTGACGCGGCTGTAGACCCCCCACGTCATGAGGGCGATGACGATGAGGCCAACGTACTCGGCGTAGTTGCCGTAGGAGGAGTCACCGATGACGTCGAGCACGGAACCATTTCCGGTGGCGACGACGACACCGGCGTAGATGACGCCCATGATGGCCTCGCCCACGATGAGACCGGTCGCCAGCAGCACACCGGTGCGTTTCTTGCCCTCGACGTCGCCTCCGGCCCGTTGGGCCCACTTGTCGTAGCCCACACCGAGCAGGGCACCAATGGGGATGGCCACCGACGTCGTGATCGGCAGGTACATGCCCATGCCCACGGCCAGCGGCGAGAGGTGCATGCGATCGGTGAAGTGCCCGAGCAGCTCGTCGACGATGATGGCACCGATACCGATGAGCACGCCCAGCCCGATGAGGTTCCACTCAAGATTGCCACCGAACACACCCTGGGCCAGCGACGACATGAGTCCAGCCTGCGGGGCCGCCAGAGCAGTCTTGGGATCGGCTCCGGGAGCTCCCTGGAAGCCGAAGGCCTGGTGCATGAGGCTGAGCACCGGCGGAATGATGGCCGAGCCGAAGATCACGCCGATGATGAGCGCCACCTGCTGCTTCCAGGGGGTGGCGCCGACCAGCTGGCCCGTCTTGAGGTCCTGCAGGTTGTCGTTGGAGATCGTCGCCATGCCGAAGATGATCGCCGCAGTGAACAGGGTATACGCCACCAGCACCTTGGACTCCTCCACACCGGTGGCATGGTGGGTGGCACGAATGATGAGGGCGGTGAGGATGACCACGAGAATACCGACTCCCGAGACGGGGGAGTTCGAGGCGCCGATGAGACCAGCCATGTAGCCACAGATCGAGGCAACGAGCAGACCCACCAGCAGGATGAAGACGATCGTCACGAGAATGAGGCCGGAGATCCCGCCATGTACGGCAGTGTCGCGCAGGAAGTCCCACAGCAACAGGCCGATCGGGATGAGTGAGGCGATGACGGCGAGCAGCACGACGCTCATCGGCAGATCACGCTCGGTGAGGTCAACGGTCTGACCAGCACGCTGCTTGCGGTGCGAGACGAGGGCTTCCTTGATACCGCGAATGATCGGACCGAGAATCTTGAGCAGGGTCCACACTGCTGCGATCGCCATCGTTCCAGCACCGACGAACCTCACCTGGTGGGCGAAGACACCGTCGATCATGCCGATGGGTTTGCCATGCATCTGCCAGGGAAGCACGAACCCGTAGGAGATGACGACGCCGACGAGCATGGCAATACCCACCGTCAGGCCGACGAGGTGCCCCACGCCCATGAGGGCCATGGACAGTCCGGCACCGATGTAGGTGCTGGTGTTGCCCACCTTGAGGTTCTTGCGAATCTCACCCTTGACGACGCCGAGGTACGTCCCGACGAGGTACAGGGCCGAGGCGATGGATCCCATGATGATGACCCGGATGCCGACCTTGTTGGCCTGGGCGCCCTCGGTGGTGTCACCGACCTTGAGCACCTCGGCCGCTGCCACACCTTCGGGGTACGGCAGGTCAGAACCGGTGACCAACGCCCGACGCAGCGGAATCGAGTACATGACGCCGAGGATTCCGCCGATCGCACAGATGGCCAGGGTCGTCCAGTAGGGGAAGTGATTCCACCATCCGACCATGATGAGGCCGGGCAGGACGAAGACGATTGCCGACAAGGTACCGGCAGCAGATGCCACCGTCTGTACGATGTTGTTCTCCTGAATCGAATGATTCTTGAACATGTGCAGCACGGCCATGGAGATGACGGCCGCAGGAATCGATGTGGCAAAGGTAAGACCAACCTTGAGCCCCATGTACGTGTTCGCTGCTGTGAACAGAAGGGTGATCAACCCGCCGAGGAGCACTCCTCGCACCGTCAACTCACGTGTACCCATCTGCTCAGTCACTGGAAGTGACATGAGTTCTCCCTTCAACCGGATCGCAGATGATCCAGGTTCTTTCCAGAACAGCCGCTGGGTATGAAGCAGCCGCTGAGTCAAGGGGACTCTACTACGTCTTGATACCAGCTACACAGCGGGCCCAGTGCCACACCGTCACACACGACCAGACTCAACGGTGTTTCTTTCGGGCACAATGGGGCCGTGACGCACGCCATCGACCACCCGTTCCGTGACCCAGACACCCCTGACAACCCCCACCGGTGTGACGACCTGCGTCAGTTGAGACCGGAGGTCAACCCCTTGGCCCCGAACATCCGACTCGTGGTCACGGACATGGATGGGACCCTGCTGCGTCCCAACCATCACCTGCCCGAAGGGCTGGAACCCATCCTGCAGGCGATGGCCCGACGCAACATCGTCTTCGCCCCAGCCTCCGGACGTCAATGTGCCGCCCTGACAGCACAGTTCCCGGCAGTGCCGGGCCACAGCCTCATCATTGCCGAGAACGGCACGAACGTCGTCATGGATGGTGAACTGATCTATTCCTCACCGCTGGACCCCCAGGTGGTACGACGCACGATCATCCGGGTACGTGAGCTGAGGGCAGCGGGAATCGACTGTGCGGCAGTGGTGTGCCACCCCGAGTGTGGCTATGTGGAACGCGACGACGAGCCGTTCCTGCGCGAGGTGACTCCCTACTACCTGTCACACGAGGTCACCACGGACCTCCTCGACACCCACAACGGTGCGGTGTGTGAGGGGGCGGTGAAGGTGGCGATCCACTGTTTCGACGATGCGGAAACCGTTCTGGCACCGCGGATGGCAGACTTCGCCGAGCTGTGCCAGGTGACGGTCTCCGGCCAGCACTGGATCGACATGTCCAATGTCGGCACCAACAAGGGTTCTGCCCTCTCGCAGGTGCAGGGTCGTCTGGGGATCAGCCGTGACGAGACGGTCGTCTTCGGTGACTACCTCAACGACCTCGCCATGATGGATTGCGCGACGATGTCGTTCGCCATGGCCAACGCCCACCCCCAGGTCATCGACAAGGCGGCGTACCTTGCCCCGCCCAACACCGAGGACGGCGTGGTGCAGGTGTTGAGTGCCCTGCTCGGCCTGTGAGGGGTCTGCCTCGACCGGTGAGAGGTCGGCTCGGTCGGTGAGGGATCCGTGCCATCGCACCTGCCGATCCTCTCCTGCCAAAGCAGCTGGGCAAACAGGGGTCCCTGATTTGGACTGAGGCCCCTGATCTGGAGCAGCACCCGACCATCGCTACAACCCGTAACGGGCCGCGGCCTGTCTCAGCTGGGAGCGCGCCTGGGGGTGGGCGGCATTCTCAATGAGTTGACGAGCCTGTTCCCGCTCAGAATTCCCGAACAGCTCGGCCACCCCCTGCTCGGTGACGACGGCGGTGGGTTGCACGCTGGTGACCGGTGCATCGAGCTTGTCGACGATCGTCGACACGCCAGCCTTGGGATGCCAACTTCGCATCGCAACGAGTGCCTGACCGCCGGGGGAGTGCAGCGCCCCGACGAGGAAATCGGTGGCACCACCCGTACCGGAGAAGATCCGCGTACCGATCCGTGAGGCATTGACCTGCCCGAACAGATCCACCTGCATGGCGGTGTTGACACTCGTCATGGCCGGCTGCCGGGCGATGGTTCCGGGGTCGTTGGTCCGCTCGCACCGCAACAACTGCAACCGGGATTGACGCCCGGCCCATTCGTACAATTCGTCACCACCGATCAGGAAGGTTCCCACGATCGGGCGATCCGGGTCGAGCACACCGGCATCGTCCACCTCGCGCACCCCGTCGCCGATGAGCTCGGTCCACACGCCCAGATGGCGTTGGGTGGTGACCGAGCGTAGTCCGGGGTGCGAGTCGACCTGGGGCTGTTGCAGACAGGAGAGCACGGCGTCGGGAACGGCACCGATTCCCGCCTGAATCGTCGCCCCATCGCCCATGCGTGCGGCAATCGTGTCCCCAATCGTCATGGAGGCATCATCGAGGCTCGCCTTGCCGACGGTGACGAGTGGCGCGTCGATCTCGATGCCGTAGTCGATCTCGTCGGTGGACATGACGCCGTCGCCAGCGACGAACGGCATGCGCGGATTCATGACTGCCACAACCATTCCTCCACTGGCACGCGCTGCCTCCACGGCAGCCGGCATGATCTGCACCTCGATGCCCATGGAGACCTGGCCGTTCCTGGGGGTGGTGGTGTGCAGGACGACGAGATCAGGTGTGCGGGTGGTCCTGAGCAGGTCCGGTGTGTTGCTCAGTCGTCCGGGAAGGAACTCGACGTGCTCGGCATGGCGGTGTCCCGGACCGACGAAGATTGTCTCGTGGGTGACCTCGGAGCGAGTGGGCACACCTGCCGGGGCATTGACGCAGAACAGTGTCCAGCGATCCAGCTGTTCGTCAATGAGATGGAGAGCCTCGCACGGGGTGGCCGCAGAGCCCGGCGTCACCACTCGAGGATTGTCCCCCAGAGCATGCAGAACTCTGTGGAAAGCCGTCGTGGTCAGCACCTTCATGGCTCAACCGTAGTGGCAGGTTCGCACTCCTCGCAGCTGGTCACCCCAGTTCCCTGCGCCACACGATCAGCCCCCAGCACCACGCAATGGGGGAATCGTTGTTCCCGACGGATCGAGTGTCGCGGCACACCTTGTTATGGTTGGCCTACCCCGCATGGACAGGATTCTTCTCATGACGACACGACCGGACGGCGACACCTCCGACGAGCTGGATGCCACCGACCGCCACATTCTGGCCCTGCTGGAGTCCGACGGGCGCATGTCATGGACGGATCTGGGCAAGCAGACCGGCATGTCCACCTCCGCAGCGCAGCAGCGGGTGCGTCGTCTGGAGGCCAGAGGAGTCATCACGGGCTACAAGGCCGTCATCGATCTGGCGTCCATCGGGGCTGGGATCACGGCCTTCATCCACATCATGCCGGTGGAGCCCCAGGATGATGTCGCCATCCCCGGCGAGCTCCTCACCCTCCCCGAGGTACGCGGTTGCCACTCCATCGCTGGGCGTGCCTCATACCTCATCCGGGTGCAGACGCGCACTCCCACTGAGCTCGATCACCTGCTCACCCGCATTCGTACCCTGTGCAACTGCAGCACGGAGACGATCGTCGTGCTCGACACCATCTTCGACGACCTCAACATGGTGGGGGAGCGGAGGATTCCGGCAGACGGACTGGTGCGGTGAACGCCTCGCCGGATTCAGCGGCGAAACCACCTGCACCGAGATCGACAGATGCCCCTTCGACGAAGACGATTCCTGCACTGCGAGGCCCCGCATCTGCGTCTGCCCACTCGAAGGAATCGGATGGGCAGGACGCGGAGGTCCACCTGCCTTGGCGGCAGAGGCACGTACGACACGCCCACATCACGTCTGGTGAGAAGATACGTACCCCGCCGGAATGGTTCACCCGGGAGGGCCGCGTGGCGCGATTCTGCCGTGGTCTGCTCGCCGTGGTGGCCGGAGTGGCCACGGGGCTGGGGCAGATCCCAGGCGGTCAGTGGCTGACGGTTCCGGGGGTCGCCGCACTCACCGTGCTCGTCTGCTGGCGCCCAGCCAGACGCGCACCACTGCTGGGATACCTGTTCGGACTGGGGTTGTACGCCTCGACGGTCTCATGGTCCTCGGTGCTGGGGTGGCCGGTGGCCGTGCTGCTCATTGCCGTCCTGGGGATGTTCCCGGCCCTCACCGCGTGGACGATCCGTCTGGTGCGTGACCTGCCGGGTGCTCCGGTGTGGGCTGCGTGCATGTGGAGCGCCACCGAGGTGTTGCTCGCCCGCTGGCCGGTCGGTGGGTTCGGATGGGTGCGTCTGGCCTGGTCGGCGATGGACACCCCGGCTGCCGGAATGCTGCGATGGATCGGAGCAGTGGGTGTGAGCCTCATGGTGGCGCTGGCGTGCCAACTGCTTGCCTTCACCGTCCTGTACCGAAGAAGGGCACACCAGCTCGTGGACGCGACGGTACTGGTCCTGGTGTTGGGACTCATGTGTGCCGTGGGCACGTGGACGAGCAATCACCCCGGGGCAGGCCATGCAGCGCCCGCGGCAAGCAGCATCCCGTCCGAGGCGAGAGGATCCGGCTCTGCCGTTTCGCCCCAGTTGACGGACCACACTCCACCTGCGAAGGGACGCTCCGGTACCACCGAGCCCATCCGATCGGTACGGGTGGGGATCATCCAAGGTGGCGTGGACGGCACCGCTGGCTCACATGCAACAGGCTATGCCAGCTCGGTGACAGCCAACCATCTCTCCGAAACCATCGCCCAGGTGGCCGACGATCGGGCACATGGGCGTCCTGCCACCGATTTCCTGTTGTGGCCGGAGAACTCCACCGACATCGACCCGGTCCAGCATCCCGAGGTGGGGCGGGTCATCACCCTGGCATCTACGATCGCCCATCAGCCGATCCTCGTGGGAGCCGTCACCCATGGCCCCCACAAGGGCGAACGTCAGACCACTGGCATGTGGTGGCCCGCCCATGCCCACGCACCGACGTCCGTCTACCACAAGCGCAATCTGGTGCCCTTCGGCGAGTGGATCCCGTGGCGCAGCACCTTGCTTCCCCTGATCCCAGTGCTCAAACAGGTGGGCCGTCAGTCGGTACCGGGAACCACCCCCGGCGTCATCGATGCCCGCATCGCCGGTGAACACGTCGTCGTGGGAGACGTGATCTGTTTCGAGCTGGCGTACGACCCGACGGTCCATGACACGGTACGCAACGGAGCCCAGCTCATAGCCGTGCAGTCCAACAACGCGACCTACACTGCGACTCGGCAGCCCCATCAGCAGTGGCGCATGACGCGAGCGCGAGCCATCGAGCTGGGGCGCCCGATCGTCGTGTCGACCACCTCGTCCTTGTCCGGGCTCATCACGTCGACCGGTGAGGTGGTGACGCACACCACGGAGGGCACCCACACCCATCGTTCGGTGAGCGTGCCGTTGACCGACGGCGTGTCCTGGGGTGTGGTGCTGACACCGTGGATCACCTGGATCAGCGTCGGCGTCGCTGTGGCAAATGTGTTCGTGGCTCTCATGGCTGCATTCCTGAGTGGCAGGCGATGCCGTCCGAAACACAAACACCACGCACCCATCCGAAGCCAACAGCCCGCGAGCTGATGAATCCAGCTCCCTACACCCAGGGCTCCGTCTCGGGATGGTCCGTCGAACGTGGGCGCGACAATCCAGCTCCCTAAACCCAGGGCTCAGCCCCCGCAAGGTGTTCAGCACTGTGGGTGTCATGCCCAGCTCCCCACGCCAAGGCTCCATCCCCCACAGTCAAGTCCCCCAGCTCCACGTCAAGACCCCAACCTCAAGTCCAATCCCCCCCACACTCGTTGTGGCAAATGTGCTCCTGACCGCCATGTCTGCCTCCTTGCGTGGCAACCGACGCAGTCCCGAACGGAATTACCACGCATCTGCTCGGAGCCTCACAGTGACGAAGACTGAGCGGTCCCGATGAACACCCAGTGTCACAGGTGCGAACTGAACCTTGCCTCGAACATGCCCGCCCTACCGCGTAGACGCTAAGCTGAGGGGTATTTCAACGGTCCAGAGATGGGAGTGTCATGGCCGGCGAACCGATGGGTGCAGATCTGGGAGAGGTCTTGGTGATCATCCCCACCTACAACGAGGCAGAAAACATTGAGACCGTCACATCGCGACTGCGGACCGCCAACCCGCAGGTGCACGTGCTCATTGCCGACGACAATTCCCCTGACGGCACTGGTGAGATCGCCGATCGACTCGCCAGCGCAGACGAACACGTCCACGTCATGCACCGCAAGGGTAAGGAAGGGCTGGGGGCCGCCTACCTGGCTGGATTCGACTGGGGGCTCTCGCACGACTACGGCGTGCTCGTGGAGATGGATGCCGATCTGTCCCATCAGCCCGAACAATTGCCTGCCTTGCTGTCCGCTCTGCAGCATGCCGACATGGTCAAGGGATCGCGCTACGTGTCTGGCGGGTCAGTCGTCAACTGGCCCAAGAGCCGCGAGTTCATCTCCCGTGGGGGAGGGGCGTGGACTCGGCTCATGCTGGGCATCGACGTCAAGGATCCCACCGGCGGATTCAATGTCTTCCGCGCCTCAACGCTGAGGACGATCAACCTGGCGATGGTCGACTCGGCCGGTTACTGTTTCCAGCTCGACATGACGTGGCGCGTCCTCAAGGCCGGAGGGGTCGTCGCCGAGGTGCCGATCACCTTCGTCGAACGCGAACGTGGGGCGTCCAAGATGAGCAAGGACATCGTCGTCGAGGCCATGGCCCAGACCACCAGATGGGGTGTGGAGCACCGGGCCAAGCAGGTGAGTCACGTGGCGGACAAGCTTGCAGGCAAGGCGAGTGAGATCATCAAGCAATTCCGACGCTGACAATCGGTCCCGTGGTATGGCCCAGGCCCTACCACGGGATCCTGGGTCTCTCTGAACGTGACCTCCGGAAGGATGAGGCTCGTGCACGCGGCAGCGGAACATTGAGCCTGCATCGGTTGAGCCTTCGGACGGGCTCTGGGACAACGCATGGGTGGGCACCACGTGGCTGTGTGGCGTCGCGTGCGTCATCAGATCCGTATAGGTCTGGTCGTTCACATGGCGGCACTCCGAAACCAATGACCATCAATGCGAGCCACCATCAAGGCAAGGTCTGCGTGATGGACGCTCCTCGCAACGATGTCGGAGAATGCCGTAGCGGGGTCGCAATGGACAAGTTCAGGCTGTATGAGAATGGTGGACCCGTGGGCCGAGCCACACAGGATACCGATCGTGGGGTCACGGGCCAAGGCGTCGCAGGACGGTGACCCCAAGGCCGTGGTGGACACGTCTTGGGTCACGAGCACAAAACTGGCCAGCCCTGGCCTGACCGGCCCGTGGTTCACAGGTACGAGGCAGAGGTTCCGCCACGCCAGTTGCGTGGCGGAGTGATCTTCTCCTCCACAGTCGTGACGCGGGATCAGTCGTTCTTGCGGATTTCCTCGAGCCGTTCGTTGAGCAGCTCCTCCAACTCAGGAATACTGCGCCGCTCGGTGAGCATGTCCCAATGGGTACGTTGTGGTTTCTGAGCCTTGCGCTCAGGATCGGTCCCATCGCTGCGGGTGGCCTCTGCCCCGCAACGTGGGCATTCCCACAGGCTCGGCAGTTCGGCTTCCATGGCAAAGGTGATCTCGAAGTGGTGGCCGTTGGCGCAGTCGAAACCGACCTCCTGCCGCTCAGCCATCTCGACGCCCTCTTCGTCCTCAAAGCTCTTGGACCCCAGTCCCATGCCTCGCAGAGCCCGATCAGCCACGACATGCTCCTCTCGCTGACGATGTCGGTGATTGGCACCGTACCCTCACCATCATGGCAGAGAACCACCCTTCATGGCAGGCGACCCCTCACACTCGAACCACATGACACCGGCGCATGACGTTGAGCAGGACGTCGGGGCGATCAGTGATGATGCCGTCCACGCCCATCCCGATGAGCTGTTCCATCTGACCGGGATCGTTGATCGTCCACACCTGCACCAGCTTGCCAGCTCTGTGTGCAGCTCGGAGGAATGACGGCGTCACAAGATCGATCTCACGAGACCCCATCTTGATGCGCCACGGCATCTGGTAGACGACCCCGAGCGGTATGTGCATTGTGGGCCGACGGGTGAGGCACGAGGACATCACCCCGACCGGCCCCACGGCCGTCGCCACCGGGTGATTCACCAGACGCCGGAATGCGGCGAGCCTTCGCGGATTGAACGAACCCACGCACACCCGATCCCAGGCCTGATGACGAGCGAGGGTTGCCACGAGCGGTTCGACGGTACCCGGAGCCTTCATGTCGATGTTGAAACAGGCGTCTGGAAAGGTGTCGAGCACCTCGTCGAGAGTGGGGATGGGTTCACCCTCAATGGTGGCCTCGCGCAGCTCATCCAAGGTGAGCATGGCGACGACGCCGTGGTCGTCGTCGGTGACCCGGGCAAGAACCGGATCGTGCATGGTGACGAGATGGCCATCCCTGGTCACCTGGATGTCGGTCTCCAGATGAGTGATTCCACGATTCATTGCATGGGAGAACGCAGCAATGGTGTTCTCCTTGCCAAGGTTCTCCGGAAGTTGAGCACCACCGCGATGCGCCATGGCGACGAATCCAGAGTTGAAGAAGGGGAGGTCACGTGCACGCATGGCCCGATTCTTCCACTTGTAGCTTCGCCATGTGGGGCTGCGCGGCTTTTGCGGATTTGCATCGCTGACGCTTTGGGCACCTCATGTCGAGATCCCCCAGTCATGAGCACCATGTCTCCATCACGGTCGTGTGGAAATCGTGGTGCAGATACCTCCCCCTGCCATGTGGCGTGGCAGGACGGACGACTTCGAACACGAATGCCACACCACCAAAAACACCCATCCCGACCAGGGCGCCCCACCACACAGATCTGCCTGCACCACAACGTGGGGTGAAGATCCATCGAGCTCTGCTCGCCCGTGGAAATCATGGTTCTCGTGCCCTCACCTGCCACGTGAGGTGGCAATCAGACCATTGTGGAACACACGTGCCATGATCGTGGCATGGCATCCATCCCCCCATCCACCATCACCACACCCACAGTTCTGTCGGCCCAGAGCCAGGTGTGTGGCGGGCATGTCGGCAATGGCGCAGCCGTGTTCGCGCTGCAGCGCAATGGAGTCGAGGTCATCTCGTTTCCCACGGCAGTGCTCAGCAACCACAACGGGTACCCGAACGTGGGATCGATTCCGGTGAAAGCTCAGGATCTTCGTGCCGTACTGCGATCGTTGGGGCACAACGGTTTCCTCGAACGGTGTGACGCCGTCCTGTCGGGATACCTCACCGAGACGAGCGGACCGATCGTCGTTGATGCCGTCCAGCAGATCCGCGCCAGGGGAGGGGCAGGACATTACCTGTGCGACCCGGTCATGGGTGACGACGGCCGCTGCTACGTCAGCGACGGTGTGGTGCAGATGATGCGCAAGCTCGTCGTCCCGGCTGCGGACATCATCACACCGAACCTTTTCGAGCTCGCGATGCTCACGGATCATCCGGGGTTCGCGACCTGCCCGGGGCCCACGAGTCGTCCGGGGGACACGGCCGCAACCGGTACCCGGAGAGACAACAACCCAATGCCCACGTGTGCCGAAGTGGTTGCCGCCGCGCGATCGCTCATGGGGTCAGCGAGAGACGATGCCGAACACCACGCCGGAACGTGGCACGTGGCGTCCCACATGACGGACCAGAATCCTTTCCGACCCCGTGCATCTGGAGCCACGGTTGCCGGACCGCGTGCGGTGGTCGTCACCTCAGTACGAACCACGGATCTTCCCGAGGATCAGATCCATGTGATGACGGTGACACCCAACTCAGCCTGGGTGTGCAGCACCCCCACACTGTCCAGGCATTTCAGTGGCTCCGGTGACCTCTTCGCAGCCCTTCTGCTGGCAGGGCTGCTGCACGGCCAGCAGAAGAACAGTAATGCACGGTTGAGCGAGGCCGTGGCCCGAGCCACCCAGCAGACTTGGCTCGTCCTGTCGGCAACCGCGTCGGACGCCTCAGAGAGCGAGGAGCCGGGCGAGCTGGCGCTCGTCGCCCATCAGGACCTGCTCACCGTTCAGGAGGGCGCTGCGACACGTCGTCTCGCCCAGTGACGACCCCCTGTTTTACGGACGAACCAGCGGCGCCGCGGGGAGAGGCAATGCACCGCAGGCCAGTGGGTATCCCATGAAAAGGTGCACCATGACGTGGCAGGAAAGGACAAGGACGGGGCAAGGAAAACCCGCAGGCAACCCGAGGTGACAAGGAAGAACAAGGAGCGGAGGCCAGGGGACCAGCTGACAGCCCGAAATACCGGGGAAGGGAAAGGGGGACCAGCAGGCACCCCCAATCACGAATCTGATCGGAGCAATGGATCCCCGGCCGCTGCCCCGAAACCCGTAATACGCAAACAGGCACCCGCCTTCGCAGCAACCACTCAGCGAATCACCAACCCGTGCGTGCAAAGCTGGGCGTCACTCGGTGAAGACGCTGATCGACGCCCCCAGAGCATTGAGCCGAGTGGGCAGGTCCTCATAGCCGCGATTGATCATGTAGACGTCCCGCAGAGTTGTCTCCCCAGTGGCCGCCAGGGCAGCCAGCAGCAGACAGACAGCGGGACGCAGGGCAGGCGGGCAGATGAGTTCACGGCCACGCCAGTGAGTGGGACCGTGAACGATGAGCCGATGGGGGTCGAGCAGCTGCACGGATGCACCGAGCTTTCCCAGGTCGACCAGGTGGATGGCTCGGTTCTCGTACACCCAGTCGTGGATGAGGGTCTGCCCCTGAGCCTGCGCGGCAATCACGGCGAAGAATGGCAGATTGTCGATGTTGAGGCCGGGGAACGGCATGGGGTGGATCTTGTCAGCCACCGCAATGAGATGGCTGGGGAACACGGTGATGTCGACCAGTCGGGTGAAGTCGTTGTTGGAGGGGTATTCCGAGGAGAGCTCATACTTCATCCCCATCTCCTTGAGAATGGCCAGCTCAATCTCGAGGAATTCAATGGGGCAGCGCTCGATGGTGAGTTCGGAGTCGGTGACGATGGCAGCCGTCATGAGGCTCATCGCCTCGATCGGATCCTCCGAGGGCCAGTACTCCACGTCGGCGTTGATGTCACTCACACCATGTACCTTGAGGGTGGTCGTACCGATGCCTTCGATCCGCACACCGAGCTTGGTGAGGAAGACGCACAGGTCCTGCACCATGTAGTTGGGGCTGGCGTTGCGCAGCACGGTGAGGCTGGGCGTCTGGGCAGCAGCCAGCAAGGCGTTCTCAGTGACGGTGTCGCCGCGCTCGGTGAGGACGATGTGACGTTCCCGGTCGCCGCCCTTGTCGCCGTCCTCACTGACCTGACAGTTGTAGAAACCTTCGGTGGCCACAACCTCCAGTCCGAAGGCTCGCAACACCTGCAGGTGGGGTTCGACGGTACGAGCCCCGAGGTTGCAACCCCCGGCGTAGGGCAGCTTGAACTCCTTGTAGACGCGTTGCAGGGGGCCCAGGAACATGATGACGCTTCGGGTGCGTCGTGCCGCGTCGATGTCCATCTGGTCCAGGCACAGCTCGTCAGGACGTGTCAGGGTGAGGTCGACGCCGTCGTCGGACCACTCGGTCTGCATGCCGATGGAGCGCAGCACCTCGAGGATGCGGTTGACCTCCTCGATGTGGGCGATGCCGTGCAGCACGGTACGTCCGCGGTTGATGAGGCTGGCACACAGCAGGGCGACAGCGGCATTCTTCGACGACCGCACCTCGATCGAACCGGAGAGCTGGTGACCCCCCTCGATGAGGTAGTTCATCGTGCCAGTGCCCGGCGTCGTCAACAGTGGCGATTCCAGAGCCTGGGCAATCCGGTTGATGTAGTCCAGGGAGAGATTCTGATTGCCGGCCTCGATGCGATGGATGGCGCTCTGGGAGGTGTTGAGCAGTTCTGCCAGCTGGTGCTGGGTGAGACCACGCTGCTTGCGGGCATCACGGATGAGGCGTCCAACGGATGCAGGGCTGACGTTGTCCACGGGAGATTCCTTTCGACGGATCGCGGGGACTCTCAGTAACCCCTCCACGATATATCACATGCGAGATGAACCAAGGTGAGGCGCGATACAAATGCGTCACCGCACAGCACAAACCAGCTCACAGCAGAACTGCACACAAGTGATACGAGTGACACACGAGTGGTCGATCTCACACTAAAGTTGTTCCCATGAGCTCACACTTTGACGTCGTCGTCCTCGGAGCCGGCCCTGGTGGCTATGTCGCCGCCATCCGCGCCGCACAGCTTGGCAAGAAGACCGCAATCATCGAGAAGGAGTACTGGGGCGGCGTGTGCCTCAACGTCGGGTGCATCCCCACCAAGTCGCTCCTGCGCAATGCCGAACTCGCCAACATCGTCACCAAGCAGGCCAGCACCTTCGGCATCTCAGGTGATGTCACCGTTGACTTCGGCAAGGCCTACTCCCGCTCCCGTGACGTGTCCGGCCGCATGGTGAATGGCATCCACTACCTCATGAAGAAGAACAAGATCACCGAGTACCACGGGTGGGGCGAGTTCACCGGCCCCAAGAACATCGTCGTCAAGGACGACGGGGGAGCGGTGAGTGAGGAACTCACCTTCGACAGCTGCATCATCGCCTCCGGCTCGTCGGTGAAGACGCTGCCGGGCACCCAGCTGTCCGAACGGGTCGTCACCTACAAGGAGCAGATCCTCTCCGACGAGGTTCCCGAGTCGATCATCATTGCCGGCTCCGGTGCCATCGGCACGGAGTTCGCCTACGTACTGGCCAACTACGGAGCCAAGGTGACCATCGTGGAATACCTGGATCGCATGGTCCCCAACGAGGATCCCGAGGTCTCCAAGGAGCTCACCCGCGCCTACAAGAGGATGGGTGTGAAGGTCATGGCTTCCACCAAGGTGGACTCCATTGACGACTCCGGTGACAAGGTCAAGGTCACCGTCTCCCCGGCCAAGGGCGGCGATGCACGGGTGCTGGAGGCCGACCGGGTTCTGCAGGCCGTCGGATTCGCCCCGTGCACCGAGGGGTTCGGGCTGGAGACCACCGGCGTGCAGCTCACCGAACGCGGCGCCATCGCCGTGGACGACTTCATGCGCACCAATGTGCCGGGCATCTACGCCATCGGGGACTGCACGGCCAAGCTCATGCTGGCCCACACTGCCGAGGCCCAGGGCGTCGTCGCCGCCGAGACCATCGCGGGTGCCGAGACCATGCCGATCAACTACGACATGATCCCGCGCGTCACCTACTGCCAGCCACAGATCGCGTCGTTCGGATACACCGAGCAGCAGGCCAGGGACAAGGGCTACGACGTCAAGGTCAACAAGTTCCCGTTCTCCGCCAACGGCAAGGCCTGGGGAGTGGGGGACGGATCGGGATTCGTCAAGGTCGTTGCCGACGCCCGCCACAACGAGCTGCTGGGCGCCACGATCATCGGTCACGACGTCTCCGACCTCATCCCGGTACTCACTCTGGCACAGATGTGGGACATCACCACCGAGGAGGTGGGACGCAACATCTTCCCGCACCCGTCGATGTCCGAGGCCATCAAGGACGCTGTCGAGGGCATTGCCGGTGAGATGATCAACATCTGATCCCCGGCCCCCAAGCGACAATCCCCGGGGCGGCAATCGTGGTGCCGACGGCACACGCAGCCCCATGTCAAGGTCTGCCTGTACGGTCCGGTACCAAGGGGTCTCGGAACCAGTCGATCGTTATGGGTTGAACGGAATCGAGGGCCTACCCGTACCAAGGGGTATCGGACGTGCCGGCAGACCCTCGTTCCCCTACTGGTCAGCCCAAGGGCCCCATTCGACTCGGCACCAGCTCAGACGGATTCGCGTTGCACCGCAGATCGTGCGGTATCGGCAGGTAGGGGAACCAGGAATTCCTTCGGATGACGTACTCGCCAGGCTTGGACGATGAGCAGCATGAAGGGGGCACCGAGGTTGGTCTCGATGAGGGAGTCGATGACGAGTGGACGCCAGGACAACGGCCGGATGCCCGAGATCATCAGCACGGCCTCCCAAGTGAATTGGATGCCGACGCCGATGGCCAGCGCCGAACGAATCGAATGACGCTCGTCCGGGTGGCGCAGGTTGTGCAACGCGAGCCATCCGTATCCCACGAGCACGAGAACGACCATGGCACCGTGATAACCGCTGACATGACGTGCAATCTGCACGCTGTGGAAGGAATCACCAAGTCCTTGGCTGACCAGAGCGCTGGTGAGCCAGCCGGTGGGAAAGAGAATCGACCACTCCCAACGGTTCTCCGGCTCGTCGAACCAGAGCCACATCCACGCCATGTTCGTGATGCCGTAGCTGAACGACAACCAGAACTCCAGCGGCAGGACCCCCATCCCGACCACGCTGCGGGTTCCCAGCATCCGATAGAAAAACCCGTAATCGACGATGAAGTAGAGGAGGCCACCGAGCAGCCCCACGATGAGGGCCGCACGTCGGCGTGTCCTCGCAAGTACGCAGAGGAAGGCCAGCAACAGCATGACGTCGATCCAGATGTAGAGAACGTTGAAGGATCGCGCGACCAGATAGTCATTCACCACGTGACCACAGGCCCTTGGATGTCAAAATGCACCCCAACAATGTATCCCGATCGTCATCGAAACCGGTACTGCGGCATGGCCAGGATGCGTCCGGTCGCACGCTGCGACACGCTCGATCCACATCCTCGTGCGTCGGTTCCGGGACGTGACGAGTCACACGTCAACCCTACGTTGGCGCAAGTCCTGACCCGAAATGCCCTGTCCTGACCCGAAATACCCAGTCGCTCATAGAATGGGACAAGCCGTGGTCGTCATCGTCACCACGTCATGACGACCACGACCGACGGCCATCGGTTGGTTTGACCAGAGGCCGCCAGCGAGACCACACAGACCACCAACACAGGGGAGGAGCACATCATGGAGATTGTGGACAACGGACCCGAGCCCAACGTCTTCGACTTGGAGACTGCCACCGAGGAGAACACCAACTACCGCACGACGGCGTGGACCGGCAAGTACCTGCAGGTGACGCTCATGTCGATCCCGGTGGGGGAGTCCATCGGTTGGGAGGTGCACCCCGAGACCGATCAGTTCCTACGTCTGGACGGCGGCACGGGCAAGTGCATCCTGGGCCCCAACGAGAACCAGGATGAGGCCACCGTCGTGCAGGACGTCAGCGACGGCTGGGCCGTGCAGGTGCCGGCCGGCACGTGGCACGACATCGTCAACACCGGCGACGAGCCGATGCAGGTCTACGCGGTGTACGCGCCGAGCCACCACGCCAAGGGCATCGTCCACGAGACCGCTGCCGACGCCGAGGCGGACGAGAAGTCCGGCAAGGACACCCCGCCGGAGTGGACCGTCCAGCCCAAGTGAGTCATCTGGAGCCACCCCTGTGTCCCGGAACGTAGCGGACAACAGGTGTGATGCGAACCGTTGGGGCGGTGGCGTGCTGCAGCACGCCATTGCCCCACAACACCCGCAACGGGCACGTACCCCAGAGATCCATACGCGGCGATCGCCACACCGTGACACGTATGTCGCGGTGACAGGGAATCAGTGGTTGGGTCGTGCAGAGCTCGGCGAACGACGAGACCTGCGGCGAGCAGTGCCCACATCGCACGTCCGAGTCACTCATGCTCGGCTCGGAACTCTTTCCAGGTGTCACTGACGAAGTCGATGAACGCCATCACTTGGGAAAGGAAGCTGTAGGCGCGACAGAAGTGGCCAAGTTTTGCCCGGAACTCCTCGGCTTCCTCGTCATCGAGGTTCGTCCAGCGGTCTTTGGCGAACTCGAGGTTGCGGTACACCTCGCCCTGGCGTGCCGGATCGTCACTGAGCAGGGCGGTGACCGCAGCGTCCACCTCCGATTCGGAGAGCACCTGCGCGGCCCACAGATCACCACTCAGGTTGTACAGAACGTTCGGGTCGGTCTCCTCTGCCACGGTTTCCTCGTAGAAGTGCTGGAACGCCTTTTGAATCTCCTCGGCGGTATTGGCGAAGTCGAGGACGAAGGTGTCTTCCTTGCCCGGCGCGGTGCGGTTGAGACGTGACAAGGTCTGGACGGCCTTGACCCCGGCAAGCTTCTTGTCGACGTACATGGTGTGCAGCAGCGGTTCATCGAATCCGGTCTGATATTTCTCGGCCACCACGAGCACCTGGTAGTCATCACCGTGGAACTTCTTGGGAAGCTCGGACGCGGAGAACCCGTTGATCTCGGCCGCGGTCCACTGCTTCTCTGGCTCGTCGGGATCGCTCACCGCGCCACTGAACGCCACCAGGGCACGAATCGGCTGGTCACCGTGGTCGTAGCCCTTGCGCCGGATGTATTGGTCGATGGCCTCCTTGGTATTCACCGCGTGCAGTCTGCTACTCGCCTTGGTTGTCCGATAAGATACATTATGACATTTCGTGTGGTTGGACAGCCCTGCCCAGCGCTGAATCGTCGATCATCTCCCCGCCACTCCACCGCGCAGGACTCACTATTTTCCCCACAACTTTCACCACACCCATTCCCGCGGCCCAGCTACCCGCGGCTCAGCATCGCGCGCCCGTGCAACCATCTGGCAACTGTCCATGCAACCAGCAACAAATCCTGAACACACCAGCCAAACCCAGAGCACGCCAGCAATTCCCACCAACGACGTCAGCCGGTCTCGCCAACGATCGCGACCCACGTGCAGCCAGCCGATCAGCTCATGGCCGGTACCGATCGACGCTCCACCGTGTCGATCGGCCATACCTCTTGAGCCGGTGTCGAGCCAGGCGTGACCACACCTGTTGCTGAAACTGCAGGGTGAGATACCCGGCAAAGGTCATTCCAACCAGGCTGACGGCCAGCTGTACCAGTGAGCCACGTATCTCGTCCCATTCCCCCAGTGCCAGCGCGACGCCGATGTTGGCTGCCGCCGGGATCGTCGTCACCGAGATGAACACACCACTCAACCCACCGGTACGCGACGACGTCAACGCCAGGACACCGACGATTCCCGCGATGAGAGCCACGGCCAGTGACCATCGATCAGGGTGGTAGATGAATGACGTGGCCTGTCGGTTCGCACGGATGGAACTGGCCGAGAGCCACCCCATGACGGATCCGAGTTTGGTCACCAGAGCAGTCGTGAGAGTGCTCACCACGAAACCCATCGCCAGAGCTCGTGCGGCCAGGGCAAACAGGTGTGGGCGGCGTCTCACCAGCGCCAGGGCGAGAGCCACCACGGCCCCGAACTCCGGGCCGAGCACCATGGCCCCCACGGTGAGAATCTGGGAGTCGGTGATGATCGCGATACCGGCAAGCAACGTCGACAGGATGAATGTACTGATGAACGTCCAGTTGAGTTCGGACTCGTCGTAGGCACGTTTGATGATCGTCGGCCAGACCATGGCGTCGGCCTCCGAGCCCGGTGTGGTGAGTTCAGCCACCAGACCTGGCTCTGAGATCCACGTCTCGGACTCATTGAGTGCAATGAGCCCGGTCTCCCCCACGCCAAGGTTGCGAATGGCGTCAATGACGGGATCGGCCGATTCTCGAGTGACCCCAGCCACGATGACGTTGCCAGGTGGCTCGACGACGACGCCACGATAGACCTGCGGAAAGGTGACCCCCTCGGCCTGCGACAGGAGGCGCAGCACATCATCGGTGCCTTCCTCGGTGGTGACCACCCGCAACTGCATCATGGCGTCATCTTGGCACAGATGTCACAGCCCACCACACAAGATCGCGACCAGAGCTGCATCCCCACCACGTCCGCATCGTCGGATCGTCGACGCACCATCTGCCAAGCCTCCTTTTCATCAGGTGGCACATGACGTGAGACGTACCGATGAAAACTGATCCTCCACTTCCTCCCCCACCCCGGAAACAGCATTCACCGTGACGCATCATCGTGCACGGATGATCTATGTACACCTGTCACGAAACGAATGAATATTCACCCTCTGGTATGAAATGTATCCACCGGGATCGAAAAATATTCTCATCACCTCTTTCTGGCTAGGTGTTTCGCCATAGGAACCACTCCCCTGCCATTAATATGGCGACGTCATCACACACGAAGTCGTTCACCGGCACTGACGCGAGCGACATGAGGAAGACAAGGAGAGAACGATGGCGTTCAACCTCAAGGACAGGGACCTGCTGTCACTCAACAACCACTCGGCACGCGAGGTGCACTACCTGCTCGACCTGGCTCGAGACCTCAAACGGGCCAAGTACGCCGGCATCGAACAACCACAACTCACCGGCAGGAACATCGCCCTCATCTTCGAGAAGGCCTCCACCCGCACTCGCTGCGCCTTCGAGGTCGCTGCCCACGATCAGGGTGCCCATGTCACCTATCTGGGACCCAGCGGATCGCACATCGGTCACAAGGAGTCCATGAAGGACACCGCTCGCGTGCTCGGACGCATGTATGACGCCATCGAGTACCGCGGCTTCTCGCAGAAGGACGTGCAGATCCTCGCCGACTACTCCGGCGTGCCGGTCTTCAACGGCCTCACCGACGAGTACCACCCCACCCAGATGCTCGCCGACATCCTCACCATCCAGGAGCACACCTCCAAGCCCCTGTCCGAGGTGAAGTTTGCCTACCTCGGTGACGGCCGCAACAACATGGCCAATTCCCTACTGCTCATCTGCAGCAAACTCGGCATGGACGTACGCATCGTCACTCCCGATTCACTACGTCCCACCGACGAGGTCCTCGACATGGCCGCTGACAACGCCAAGACCTCCGGAGCCCGGGTGAGTGTCACCGCCGATGTCGACGAGGGCGTCAAGGATGCCGATTTCGTGTGCACCGACGTGTGGGTGTCGATGGGTGAGCCCGTCGAGTCCTGGGCCGAGCGGATTGACATCCTGCTGCCCTACCAGATCAACTCGAAGCTGCTGGAGCGCACCGGCAACCCAGACGTCCTGTTCATGCACTGCCTGCCAGCCTTCCACAACTGCGAGACCGAGGTCGGCCGCGAGGTCGCCGAGCAGTACCCGCACCTGGCCAACGGTATCGAGGTCACCGAGGACGTCTTCGAGTCCGACGCCAACATCGCCTTCGAGGAGGCCGAGAACCGCATGCACAGCATCAAGGCTGTCCTCGTCTCCTCCCTGTCCTGACGCGGAGATGAGAAGATGAGAATCACACTCGCACTGGGCGGAAATGCCCTGCTGCGCCGCGGGCAGAGCCTCAGCGCAGACAATCAGCGCAGCAACGTCATCGTCGCTGCTGAACGTATTGCCCGGATCGCCGACGCCAATGACCTCGTCATCACGCACGGCAACGGCCCACAGGTGGGTCTGCTCGCCCTGCAGAACAACGCCTACACCGACGTGCCCATGTATCCCATGGACGTGCTGGGCGCCGAGAGTCAGGCCATGGTCGGCTACATGGTCGTGCAGGAGCTGCGCAACAAGCTTCCCGACCGCGACTTCGTCTCCTTGGTGACGACCTCGCTCGTCAACGAGGACGACCCGGCCTTCGCCAATCCCACGAAGTTCATCGGCCCAGTATACACCGAGCAGGAGGCCAACGCCAAGGCCGAGGAGTTCGGGTGGACGGTCAAGCCGGACGGCGAGTACTGGCGTCGGGTCGTGGCCAGCCCCGATCCACTCAAGATCGTCGAGGCGGAGTCGATCCGAGCAGTCGTCGACGCCGGAATCATCCCGGTCTGCTGCGGAGGCGGTGGCGTGCCAGTGATCCGGGATTCCTCGACCGGTCTGTACACCGGAGCGCAGGCCGTCATCGACAAGGATCTGTGTGCGGCGATCCTCGCCCGGGAAACCGGCGCCGAGCTGTTGGTCATCGCCACCGACGTGGACGGCGTCTACACCGACTGGGGAACGCCCCAGCAACGACGTATCGACCATGCGAAGCCGTCCGACCTCGAGAGGTCACAGTTTGCCGATGGCTCCATGGGGCCAAAGGTGCGCGCCGCCTGCCGGTTCGTCCGCAGGACCGGGCAGCGTGCCGTCATCGGCTCCCTGGAGGACATCGGCGACATCGTCGCTGGACGGGCCGGCACGCTCATCGAGCCCTGATTCTCCACATGAGTGAGCCCTGGTGGTTGAGCCCGGTGGTCCAGGGACGTGCAGCCAGCTGGATGCCGTCCTCGGGCCACCAGCCTCCCAGGCCACCTCGACCTGGGATCGTCATCCCCAGGCAACAGCCCGAAACGGACCCGAACACTACCGAATCCACCACCTTATAATTACTCAGTATTTGTATATCTCCACCCTCACCACGGCGGAGACCACCGGTGACATGCGTCACCAGCCAGACCGAAGGAACCGACGATGGAGTCGAGCACGACAGCTCCTCATGACGACGAGGATGCCTCTGCAGACACGATGACCAGCAACAAGACGACACTCCTGAGCAGCCACCTGCAACAGCAAGACACTGCCAGCCTGCCGAAAGGATCCGGGGGACAGTCACCCGACACCGAGGTGCCCGCCCCCGCAGACCATCCGGAGGTCACTCATCACAGACGTGGTCTGCGCGTCCCCTCGGCATTCACCATCCTCTTCGTCCTGACGATCCTCGCCGTCATCGCCACCTGGCTGGTCCCAGCAGGCAGCTACTCGAAACTGGCCTATGAAACCGGTGCCTCCCAGCTGCAGATCACCGATCCACACGGCAGGACGAGTTCGGTGCCCGCAACCCAGGGGTCCTTGGACAGATTGCACGTGAGGATCCCCATCGAGTCCTTCACCAGCGGAGCCATCACCAAGCCGGTGTCCATCCCCGGCACCTACCAGCGTCTGGAGCAACACCCCGCTGGATTCTCCGACATCGTCACGGGCATGGTCAACGGCACGATCGACGCCGTGGACATCATCGTCTTCATCCTCGTGCTCGGTGGCATGATTGGCGTCGTGCGCGCCACGGGGGCCTTCGAGACCGGTCTGCTGCGGCTGACGAAGGTGACCAAGGGGCACGAGTTCATCCTCGTACTGGCCGTGAGCCTGCTCATGATTCTCGGCGGGTCCACCTGCGGGCTGGAGGAGGAGGCGGTCGCCTTCTACCCCATCATCGCGCCGATATTCATCCTCATGGGTTATGACTCCATCGTCGTGGTCGGCGCCATCTTCCTCGCCGGGTCGGTGGGAACATGTTTCTCCACGATCAACCCGTTCTCCTCGGCCATCGCGACCAACTCCGCAGGCATCCCGCTCACCGACGGCATGAACTGGCGTCTCATCGGCTTGGCCGGAGGAGCCGTCGCCGTCGTGTGCTACCTGCGCTGGTACTGCCGCAGGGTGCAGGAGGATCCCACCTTCTCCTACACCTTGGAGGACCGGGAGAGCTTTGACAAGCAGTGGGGCATGGACGTCACCGACGAGACGGTTGGCAGGTTCACTTGGCGACGCAAGGTGAGCCTCATCCTCTTCATCGCCGCCTTCCCCCTCATGGTGGTCGGAGTCATCAACTGGGGCTGGTGGTTCCCCCAGATGGCAGCGTCCTTCCTGGCACTCACGATCATCATCATGCTGCTCAGCCGCACCGGCAGTGAGAAACTCAGTGAGAAACAGTTGGTCGACGCATTCTCCGACGGTTCGTCGAGCCTGGTCGCCGTCTCCCTCATCATCGGACTGGCTCGGGGCATCAACCTCATCCTGGAGCAGGGATTCATCTCTGACACCATGCTGCAGGCCTCGACGTCCTTGGTCACCGGCATGCCCGGCCCGGCCTTCGTCCTGACCCTGCTCGTGGTGTTCTTCGTGCTGGGATTCGTCGTGCCGTCCTCCTCGGGCCTGGCAGTACTTGCCATGCCGATCATGGCTCCTCTGGCCGACACCGTGAATCTGCCTCGCTCCATCGTCGTGTGTGCCTACCAGTGGGGTCAGTACGCCATGCTGTTCCTGGCGCCGACCGGCCTGGTCATGGCAACCCTGCAGATGCTCGACATCAAGTACTCGCACTGGCTGCGATTCGTGTGGCCCATGGTCGTCTTTGTCCTGGTGTGGGGCGGTGGGTTGTTGGTTGCCCAGTCACTCATGGTCTGACGCGTGGTTCGCAGGGGTCGTCGGTCACGACGATGCGGCAAGCCTCACAACACTTCGACCAGCTGAGCCGGCAGGTACCATGACTGCATTGAGGGGTATGGAGGTGTCATGGCGCAGACGTCACGCAAGCAGCGTCACTACCAGATCGTCAACATACTGAGGCACCAGGATGTCCACTCCCAGACCGTCCTACGTGACATGCTTGCCAAGCAGGGGATCGACGTGAGTCAGGCGACTCTGTCCCGCGATCTGTTCCAACTGCAGGTGATGCGCACGGTGGACGCCGATGGGGCACTCACCTACCGGGTCCCCGAGCAGACCGGCTCCCGTCCCGGTCCCCACGACCCGTTCAACGGTGCCCCCGGAACCTTGGATCGGGTGTGTCGCAGTTTCCTGCTGCAGGTGACCCGCCCCTCCTGGCAGGTACTGCTCAAATGCACCGCTGGAGCAGGCAATCTGGTTGGTTCAGCACTTGACAGCACGGACATCCCCGGCGTGGTGGGGTGCGTGTCAGGAAACGACACCGTCGTCGTGTACTGCGATGACGAGATGGCAGCCCAGAACGTTGAGCAGTGGTTCACCTCCCTCATGACAAGTACTGGTGAACAGCTGTGAGGCATTCCACGTCGTGCCCGTCGCGGCGTGTCCCAGCGGGCCTGTGCCAATGCCGCCACCGGACCTCGTTGAGCGGTGTGGCAGGCTGGACACAGTGCGTATGACGGCACCTGGCGTACAACGGCACTGGGGTCAGCTGACGAGGCATCTGCGCCGTACCACCATGGCCCGCGGACAGGAGGCTGTCCCACCGGTGGGGAATGTCTCCACCGCCGGGTACGTTGGGTCATCATGCGCCATGACTGTTCGGGAGGCTGCGTATGAATCTCAGTGATGATCTGTTCACGTGGAACCCTGGCATGCCCGATTCCGTCGAGCCTGCTGCCACCCTCGTCGTCGCCGTCACCGGCTTCAGCGACGTCGGTCACGTGCAGCACGTCCTGACGACGAATCTGGAGGCGGAGCTGCCTCATCAGGTTCTCGGCGAGTTCGACTTGGACGATCTGCTCGACCACCGCGACTCACGTGCTCCGATCATCTTCGACATCGATCACTTCGAGGGATATCAACGTCCTGGTCTGACTCTCAGTGAGTTCACCGACGAGAACGGGGAACGCTTCCTGCTCCTCACCGGACCGGAGCCGGCACTGCGCTGGGAGGGCCTCACTCGTCGCATCATCGATCTCATCGAGGAACTGGGTATTCGCCAGACGATCATCACCGATTCCATCCCCATGGCCACCCCTCACACGCGCCCGGTACAGATCACCCGGTGGGCCTCACGACCTGAGATGTTGGTCGGCAACGTCCCCAATTTCGGCAAGTACCAGATGCCTGCGTCCTTCCCGGCCGTGCTGTCGCAGCGACTGGCCGAGACTGGTCACGACTACGTGGGTCTGGCCGCCAGTGTGCCCCACTACCTCAGTGAGATGGACTATCCAGATGCCACTCGCACCCTCATCGGGGCCATTCACCAGGTGACCGGTCTGTCCCTGCCGACCCACGGCCTGGCGGTGGCTGCCGGGGCGATTCGTGCCGAGCTTGCCAACCAGGTTGCCCAGTCCGAGGAACTTGGTCAGATGCTCTCCGCCCTGGAGCAGCAGTACGACTCAACCACAGTGGAACAACCAGCACTCGAGTCCCGTCATGTCGACGTTCCCAGCGCCGATGCCATCGGAGCCGAGGTGGAGGACTTCCTGCGCTCCATCGACGATCCCTCTGACGAGTCTGACGAGACCACCACCACTGCGGCCGCTGACAATGCGAACTCCAATGGTGACGGCAACTCGGCCGAGGACTCCAATGCCCACCCCGCCCAGGGGCCTGCCCCATCGCAGTTCTCGGATCGTCGCAGTGAGTCAGACGACGGTTCACAGATCGACAGGGACGTGGACGCGCAGGCACGTCGAGGCCGGATGACGTCGGACTCGGACAGCGACGACAGCACGTACCACCCACGTCGGGGTACCACGGAGTGAGAAGACTCCGCTGAACCGATGACATCGGGTCCGCTGCCCATCCCACAGCCGAGGACCAGTGGTTCCTGCATCGGACGCCCGAGCGAACCGCCTTCCTTCTCATCCTTGGAGAGGACCGGTTACCGACTCTGCCAAGGGACTATCGTCAACAACATGGACGCAGTCATCGATCTGGGGATCGATTTCGGAACGACGAACACCGTCGTTGCTGCCGTGGAACACGGAAACTACCCCGTCCTGTCCTTCAGTGACTCCGACGGGGATCTCCACGTGCACTTGCCCAGCCTGACCGCCTGGGCCGGAGGACGACTGGTGCACGGCTACCAGGCACGAGAGGCCATGGCCGCCGGGGCTCCCGGCATCCGGTCGCTCAAGCGACTGCTCAGTTCTCCGACGACCACCGTGTCGTCCACGGTACGGATGGGCTCACGGCTGTTCCCCATCATGGAGGTACTCACCGACTACCTGTCGTTCGTGGTCGACGAGGTACGCCAGACGACGGGCGTGCACCACCTGCGTGCTGTCATCGGTGTACCGGCTCATGCCCACACCGGGCAACGATTCATGACCCTCGAGGCATTCCGCGAGGCGGGCGTGGAGGTCATGGGCATCGTCAACGAGCCATCGGCAGCCGGCCTGGAGTACGCCCTGCGCCAGGCCCGTACCCTCAACTCCCGGCGTACCCAGGTACTCATCTTCGACCTGGGCGGCGGCACCTTCGACGCCTCGCTGGTGGACATGGCGGGAACCCACGGCCGGGTCATAGACTCCGTGGGCAGCAACGATCTCGGTGGTGACGACTTCGACCACGTCCTCGTCGATCTGGTACGTCCGATGCTGCACCATCCCGCTCCGCCCGAACCGGTTCTGGTGGAGGCATGCCGTCTGGCCAAGGAGGCGATTCGACCGCAGTCCCGCAACGTCATGGTCGATCTGCCGGACGAGGCGGTGCGCATCCCCGTGCGCGATTTCGAGTCGTCATGCCGTGGCCTCATCGACAAGGCCCTGGACGTCATGGAACCACTGACCCACGAACTCACCGAGGACCAGTCCCACAGCGAACTCGCTGGAATACATCTGGTCGGCGGCGGATCCTGCCTGCCGTTCGTCGCCAGACGGGTCCGAGAGGACTTCGGCCGACGGGTGCACCGGTCGGCCCAACCCACCGCGGCCACCGCCGTCGGTCTGGCGATGGCAGCCGACCCGAGCTCGCCCTACAGCATCCGGGATCGGCTCTCCCGCGGATTCGGGGTGTTTCGGGAGAGTCAGGACGGCGCCAAGGTGAGTTTCGACGTCCTGCTCGACCAGTCCACCCCGATCCATCACCCCGTCGTCATCCGCAGGCACTATCAGGCCCGCCACAATCTGGGGGTCTATCGTTTCGTGGAGTGCCAGCAGACCCATGGCGGCGCACCGGTGGGTGACATGACCCCGTTCGCCACCATCATCGTTCCCCTGGACGCGCAGATGCAGTCCGGGAAACGTCCTCTGGACCCCACCGACGTGCACATCGTCGGTGACGGCCACTGGGTTGAGGAGGAGTACACCGTTGCACCCACTGGTATCGTTCAGGTGACAATTACCGACCTGGATACCCGGTGGTCCGTCACAACCTTCATGGGCGCCGACCGCCCGAATGTGAGTAGTCTGTGACCGATGCCCGAACTCGCCTGAGCAGATTCGGATCAAAACTCATCACCTTCCACCCCGCTCCGGGTGCCAACGTCAATGCTCTCATCGACGTCATCCCGGTCATCGCAGCGCTGGTGTCGGTGTCCGCCATCCACGGCCCTCGCCACGGCCTCATCGGAATGCTGGGGGCCATGGGTGGGCTGTCGGGAAAACAGTCTCCACCACGTACTCGGCTGAGGATCCTCCTGGGTGTCGGTGTCGTCCTCATGATCTCCCAGACGATCGGCATCAGTCTGAGCAGCTTTCCCGTCCTGTTGCCAGCAGCCCTGGGAATCTGGTCCTTCGTCATGATCTTCGTGTGGAATGCCCTGCACCTGGGGCCGCCCGGCCCGCTCAACGTGCTGTTCGCAGCTGCTCTGGCCTCGTACTATGCCGCCGAGGGAATGACATACGCCGACATCATGCCTGCCACTGCAGCAAGTTTCCTCCTCGCTGCGGCAACCTCGATGATCGTCATTCTCGTCAACCCGGTTCGGCCGGCCCGACGCGCCGTCAGCAAGGCTATGGAGGCCGTTGATCTCTATGCCAACCCGGAACAGGACGCCACTCCCGCCGATCTGGCACGGCTACGATCCGAGGCGCACAACTCGGTTCACGCAGCATGGTGGATCCTCAACGACGGCGTGTGGCCACAGGATCCCAGGGCACTTGGCAGGCCCTGGATGTACCGACTGTGGAAGCGGATGAGCATGGCATGGGAAGGACTGCGTGCGGACCTGCTCAGCGCACACATCACTTTGACGACGACCCTGCATGCCCAGTCGTTCCCCAGCGCCGAGGCCAGTGACATGCGTGCCAATGTGCGATACACCCCGATGGGTCGTCCGCCGTGGCGGTATCTGTTGCGCACCTCCCTGGAACGCGGGTCACGTCCACTCATGGTGGCCCTGCGCGCGGCCACCGGCGTCCTCGTCGCAGCGGTGGCCATGGAGATCGTGCCGTTCGGCCGTCCCTACTGGGCAGTCCTGAGCGTGCTCATCATCGTCCAGATGGACTTCACCCGGGCCGACATGACGGTGCGCGCCGTGCTGCGCGTCATCGGCACGTCGATCGGCCTGCTGGGATACCTCGCCATCATGCTGGTCCAGCCCACGCCATGGATGCGCATCGGCATCGTCGCCGTCGCCCTGTGGACCATGAACGCCCTCATCCCGCGCCAGTACGGCATTGCGTCGATATTCATCACGATCTTCGCCCTCATGATGTTGCCGATATCCGGCGAGCAGCAGGCACTGACGGTGGCCGTGGCGCGTATCGAGGAGACCGTCGTGGGTCTGGTGACTGCCATAGGCGTCATCCACGTCGTGGGCAAACGAGCCCCGGTACTGCTGGTGCGAAGTCAGTATCGACGCACCTTGCGTTCCCTCATGCCAGTACTGCGCGACCTCGAATCCGGTATGTCGACGACGGTCACCGGCATGGAGCACCGCAACGAGATGGTCCATGAACTCATCCAGGCATCCGCCGTACTCTCGGCCACCCGCCCCGACTCCCCCGAGATCCTCAAGAACTGGTCCCTGGTCGACCGGGCCGTCACCGAGTTCGGCTATGACGTGTTGGCACACTGCTGGCATCTCGGCGATCGCCCGGTCCGATGGGCACGGCGGATCAGTTCCGAGATCACTCTGCTGCTGGCCAGTCTGCCGCCGGTGAACGACCAACGGGTCGACCCGGCAAGGGTGAAGTCCATGGTCGAGGAGATCCACCACCAGCTGCCGCCGATGAAGGCGTGCTGAGGGCCGGACCCGATCGTCTCCGGCCCCGACAACTGGTCACCTCAGAATGGCCTGACGGCCAAGGGTGCCCTCCAGCATCTGGCGGTACTCCACTCGTCTTGCCCGGGCATTGATGGCACGGATCTGCTCCATCCGGCCTTGCGCATCGATCTCCTTGCATGCCGCGGCATTGCGGGGATCGGCCATGAACTCCGACAACACCTCGATCCCCTGCTGTGAGCGACGAATGTCCTCCGCCTGCTTGGCATCCAGACGTGCTGCATACCACTCGGAGGAGACGACCGACTCACGGGTGAACCTCTCCCGCAGTCGTGGGTCATCGAGGGTGAGCCCCTCGGCGCTCTCACCGTGGGCCATGATCTCCAGCAGCGCCTTGAGCGGCGGGACCGCCAGACGTGCCGTGTCGTCGTCGAAGTAGGCCTGGGCAACCCTGGCATGCGTCGTGGCGATGGTACGCACCGAATCGGCGAAGATCTTCTCGTCCTGCAGCTCGGGACGCAGCATCTCGTCGGTGAAGATCGTGTCGGGATGCATGAAGATGCGCCCGAAGTAGCGCTTCATGAAGTGATCGGTCATCCGATAGCCCAGTCGCGAGGCAGGGATGAGGTCACCGTCGAGCTCATAGTCCTCAAGCTTCTCCAGATACCCACCAGCGATGAGCGTACCGGCATCGCGTTCTGCAGGTGTCATGCGGGCAAAGACCTCTGGCACGAGCAATGAGATGTCATGGGCCACCCGAACGTTCGGCCCGATGAAACCGGCCGACGACAGCCACCCGTCATATCCTCCCAGCACGAAGGAGAGGAACGACGCATTGAGGTCGTAGACCGCGGGCATCGCATTGAAGGGCGCCTTGGTGAGCGCTCCCTCCGAACCGGCTCCAGTGGTCGAGGGGCTCTTGCCGGTCATCGACGAGATGAACTCCATGAAGAGCTCGGGAAGTTCCATGTAGTGCAGTGGATTGTAGGCACACAGGGCCGGGATGCGCCCCTCCGGGGGATTGTTGCGACGCCCGGCTGCAACGACATCGACCGGCAGGGGCAGATCCTCATGCATGGGCACCCGGTGGTGCAGGTGGCTCGCCAGGTCCGCCAGCTGCGTCTGACGCGGTTTGGCAATGTCGGGCCGTTTCTGCAGATAACGTGGATTGCGCGACGGCACCCCGTCGATGAGGCGCGGATTGGCACTCGACACGGCAAATGCCGGAGTCGATCCGGGCTCGGCGTGCGCGAAGTCCGACAGGAATGTCGCCATGGGATCGGTGAACTCGGAGAAATGGACGACGTCGTCGCACATCTGCCGAACCTCGTCACGAGTGAGAGGTTGATAGTTGGAGATGAAGAGGTCATCACCAGACATGTCCATCTCGGTCTGGGAGTCATAGCCACGAACGATGGCGTCATCTGGACGCTGGAACAGCAGCAACTCACAGTTCTTGACGAGTTTGCGTGATCTTCCAGCCGGCCCCGTGGTGAGTCCGGGTGGGGTGACCACGGAGGCAGTCATGTCATCCTCGGTCTGCACCTTGACAGCTGGTGCATAGTCGTGACGCAACGAGAACAGCCGCCATGCACCGTCGGCGTCGAACCCGACGCGCAACATGTTGACGTGAATCTTCTGGCCATCCAACCGCACCATGTTCCCGTGTCGGCCATTGGTGGGCGCCACCGAGAAGTGTGATCGCCAGTCCGATCCCCATTCGGGACGGTAATAGCGTTTCACGGTGAAGACGAGTTCCTTGCGGAACGGCGGAATGGATTCGATCCACGAATTGTACTCATCGGTGAAGTCCGATGATGCCGTGAGCAGCTTGATGACCGAACCCACCGATCGCTCCGACGAGAGAATGGGTCGATGATCCGTGCCACTGAGCTGGGGATCCTTGAACCTCATGGAGAAGTCGCGATGCAGGATCTCGTCAACGGCATCCATGTCGGCATCGAAATCGGGACAGTACACATTACCGGCGAGGAATGCGTCACGAATCTCCTTGGAGATCTCGGATTTTCCGCCACCGGAAACCGTGCACGGCTTGTGCAGACTCGTCGATCTCCCCTCGGTGGCGACGAGCGTCCACAGTCGCTCGGTGCGGTCGAACCTCATGCGGGTGCGAAAACCGGCTGGATCGATGTAATCGGTGCCGGCCCGAAGGGCGATGGAGTGTTCCTGCGCCGGCTCGCCATCAGCAGCATCATGGTGCCAGCTGACGGTACCCGTGGCGAGGCTGAACCGAGCCCCAGCCGGGACCAGGATGACGTCGTCAATCGTCGTGCACCTGGCCCATCCGCCCTCCTGGGGCTCGAAGACACCCGGGTTGCTGGCGATGACATCGCTCACCGACACCTCGGAATCGCCACCGGGGGCGACGAATTCCTGACCCTCGTCGTAGGAGACGTAGGCACGAGCGCCTCCGGAGTGTTCCTCCTCCCCGGCCCCGAAAAGATTGGCCGAGTAGGAGATCTGGGTCTTGACCTCCTTCTTGCAGTAGCCGAAGTAGTTGTCGGCGATGATCGTGACGATGACACCGGACTCGTCGCGGGCGCACAGCTTGAACGGTTTGCCGTCGTTGTACAGCTGATCGGGATCGTGCCAGCACATTCCGTCACGACGCTGCCGGTCGGTGGCGTCGGACACGTGGGGCAGGCCGAGTTCCTTCATCGTCACACGATTCAGATGGGGTGCGAGGACGACGCAACCGGTGTGTCCGGTCCACGAGGAGGGGTGCAGGGCCGGGTCGTTGACGGGCAGCAGTGGGTCTCCGGCGTTGCCGAAGACCGCCTCGACGAAATCGAGGTTCGAGACCAGGCCACCGGGGACGAAGAATCGGATCTCCATGCGCCGTTCGGTGACCATGCCGGGCACCTCGGGGACGACGAGTGGACGCAGGTACAGCGAGGCGTAGGCATGTGCCTGGTGCTCGGGGTCTTGATTGGCCGAGTAGGGCAGCAGAGTGTCCTCCTCGGGAGCCTGGAATGCCTTGCCGAGCAGCGCGGCGAAGACGTCAGCTGGAACGGCCTTCTTGTCATCCGGGATGGGCAGGCCTCCCTCGGCGATGTGGAAGACACCAGCAGTGGTACGTCGATCATTGCGAGGATTGTGCAGCACACCGTTGGCGACTCGGAAACTTTCCACCAGCTCGGAGTGGAACTCGTCGCCATCAACGGGCAGGCTCAGGGTACGTGCCAGGCCGGACTCATCGAGAACGAGGGTGGTGTCGGGGAGGCTCGGGTGTTCGGAACAGTTCCCGAGATATCGGTCGAGGAAGGCCTGAACGCGTCGATCTGCTGGGCACCGCTGCTCGGGGAGCTCCCGACGCAGTTCACGTTGTCGGGCCAGGACCGGGGCGACCACCTTGATCTCCTCCGATGAGGTGTTCATCGGCAGGGGCAGGCCGATCAGGGCGAGTCGAAGATTTACCGAATCTGCCATCATCATTGTTGACATGACCAATTCATAGCGTATTTTCCTACTTGCCGGAGCTTTTTCATCATGGCAGGCATGATTCGTGATCGTTTCCCCACGATCCGTCAGGGAATCGACACGGCAGCCGGCTGGCCCCTCTTCCCCGTTCATTGATGCTCCTGCACAGTTGCGCGACAGGCCACCATCTCGCACAGTGGGGAGAGTGAGTTACACCGTTCTGTCCCCCGATCACGTCGTCGAGTCGACCCTGGAGATCAAGAAGTCGGTGTTCCTCACCACCGTGACCCGGGTGGAGACCGAGGAACAGGCACGGGAATTCATCGAACAACGCCGTCGCGCGAATCGCACTGCCAGGCACCATGTCAGCGCGTTCGTCCTGGACCCGCTGCGCACCACCCAACGTTCCAGCGACGACGGCGAGCCCGCGGGAACCGCCGGTGTGCCCACCTTGGAGGCCCTCACGAAATTCGTCGCCCCACAGCTCGGAAGTGATGGCCCAGCTGATCTGTCCGATGTCGTCGCGGTCACCACTCGCTGGTTCGGCGGCGTCAAATTGGGGGCGGGCGGGCTGGTACGCGCCTATTCCGATGCGATTTCCCGCGCTCTTGGCCAGGCCCAGCTGCTGCGGCGTCGTCAGGCTGATCTGTACGAGCTGAGCATCGATCTCGCCTCGGTCGGCTGGCAGGAGGCGGCCCTGCGCAACGCAGGTGTGAGTGTTGTCGACGTCACGTACCAGGCTGATGCGGCACTCCTCACGGTTGCCGTGGCGGCAACACCCGACAGTCGAACGGCCTGTGAACAGGAAATGAGCGGAATCCTCTCCCAGCAGGTGAGGTGTGAACCTGCCGGGTCACAGTGGCACGACCATCAGTTCTGAGTACCACCTTCTGGGACCACCTGTCCTGAACACCGAGGGCGACACCACGTGACGCTGCACCAGGCGGGGCATGATCGTGACCTCGCCACGTGTGGATCACCACTGGCCAGTTCCGTATCGCGGCGTGCTGGGGCGCGCAGACATCCGTGCCGTATCGTGGGTTGCATGAACGAGCGCGCTCCCGTGGTGGCGATTGTCTACAATCCCACCAAGTTCAACGACAGCACGCAGTGGAAAAAGTCTGCCCACCAGATCTGTCAGCAGGAGGGGTGGGCCGATCCCCTTCTGCTGGCAACGACCCGGGACGATCCGGGGCAAGGCATGACTCGAGAAGCCGTACGGCAGGATGTGGATCTCGTCTGCGCTGCCGGTGGCGACGGAACGGTTCGGCAGGTCGCCACCGTCCTGGCCGGGACCAGAACGCCGATGGGGATCATCGGCATGGGCACGGGAAACATCCTGGCGCGCAACCTCGATCTTCCCATCGACGATTTCGACAAGGGGCTGCGCACGGCGCTACGCGGTCGCAGACGCACCATCGACCTGGGATGGGTGAGCTTCGATGGTGCCACCGAGCAATGCTTCACGGCCATCATCGGCATGGGATTCGATGCCGACACCATGGCGAACACGTCGGAGGCCGGAAAGGCCGAGTACGGATGGATCGCCTACATCGTTGCAGCTCTGCGCTACCTGGTGCAGCCCGGTTTTCGAGCAACAGTCACCATTGACGGCGAGGTGTGTGAGGCGCAGCGCGCTCGCAGCATCCTGCTGTGCAACTGTGGGCTGCTGCCCGCCGGGATCCGTCTGGTTCCCAGCGCCCGCATTGACGACGCGCGCCTGGACTCCCTGGCCCTGGCACCACACGGAGTGGTTGGTTGGCTGGCAGTTGCGGCAAAGGTCATCACGCGCAGTCGTCTCGGGGGCCGCTTGGTGCGCCACCACCCCTGCCGCACAGCCGAGGTGCGCACCTCCTCCCCGGTACTGGCCGAGGTGGATGGCGACACCTACGGCAAGGTACGCCACATGTCGGTGCGGGTGCAGCCCATGGCGCTCCAGGTGAGAGCTGCCGTGTGATTCCACCGCGACCGTGAATCACCGTCTCCTGGCAAGCGCACCACGCGGTGCACCCTCACATGTGGCGGATGCGTGTTCCCCGGGCAACGAAACCCTCATACGGCGGGCACGCCACCGGACAGTTCGGCAACGACGGCTCGGGCAAGGTCCCGATCATGGCGAGCGGCTTGGGCCAGGAATGCCGGGAAATCGATGACGGCCGTACCATCGGCACGGTCCGAGAGCACCCGTACCACGGCAAAGGGCACGTGAAGATGGCTGGCGGCCTGTGCCAGTGCCGCCCCCTCCATCTCCACGGCAAGCGCATCGAAGGTGTCGTGGATCCAGCGCACCTTGGCCGGATCACCGATGAATTGGTCCCCACTGGCAATCGTCCCGGACACCACCCGCCGACGAGCGTCGAAGACCCGTGCCGCACACCCCATGAGGACGGTGTGCAGCCGTTCGTCGGGCTGCCAGCTGCGGGGTTCCCCCGGTACCACACCGATGGGATCGTCGAATGCCGTGCCATCGGCGTCATGCTGGACGAATCTGTTGCCCACGACGACGTCACCAATGTCCAGATCGGGGCCAGCCGCACCCGCGACGCCCGTGAAGATGATGCAGGAAGCACCATTCTGGACCAAGGCACTGGCTGCCAGGGCAGCATTGACCTTACCGACACCGCACTGTGCCAGTAGGACGTCGGTGCCATCCAGCCGGCCACCCACCAGTGGACAGGGCCCCTCGATGGGGTGGGCATCGACGAGACAGGACTGAATGAGTTCGACCTCCGACTCCATCGCTCCCATGAGCCCAATGGGCCCGGACAGTTTCCTCTGCCCGTCTGGTCCACTTCCCGTCACTTCAATCTCCATTTCAGCAAGAACATCTTCTCACCAAGTCTTCACGGATCAGCCCTTGATCCACACACATTCCCCGACTCAGCGAAATGGTTCGGGATCCCCAGCCCCTTCACGGGTGATGACAGCCGTACCGGAGCTGAAGTCAACCACGGTCGTCGGGTCGAGGCCACAGTCACCGGAGTCGAGTACCGCGTCGACCCGACCGTCCAGGGCCTCCTTCACCTGCCATCCGTCGGTCATCGGCAGTTCCTCATCCGGCAGGATGAGGGTGGATGAGACGATCGGCTCTCCCAGGATGTCCATGAGGGCCAGGGCAGTGACATGCTCGGGCACCCGCACACCAACCGTGTGTTTCTTGGGATGCAGCATCACCTTGGGGACGTCTCGGGTGGCCCGCAGAATGAACGTGTACCGCCCCGGAACGGCTGCCTTGACGGCACGGAACACCCAGTTCTCCATCTGGACGTACTGGCCCACCTGAGCGAATTCGCTCATGACGAGGGTGAAGTGGTGCTTCTCGGACAGCTGACGAATCTCCCTGATGCGTTCCAGAGCAGCCTTGTTGCCCAATCGGCATCCAAAGGCATAGCCCGAATCGGTCGGGTAGGCGATGAGACCACCGTCCCGAAGGGTGTCGACCACTTGGTTCAGCGAGCGTCGTTGCGGGTTGTCCGGGTGCACCGGATAGTACTTGGCCATGAAGTCCATCCTAGGCAGATGCACGGTGTGCCGGAGTCCTTCTGGAATCAACTACTCATCTGCGGGCGAACGAACACGTGGCATCCCCCCGACCCGTCACATGATCCATGCCGACCACGTTCAGTACGATCGTTTCCCGCGGTTCGTCCACGTGCACCGTGAGCCCGTCCCCGGAGATGGTCACCGTCATCGTCGAATCAGGCTCGAGCATTCCCTGAGCGGTGCTGCGCGCGACCGAGCTGGCCAACTCACCGGCCGGATGACCCACCAGCATGGGTCCTGATGCTCGTTCGCACCCGGCACGAGAGGCTGCCGATGCCACTGTCACGGCATGTCTGGCTGCCCGGGCCTTGACCGCCCCGTCAACGGCCAGACCTCCCATGAGCAGCACCAGGGGCAGGATGAGTGTCATGGCCACCGAGAAGGAAGCGCCACGCGAGGAGTCACCACTGGTCATGGCACCAGCTCACACGCTCACGATGCAGCGACGGAAGATGCATCGCAGAAAATACTCCTACTGTTCACCTACAAGTAAAACCATGTGCAATTTTGTTCATCTGGATAGGCTGTGCATCACACGGTTCCAGGCCGTTGTATGTGCCGTACGAGAAAGGTCACGTCACCATGACCAAGGTCAAGAAGGTCGCCCTGCTCACTGCGGGTGGTTTCGCCCCCTGTCTGTCAACAGCCATCGCCGGACTCATCGAGGAATACACCCAGGTGGCCCCCGAGGCGGAGATCATCGCCTACCGTCACGGCTATGAGGGGCTCCTCAAGGGTGACTACCTGACCATCACCGAGGAGGTGCGTCGCAACGCCGACATCCTCACCCGGTTCGGCGGCTCCCCCATCGGAAGCTCGCGCGTCAAACTCACCAACACCGCCGATCTCGTCAACCGTGGTCTGGTCGACGAGGGGGACGATCCGCTCAAGGTGGCCTCCGAGCGCCTCATCGCCGACGGGGTGGACGTACTGCACACCATTGGCGGCGACGACACCAACACCACTGCCGCAGATCTTGCCGCATACCTCGCCGACAACGGCCACGGGCTGACCGTTGTCGGACTTCCCAAGACGATCGACAACGACGTCGTACCGATCAAACAGTCCTTGGGCGCATGGACCGCCGCCGAGCAGGGATCCAGGTTTGCACAGAACATCATCGGTGAGCACAACTCCGGCTCGCGAATGCTCATCATTCACGAGATCATGGGCCGCAACTGTGGTTGGCTCGCCGCGGCAACGGCTGCCGAGTACCACGCCTGGGTCGGTGAACAGCAGTGGCTCCCCGAGATCGGGCTGAGCAAGGAGGCTTGGGACGTCCACGCGGTGTACGTCCCGGAATCCCCACTCGACCTGGATGCCGAGGCCGAACGACTGGGCACGATCATGGACGAGGTCGGCAATGTGACGATCTTCCTGTCCGAAGGTGCCGGTCTGGAAGCCGTCGTCGGCGAGATGGAGCGCCATGGCGAGGAGGTGCCACGCGACCCGTTCGGCCACGTCAAGATGGACGAGATCAATCCGGGCACCTGGTTCGCCAAGCAGTTCGCCGCCAAACTTGATGCCCGCAAGGTCATGGTGCAGAAGTCCGGGTACTTCTCCCGTTCGGCTGCGTCGAACCAGGCAGACATCGATCTCATCTTCCAGTGCACCAAGCTCGCCGTCGAGTGTGCCCTGAGCGGCCGGTCCGGCGTCATCGGCCAGGATGAGGAGAATGGCGACGAGCTCACCTGCATTGCCTTCGACCGGATCAAGGGTGGAAAGCCCTTTGACACGAGCACCGAGTGGTTCACCACGCTGTTGAGCGAGATCGGCCAGGCCTGACGCCCGCCCTCCGGGGTCCGTGCGTCGCAGGACCCCGGTTCGTGCGTTCTGCACGTCAGAACCGAACCGGGGGGGCGTCGGCAGGTTCACCGATTGAAGATGCTCATGATGGCTGACGCCGCAGCAGCACCTGCACCGAGCACTCCCCCGACCTTCTTGGCCTTGCCCTCGTGTGTGGTCTGTTTGCGTGCAGCACCATGAAGTGTGATGTCGTAGCGAGGCAGCTCGGCGAACCAGATGGCGTCGTTCGCCTGCGTTCGCATGACGACGTTGGGGGCCACCATGATCTGCTGCGCCGCGCTACGGAGCTGATTCATCTGCGGTCGTGGCGCCGTACCAATCGTCACACGCACGGTCGACGCCAGTCCTGATTCACCGGCGACCATGCGTACGTCGGAGTGCAGGGCGGATCGGGTGAGCGCCGAGGAGGTTGGCTCAGGCTTCTCCCCCCTCTGCTTGGCCTCCTCACGCAGTCGCTTCTCCTGCTGTTTCTGAGCGCGACTGATGAATGCTGCGTCCCAGTGGCCCGGGACCGTCCACACCTCCGGATCGCCCACCAGAGGCTGGTCACAGTCATTCCACTCCCATGCCACGGCTGGCTGATTGGACGTCGCTGTCCACGCCGAGATGAGCAGGATGAGCCGTGCCATGAGATTGAAGACCAACATGATGATGATGACTGATCCGAAGGCCTGCACGGCACGGTTGGAGGAGAAGGCCTTGACCAGGTACCCAGCGCCGATCTGGAGCAGACCGAAGAGAAAACCAGCCACCAGGGAGCCGCGCATGATCGCCGGCCAGTTGCGTCTGCCCTTGGGCAGCGCCGTGAAGAGGAACATGAAGAGGATCCAGCCGGCGATCGTCGAGGCGACGATCGCCGCCAGGATCATGAACACCTCATGGCCCCTGATCGATCCGAGATGGGTCACTCCGGCGATCCATTCGGCAGCCAATGAGCCGAACTGTGAGGTGGCAATCGTGAGGCCAAGGGTGATGAGCAGCCCGAAGAAGGTCAGTGCATCCTCCAGCTTTGACCAGAAGAACCCGCGATTGTCGTTGACCATGTCGAAATCGGGTTCCCACTCGGCGCGCACTCCGCGGCGCAGGTTGCCGATCCATCCTGTTCCGGCCCACAACGCAGTGATCATCGTCACGGCGAGCGTCCAACCAGAACCTGTGGTGGCCAGCGAGGTGTCGATGATCTCGGACACCGAGAGGTCTCCCCCACCAGGTGCCAAGGTCTGTTCGATTGCCTTCTTGACCGCATCAAGCAGATCTGGACGGGTGTGGGTGAGCAGGAGGGAGAGGATGGAGAAGGCCAGGGCTATGACCGGAATCATGGACAGAACCGTGAAGTAGGTGATGGAGGCAGCGATGTGATTGCCCATCCGCCGGTTGAACCTGGTGATGGCACGCAGCACATGCGCCACCCATGGAGTGGCCTGGATCTTGGCTAGGTTCACGTCAACTCCCCTCGGAGCTGATCTTCTCATGACTCGATGGATTCGTCAGGTCACTTGTTCACCAGCAGGTGAGCCACTGCAGTCACCTCGGCCCGGTGACCTCCTTGGTCAGGACGATCGGAGCGTTGGCGTTCAGGAGACTCGGCGCGCCTTGCGGCGCTGTGCCAACTCGTCAACGACGTGATCGGGGCACTCGCCGCCGACCCGCTCGACGGGGAGCTGGGAAAGACTGCCCTGCACGTCCCGCCACACTCCTCCCAGGGAGATGGCGAAGATGCCCTGTCCGCCCTGCAGCAGGTCAAGAACTTCGCTGTCACTGGTGCATTCGTAGACCGACACGCCGTCGCTCATGAGGGTGACCTCGGTGAGATCCTCCACTCCGTTGGAGCGCAGATGATCGATGGCAATCCGAATCTGCTGCAGGGACACTCCCGCATCGAGCAGACGTTTGATGACCTTGAGCATGAGAATGTCGCGGAACGAGTAGAGACGCTGAGACCCCGATCCGCGCGCGCTCCTGATCTCCGGACGTACCAGGCCAGTACGAGCCCAGTAATCCAGCTGACGGTAGGTGATCCCAGCAGCTCCGGAGGCCACCGGGCCACGGAACCCGATCCCCTCGGGCACTGGTGAGAAGTCACCAGCGAAGAGCACGTCCTGGGTGCGCCGGGGAGCTGGCTCACACGATTCAGAAGCGCTCATGGTTGTCCATCCTCACTGGTTGTGCATTGACCACATGGATCGTTCCTGCACTGATGAACTTATGGTGTCGGCGTGTCCTGATCCTCAACGCCACGCCGTTCGGAGGAGGAGAAAAACAGAAAATCGCTCTGACTACGTATTATGGTGTGCTTGAAGGTCAACTACAGGTGGAGGGTTGGCCCTGCGGCCGAACCGAATGGGGCATTGCACTTCAGTCGTCGAAATCGTCCGGGGAGACCTGATCGAGGAACTGCCGAAACTCCTCGACCTCGTCCTGGGGATCGGCATCCAGGATGATCCCCACCTCGTCGATGAGCTCCTCGGGGCACTGAAGCTGCACCCCGATGCGCTGTGACAAGGCCACCAGATCGGATGGTCGGGCGTCGAAAACGGTGTCGCCGATCTGCATCTGTGCGAGCCACACTCCCTCATCGATTCCGGTGATGGTGAATGCCGGCGGATCGTCGACCATGTGCAGCAGCACACGTGCCATGAGGTCATGGGTGAGTGGCCTGTCCGGCTGTGTCTCGTCAAGTCCCTGCGCTATGGCTCCGGCCTCCACGGCACCGATCCAGATCGGTAGGCACCGCGATCCTCCCTCCTCCCGGAGCAGCAGGATTGGTGTGTTCGACACCTCGTCCAGCCGAATCCCCTCTATCAGCAGGCTCACCATGACTCCACCGTAGTTCACTGTGCCGACCAGTACTCCAGAAGGTCGTAGACCATTGCCGTGTGCGCGTGCATCATGAGTTGGGTGACCTCTGAGGCAGCCTTTGACGACTTCTTGGGTTGCCGGGCCAGTGGGATGAGACTCTGTTCAATGAGCCCGGCTTCCTGTTCGGCAGCCTGTCGAACGGCACGCAGGTGACGGCTGTCCATTCCATAGGCGCTGAGTCGACGTGCAGCCACGCACACCACCAAGGCCTCCTGGCCGTACCAGCTCTGACCACGTTTGGGACGTACGAGTTGATGACGCTCCAGTTCCAGCAGGAAGGCCTCGGTGATCCCACTGGCACGGATGAGCTGGCGTCGAGTCAACTGCACCGGACCCTTGGGGCGTTCGATCTTCACATCAGGAGCTGTGCTGCCCTCCAACGGGGTCGGCACGCTCGACGAGGGACTGGGGGGCTGCTTGCCGCGGTCGATGAGCTCGAGATTCTCCCGGATCACCTTGAGTGGGAGGAATCGGTCACGTTGGCAGGTGAGGATGTAACGCAACCGTTGAATGTCATCCTCGGAGTATTTGCGATATCCCGACGGCGCACGTTCCGGGCTGAGCAACCCCTCCGACTCCAGATATCGGATCTTGGAGATCGACAGGTCAGGATACTCCGGGGTGAGCAGGCGCATGACCTGCCCGATGGTCCGGACCTTCTCGACCATTACAGACGCCCATGCCCGCCAGTGTGGAAGATCATCCGGAACTTCCCGATCTGCACCTCGTCGCCGTCTCGCAAGGTAGCCGTGCCATCGACGAGCGTGCGATTGACGTAGGTGCCGTTGAGGCTGCTCTGGTCCTCGACGAAGATTTTGCCGTCCCGACGGATGAACTTCACGTGATGTCGGGAAACGGTGATGTCGTTGAGGAAGATGTCGGAATGGGTGGATCGCCCAGCCGTCGTCACGTCGTGATCCAGGAGGAATCGGGCGCCCAGGTTGGGGCCGCGTTCGACGACGAGCATGGCATTGCCCTCGGGCAGGGCGGCAATGGCATCCACGACGTCGGAAGGCAGTTCCTGATTGTCCGCACTGACCTCGTCGCCGATCATCGGGATGACGCCAGTGGCGTCACCACCCACCTCGGCGGGCACACCGAGCCGATGGCCACACCGGGAGCAGAAGTTGGCGTCGACGCTGTTGTCGTGCTGACACACCGGACACACATTCGACATGGACTTGTCATGCTCGCTCATGGCTCACCTCTGGAGATCGTGCAGTGGTGACGCAACGGGAAATCCCTGATCGTCACTGAGGTATTCAAAAACTACTGTAGTGGTAACTACCGTACTGGAGTGGCAAAAGACATTGGTGTCGGCTTCACAACGGCAGAAATGGTCAGCGAATCCGACGGCGTGATGCTCACCGAACCACCGACCTGCGCAGATTCCACCTGGGACACCAGTCCACCACGAAACTTCGCGCCCTCGGTGAGTGCGTGTGGTTCACCGAGCACGGTGAGGGTCATGGGGCGTTTCACCTTTTTCCCCGACACGACGAGCCCATTGGCGTCCCGGCCAAACCATGTGTTGGCCACCACTCGAATGTCCGAGTTGACGGCAATGGCCTCGGCGCCGGCATCCCGCAGCTCCTCGACGGCGTTGAGGAGCAGGTCGGAGGTGACCTTGTCACGCGGATCATGAATGGTGATCGTCACTCCGGGACCACTCACCGGGGTCGTACCGGACATCACCTGCAACCGGTGCTGTTCCTCGGCGGCCTGTTTCTCGGCAATCTTGTGGGAATCCGCGCCCGACTGCAGCTGACGTTTGGTCTCGCGCAGATCGGCGATCTCGGAGTCAAGCTGCCGCGAGGAGGTGGACAGTCGATCCAGCACCGTGATGAGGTCAGACCTGCTCATCGCGGCATACTCGTCCTGGGCACTACGATGGCGCACCTGCGTGACGAGCACCATGGAGAACAGGCACAGGATGAGGGCCACGGCGATCTGTCCCTTCGCCGGCCGGGCCAGATCGTGACGCAGCTGTTGCCAGGAGATGTGGTGCCGGTGCGGCTCAGGCATGGAACACCTCCCGTCGAATGGCTGCCGCATTGGTGAAGATCCGGATTCCCAGTACGACGACCACCGCGGTCGACAGCTGCGAACCCACCCCGATGAGGTCACCCACCCACACGATGAGTCCGGCAATGAGCACGTTGGAGATGAACGAGATGATGAACACCCGATCGGAGAACGTGTGGGCCAGGTAGGCGCGCAACGCACCGAACAGTGCATCCATGGCGGCGACGATCATGATGGGCAGGTACGGCTGCAGGGCCGGGGACAGATCTGGATGGAGCACCAGGCCAAGAATCACGCCCACAACCAGTCCTAAAATTGCGAGCATCGCGGTTCCTTTCGCCTGTCCATCACGTCACGACCCAATTGTGACTCGTCAAAAACCTACCGCGGTTCACTGTAGGACACGGACACATTGTGCGATTCGGGAAGAGTCAGCGCATCGAGCGTCTCCATCTGGTAACGAACCCGGAAATTGTCGGAATGGTACTGCAGGATGGTTCCACCATCGGTCTGGGCGAACTGGCCCGGCAAGGTCTGCGCCGGACCAATGACCTTGATGACGTAGGGAGCCGAGATCGACGCGTAGTTGACGGTGATCGCCGATCCAGCGGTGCGGATGGCTGTCTTGCTCGACAGACGACGGTCGTTGATGGCGATGGCCTCCGCCCCACTGCCCCACAGGCCATTGACCACCTGTCGCAGATCGGTGTCGGTGAGCCTGCCCTCCTCCGAGGAGGCCTTGGAGTCATCCACCGTGATCTTCACCCCGGGACCGCTCACCTTGCTGACCGCCGCCGCATCGGCCTGCTTGGACTGGTGTTCGGCAGCAGCGGACCACGTACCCGCCCGGACCCTCATGCGATGCACCTCACCCTCCAGCTCGGAGATCTGACGTTGCTGATCGGCCTGGTGAGCCTGTGCCGCCTCCACCCGTCTCACCAGATCGCCACGTTCCGCCGCCGTGACCGGCTGCTGCAGGGCCGTGGTGCGCCATGCCGTGCCCAACCCCAGTCCGGCAATGAGCAGTACTGCGATGGTCCCCACGTGCAGACGGCGGCGACGTCTGCGATCAGGAGCGGCCGGTGGAGTGTCCTGGTCGGAGGCAGTGGACCCGTTCTCCTGAGTGTGGGAGGCAGACTGCCCATGGTCGTCCTGGTCGTGTCGTCGCTCGGCCTGGGCTGCTCGTGTCTCAGCCTGCGTCACAGCGGCATAGCTGGGATCGACGGCCTGCTCGCGAATCTCACGCAGCAGATCCATCGTCCAGTCCGCACGCCGACCCGATGTGGGGTCGATGGGTACCTGATCCTCCTCATCCGTCATGGCCGCCACATCACTTCCTGCGCACCGAGGCAGATCCGGACGTGGACGCAGGTTGTTGCGAGCTCAGCGGTGGCAGGGTCCGAACCAAGTGAATGGCTTGACGCACGTAGAGGATTCCAGCCCACCAGTACAGCCCGGTGCCCCACAGGGCGAAGGCCCAGCCGATGATCCGGGCAATCGTCCACCCACCTCCCATGTGGCCGAGCAGCACCAGGGGGAAGGAGTACAGCAGGCAGAACGTGGCTGCCTTGCCGACGAAGTGCACCGGCAGCGAGGTGAATCCACGGCTGTGCAGGCTTGGCACCAGACACAGCAGCATGAGGTCACGAGCTGCCAGGGCGATGACGATCCACAGCGGCACCACGCCACGCACCAGCAGAGCGACGACGATGGCGAAGATGTAAAGGCGATCCGCAATGGGGTCGAGCATCTGCCCCACCCGCGACACCTGATGCCACCGGCGGGCGATCTTGCCGTCAAGCAGGTCGGTGAGCCCGGCAATTGCCAGCACGACCACTGCCCAGACGTCTGCTCGTGGCCCCACGATGAGCCATATGAACAGCGGTACCCCCAGTAGTCGGATCACTGAGAGCACGTTGGGGACCGTCCAGAAGGCGTCCGTGTCGTAGGTCGCACCAGTCTGTTCGATCTCGTCGGTCACGTCTTCCACCCTAAGCGCTTTGTCCAGCTGGATCTGTGTTCGGAACGTTCGTGTCGCACGTCGATGGCACGCAGATACCGCGCAACGACCTGAGGTGCCACGACGTCCCAGTCGAAGTCCCGGGCCCGTCGCACCCCTGCCTGCTCCGCACCAAGCCCACAGGCACGTCGCTGCAACGCGGCACCAATCGCTGCGGCCAAGGCATCGGCGTCTCCCACCGGCACCAAGGCTCCGAGAACGCCGTCGCGAGTGGTGAGCACCTCACGGAACCCGGGCAGATCACTGGCCACCACGTCGGCCCCAGCTGCCAGGGCCTCCACGAGAACGATCCCGAACGACTCGCCCCCGGTGTTGGGGGCGACGTAGACATCGGCCCTGCCAAGCATCTTGTCACGTTCTGCATCGGGAAGTGGGCCGGTGAACCGTAGACCGGTGCCGTGCGGAGGCACCCCCGGCCCCACGACAACGGGGTCGAGACGAGGAAACTCATGACGAACCTGGTCGATGGCGGCCGCGAAATGTTCGAATCCCTTGCGTGACTCGTCGAAGCGCCCCAGAAACATGACGGTGGGGCGTCCACTGCGCCACGGTGACCCAGCTGGATCGTGTGACGTGCCCGCAGCAGAGGTGGACAAGCGGCGTATCCGTGACACATCGACCCCGTTGCCGATGATGGTGGGCTCCACCCCCCAACACCGACGTGCGGTGGCTGCAGCAGCTGCGGAGACGGCGATGGCATCGTCGATGCGTGCGATGGACGACGGGGTCACCTTGCGAGCAGCACGAATCACCGGGGTGTCGACGGTTGCGGCGTGAAAGGTCGCCACCAGAGGACAATCGGCATTCCACAAGGTCAGCAGTGAGCTCGACGGAGTCATCGGCTCGTGCACGTGCAGGACGTCGAAGCTATGCGCGTCGAGCCAGGCACGCACACGCATGGCGGTCCGCACACCGAATCCCACTCGCGCCACCGACCCGTTGACCGTGACGGCAACCGTGCGCCCCGACGAGGTGAAGCACTCGGTCGGGAGCCCGAACCCCTCCAGACGATCCCGTCCAGGGTGTCCCGGTCCCAGGATGTGGACGATGTGGCCGTGGCTGCGCAACCAACCGGCCAGCCCCAGAACATGATTCTGCACTCCCCCGGGGTAGGAGAAGTTGTAGGGGCAGACCAGACCGATCCGCAACCAGCTGTGAGCGTGCAGGCAGGGGGTGTCAGGAACCTGCCGGGAATCTGGACCGTGTCGCGCAGGTCTGGAATGGGTGCAGCGTGTGGGCTGGCGTCCCGAAGCCATCAAGCCCTCACCCCCGGGACGAACGGCTGCATCATGTGCCAGTCGACGACATGACGACGAATGTGGGGGGCGAACCAGTCGGCGAGCTGTTGCGTGGTGCGCCGAACCTGGTCACGAAGTGGCCGTGGCCCAAGATCCAGCGGGTCCGAGAGATCGATGTGCATCGTCGTGGTGCTGTCGTAGTGGCAGCACACCCCCACCAGGGCAGCCCCGGTCGTGGCAGCCAGCAGGGCCGGGCCAGCAGGCATGGTGGCAGGAACCGGACCATCCGGCGTCTGCCAGACGATCGGGACGCCGCGTCCAGTGAGATCGCGATCGGCGACCAGACAGACGGTGCGTCCCTCGGCGATGTCGTCACGCAGCAGATTGACGAGACCGTGCCGTTCATGTCCACGAATCCTCATCCCCAGCTGCTCCCGTGTGCGGCAGAACAACTCGAACTGTGCCCTCGGAAGATTCTCCGCGACGGAACTCGGGGAGAAGCCGCGTCTGGCCACCCAGGCCCCGGCCAAGTCCCAGGACCCCATGTGCGGCAGGGCCAGAACTGCCCCACGCGACAGGTACTCGCTGCGCAACCGGTCGAACTGCTCAGCATCGACATGGACCGAGCGGTCGATGTGATCGGTGGACCACCGTGGAAGTTGCATCGAGGTCATGAGGGTACGGGTCCACGAGTCAACGGCCCGGGCCGTGCACCTGCTGCTCGGGATGGCTCCGGTCATGGCCTGGGCGTTGAGCTGCCACTGCCGTACACCAGTCACCGGACGGTGGGCGAGCACGGTTCCCACGACTCGCGAGAGTGGTCGCCACACCGGTGCTGGCACCTGGGCGAGCCGGGCCATGAGCCAGGCTCGTACCGCCAGATCCGTACCCTGGGAGTGCTCACGGCGTCGGGGCCGCACGGCTGGCGTCATCTCATGACTCCGACTGCCGTTTCACGGCCGTCATGCGTTGTCCCACGGTGATGGCGCCGGCAACGGTGAGGTAGCACAGCCCCACCGGAAGTGCCCAGCAGAACCAGTGCGCAAGGACGCCGACTCGTGCCAGTCCAGTGATCTCCACGGCAACCAAGCTGATGAGCAGCCGATCGGCGCGGGTGGCGATGCCCATCTTGGCGTCCATGGACAATGATTCCGCCTTGGCTCGCACGTATGACGTGACCAAGCTGAGGATGAGCGCCGCCAAGGCCACCCCGCACCACAGCGTGCTGTGGCCGGGACCTGCGTAGTACAGCGCGATCCCGGCAAAGACCGCCCCGTCCCCGAACCGGTCGAGGGTGGAGTCGAGGAAAGAACCCCACTGGGAGGTACGACCGAGCTGACGAGCCATGTTGCCGTCAAGGGAGTCGGAGAAGATGAAGAGTGTGATGAGCAGGGCCCCCTGCCACAGCCACCCCTGCGGCAGGCAGACCAGTGCCATGACGACCGCACCGATGGTACCGATCCACGTGACCATGTCGGGGGTGACGTGCATGGCAAGCAGGCCGGAGGCCAGTGGTCGCATGACCTTCTGCCACCCCTGACGGAACCGCTCAAGCATACTTCTCCCAGGCGTCGGCAAGAAGATCGCGCCCGTCGGACAACAACTGTGGTACGGCACGTACACCGGCCACGATGGGCAGGAAGTTCGTGTCACCCACCCACCGAGGCAGGACGTGCTGGTGCAGGTGCGCGGCGATTCCCGCTCCCCCGGCGGCCCCTTGGTTCATACCAATGTTGAATCCCTGCGGATGGCTCACGTCGGTGAGCACCCGGATGGCCGTGCGCGTGAGCTCGGCCATCTCGGCAACCTCCTCGTCGGTGGCGTCGATGTAGCCGGAGATGTGCCGATACGGGCACACCAACATGTGTCCCGGACCGTACGGGTAGAGGTTCATGATGACGTAGCAGGTCGCACCGCGATGGACGATGAGGGCTTCGGCATCGTCACGCTGCGGCGAGGAGCAGAACGGGCAGGCCTTGCCGGCATCGGAGGTCTTGGGCTTGTTCTCCCCACCGATGTAGGCCATCCGGTGCGGGGTCCAGAACCTGCCGAAGGCATCGGGAACCCCCACCATGTCCTCGGCGAATTCCACCATCACCTCGTCAGGTGTGCTGGGCTGGTGACCACTGGACCGATCACCATCCACGCGACGGTTGACCGGTGTTGCCCCTTCCTGTGATGTGTTCATCGTCATCACTCCTGGACGGTACGGACGTTCTCGGAGTCCGGCGAGTCGTTGCGGCGGGCCTGGTCCCATGCCTTGATGAGGTCCACTGCCTGGGCACGGGGCACACCGTTGAGCTGGGAACCGTCCCGGAATCGGAACGAGACCGTTCCCCCATCGCGATCCTCACCGCCGGCGATGACGATGAACGGCACCTTGGTCTGGGTGGCGTTGCGGATCTTCTTGCCGAATCGGTCGTTGGAGGTGTCGAGGTCGACGCGAATGCCGACCTGCCGCAGCTGGGCCGCAAAACCCTTGAGGTAGTCGTCGAACTCCTCGGCCACCGGTACGCCCAGCACCTGGGTCGGGGCGAGCCAGACCGGGAAGGCACCGGCGTAGTGCTCCACGAGCACGCCGATGAACCGCTCGACCGAGCCCAGCTTGGCGGAGTGAACCATCACCGGGCGGCGGCGCGACCCATCCGGTGCGGTGTACTCCAGCTCGAACCGTTCTGGCTGGTTGAAGTCGTACTGCACCGTCGACATCTGCCAGGTACGTCCGATGGCGTCCTTCACCTGCACCGACACCTTGGGGCCGTAGAAGGCAGCGCCGCCCGGATCGGGCACCAGCGGCAGACCCGTCGACTCGGCCGCCTCGCGCAGGATCTGCGTGGCGGCCTGCCAGTCTTCGTCGGAACCGATGAACTTGTCGGCATGCTTGTCGTCGTCACGGGTGGACAGTTCGAGATAGAAGTCGTCGAGCCCGAAGTCGCGCAACACCGACAGGAAGAAGTTGATGAGCATCGTGATCTCATCGCCAGCCTGCTCAGGGGTGCAGTAGGTGTGCGAGTCGTCCTGGGTGAACCCACGCATACGGGTCAGCCCGTGCACGACTCCGGATTTCTCGTAGCGGTAGTCGTGGCCCAGTTCGTAGAACCGCAGCGGCAGATCTCGGTAGGAGCGCCCCCGGGAGCGGAAGATGAGATTGTGCATCGGGCAGTTCATGGCCTTGAGGTAGTACTCCTGGCCGGCCTTGGTGACGTTGCCCTCGGCGTCACGCTCCTCGTCGGCGAGCATCGGAGGGAACATCGTGTCCGCGTAGTACGGCAGGTGCCCCGAGGTGTGGAAGAGACCGCCCTTGGTGATCTCGGGGGTGTGGACGAAGTCGAATCCGGCAGCCAGGTGGCGCTGGGTGACGTAGTCCTCGATGATGTGGCGCAGGATGCCACCCTTGGGGTGGAACAGGACGAGCCCCGGACCGACCTCCTCGGGGAAGGAGTAGAGATCGAGTTCGGCACCGAGCTTGCGGTGATCACGCCGGGCGGCCTCGGCCATGCGGGTCTGGTAGGCGACGAGATCCGTCTTGGATGCCCAGGCCGTGCCATAGATGCGCTGCAGCTGGTCGTTGGCCTGGTCGCCCTTCCAGTAGGCGGCCGACGACTTCGTCAGGGCGAAGCCGTTGCCCAGATACTTGGTGGAGGGCACGTGCGGGCCCCGGCAGAGATCCTTCCAGGCCGTCGTCCCGTCCCTCCGGACGTTGTCATAGATGGTGAGTTCGGCTCCCCCGACCTCCACCGACGCACTCTCGGCCTCATGGTTGCCCTTGGAGCCGACGAGTTCGAGTTTGTACGGCTGGTCGGCGAGCTCGACGCGGGCCTCCTCCTCGGTCGTCACACGACGCACGAAGCGCTGGTTCTCCTTGACGATGCGCTTCATGCGCTTCTCGAGATCCTTCATGATCTCTGGGGTGATTGCGCTGATGTTGCCGAAGTCATAGTAGAAACCGTCGGTGATGAACGGCCCGATACCCAGGTTGACGTCGGGGTACAGCTCCTGGACGGCCTGGGCCATGACGTGGGTGCAGGAATGTCGGATGATGTTGAGCCCGTCCTGACTGGTGGCGAGCACGGGTTCGACGACGTCACCGTCCTGGATCTCACGCTGCAGGTCGAGCAGGGTGCCCGCGATACGCATGGCCACGACATCACGATTTCTTCCGAACAGGTCCAGACCAGTGGTTCCGGTGTCCACCACGTGTTGTTGCTGCTGGTCGTCCCGAATCACGGTGATGGAGATGGACACGTGGATCTTCCCTTCGTCAAGCCACGGGCATACCTGGTCCGCGGTGGGTCTCGTGGTGCGACTCGCCTCATTCGGGGGAGTCACTGGCAATCATGTCTGAACACAGAGTAGTGGTGAGTAGTGTCGAACTGTGAACCGGCAGCCCCAGTGCATGAAAGTGCAGCAGCAATCTGTCCTGCATGGACATGTGCTCAGCACCGGGACGTGCGCATTCCCGTGACCGGCACCGGGTGGCGTGGCTGCCACGGCCACGTCACCCGAGATCACGTCACGAACTCGGCGGTACGCGAATTCGTTGCCCGAGGCCGGTGATCAGGCCTCCAGCGGGGCGTCCTCGAAGCCTGCGGTGTCGATGACGAACCGGGAACGCACGTCGCCGGCGACGACGCGATCGTAGGCAGCGTCGACGTCATGGACGCCGATCTTCTCGATCTTGGCCCCGATGCCATGCTCGGCGCAGAAGTCAAGCATTTCCTGGGTCTGCGCGATACCGCCGATGTTGGAGCCGGCCAACGCCTTGTCGCCAGCAATGAGATTCCTGGCACTGATCTCCAGACCCTCCGGGGGCAGCCCGACGAGCACCATGGCACCGAACGGCTTGAGAAGACCCAGGTAGCCGCGCAGGTCGATCGGAGCGCTGATGGTGTTGAGGATGAAGTCGAACTCGCCACGGTGGTTCGTGAAGAAGTCGGGTTCGCTGGTGGCAAGGAGCCTGCTGGCGCCGAGCTCCTTGGCGTAGGCCTCCTTGCTGGTGGTACGCGACAGGACGGTCACGTTCGCCCCCATGGCAACGGCGATCTGGACTCCCATGTGCCCCAGTCCGCCCAGACCTAGCACTGCCACATTCTGTCCCTCGTGCACGTTCCAGTTCGCCAACGGCGAATAGGTGGTGATGCCGGCACACAGCAGCGGAGCCGCGACGTCGAAGTCCAGGGAGTCCGGGATGCGGCACACGAAGTTCTCGTTGACGACGACCTTCTGCGAGTAGCCACCCTGGGTGATCGTGCCGTCAACGTCGGTGGAGTTGTAGGTGCCGACGTTGCCGTTGAGACAGGCCTGTTCCTGGTGGTTGCGACACTGCTCGCACTCACCACAGGAGTTCACCAAGCAGCCGACACCCACACGATCGCCCACCTGGTACTTGGTGACGCCCTCCCCCACTGCCGAGACGACGCCGGCGATCTCATGACCGACGGCCAACGGAAAATGCGCCTGTCCCCACTCGTTGCGCACGGTGTGGATGTCCGAGTGGCACACTCCGGCAGCCTTGATGTCGATGACGACGTCGTCGGCGCGTGGATCACGACGTTCGATCTCCACGACCTTGAATGGTTCGTCTGCAGAAGCCTTCTGAAGGGCCTTGACAGTGAAGGGCATGATTTCTCGCCTCGATCTCCGTGGTTCGATCCAGCCTGGAGGACCACCAGGCTCGGCTCCAATCCTAGTGAGCAACAAGGCAGACAGCAGGGATGCATGGCACGCCGAACCCTCGAAGGAGCAGAACTCCCGATGAAGCAGAGTGCGACCAAGAGCGTGGAGGGGCGCCTCCGTGGCATGGGCCATTCCACCCGACACGAAGAATGGGGCCACGGTTTCGTGACCCCATGTCTGGTGGGCGATGCGGGGTTCGAACCCGCGACCCCTTCGGTGTGAACGAAGTGCGCTACCACTGCGCCAACCGCCCAGCGAGGAAGTACTCTATCGAACCCGAGGCGATTCGTCCACATCGGGAGAAATGACAACCCATGATCGCCACGATGTCCGGGATCCTCCGACCATGACCTCACTCCCGCCGCACCGCGCAACGGCGTACCGAGCACCATCGCAGAAAAATTTTTCTTCACTCTGACTAGGTATTTCAACCCATTGACAGGGTTTTTGAAGGCAACTGGACAGATCCCGACTTGCATTGCCCATCAACCTGCTCTAATGTTTTCTCTCGTCGCCCGGCGGGTTGCCCCAAAGGAAACGACATGCGGACGTGGCTCAGTTGGTAGAGCATCACCTTGCCAAGGTGAGGGTCGCGGGTTCGAGTCCCGTCGTCCGCTCGGAGAAGGTCTTTCGACCTATCCACACTTCCGGTGGAGTGGCCGAGAGGCGAGGCAGCGGACTGCAAATCCGTATACACGGGTTCAAATCCCGTCTCCACCTCGGGCGGTTGGCGCAGCGGTAGCGCGCTTCCCTGACACGGAAGAGGTCGCCAGTTCAAACCTGGCATCGCCCACCATATCCCTCAGCTGTCGACGAAGGACCAGCTGAGGACTTCTTCATGTCTGCCGTGCGGTCATTGACCGTTCCCCTGCCACTCCTGTGGACTGGCGATGTCCCTGTTGTCACTACCCCTGACCATCTGCTGCCACCCGATGCACTGGGCTCTTTCGCAGCCCAGTCCCCGCAGTCCGGGGCGAGTCGGCGCAACCGTTTTCCGACCCACTGGTCGAGGCGTATGCCGTACCGTGAGAAGATGTCCCCAATCGATCACAGCGAGAACTGAGGGGAGGACGAGGTCCATGAGCGCTCCCATTCTTGGTCTGGCTCTGCCCTCGGCTGCTGATGCCCGCGCCAAAATCGCAGCTCTACGAATGCGCCAACGCATCTCAGCACTGCATCCCCACATCACCACCACCGCTGCCTTCGTGTCGGCCAACGGGAAGTTCACCGCTCCCAAGATCCATCCGACGTGGGAGGAATTCGTCCTCGTCCCCATGGACCTCACCCATCTGCAGTCGACCAGTTCCCAGATCATCGATCTGGGTGGGCACATCGGTTCACACCACCCCGATCTCAAGGTGACGGTTGCCCAGCCCATTGGCCCGGCACCAGCCCTGCTCAACATCGTCGACTCACGACTCCGTCTAGCAACCCACCGGGCGCACAGCCAGGAGATCGACGCCCTCGTCCTGTCGGCACCCGACGGCGGTGACAAGCGTGGAGCTGCGATGCTCTCGCGCATGTCGCGACTGTGGTCCCAACATCACCACCTACCGACCCGCCTGGCGACCCACGGAGTGCAGACCCGCGGTATCGCCGACGTCGTCACCGACCTGCGCCGGGAGGGACGCCGTCACATCGCCGTGGGATCGCTGTGGGTGTGCGAGGACTCCGCCACGCGGGAACACGACCGACGAGCCCGGGCCGCCGGCGCAGAGGTGGTCGGGGCCCCCGTCGGGGACGATGCGCACCTGGCGGCCTGGGCATTCCAGCGGTACTGCTCAGCTGCCCTGGGCATGGTGGCGAGCCCCGAGGACTCAGTCCCCGAGTAGTTTGTGGCGCTGCTCGTCGACATCGAAGTCGACGGCAGGCCAGGTGATGTTCATCGATCGCAGCGTCTCCAGAAGGATCTGTGCCACCGCCCAGTTGCGATACCACTTGTGATCGGCGGGAATGACGTACCAGGGCGCAATGTCCGGATTGCACCGCTCCAACACGTCGGTGTACGCCTGTTGGTAATCGCCCCACTTCGCGCGCGCGGCAATGTCACTCGGATCGAACTTCCAGTGCTTCTCCGGATCGTCCAACCGAGCCACCAGACGTTCCTGCTGCACCTTGGGCGAGATGTGCAGAAAGAATTTGACGATGACGGTGCCACTGGCCGCCAGCTCGGCCTCGAAACTGTTGATGCGGTCGTAACGCCTGCGCCACACCTCTGGCTCGACGAGCTCGTCCACCCTGGCCACGAGGACGTCCTCATAGTGTGATCGATCGAAGACGCCGATCATCCCGGCGTCGGGAAGTTCGCGGCGGATCCGCCACAGGAAGTCGTGGGACAGCTCCTCCTTGGTCGGGGCCTTGAAGGCCGCCAGCTGAACACCCTGCGGGTCGAGCAGGCCGAAGGTGTGCCGCACCACCCCACCCTTGCCTGCTGTGTCCATGCCCTGCAGAATCACCAGGACGCGACGAGCCGAGTCGGCATTGACGCGTCCTCGGGCGAAGAGCCGCTCCTGCAGGGCAGACAGCTGCTCGCCCATCTGCGCAGCTGCGTCCTTGGTCGTCTCCTTGTCACCGGGGGCCTTGGGAGTGGCACCGGTGTCGATCGCCGCGAGATCGACCGGGACCTGGGGGCAGCGCAGCACATCGCGCAACATGCGGTCGTCATCAATGTCATGAGCCATGCCTCAATGGTCATCACCCCTGATGCCGCATGCACCTCGGTGGTCGAACGTGCATGGGATTTTCGGCCCACAGCACATTCCATCCCTCCCGGCAGAGCCTCATCCGGTCGTAGTATCAATCCCTACCGTCAAGCAGGAGGGAGATCCGTCATGGCCAACCAGTCCAGTACCGAACCTGCACCTGAGACTCCGCACGTGCACCTGACCGATCAGCAGTGGCGCGAGCGCCTCAATGCCGCCGAGTACCACGTCCTGCGCGAGGCAGGAACCGAGGCACCGGGAGTCGGCGAGTACACCGACACCACCACCGAGGGCATCTACCGATGCCGGGCCTGTGGCTGTGAGCTGTTCCGTAGCGACGAGAAATTCGCCTCGCACTGTGGCTGGCCGTCGTTCTTCGCACCGATGGCCGAGGGCCGCGTCACCTATCATCACGACACCTCCATACCGGGGCGACCTCGCACCGAGGTGAGGTGCCGCAACTGCGGGTCGCACCTGGGCCACGTCTTCGAGGGTGAGGGCTACGACACGCCCACGGACCAGCGCTACTGCATCAATTCCATCTGCCTGAGCCTGGAGCCCACGCAGAACTGATACGCAGCACACTGTCGTGATCTGAGTTGGGGCGTGAATCCGAGCTGGACTGCTGCCAGGGCACTGCTCCGGCGAGCCTGCCTGTCAGGCCATGACCGGCCAACTAGCCTGTCAGCGTGTCCATTCAGCCATTCGTCCCACCGTTCACACAGGTCTGTGACGTCATCAAACAGACGACGTGGCACCACGACCTCACCGTGCGCGAGATTCCTGCCCCGACGCGGATCGCCAAGGACAGCATGGCCATTGAGGCCGTCGTCTCCCACGATGGCGAGGAAATTGGAAGTGGCCGACTCATCGTGCTCCACCAGCCGTTCTGGGAGGAAGCCTGGGAGGGCGATTACCGGCTCGTGACGATGTCCCGGGCTGGGGTCGACCACCAGATCGCCACCGATCCGCTGCTGGGCGAGGTCGCGTGGTCGTGGCTCACCGACGCCCTGGATCAGCGGAAGACCACCTACCGCGCGGCTGCGGGGACGACGACGGCGGTCCTGAGTCACTCCTTCGGACAGATTGCGGGAGATCCCGAGGAGAACCGTGTCGAGTTGCGCGCCTCATGGACCCCCGACATCGAGGAGACCCATGACATCGTCGATCATCTCATGGCGTGGCAGGACCTGCTGTGCCTCACCTGCGGGATCCAGCCCGTTCCAGACGGCGTCGTCTCCATCGCACCCCGACGAGCCAGGTGAGTGGGAGCAGATGCAACACGTTTCTCGACGGATCCGACCATGACGCCGCATGACGTGCCTGGTCATGACATCGACCCTGATTCCGGACTGCCCATTCTCAGCAAACCCTCCGAACCCCTGGCACCAGTCGTCGACACCCCCGAGGCCCTGACACGTACCATCGCGGCCCTGCGTCATGGCACCGGGCCCGTGGCCATCGACACCGAACGTGCCCACGGATTCCGGTACTGGCCGCGGGCCTACCTCATCCAACTGAGACGCTCCGGCAGCGGGACCCACCTCGTCGACCCCACTGCCTTTGATGACGGCTCTGCCGGGGCCGGGTTGGAGGATCTGGCACAGGCACTGTCCGGCACCGAGTGGATACTGCATGCCGCCATCCAGGACATCCCGTGCCTCGCGCTGGAAGGTCTTCGCCCCACCACACTCTTCGACACCGAACTCGCCGGGCGTCTGCTGGGACTTCCCAAGGTGGGGCTGGGTCACATGGTGGAACGTTACTGCGGGGTGCATCTGCTCAAGGAACACTCCGCCTCCGACTGGTCGCAGCGGCCACTGCCCGAGGACTTCCTCACCTATGCAGCCCTGGACGTCGAGCTGCTCGACGAGCTGAGGGCCAAGGTGTGGCGCGACCTGCAGGATGCGGGCAAACAGGAGTGGGCACGCCAGGAATTCGGCCACCTGGTCCAGGTGGCCGCAGCGGCCCCGTCCACCATGAGCGCCACCGATCCGAACCGCTGGCGTCGCACCTCGGGAATCGGCGAGGTCACCACCCGTGCCGGGCTTCAGGTGGTCAAGGACCTCTGGCAGGCCCGGGACTCCGTGGCCCAGGAGCTTGACGTGGCACCGAGCAAGGTACTGCACGACCGAGTCATCATCTCCCTGGCCCGCCAGGCGAGTACTTGCGTCAATCTCACAGATGCAGATGTCCGGAGAACCCGCGGATTCCGCCATGGCAGGGCCAAGGCACATCTCGACGTGTGGACACAGGCCATTCGTCACGCCGCCAGGACTCCAGCCAAGGAATACCCACCCAAGCGTGCGCCACGTGATCCCCACCGCATTCCCCCACCACGGAACTGGGAGCGCCACCACCCCGAGGCGGCCCGTCGGTGGCAGGCCGTGCGCCCGGCAGTCAACGAGTTGGCGGAGTCGGCACACATCGATCCAGCGAATCTCATCGCCCCCGACGCCGTACGGCAGGTGTGCTGGCGGCCGCCACGAGACCTCAGCCCACTCGGTGTGGACGCCTTCCTCGCCGATCTTGGTGCCAGACAGTGGCAACGAGACCTGGTGGCAGGGCGTGTCTCTCGAGTGCTGCGCTCGGCACGGTGATTTCGCGACCAGCACCGGGAGACCCCATCACTTGGCGACCGGACAGCACCCAACACCTGGAAGGCCACGTCCCGTCCGACAGGCTCCTCAGATGCGCTGGAGGAACTGGTTGACCGACTCGGCGATACCTGGTGCATCCAGGCCGATCCGTTTCATGATCGACGAGCGGGACGCCTGGGCGAGGAACTGCTTGGGGACGCCGAATTCGCAGGTGGGCGTCCACACCGCGGATTCCCGGAGTCGTGCCGAGAGCTGAGCTCCCAGTCCCTGACTCACCAATCCGTCCTCGACCGAGACGACGGCTCGTGACTGGCGGGCCATCGACACGAGGGCGGGGTTGATCGGCAATGCCCACCGTGGGCTCACCACGGTGACCTCCTCGCCGAGTGAGGTTGCTGCCTCCACCGCGGTGCCACACAGCTGTCCATGGGCCACCATGAGCACCCCACCGGGGGCGCCTTCCTTGAGTACGTCCACCTCGTCGATGGTCCTGAGAACCTCGACGGTCTCGGGCATGGGGTCCTTGGAGTAGCGAATGACGGTGGGACGGTCGTCGATGTCGATGGCCTGCCACAGCACCGATTCCAGGTGGGCACGATCGCGCGGAGCGGCCATCATGAGACCAGGAACGATCCCGCAGATGGCAAGATCCCACATGCCGTTGTGGCTGGCTCCATCCGTGCCGGTGATCCCGGCACGATCCAGGACGACGGTGACTCCCTGCTCATGCAGGCCGACATCCATGAGCAACTGGTCGAAGGCTCGGTTGAGGAAGGTCGAGTACAGCGCAACGACGGGGTGCAGACCGGCGGTGGCCATACCTGCCGCAACGGTGAGTGCGTGCTGCTCGGCGATACCGACGTCCATGATGCGATCGGGGTGTCGGGCAGCGAATGGCGCCAGACCCACCGGGTAGAGCATTGCCGCGGTGATCCCGAAGACGTCGGGGCGTTTCTCACCGATCTCCACCATGCTCGCAGAAAAAGCACCGCTCCAGGTGTGTGCGCTGGTTCCGCCCAAGGATTGTCCGGTGGTGGGATCGATCTTGCCGACCGCGTGGAAGGCGTCCTCCTTGTTGTTCTCGGCTGCTGCGAAGCCCTTGCCCTTGACGGTGATGGCATGGACGATGACGGGACGGCCAAACCGTTTGGCAAGCTCGAAGGCACGTTCCAGGTCGGTCACGTTGTGACCGTCGACCGGCCCCAGATACTTGATCCCGAGGTCTGAGAAGATTCCCGGTCCTCCGACCAGGACGTCCTTGACGCCAGCCTTGACACCGTGCATGAGCCCGTAGACCTGCTTGCCCAGGGGGGCACCGGTCACGGCCTTCTTCATGCGCACCAAGGCGTCCTCGTAGTGCGGGTCGGTACGGATGGCCGAGAGCCGATCGGCCAGACCGCCCACCGTTGGGGTGTAGGAGCGTCCGTTGTCGTTGACGACGATGACGAGTGGGAGGTCTGGTTGGGCGGCAATGGAATTGAGTGCCTCCCACGCCATACCGCCGGTGAGTGCCCCGTCTCCGATGACAGCCACCACGATGCGATCGTCATGTCCCTGACGCTGGAAGGCCTTGGCCATCCCCTCGGCCCATGACAACGAGGTGGAGGCATGGGAATTCTCGACCCAGTCGTGCTCGGACTCCGCACGACTGGGATACCCGGACAGCCCGTCCTCCTGACGCATCCTGTCGAACTGGTCGGCACGCCCGGTGAGGATCTTGTGGACGTAACTCTGATGACCGGTGTCGAAGATGATCGGGTCTCGTGGGGAGTCGAAGACCCGATGCAGGGCGATGGTGATCTCCACGACGCCGAGATTCGGGCCGAGATGGCCTCCGGTGCGACTCACATGCTCGATGAGGAAGTCACGGATCTCCCCCGCCAGCTCCTCTGACTCCTCCACGGAGAGTTGTCGAAGATCATCTGGGCAGTGAACACGGTCGAGTAGGGACATGGTCACAATCCTATGCTCAATGCATGGCCAGTCACGTCGGTCACCTCATCGGGTCGATGGGTTGACACGTGCCATGCGGTTCCTGACGTGAGGTGCCCTGCGATACACCCGTCTCAGCGTGTCGCGGGGCACCTCGTCAGACGTGATCGCAGGTCATGCACAACTGAGACGACCCGAGCCGAACGTGTCACTTCGCCATCCGACGCAGCACGTACTGCAGGATTCCACCGTTGAGGTAGTACTCGCGCTCCCCCGGGGTGTCGATACGCACGACGACGTCGAACTCGGTGGCCCGGCCGTCCCTGGTCGCGGTGACGTGAATGGTCGGCGGGATCGTCTCGTTGATCTGCTCGATGCCCTCGAAGTCGAAGGTCTCCTCACCGCTCAGACCCAGCGAGTCTGCGCTGACCCCCTCGGGGAACTGCAGGGGCAGCACACCCATGCCAATGAGGTTGGAGCGGTGGATGCGCTCGTAGCTCTCGGCGATGACGACCTTGACGCCCAGCAGCATGGTGCCCTTGGCGGCCCAGTCGCGTGAGGATCCCGAGCCGTACTCCTTGCCGCCCAGGACGACGAGCGGGGTGTTGGCGGCCCGATAGTTCACCGCGGCGTCGTAGACGGTGCTCACCGGGCCATCGGCGACGGTGAAGTCACGGGTGAAACCACCCTCGGTGCCGGGGGCAAGCTGGTTGCGCAACCGAATGTTGGCGAAGGTGCCACGCATCATGACCTCGTGGTTGCCGCGGCGAGACCCATAGGAGTTGAAGTCCTTGCGCTGCACGCCCTGCTCGGCCAGCCACAGCCCGGCCGGGGAGTCGGGCTTGATGGCACCGGCCGGGGAGATGTGGTCGGTGGTCACCGAGTCGCCGAGCTTGAGCAGCACCCGGGCGTCGTGGATGTCGTGCACGGGCTCGGGACGGGCGTCCATGCCGTCGAAGATCGGCAACTTGCGCACGTAGGTGGAGTCGGCATCCCAGGCGAAGGTGTCACCCTCGGGTGTCTCCAACGACTTCCAGCGCTCCCCTCCGTCGAAGACGTCGGCGTAGCGCTCGGTGTACATCTGCGCCGAGATGGACGAGTTGACGATCTCGGCGATCTCGGCGGCCGAGGGCCACAGATCCGTGAGGAACACCTCCTTCCCGTCGTCGGTGACGGCGACCGGCTCGGTGGCGAGATCGATGTCCATCGTCCCGGCCAGCGCATAGATGACGACCAGTGGCGGGGAGGCCAAATAGTTCATCTTGACATCGGGGCTGATGCGTCCTTCGAAGTTGCGATTGCCCGAGAGCACCGCAGTGACGGCCAGATCGTTGTCGTTGATGGCCGTCGAGACCTCGGGGATGAGCGGTCCGGTGTTGCCGATGCAGGTGGTGCAGCCGTAACCGACGAGGTCGAACCCGACAGCGCTGAGGTGCTGCGCCAGTCCAGCACGATTGAAGTAGTCGGTGACGACCTGGGATCCGGGGGCCAGGGAGGTCTTGACCCATGGCTTGGGCTTCAGGCCGAGCTCGTGGGCCTTCTTGGCGACCAGACCGGCGGCGATCATGACACTCGGGTTGGAGGTGTTGGTGCACGAGGTGATCGCGGCCACGGTGACGGCGCCATTGGTCAGCTCGAAGGAACGCCCGTCGGACAACGTCACCGGAACCTTGACACCCGGGTTGGAGGTGTAGCTGGGCACGAGACCCTCGAAGGACTCCTTGGCCTCGGTGAGTTCAATACGATCCTGCGGACGTTTCGGACCAGCGATGGCGGGGGTGACGGTGGACAGGTCGAGCTCCAGGTATTCGGAGTAGCGGGCCTCGTGACTGGGATCGTGCCACATGCCCTGGGCCTTGGTGTAGGCCTCGATGAGCTTGATCTGGTGCTCGTCGCGTCCGGTGAGTCGCAGATAGTCCAGGGTGACGTCGTCGACCGGGAAGATCGCGACGGTCGAACCGTACTCGGGGCTCATGTTGCCCAGGGTGGCCCGGTTGGCCAGCGGAACGGCGGAGACGCCGGAACCGTAGAACTCGACGAACTTGCCGACGACCTTGTGCTCACGCAGCATCTGGGTGATACGCAGGACGAGGTCGGTGGCAGTGACTCCTTCGGGAAGCTCCCCGGAGAGCTTGAAGCCGACGACGCGCGGGACGAGCATGGAGACCGGCTGGCCGAGCATGGCAGCCTCGGCCTCGATGCCGCCGACGCCCCAGCCGACGACGCCCAGCCCGTTGACCATGGTGGTGTGGGAGTCGGTGCCCACGCAGGTGTCCGGGTAGGCGATCCTGGTGCCGTCCTCCTCACGCACGAAGGTGACGCGGGCCAGGTGTTCCAGATTCACCTGGTGGACGATGCCAGTGCCCGGCGGGACGACGCGGAAGTTCTCGAAGGCCGTCTGCCCCCACCGCAGGAACTGGTAGCGCTCCCGGTTGCGGTCGTACTCGATGCCCATGTTGGCCTGCAGGGCGTCGGGGACGCCGAACTTCTCGACGATGACGGAGTGGTCGATGACCATCTCTGCCGGGGAGAGCGGATTGACCTTGTTGGGGTCCCCACCGAGGTCGGCGATGGCTTCTCGCATGGTGGCGAGGTCGACGATGCACGGCACCCCGGTGAAGTCCTGCATGATGACGCGCGCCGGGGTGAACTGGATCTCATGGGAGGGCTGAGCGGTGGCGTCCCACTGGCCAAGAGCCGTGATCTGGTCGGCAGTGATGTTGGCACCGTCCTCGGTGCGCAGCAGATTCTCCAGAAGGACCTTCAAGCTGTACGGAAGGTCGGAGGAACCGGGAACGGCGTCGATGTCGTAGATCTCGTAGGACTGACCATCGACGTCGAGGGTACGCCGGGCGCCGAAACTGTTGATGCTCATCGAATGAACTCCAAGCTCTAGATGACCGTTGGCTCCATCATCGCGCGAGATCGCCACCGCGTCTCGATTCCGAAGGATATCTTGATGTCAAGATACCATGCGACCATCGGGAGCGCAGAGTTCCTGCGCCATGGATCGGTGAACATCGGATCCTCACACCGCGGAGGTGACCGCCCCCGTCTCGGCAGGGGAATCGAGGATCTTGTGGAGGAGCCGGTGCAACTCCTTCGCCTCCCCTTCACTCAGCGGGAGGCATGCCCCCACGGCCTGCGGGATGTCCTTCACCTCATCGCGCAGGGCCTGCCCCTCAGGAGTGAGTCGGATGTGTACACGCCGCTCGTCCCGAGTGCAGCGAGACCGTGTGATCCACCCCTTGGTGGCCATCTTCTTGAGCACCGGGGTGAGAGTTCCACTGTCCAGATGAAGCCGTCGCCCCAGGTCATTGACCGAGACGTCATCGTGCTCCCACAGCACCAGAAGAACGATGTACTGGGTGTACGTCAGACCCAACTTGCGAAAGTACGGTGTGTAGACGCCAGTCACCTTCCGCGCACAGGCATAAAGCGGGAAGCACAGTTGGCGATCGAGCAGTAGATCGTCCTGGCTCACAGCAGACCCTCGACGCAGTCCCGGACGTCCTTCATGTCGGCAGTGGGCTCGAAGCGCGCAACGACGTTGCCAGCCCGGTCGATGACGAACTTCGTGAAGTTCCACTTGATGTCGGGGTTCGACTTGTAGTTCCGGTCGATCCTCTTGAGCATGACGCTCATGGCGAACGCCTTGGCACCTCGTCCGAAGCCCTCGAAGGGCCGCTGGCCCTTGAGGTAGGTGTAGAGGTCCAGCGCATGCTCACCGTTGACGTCACTCTTGCGCATCTGCGGAAATTCCGTGTGGTACTTGAGAGTGCAGAACTCATGGATCTCCTCGTCGGTGCCCGGCGTCTGCCCCTTGAACTGGTTGCACGGTATGTCGATGATCTCCAGACCCTTGTCGTGGCAGTCGTGATAGATCTGCTCGAGGTCCTCGTACTGCGGGGTGAAGCCACACCCGGTGGCAGTGTTGACGATCATGATCACCTTGCCCTCGTACTGCTTGAGATCGAGGTCGGTTCCATCGGGGGTGGGAACGCTGTAGTCGTAGATGCTCATCGCTGCATGCCTCCTGGGGCTCAAAATCAAGTGACAAATAAAATTGTACACAACTTAATTTGATGTCAAGCAGGTGCTTGACCTCCTGCGCGGTGGAGTTCTGCTGGGGATCACACCTCTCGTTCGAGGATGGCGACTGCCTCCACGTGGTGGGTCATCGGGAACAGGTCAAAGGCCTGGATGGTTCTGGGGCGGTAGCCCTGCTCGGCAAAAAGTTTGAGATCGCGTGCCAGGGCTGCCGGATCGCAGGCCACATGGGCAATGGCGCGAGGTGACGTCGCAGCCACGGCCTCGACGACCTTGCGCCCGGCTCCCCGACGCGGCGGGTCCAGCACAACGACATTGGTGCGACGGGGCAGCCTGCCCAAGGATCGCTCCATACGCCCAGCAATGAATCGGGCTCCGGGCACGTTCCTTCTGGCCAGCCGTACAGCTCGTCTGGAGATCTCGATCCCCGTGACACGAGCTCCGGCATCGGCCAACAGGCCGGCGAAAAGTCCCACGCCGCAGTAGAGGTCCAGGGCAGTCTCACCGGGACGTGGTGCGAGTTCTTCCAGGACGACCGACCCGAGGGTCTGTGCAGCGTGCGGATGCACCTGCCAGAACCCGGAGGCATCCACCTTCCACCGCCGATCACCCACCGACTCGGTGACCGGGGTGGCCCCGAGAACCAGCTCCCCGTCATTGATGACCGACACCTGTGGATCATCGGTCGATGCCGCCGAGACGGTGACAAGGAGCAGATCCTGGGTGTGGGGGGCCGCCGCAGTCGCGGCAGCTCGGCCAGCAGGATGGGCAAGGGGGCAGCCGTCGTCGGGAACCGCGACGAGGTCGTGGGATCGGTGGCCACGCAGGGCGGGAGTGCCATCGAGGGATCTGTACTGCATACGAGTGCGCCAGCCCAGACCATCCTCGGATCCCGGGATCGGCTGCACCGTACCGTGCCAGTCGATTCCAGCGATGCGGTTGAGCTGCTCGGCAAGTACCGCACCCTTGAGTTCTCGCTGTTGACCCAACTCGACGTGCTGGAAGTCACAACCCCCACACAGCTGCGCCACGGGGCAGGGGGGCACGACGCGGTACGGGCTGGGGTGCCGAATCGAGACGACCTGGGCGAACCAGTGCGATGCGTGGGAATCGTCGGTGATCTCGATGCTCACGTCCTCACCTGGCAGTCCGCCTCGCACGAACACGACGCGACCGTCCACCCGTGCAACGCAGTACCCGCCGTGCGCAATGGGGCCAAGATGAGCATCACAAGTCATGTCTGGACCTCATCCCGATGTGTACCTTTCGAGCAATGGCGTGCTCTGTTCGGCGTGACAACCTCGCATGGGAGCACACCGTGCCAGAAACGCCACCCACTGCGGGGGCATGAGTCTGGCGTCGCGCATGCCACATGGGGGCCGACGCGGCGCCCACGCCCTGCTCACCTCCGGTCGAGGGAGCAGCGACACGGCCTGTGGAACAATTCACAGCGCCCTACCCTAGCCGGTGTTGCCGTAACGCAGCACGTGCCGAGGCTGCAGATCAGCAGTAGTTGCATGAGGGCCGATCCCCGTGTCTGTCGCTGGTGTGGTGCTCAGCCAGTCACGTGTGCGCCACCGTGCAGATCAGGTGCACCGCCGACAGGGGCAAGGACCACACGGGATCACTGCTGTTGCTGCTGTTCGTCGGCTCTCAACTGGTTGGGCACCTGCAAGGTGATGAGATCGCCCGGAACGCGTGGTGAGTCGTCACGGCGTACCACGAGATTGCAGAAGAACTCCAACAGCAGTTGACCCGTGGCGTTGAGATCCTCCTGGAACGCGGCCTCCCCCATGAGGACACCACGCAGCAGCCACCGCGGCCCCTGGACCAGCCAGGTACGCGAGACGTGGTAGCCCTCCTGGCCTTCTGGCGTCTTGACTGGGACGATCCGACGCAATTCGGCTCCCAACGGACCGGGGCCAACATTCGCCTCGCCTCCCTCGGAGGCAGTACCACTCATCATGTCACGGTGGACGTCGTCAATGATGAGGCCAGTGGATGGAGCAGCGAAGAGCGCCACTTCCAAGGCACTGCCGCCCTGCATGACGAGCAGGGACTGCACGGCGCCGCTCTGCTGATCCAGCTGGATCTGCATCTGCATGTTCTCGAAGGGAGTGAGGATGAGGGATCCGAAGTCGATGCGCTCGATCTCATCGGCATCGAGATCGACCTCCTCGTAGTCGAACGGTCCGTCGACACGCTCGAGGTTGGGCCGATACAGCTCAGCCACCTCGTCGTCCTGGCCAGCCTCTACCTCGTCCTCATCGCCGGGAGCGTGCGACTCAGTCTCGTCGTCGAGATCCTGTTGCTCATCCAGTTCTTCCTTCGTGGGCTGAAATGGGCTCGTCTCGTCGACGGCGTCATTCTTCTTCTTGCGACCGAACACGACTTGCGAATCCTTCCTACGGCGACGCCGCGTATTCTAGCTGGACGACGCCCAGGACCGCGAGACAGGTCTCCTGAGAGTTCATCGCAGGTTTGCGTCATGCGGCATGGCCGACAAAGGCGCCTCAGCCGCGGCCCGTGGATCCATGACCGCCTTGGCCACGTTCGGTGTCGTCCAGCTCGTCGACACGGACGAACTGGGCATGGACGAATGGAACGATGACGAGCTGCGCGACACGATCACCAACCTGGAGCTCAATAGGCTCGTGCTGATCCAGGTTGACCAGCGCCACCTTGATCTCGCCTCGGTACCCCGAGTCGATGGTTCCGGGAGCGTTGACGATGGACAGACCGGCACGGATGGCAAGCCCCGACCTGGGGTTGACGAACCCCACATGCCCATCGGGGATGGCGACTCGAACGCCGGTGGGGACGAGCCTGCGCTCCCCCGGCCGGAGAATGACGTGTTCCCGACAACGCAGGTCGGCTCCCGCGTCTCCGGGCAGTGCGTAGCGCGGCAGCGACGAGTCATCGTCAACCACACTGGGAACGATCATGATGCCTCCTGTGGCGAGTCCGCACGGCACCGGGAACAGAGTCGTCGCGTGCCAGTCTCATCTGCATGGTACTGGTGCAGCCCACGGGAAGCATGCCACAGCAATTCGGGGGGCAGGACCGGGCAGGACAGGTTTCTCGGCTGGGGCCACATCCCACGTCGATCGCCCATTAGGATTGGGGTCATGAAGCCCGAAAAAATCGCTTGGAAGATCTACGCCAGCGCCATCGGTGCCGTCACCACCCTCGTCTCCCAGAAGCTCGTCGAGGGGGCATGGCGCTACGTCACCGGAGATGACGAGCCGCCCAGTGCGGAGGACCCCGAGGAGACTACGGGGCGCGCACTGTCGTGGGCCGTGGCCAGTGGCCTGGGAGTTGCCGGGGCGCAGCTCATCGCGCGTCGGTTCACCAACCGTCGTTGGATGAAGTACAGCCTGGTGAACCCGGTCACCGGCAAGAAGGTGGGAGTGCGCAGGCAGGACGACAACGACTGAGCCTGTCGCACCCGCATGGGTACCCAATCGGTTGTGGAAAAATCGTGCCCACCCCGGCGTTCACCGCTTGTGAGTCGATGCCCGTGCAGCATCCGTACTCATCGCGCACATCTGGGATATCTGGGGTAGAGAAGATGGCGAGACGCATGATGTCGCCTCGCCATCTCGACATTTGGGGAGGACGCCCGTCATCGAGGTCGTCAGCCACCAGATCCCCGCCCCACATTCTGCCGGGATGGGAGGCCGTCAGCCTTGGAAGGGTTGGTGCTCTCGCAGCTGTCGTCGAAGGCTCAGACGCAGTCGACGCAGTAGAACTTTCCGTCCCGTTCCTCGGCCAGCTGCGAGCGTCCCTTCACCAGGAAGCAGGAGGCGCAGGTGAATTCACCGTTCTGGCGAGGCAGTACTCGTACCGTCAGCTCCTCGTGGGAGAGGTCGGCACCTGGTAGCTCGAAAGCCTCGGCAGCTTCGACCTCGTCCTGGTCCACCTTGCCGGAGTTCTGCTCGTTCCGATGGTTCTTGAGCTCCTCGATGGAGTCCTCGCGGACCTCTTCATCGGACTTGCGCGGGGCGTCGTAATCAGTTGCCATGGTTACCTTCCCTGACCTTGATGTTCGGCCATATGTGTATCACGCCTGTCAAATTGATCGGGGGACATGCATGTCAAGCCATGTGGTGACGCAACCATATACGGTTGGATGAGAATGCCCGGGTACTGGTTACCCTGCATGACAAAGAGAGGTTGACGATGGACAGTGCACTCAGCCCACGCGAGATTCAGGCGCGCATCCGCAGTGGCGCACGCGTGGCAGACGTCGCTGACGAGGCTGGTGTGTCCGTGGAGGATGTCGAACCCTTTGCCGTGCCAGTGCTCGCCGAGCTGGACCACGTCGTCAGCACTGCTCTGGACGGTCCGATCCGGCATCGCAACAATCCCTCGTCACGACGCAGTCTGCGCTCGGTCGTCGATCGAGTGGCCACCAAGGTCGGTTTCGATCCCGACGATCTCACCTGGAGTGCACGTCGTCTTGCGGATCGGTCCTGGGAGGTCTGCGCTCGATGGCACGGAGAACAGGGCCCCGCCGATCCACTGTCCGACGACCCCCAGTCGCATGTGGCAACCTTCCGATTCGACCAGCACACTCGCCGCTCGCGCCCACTGGATGCTGGAGCCCGGTGGCTCACCGATGACCGAGTCTCGGCGTCCCGCACCCGCGAGACCGAGAACCCTGACGAGGAACCCACCGTCGATCTCAACGACGAGCTGGCAATCGTACGAGCGGTGAGTGAGTCGGCGGACCGACACTTCTTCGCCGGCCTGCTGGGCCAACCCGAGGCACTTGGCACGGGCGAAACCGATCAGGTGGACCAACCTAGCGGTGCGGCCGACACCCGCCGTGCAGCACAACGCCCCCGGACAACCACGGACCACGACCAGCACTCCGATGGGGCAGAGCAGGACATTGCCTCGAGCACCGAGCAGGCCGACACCCCCACGTCGTCGAGCCCGACGATCCCCGGCATGACGTCGACCAACGGGGTCTACGACTTCGTTCCCTCGACCGACAGCCAGATGGACGCCCTGTACGAGGCCGTGGCTGGTTTCCAGGAGGATTCGGTCAACATCTACGAAGGCCTCAACTCCCCCATGAGCGCCACCGCCACATCGGATCCCGACGACGACTCGAGCACGACCGCCGAACAGGCAACGAACGAGGACGACGCCGCAGACACCGGGTCCACCCGGGGGCAAACTGCGAATCATGATGTGTCGGGCAACGACACGACCCCCGACAAGGACGCCGCCAATCCTGGTGACGACAAGGACTCCACGAAGGACCCCAAACCAAGCCAGACCAGGAAGAAGCAGTCACGCAAACGCCGCAAGCGCGCCTCGATCCCCAGTTGGGACGAGATCATGTTTGGTGGCCCCGCCCCACACGCGTGAGGCCCGCCCCGGGCCACGTCCGACCTCGAGTCGAGAAGTGCCAGCTGCCTCACACCTCGTCGAAGGGCAGGGTCTGTTCCGACAGGGTTGCCCGTGACCTTTCAGCGGTGATTCGCTGCCGATGATGGCGGCGGCACAGCACCTCGTAGTGCACCTCGTCACTGGTGTCGGTGTCACCGACGACGACCTGGTCACCCTGGGTGGTCATGACCCCGTTGACGACACGGGCATTGTGGGTTGCTGGCCGGCCACACCAGCACAACGGCATGACGGGCGGTTTGTCGAGACGATCACACAGCTCCACCAGACGCCGTGACCCGGGGAAGAGCTCGGTTCGAAAATCGGCGAGAATGCCGAAACAAAAGACATCGATACCCAGGTCGTCAACGACCCGGGACAATTGGTCGATCTGCTCGGGGCGATAGAACTGAGCTTCATCACATATCAGATAGTCAACCCGAGTGCCGGTCGTGAGTGTCGCCACCACGTCGTCATAGACATCGATACCATTGACGTCACGGGCCGTGGCGGACAACCCGATCCGGGACGTGATCATCGTCTGACCAGATGATCCGTTGTCTGGCGGATTGCTCCTCCGAGACGCCTCAGGACGTGACTCATCATCTTCTGAATCAATCTGGCCAAGGCTTTCTCGGTCGGGGGCGGCGTGCTCCAGGTCATCAGGTTGGCAACCGGCATGACCGGACCGGTCATGCATGGTGTACCGCAGCCCCTGACGGTCGTGGGCCGACTGGCTGTAGTCGAGCTGCAGCGCCAAGGTGGATTTCCCCGAATCCATCGGTCCAGTGTAGAAAACAAGCTCTGCCACGGGATCAGCCTTCACAGTACAGAAGAGGAATGAGCATTTCATCATCCGTGAGCGAACCGTGCATACCGATCAGGGACATCTCCCTGGGCATCTGACGGGTCATCACCGCCCACTGCCCCCTCATGAATGCCAGGACGTCTCCCAACCGATTGCGCATCGCCGGGTCCCACTTCCCCAGAAGCCCCATGTGCAGGGCCTGGTCGGCGGTGAGGACCATGGCTCGATCGGCGAGGATGGAACGCCACCGCTCGGCAACCTCATCTGGGTGATCGGTGTAGACGTGTCGGGTACGTGGCTCCCCGCCCAGCTCATCGACGTCGGCCAGCAACCCGGCCTGGTCCTCGGCGATGATCATGTGGTCATCCGGCACGTCGACCATGCCATGATCGGCGGTGACGACGAGTGCGCTGTCCGGCGTGAGCACCTCACCAATGGCCTCGACGAGCTCATCGGTCCATGTGAGACGACGTCGCCACTGCGCCGAACGGCATCCGGAACCATGCCCGACGTGGTCGAGGGATCGTTCATAGACATAACTCACCGAGGCAGTCGTGCCGCGCAGGGTGTCGGCAACCAGTTCGGCACGCAGGTCGATGTCGTCCTCATCACGAACCGAGAGGTACCGCGGACCGCGCAGCCCAGACTGGGTGAGTCCAGACGTGGCGAATCCGGCAGGGCCGATGCTGAACGTCTCCACACCGTGCTCGGCGAGCCGCTCGAAGGCGGTGGGACGGGCCTGCATGGTGAGCGGATCGGGGCCATTGGCCCAGCTCAGGGCATTCATGATCGGTCCCTCGGGGGAGCGGAAGGTGTAGCCCAGGGTGCCATGGTGCCCCGGTTCCATCCCGGTACCCAGGCAGGTGAGTGAGGTGGCCGTCGTGGAGGGTACGGCACAGGTCATGTCGGGTATCGAGTTCATCCGGGTGAGGAACGGTGCCAAGCTGGCATGTTCCTCCACCAGGTTCCTGCCCATCCCGTCCACGAGCATGACCACCCAGTGACGTGCCTGCGGCAGGGCAGCCATCGGATCGGCGGGTGCGCTGCGTCCGGACCATTCGCGATCGTCAAGGCCAAGGCTTCGAGCCACCGCTGGCATCACGTCAGCCAGACAGTGACCGCCGTAGCGCGGCAGGACGAACTCGTCGGGAAGCTCGACGAGGTTGTCCATGGCCGACGAGTTGGCCGATGGCTCATCGAATCGATGGGTGGGGACATTGGAACTCACCGCGCCATTTTCCCACGTCTCCAGGCAGATGGGCCACCTCGCACAATCATGCGGCCGCTGGTGCACCCGAGGCGGTGAGTCGATGGTCACCGCTCCCTCGCCTCGGCATCGACGGAAGGTTCTCGAGAGTTCCCGGCACACACGACAGGCTGGAGACGACTATCGTCTGTGTCATGTCCGACCGCCCGTTCATCGGAGCCCGCATCGAGGACGCCGTGCACCGGCGTCTGGGTGAGGTATTGACCAGACGCGAGTGGAAACCGCTGCTCATACCGTTTCGTGGCTACGGCTCACAGAACCACATCCGCATCCTGGCCCGCGTGATCCTGGCTCCACACGAGATCGCCGAGGACCCGTCGAGCTGGTACGACTCCGACATGCTCCTGCGACGTGGCTGGCGCAACTTCGGTGCCGTGCCAGCCCCCCAGGTGAGGATCGAGATCGAGACTGGTGGGGCCTGCATCATGGCACGCACCGACCGACTCGGGTACCTGGATGTCCGAGTGCGCAACGAAGGGCTCGCCCCCGGCTGGCACGATGTCCTGCTACGCACCGAGGAGGGACGCGAGACCAGCGCACCCATACTCGTCGTCGACTCGTCACAGACCTTCGGCATCGTCTCAGACATCGACGACACGGTGATCTCCACCTCACTGCCGCGCGGATTCATCGCAGCATGGAACACCTTCGTCCTCACCGAGCAGGCCAGACAGTCAATTCCCGGAATGGCTCGGATGTATCAGAAGCTGCTCGCCGAGCACCCCGCTGCTCCCGTGATCTACGTGTCCACCGGATCGTGGACCACATACCCGTTCCTCACGCGATTCCTCCGCAGACATGGGTATCCAACGGGTCCCATGCTGCTCACCGACTGGGGACCGACGAACACTGGCTGGTTCCGTTCTGGCCCCAACCACAAACGGCAGGCGCTGCGAGAACTTGCCCGCGACTTCCCCAACATCACGTGGCTGCTCGTCGGCGACGACGGTCAGCGCGACATCAGCCTGTACCAGGAGTTTGCCGAGCTGCAACCAGGTCACGTCCGGGCCATCGCCATTCGCCAGCTCTCCCCCACCCAGCAGGTGCTGGCACACGGCACGGCAGTCATCATGGAGGACGACGAACATGTGCAGTGGGTGCCTGATCCCGCCCCCCTGGTACGGGCTCCCGATGGCGACAAACTCCACCTGCTGCTCAAGGACGTACTGAGCTGAGCTGTCGTCGCGGAACCTTCCGACCGCCCGATTCGATGTCGCCCTGCAGCTGATTCCCCGGCCCAGGACCCACCAGTCACTGCCCCACCGGAGGTTTGCGTCCAGTCCATCTGGGATGTGGGGGACGGTGGCATCGGGCAAAAATTTCTCCGATGAGCAAGAATGGAACCTTGCCAACCCCCGAATCCATGCGGGGGCGGATCGACATGGGCAGGAGTAGGAATGGCCAGGAGGACGGCCGGCGACGATCTCACCGAGAGCATCATCGATGTGGACGTCTCCAACGAGATGGAGAACAGTTTCCTCGAATATGCGTACTCGGTGATCTATTCACGTGCCCTGCCCGATGCACGCGATGGCCTCAAACCGGTGCAGCGACGCATCCTCTACTCGATGGACGACATGAACGTGCGTCCGGACCGTCCACACGTCAAGAGCGCCCGTGTCGTGGGACAGGTGATGGGCCAGCTGCACCCGCATGGGGACGCTGCCATCTATGACGCCCTGGTCCGGTTGGCGCAGCCGTGGTCGATGCGGCTGCCACTGGCCGATGGCCACGGCAATTTTGGTTCCCTCGACGCCGGCCCGGCCGCCATGCGTTACACCGAGTGCAGAATGGCTCCGGCCGCCATGGCCATGGTGGAGGGGCTGGGTGAGGACACCGTCGATTTCGTCCCCAACTACGACGGCAAGGCAACCGAGCCGGGGGTTCTTCCGGCCGCTTTCCCCAACCTCCTCGTCAATGGCGCTTCTGGCATCGCCGTGGGCATGGCGACGAACATTCCCCCACACAACCTGGTGGAGGTCATCGCTGCACTGAAGTACCTGCTGAAGAACCCGGATGCGGATCTGGACAAGGTCATGCGCTACATCCCCGGCCCAGACCTTCCCACTGGGGGGTCAATCATCGGACTGGACGGGGTGAAGAGCGCCTACACCTCCGGTCGGGGAACATTCCGGATCCGAGCACGGGCAACGATCGAGAAGGTCAGCCCGCGTCGTCAGGGGATCGTCGTCACCGAGCTTCCATACACCGTGGGCCCGGAGAAGATCATTGCCCAGATCAAGACACTGGTCCAGTCCAAGAAATTGACTGGCATCGCCGACGTCAAGGACCTCACCGATCTCAAGAATGGCACTCGTCTCGTCATCGAGATCAAAAATGGTTTCAACCCGGAGGCCGTCCTGGAACGTCTTTACAAGATGACGAAACTCCAGGACTCCTTCGCCATCAACACCGTGGCACTGGTCGAGGGGCAGCCACGCACCCTTGGCCTGCTCGAACTGCTCAACGTCTATCTCGACCACCGACTCGAGGTCACCCTACGGCGTACGAAATTTCGCCTGGGGAAGGCGGAGGAACGTCTGCACCTCATCGAAGGACTACTGCTGGCCATCGTCGACATCGACGAGGTCATCGCCATCATCCGATCCTCCGACGACACGGCGTCGGCTCGGGAGCGCCTCATGAAGGCCTTCGATCTGGACGAGCCCCAGGCCAATTACATCCTCGACATGCAGCTGCGTCGGCTCACCAAGTTCTCCCGCATCGAGTTGGAGTCGGAGAAGGACCAGCTCAGCAGCCAGATAGCCGAGTACACCAGGATCGTCACGTCCGACGACGAGCTGCGCAAGGTCGTCGCCGACGAGCTCACGGCCGTCTCCAAGAAGTACGGCACCCCGCGACGGACGGTCCTGCTGGGGTCCACCGGCATCACCGCAACCGACGTCCCGTTGGAGGTACCCGATGAGCCGTGCTGGATCCTCATGTCGGCCACTGGGCACCTGGCCCGTATCGACACCGTCGACCCACTGCCACCGGATGGCCCGCGCGCCGACCATGACGTCATCACCTCGGCAGCACGTACCACGACTCGCGGCGAGTTCGGTGTCATCACCTCGGCAGGACGTCTGATCCGAGCACGCGCAATCGACCTGGTGTCGCTTCCCGCCACGGCGACGGCACCCTCGATGTCCGGAGGATCCCCCCTCACCGATCTCATCGACCTGGACGCTGGAGAACGCGCGTTGGCAATCGTGAGCTTGGACGGGGGCGGCCCGGAGCTGGCACTGGGCACTCGTCATGGCGTGGTCAAGCGAGTGAATCCGGAGCTGCTCAGCAGGGATTGCTGGGAGGTCATCACGCTCAAGGGCGACGACGAGGTGGTCGGTGCCGTACAGACACACGGCGATGCCGGGAAGCTGTGTCTCATCACCCGAGGAGCCGCGTTGCTGCACTTCCCGTTGGCGTCGGTTCGGTCGCAGGGGCGCCTGGGTGGCGGAGTCACCGGTATGCGTTCTGCGGACCCGGTCATCTGGGCCGGGGTCGTGTCCGATCCCGACTCGGTCGTCGTGACCGTGGCCGGGCACGATGCCACGTCCGGTGCGACTGGATCGGTGAAGGTCACCGCATTCGAGGCCTACCCGGGCAAGGGACGAGGAACCAAGGGCATGCGGTGTCATCGGTTCCTCAAGGGTGAGACGGCCTTGGTGCAGGCCTGGGCAGGGGCGAGGCCTGCAGTGGCCTGCAGTCCCAAGGGCAGACCGGTGGAGCTGCCGGAGGTCGACTCCCGACGTGACGGTTCGGGCACCAGCGTCGCGGCGTCGATACTCGCGATCTCCACACGGTGCTGGTTGCACCCGACTGCCTCTGATCCAGGTGCTGCCGAGAAGACCGCAGTGGAGGCACAGCCCCGCTCGACTGCGGACAGCACCATCAGCATCGACGACCCCGGCAGCCCTGACACCGCCAGTGGTCTCGGCAACGATGGTCCGACCCAGAGGACGAGGCACGAGACCGAGCAGCCGGACCTGTTTGACGAGTGATCCGGTTTCCATCTTTGACGAGTGATCCGGTTCATCGTCATGCACGGTGGACCCCAGACACAGGGGCGTACAGCACAGGGGCGTCGTCGTTACTGTGAATGCTGATGGACCCACGGGGCGTATGGGCCAGAGTCGTCGTTGCTGCCGTGCATGGTGATGAACCCCATGCACGAGGACATCGTGGCGGGGTGAGAACTGGGGGCTGCTGCGCATGATGATGGAACCATGCCCGGGGACGTACGGCGCAGTCATTGTGCTGACGGCATAGTGAGGACGGACCGGTGCAGCACACGTTCTGCGGCACGAGTCGTTCCGGCCCCGCGACCCCATGCGTCGCCAGCCTCGCTACCGTATGCGTCTACCGTGCAGGAACCGCTCGGCAACCTACCCGGTACTCTCCTACTTGGGGGTACCCACGTGTCGTGTCCGTGCTGCCGTGCCATGTCCGTGCTGCGGGATCCTGTTCACTGGCCCAGACCTTGGATCTCGACACGACACCCCCGCACATACTCAGGCATCGATCTGCTCACTGTCCAGTCGATAGGCACCCTCGACGATGAACTTCTTGCGGGGGGCGACTTCCTGGCCCATGAGCATTTCAAAGGTGTGCTCCGCCTCCACGACATCGTCGACAGTGATCCTCCGGAGCATTCGATGCCGCTTGTCCATCGTGGTCTCCTTGAGCTGATCGGCGTCCATCTCGCCCAGGCCCTTGTAGCGTTGCGGTTCCTTGAACCGCACACCTCTCTTGGCCAGTCGAGCAGCAGTGCGCTGGTACTCAGCGTCGGTGTAGGTGTAGATGTACTTCTCCATGCCCCGTTTGGGGTTGATGAGTTCGAACCGATGCAGTGGTGGCACGGCCGAGAAAACCCGGCCCGCCTCGACCATCGGTCGCATGTACTTGAAGAACAACGTCGCCAGCAACGTGCGGATGTGTGCACCATCGGAGTCGGCATCGGCCATGAAGATGACCTTGCCGTACCGAGCTTGGTCTATGTCGAAGGTCTTGCCGGAACCGGCACCAACCACCTGGATGATCGACGCACACTCGGCGTTCTTGAGCATGGCGCCAAGATCGGCCTTCTGCACGTTGAGGATTTTTCCCCGGATGGGCAGCAGGGCCTGAAACTCCGAGTCCCGTGCCACGTTGGCCGTCCCCAGGGCAGAATCACCCTCGACGATGAACAACTCGGTGAGGTCGGGATCGGAGGAACGGCAGTCCTTGAGTTTGGGAGGCAGGTGCGAGGACTCCAGGGCATTCTTGCGTCGCTGGTTCTCCTTGTGCGCCCGAGCGGCGACTCGGGCGCGCGAGGCATTGACGACCTTCTCCATGACGGTACGGGCCACCGGTTTGACGGCTGCCTTGCTCGACGTGAGGAATTCCGCCATCTCGGACTCGACGATCCGGCTCACGATCCGACGCACCGGCGGGGTACCGAGCACTTCCTTGGTCTGCCCCTCGAACTGCGGCTCGGCCAGACTCACGGTGACGACTGCCGTCAGCCCTTCCAGGACGTCGTCCTTGACGATGTCATCGGAACTCTTGAGCAGCCTGGTGCCCTCCAAGGATGAGGAGAAGGCCCGTAACAGTCCCTGCTCGAATCCTTGGACGTGGGTGCCGCCCTTGGGAGTGGCGATGATGTTGACGAAGGAACGCACCGTGGTGTCATAGCCATCGCCCCATCGAAGAGCGATGTCCACCTGGAGGTCACGATCGACGTCGGTGGGCGTCATGCCGCCATTCTCGTCCAGCATTGGGACGGTCTCGGTGAAGGAGGACTTCCCCTGCAACCTCATGACGTCATTGACCGGCTGGTCATTGGCGAGGTACTCGGCGAACTCCGAGATACCGCCGTCGAAACGCATCGTCTCGGAGACGGTCTCGAGGACATCGCCGGTCTGCGGATCAGTCTGGACGCCACGCTCGTCGGTGATGACGATCTCCAGCCCCGGGACGAGGAAGGCGGTCTGACGAGCACGGTCGGCAAGCTTGGACCACGACAGCTTGGCATCGGGCAGAAAGATCTGCGAATCCGGCCAGTACCGCACCCGGGTACCGGTGGCTCCCCGCTTGGCCTTGCCGATCTTGCGCACCCCGGACTCGGGGGTGAAGGGGGCATCGGGGCCGTCGCCGTCGAAGACGCCGGGGACACCGCGTCGGAAGCTCATTCCCCACACCGTGGACTTGCGGTCCACCTCCACGTCCAGACGAGAGGAGACGGCGTTGACGACCGAGGCGCCCACACCGTGAAGGCCACCTGAGACGTTGTAGGCGCCGCCGCCGAATTTTCCACCGGCATGGAGCTTGGTGTAGACGACCTCGACGCCACTCAGCCCAGTTCTCGGCTCGACGTCGACCGGAATACCGCGACCCTCGTCGGTGACGAGGATGGACCCGCCCTTTTCCAGGGTGACGGTGATACGGCGTCCGAACCCGGCCAGGGCCTCGTCCACACCGTTGTCGAAGATCTCCCACAGACAGTGCATGAGGCCGCGGGTGTCCGTCGACCCGATGTACATGGCGGGACGCTTTCGGACAGCCTCAAGACCTTCGAGAACAAGAATGTTTCTCGCCTCGTAGTCCCGGTCCGTCGCTCGTTTCGTTGCTGCCCGCGGTTTCGCTGTACTCGAAGCCGATCCACTCTGGGGCAATCCACTCTGGGTCGTCACAGTCCTCAATTCTATCGGGGTGGTGTTCCCACGTCGTTCTCGCGAACACGTCGAGTGTATCGAACTGGAATTCGATTTTCAAGTCCGCAATCGAACAGATGTTCCGTCCTTCGTGGTTCTCATCCTTGATCGGGAGGCTCACTGGCTATGATGGAGAACATCAGATGTCACTCAGGTTGAGTTGGCATCCACAGCAAGCGTCAAGCGGTGCGGAACGCATGAGTGAATCATGCTTCCCACCGACAAGGACGAACCGTGGCTCAGGAATGTCAGGAGCGAATCGGGAACAAGCGATGGTGTCGTTGCGTTGCGACACCATATGCCAGCGTCAGAGGAGGAAGCCATGAGCACCATGATGATCGAGGACACCGCACTGACCACTGCGGATCGCTGCGACCGATGCGGAGCACAGGCTTACTACCGTGTCACGCTGAACAACGGCGGTGAACTACTGTTCTGCGCTCACCACGCACACATGCATGAGGACAAGCTCAAGCAGGTTGCCCTCCACATCCAAGACGAGTCCGCCAAGCTTCACTGACCCGTCCAGCCAGTCCAGCCGTTGGACCAGATCTCCGTACGGGGCACTCCAGCGGCACTCACCCACGCACCGGACTCGATGAGGTCAAATGCCCCCGAACCATGCGTTGCAGCGGGATCCCGCCCAAGGTGTTGTCCAGGGATCCTGCGGTGTGGTCCAGACTGAAACCGTTCTTCTCGAAGAACCCGATGGCGTGCTCACTCGTGTTCAACACCCAGACGAATGCCGGCTCCTGTCCGATGGCTGAGCTCAGCAGCTCATCAGCCACTCCTCGCAGTCGTGCCCGCGGCATGACGTGGATGGTGGCAAGTTCCAAGGTGGTCGGCGCCTCTGCTGGTGGCATGCGTCGTGTCATGGCAACCCCAACGATCGCACCGTCGTCATCAAGCACCCAGAACTGAGCGCCCTCATCGTAGAGCTGCCGCCACTGCTCAACCGTTGACTCCACCGCATCCTCACTCGTGAGTGCAGCAAGGACGTCGGCATCGATGGACCCAGCACCTATCTCGGCCAAGCACTCGGACTGAACACGAGCTGCATCCGGAAGGTCCTCCCCGGTCGCCCTGCGCACCCGAGGATGTTGTGGCTGACGGTCGGCAACGCTGCTTGATGTGTCCATGCCAGAAGCTTAGCCACACAGAGGCATCGCCGAGGCCATGGAGTGAAAACATCTCGGTACCCAAGAATCGTCCACGGCAGAGAATCTGAGGACTGGTCCTATCGTGGACACATGGGCTCTACATCCCGATCCACCCGGCACCTGCCTGGAGTGACCACCAAGCTCCTCACTGCCACCGCCATACTCATGGGGAGCGTGCTGGTGCTGCTCACCATCATGGAACTGACCCCGAGCCTCAACAACGCTGGTCTGGCAGCATCAGTCCTCCTGTCATCCACAGCACCGTGGTGCGTCGTCGCCGCCCTTGTCGCACTGACAATGGCTTGGCTGGGCCGGCGCGCCGAGCGAGCCAGTCGTATCGCAGCCATACTCACCACGATCGGTCTCGTGCTGCCACTGACCGTATGCGTGACCACCCCGGTGACCGTGAGGCACGCTGGCGGGACGGTCAATCCTCTCAGCGCTCTGCACACAGCCTCGATGATCTCTCCACCAGATGAAGTCCTGCATGACACGCCCCGCAAGGGGCAGTCGATTCAGGTCTACCGACCCCACTCCCCCGGGCCACATCCGGTGCTGGTCGACATTCACGGTGGCGGTTGGAACACCGACGCGAAAATGCCAGCGGTACTGCGTTCCCTGGCTGACACTGGCTGGGTCGTCGTACGACCCAGCTATCCGCTGTCCACTCCGACCAGAGCAACATGGGAGAAGGCTCCCGAGGCAGTGGCATGTTCCTGGGCCTGGGCAGGAACCCATGCCGACCGGCTGCACGCCGACACCTCGTCAATGGTGATCATGGGAGACTCTGCTGGCGGGCAACTGGCCATCAACCTGAGCTACCAGATTGCCCAGGGCAAGGCGTCCACGTCCTGCGGCAAACTGCATGAACCAGCTGCAGTCATCGGACTCTACCCTGCCCTTGACCTCACCCAACTGGCCTCACTCAAGGCCTTGGGGATCAACCATGCAGCCACCGAGTACCTTGGTGGGACACCGGAGCAGTATCCTGACCGGTACCGCGACGCGAACAGTGTGACATGGGTCTCACCCAAGGCACCGCGCACGTTCATTGTGCGCGGCGGACGAGACACCCTCGTCCCACCCTCCGGCACTGACAGGTTCGTCACCAGAGCCCGTGCTGCCGGAGCTGACGTCACAGATGTGAAGATTCCCCTGCTCGATCATGCCTTTGACTCACAGACCCGCAACTCGCTGGGCTACCAGTCAACTGTTTCGGTGCTGAGAGATTGGCTGGCACAGGTGCGTTGAGCCTCGCCCCCGACGGCGATGCCGTGGTTCGTCAGGCCATCTGCATCCCCCGACATCGAGTAGCTGCACGACATGTCGATCGCGATCACGTACGATCACTCAATACCTCGATCGGGAACTCATCGGCAGGCGTTGCGGCGGGGGTGTCAGACAGAGTTCGTGTTCTGCTATTTCACCGGCCGATAGGTGAGGCATTCGTCACTGGGCAAGCAGGGTGAGTGCACGTTCCCACCGCTTGGTGGCAGCAGCACAACCACTCAGTACGTCGTCCATGTCGGCCACATGACGTCCACGCGGGACGGCAACACGCCGTGGTCCGACACCGGCCATGCCCTGGGCAGAGTAAGCGCGACGCATGGAGTCATGTGTGATGGGTGCACTGCAATTCTCACCGGGAGCGCAACCACCACGTGCTTCCTGCCAAGGACGCTCACCGTGGCTCAACTCGCCAAGAGCAGTGCCCGAGTTGTCAGCATAGTGGGCAAGGACCGCGTCAATACTGGCCTTCTGTTGGTCAGTGAGACGCACGTCCTCGTCAGCCATGACCGTGGTGTGGCGCAGACTCGGAACCACCGGGCCGTTCTTCCACGCCTCAATCCTGTCATCGAAGAGAGGCACCCCGTCCCATGCCAAGGACCACGCCTGGGCATAGTACAAGAGCTTGTGCATCTGTATTTCCCCAGAGAACTCATGCCTGGAACGGATGTGCGAAGCAATCTCGTATGCAGTGGTCATTGTCGCCCTCCCCCCGTGACCTTGTCATGTTCAAGACCATTGTTCCTGATTGTATCTCACGGAGAATCTTCTCAGTGAACTGTCACGGACAGGCTGCTCACCCACGTCAAAGCAACGCAGGTACTCGATCGCCACCGGCAACCACGAAGTGGAACGTATCGCTGAACTCCGAATCCTCCTCAGGCCAGGACAGCTCGGAGAACCCACGACCAGCGGTGTCGTCCCAGCTCGGTCCACTCAGTCCAAGTAGTCGCGCAGCACCTGGGAGCGACTCGGGTGACGCAGCTTGCTCATCGTCTTGGCCTCGATCTGACGGATCCGCTCACGCGTGACGCCGTAGACCTTGCCGATCTCGTCAAGGGTCTTGGGCTGACCATCAGTGAGGCCGAAGCGCATCGACACCACGCCCGCCTCACGCTCGGACAAGGTGTCGAGGACGTCGTGCAGCTGCTCCTGCAGCAGGGTGAAGTTCACGGCGTCTGCCGGGACGATCGCCTCGGAGTCCTCGATGAGATCGCCGAACTCGGAGTCGCCGTCCTCACCCAGCGGGGTGTGCAGCGAGATCGGCTCGCGGCCGTACTTCTGGACCTCGACGACCTTCTCGGGGGTCATGTCGAGTTCCTTGGCTAGTTCCTCGGGAGTGGGTTCCCGGCCAAGGTCCTGAAGCATCTGGCGCTGGACACGGGCAAGTTTGTTGATGACCTCGACCATGTGCACCGGGATGCGGATGGTGCGCGCCTGGTCGGCCATGGCACGGGTGATGGCCTGCTTGATCCACCATGTTGCATAGGTGGAGAACTTGTAGCCCTTGGTGTAGTCGAACTTCTCGACAGCGCGGATGAGGCCGAGGTTGCCTTCCTGGATGAGGTCGAGGAAGAGCATGCCGCGGCCGGTGTAGCGCTTGGCCAGCGAGACGACGAGACGCAGGTTCGCCTCGAGCAGGTGGTTCTTGGCCACCACTCCGTCCTCGGCGATCCACTCGTAGTCGGCGCGATCGGCGTCGGCCACGCTGGCATCCGGATCACTCAACTGCTCACCGGCGAACAGTCCGGCCTCGATACGTTTGGCCAGGTCAACCTCCTGGGCGGCGTTGAGGAGCGCCACCTTGCCAATCTGCTTGAGGTAGTCCTTGACAGGGTCGGCGGTCGCACCGGCAACCATGACCTGCTGCTCGGGCTCATCGGTGTCGTCGTTGTCGGAGACGACGAAACCCTGCGCCTCCTTGTTGAGCTCCGCCTCGTCCTTGGCAGCCTGCTTGGGGTCGTACTTGGAATCGTCGATGTCGTCGAGGCTACGCTTCTTGCCGCCGATGGTGAGAACGATCTCGTCACCCTCGCGCTTGGCTTCCACATCCACCTGGCCGGAAGCGGCCTCGGCGATCGTTGGGTCCTTCTTCTTGGCCGGGCTCTTCTTGCCAGTGCTCTTCGTGGACCGCTTGCGCGTGGTCGTGGTGGATTTGGTGGAAGCCTTGGTCGACGCCGTCGACGCCTTCCTCTTCGTAGCAGTCTTCTTGGCGGTGGTCGTCTTCTTCGTTCCGGAGGTCTTGGCAGCGGTCGCCGAAGTCTTCTTCGCCCCCGATGTTCTGGACGTGGTCGACTTCGTTGTACCGGTCTTCGCGGCCGTCTTGGATCCACTGGCCTTACCTGCAGACCCAGACTTGGTGGCCGAAGCGGAAGACTTGGTCGTCCTTGACGCACTGCCACGACGTGTGGTTGACGACGTCGACGTGCGCTTCCTGGTCGTCTTGGTGGGCTTCGCCTCCTCGTCGACAGCGGACTTGCTGGTGCTGGACGTGGAACGAGACGTCACTGCGATCCTCTCGAAGGCGGACAGAACCTGTTAAGGGCACACGAAAGCCCCGAGGGCGTCAAGTGCCTTGTCACATTGTGGCACCACAACACCTGCATTGCCAAATGGGAGGCGAAACCTGCCCCAGTCGTAGCACGCGAACCAGGCAACTACGACTGTGGTCTTAACCTCCCGTACTTCGCGCTACCAAGGACTCTCATACCCGAGCAGGGAATGACGCGGACGTCATGACGCGTTTGTATGGATGTCGCAGGTTGAAAACTGCTGAAAGGCGGAACTCATGGACACCAAGACTCGCGTCCGTACCAATGACGGAATTGATGGCAAAGACGCTGTTGGCCTGTATCTGGAAGGAATCGCCAAGACCCCACTGTTGAGTGCTGCCGATGAGGTGATGCTCGCCAAGCGCATTGAGGCCGGACTGTTCGCCCAGGCCGTCCTGGACGGAACCGTGGAGACGAAGGTCGAGGCCAGCACCGAGGAACTCCAGCAGATCGCCGAGGACGGCGAGGCTGCGATGGCCCGGTTCGTGCGCGCCAACCTTCGTCTGGTCGTCTCCGTCGCCCGCAAGTACGGCCGCTCACGGATGCCGCTGCTGGACCTCGTCCAGGAGGGCAACACCGGTCTCATCCGCGCGGTCGAGAAGTTCGACTACGCCAAGGGCTTCAAGTTCTCCACCTATGCCACATGGTGGGTGCGTCAGGCGATCAGCCGTGGCATTGCCCAGCAGGGACGCGTCGTGCGGCTGCCAGTGCACGTTGCCGAACAGGTCAACCAGGTGTCGGCGGCACGACGTGACCTGGAACGCGAACTGGGTCGCGAACCCGAGCTCTTCGAGATCGCAGAAAAACTGGACCTCACCGAGGAGAAGGTTGCCGAGCTCGTCACCTTCGGCCGGGACCACGTCAGCCTCGACGCACCTGTGGAGGACGACGGTGACACCAGCCTTGGCGACCTCATTGCCCGTGAGACGGCACCCGGCCCGGACTCCATCGTGCTCGACGCCGAGGATCGCACCCGGCTCGAGGTGATGCTGCAGGATCTCGACCAGCGCTCCGCAGACGTCGTACGTCGTCGTTATGGACTGCTCGACGGACGTCAGGCCAAGCTCGCCGACATCGGCAAGGTGTGGGGCATCACCGCTGAGCGGGTGCGCCAGATCGAGCGGGCTGCCCTGGCGACGATGCGTGAGGCCAATCAGGAGGCCATGGCTGCCTGAGGCACCTCACGCAGCCTGAGTCCGGACATCCTGATGGATTCCGGGTTCAGATCCTTGGACGTGTGACCATGACACCCTGAGCATCGAGTCATGGCACGGATCTGGATCATGACAGGGACAGGGCCGTGCCACATGAATGTGTCACGATCACCGCGTGGGAGCGCCGAAGGGTGAACCCTGATCGGCCACGTCCACGACACGTATGACCCCTTCCTGGGCACACGAGGCAATGAGTCGCCCATTCTGGATGAGCCGTCCCATGGAGAATCCGTGGGACCCCGAGGCACTCGGCGAGATCTGGTCGTAGAGCATCCACTGATCCGCGATGCCCTTGCGATGGAACCACATGGCGTGATCGATTGACGCCGGACTCACCGTGTGACCGGCCGGCAATGCTGGCAGGTGCGGCAGGATCGCCGCGGCCATGAGACTCATGTCCGACAGGTAGGCGAGGATCGCGCGATGGGTGACGGCGTCATCGGGAAGAGTACTGCTCGCCTTGACCCACAACCGCATGTGGGTTGCATGGTTCTGATGGTGGTACGCGCTGCCGTCACCGGCGTAACGCACGTCGAGGGCATCCCACTCTGTGACCATGGGCATGGTGCGTCCCATGGCAGCCGCCATGGCTTGGGCCAGGGTCGGGCACTCCTCGGGATCCGGGACGTGTGACGGTTTGCGATCACTGTGGTCCAGTCCTTCCTCGGAGGTCTTGAACGACACCTCCGAGGTGAAGATCACTCGGCCGTGCTGACGGGCGTCAACACGACGCGTCGACAAGGTCCGTCCATCCCGCAACCGCTTGACGTCGTAGATGATGGGCGCGTCGTTGCGTCCGCCATGCAAGAAGTACGCGTGCAGGGAGTGGACCTTGCGATCCTGCACGGTACGGCACCCAGCGACGAGGGACTGCGCCAGAACCTGACCACCAAAGGTACGTTGCCAGGTCGTCTCAGGGCGTGGCCCCCGGAAGAGGTTGGGCTCGAGCACCTCGAGATCGAGCAGGTCGAGTAGTTCTGCAGTCGTTGATGGCATGGATCAACTCTGCCACCACCCAGGCAATCGTGGTCAGGATTGGGACCGAACCTGCCCGATGGCCTGACGAATTCGCTTGGGAGAGACCGGGATGTGGGTGCGCAGCCGCTGGGCGAAGTACTGCACGCGAAGCTCCTCGATCATGAATCCCACCTCCTCCACCTGGGCAGGAAGCCGGCCAGCAGGCTGTTCGGCGCAGAGCTCGTCGTACTCGCCGAGCAGGACGTCGATCTCATCCATCTGGGTGGCGTCCCTGCCCGGGTTGAGCAGCAGCGACTCCGCGCGCACGACGACGGCATCCATCCACCGCGACATGTAGCCGAACCACGGGTCCGGGGTGGCCGAGACGAAATTGCAGAACACCAGATCGTCGAGTTGGGAGGTCATGTCCGCACGTGCCGCCCCGTCGGGCAGGCTCAGCAGTGCTCGTCGCGCCCCGGCATGGGACTGGAGGATCCGCGATGTCTCCTCGACCACCTGGGCCATCCGCTCGGCCTGGTCCTGCCGCACCTGAAGTGCCAGGGAGTCGAAGGCCTTCTCGTCGCGGATGGTGGCGATCCCGTCACTGTGTTTCCTGGCCAGGGAGTCGACCGTCTTGAGTCGGCAGTCCGTCAACAGATCGGGCACCGAGGGGTACGGCGAGTCGGCCAGGGACAACTTGGTGGCGTTCGACATGTGTGCCACGACCCACTTGGTGGGGTCGGGAAGGCAGAGCATCAGCAGCCGTACGACTCCTTGACCGTGACTCTGATCTGCTGCAGTGCGGGTCTCCTTGACTGCGGTGCCCACCCCGTCGCGCTCGTCGACCAGACACGGATATCCGACGGCATCGACCCCAGCACGCCGCACGTCCACGTGTGACGGCACGGCACCGAACTGCCAGCTCGTCGCACCGTGAATCTGCTTGGTTCGGGATGCCTTCGTCAACGTCTTGGCTATCTTGGGCGCCAGATCCACTTGCAGTTGACCAAGATCCTCCGAGTGAGCCATCTTTCGGGGCTGGGAGGTACGAGGCCGCTGGGACTTCTTGACGTTCTTCGATGCCGCTGTTCGGTGACCGGACCCGTCGAGCACCTCGAACCCCACCCGCAGGTGTGACGACAGATTTTCTGGATGCCAGTCGGAGTCCTTGATGGAGACGCCGGTGAGAGCGGTGAGTGCTCGGGCGAGTTCGCCGGTGAAGTCCTTCGTGTGGTCGGCGCCGTTGTCGGCAAGCCAGAGCAAGGCCGCACGGGCACGATCAGGTGCTGGGACGAGCTGGGTGCGAATCTGTTTGGGCAGACCGCGTACCAGTTCGGTTGCCAGTTCCTGGCGCAGCCCGGGAACCTGCCAGGTGAACGGTTCCCGAGGTACCTGGCCCAGCAAAGGCAAGGGAATCTGCACCGTCACTCCGTCATGACCGGATCCCGGCTCGAAGACGTAACGCACCGGCAGGTCGAGGTCTCCCACCTGCCATGTGTCGGGAAACTGGTCGACCGCAACGGCTCCGGGCTCGATGAGGTCGTCCACGGTGAGGTCGAGCAGATGCTTGTCGTCCTGGCGACGCCACCACGCATTGAACTGGCTGCCCGAGACGATGTCACTGGGGATCCGCTGATCGTAATGGTCGTACAGCGCCTGGTCATCCGCCATGAGTCCACGCTGCCGAGAACGATCCTCCAGCTCCTGGGCCTGGGCCACCACGGCATCGTTGTTCCTCAGGAAGTCATGACGGGCCCGCCAGTCACGTTCGACCAGAGCCGATCGGATGAAGATCTGTCGTGCCACCTGGGCATCGATGCGTCCGTAATTGACGCGTCGATCCGTCCACAGCGGCACCCCGTACAAGGTGGCGCGTTCGTTGGCCACGACCGAGGCGCTCGAGGCGGCCCAGTGTGGCTCGGAGAAGGAACGCTTGAGCAGGTGCGAACCCACCTGCTCCACCCACTCCGGACGAATCGCCGCCACATTGCGCGCCCACAGCCGGGAGGTCTCCACCAGCTCGACGGCCATGACGAGTTCTGGCGGGTGCTTGGCCAGAACCGATCCGGGGTTGATGGCGAAATTGGAGCCCCGGGTGCCCAGGTACTCTCGCGGACCGGGACGTGCTCCCTTGCGTCGTGCCGAGGTGCGGGTCTCCGACGTCTTGAGCAGACCGATGTGCGACAGCAGACCAGAGAGCAGGGCGGTGAGGATGTCCTCCACCTCGGCTGGCTCATCGTTGCGGCGCAGTTTGAGGTCCTTGGCGATACGTCTGAGCTGGCTGTGCAGATCCTGCCACTCCCGGATTCTCAGGTAGTTGAGGTACTCCGCCCGACACATCCGCCGGAATGCCGAGCTGCCCATCGCCTTGCGTTGGTGGCGCAGATAGTGCCACAGCCGCACGATGGACATGATGTCTCCGCCATCATCGATGCCCTGCGATGGCGACGTGGACTCCTTGCCCCGTATGTGCTGGCCCTGTGTGCGTTGGCCCTGCGTGTGCTGGTCACGACCGGCATCCCGATGGTTCTTCCCTCGCGAGTTCGCACGCTGTGCGGGTTTCACCGGACGAGTCCCGGTGTGGACGGTGTGACGCAACGGTTGCCCGGCGGCGTCGGTGGCAGCGACGGCAGCTTGGGCCGTCTCGCGTTGCCGTATCGTCGACCAGTCGCCACTACGGTGATCGTCGGACCGATCGACCGCACTCAACGTCGTCTGCAGAGCAGCCTCGCTGGTGAACCGGCGATGAAAACCGTCCGCCTCGTCTCGCTTGTCACTGGGGCGTTCTCGCACGTCCGGGATGGACAGCGCGGAGACGATGATGAGGATTTCCCGTAGACATCCCCGTCTGGCTCCCTCCAGGATCATGCGTCCCATACGAGGGTCGATGGGGATCTGGGCGAGCTGATGACCGACTCTGGTGAGTCGTGGGGTGTCGTGGTGGCCCGAACGCAGCGCTCCGAGCTCGTCGAGAAGTCGCAGACCATCATTGATCTGGGAACGATCCGGGGTCTCCACGAAGGGAAAGTCGTTGATCGCCCCCAGACGCGCCTGGGCCATCTGCAGGATGACCGAAGCAAGGTTGGTGCGCAGGATCTCCGGCTCGGTGAACTCGGGACGGGTCTGGAAGTCCTGCTCGGAGTACAGCCGGATGCAGATTCCCGGAGCGACACGGCCACACCGTCCGGCGCGCTGGTTGGCACTGGCTTGGCTGATGGGCTCGATGGGCAGACGCTGCACCTTGGTCCGTGAGGAGTACCTGGAGATGCGGGCAGTCCCCGGATCGATGACGTAGCGAATACCGGGCACGGTCAACGACGTCTCGGCAACGTTGGTGGCCAGGACGATGCGTCGCCCCTGGTGCGCCGTGAAGACCCGATGCTGTTGGGCAGCGGAGAGCCTGGCGTACAGCGGCAGGATCTCCGTGTTGGCCAGGGCCAGGTCTGCCAGGGCATCGGCGGCATCTCGAATCTCGCGCTCCCCGGCCAGGAAGACGAGGATGTCACCCGAGCCCTCCCGACTCAGCTCCGTGACGGCCCGACAGATTCCCGTGGGCTGGTCAATGGCCTCGACCGGTTCTTCGGGGTCGTCGGGCTGGGTCGCCAGGGGGCGGTAGCGCACCTCGACCGGATAGGTGCGTCCGGAGACCTCGATGATGGGGGCATCGTCGAAGTGTGCACTGAATCGTGCCGTGTCGATGGTGGCCGAGGTGATGATGACCTTGAGGTCGTCGCGCCTGCTCAGCAGCTGTTTGAGGTAGCCCAGCAGGAAGTCGATGTTGAGGCTGCGCTCGTGGGCCTCGTCGATGATGATGGTGTCCCAGGCTCGCAGGTCGCGGTCATGGGAGATCTGGGCGAGCAGGACACCATCGGTCATGACAGTGAGAGCGGTGTCACTGGTGGTGTGCCGGGTGAACCTCACCTGGTACCCCACTTGGTTGCCGAGTTCGACGTCCATCTCATCGGCAACTCGCTCGGCGACCGTGCGCGCAGCGATACGGCGCGGCTGGGTGTGGGCGATGCGGGTACGCCCCAGCCCCAGGCAGATCTTGGGCAGCTGGGTCGTCTTGCCCGAACCGGTTTCACCAGCGACGACGACCACCTGATGACTGGCGATGGCCTCAGCGATCTCGTCGGCATGCTCGCTGATGGGAAGGTCTGGGGGAAAATCGATCGTGCCGCCATCGGGCAACGTATTGCGCAGGGTAACAGCCATGACCGAACAAGTTTATCGCGTGACGGGGCACATCTGGACGATGCACGAGCAGCGACGATGAGGAGGTCCCTGGGGCGCCCCGGATCGGTACCTGCCGCAGGTCGGGTCAGTGCCTGCCGTAGGCGGAACGGGGATGGCGCCGTGGTGGCGGTGTGGATCCGACCGTCACACACCGCCACCAGCGTTTCATCAGTGAACGATCCCCAGTGGGCACTTGGCGTGTGCCATGATGCCGCGGGCCACTCCCCCAGCAGTCCAGCCGAGCAGTGGGTGCTTGTTGACGCCGATGATGAGTTGATCGACGGTCTCCGACAAACTCACCAGTTCGTCGACAGGTTGCCCGGTGAGCACACGTCGATGACACGACACCTCCGGGTAGGAGCTGACAACTGGATCGGCGATCTCGGCCAGACGTTGATCGAGTTCGCTGATCATGCGTTCCATGGACTCATCGGTGAGCTTGTAGCCACCGGTGGCACCAGCGGGCAGTGGTGGGGTCACGGTGACGACTTCCAACTCGGCGTCATAGCGCTTGGCCTGGTCACAGGCGAATGTCAGGGTCTTGGTGTTCGAGGTCTGCGGCCCCACGGCAATGGCGACCTTGTGCTTGTCGCCCACGGGGTGTGGTGTGGCAGCCTGGGAGATGACGATGACCGGGCAGGATGCCATTCCTGCGATGGCCACCGACGTCGAGCCGACGAACATGCGCTCCAACCCACTGGTGGCACGGCGTCCCACGACGATGAGTTCGGCCTTCTCGGAGCGGTCGGCCAGCAGGGCTGCCGGGTTTCCGACGATGACCTCGCCATGAATGCGTTCCTTGTCGAGGCCCTGTTCCAAAGCAACCTTGATGGCGTCCTCGACGATGGTCTGCCCCACCTCCTCCAAGGCCTTGCGGTCATAGGCAAATCCCCATGCCCCGGCAACGCCATTGTCGTCCACGGCATGGATGATGAGCAGATCGGCACTGCGCGCCTTGGCTGATCCGGCAGCGAACTTCGTGGCTCGCAGGCCGTCCTCCGACCCGTCGACACCGGCAATGACGACACGTTGCGTCCTGTTCTCAGTCATCTTCGTCCTTCCTCGGCAGGTCAACCACAACCGATCATTGGTCGTCGGGTTCGTCGGAACTGACCGCCCGACCACTCAGGGAGGTTATCGAGATGGTCATCACATTACGCCGAACACCGGGTGCCCACGTGAGTTTCGGTGCTCCCGCCGCCACGACAGCGGCCTCATCGGGGTAGCTGTTCACGGACTGGACCGTTCCCCGGGCGACGACGTCCCACCCGGTGTGGGTGGCCTCGTCGAGTTCATCCACCTCGAAGGCGATCCGCTGGCCCACCCCGATACGGGCCATGGGGGTGTTGGGTGCGATTCGCATCACCAGCGAATGACCAACGACATGGTGTGTCACTGGCATGAGTTCGATGTCGTCATCCTGGGTCCAGGCGAGTCTGCCGGCGGAGCGAGTCGACAGCAGTTCCAGACACTCCTCCTCACTGAGGGTGATGAAATGTCCGATACCCAATCCTGGCTCCTCTCCTGTTGCTCACACAGTAGCGAAGTGCGATGGCCGAATCGAACGGGTTTCTGTCCACAGTGATGTGCTCACATACGTTCTCGACGAAAAGCAGCAGTCAGGTCCAGTCCTCGGTGTCCCTGTCGAACGTCGTGCGTCCGTGCAACTTGCGTGCGAGTTCGTCGTCGATGCCGTCGGACAGCTGCGACATGATGCGCACTGCCCGGTGCAGATGCTCTGGTACGAACGGTTTGGCCATGAGCGACATCGTGACGAGAACACGGTCCTGGTGCAGGGCGAACCGCCCGTAGCGTGACTGAACGTTGAGGTCATTGAGTACTTCCACGGCCCGGGAACGTCCGTCGACGTCATGGACGATGACGGAGAACAGCAGGAGCTCCTCCCCATCGCTGGTGGCTCGGATGAACACCATCGTCGATCCCACACGGATTGCGAAGTCGCCCTCCTCGTCACGGAACGGTGGGTGGCCGAACATGGTCGTGAGTTCGTCGGCGACTTGCTGGGCCAACACTGGTCCGTCGAGCTCACTGTCGTCCTGTGGTTGCAGGACCTCAGCAAGCTGGTCTGGAGCGAGGAACACCGGGTGCTGGACGCTGAAAATCGTTCGCAGCGTGGTCACAGCGAGTTCTGCCACGTCGTAACAGTCGTTCTGCGAGCTGAGAACCCAGAAATCGCCATGTGCCAGGGCCTCCTCGTGCGCGGAATTCCCAGTGCGGTTGAGCCGCCCATCGTTGGGCAGTTCCTCCTCGTCGGGAAGCTGCCACCCCAGGCGGGTCATCTCCTCGACCTGCGGCTGGGTCAGCTGGGACGAGGGGCCCAGATGGGCGTTGCTGGAGGCCTGCAGCACGATTCGCGCATCGTCGCGAGGATCATCAGGATCGATCTGGACGAAGCGGACATAGGGAACCATCTCATCGCGCAACGACGGCGTGCCAATGGTGAGACTTCCGTTGTCGTCAATGACGGAAACCACCTCGGCAAGACGCTCGGTGAATTGTGCCCACGCTTGCTCGGTACTCCGATCAAGATCAAAATCAAAGTCCGCTGGCTCATCCATGCCTTCAACCTAGCAAGACTTCTTCCCCGGGATTCACCGGTGGTGGGAGAACTGCCCGTCCGGACGAACGACGACCTGCTCGACGTCCCAGCGCACCAGGAAAACCGGCGCACCCCGAAAATCCAGCGCACTCTGAAAATCCCTGCTCCCGATGGTGGGCCGTGGCGGTGGAGGGTCGCCTCCTGCAATCAGTGCTCCCGTTCAGGTCGGAAATGCGCATACCTGAGACCGGGAAAGGGGCGACCCGAGCTGATCTCTCGCTGGGCCAGACACCCTGCACACGCACACGCATGGTCGAGCGTGGAATCGACCGTCACCAACCGCCGTGGCGATGGTCACCCTTGCGCAGGCCCAGAACAGGGCGAGATGGCCATGTATTGCTCTCCTGGGATGACGGCCACTTCGTGATGACAAGTCCTCGCACTGCAGACAAATGGGGTGCTGGAGTGATTCATCATCACCCCAGCACCCCGAGACGCCATCTTCAGAACTGCCTCAGCCAGCAGACGTCGTGGCAGGAGTTGGACATCAGCTGCATCCGCTGGTGGATCCGCAGCTCTCGCACACGTAGCAGGACCCGGATGGGCGCATCTTGGTACCGCAGGTCATGCACAACGGAGCATCAACGGCCATACCAGTCATCTCCTCGACCAGCTCAGCGCTGGTGTGAGCATTCTCGTCCTGGGCAGCTGCGCTGGGATCAGGATCGAACAGTCCGGGCTGATTTGCCCCATCCTCGTGCACCTGCACTCGATCGGCTGGGGTCGATTTCAACGACTCGGACTCGATGAGTTCGGCGTCCTCGTCCTCGAATTGGTACGACCCGGTCTCGACGTACTGCGCTCGTTCAGCGGCGGTGTAGATACCCAACTCGGCACGCTCATCGAAATCGAGGTAGTCAAGGGCGAGGCGGCGGGCAATGTAGTCGATGATCGACTGGGCAATTCGAATGTCCGGATCATCGGTCATGCCGGCTGGCTCGAACTTGAGGTTCGAGAATTTCTGCACGAAGCTCTCGAGCGGAACGCCGTACTGCAGGCCGATGGACACGGAGATGGAGAGGGCATCCATGACTCCTGCCAGGGTCGATCCTTGCTTGCCCAGCTTGAGGAATATCTCACCGAGACGACCGTCGTCATAGGCTCCTGTTGTGAGGTAACCACCAGCACCAGCGACCTGGAAGCTCGTGGTGCGACCCGCACGGGACTTGGGAAGCCGTTGACGGCGCGGACGGTACTCGACACGCACCTCTGGCTCGGGAGTGGCGTCCTCCTCATCCTTCTTGTCGGAGAGCGGCTGGCTCACCTTGCAGTTGTCGCGGTAGACGGCCAATGCCTTGAGGCCGAGTTTCCAGCCCTGCATGTAAACATCGGCAATGTCCTCGACGGTTGAGCTCTCGGGAAGGTTCACCGTCTTGGAGATGGCACCGGACAGGAACGGTTGGACAGCGGCCATCATTCGCACGTGACCCATCGGAGCGATGAACCGAGCGCCCATGGCACAGTCGAAGACCTCGTAGTGTTCCTCGGCCAGGTGCGGGGCATCGATCACCGAGCCGTGCTCCCTGATGTGCTCCACGATCTCGGCAATCTGCTCGGGGGCATAGCCCAGATTTGTGAGTGCCCGCGGAACGGTCTGGTTGACGATCTGCATCGAGTCACCGTCAACCATCTTCTTGAACTTCACCAAGGAGAAATCTGGCTCGATACCGGTGGTGTCACAGTCCATCATGAAGCCGATGGTCCCGGTGGGCGCCAGCACCGAGGCCTGCGCGTTGCGGTAACCGTTCCGGTCGCCAATCTCGATGACCTGATCCCACTCGGCCTTGGCAGCGGCGAGTACGGCCTTGTCATTGGTGTGCAGTGGCTGGACGTCGGCATTGGCATCACGGTGCTTGCGCATGACGGCCTTGTGAGGCTCGGTGTTGGCGGCATAGCCCTCATAGGGGCCGACAATGCCAGCGAGTTCAGCGCTACGCCGGTAGGCCACACCCGTCATGAGCGAGGTGATGGCAGCAGCCAGGGCTCGACCACCGTCGGAGTCGTAGCCCAATCCCTGGGCCATGAGCAACGCACCAAGATTGGCGTACCCGATACCGAGCTGCCGGAACTTCCGGGTGGTCTCGGCGATCGACTCGGTCGGGAAATCTGCGAAGCAGATGGAGATGTCCATGGCAGTGATGACCAGCTCGACTGCACGACGGAACTTGTCGATGTCGAAGACATCCTCATCCAGGAACCGCAGCAGGTTGAGGCTGGCCAGGTTGCACGAGGAGTTGTCCAGGCTCATGTACTCCGAGCACGGGTTCGACGCGTTGATGCGGCCGGTGTTGGCGCTGGTGTGCCACGAGTTGATGGTGTCGTCGAACTGAATACCGGGATCGGCGCACTCCCAGGCGGCCTTGGCCACCTTGCCGAAGAGGTCGCGAGCGTCAACCTCCTCGATGATCTTGTCGGTGGTACGGGCCCGAAGCCCGAACCTCTCACCTTTCTCCACGGCATGCATGAAGTCATCACTGACGCGCACCGAGTTGTTGGCGTTCTGGTACTGCACCGAGTTGACGTCCTTGCCGCCAATCCCCATGTCGAAGCCAGCAGCGCTGAGGGCGCGGATCTTGTCCTCCTCGCGCGCCTTGGTCTCGATGAACTCCTCGATGTCGGGGTGATCGATGTCGAGGACGACCATCTTGGCAGCTCGGCGAGTGGCACCACCGGACTTGATGGTTCCGGCCGAGGCATCGGCACCCCGCATGAAGGAGACCGGCCCGGAGGCGGTCCCGCCACTGCTCAGCAGCTCCTTGGAGGAACGAATCCTGGAGATGTTGACTCCAGCGCCAGAACCGCCCTTGAAGATCATTCCCTCCTCGGTGTACCAGTGCAGGATCGACTCCATCGAGTCGTCCACCGAGAGGATGAAGCAGGCGCTGACCTGTTGTGGGCTGGCAGTACCGACGTTGAACCAGACCGGGGAGTTGAAGCTGAAGTACTGGTGCAGCAACAGCCACGTGAGTTCCTCGCCGAACACCGTGGCATCGGCATCGGTGGCGAAGTAACCATTCTTCTTGCCGGTGCTCACGTAAACCGCAACGACACGGTCGATGAGCGTCTTGAGGCTGGCCTCGCGCTGCACCGTGCCCAAGGCACCACGGAAGTACTTGTTCGTCACGATCGTGGCGGCATTAGCGCTCCAGAAATCGGGGAACTCCACCCCACGCTGTTCGAAGACGACCTCATTGGTACGCCAGTTCGTCTGGACGACGTCGCGACGCTCCCAGGTGACCTCGTCGTAGGGATGAGTGCCCTCAGTACTGAAGAACCGCTCTATGTGCAGCCCCTTGCGTCGAGAATTCGACGTGCGCGACGTGGCTTTGGTTTCGGTCATGACTCCCTCTGCTGTCTGGTGGTGGGTGGGGGTGATCTGTCGATCGGGCAGTTGACGAACTGCCGTGGAACCGTCAGAAAAGTGGCTGATGGGAAGATGTCGAGTACCGGTCCTCCACCGGGGTCTCGGCATCGTCGGCATTGGCTGTCTCATCACGCAGCCGATCAATCTCGTCGGCGAAGTCGTCGATCGAATCGTAGTTACGGTAGACGCTGGCAAATCTCAGGTATGCGATGGGATCAAGATCACGCAGCGGCTTGAGGATGGCAACTCCGATCTGCTCGGACGGAATGGCGGCCATGCCGCGGGCGCGAAGCCCATCCTCGACACGTTGCCCGAGCACCGCGAGATCAGAATCGTCAACCGGCCTGCCCTTGCAAGCTTTCCGCACACCGGCAATGACCTTCTCTCGATTGAAGGGTTCCTCGGTCCCATTGCGTTTGAGAACGGTCAACTGCATGCGCTCGATCGTTGTGAACCTGCTGCTGCAGACCGGGCACTGCCGGCGACGACGGATCGCCGTACCGTCCTCGCAGACTCGTGAATCAAGAACTCGGGAATCATCATGCTGGCAGAATGGGCATCTCACGACTCATCCTCCTTCGCACCCGACGTCTCCGACACTCGAGAACACTACCCGCAATTCGCCGCGCATCAAAACCACAACCACAAGTTGTAGTACTACGTCACCAAATACCTACTAGATGTGGTGTTTGCGTCATCGCTGCCACATCACACGTCACCAGTCATGATCCCTGGCTGTCCGCCCCACTCGCATCGCTGGACACAGAGAACGCCGACACCACACCTCGCCCATCTCGACCATCGGCAACAGCATCCAGTCGAGCCACAGCCGTCACCGTACCAACGATCATGATCGCCACAGCAAGAACCACCAGGATGTCCCAGAACAACAATTCCCCTCGCCGGGATCTCGCCTCCCCCACGCCAACCGTCCTCGACACGACGGCCGAGTCCACCGCACCAGCGGATCGGTCTGCGGCATCCGCATCGAAACCAGCCAGTGCAGCTGCCAACTCCCGTCTGTCAAGACGGACGACCGGTTCGTACTCGATGTCTCCCACCTCGTCATCCGGCCACGGGCCACGCACGACTCGGGACCCTTCTCCCCGCCGCGAACCCACAGTCAGGCTGGAGGATGCACCAGCCCCATCACGATCTTCTGCGGAACCCAGAACACCCCACTCATGGGCCACCACGCTCATTGCACACCTTCCTCGTCGCCGCGAGAGCAGCTGTCACACGCCAACACGTCACTCCAGCACCATGCGCCACAGTCAACTCGGGCAGGACACCCGACTCGGTATCGAACGTCTTTGCGATTGAAGACTAGAACATTTATTCGATGGTCGCAAGATGCGGCGGCCTCGCATCTCTCACCACCTCCGGAACCAGCGCCATTGAGCGACGGAAACGATCTCCTGGTATCGAGAAGAGTTCGAAAACAAGTTCACACTCCGATGAGACATTCAGGGAAAGCACTCACACACAAGATCGAACACATGTTTGCTTTTCCGGGGGTGATCGATTACCCTTGACGTCATGGAGCAGCACGAGCACCCTCAGCGACAACTGGCTGGGACGACACCTGTCCCAGTCCCCGGTGACGTCGTACCAGATCCGGCGGTCCTCACACCGCGTCAGCGCAAGGTCTACGAGTTCATCGTCACCAACGTCGATGAGCGCGGGTACCCGCCGAGCGTGCGCGAGATCGCCGACCAAGTTGGTCTGTCCAGCACATCGTCAGTGCACTACCAGCTCAGGGCTCTGGAGGACAAGGGATTCATCCGGCGCGATCCCAGGCGACCACGGGCACTGGAGATCGTGGGGCACAACCGCCCTGCACCGATCACCACACATTCCATCCCCGTGAGCGACGGGGGTGATGCCGACTCGATCACCGTGCCGCTCGTCGGTCGAATTGCGGCTGGCGCCCCGATCCTCGCCGAGCAGAGCGTTGAGGACACCATGGCCGTGCCCACCCAGTTGCTCGGTCACGGTACGCATTTCATGCTGGAGGTTCACGGTGACTCCATGATCGACGCAGCAATCTGCGACGGGGACTGGGTGATCGTACGCCAACAGCAGCAAGCCGAGAACGGCGAGATCGTTGCAGCACTCATCGACGACGAGGCGACCGTCAAGATGCTCTCCCAACACTCCGGGCACACCTGGCTGCTGCCACGCAACCCCGCCTACTCCCCCATCGATGGCGACCATGCCAGCATCATGGGCAAGGTGGTCGCCGTCATGCGCCGAATCTGACCCGCGATCTGGCACCCAGTACCGGCAAAACCACTACTGGGGCCCGATCACGATATGTAGGGTGGCCGAGACACTGGCGTTGCCGGTTTGCCCGAACAAGCGATGACCGGCCAATGGTGCAGCTGGTGCAGTGTCACCATGTGGCTGTCTACCTGCCGCCTATTGCCCGAGTCGTCGCAAGGCTGCGAGTGTTGTCGACAGATCCGTCGTCATCCAGAACTGTGGCATCGACTTGCGCAGATATCCCGCGTATCGAGCCGTGGAAAGTCGGGGATCCAGAACTGCCACGACTCCCCGGTCGTCGGATCGACGAATGAGTCGTCCCGCCCCCTGAGCAAGCAGCAGTGCAGCTCGCCGCGCGGAAATCGCCATGAACCCGTTCCCGCCTGCCTCCTCGACAGCTTGACTACGCGCCAGCACCAACGGATCATCCGGACGCGGGAATGGAATCTTGTCGATGACCACCAGGCGACACGTGTCGCCGGGCACATCGACCCCCTGCCACAGTGACATCGTTCCAAACAGGCAGGTCTGCGGTTCAGCAGTGAATCGGCGAGTCAATTCGGCGAGATGTCCCTCCCCCTGCCGCAGGATCGTCAGATCGTGCAAGTGCTCGCGAACGTACTGTGCGGCTGCCTCGGCATTGCGCTGCGATGCGAAGAGCCCAAGAGTCCGCCCTCCTGCTGCCTGGACGAGCTGCACCAGGGCATCCAGCACCTCATGGGGCATCTGATCGCGCCCGGGTCTGGGCAGGGAACGTCCCACGAACATGATCCCCTGCCGTGCATAGTCGAATGGCGAACCCACGTCCAGGCCCCGCCACCCCAACTGGGTCTCCATGACCTCCGGGGCCTCGTCGGCAATGTACTCCTGCGAGCTGAGTCCCACATCACGCGCCGCCGGTCCCAGCTCCCCACCGATCTTCAAGGTCGCCGATGTGAGAATCGTCGTCGCAGCCGTCAGGACGTGCTGTCTCAGCAGGCCGGACACACTCAACGGTGCCACGTGGACGCTGCGTTCACCTCGTTCGGACTCCGACACCCACACGACGTCCTCGGTTCGCAGGGCACAGACACGGTCCGTGATCTCGAAGACCTCTCGCATGGCAGCGTGGGCCTGCACCCGATCCGGATCGGATTTCTCGTCCTCGTCCTGCGGATTCATCACCGACAGCGCCTGACGAGTCAGTCCTCGCAACGTCGTCGTGGCGATGAGCAACTGGGACTGTGGATCGGTGATACGTCCTGGCTGGGTGGCCTCCAACGCCTCGTGCAACACATCGACCTGGTCGAGCAGGTCGGCACCGAGATCATCGTCAAGCCAGGTGAGGCCTTGCCTGACGACCGTCGAGAGCCGCCCCGGCCACAGATCGACCGAGGCAGCACCGGTGAACCGGTCAGCGACCTCATGCGCCTCGTCAATGACCACCACGTCATGCTCGGGCAGCAGGGTGCCACCATTCATGGCGTCAATGGCGAGCATCGCGTGATTCGTGACGACGATGTCGGCATCACGGGCCCGTTCCCGGGCACGTTCAGCCAGGCACTGTGGCCCGAACGGGCAGTTCTGCGCTCCCAGGCACTCGTTGGCACGCATCGAGACCTGATCCCACGCCTGCTGACTGTGGGCGGGCGCGTCGTCCCGATCGCCTATCCCGTTCTCCTCCGCCTGCTGCTCGGCCCACTGCCGCAGGGCAATGACCTCGGCACCGAGTTCACTGGCCTGATCGGTGCCCTTGCCGGCTGATCTGGCCGCAGACGACTCGGCGTCGTCGAGCAGCATGTCCTGATCCGGACGAGAAGAACCACCACGCACCTTGTGCAGACACGCATGGTTGTGTCGGCCCTTGAGGACGGCGGCTCGCGGTCGACGTGGCAGGACCTTCTCGGCTGCGGTGAGGGCGGCCGGGATGTCCTTGTCCGCCAACTGGGCCTGCAGCGCCAAGGTTGCCGTCGCCACCACCACGGCCTCATCGTCCAACACGGCATGGGCAATGGTTGGGGCAAGGTAGCCCAACGATTTTCCAGTACCGGTACCGGCCTGCACGAGCAGGTGGATCTCCTCGTCAATCGCCCGATCCACGGCTTGGGCCATCTCCACCTGGCCAGAGCGCGGCGTTCCGCCGATGGCGTCAACCGCCACCGACAGTATGCGGGCGGACTCCTCGTGAGCAGACATCACCGGCCCCCCACCGCACGAACCTCGGCTGCCAGCCCAGGATGCAGATCAGCAATGACGTGGGTCCCCTGCACACCGTGCTCCAACTCATGGATCGTGCCATGTTTGTGGATTCGATCGACGAGGTCCCCGCGGGAGTACGGGATGACGACGTCCACTCGCTCCTGGGGTGTGGGCAGGGTCTGCTCGACCTGGGAGATGAGCTCGGCAATTCCCTCTCCGGTACGAGTGCTGATGAACCGAGCACGCGGATGGCTGGCTCGCAGCCCAGCCAGGGTCACCTCATCGATGAGATCGATCTTGTTGAAGACGAGGATCTCCGAGACCTGGGAGATCTCGGAGGACTGTGGTCTGTCCTGCAGCGATCGCAGCACATCACGTACCGCAACGATCTGTCCGGCAGGATCGGGATCGGACGCATCGACGACGTGGACGAGGACGTCTGCTCCAGCGGTCTCCTCCAAGGTCGACTTGAACGCCTCGACGAGGTCGTGGGGAAGATGCCGCACGAAACCCACCGTGTCGGTGAGGGTGTAGACCCGACCGTCCTGGGTGGTGGTGCGCCGCGTCGTCGGGTCCAAGGTGGCGAACAGGGCGTCCTCGACAAGGACACCGACTCCGGTGAGCCGATTGAGCAGGGACGACTTTCCAGCATTGGTGTAGCCCACGATGGCCACCGACGGAATGCGATCACGCTCGCGACGAGCTCGAGTGGTGGCTCGTGTGGAATCCATCTGCCGGAGACGTCGCCGCAGCACCGTGATCCGATGGCCGATCCGACGCCGATCGGTCTCGATACGCGTCTCACCCGGACCACGACCGCCGATACCGGCGCCGCCGGCAGCTCGACCACCAGCCTGACGGGAGAGACTCTGCCCCCAACCACGCAGCCGCTGTTTCAGATAGGTGAGTTGGGCAAGCTCCACCTGGGCCTTGCCCTCGGTACTGCGAGCATGTTGGGCGAAGATGTCGAGGATGAGGGCCGTGCGATCCACGACCTTGACCCCCACTCTGTCCTCGAGGTTGCGCAACTGGGCAGCGGTGAGTTCGCCGTCACAGATGACGGTGTCGGCACCGGTGGCACGGACCAGGTCTGCCAATTCGCGTACCTTGCCACTGCCCAGGTAGGTGGCGGGATCGGGAACGTCCCGACGTTGGACGATCCCTTCCAGCACCTGTGATCCAGCGGTCTCGGCCAGCGCCTTGAGTTCGAGCATGGCGTTCTCGGCATCCTGAACGGTGCCGGTGGTCCACACCGACACCAGGACGACACGCTCCAGACGCAGCTGCCGGTACTCGACCTCGCTGATGTCGGACAGATCGGTCGACATGCCGGGAACTCGGGTGAGCGAGAGCCGTGCCGCAAGATCGAACTGGTCACCGTCCGGGTCCCGCTGGTCGTCTGGGGCAGCCACGTCACCGAGGGGGGAATCCGGTGACTCGTGCTGAGTGGTCATCGGCTCACCACGTCATCGGGAATGTGCACCTCTCCCTGGGCCACCAGCACGGCAGGGCCCGTGAGACTCGCCAGCACCTCGCCGTTCTGCGATTGCGCAAGTTCGACGGTGATGCGCCCGCCGGGCACGTCGACGCGCCACGGACCGAGATCTCCGGTACGGCGGGCCATGACAGCGGCCACGGCGACAGTTCCCGTCCCGCAGGACAGCGTCTCCCCGACGCCACGCTCGAAGACTCGCATCTGCACATGCGTGCGTCCCACCTGGCGGACGAACTCGACGTTGACCCCCTCAGGAAAGGCCTCGGCAGGTGACCACACCGGCGCTGAGCTGAGGTCCATCTCAGTCACCGATTCGTGGCCGTCGAGGACCACGACGGCATGGGGGTTGCCGACATCTGCCGGACGGGCTGGGCAGGAATGCCCGGTGGTGGAGATGCTCACCGGCCCATCGCCCACCTGCACCGGTCCCAGCTCGGCGCGTACCGTGCCGTCATCGAACAGCCGCACCCGTTTGACCCCGGACCGGGTCGCCACCTCGGCCTCGTCGCCGTCGATGAGCCCCTCGGTGCGCAGGAATCGTGCGAAGACCCGCAGCCCGTTGCCGCACATCTGCGCCACCGAGCCGTCTGCATTGTAGTAGTCCATGAACCACAGGTCGGGGTCACCATCCCACTGTGGGACGTCGCCCGCAGGCAGGGCACGCAACAGCCCGTCCCCACCGATGCCGAATCGACGGTCACACAGCCAGCGAATCTCACGAGCACTGGGTGCGGCTGCCGACCGATCATCGGGAAGTATGACGAAATCGTTGCCAGTTCCGTGCCCTTTGATGAATCGTGTCGTCACCATGAAGTCATCGTCTCCTCAAGACGGGCCAGCACGTCACCCACGGCATGGGGTGACAGTGCATCGACCCAGAAGATGCGGTCGTCCTTGCGGTACCACATGAGTTGTTTGCGGGCGAATCTACGCGTGCGCACAATCGTCTGCTCGAAAGCCTCGTCCTCGTTGATCTCACCGGCGAGGAATTGCAGGATCTGACGGTACCCCAACGCACGACTGGCGGTACGCCCGCACGGAAGATCAGGGAGTGCGCGCACCTCGTCAACGAACCCATCGCGCCACATCTGCTCCACACGTAGGGCGATGCGTCGGTCCATGTCCTCTCGTGGCAGGGTCAAACCGATCTGGATGACGGGGGCCACCTGCGCGTCGTAACGACCAGTGGGCATGGTGGCGGTGAAGGACCCAGTGAGTTCGACGACCTCCAGGGCCCGGACGAGACGCCGCCCATTGCCGGGAAGAATGGCCTTGGCAGCCTGGGGATCGAGGCGACCCAGCCGATCGTGAAGAGCATGTGGACCGGCCTCGACGAGTTCTGACTCAAGACGCGCCCGCACAGCAGGATCGGTGGGGGGAATGGTCATCTCGTCCAGGATCGCCCGTGAATACAGCGCGGAGCCCCCGACGAGGATCGGTACGACGCCTCGACCACGAAGGTCGACAAAGGTCTGTCTGGCACGTGACTGCATGAGCGCAACGGATGAGCTCTGGGTCACGTCGAGAATGTCGACGAGATGGTGCGGTACGGTGGCCCGATCATCATGGCTGGGCTTGGCCGTGCCGATGTCCATCCCGCGATAGACCACCATCGAGTCACCATTGACGATCTCGGCGGGGTGGTCGTGCTGAGCAAGAGCCAGAGCGAGTTGGATGGCCAGAGCAGACTTTCCACTGGCCGTTGGCCCCACCAAGGCGATGACGGGAAGTGGCACTGGCAATTCCTCTGCACGGGTCGAGACGGGTACTTGGATTCGGTCCTCAGACAAATTTAGCGCCAACTGGTTGTGCACACCATGACCACCTGCAAGGCTGGACACGTCAGCCCCAATCGGGGTAACCAACAGAAGGGAGTCACGGTATGGGACTGCTCGACAAGGCCAAGGATGCCATCAACGATCACAAGGACGACCTCAAGGACGCTGCCCACGACCATGAGGATCAGGTCAACGACGCCATCGACAAGGGTGGCGACGCCATCAACGACAAGACCGGTGGCAAGGCCTCCGATCAGATCGACAAGGGCGAGGACTTCCTCAAGGACAAGGCCAAGGACCTCTGAGGTTCATGAGACTTCACACCATCCCCGTCACTGGGTGACGACAGGCTCCGAATGGGGGCCATGGGGGTGTTGACACGGTGGTGACGAGCGAGACTCGTCACCACCGTTGTTTTTCACCAGTTCCGCCGTGTCCGTTCAAAACACACCGGACTCATGGTCATCGCGGCTCCCGCGTCACCGATTTTCATGACCGGGGAATCCTCGGCATGCCCAGGTCCACACCTGTGGGGGCACCATCCTGGCCGGCCTCCTGACGTGCCTGCCAGGCATCACCGCCAGGAGTGCGACGCAGGTCCAGCAATCCGTGGTCGGCGGTGAGGTGATGCGGATGCGCACCGGTGATGACGACATGTGCAAGGTCACCGGGACGGGGTACCTCGTCATGGGGCTCCAGACCGACGTGCACGAGCCGATTGTCGCGGCTACGACCCGTCATGCGATGGGTCTGGTTGTCCTTGCGCCCCTCCCCCTCGGCGAACATCACCTCGACGGTCCTGCCCTGCTGGGCTTGGTTCTCCTGCCAGGACATGTCGTCCACCAGGGCGACGAGCCGTTCGTAGCGTTCCTGGACGACCTCCTTGGGCACCTGATCGGTCATGACACCAGCCGGCGTGTTGGGGCGGATCGAGTACTGGAAGGTGTAGGCCGCCGAGAACCGTGACTGCTCGACGATGCGCATCGTCTCCTCGAACTCCTCGTCGGTCTCGCCGGGGAAGCCCACGATGATGTCCGTGGTGATGGCAGCCTCGGGGATTGCGGCACGCACTCGATCGAGAATACCGAGGAATTTCGAGGAACGGTACGAGCGGCGCATGCGTCGCAGCACCGCGTCCGATCCGGACTGCAGCGGCATGTGCAGGCTTGGCATGACGTTGGGAGTCTCGGCCATCGCCTCGATGACGTCGTCGGTGAAGGCCGCCGGATGGGGAGAGGTGAATCGCACCCGCTCCAACCCGTCGATCTCACCGCAGGCCCGCAACAACTTGGCGAATGCTCCCCGATCCCCGAACTGAACCCCGTAGGAGTTGACGTTCTGCCCGAGCAGGGTGATCTCCTGCACACCTTCGTCGACCAGGGCCTGGATCTCAGCCAGAATCTCGCCGGGGCGTCGATCGGTCTCCTTGCCACGCAGCTGTGGCACGATGCAGAAGGTGCAGGTGTTGTTGCACCCCACGGAGATGGACACCCAGGCCGAGTAGGCACTGTCCCGATGCGTCGGTAGGTTGGAGGGAAACGTCACGAGAGCGTCCTCGATCTCGATCGCGGCCTCATGGTTGGCACGGGCCCGCGACAGCAGTGCCGGCAGGGAGCCGACGTTGTGGGTGCCGAAGACGACGTCCACCCACGGGGCCCTGGTCAGGACGGTGTCCTTGTCCTTCTGAGCCATGCATCCGCCGACGGCCAGCTGCATGGCGGGGTGCTTGGCCTTGACGGCAGCCATGTGACCGAGCGTTCCGTAGAGTCGGTTGTCGGCGTTCTCCCGGACGGCGCAGGTGTTGAAGACGACGACGTCGGCCGGGTCCAAGGTGTCCTGTCTGGGGTCGCGGACATAGCCGGCGTCCTCCAACAGACCGGCTATCCGTTCGGAATCGTGGACATTCATCTGGCACCCGTAGGTGACCACCCGATAGGTCGGCGCAGCTTCACGTGTCATGGCGGCCCAACTCTACGACTCAGGTGAACCCATGTCACAATTGCAGACGCTAGGGTTGGTCCATGACCAGCAGTGATGCGCAGAATCACCCGACGCTGCCCACCGGCGAGCAGTATGAGATCTCGGGCGGAGGCTACTGCGCGGTCGTCACCGAGCAGGGGGCAACCCTGCGTGCTCTGAGCCATGACGGTGTCGATCTCATCGTCCCCACCGCAGTCGACGCAGTTCCCACGGATGCACGCGGTCAGCAGCTGTTGCCCTGGCCCAACCGGGTGCGCGACGGGCGCTACGTCTTCGATGGTCAGCCCCAGCAGCTGGCCATCAATGAGGTGGAGCGTGGCAACGCCATCCACGGGCTGGCGAGGTGGGCCATGTGGCGCCTCGTCGAGCTGGGGCAGGACACGGTACGTCAGCGGCTGGTCATCGCTCCCCAGGACGGTTGGCCTGGAATGCTGGAGGCACTTCTCACCCATCATCTTGACGCCGGGGGCATGACGGTGCATCTGGCAGCACGCAACGTGGGCACCACTGCTGTGCCGTTCGGCTACGCCGCACACCCCTACCTCGTCATGACCGGCTCGATCGATCAGTGGCAGGTGAGCTCCCCGTTCCGCACGTGTGCCGTGGTCGATGAGCGTCTGCTCCCGGTGGAAGTTGCCACGGTGCAGGGCCCGACGGATCTGAGCGACACCACTCTTGGCGAGCGACATCTGGACACTGCCTTCACCGGAGGCCCTGGTGGATCCTGGCAGATACAGCTGAGATGTGGGGACGAACGTCGCGTTCTGTGGGCGGACGAACACTTCGGATGGGTACAGATCTACACCCCCGACGACCGCTCGAGCCTTGCCGTCGAGCCCATGACGTGCGGACCGGATGCCTTCAATGAGGGCCCCACCCATGATTCGATGTTGCGCCTGGAGCCTGGATCAGGCGTCGAGATGAGGTGGGGAATCCACCTCTGAGGGGAATCCACCTCTGGGGCGCCTACGACCTGTGATTCGGGACGCAGCAGTCGCCGGAGCAGGTACCGCCGGGGCCATGGCCCGACATGTGTCACCGGGCCCGAGGGGTCAAGCAGCACACATGCGCTTCGACTGCTTCGCCCCCGCCGGCGTGGGATGACCCGGTGTGACACATGAGGGAAATCCCGCTTGTTCCCATCTGACAACAGCATGGTCACTGAGAGGCAGGCATCTCAGTCGCGCGGCCCGGATTGGCCGATGACCTCCACGGCACGAGTCTCCCGAATGACGATGACCCGTACCTGACCCGGTACGACAACTCGATCCGCCACCTCGGCGACGATGGAGCGGGCCAGCTCTCGAGCTGCCAGATCGTCGATCTCCTCGGGATCGACCATGACACGCAGTTCTCGCCCCGCCTGGACGGCGACTGCCCGCTGTACCCCGCTGTGGGATTGCGCAAGGGTCTCCATCTCCTCCAGCCGGTTGACATGGGACTCCAGGGAATCGCGTCTGGCACCGGGGCGTGAGGCGGAGATGGCATCGGCGGCCTGGGTGATGAGATCGGTGACGGATTCCACGGGTATCTCGTCGTGGTGGGCCGCGATGGCGTGGACGACCTCGTCACTCTCCCCGTACCGACGCGCCAGTTCAGCGCCCACGGCCGCATGAGGTCCCTCGATACCGGGAGTGAGGGCCTTGCCGATGTCGTGCAGAAATGCCGCTCGGGTACACGCCTCGGCATCCGCCCCGATCTCGGCGGCAAGTTGGGCAGCCAGACGCCCACACTCGACACTGTGGGACAACACGTCCTGGCCGTAGGAGGTCCGAAACTTCAGCGACCCGACGATGGGGCGCAACGGATCGGGGAACTGGGTGATGCGGAGTTGGCCGAGGGCATCGTCGGCTGCCGACAGACACATGTTCTCGATCTGCTCCACGGCTCGTCGATGTGCCTGCTCGATACGTCCGGGATGGATCCGGCCATCGGCGACGAGACGCTCCAGCGTGGTCTTGGCGACTTCACGACGCATGGGGTCGAAACAGCTCACCAGGACGATGCCGGGGGTGTCGTCGACAATGATCGTGGCACCAGTCGTCTGCTCGATGGCGCGGATGTTGCGGCCCTCACGACCGATGATCCTGCCCTTCATGGCATCGGACGGCAGGTCGACGACGGCCACCACGGAATCAGCAGTCACCTCACCGGCATATCGCTCGATGGCCGTGGCGATGACGTCTCGGGCCTTGGCCTCGGCATTCATTCTGGCCTGGGCCACGACGGATCGGGTCAGCTGTTCGGCCTCCAGGACGGCCTCCTCCCGCGCCCGAGTCATGATCTCCTCGCGAGCCTGTTCCGCAGTGAGAGCACCGATGTGCACAAGCTCGTCGTCAGCTTTCTTCAGCTCGACCTCCGCCTGCTCGATCTTCTCGTCGAGCAGCGCCATTCGATCCGCATGTGCAGTGTCGAGGGACTGTCGATGCCCCTCGATATCGGCCTCGAGATCGCAACGGCGTTGGGCCATCTGCCGTTCCAACCTGGTGCGATCCCGTTCCAGTTCGTCACGACCGGCTTCGACGACCGATCCGGCCCTGCGTCGCGAGAGAAATCCACCGACGATGGTGGCGGTCAGCGCAACGGCCAGAACGATCGAGACGACCGGCCAGGGATTCCATGACACGAGGGTACCGATCTGAGCGATCATTTCGTCCCCTTCGTCAGCAGATGGTGCACGCAACGCACCATGCGTTCTTTGATAATTGTAGGGTTCAACCTTGCCACAATCGATCGCACAGCGGCTCACTGGGGTATGAGCACCTCACCACTCATCGTCGCCGAGTTCCTCCTTGACTTGGCGTACCGCCTGCCAGGTGATGTCTGGACCGTAACCCTTGCGCGCCAGTGCAGCGGCAACCCTGCGAGTGAGTCTGGGCTCGGGCACCGAGGCGCTTGTTCGAAACTTCTTCCGGGCAAGTTCCACGGCTGCCCGGGCCTCGTCATCATCGGAGATGTGGTTGACGGCCTCATCGATGACGTCCGGGGCCACGCCCTTGCGGGACAGCTCCATGGCCACAGCTCGCCGAGACAGTCCACGCGCGCCATGGCGTGACTCCACCCATTGCATGGCGAAGTTGCCATCATCGATCAGACCAAGTTCTTCGAACCGATCCAGAACCCGGTGCTGGACCTGCTCAGGAACCCCGTTGCGGGACATGGCGATGCCAAGTTCGCCGCGTGTGTGCGCTCGTGAGTCAAGTTTGGTGAGCACGACTTCTCGTCCGCGCTCGTACCATTCATCGTCACTGAGCTCGTCAGGGTCGGGGACTCTCGATCTTCTCCGAGACCCCCTCCCCCGTCGTGATGAGGAACCGACCGTACCGGCACCTGTGTCCGGGCGCGTGTGCTCACCCCTGGTCACGGTCAGGATTCCGCCTCGTCAGACTTCACCTCGCCAGTGTGGGGATCGACTCCCTCGGGCACCTCCTCCTCGTCGAGTCCAAGCTTCGTCCTGATCCGTGCCTCCAGGGAATCAGTGACGTCAGGGTTGGCCCGCAGGAAGGTTCGCACGTTCTCCTTGCCCTGCCCCAGCTGCTCCCCGTCACAGCTGAACCACGACCCGGACTTGGTGATGATGCCGGTGTCCACACCGAGATCAATGATGCTGCCCTCCCGGGAGATTCCCCTGCCGTAGAGGATGTCGAACTCGGCCTGCTTGAACGGCGGAGCCACCTTGTTCTTGACAACCTTGACCCGGGTACGGTTGCCCACCATGTCCCCACCGTCCTTGAGCGTCTCGATGCGTCGCACGTCAAGACGAACCGAGGAGTAGAACTTCAGGGCCCGACCACCAGTGGTGGTTTCCGGGGAGCCGAACATGACGCCGATCTTCTCGCGCAACTGGTTGATGAAGATTGCCGTGGTACCAGCGGCATTGAGAGCTCCGGCCATCTTGCGCAGCGCCTGACTCATCAACCTGGCCTGCAGACCCACGTGGGAGTCGCCCATCTCACCCTCGATCTCCGCCTTGGGAGTGAGAGCAGCCACCGAGTCGACGACGATCAGTTCCAGGGCCCCCGACCGCACCAGGGTGTCGGCAATCTCCAGGGCCTGCTCACCGTTGTCGGGCTGACTGACCAGCAGCGCATCGGTGTCAACACCCAACTTCTCCGCGTACTCGGGATCCAGTGCATGCTCGGCGTCGATGAAAGCGCAGATGCCCCCCTCGGCCTGGGCATTGGCGATTGCGTGCAGGGCAACCGTGGTCTTACCGCTGGACTCCGGTCCGTAGATCTCGACGATCCGGCCACGTGGGAGTCCACCAACGCCCAGCGCGATGTCGAGAGCGACCGATCCAGTGGGGATCGCCGCAATCTTGACTGCTTCGCGTTCCCCCAGTCGCATGACCGAACCCTTGCCATGCTGCTTCTCAATCTGACTGAGAGCAGCCTTGAGCGCCTTTTCCCGATCCGCCGCAGCTACCATCCTTGACACCTTTCATCAGGGCAGGTCGGACCTGCCATCGTCAACCGGATCATCCGGCAGTCACTCAAACCGTAGGCGCTGGCAGTGACAATCCGGCAGAGGCGAAAGACATCTGTGGATCATCGACGCCGCGCAGCGTGGCCCTGTGGACAACACAGTAACGAACATGTGTTCGACTTTCAACCGATGGAGTTCCCCGTGCTCAGCGCAGCGAGTCGGGCAGTTCCAGCAAGGTCCAACACGCACGCCAGATAGTCTTCGGTGACTCGCCCTGTCCCAGGGCCTCGAGGACGGTGCGCGAACCCAGCTCGGGAATGGCCTGGGAGCCAGCCCAACTGCGCACATATCCATCACCAAGCACCTCGGTCAAGCGTCGCCATAGCTCAGATTCACGCACGAGGCCAGAGTATGGCACCTGGGGAGCACGTAGAATGGATACCCGTGGTGGTTCGCTCACGGCCGCGAGGACCGTGGAGCATCGAATCGGGAACCCACCACATCGTCGAGCACGCGTCGCCCCCCGAAGCATGATGGTTGACGCCAGGCATCGCTCCACTGCAAGGAGGCACCATGGTCAGGACGAGCGAACCCGCCACGTCCAGCAGACGCAGCGAACGCATGGTCACTCTCCTGGCAATTCTCAGGGAGCATGGTGAGGTTCAGCTTCGAGACATTGCGACAACATTGGGGACCAGCGTTGCGACCATCCGGCGTGATGTCGCAGTCCTGGCGGAACAGGGCCTCCTGATACGCACCCACGGTGGGGCTCGCAGCACTGGACCAGATGGGGAGCTGCCCGTCAACCTTCGCGATGGCCGTCACCACCAGGCCAAGCAGGCCATCGCCAGAACCGCCGTGGCCGAGTTGCCGCGCGGACGTCACGCCATCGCGCTCACCGGAGGTACGACCACCGCCGAAGTGGTGCGGGCCCTGCACCACCGTCACGATCTCACCATCGTCACGAACTCGGTGAGCATCGCCCTGGAGGCTGCTCGTCACGGTCAACAGCGGGTGCTCATCACCGGCGGTGTCCTGCGCAGCTCCTCGTTGGAACTGGTCGGCCCCCTGGCGGAGAACACGTTCAAGCTCGCCAACATCGGTACGGCCATCGTCGGGTGCGATGGCCTGAGCGTTGCGGGCGGGTTGACGACCCATGACCCCATCGAGGCGGCCACGAACCACACCATGATCCGGCAGGCGCCCCGCGTGATTGCCGTCGTCGACGGCTCAAAGATCGGCCAGGTGACACTCGCCAAAATGGCCGAGACCAAGGACATTGACGTCCTCATCACGGACGACACGGCAGACGCTCGCGAGATCTCGCGCATACGCAGTCTCGGAGTCACCGTGCGCATCGTCACCGATCCCGACTGCCCACCGGACCCCAAGGCCAAGACATCGTGAATCAGGCTGCCAGGGCAGCCTTGCGGGAGCTACCGTCCTCGAGCTCACGGAACTTGGCAGAGACCAGCAGCATGAGATCGGACTGGTTGAGGTCCAAGGCGTGGCAGATCGAGGAGATGAGTTCGCTGGACGCCTCCTTCTGCCCTCGCTCAACCTCGGAGAGATATCCCAGGGACACGCGGGCATCAGAGGAGACTTCGCGCAGGGTACGACACTGCGCGAAACGCTGCTCCCGGAGTGCCTCGCCCAGAAGTTCACGTAACAGACCTGGTTTCATGCTGATCCTCCTTGTTCGTTCACGAGGTACAACACGCAGCAGGATCAGTTCATTCCCGAAAATCAAGGAATGCCTTTGATCTTTTCTCGTATTACGTGACATGTGAATTCGAGGAGAGCGGAAACAGTGCCAAGACGAACTGCCTCACGCTCCCCGGAAAGACTGAGCTGACGGGTGAACACCTGGGCATCGTGCGCCACGGCAATGTGCACCGTTCCGGGACGCTGCCCGTCCTGACGGTCGGGCCCGGCAACACCAGTACAGGCCAGCCCGAGGTCGGCCTGACAGGCATGTGCGCACCCCGTGGCCATCTGACGGGCGGTCATGGCGTTGATGACGCCGTGCTCGTCGATCCAGTCGGCGTCCACCCCTGCCAGAACGGTCTTGAGATCGCTCGCATAGGTGATGAGACCACCACGGAAAATGGCTGAAGAACCGGGTACCGAGGTGATTGTCGCCCCGACCAGTCCACCGGTGAGGGATTCACAGGTGGCCGCGGTGAGCCCGGCATCGGCGAGCAGGTGCACGAGACGGTGAGCCGATGCATGGGACTGCTCGAGCATGGTGTTGCTCCTCATGATTCATTCCCCTCAATCCGATTGATTCCAAACCCGGCCATTGCACGAATACGTCCCGGAGGAATCATTGCCGTTGACGCACGGCATCACGTCGGATTCGCCAGGCATCACGCAGATAGAACAGACCGGTGAGAATCGTCAGGACGAAGGCCACGATCATGACGCTCCAGGCGATGACGACAACCCAGGTGGGCACGCGCCACAGACCAAGACAGAACATGATGATGGCGAGGGCCTGGGTGGCCGTCTTGAGTTTGCCACCTCGGTTGGCCGCCATCACCTGGTACTTGAGCATGAACACTCGCATGAGGGTGATCCCCCACTCCCGCAACAGGATGAGAATCGTCATCCACCACGGCAGTTCACCGAGGATCGACAGCCCAATGAACGCCATACCGGTGAGGGCCTTGTCGGCCACCGAGTCCCAGATCTTGCCGAAATTGGTGACGAGGTTGTACTTGCGCGCAACTCTCCCATCGACGAAATCAGTGAGGATGGCGACGATGAAGACGATCGTCGATGCACTGCGCCAACCGCCCTCATGGGCATGGGCAAGCAACATCCATCCGAAAACCGGCACCAGGACGATCCTGAGGACCGTCAGCGCGTTCGGGACGTTGATGTTGCTGGTTCTGGTCTCGTCGTCACTCATCGGCATCCTCGCATGGTTACAGTATGTCGTTTCTGGCAGCGCCTCGGGCCGCGGACGGCACGGACGACCACCGGAAATGACGTGCGAATCAGGCCAGCTCCCCGGTGAGGTCGATTCCCTCGCAACCAGTGATCGTGACGTCCACCAGATCTCCGACGTGCAGCCCCATCGCATCGGGGAGGCACACCGTTCCATCCACCTCGGGGCCCTGGTGCGGGGCTCGGCCCGTCGCCGTCTGTGCGTCGACGTCCTCGATGAGCACCCGAGTGCGCTCCCCGATCCGCTCCTCGGCACGCTGGGCCATGAGTTCGTCGACGAGATCGGCCAGTGCGGAACGACGTTCCTCGATGACCTCGTCGGGAACATGTCCGTCGAGGGTGGCAGCCTCGGTGTCCTCCTCATCGGAGTAGGCGAAGACTCCAGCAACGTCCAGCCGGGCCTGGGCAAGGAAGTCGTGCAGGACAGCGACGTCCTCGTCGGTCTCACCGGGGAAACCGACGATGAAGTTGGATCGGAACCCCGCCTCGGGGCAGCGTCGGCGAATGTCGTCGATGATCCCCAGGAACGACTCGGCGTCACCGAACCGACGCATCCGCCGCAGCAAGGAGCCAGAGGCGTGCTGGAAGGACAGGTCGAAGTACGGGACGACCTTTGGGGTGGTGAGCATGACGTCGACGAGGCTGGGGCGCAACTCGGCCGGCTGCAGGTACGACACACGCACCCAGTCCAATCCGGCTACCCGGTCCAGGTCGACCAGGAGTTTTTCGAGCATGCGCAGATCCCCGAGGTCCTTGCCGAACGAGCTGGAGTTCTCCGAGACGAGGAACACCTCACGCACACCGTGGTCGACGAGCCAACGGGCCTCCTCGACGATTTCCTGCCGAGGCCGGGAGAGGTACGATCCGCGAAACCGCGGGATCGCGCAGAAGGCACACCGGCGATCACAGCCCGAGGCCATCTTGAGTGGGGCGTATGGGCCAGAACCCAAGCGGCGTCGTCGTGCTCGTGGTCCGGAGGCCGGTGCCAGTCCAGCGGGAAGATCGGGGGCGTTCTCAGCGGGATTGAGAGTCGCCGCGGGCGAACCTGAAGATGCCTGACCTTCCTCGGTTCGAGCCGGGGCGGCTGCGCGGTCACTCGAGGCGGTGTGCTGATCCGCAGCAGGAGCAGTGTGGTGGCCTGGTGCTGCGACCTCGTCGGCTGCGGCCTGACGTGCCACTGGCGAGAGCGGCAGCAGGGTGCGACGATCCCGGGGGACGTGGGCCTCGATGGATCCGCCGGACAGAATCGTCTGGAGTCGACCAGCGATGTCGTCGTAGTCGTCGAAACCGAGCACTGCATCCGCCTCGGGCAGGGCCTGGGCGAGTTCTCGTCCATACCGTTCAGCCATGCATCCCACGGCGACGACGGCCTTGGTCGAGCCAGTCTCCTTGAGGTCTGCTGCAGCCAGCAGGGTGTCCACCGAGTCCTTCTTGGCCTGTTCGATGAACCCACAGGTGTTGACGACGACCGTCTCAGCCTGGTCGGGATCGTCCACCAGACGAAATCCCCCGGTCTCCAGTCGGGCCGCCAATTCCTCGGAATCGACGTCGTTGCGCGCGCACCCCATCGAGACGAGGTGGACGGTCATGAGTTTGTCAGTGCCGGACACGAGACTCCATTCACGGTCGATGCTGATCTCCGATGTTACGTCCTCCCGGGTCTGCGAAGCACCCCGGCCGAGTCATGCCGGGCGACCTGGTGTGACGAACGACGCCCACATTTTCGTCACACGTCGAGCAATTTGACACACGTCCATTTTTGTCACATCTCGAGCTCTGGTACGTATGTGGTACGAGCGTCCCGGCCCCGCCACACGCGACGAGCCCCCTGCCACACGGAATGAGCCCAACGTGACACACAGTCATCTGCACAGCCACACCTCGGCACATCATCAGTCCCATGCCGTACCACATCCGAGCGATCCCGATCCGGCTGGCTCCCGACCACTTGGGCCAGGACAGATCGCGCTGATCGTCGTCCTCGTCATCGTCGGTGCCCTCACCGCCCTGGGCCTGGTACGACTGTGGCCACACGGCAACATCCACGACCACGTGGCTGCTGGCCAGGGAGCCACCTATGCCGACGGTGTCACCGTGCACGAGGCCACGGTGCAAAAGGCCACGGCGATCTCGTGTCAGGATGCTGGCCTGGAGACTCCCGCACAGGATCCGTCCAACAAGTGTGGCTCCCTCAGTGTGCGTATCGACACAGATGCCGGCGCAGGCAAGGTCGTCGATCTCACCGTCAACCACGCCGTGTGGGACTCGGGAATCAGCCCCGGGCAAAACGTCGTCGTCTATCACGTGCCAGATCCATCCGGTGGGGACGGCACCTACCAGTTCCGTGACTTCGACCGGAACCACTCGATGATTGCCTTCGCCCTCATCTTTCTCGTCGTCGTCATCGCCGTGGCCAGGTGGCGAGGGGTACGTGCCGTCGTCGCCCTGGGGTTCGCATTGTGGCTCATCTGGACGTTCATGATCCCCGCACTCGTCATGGGCCGTGACCCGCTGCTCATCGGTGTGATGACCAGCCTGGCGATCATGTTCCTCGTGCTGTATCTCACCCACGGCGTCAACATGCGCACCACAACTGCGCTGGTCGGCACGATTTTCGGCATCCTGGTGTGCGCCGGACTGGGGATGTGGGCAGCGACCTGGTCACATTTCACCGGTGTGAGCGGTGAGGACGATCTTCTGCTGGGAGCCATCGCGCCGCAAATGCACATGTCGGTCCTCGTCACCTGCGCCATCGTCGTCGCCGGACTGGGTGTGCTCAACGACGTCACCATCACCCAAGCCTCGGCGGTGTGGGAACTTGCCGACATCTGGGAGGGGAAACTGGACCGGCGACGATTGTTCACCAGCGCCATGCGTATTGGACGCGATCACATCGCCTCGACGATCTACACGACCGCCTTCGCTGCCACGGGTGCCGCGCTGCCGGTGCTGGTTCTCATGCACCTGGACAACCAACCGTTGCAGCAGGTGCTCACCAGCGAGCAGTTCGCCGCGGAGATCATCCGAACACTCGTCGGGTCGATCGGTCTGGTGCTGGCCGTTCCGTTGACGACGGCGGTGGCGGTGGCCAGTGTGCCGAAACGTGTTGGCGGGCAATGCGCAGTCCCGGTGGCAGACGTCTCGCCGTTCGCTCCGCAGGATCGCTGAGCGTGACCATCGCGGCATCTCTGGCACAAGATGTGTACACGACGAGGATTCCCGACGCGAATGGCGAGTTTCATCGCGGGTGATACGGGATGTCTGGGAACGCCTGGCTGAAACACCTAGGCTCGAGACGTGAGCGCATCGCAGACCTTCCGCAAGACCGATTCCCGTCCCGGGGCCATCGACTACGAGGTGGCAGGGTTGACGTGGCTGGCGCAGGCCGGCCCCCAGGCTGCACCGATCGTCCCGGTTCTCGACCACGGCTCGACCTGGCTCACCGAGCCACGCCTGCGGTCGGTGACCCCGACCGCCGAGGCCGCCGAGGAGTTCGGGCGTGCCCTGGCCCACACCCATGCCGCCGGGGCCGAGTACCTTGGTGCTCCCCCGCCGGGGTCACCGTCCCACCGTTGGATCGGGCAGGCCAACCTCAGTTTTCCCACCGAACCCACTGGTGGCTCGTGGGGTGAGTTCTACGCGACCTACCGCATCGCGCCATATCTGGATGCCCCGGCCTTCGACCACGACGACCGCCGGATCATGGACAAACTGTGCTCCACCCTGGCCAGTGGAGCACTGGACCACGACCAACCCGAGCTGGTGCGACGCGATGGCGTGGCGGCACGCATCCACGGCGACATGTGGAGCGGCAACATCATGTGGGCCCCAGACGGCGCCACCCTCATCGATCCGGCAGCCCAGGGCGGGCACGCCGAGGAGGACCTCGCCTCCCTCAGCGTCTTCGGAGCACCGTTCACCGAGCGCATCCGCGCCGCCTACGACGAGGAGTCCCCCTTGGCCCCAGGATGGCAGGAGCGCATCGAACTGCACCAGGTGCACATGCTCGTCATGCACTGTGCCGTGTTCGGACGCTCCTACGTGGGCCCGACGGTGTCCATCGCACGCCGCTGGGCGTGAGATCTGGTGGGACTGGTGTGAGACACGGTGGGGTGAGCCCCGGCTCACACCACCGATGGATCCGCTGCACATGCCCCACCGACATGTGCTACGGATGACCGGAACTGGCTCAGTGGGCGTCCGACCAGGCCTGCGGATCCGCCGACCAGGTCTTGAGGGCTGCCAGCTGGTCCGGCGTGATGGCCTGATTCGCCGCCGCGACCTCGATGAGGGTCGGATAGTTCGACAGGGTGAACAGCGGCCAGCCGGTCTGCACAAAGGCCTGGTGGCCGCGTTCCAACTCGTAGGAGAAGATCGCCAACACACCGACGACGGTGCTGCCAGCCCGCTCCACGGCCTTGGCCGCCTCGATCACCGAGCCACCGGTGGAGATGAGATCCTCGACCATGACGACCGAGGAACCCGGTTCGATCCGACCCTCGATCTGGTTGCCCTTGCCGTGATCCTTGGGGGCCGAACGCACGTAGGCCATCGGTGTGCCGAGCCGGTCGGCGGCCAGCGCTGCATGGGCAATACCCGCCGTCGCGGTGCCGGCAACGACGTCGACGTGTGTGAAGTTCTCGGTGACGAGGGTGGCCAGGCCCTCGGCGATGAGCCCGCGGGTGCGGGGGTCGGACAGGGTGATGCGGTTGTCGCAGTAGATCGGCGAGTGCAGCCCCGAGGCCCAAGTGAAGGGCTGGTCTGGGCTCAGGGAGACCGCCTTGATGCTCAGCAGGGCGCTGGCCACGTCACGGGCGAGGTCCGGGTGGGAAATCGTCATGGCTGATCCTTTCCGAAAATCGTGTGAGGGTGGGTTGTCGGGATGATCGCTCAGGTGTCCTGACCACTCTGCCAGGCAGCACGAATGGTGTGGTAGGCGGCCACCGGATCGTCGGCCTGGGTGATCGGACGACCGACGACGATCGCGGACGATCCCATCGACGCGGCCGTACCGGGGGTGGCCACCCGGGCCTGGTCACCCACGGCGCTGCCCGCCGGGCGGATTCCCGGGGTGACCCGCAGGAAGTCCTCCGCCGTGGCGTCGGCGATGGCACGGGCCTCCAGGGCGGAGCACACCACACCGGCCAGCCCGGCCTGCCGGGCCAGGTCGGCGTAGTGGCACACCGACTCGATGAGCGGGGCTTCGACGAGCTGCTCGTCGCGCAGGGCCTGCTGCGAGGTCGAGGTGAGCTGGGTGATGGCGATGACGTTGGACGTCGATCCGCCGTCGTGCAGGCCTTCCAGGGCCGCCTCCATCATGGCCCGGCCCCCAGCGGCATGGACGGTGAGCAGGTCTGCCCCCAGCCGGGACAGGCTGCGTGCTGCGCCACGTACCGTGTTGGGGATGTCGTGCAGCTTGAGATCACAGAAGACGTCGTGGCCGGCGTCCTTGAGCTCGGTGACGATCTGCGGCCCGGCGGCGTAGAACAGCTCCATGCCCACCTTGACGAAGAGTTTCTCGTCGGTGAACTTCGAGACGAAGCCCAGGGCGTGCCCGGCGGATGGAAGGTCAAGGGCGATGATCGGTCTGCTGGTGTCCATGCGTTCTCCTGTGTGGCCTGTGCGGGTGGGCTGTGTGGATGGTGTCTGGGCGAAGGATGACGAGTTGGCGAAACCACTGTGGTGTGGCGGGCGAGACGTGGAGGATCCCGACGAGTCGCGGTGCAGCCGTCAGGTCGTGCGGGATGAGCGAACCTCGGCACGCAGGCTCTCGAGGGTGTCGATGCCCAACTCGTCCATCAGGGGTTCCAAACCGTCGATGATCGTCGGGCAGGCCAGCGGATCGGTGAAGTTGGCAGTTCCCACCCCGACCGCGCTGGCTCCGGCCATCATGAGTTCCAGGGCGTCTGCTGCCGTGGTGACCCCGCCCATCCCGATGACCGGCAGGTCCACCGCACGGGTGACGGCGTCGATCATGCGCACTGCAATGGGCAGCACGGCTGGCCCGGACAGCCCTCCGGTGCGATTGGCGATGATCGGACGACGCCGGTGCAGGTCCAACCGCATCCCGGTGAGGGTGTTGATGAGGGTGAGGCCATCGGCCCCGGCGTCGGCCACGGCTCGGGCGATCTCGGTGATGTCGGTGACGTTCGGGGAGAGCTTGACGTAGACCGGCACCGACGACACGGCCATGATCGCCGCCGTCAGGTCGTGGGCGGCCTGCGGTTGGGTTCCGAAGGTGATTCCGCCCTGCGTGACGTTGGGGCAGGAGATGTTGATCTCCAGGGCTGCGACGTTCGGCGCGGTGGAGATGCGCTCGGCAACCGCCACGTAGTCCGATGTCGTCGTGCCAGCGACATTGGCGATGATCGGCAGGCCGGGAGCGTGCTGTTCCAACCACGGCAGTCGTTCGGCCAGGACGACGTCCAGGCCGGGGTTCTGCAGTCCGATGGCGTTGAGCATGCCCGAGGGACTCTCGGCCACTCTTGGCACCGGGTTGCCCAGGCGCGGCTCCAGAGTCGTTGCCTTGACCATGATCGATCCCAACCGGGTGAGGTCGAAGTATCGGGCGTACTCCTGACCGAATCCGAAGCACCCGGAGGCCGGAATGATCGGATTGGTGAGGTCAAGCCCGGGAAGATGTACGTTCAGCCGTTCGTTCACAGGATCACCTTCCCGGCATCGAGGACGGGCCCGTCGTAGCAGATTCGCCACTGGTGGTCAGTGTGCTCGGCGTCCGGGATGACGCAGGCGTAGCAGGCCCCCACCCCGCAGGCCATCCGTTCCTCCAGGGAGAGCTGGGTGGGAAGATCGGCGGAAAAGCTCTGCTGGACGTGGCGCAGCATCGGGATGGGGCCGCATGCGTACACTGCATCGGGAGGAAATTGCCTGGCCTGGTCGATGCCCCGCAGGTCGGCGACCGTGCCACGGGTGCCGACCGAGCCGTCGTCGGTGGAGACGAGCACCTCGCCCAGGTGGGCGAACCGGTCGGCCCAGAAGACGTCTGCCGCGTCGCGGAAGCCCAGTCGGAACTGAACCTGCACACCGCGCTCGACCAACCGACGACCCAGCAGGTACATCGGCGGTACCCCCACTCCCCCGCCGAACAGCAGCGCCCGGTGCCCGGCCGCGGTGAGGTCGAAACCGTGGCCCAGCGGCCCGGCGCAGTCGATCTCGGCGCCGACCGGCAGTTCGCTGAGCACCGTCGTGCCAGCACCGACGACCCGGAAGATGAGGGTGATGAGCCGGCCGTCGTCGGACACGTCGGCGATGGACAACGGGCGACGCAGCACCATCGAGGTGACGCGAGTGCCGCACAGCACGTTGAGGAACTGGCCAGCGGCAACTGGGGTGGTGGGGTCGTCGCGTCGCACCACGATGGCCCACACCCCAGCCGCGATCTGCTCGCGAGACTCCAGCCTCATGAGCTGGCCCACCTCAGATCACCTCCGTGGAGAAGACCCGCGATTCCATGACCCGGCAGATGGCACGGGCAGTGTCCAACGAGGTGAACAGCGGGATGGCCCGGCTGATCGCTGCACGCCGGATCTGCTTGCCGTCGATGATGGTGCTCTGCCCTTTGCTCATGACGTTGATGACGGCGTCGCAACCAGAACTGTTGATGAGATCGAGCACGGACTGACTCGACTCGTCCTGCGTGGCTCCGATCTTGAGGGCTGTGGTGACGTTCAACCCGTTGTCACGGAAGTACTGCGCCGTGCCCGAGGTGCCGATGAGCTGGAAGCCGATCCGATCGAACCGGCGGGCGATCTCCAGCGCCTCCTCCTTGGCGCCGTCAGCCACCGTGAAGAGGATCCGGCCATACTCGGGCACGTGCAGCCCGGCAGCCTCGAAGGCCTTGTACAGCGCCTTCTCCAGGGTGGAGTCGGATCCCATGACCTCACCGGTCGACTTCATCTCCGGGCCGAGGTGGGAGTCGACGAGGTCAAGCTTGGAGAAGCTGAACACCGGGGACTTCACGTGGATGCGCTCAGGCTCGGCAAGCAGTCCGGGGGCCAGACCCAGGTCGAGGAGTTTCTCACCCAGGATCACCCGGGTGGCCGCCTCGGCCATCGACACCCCGGTCACCTTGGACAGGAACGGCACAGTACGCGAGGCACGTGGATTGGCCTCGATGACGTTGACCTGCCCCTCGTAGACGACGAACTGGATGTTGAGGATGCCCTTGGTGTTGAGCCCCAGGGCCAATTTGGTCGTGACGTCGACGATGCGGTCCTTGACAGCCTGCTGCATGCCGACCGGCGGGTAGACGGCCATCGAGTCACCGGAGTGCACCCCGGCTCGCTCGATGTGACGCATGACGCCGGGAATGAGCACATCGGTGCCGTCACAGATAGCGTCCACCTCGCACTCGATGCCCTCAAGATATCGGTCGATGAGCACGGGCCGGTCCGGGCTGGCATGTACGGCCTCGGACATGTAGGTACGCAGCTCGTCGGTGCTGTTGACGATGGCCATGGCCCGACCACCGATGACGTAGGACGGGCGCACCAGCACCGGGAATCCGAGATCCTCGGCAACGGCCAGGGCCTCCTCGGCAGAACGAGCCGTGCCACCGGGAGCCTGTGGAATGTCCAGCTCGGCCAGCAGCGACTCGAACCCCTCCCGGTCCTCAGCCCGGTCCAGGTCCGCCAGCTGGGTGCCGAGGATTCGCACCCCGTGTGCCGACAGCGGGGCAGCGAGGTTGATGGCCGTCTGACCGCCGAACTGGACGATGACTCCCTCCGGCTGCTCCAGATCGACGACGTCCAGGACGTCCTCGACGGTGAGCGGCTGGAAGTACAGCTTGTCGGAGACGGAGAAGTCGGTGGAGACCGTCTCCGGGTTCGAGTTCATGATGATGGCCTCGTAGCCAGCAGCCTGGATCGCCTTGACGCAGTGGACGGTGGCGTAGTCGAACTCGATGCCCTGCCCGATGCGGATCGGGCCGGATCCCAGTACGAGGATGCTGGGACGATCGCTGCGCGTCGACTCGTTCTCCAGCTCGTAGCTGGAGTAGAAGTACGGGGTCTGCGACTCGAACTCACCGGCGCAGGTGTCCACCATCTTGTAGACCGGGACGAGTCCGTTGTCGTGGCGAGTCTCGCGAATCTCATCGGGGGTGCACTGCCAAGCCCGCGCGATGGCCGGATCGGAGAATCCGTTGCGCTTGGCGGTGCGCAGCAGGTCGACGTTGCCCGGATTAGCGGCCAGGGCATCCTCGAGCTCGATGATGTGGGCGAGTTTGTCGAGGAAGAAGAGGTCGATGCGGGTGAGTTCGTGCAACTCGCCAATGGTGCGGCCGCGACGCAGGGCCTCGGCAAGGCAGAACAGTCGATCGTCCCGAGCTGTGGTGATCCGCTGGACGAGGACGTCATCGGGCAGCTGGGTGATGGCCGGGGAGGACACATGGTCGACGCCGATCTCCAGGGAGCGCACCGCCTTGAGCAGGGACTCCTCGATGGTGCGTCCCAGCGCCATGACCTCACCGGTCGCCTTCATCTGGGTGCCCAGGCTGCGATCGGCACGAGCGAACTTGTCGAACGGCCAGCGCGGAATCTTGGCGACGACGTAGTCGAGCATCGGCTCGAACATGGACCACGTCGTGCCGGTGACCGGATTGCGTATCTCGTCGAGGGTGAGACCGACGGCGATCTTGGCGGCGATCTTGGCGATCGGGTAGCCGGTGGCCTTGGAGGCCAGCGCCGAGGACCGCGACACCCGCGGGTTGACCTCGATGACGTAGTAGTTGAACGAGGCGGGGTCCAGGGCGAGCTGGACATTGCACCCACCCTCGATACCCAGTGCGTCGACGATGGTGATCGCCGCGTCACGCAGCATCTCGTGCTCGACGTCGGTGAGTGTCTGGGTGGGAGCGAGGACGATGGAGTCGCCGGTGTGCACGCCCACCGGGTCGAAGTTCTCCATGGTGCACACCACCATGGTGTTCCCGGCACCGTCTCGCATCATCTCGTACTCGATCTCCTTGAATCCGGCGATCGACTGTTCGACGAGGCACTCATTGACCGGGGAGAGTTCCAGGCCCTTGCTCACCACGCGCACCAGATCTGCCTCGTCATCGCAGATCCCGCCGCCGGTACCGCCCAGGGTGTAGGCGGGACGCACGATGAGTGGGTAGCCGAGTCGAGCGCCGACCTCGACGGCCTCCACCACCGTGTGGACGATGTCGGAGGACGGGATCGGCTGGCCGAGATCCTCCATGAGCTTCTTGAAGAGGTCACGGTCCTCGGCCTGCTCGATGGCAGACAAGTCGGTGCCGAGAAGTTCGATGCCGAGCTCGTCGAGGATTCCGCATTCGGCGAGGTCACGGGCCATGTTGAGACCGGTCTGGCCGCCCAGGGTGGGCACGATGGCCTCGGGGCGCTCCCGACGCAGGATCTGGCAGACGAACTCCAGGGTGATCGGCTCGATGTAGACCCGGTCGGCGATCTCACGGTCGGTCATGATGGTGGCCGGGTTGGAGTTGACGAGGATGACCTCGTAACCCTCCTCACGCAGGGCCAGGCAGGCCTGGGTTCCGGCGTAGTCGAACTCGGCGGCCTGACCGATGACGATCGGGCCGGATCCGATGACGAGGATGCGGTGGATGTCGGTGCGGCGTGGCATCAGCATTTTCCTTCCGCCCGTGCGCTGCGATGGGAACGCATCAGGTCGATGAAATCGTCGAAGAGGTGGACGGCGTCGTGGGGGCCGGCAGCAGCATCGGGGTGGTACTGCACCGAGAACGATCCGGTGCGTCGGTTGCGCACACCCTCGATGGTCTCGTCGTTGATCTCGATGTGGGTGACCTCCAGATCGGTGCCCGTCAGCGACTGGGGGTCGACGGCGTACCCGTGATTCTGGCTGGTGAACTCGATGCGTCCGGTGCGCAGGTCGCGTACCGGGTGGTTGAACCCGCGATGACCGAACCGCAGTTTGTAGGTGTCGGCCCCATTGGCCAGGCTGAGCAACTGATGTCCCATGCAAATACCGAAGATGGGGTATTCCTCCTGGAGATCCCGGATGACGTCAATCACCTGGGGAATGCTCTTGGGGTCGCCGGGGCCGTTGGACAGCATGATCCCGTCGGGTGAGAGGGTGCGCACCCGGTTTGCGGTGAAGTCGTGCGGGACGACGGTGACGGCGCAGCCACGTCTGTCGAGTTCCCGCAGGATCGAGTGTTTGAGACCGAAGTCGAAGAGGACGACGTTGTACTTGCCCAAGGGGCTGGGATACGCGGTACGTGTGGACACCTGGCTGATCTGGTCGGTGGGCAGCTGCCGAACACGCAAACCCTCCAGTGCGGCCCCGAGGTCGGCATCGGGGCCGAGCAGCGTCCCCTTCATGACGCCGTGGTCCCGCAACCGACGCACCAGGGCCCGAGTGTCGATCCCGGCCAGACCGGGAATGTCGTGGGCCCGGAGGAACTCGTCCAGATTCATCTGGTTGCGCCAGTTGGATGCCACCCGAGGTACCTCACGGCACACGACCCCCGCCGTCGTCGGGAACAACGACTCCATGTCGTCGCGGTTGATGCCGGTGTTGCCGATGAGCGGGTAGGTGAAGGTGACGATCTGACCGTTGTAGGACTGATCGGTCAAGGTCTCCTGGTAGCCGGTCATACCGGTGGTGAAGACGACCTCGGCGCTCACCTCGGCGTCGGCTCCGAAGGCCTCCCCGGGGAACGTCGTACCGTCCTCGAGCAGCAGGGTTCGTGTCGTCATGACAGATCCTTTCGATTCGAGTGGACCACGGCTCCGTCAACGAGGGTCAGGATGCAGTCACCGTGCACCTCACGGCCAGCGAATGGCGTGTTGCGCCCCTTGCCAGCGAAGTGCTCCGGATCGATGACGGTCTGTCCGGCGAGGTCGAAGGCAGCGAGATCAGCTGGTCCCCCGACCCGCAGACGCCCGGCCTCCGGCATACCGTACAGATCGGCCGGGCCAGAGGTGAGCCATCCGACGAGCTGGTCGAGTCGGAACCGTCCGGGCAGGACGAAGGCGGTGTAGAGCAGGGCGAAGGTGTGCTCATTGGTGATGACGCCGAAGGCGGCATCCCGCATCGAACAGTTCTTCTCCGCAGCGGTGTGCGGGGCATTGTCGGTGGCGATGGCATCGATCGTGCCGTCACACAGACCCGCGACGATGGCGTCGACGTCGGCTCGAGTACGCAGCGGCGGGTTCATCTTGTAATTGCCGTCGTCTGAGGGGATGTCCTCATCGGCCAGCAGCAAGTGGTGGGGCTCGGCTTCGGCGGTGGCATGCACCCCGTCGGCACGGGCGCGACGCACGGCACGGATGGATTCGCCGGTCGAGGCGTGACACAGGTGGTAGTGGACACCGGTCTCCTCGGCGATGGCAAGGTCACGCACCACCTGGACGGTCTCGGCGAGTCGGGTGGTGCCGGGCAGCCCCAGCTGCGCACTGCGCCGCCCCTGATTAATGACACCGCCACGAACCAGGGAGTTGTCCTCGGCATGCGCGGCAACCGGCAGGTCCAGCCTGGCGGCGGCAGTCATCGCGTCATACATGACGCCGGCACTCTGCACCCCCTTGCCGTCGTTGGAGAACCCGATGGCGCCGGCACGAGCCTGGGCGTCGAAGTCCACGAGCTCCTCACTGGTCAACCCGGCAGTGATCGGTGAGTACGGCAGGGTCTTGACGACGGCGTCGCGGGCGAACCGCTCACGCAGCTCGGTCAGCAGCTCCGGGGTGTGGGGATCGGGTGAGGTGTTGGGCATGGCGCAGATCGTCGTCCATCCGCCCCGGGCGGCAGCTGCCGTACCCGAGGCAATGGTCTCCTTGGCCTCCTGGCCCGGTTCGCGCAGGTGATCGTGCAAATCCACCAGCCCCGGCGTGACGAGGGCACCGTCCAGGCTCCTCACCTGGGCATCGGCACCGTCGAGCTGGTGGGCCCTGCCGATTGACAGGGCCTCGATCCGGCCTGCGTCCACGAGGATCTGGGAGGGCACCGGCGTGCCCCCCTGAAGCATCACCAGGTCGGTCAGCAGGGTGCGTGTCATGCCTGCTCCGCTGCATCGAGAACGGATTCGAGGATCGCCATGCGCACCATGACGCCGTTGTGCATCTGTGCGAAGATGCGCGACTGCGGAGCCTCGACCAGTTTGGAGGAGATCTCGGTGCCACGGTTGACCGGGGCCGGATGCATGATGATGGCGTCCGGGCGCATCTGCGCAGCACGTTCATCGGTGAGACCGTAGGCGTGCAGGTAGTCCTCGGCGGAGAAGTCTGGGCCGGCATCGAACCGTTCGTGCTGCACACGCAGCATCATGGCGACGTCCACGTCCTCGATGACCTCATCGAGGGTGGAGATCTCCCCCAGCCGAGTCACCTCGTGATCCATCCACTCACGTGGCCCGGTGAAGATGACGCGAGCACCCAGTCTGTTGAGGATCTGGGCGTCGGAGCGGGCAACCCGGGAATGGGCGATGTCTCCACTGATCGCGATGGTGAGGTCGTCGAAGTGGCCGAACTCCTCGGCAATCGTCATGAGGTCCAGCATGCACTGGCTGGGATGCTGGCCTGACCCGTCACCGGCGTTGACCAGGCTCAGTTCCAGACGTCCGGGAGCCAGCAGCTGATCGTAGTAGGCGTTGCGGGAATGACGGATGACGGCCACGTCGGCACCAATGGCGTCCACCGTGCGCACCGAGTCGTAGAGGCTCTCCCCCTTGGTCACCGAGGAGTGCTTGGGGTCGAAGTCCAGCACCTTCATGCCCAGACGGTGCTCGGCCATCTGGAAACTCGTCATGGTGCGGGTCGAGTCCTCGAAGAACATGTTGATGGCGACGCGGTCGGGCCCCAGACGAGGACGGGCGCCAGCCTTGAAGGCACGACCGCGTTCGACGATCGCCAGGACGGCGTCATTGGGAAGATCCTCCACCGACAGGAAGTGCTGGGAGGCATAGCGGGATGGGATGGTGAAACCGGTGGCGCTGCTCATGCGTTGACCTTTCGGATCGAGACGAGATCCTCACCGTCAACCTCTGAGACGTTCACGTCGACGGCCTCGTCGAGGGAGGTGGGCAGGTTCTTGCCGACGAAATCGGCGCGAATCGGCAGCTCCCGGTGGCCACGGTCGACCAGCACGGCGAGCAGAATGCGATCGGGACGCGAGTCGTCCATGATGGCGTCCAGGGCAGCACGGGTGGTGCGTCCGGTGAAGAGCACGTCATCGACGAGGACGACGGTGCTACCAGCCAGGGACTCCGGAAGGTTGGTTCCGTGCACGACGGGCCCCTTCGCCGGGGTGGGCTGTTCATTGGGATCGAGGTCGTCGCGGTACAAGGTGATGTCGAGCTCACCGCACGGAACTCGTGTGCCCTCGATCTCAGAGAGGCGGGCAGCAATGCGTTGGGCCAGATGTGCCCCACGGGTACGGATTCCGACAACGACGAGGTTGCCGAGCCCCTCATTGCGCTCGATGATCTCGTAACAGATACGAGCCAGTGCCCGATTGACGGCGCCTGCGTCCATGACGGTCACGGCACCACTGGTGGTGGACATGTCAGTACTCCTCCTCTTCATGACGCCGCTTCAAACGGCGCGATGGGCCGGTGAGGCGGAAGGAGGTAGCACCTGGTGAGCCATCAGGGGACCGTGCACCACGGGCTCCGACAGCTTCACATCGTGAGCCGGCTGATACCCCGGCTCCGTGCCAACGACCTTCGCGACCTCACGGGATCGCTCTTAAAGGGCGTTGAACAGAGCATAGCAGGCATGGGAACGTCGAGGTCAATGGCATCAGATGATGAGATGCCACCAGCGGTCTGAATCGCGGTCGATGGCGTCCAGCGGCAACCAATCAGGCTGCCCGGGTGCACAACGCACGTGGCGAGGACGTCCCCCAGGACCGCAGCCGATCAGGACAACGCATCCTTGACCAGGGCAGCGGTGGTCTTGCCATCGAACCTGCCCATGACTCGCGCCTGAACGGCCTTCATCACCGATCCCATGAGTTTCATCGTCGCCGGGCCACCATCGGCGGCCTTGGCGATCTCCTCGTCGATGATGGTCCGCACCTCGGACTCCTCGAGCTGCGCAGGCAGGTACTTCTGCAGAATGGCGAGTTCGGCCTCCTCGGCCTCGGCCAACTCGTCACGGCCAGCGTCCCGGTAGGCCTGGGCGGAGTCCTTGCGAACGTTGACCTGTTTGGTGATGATGGCCTGCTCCTGGTCGTCGGTGAGTTCCCGGGCGGAGTCGCCGGCAACCTCCTCCGCTGAAATGGCCGAGATGGCCATGCGGATGGCGGATTTTGCCTTGTCGTCGTGGGCCTTCATGGCCGCCACGAGATCGGACTTCAGTTGACTCTTCACAGCTGCCAAGGCAGGCTCCTTCTTCCGTCGAGTGTTGATGGGATGGGGGCGTCTGGCACACGTGTCACGGCATGCCACGCCACGAGGATTCTTTCATGGGACGATTCTCATGGATCGCCGCGCAATTCAGAGCTGGTGCTCGGCAAGCACCGTCTCGATACGAATGAGGTCGTCATCGGTGAGCTGGTTGCCCGACAGGGCGTCGATGTCGGCATCAAGCTGGGTGACACTGGATGCCCCCACGAGCACCGAGGTGATGCGTTCCTCACGCAGGATCCACGACAGGGCGAGTTGGGCCAGGGACTGGTCCCGGTCCATCGCGATCTCGTTGAGGGCACGCACGGTGTCCATCGTCTGCTCGTCGAGGTTCTCCGGGCGCAGGTGACGAGAGCCCATCCCGACGCGAGAATTGCGTGGGATCCCGGAAAGATACCTCGTCGTCAGCAGCCCCTGTGCCAGCGGGGAGAAGCAGATGACGCCCATCCCCTCCTGCTCACAGGTGTCGAGCAGATCGTCCTCGATCCACCGGTCGAACATGTTGTAGCGCGGCTGGTGAATGAGCAGTGGGGTTCCGAGATCACGGGCGATGGCGGCAGCACGGACCGTCTGCTCATGGTCGTAGGACGATATACCGATGTAGAGGGCGCGTCCGGATCGCACGATGTGGTCCAGCGCCCCCATCGTCTCCTCCAACGGGGTGTCCGGGTCGAATCGGTGGGAGTAGAAGATGTCGACGTAGTCCAGCCCCATGCGTTTGAGGGACTGGTCGCAGGAGGCGATGAGGTACTTGCGACTGCCCCCACCTTGCCCGTAGGGACCGGGCCACATGTCATAGCCAGCCTTGGTGGAGATGATGAGTTCATCACGATGGGGCTTGAGGTCGGAGGCGAAGATGCGTCCGAAATTGATTTCGGCCTGGCCGTAGGGCGGACCGTAGTTGTTGGCGAGGTCGAAATGTGTCACCCCGCGGTCGAAGGCGCGTCGCAGGACGGCGCGTTGGGTGCCCCCGGGATGCAGATCTCCAAAGTTGTGCCAGAGTCCGAGAGACACCGCCGGAAGCATGAGACCGCTGGTGCCACAACGGCGATACTGCATGTCGTCGTACCGGTTCTCAGCTGCGACGTAGGAACTCACTGCCATGGGCACAGGCTACCAAGGGCACGACGGTCGGAAGGATTGTCCCACTGACGGGATGTGAGGTGCGCACTCCCGAAACAGGGGCATGCCGTGCCAGCACATCGGAACTGGTCGAATCCAACGACCTCCCACACCGGGGCCCCAGTGAGCCGTGAAATCACATCATCGTCGTGCGCCGCGCGGACGCACCACCTTGTGGGCCTGCCAGTCGGAGTCGAGGTTGTGGGTGGAGGTCAGCGTCATACCGGCCGTCTCCGCCCCCTCGTTGAGATCGGAGGCATCGATGGCGCCTGGACGTCCCACCTTGGGGGTGACCAGGACGATGAAACCATCATCGGAGAGGTCTCGCATGGCGTCGACGAGGGCATCGGCAACCTCGTCATCATCGCTGCGCAACCACAACCACACAGCATCCACAGCGTCCAGGGAGTCCTCGACGAGGTCACCGTCAACCGTGTCCATGAGCAGCTGACGCAGCTCCTCATCGACGTCCTCGTCCCAGCCCAGCTCCTGGACGATTTGTCCGGCCTCAAAACCAATTCTGTCGAAACCGGTCCCGTTACTCACTGATCCTTCGCTTTCCTTCGTTCGTGACCTCCCCGCAAGGGGCGATCGGCGGTGCAGGTGGAGTACCTGTCAGTCATAGCGTGCCAGACCCGCCCCGTCGAAGCCAGCGAACCCCCGGGAAGAGAGGTTCGAGTGAGTCACACCACTCTCCCGCTGTTTTCCGCAAAACATCAGCGTTGACGTCCGGGCAGATGGTGACGCTCCGCTGTCTGGAGCGAGACGTCACCGTCCACCGCCCCCTCTACGCCCTCGGAGGTACCACAGCCGGTCAGACGACCATGAGTAGGATCAATCATTGGCACACCTTTGCACGGTGGCGACCACCAGCAACGACCAATGACCAAGGAGGACCATGGCACGTTCGTCCGACACCGAGAAACGATCTCGGCCCGCAACGACAGGCCGCGACATCGTCCCCTCCGATCGCACCCGCAAGGCCATCACCAAGCGCCTGGCCTCCCACACCTCCGCCATGACGACGGCGACCCTGGCGACGATGAGTTCACGGCACTCGTGGTTCCGCCGTCTGTCCGCCGAGGAACGATCCTGGATCTCCATCGTCGCCCGATCCGGCATCGACGGTTTCGTCACCTGGTTTTCCGACGACCAGACCAAGCCCTACCGACCCACCAACATCTTCGGAGTGGCCCCGGCGTCCATGACGCGCAAGATCTCACTGCGTCAGACGGTGGATCTGGTGCGCACGACGATTGACGTCGTGGAGGATCAGATACGCACCACCATGTCGCGCTCCGACCGGCAGGTGCTGCTCAATGCCATCGTCCACTACTCCCGCGAGGTCGCCTTCGCCGCAGCCGAGGTGTACGCCCGCGCAGCGGAACGGCGCGGCACCTGGGACGAGCGACTGGAATCACTGGTCATCGACGCGGTGGTGCGCTCCGAACCCGATGACGAGCTGATCTCCAGAGCCTCGACACTGGGATGGCGCTCCGGGCTCAACCTGTGCGTCGTCGTGGGACGCGGGGCCGGCTCGGGGGTCGGCGTCCGCGCACTGCGTCGCGCCGGGGAGCAGAAGGGGCTGACCATTCTTGCCGCAACCCAGGCTCACCGTCTGGTGGCTGTCGTGGCCGGGGAACAGATCGCCGACGACGCCTCTGCCGTCAAGGTGGTGGCCGCTCTGGCCGATCATTTCTCCGAAGGGCCCATCGTCGTGGGCCCGGTGGTTGACGAACTGACCAATGCACCGACCTCGGCACGAGCCGCCATGGCGGGGGCCCGGGGGGCCACGAGTGCTGTCCTCGACCGATCTGCTCCCCGAGCGTGCGCTGACCGGTGATGAGCAGGCCATTGCCTGGCTCGTCGAGCAGATCTACGAGCCACTGTCCAGATCCACCGGCAACCTCATGGAGACCTGTGTCGCCTTCCTGGACCATGGCGGTTCGGTCGAGGGCACTGGACGTGCGCTCTACATCCACCCCAACACGGTGCGCTACCGCCTCAAGAAGATTCAGGAGACCACGGGATACTCCCCCAACGATCCCCGGGAGGCGTACGTCATGCGTCTGGCGATCACCTTCGGTCGACTGCACACGACAGACCAGAACGACCAGCACCGCCCTGATCTGCCTCGTTTCCCGTTCCCTGCTCTAGGGTGAGGGCATGACGATGAACTTCATGATCCCGGTACGCGACGACGGATCCGTCGAACCACGATTCGGCCGAGCACCCAAGGTTGCGGTGGCCACCGTCGACGACTCCGGATCCATCACCGGATGGCAGACCTTCGACGTGCAGTGGGACCGTCTGCACGACGAGGGCCCGGAGGGATCCCACCACGCCCGTATCGTCCGCTTCCTACGCGAGCACGAGGTGGCTGCGGTCGTGTCCACCCACATCGGGGCAGGTATGCAGCACACCATCATGAAGATGGGGCTCGCCATGCTGCCAGCCACCAATCCTGATGCCCGCGCCAGTGTTGCGGCCGTGGCGGAGCAGGTCGCCCGATGATGGATCGTCTCAAGGTTGCCGTCGTCGGCGCAGGTGCCATTGGAACATTCTACGGAATGATGCTCGAACAAGCCGGAGCCGACGTGAGTTTTGTCGCCCGAGGCGCCACCTTGGCGGCCATCCGACGCGACGGGCTGCGCATCACGGGAAAACGTACGAGAACGATCCACCCTCTGGTCACCGACGATCCAGCCCAGATCGACGTGGTCGACGCAGTACTCGTGTGCACCAAGACATTTCAGGTCGCACCGGCCCTGGGGGACTACTCGTCATCCCTCATCGGCCCGGACACCGTGGTCGTGACCACTCAGAACGGGGTGGCGACTCCTCAGGTGGTGGCCGACATCGTGGGACGACGACGCACCTGTCCAGGTGTGTGCCGGGAGTGGGTGAAGATCGTCGAACCGGGAGTCGTGGACGACATGGGCGGCCCGGCCAGCATCCACATCGGCATGCTGGATGACATGCAGAACCCCATCGTGGACGAGATCCGGTCCAGGTTCGAGTCGGTGGGGGTCACCTGTCCCCCGGTCGACGACATCACCACCGAGCTGTGGTTCAAGGCCGTCAACGTCTGTGCCCAGGGAGCCATCGGTGCCGCCCTGGAAGCCACCCTGGGCGAGTTGCTCACCTACCATCGTGACCTCTTCGTCCGATGTGTCCGTGAGTGGATCGCCGTGGGTGAGGCGCACGGTGCGGACTTCTCCCCAGACGTCCTCGCGGCGGTTTTCGCATATTTCGAGTCGCAGGAGGACCATCTCACCACCTCTTTCCAACGTGACATCACAGCTGGACGAGCCAGTGAGTTGGAGGCCCAGGTGGGTGCCCTGCCCGAGTTGGGCGACGAGGTCGGCGTCGACACACCACTCAACGATGCCTTTGCCGCCGTGTTGCGAGCCAAGGCAGCACGAGCCGGGCACTGAGTACCTGCCTCTGCGGCCCGCACCTGTCGACTCCACGGCATTGTGGGATGTCCACAAACCATTGTGGGGTACCCACAAAGAGTGGGAGATCGAATTAGCTGGCCCGTCGGTGACACAACGCTGTGACAGGAGGCACAGTGGGAACATGCTTGCACTTGTCTCACCGGGCCAAGGTGCCCAGAAACCTGGTTTTCTCGGGCCCTGGCTGGAGGACGCATCCTTCGCCGCACACCTGAACTGGCTCTCCGCAGTGGCGAACATGGATCTGGCCGAACATGGCACGGTGTCCGACGAGGCCACCATCAAGGACACCGCCGTGGCCCAACCACTGCTGGTGGCCGCCGCACTGGCCACCGGGTGGGCCGTCAAGGACGACTTCTTCCCCCAGGCAGACATGATCGCCGGCCACAGCGTCGGTGAGATCGCCGCAGGAGCTGGGGCGGGGGCATTCAGCCCCGAGGCCGCGATGGTGCTGGTACGTGAACGTGGTCGGGCCATGGCCGAGGCCGCCGCCGTCACCAAGACGTCGATGACCGCCGTCATCGGTGGCCAGCCCGACGAGGTGCTCGCAGCCATCGAGAAGCACGGACTCACCCCCGCCAACCACAATGGCAAGGGTCAGATCGTCGCAGCTGGCACCGTCGAGCAGCTCGAAGCATTTGCTGCCGAACCCCCGGCCCGCACCCGACTGTTCCCGTTGAGCGTCGCCGGTGCCTTCCACTCGGTGCACATGGAACCAGCCGTTGGCCACCTTCGTTCGGTTGCCGCAGCCATGCCGACCTCCTCGTCGCTGAGCACCACTCTGCTCAGCGATCTGGACGGCGCTGTCGTGACCGACGGACGCGACTTCGCCGACCGCCTGGTTGCCCAGGTTGCCCAACCGGTACGCTGGGACCTGGTCATGCAGACCATGGCCAGCCGTGGCATCACCGGTATGATCGAGCTCGCCCCGGCGGGTACCCTCACCGGTATCGCCAAGCGCAATCTCAAGGGCGTCGAGCTGTTCAACCTCAACACCCCCGACCAGTTGGAGGACGCCCGCGCCTTCGCTGCTGCACACAGTCACAAGACCCCGGAGACCGCATGAACAACCCGACCCTGTCGGCAAGCACCGGAGCATCCTACGCCCGGATCCTCGGAACCGGCTCAGTACGTGGTGACCGCGTCGTCACCAATGAAGAGATGTGCACCATGATCGACTCCACCCCGGAGTGGATCGAACAGCGCACCGGAATTCGTGAACGGCGTTGGGCCACCCCCGAGCAGACCGTCATTGCGATGGCCTCCCAGGCGGCTCGTCAGGCCATCGAGGACGCCGGGCTCACTCCCGACCAGATCGACACCGTCATCATCGCCTCGGTCTCACACCACCGCCCCTCCCCCTCGCTGGCCACCTATGTGGCCCGTGAGATCGGCGCCACGTCTGCTGCCGCCCTGGACATCAACGCCGCATGTGCTGGATTCTGCTACGCGACAACCCTCTCGGAGTCGCTCATCCGCTCCGGGGCGAGCACCCACGTCGTGTCCATCGGGGTGGAGCGTCTCTCCGACATGATCAACATGACGGACCGTTCCACGGCATTCCTGTTCTCCGACGGTGCCGGTGCGGCTGTCTTCAGCCCGTCCGAGGAGCCTGCCATCGCCCCGACGCAGTGGGGATCGCGCGCCGACCAGGTCGAGGTCATCGAGATCGAGGACTGGACGCAGGCAGCCAGCCATCCGGACGTCAACTACCCGCTCATCGCCATGGAGGGCCGGAAGGTCTTCAAGTGGGCGCTGACCGAGGTGGCCGCCAAGGCCAAGGAGGCCATCGCAGCTGCCGGCATCACTGCAGACGACCTGGACGTCTTCATCCCTCACCAGGCCAATGACCGTATCGTCGACGTCATCGTGCGCCATCTCGGACTCCCAGATTCCGTGACGGTGTGCCATGACATCGCCGGGATGGGCAACACCTCTGCTGCCTCCATTCCCATTGCCATGGATCAGATGCGTCGGCGCGGTGACGCGCACAGCGGCGATCTGGCACTTATCATCGGATTCGGGGCCGGGCTGGTCTATGCCGGCCAGGTCGTGCGTCTACCCTGACGTCGACCGGGCCCCACCCAAACGCGTCATCTCCCGATGGCGTTTCCACCACCGCGTCACCGCTGGGTGATGCGATCTACAGATGAGGAACACCAATGGCTGACAAAGCCCAGATTCTGGCCGATCTCGCAGACATCGTCAACGACATCACCGGTGTCGAGCAGTCCGAGGTGACCGAGGAGAAGGCCTTCACCGACGATCTTGACGTCGACTCCCTGTCCATGGTCGAGATCATCTACTCCTGCGAGGAGAAGTTCGGCGTCGAGATCCCCGACGAGGAGTCCAAGAACCTCCGCACCGTCGGTGACGCCGTGAAGTACATCGAAGATCACCAGTCCTGATCCAGCACCCCCATCTGCCGAGGAGAGTACATGACCGACGTCGTCATCACCGGATTCGGAGCCACCACACCGCTGGGGGCGGACGCCCCGAGCACGTGGCAGGGGCTTGTCGAAGGACGTAACGGCGTCCACACCCTTGACCACGAGTGGGCCGAGGGTCTTCCGGTCACCTTCGCCGCTGAGGTCGTTGACGAGCCCGGTAACCACATCCCCCGCCCGCGGGCCCGTCGGCTGGACCGTTCCAGCCAGTTGGCGCTCGTCGCAGCACGGGAGGCGTGGGCCGATGCCGGACTGTCGCTGCCGCGCGATGAGGACGGCAACCCAGTGGACAACGGTGTCGACCCGGACCGGCTCATCGTCTCGGTGGCCACTGGAATCGGTGGTCTGCACTCTCTGCTCGGGCAGTGGGACGTCCAGAAGGACAAGGGATTTCGACGGGTGAGCCCGTTCACCATCCCCATGCTCATGGCCAACGCCCCGGCTGCGAACATTGGTCTTGAGTTTCATGCGACCGGTGGTATCCACACCCCGGTGTCAGCGTGTGCCTCCTCCTCGGAGGCCATCTCCCTGGGGTTGGACCAGATCCGCCTGGGGCGCGCCGACATCGTCGTCGCCGGCGGCACGGAAGCCGTCATCCATCCTCTGCCACTGGCCGCCTTCTCCCAGATGAAGGCACTGTCGTCGCGCAATGACGACCCGGAACACGCATCCCGTCCCTGGGACGTGGACCGCAATGGTTTCGTCCTCGGTGAGGGCGCGGCCATCCTCGTGCTGGAAACCCTTGAGCATGCCCAGGCCCGCGGTGCCACGATCTATGGCACCTTGGCTGGCTCGGGCATTTCGGCAGATGCCCACGACATCGTCCAACCCGATCCGTCCGGGTACGGTCAGGCCTCGGCGATGCGCAAGGCCTTGGCTTCGGCAGATCTGAAGCCCAGCGACATCAAGCACATCAATGCCCATGCCACCTCGACGCCGCAGGGCGACACAGCGGAAGCCATGTCGATCCGCGAGGCCTTGGGCACGGCAGCAGAGGACGTCCTCGTCACCGGCACCAAGTCGATGACTGGTCATCTGCTTGGCGGAGCGGGTGCCTTGGAGTCCTTTGCGACGGTCATGGCGTTGCTACGCCACAAGGTTCCCGGCACGATCAACACCGAGCATCTCGAGGAAGGGCTGCCGGTACGGATCGCCACCGATACGACGGACCTTGCAGACGGCGATCTTGCCGCCCTCAACAACTCCTTCGGTTTCGGCGGACACAACGTCACCCTGGCGTTCACCAATCAGCACGCCACTCGCTGACTGCCCAGCCGACAACCTCGGCCGGTGAACATTGCTGGTCGAGGTTCGCGGTCGTCTGCCACGCGGCGTCGCCCGAAAAAGTGGCCAACCGCACATGTGACCGCCATCCACATGGCACCGCAGAACCCCGATGTCACGGTGCGTCAACTGCGCATGTGCCGCCGTCCTGTGCCCGACTCTCGGGAGAGCAGGGCCGGACGGGCCTTGCAGGGATCGCTCAGCCAACCTGGGCGGCGAACCAACTCACGTCGATGGTGGGATCACCAGCGCGGTACGCCTCCAACTCAACGTCCCACGGTTCACCCAGCAGATCGGAGATCTGGGTGGCGAGATCCGTTCCCATCCGGCGCGACTCCATGACGGCGGTCCGCAGCCGTACCTCGTCGACACGGACGGATCCGGCGTCGTCGGTGGCGCAGTGGAACACTCCGAGATCGGGGGTGTACGACCACCGCTGAGTGGGAGCACCCGACTCGACCGTCACCTCGAATCGCAGTTTCCGCCAGGCACACAGTGTGGAGACGAGACCGACGACCTGCTGCATGTCACCGCTCCACGCAACCTCGGCGCGCCAACTTCCCGGACAGACCGGTTGAGGCCTCCACTGCCACATGGGCGCGACAACAGCGGCATTGACCATCCACTCGATGTGGTCGCGCAATGCCGTCGGCGCCGAGTGGATGAAGATCATGCCCTCGGCATGCAGGTGTGAACTGCTCATGTGACCGTCCTCTCGGTACCACGTGCCTTCCCCTGCAGGGTCCCGAAGCGGTCAGGCTCCATTGTGCCGTTCCGGGTCCGAGCACACAAGTACGAAGAAAAATCAATGCGACATCACGAGCGCACCAGAAAAACTCAGGTGTCGGGCGAGCACCTGAGCACATGCTGCGTGCGGCAATTGCCACCCTCGTTCACTTCAGGGCACAGCCCTGGGCCATGCCTCACCGTCCCATGGGCGGCCTGCTACCGAAGATCGCCTGGCCGACCCGCACCGTCGTCGCGCCATGTGCAATGGCAATCTCGAAATCTCCCGACATTCCCATGGAAAGGTCGTTCCAGGAACTCACCTCGGAGGCCTCGTTGCGCAGCTGCTCCTGGACCACCCGCATCCGTTGGAAGCAGGCAGCCACCTGGGACTCGTCATCGCTGTGGAGCGCGACCGTCATCAGGCCCTTGACGCGCAGCGCGTCGAAGGCACTCAGCTGTCGCGCAAAGTCGACTGCCTCGGATGGGGTCACACCAGACTTCTGGGGTTCATCGGAGGAATTGACCTCCACGAGCACGTCGAGTTGGCGTCCCTGGGCATGGAGTCTCTTGTCGAGTTCCCGAGCCAGCCGCAGGGAGTCCAACGCCTGGAACTCGGAGGCAAATCTTGCGACGTCCCGCGCCTTGTTGGTCTGCAGATGACCGATGATCGCCCACTCGATCTGTGGATGGTCGTCGGAAAGCTCCTGCCACTTGCCCATCGCCTCCTGGACACGATTCTCACCGAACCGCCTCACACCCGCCTGGGCAGCCTCGACGACGTCACTGGCCGGCTTGGTCTTGCTCACCGGCAGCAGCCGCACCGATGCCGGGTCACGATCCACCTGGCGACATGCCTGGGCGATACGACTGTGAATCATCTCAAGGTTCTCTGCGATGGTCATGTATCCACTCAACCACTAGGGCCAGCGAGCGGCCAGCATCACCGCGCCACCTGCCGCGACAAGGGCCAGAATCACCGATATTCCCACGTAGACGTCCGTGATCTCGGCATAAACCTTGTCCGATCCCACGGAGTGCGAGATCTCTCGGTACACCTTCTTGAGTTCGCCCAGGGATTGCGCCGAGAACTTCTCACCGCCAGAGGCCTTGGCCACGGCAGCCAACTCGCTGTGATTCACCGGCACCCGTTGCCTCACCCCGTCCTCGACGAGATACCCACGAGCCGTTCCGTAGGCGATGGTGTACACCGGAATTCCCTTGCCACCGGAGTCCCGGCCGGCCTGCAGGGAGGGGCGCCCCATGTTCGTCGCACCATCGGAGAGCAGGACGATCGCAGCGGGAGCCACCTCCTTGGGATGCCTGGGGTCGGGCGGGGCCAGCTTGATGGCGTCCAGGCTGGTGTAGATGCCCTCCCCGATGGCCGTGGATGGCAGCACCTTGAGGTTGTCGATGGCACGGTCCACGGTTCCCCGGTCCGTCGTCGGAGGGACGACGACCTGTGCAGTTCCGGCGAACCTCACCAGGGCCACGTTGAATCGTGGCGGCAATGACCCCACGAACTCCTTCGCCGCGTCCTGAGCAGCCGTGAGGCGATTGGGTTCGACGTCATTGGCCTCCATGGATCGTGACACGTCGATGGCCACGGCAATGGTGGCGCGGTCCCTGGGCACTGATCGGTACGACTGGGGCTGGGCAAAGGCCAGGACCAGGCATGCCGTGGAGGCCACCGATGACATCACGGCGAGCCACCGTTTCCAACCGCGTTGGTGTGGCAGCACGCGCCGCAGCCGGTCGTCGGGGCTGCGCACCGAACGGCGTCGGATGTCCAGCACCAGCCAGGCCAGGAACAGCAGCACCGGGACGATGAGCCACCACAGTCGTCCGGGACGAGCGAAATGTATGAGCATCGCCATACCTACCGCCTCACTGCCATCGTCAACACACCAACTCCTGCGAGTACTGCGAACCCCATCGCGTAGAAAGCCCACGTGGCGGTGACTTCCTTCTTGACGTCCTCGTAGCCCACCGAGGAGTGCACGTCCTGGTACACCTTGTCGAGCCGGGGAGCCGAGTCAGCCTCCCAGCTCTGCCCTCGCGACGACGAGGCGATCTGCTTCATGACCTGCGTGTCGGGAGCGACTCGTTCCCGACGCCCGTCCAGGTCGACATAGCCGGTCTGGGTGCCGAAGGCGATGGTGTAGATCGGAACCTTTGCCCTACCAGCCTTGGTGGCTAGGGGGACCGGGTCCGGCCCATGGTTGTTGCCCCCGTCGGAGAGCAGGACGATCGCTGCCGGGGCGGGGGTGCCGTCCTCGGACTTGGGAGCCTGCCTGATGGAGTCCATGCTCTCGATGATGGTGTCGCCCAGGGCCGTTCCGTCGCTGGGTTCGATGTTGTCGATCGCGCGTCGCACGACGGCCCGGTCCTTGCTGGGAGGCACGAGCACGGTCGGGCTGCCCGACACACGCACGACGGAGACGTTGAATCCCTCGGGCATGGTGTCGATGAATCTGGTGGCAGCCTGCTTGGCGGCGTCCATCCGGGTGGGGTCGACGTCCTTGGCACCCATGGATTGGGAGGCGTCGATGGCCACGACGATGGTGGCCCGCTCCCGCGGAACCTTCTCGATCCCCAACGGCCGGGACCAGGCAACGACGGCGGCCGCCAGGGCCAGCAGTGACATGGCCACCGAGAAATGCCTTTTCCACTGCGGTTGGCCCCGCATGACGGCAGCAACCATGCCGGCATTGGGGGTACGCACCGGGGAACTTGCGGATCTGCGCAACGCCACCAGGTAGAAGGCGAGCAGCGCAGGAACGGCGAGCAGGGCCCACAGATGGTGCGGTGATCTCAACTCGGGCAGGCCCAGGACCATGCTCGGCAGGGCCTTCGGCAGGATCGTCAAGGTCAGTGCCGTCACGAGTTCATCACCTGGCCGGTGTTGTGCAGCACGGGTGCCACCTTGCGGTACCCGATGACGAATCGGGCGATGTCGCGCACCCAGTCGGAGTCGGTACGCAGCTGGACGTGGGCGGCTCCGGAACGTCGAATGGCTGCCGCGACCCGGCGGCGTTGGGCTGCAGCTGCCTCGTTCATGCGCACCCGGGCCTGCTCGTCGGAGGTGTCGACGAGCTGTGCGGCCGATGTCTCCGGATCCGCGATGAGCACCTCACCCATGTCGGGAAAGTTGATCTCTGCCGGGTCGACGATCTCCATGCACACCACTTGATTGCGACTGGCCAGGCGGCGCAGCGCCCGTTCCCACTCGGTGGGCACGGCAGGGTCGAGTTCAAGATCTCCCGGGGTGACGAAGTCGGAGACGACGATACGCATGCCCCGACGCCGCTCCACCCGGAGCACATGCTCAATACCCTCTGACAAGGGCATTGACGGCGATGAACTGTCCGGGACGATGGGCTCGGTGAGCATGGAACGCAACAGCGCGTACAAGGCGGTGCGTCCGGATCGGGCCGGGAACCGTCGTACCGAGTCGTGTCGCATGATGACCCCGCCGAACCGGTCACCCATCTTCTGGGTGAGGAACCCCATGGTGGCGATCCCTGCGATACCAAGGTCGCGTTTGGTCATGGTCCGGGTGCCCCAGTTCATCGAGGCGGTGGCGTCGAGCAGGGCCCACACCTCGAGTTCCCGATCGGCAATGGTGTCGCGCACGTGCGGCTCGGTGGTACGAGCTGTGACGGCCCAGTCCATCCGCCGTACATCGTCCAGGCCGGGCTGGTAGGGACGCGCATCACTGGTCTCGGTGCCCACCGCAGGAATGAGTCCGCGATGGTCGCCATGCAGGAAGCCCTCCAGCCGACGCACGATACTCAGTTCCAGGCGCTGCAGTGCAGCTTCGGGGGCCAGCTGGTGCAGGGCCACCGATGCCCCGGTCGGCTGATGGACAATGGTGTCGACCACCCCGTCCGTCGTACTCGTTCGGCGTCGATTCGTGGTAGCCATGGCCACCTCAGTTGTCGTAGGACGCGTCGTAGCGATGCTGCTGGTGGGACGTCTCGCGTTGCTGCCTGTTCCACACCGGGGTGGGCGGGGGAACCATGGCGAGGATGCGATCGATCACCTGAGCCGGGGCGATGTTGTCGGCCACCGCGTCGAAGGAGAGCATGATGCGGTGTGCCATGACGTCCTTGGCAATGGCCTGGACGTCGGTGGGCAGGACGTAGTCGCGACCGTGGATGAGGGCCAGGGCGCGGGAGGCGGCCACCAGTCCCAGGGTGGCACGCGGGGAACACCCGATCTGGATGACGGGTTCCAGGTCGGGCATGTCGAAATCACCGGGGCTCCGGGTGGCCAGGACGAGACGCACGATGTACTCGGCAACCAGGTTGTGGACGAAGACGTCGGAGGCCATGTCCTGCAGCTCGATGATCATGTCGGTGGTGAGTACCTGGGTGGGCCGGGGAGCCTTGACGCTCATACGCCGCAGGATCTCGAACTCCTCGTTGCCCCGCGGGTAGGGCACGTCGACCTTGAGCAGGAACCGGTCTCGCTGGGCCTCGGGCAGTGGGTAGACTCCCTCGGACTCCACCGGGTTCTGAGTGGCGATGACGCTGAAGGGTTTGCGGGCCGGGAAGGTTCGTCCAGCGATGGACACCTGCTTCTCCGCCATGAGCTCGAGCATCGCCGACTGCACCTTGGCAGGGGCACGGTTGATCTCGTCGGCCAGGACGAAGTTGACGAAGACCGGGCCGAGTTCGATGTCGAACTGCTCGCGTGATGCGGAGTAGATCCTGGTGCCGATGATGTCGGAGGGCACGAGGTCGGGGGTGAACTGCACACGGGCGAAGTCCCCGCCCAGGACCGTTGCGAACGAGCGCACTGCCAGGGTCTTGGCCACACCGGGCACGCCTTCGAGCAGAATGTGTCCCTTGGCGAGCACCCCCACCATGAGCTGTTCGACCATGTGCTCCTGACCGACGATGACCCTCTGCACCTGTCCGATCGCCTCGCCGAGCAGGCGGGCGGCTTCGGCATTGCTCATCGAGGCGTTCGCATTCCCGGTGCCGATGTTCTGGCCACCGGAAATCTCGAAGGGCGCTCGACCACCATGCTGGTCTGCCGGGTTCGTCGACGGTGTGCTCACAAAATCTCCTGCCTGAATCGTCGTTCCCACCTGCGAGGACGCCGACCTGGATGGCCTGCCGAAGCAACGATACCTGCACTGGAAAAGGTATCCAGTCGTGTGCGGCTGGGAACGATCTCGCCGATGTGGTGAGATAGACGACGATGTCTACCACACCACCAGCAGATGCTCCCCAGCCTGCACCGCTGCTCCCCCAGGATCCCCCCCAGGTGGGAGAGTTCTGGCTCGATGCCCGGGCTGCGGATTCTGCTGCCGGTGTGGCATATCTTGCCCACCGGAGCACCCAGCGGGTGATCCTCGTCATGTTGTGTGCGGGGGCGGCATCCGATGGTGGCGCCCGAGACCGCCTGGCCGGCCAGGTGAACCTGTTGCCGGCACGCATGGTCCTTGCCCGTGGCGGGCAGGGGCAGGACTCCGGACGGTTGGGGCATCTCTTCCAGGAAGTCGCGGATTGCCCCGCCCCCGTCGACCAGACCCCACCAGCACCGTGGGTGGCGCTGGTGGACGACGAAACCCCCTACGCACTCCAAGAAGCCCGACGAATCCTCGGCGAGGTGGAGTTGGCCCACACCAGTCAGCTCGGGAGGGTGGCCGGCCCCTCCTTCCAGGTGCACTGGGCGAAAGATCGTGCCCCGGGGACCTCTCGGTCGTGGCCGCTTCCCTGGCCCGGACGTCATGACCAGGCCGGCTGGTCGACGACGGTGGTGGCCTGGCTGCTCACCCTCGTCATTGCCGGGCTGGGGTTGCTCATCGCCGTTCTGCTGTTCCAGAACGTTCCGCCGACTCCCCCACCGCCACCGGTTCCCACGTCGAACAGTTCCAGCTCGTCGACGTCCTCACCATCGAGTTCGCAGCAGTCGCCATCGTCCGGTGGCAGTGGTTCGTCCTCGCCGAGTCCGCAACCCAGTGATGCGCAGAGCTCACGACCCGAATCGAGTTCCTCCCCCAGCGAGGGGTCGGCCTCCCCCACCCCCACCTCCAGTGGTGAGCCACACGACGGACAGCCCAACTCGTCCGGCAGCCCCGACGAACACCCCAATGGAAGGCTCTGATGACCCCTCTCACGCTTGTCGCCACTGATCTGGACCACACCTTCCTGGGGGCCGATCAGCGGCCCTCGGAGCTCAACACCCACTCCATTTTCGCCGCCGCCGAGCATGGGACGGCCGTCATCTTCGCCACCGGACGGCCCCTGCGCTGGCTCGATCTGTTGGAGGTCTTCACCGATGTCAACCCGACGGTGATCGCCTCCAATGGTGCCGTCACCTACGATCTGCGCAATCATCGGGTGATCTCGGACACCCCATTTCCCATCGACGTCATCACGGACGTGGTGAACGACATTGCCTCTGAGCTGCCCGAGGCCAAGTTCAGCCTCGAGGAGGCACAGAGATGCTGCGTGGAACCGGGGTTCGATCGGGTGGACCACGGCCGGCCCGTCACCCATCAGGGGCCGATACACGAGTTCCTCACGCCAGATTCACGGCCGGTGAAGATGCTGGTACGTGCCTTCGGCATCCCCACCGAGGAGCTCTTCGAGATCGTGGACGGTCTCGTCGACGGCAGGGTGTCCACCACATTCTCGGTGCAGCTGGACGACGGCCTCGTCGAGCTCGCCCCGATCGGGGTGTCCAAGGGGGTGGCCCTGAGCGCCACGGCCGAGCAGCTCGGTGTCGATCTGGCTGACGCAGCTGCCTTCGGTGACATGCCCAACGATCTGTCGATGCTGCGACTGGTGAGCCACCCGTTCGTCGTGTCCAATGCACACCGCCGCGTCCTGCAGGAGGGTTTCCCCGTCATCGGGCACCACGACACCTCAGCGGTGGGACATGCGATCCTCGATCTGCTCGATGGACGACAACCCGCTACAGTGTCCTGAGACACACAAGACCCTCGAGGCAGCCCACTGCCTTGGGGACTGTCGGGGGCGTTAGCTCAGCAGGTCAGAGCAGGGGACTCATAATCCCTGGGTCGCGGGTTCGAGCCCCGCACGCCCCACCTTTTACTGCAACTCGGTCGGCACGAGCTGCGATGTGATCGGCATGGGGGCCGACGCCTGCCCCTCTGCGACAGTCATCACCGTGGATCCCTCCGAAAGGAACACGTCCACCAGTTCCCAAGGATTGAGACGTGGAGTGGTCTCCCATGCCATGCAGTTGCAGAGACAGCATGCAACGTGTTGATTAGTAGACCCTTGACCAAGCCACGCCGGTGGCCGTTGGGGTTTCCATGGTCTATAGTGGGACGCAGGAAAAACGGAGTGGGAGTCTGCGGATAGCCCACACGGCCCCCGGTGGATTGTCCAGCCTTGTGCGGACCGAAGCCGGGGGATTCCTCATATCTGGACGGTGACAGTGTGGTCATCGTGTGCGTCTCCTGCCTTGCCCCTGATCCCGACGGGGCTGCTGGGGTGTGTGACGGTAATTATGGGGCTGCCGGCCTGCCATGACGGCAAGCGACTGGCAGATTGTCGCGGGGCGGTGGCCCGCTTTTGGATGCCGAGGTTGGCCAGGAACGGGGCGCGTTGAAGTTGGCTTACCCCACGTGCTCCGTGGTGCCCTAAAAGCCCAGGTCGGCATGGAGTCCTGTGGTGAATGTCTGGTGGCCGATGTGCGTCCTCGTCGGTGAAAGCGGTGTCACTGACACTGTCTTCCTCTCGGCCCTCAGCAGAGCGATGGCCTTCCGCTTGCGTGCGGCCGCGTGCGTGCTCCAGTGCCTTGCGGGCGTGGCACTCTTCCCTTGCACCTTTTCTCACATGCGTTACGCTCCAGCCTCGCCATCCAAACGAACCTGGACTGTGACCGAATCCTCATCGGGTCCGTCCTCATTCCAAGCAGCAATGATCCCGCGGGCCTCGTCTGCGACCTGACCCAATTCCGCTGCCTGCCCGACAACCCCGAGGACCGGAATCTCGAACACCCAGAAATTCGCCTCAGCCGAGACCTCACGATGGGTGACCACTTCATAGGTCGTCCCACTTTCCACGGTCGTGTCCATCACTTCCACTCCTTCGGAGGTGAAGTAGCGAGTGAGGGCTTCCTGGATGATCCCCAACTCACTGCGCCCCTCAGCATGAGCCCGCTCGGCGAGCTGCCTGTTCAACCACACCGGTAGCCCATCAGACACCGCAGGACCCCAAGCACGCCGAGCAGCCGCAATACGCTCACCCGACCACCCCTGCTCGAAATCAGCAGCAGCCGCCTCATCACGGGCATCCATGTCCGTCATCACAGGCCTCCCCTCAGATCGCATCGGTGCAGCGCTTACGTGCAGGCATCGTCTGAAACACGATTACCGAAAATGAAGAAGCAGGAGCGGAATGAGGCTTGGGCGGAGTGTCTTGTTCTGGTTGTCGGGCCCTCGCCCCGGATCGTGGACACGGTGGTGGTTGATGCGGTTGGCAGCGTAGCGGCCCGGCGGGCCTCATAGGTGTTCGGGGACAGGTAGCCGCACCAGGAATGGCGACGGCGAGTGTTGTAGCGGGTGACCCAGCGAAAGACCTGACGGCGACACAATTCAGGCCCAGCGAACGTGGCCTGCCCGGCAAGGAGTTCGCGTTTGAGGGTGGCGTTGAACGACTCGGCCAGACTGTTGTCGGCGCTCGTCCCCACGGCCCCCATCGACTGGGTCACCCCGAGACCCTTGCAGAGTTTGGCGTAGGCCTTCGAGGTGTAGACCGACCCATGGTCACTGTGGAAGATCGCACCCCGGAGACTGCCGCGCTGCGCGCAGGCGGCTTTCAGCGCGTCTTCGACCAGTTCGGTGCGCATGTGGTCCGCGACCGCCCAGCCGGCCAGTTTGCGGGAGTAGCAGTCGATCACGGTGGCCAGATAGAGGTTCCCGCCACCGGCCAGCGGAAGGTAGGTGATGTCACCGACGTAACGCTGGTTCGGCTTCTCGGAGGTGAAGTCCCGCTGCAGCAGGTCACCGAACTTCTCATCAGCCGGTTCCGGGACCGTGGTGCGAACCCTGCGACGCAGCCGGATCCCCGCCAGCTGGTGGGCACGCATCACCCTGGCGACGCGCTTGTGGTTGACACGATCCTCACGGGCGGCGCCGTCGTTCAGTTCGACGGTCACCCGCGGTGCCCCGTAGGCCGGGTCCCTACCAGCTTTCGGGTCCTGGACCCGTCGGATCCGTGCAGCCAGGACAGCGTCGTCCTCAGCGCGCTGCTGACGGGCCGGGCCGGCTTTCTGCCAGGCATAGAACGAGGAGCGGGACAGCTCCAACACCTGGCACAACCGCTTCACCTGGTAGGTGGTCTGGTGGTCGGCGACGAACTGGAAGCGGTTCACCAGCTCGTCTCCCCGGCGAAATACTTGGCCGCCTTGCGCAGGATGTCCCGTTCGGTCTCCACCCTGGCCTTGTCCGCCCGCAACCGGGCATTCTCGGCCTCCAGCCGGGCGATCCTCGCTACTGGTGACTCACCGGAAGGGGGCGTGGCTGGGGTCGGTCCGTCGCTGGTGCGGACACCGTTGCCCAAGTCCTTGACCCACAACGACAGGGTCCCACGGGAGACCCCCAACTCCCCAGCGATCTGCTTCAACGTCGCACCGGGCGTGGTCTCGTACAAGTCAACGGCCTGCTGACGAAACTCCATCGAGTAGTTCTTCCTGGCCATGGTGATGATCATCTCGCTTCCTCCAGCCCATGCTGGATTCCACGTGTCCACAACCAAGGGTCAAGGCCCACTGGCGGTACCGGCGTCGGTGGACTCCATTCCAACCTCAGCCATGCAGGAGGACCACGTCTCGATGGGTTGGTCGGCTGCCCGCAAGCTGCGCCGCGGGATTGACGGCATGGGAGCCGTCATTGGCATCGAGATCCTGACCGCCGCGAGGGCTATTCAGATGCGAGGTCTGGAGCCGTCGAAACCGGTAGCCGACGTCATCGCCCGGATGCGCCAGACCATTCCCGGTCCCGGACCGGACCGCTTCCTTGCCCCCGAAATCGACGAAGCGCACCGCTTGGTAACTTCCGGTGAGCTCCTCGAGGTGGTGCGTCAGCAGGTGGAGGTGAGTTGACCACGCACGATTCGTGTACATGGCTCCTGTAGCGTGGGGTGTGCTCTGCCCATGCAGAGGTGAGCCATTGTTGAGTTGCGTGTCGTCCGCGTCTCGGATGTCCTTCCCCGCCGTTGCGGGGGTGCGCGGGCGTAGGGCAGGACGTGCTTCTGGCCCGATCCTCCCCGCCGTTGCGGGGGTCGGTGATCGACTGTGGGCGTCCTGCAGTTATTTTCCAACTTGTTTAGTTGGGTCACATTCTTATGTTAAGGTTCTTGTCAACATCAACCGCAAGGAAGCGACAATGCTCAACACCTGGTCCCCACCGGCACAGTCCTGCTGGGGCAAGACAAACGAGGCAGGAGACTGGCTCCCGGTCGTCCAACACCTCGAGGACGCCGCCGGTGTCATGGCCGAGATATGGAGCCTCCAACCGCGATCCATCCGATCACTCCTAGCCGACAGCCTTGGCGGAGAACGCGCCGCCCAAACGTTCGAATGCTTTCTAGCAGGGATCCATGACGTCGGAAAGGTCAGCGCCGACTTCGCACACAAAGCGCGGTTCCCCCGTACCAACGGAACATCAACGAGCTACCTGTGCGATCAGATGGAACGGCAGGGGTTTGTCATTGAGAAGCCGGACGCTTCCATCCCCCACGGCGCCCTGGGACAGGCCCACGTCACTAGCTGGTTGGTGAATCGCTACCCTGATGCACCCAAGGCACGTCGTCACGCTCGCAACATCGCCTCCATCGTAGGAGGACACCACGGGTCAAATCCCACGGCCGCGGACATGGAGAAATTCAAGCTGTCCCTGGATCGCGAGGACCGCCTCTGGAAGACCACACGCGACGAGATCCTCGACACTGTAGCCGCGCATACCGGTGCCGAGAAATTCTTACCCAGCTGGATGAGCACCCCGATCCCCATCCAGACGCAGGTAATCTCCGAGGCGCTCGTCATAGCCGCTGACTGGATCGCCAGTTCGGAATCACTGTTTCCCTACGATCTCACGACACCGACACCGGATCGAGTCCGACGAGCCATCACCAGGCTGCAGCTCCCTCGCCCCTGGCAGCCCTACCCCTGCCCCAACTCCGTGAACGAGCTGTTCCACACCAGCTTCCCTTCCCTCGTCCACGGAGAACCTAACGCCATGCAGCGTGCAGCAGTCGAAGCCGCATCCTCGATGGTGGAGCCCGGCCTGCTCATCATCGAAGCCCCCATGGGGCAGGGCAAGACTGAAGCAGCTCTCATGTGCGCCCATGTACTCGCCGACAAATTCGGGCTCGGCGGCATCTTCTTTGGTCTGCCGACGATGGCCACATCCAATCCCATGTTCGGTCGCGTCCGGGAATGGCTGGACGCCGTACCAGCTGAGGACCAATCCAGCATCACTTTGGCCCACTCGAAGGCCGGGCTCAACGATGACTACCAGCAGCTCATGCCCTGGAATGCGTCGATGGCCGTCTATGACGAGGGCACCTCACAGCGCGAAGCCTCGGCGATCGTCCACGAGTGGTTCCTCGGCCGAAAACGCGCGATCCTGGCCGATCACGTCATCGGCACCATCGACCAGGCGTTGTTCACCGGACTCAAGGCCAAGCACGTCGTCCTGCGCCACCTCGGTCTGGCGAGCAAGGTCGTCATCATCGACGAGGTCCACGCCGCTGACGTCTACATGCGCGAGTACCTCAAAGTCGTCCTCGAGTGGCTCGGCGCCTACCGCACGCCCGTCATCCTCATGTCCGCGACGCTGCCGCCAGCTCAACGCCATGAACTTGCGCTGGCGTATGCCAAGGGCCGGAACGGAAGAGACGCAAACGTAGCCCTAACAACAACCGACGAGTACCCGCTCATGACCTCGGTGTCCGACGGTATCGCTCAACGAGGCACCTCAGCGTCGGCCACGGCACGCCAGGTTGCGCTGCAGTTCATGGACGACTCCCTCGATGAGCTCATCGAGCTTATCAAGGACCGGATGTCCGACGGCGGGTGCGTCGGCATCATTCGCGACACCGTCGCTCGGGCCCAGGAGACCTTCGATATCCTCAACAGCCAACTCAACTGTGAGGTCACGCTCGTCCATTCCCGCTTCTTGGCCCCGCAACGGGCCCGACGCGAAGCCGATTTGGTCCGGCGTCTCGGACGCTCAGGGGGCGACCGACCCAACCGGATCGTGGTCGTCGGGACGCAGGTACTAGAACAGTCGCTCGACGTCGACTTTGACCTGCTCATCAGCGACATCGCGCCGATGGACCTGCTACTCCAGCGTATCGGTCGCCTTCACCGGCACGACCGGCAACGCCCGCTACCCATGCGCGAGGCAACCTGCCTGGTTACCGGGGTCGATGCCTGGCAGGAGGATGGCCCTCAGTTCAGTCAGGGCGTCGACCTGGTTTATGAACCCAGCGCTCTGCTCTGTACGGCGGCTATTCTCCAGGCCCTCGACGACGGCAATGTCACCTTGCCTCACGACATTCCTCGGCTGGTTCGAACCGCCTACGATGAGAGCTTCACCTGGCCTGAACCATGGCTAAGCCGCGGAGAAGAGGCGACCCTCGAATCTCGATCGCTCCACAAAGCGGCCATGTCCCGAGCGATGACATACCGCCTTTCCGACCCCTTCTCTGCCTCAAGCCTCATGAAGGGGCTCACCGATATGAAGACCGTCGATCCGGAGAATACGCGCGGTCAGGCCTCGGTCCGCGACTCCGAAGACTCTATCGAGGTCATTGTTGTGCAGCAGAACGAGTCCGGCGGGTACCGCCTTATGGACGGCATCGGAAAGTTTTCGGGAGCTAACCTTCCGCTCTTCGGCGCCCCTGACGGCGACCTCGCTCGGGCAGTCGCATCGTGCACAGTCACTCTGCCCCGGTCGCTGTCGAGTCCGTGGGACATCGACCAGACAATTGCCGAACTCGAGAACGCACCAATCGATCTGAGTTCATGGCAGTCGTCACCATGGCTGCGTGGACAACTCGTCCTTGTCCTTGACTCCGATGGCAATACGACCCTTCTTGACCGTCCGATCCACTACGATCCTCATCGGGGGCTCACGGTCGAACCCCGTCCCCAGAATGGAGTACCGGCATGACGAGCGCATTCAACCTTGTGGATGAGCCATGGATATCCGTAAGAACGCCGGACAACGACGTCACCGAGGTCTCGATCCGAGACGCCTTTCACCGAGGGACCGAGTTCCGCGGGCTCGCCGGCGAGATTCCCACCCAGGAAGCTGCGATCCTGCGTCTCCTCCTAGCTATTGCCATTCGAGCGACGGCTCGATTCCGCAGTGACGACGAGAAGGTCGACGACTGGGGCGAGTGGTGGCAGTCTGGGTTACCGCTCAACGAGATCGACACTTATCTGGACCGCTGTCACGATCGGTTCAACCTTTTCGACAACAAAACCCCGTTCATGCAAGTCGCCGACCTCCACACCGCCACAGGAAAGCATTCTGGGCTGGTAAAGATTATCAGCGAGGTCCCTGCCAACGATAGACTCTTCACGACGAGAGACGGAGCTGGAATCGCATCGCTGGGCTTCGCCGAGGCTGCGCGCTGGCTCATCCATGCGCACGCCTTCGACGTATCGGGCAACAAGTCGGGCGCCGTTGGAGATCCCCGAGTTAAGAAGGGCAAGGGTTACCCCATTGGCACTGGGATTAGCGGAGCGATGGGAATCATCATCGTCGAGGGCAGGTCGCTGGCCGAGACCATCCTGCTCAACCTCTTTCTCCAGGATGACCCGCAGGAGGACGTGCCAGTTTGGGAGCGCTCCCCGCAAACGTCCGCACCCGATCGCGCACACCCAGTGCCCACAGGGTGTGCGGATCTTTTCACCTGGCAGAGCCGACGCATCCGTCTCATCGTCGACGGTGACCGCATCGTCAACGTCCTGCTGTGCAATGGCGACAAGGTCGAATGGAAATACCTCCTCCACAACGACTCAATGACCGCCTGGTGCTTCAGTGCTCCCCAAACAAAAGCCGCTGGCAAGACTGTCTACATGCCGCGTAGTCACGACTCGTCTAGGGCGATGTGGCGAGGGTTAGAGCCGCTGTTAGCGCGGGAGCCGGCTGCCGACGATCGACACCGAAAGAAAGCTGGGGAGCCAGACGATCTGTGGTTTCGGCCCGAGATTTTCGAGCAACTCTCCGCTCTTTCCGCCGACGGGACGCTACCGCGGGACCATATGGCACGTATCAGAACCATCGGTATGGAGTACGGCTCAAATATTTCCGTTGTCAAGACGACGATCGACGATGCCATGCCGACGTCGGTCGCCGTCATCACCGATGAACAGCTCGGTCGACTGGCCGTCGACTCCGCGCGAACGGCGGACTCCCTGGTCTTCGCGCTCCAGAACCTCGCCACCGACCTAGCAGCAGCAACCGGAAGTGAATCGGAAGGCATACGACCACGCGCCTCGGAGATGGGCTACGCAGCGCTCGACCCCGCCTATCGCGAGTGGTTCAGCCTCTTGTCGACCGCTACGGATATCGGCGCCGCAACGCTGTCATGGCGGCGACGGGCGCGACAGGTAATGCACACAGTCGGTGAGCAGCTATGCCGGGATGCCGGCCCTGCAGCCCTTACGGGTCGCATGGTTCCGGTTCCCAACACCGAACGAGAAGACCTCATGGATCTCGCCCGCGCCTGGCAGCGCTTCGCGGCTCGCTTACGCACCTCGGCCCCGCTGCCAGAAGACCCGCAACGTGATACCAGCCGAAAGGAGCAGTGATGCCAGAACCTTGGAACGACGTCACCAAGGCGACGCTGGACGTCGTCAATCATCTACAACGGGGGTACTTAGCGGCTCCCCGTGGTGCATGGTCAGTGCGAACCATGGCGGCGCTGCGCCATGCCGACGCCGCGACGCCGGGAACTGATGCCCAAGTGTGGGAGGTCACTTTGGGACGCCTTCCCGACGAGCTCTTGGGTCACGGTGCCACCCCCGCCACAGCGGCCGAGCAAGCCGTGCATGCCGCAGTCGTCCTATATGCCATCCATCAACAATCCCGATCTGAGCCCATGCACGTGCCGGGCATCGGCTTAGGTCAGGCCGTCCGCACCCTATCTGCCCGTCGTTCCGGGGGCCCAGAGTGGGATCCTGGCACGATCTCACGGTTCCAACACCTGTGTCGCGCCCAGCAATGGGGCATTCGCATCGAGAACCTTCGCGGCCTCATTGCCCTCATGCGGTCTGAGGGCGTACCCCTCGACCACGGACGGTTGGCTGCCGATCTGTGGCGCATCCAGACTTCGGCAGCTAACAGGGTCCTCTTGGACTGGGGACGCCAGCTTCACCGCATCCCTTCCACCAGCCCCACCGCCTCTACTACAACAGACCAAGGAGAAGCCCAATGAGCTCGTACTACGTCGACATCCACGTCATCCAGAGTGTCCCGCCGTCCAACATCAACCGTGACGACACCGGCTCGCCAAAATCGGCCCCATATGGCGGTGTCCGGCGAGCGCGAGTGAGTTCTCAGGCGTGGAAGAAGGCTGTGCGGACCTCATTCAAAAACCTTCTGCCGTCCGACCAACTCGCTACACGAACTAAGCGCGTCGTCGAACTGCTCATGAATCGATTGACGGCGGCCCCGTATGAGTTGTCTGAGGAAGATGCTCAGCAACGAGCCCTTGCGGTCGTCAAGGCGCTCAGGCTCAAGACCAAGAAGTCTCGAAAGAAAGACGAATCGGGGGCTGAAGGAGTCGAGCGCACGGAGTACCTCGTGTTCTACTCGAATCAGCAGCTCGATCGGCTCGCGGAACTCGCCGCGACGACTGATGGCAAGATCAGCGCAACTGGCGCCAAGAAGGTGGCCGATTCTGACCACGGGATCGAGGTGGCGCTGTTCGGGCGCATGGTAGCCAACTCACAGGATCTCAACGTCGACTCCGCCGTGCAAGTTGCTCACGCGCTGAGCACGCACGCTGTCGAGATCGAGTCTGACTACTTCACTGCCGTCGACGACTACAAGCTCGACGAGGACGACGCCGGAGCCGGCATGATCGGCACCGTCGAATTCACTTCCGAGACCCTGTATCGGTTCGCGACCGTTGCAGTGTCCACGCTTGAGAACAACCTTGGTGACGTCGACCTGACAGCCCAGGCCGCCTCCGCCTTCGTCCGTGGGTTCCTCATGTCTATGCCCACTGGCAAGCAAAATACTTTCGCCAACAATACGATCCCGGATGCCGTCGTCGTGCAGATCCGTAAGGGGCGGTCCGCAAGCTTCATCGGGGCATTCGAGAACGCCGTCAATCCCGCAGATGGGGGCTATGTTGAGCCGTCGTGTCGCGCTCTCTCCGACTATGCGCATGAGTGCGAGCAAGCATTCCTCGGTGAACCCGTGGCATCCTTTGTCACCCGCATCGGGGCACGCACCGAGGCCGTAGCATCAATGGGCACTGAGATGCGCGTCGATGACCTTGTCTCGTCTGTTCGTGAGCAGGTCGCGTCACTGTTGCGGGACGAGTCGTGAGTGTCCTACTCCTACGCTTAGCCGGACCCTTACAGTCCTGGGGAGACTCCAGTCGGTTCACCACCCGGGCGACGCGAAGAGAACCGACGAAATCTGGTGTTATCGGTCTTTTAGCGGCCGCGCAGGGGCGACGTCGCACCGACAGTATTGAGGATCTCCTCACGCTGCGATTTGGCGTGCGCACCGACCAGCCGGGGTCAGTTGTCCGGGACTTTCAGACGGCTATGGATTGGGCTCACCCTAAAAAAGACGGCAGCGTCAATGCCATGCCCCTCTCGAACCGCTACTACCTCGCTGATGCTGTTTTCATCGCAGCTGTTGAGGGCGATCCATCCTTGCTCGAGGCGCTAGACGAAGCGATCAACGACCCACAGTTCCCGCTCTACCTCGGCCGAAGGTCCTGCCCCACAGAAGGGCAGGTGTCCCTAGGTATCCGGGAGGGTGAGCTGATGACGGTTTTGGAAGCTGAGCCGTGGCATGGCAAGCCATGGCACCAGCGCCGGTTAGGACGATCTGTCCGGCTTCCCATCGCATATGACGCCGCGCCAGGACAACCCGGCGACACCGTCCGCGACATCCCGCTGAGCTTCAACCCGGAGCGGCGCGAATACGGCTGGCGTGACGTCGCGACGACGACAATCATCGTCGACAATCCCAACGGAAACGACGAGCCCGACTGGTTCGCAGGTCTGGAAGGAGCTTGATGTTTCTCACCCAGTTCGACATCAACGTGGCCCGGCGCGACGCCATGCGCCTGCTGGCGTCACCGGAACGGCTCCACGCCGCGGTGCTCAGCGCCTTTCCCCCTGGTCAATCCACATCCGACGACACACGTACCCTGTGGCGGCTGGATCGGGGGCCAGCTAAGCATGATGCGCGCCTTATGATCGTCAGCCCGTTACAACCAGATCTGACGACTCTCAATGAGCAGGCAGGATGGTCTACGGGTGTTCCCGGCCGGTCCGCCGACTACGATCCCTTTCTGAGGGGGCTGCAGCCCGGATCAACGTGGCAATTCCGGTGTACCGTCAATCCCACCACCGCCATTCGTACAGCTTCCGGATCGCGAGGTAAACGGGTCGCCGAGGTCACCGCAGAGCAACAGTTGGCCTGGTTCATCGGCCGCGCAGAGCGCCACGGTTTCGCTGTGCCAGTCAAGGACCAAGCCAGGGTGACCCGACGCGAGGTCCTGCGGTTCCGTCGTCAGGGATCCACGGTGACGCTCGCGGTAGCCCAGGTCGACGGCGTCATCCAGATCCAGGACGCCGACGCCGCCCGAGAAGCACTTGTGCACGGAATTGGGCCAGCGAAGGGGTACGGCTGCGGGCTGATGACCCTGGCACCGATGACGAAGTGACCGATGACTCAGCCGATCCCGGGCGCACGGCCAGCCGAGGTTCATGAACTGGCGCGCGTCCAAGACCGGCTGAGCTTCGTCTACATGGAGCATTGCATCGTCAACCGGGATTCCAACGCCATTACGGCATCGAATCAACAGGGAACGGTGCATGTTCCGGCGTCGATGATCGGCGCGTTGCTGCTTGGCCCGGGGACGAACGTCACGCACCAGGCGATGGTGCTCCTGGCCGAGTCCGGCGCGACGACGCTGTGGGTCGGCGAACAAGGCGTCCGTTACTATGCCCACGGGCGTCCTCTCGCCCGAACCACCCGGCTACTCCAGCTCCAGGCCGAGGCCGTCACCGACCGCAAGAAGCGGTTGGCGGTTGCGCGGCGCATGTACGAGATGAGGTTTCCCGACGATGTTGCCACGGGACTAACGCTGCAGGAACTCCGAGGCCATGAGGGAGCTCGAGTCCGTCAGGCGTATCGGGACGCGGCGGTCAAGTTCGGCGTCGACTGGGACAAACGCAGCTATAAGGTCGAGGACTTCTCCTCATCGGACCCAGCAAACTTGGCACTTACAGCCGCCACGACGTGCCTTTATGGGGTTGTTCACTCGGTGATCGCAGCGCTAGGGCTGTCTGCCGGGCTCGGCTTTGTCCACACGGGACACGATCGGTCCTTCGTCTACGACGTGGCCGATCTCTACAAGACGTCGCTGGCAGTACCAATCGCGTTCGAGTGTGCAGCGACCGGAGACACCGACGATCTTGCTGGTATCACACGCCGCGCCATGCGTGATGTTTTTCACGAGTCGAAGCTGCTGACCAGGTGCGTACAGGACATCCACATCCTCCTTGACGCCCCTGGCGAACCCGATGAAGGGTATGGCTGGGACATCGTCGAGCTGTGGGATGACCGGGAAGGCGCTGTGCCCGGAGGACGGTCCTGGGGGCAGTCATGATCGTGCTCGTCCTCACCGCATGTCCAGCAGGTCTACGAGGCCACCTCACCCGATGGCTGCTGGAGATCAGCCCAGGGGTCTTCGTAGGGCACGTTCCGGCTCGCGTCAGAGATGCTCTCTGGGACCGTACCGTCGAGATGTGCCGAGACGGGCGCGCAATATTGGTGTACACAATACGCGGGGAACAGCACTTCGAATTTCGAGTGCATCGTCATGACTGGGATGTCGTCGATTTTGATGGACTGAAGCTCATACAGAGACCGAACAATAAGGCACACACCTCGACACTGCGGCCGGGATGGAGTTCTGCTGCGCGGCGTCGTCGAACAGCGAAGCGTTAGACCGAGTATACTCGTATCTGCTCGAGGCTCCTGCATCAGCCGTAGTCAGCTGGTGTCTTCCCCGCCTACGCGGGGGTGAGCCCGCCGGGCTGCTGGTCTTGTTGACCACCCCAGTGTCTTCCCCGCCTACGCGGGGGTGAGCCCGCAGCCGCCTACTCGGCCATCTCATCTCAGAAGTCTTCCCCGCCTACGCGGGGGTGAGCCCAGCGCAACATACATGAAACCCATTCTGGACGCGTCTTCCCCGCCTACGCGGGGGTGAGCCGCCTGCAAAGATCACTCCGATTGTGTTCATGGAGTCTTCCCCGCCTACGCGGGGGTGAGCCCGACATCACGCATTTATTGGAGGTGGCGCCCGAGTCTTCCCCGCCTACGCGGGGGTGAGCCCAAGAATGGCACTGTCCACGCCTACGCGGCTCTGTCTTCCCCGCCTACGCGGGGGTGAGCCCACCGGTGGGGTGCACTGGCCTGGCCTGGCATCGTCTTCCCCGCCTACGCGGGGGTGAGCCCTCGCACAGGGTGGTGGGGATCTGCCCTGAATCGTCTTCCCCGCCTACGCGGGGGTGAGCCCCCACAACATCTACGAAAACCTCGCCACACTCAGTCTTCCCCGCCTACGCGGGGGTGAGCCCCGGTCAGCAGCCTTGCCAACCCTGCTGAGCTTGTCTTCCCCGCCTACGCGGGGGTGAGCCCATGCAGGATTTGACCGATGAGGATTTGGCGGAGTCTTCCCCGCCTACGCGGGGGTGAGCCCGGCTACGGCCCGCACGTTGGGATGCTGCCCTAGTCTTCCCCGCCTACGCGGGGGTGAGCCCCAAGAGTTTGTCGACGCTCTCACCTCTCCCGAGTCTTCCCCGCCTACGCGGGGGTGAGCCCGTCCCAGCAGACACCACATCGCTCAAGGAGATGTCTTCCCCGCCTACGCGGGGGTGAGCCCAGTAGTGGTGTTCGGCCCCTCATGTTGTGTGAGTCTTCCCCGCCTACGCGGGGGTGAGCCGGACAACGACGATGTCTACATGTGGGGCATGCTGTCTTCCCCGCCTACGCGGGGGTGAGCCGAGAAGGTGCGCCGCAAGCCGTTCAGCGTCATCGTCTTCCCCGCCTACGCGGGGGTGAGCCCAACGTCAAACCATATTCGTCTGACTTCCACAAGTCTTCCCCGCCTACGCGGGGGTGAGCCCATGACCGCAACACAGACCACGAAGGAGAAGATGTCTTCCCCGCCTACGCGGGGGTGAGCCGTTGGAGTCCGGATTGCAGACGTTCGGGATGCTGTCTTCCCCGCCTACGCGGGGGTGAGCCGTTTCTCTTCGGCTTCAGCGAAGCGGGCCGCCAGTCTTCCCCGCCTACGCGGGGGTGAGCCTCCCCCGACCCGGACTGGCCCGGACACATCAAAGTCTTCCCCGCCTACGCGGGGGTGAGCCGGTTGCTCGCGATGCCTGAAGCTTCTCCTCGGCGTCTTCCCCGCCTACGCGGGGGTGAGCCGCCGAGGCCGACGGGGTCGGGGCGGCGTGGGAGGTCTTCCCCGCCTACGCGGGGGTGAGCCCGCACTATATGTGGGAACGTTTTTCGTGGACGTCGTCTTCCCCGCCTACGCGGGGGTGAGCCGCACGCCTGAACCTCGTCACTCTCCTGCTTCAGGTCTTCCCCGCCTACGCGGGGGTGAGCCCATGGTCCATTCATCAACGTGCCCGGAATACGGGTCTTCCCCGCCTACGCGGGGGTGAGCCCATGGCGTCCAGGATGCGCAGCTTGTCGCCGGAGTCTTCCCCGCCTACGCGGGGGTGAGCCCGTGATGCGGATGTTGCCGCTCGCCTTGGCGGCGTCTTCCCCGCCTACGCGGGGGTGAGCCCCCGTCACGGTGCGCATCCGCCCAAATCTGGGAGTCTTCCCCGCCTACGCGGGGGTGAGCCCTCGTGCCCGTTGGTGCCGTTGCAGTGGATGCAGTCTTCCCCGCCTACGCGGGGGTGAGCCGGAGTTACTCACTCAGATGAGGAGGGCGAGATGAGTGAGTTTGTTCCCGACAATGGTGTTCGAGTGACCGACGAGATGGTTCGCCAATGGGCGAGTGAGGCCGAGTCCGGTTTTGAGGGGTTGCAGGTCGAGCCGTTCGAGGGCCGAGCTTGGGAGGAAGTTGAGACTGAGCCCCTGGAGCCTCGCACGATCCGGGTGAGTGCCAGCGTGTGGAGGCTGATCGAACGGGACGCGTCTCGGCAGGGCATGACCGTATCCGCGTAGACCCGTCAAGCGCTCACCCGCGAGGTCACCCAGACCCTCAAAGCCAGCTGAGCCCTAAACTGCCGCGCGGCCCTCGGGGCCGCTTGCCCTCAAAAAGCCTCTGGGCGTCCTTCCTCACGTGAGCTGGTCACGGAGGGCGCGTTGGGAGGGCGTCAGTAGTGCCTCGGGCATATAGGTGACCTTGAGGGCGTCCAGAGCGGCGCGGTCATCGGCGCTGATGTGGGTCTGTGCGTGGTTGCGTCCAGCTGTCGTAGCGAGTCGGCTGCTGGTCACGTCGGCGCCGACCTCGCCACGCACGGGGCATTCCCACCGCACGCCAGTGCCGGAAGGTATAACCACCGCGTCGAGCACTTTGCCATCGAGATATTCGCGGCGGAGGCGAGTCCACTCTCGAGCCCACGCTTTCTTCAGATCGCCGTAGGTACTCATTCAAATCCTGGCCGCATAGGGTGCGGGGCTTCCTCGGCTTCCCTCGCCCAATCCTTGCGGGCACGTCTTCCCCGCCTACGCGGGGGTGAGCCCTTCGTCGCACTAGGTGCATCTTTCAGAATCGGGGCTTCTCCGCCTACGCGGCGTGGTCGTGGGCCCCTTAGCCTCGGGTGACGTCTTCGTGCCGGGCGACCGACTCGATGCCATGCTGACCGATTGCCCCGATGCGGCCGCCGTTGACATGGAGTCGACGGCGACCGCTCAGATCTGCCGCTCCTTCGATGTCGGCTTCGTATCGGCCCGCAGCATCTCCGACCTGTGCGGGCCGGCTGCCAACGAGGAGCACCCTGAACGCGTCGAGGGTGCGAGTGAGCGCGCCGCCAGCATTGTGGTGGAGCTCTTGGAGACCGAGTCCTGACAGGAGGACGCAGCCAGGGTCGACGGCACCACGAGAGCCGCGCACCTGGCGGCACGCGACTCCCGCCCTCCTGGCGCCTCAGCCCTGCTGGGTGAGCTGCTTCACCCACTGGTGGACGTTGGCGATGTCCTCGGCATCGCCCCCCGTCTGCACCGGCGATGCCGAGGAAGCCGACGACCTCGTCACCACGCATGAGCGGGGCACCGGCGTCGGACTTCTGCAACTCCATGCCCTGGGGCGCGGAGAACCAACTGATCCAGTGACCATGGCCCTCGACAATGGCCTCAGCACGGCCCACCGATGCCAAGTGGCCCGCACCACGCGGGCCATTGATGGCGACGACGCTGAGCTTCTCACCCTCGCGCGGGGCCTGTGGGCTGAGCTTCGCCACCGGAGTGTCCTTGACCGGGGTGGCCAAGTGAATCAACATGGCCTGGCTCTTGGACGGATCATTGGGGGTGAAGTAGTGGCGCTCGGTGATCGCGGTCCGATGACCGGATCCGTCGACGACCTCGGTGCTCTTCCCGCACCGGGCGGTGTCGGACCAGATCAGCGCCCATTCGGGGGCAACCAGGACCGCGCTGCAGCGGTGCTCACCATCGGGCGCGCTCAGCGCGACGATGCCCGGGTTGGTAGTGGACTCACCGCCGGTCGCCGCTTGGGCCACCCCACCACCCGGGGGCAGCGAGAGGGCACCGACGACGGGGAGGAACTTACGGATGGACAGACATCCTTTCTTATTGAGAATAATTCTCGGTAGTATTCAGCTATGGATCCCCAGCCAAGTCAAGTGCCCAGCACGTGCTCTGGACAGGTCCTCAGAGCTTCAGGTTGTCCGACAGTTCCAGCGCGTAGCACACCAGCTCAACCGGATGCCCGACCCGCCTTGGCGATCTCGTACTTCTCCTTCTTGAGGCCATAGGCGCCCGCGGTGCCCCAGTAGCCACTGGACGAGCGCAGTGGCATCCTCGGTGATGACGAGCAGACCCAGAATGGTGTCACTCACCCGGTTGCGGGAATCGACCTAGTGCACTTCCCGCTCTCGCCGATAGTGACAGCGTTGATGGGAGCGTGAACACGGAGATGTGCGGGCTCATCGTGGCACACGTATACACTGTGGTCTGACGTCATTCCACCTCATTCATCCAGTCATAGGAGACCGTCATGGCGCCGACCGCCGCTGCCGCCGATGAACTCGTCAAGACTTACGGAACCGGAGATGCCGTCGTCAAGGCCCTCGACGGGGTGAGCGTCACCGTCGAGGTCGGTGCCCTCACCGCGGTCATGGGTCCGTCGGGATCGGGCAAATCGACGCTCATGCACTGCATGGCCGGGCTCGACCGCCCCACCTCAGGCCGCGCCTTCATCGGCCAGACCGATGTCGCCACCCTCACCGACAGGAAGCTGACGCTGCTGCGACGTGAACGGGTCGGATTCATCTTCCAGCAGTTCAACCTCGTGCCAACCCTCACGGCCCGCGAGAACATCCTCCTGCCCCTGGCCATCGCCGAACGCAAGCCCGACCCGCAGTGGTGGGACACCGTCATCGACGTCGTCGGCCTGGCCGACCGGCTCGACCACAAGCCCTCCGAGCTGTCAGGTGGGCAGCAGCAGCGCGTCGCCTGTGCGCGCGCCCTCGTGGGCCGACCCGAGATCATCTTCGCCGACGAGCCCACCGGCAATCTGGACTCCATGAGTGCCACCGAGGTGCTCGGCTTCCTGCGCCGGTCGGTCGACGAGTTCGGCCAGACCATCGTCATGGTCACCCACGACCCCGTCTCGGCCTCGTATGCCGACCGGGCGCTGTTCCTTGCCGACGGGCGCATCGTCGACGACATCTGTCATCCCACCCATGACGCCGTGCTCACGACGATGAGCCGCCTGGACCCGCGCCGCCACCCGTCGATCGACTCCGGGCCGGACGACGGCCCGTCCCCGCACCGGGCGAAGACAACCGGTGGCGAGCACGTGCCGGCCGCCCGCCGTGTCGAAAGGCCCTGAACCACCATGTGGAAGGCCACCTTCACCTCCCTGTGGAGCCGCAAGCTTCGGCTGTTCATGTCCACCTTGGCCATCGTCCTTGGCGTCGCCTTCGTCTCGGGATCGTTCGTCTTCGGCGACATGCTCCGGTCCACCTTCAACTCCATCGTCTCGGGGTCCGTCTCGGACGTCGAGGTGTCCAAGAACACCGAGGACGCGGTGCAGGGCGACGCGACGAAACCGTACCCGTTGACACCGGCCGTCGTCGACAGGATTCGCACGATCGACGGTGTCAAGGATGCCCAGGGCACCGTCACCGAGACGGGAACCGTCCTCATCGACCGCGACGGCAAGGCCATCACCAGTTTCGGGCCGCCCCAACTGGGCTTCAGCTGGCAGACGACCCCGGCCCTCGGCGGCCAGCAGGGCGTCCACGTCGTGTCGGGCCACGAACCGCGTGCCGACGACGAGGTGGTCGTCGATCCACAAACCCTCGACAAATCCGGCCACCATGTCGGCGACAGGGTCAAGGTCATCACGAGCCGAGCCGGCACCGTCCAGGCGAAGCTCGTGGGCACCGCCACCGTCGGTCAGAGTGGGTCCGCCGGGGCCAGCTACGTGTTCTTCACGACGCACCGCGCCCAGCAGCTCTTCCTCAAGGGCCACGACGCGTTCACCGGTGTGGCCACGGTCGTCGAACCGGGCGCCGACCGGGCGACCGTCGCCAAGGCCGTCCAGAAGGTCCTGCCGAAGGGATACCAGGCCAAGGACGGCAAGGTCGTCGCCGATGAGCAGATGAGCGTCATCGGCAAGGCCCTCGGCTTCGTCGACATCTTCCTGCTCGTCTTCGCGGGCATCTCCCTGCTCGTCGCGAGCTTCCTCATCGTCAACACCTTCACCATTCTCGTCGCCCAACGCTCCTCCGAGCTGGCGCTGTACCGGGCTATGGGGGCCAGTCGCGGTCAGATCAGGGCGACCGTCCTGGTCGAGGCCCTCGTCGTGGGCGCCGTCGGGTCAGTCCTAGGTCTGTTCGGCGGCCTCGGTCTGGCCGTGGCCATCAAGGCGATCATGGCCGCAACCGGATGGGACATCGGGCAGACGACGCTCACCCTGGGCGTCAAGGCCATCGTGGCCTCGCTCGTCACCGGCATCCTCGTCACGCTCGTCGCCGCCCTGCTGCCGGCTGCCCGGGCCACCCGCATCTCTCCGGTCCAGGCCATGACCTCGGCCCGAACCGAGTCCGAGGTCGGATTGGGCAAACGGGCCGTCATCGGCTCCGTCATGGCCGCCGTGGGCGTCGTGGGGATCGTTCTGGGGGTGTTCGACGTCGTGGGCAAGCCAGTGGCCTGGGCCGGAGCCGGCATGGCCCTGACGATGATCGGCGTCGCCCTGGCCTCGCCCCTGCTCGGCCGTCCGGTCATCTGGATCGTCGGCAAGGTGTACCGAGCGACCTTCGGCGAGGTCGGCAAATTGGCCGAACTCAACTCGATCCGTCAGCCCCGACGCACCGCCGCGACCGCATCGGCCCTCATGATCGGGCTCACCCTGGTCTCCCTCATGGCCGTCTTCGGGGCCTCCTCGACGCGCTCGGTGACCAGCCAGGTCACCGACACGCTCCGTGGCGACTTCATGGTCGGCCGACAGGGATTCGAGGGGTTTCCCGACCAAGTCCGCACCAAGGTGGCCGCCGTCCCGCAGGTCAAGGACGTCCACGCCATGAAGATGGCGCAGATGCTCGAGATCCCCGCCGGCCACACGACCCCGCCCAAGGAGTACTTCACCGACGCCACGGGACGTCACATGCGCGGCATCGCGGGCATGGAGGCGACCTCGCTGGACAAGATGTTCCCCCAGAAGGTGACGAAGGGACGCATGTTCCGCACCGACGGCGAGATGATCGTCGACGAGAAGGCGGCAGAGAAAAATCACCTGAAGGTGGGGTCGTCCTACCGGTTGTGGTCAGTGGATGCTCAGCGTACCATGACGCTCACCGTCGTCGGCATCTACACGACCGGCAAGGGACAGCCCATCGCCACCATGTGGGTCTCGACGAGCACCCTCACCTCGGCCGGTCTGGGCGACAAGGACGCCTTCCTGTCGATTTACCTCAAGCCGGGCACCGACCACGAGCAGGCCCACAGGGCCCTCGACGCGGCATTGGCCGATATGCCGTTGGTGAGCGTCATGGACGTTGGCCAGTACACCGACCAGATCCTCGTCAACGTCAACCGGACCATGGCACTGCTCTACGCACTGCTGGGACTCAGCATCGTCATCGCCGTGCTCGGCATCGTCAACACCCTGGGTCTGAGCATCATCGAGCGCACCCGGGAACTGGGCCTGTTGCGTGCCATCGCCCTCACCCGCCCGCAGGTGCGCCGGATGATCACCCTGGAGTCGGTCGTCATCGCCCTGCTCGGAGCCGTGGTGGGAGTCGGTCTGGGAACCGTCTTCGGCATGGTGCTGCAACGTCTGCTCGCCGACCAGGGCATCGACCAGCTCTCGATCCCGTGGCTGCGACTCGTGGCCTTCCTCGTGGCCGCGGCCCTCGTCGGGGTGCTCGCTGCGCTGTGGCCGGCGCACCGGGCGGCCCGCACGAACATCCTCAAGGCCATCGCCACCGAGTGAGGTCTGCCGGCGGGTCCTCCAGGCACCGGGCGGCGGTCGCCAGCGGCCCTGTCATCGGCGAGCTTGCCTCAGCAGGGTGCGGACGCGGTCGGGATCGTCGGCCATATCAAGGGTGGCGAAGACGTTGGAGACATCCACCTCGGGACGCTGCCAACCGATGGTCGCGGCGTGGGCGGCCAGGGCGACGCAAATTTCCTGACAACCGTCGATGATCCACTCGGGGTCGACGTCCGGGTTGACGTGACGGGAGAACTCGGCGGCGTCGTGCTGCTGTGCCGCCAGGATCGCCGACAAACCACTGCGCAGCTGCTCAACGGCCTCCTCCCCCATGGTGGAGACGACGACCGGGTCGGCCATGTCACGACGAACCCGCTCAACCAGCAGGCCGGGGACCTCGTCGGAGGTGAGCCCCTCGTGGTCGAAGAGCCAGTCGGGCAGGTACACCTCGACGGTGTCATCGTCGACCTGTTCGACCCGCTTGAGCACGGCGTCCAGCAGGCTCACGCCGAGCATGATCGCCCCCTCGAGCTGGCACAGCGGGGTGAGGGCGATGGCAATCGCGGCTCGTCCGGATTCGAGTGGGTCGATCTGTTCACCGCGCTCCTGGGCTCGCAGCTCCTCCTCGCTGGCCCGACGCAGCACCTCGAAGGACTCAGCTGGCGGGATCTGCACGGACTGCGGGTCGGCCTCGACGTCGTCGGTCTCCGGGAGCTCGGCACCGACGAAGTCGGGATCACACCAGTTTACCGGGATATCCGGGATGTCGTTCATGGTCATTCGCCTTTCCTGTCATAGACCGATCCGATGACGCGCGCCGGATTGCCGACGGCGATGGATCCGGCCGGGATGTCCTTGGTGACGACCGCTCCGGCTCCGATGACGCTGTCCTCACCGATGGTGACACCGGGGCAGACGATCGCGCCTCCGCCGAGCCAGACATTATTGCCGATCGTGATGGGTTTGGCAGCCTCCAGGCGTTCCCGACGCAGGTCCGGGTCGATGGGGTGGGTGGGAGTCAGCAACTGGACGTTCGGGCCGATCTGACAGTCGGTGCCGATGCGAATCTCGGCGACGTCGAGAGCCGTCAGGTTGTAGTTGGCGAAGCTGCGCGCGCCGAAGTGGATGTTCTCACCGTAGTCGACGTATAGCGGCGGCTTGATGACGGCATCCTCTCCGAGTTCTCCGAGGAGTTCGGCCAGCAGAGGGCTGGCGCTGTCCGGATCGTTGAGGAAGGCCCGGTGGTAGGCGTCAGCCAGCCTGGCCCCGCGCTCGGCAATCCGGGAGCTCTCCGGGTCGTCGGCGATGTAGAGGTCCCCGGCGAGCATCCGTTCCCGGTTCGTGCGGGGGTCCCCTGCGAAGTGGTCAGTCATGGGGTCAACGGTATCGGGAGGGCATGAAGGCATCCCCTGGACCTCGAATACCGGCTAGTACTACACGGAGCTGCCAGAAAACCTGGATGGTGACGTTGCCATCGGGTTTTCGGAGCGTTTTTTGGCAGCTCCGTGTAGTGGAAGGCCGTGCAGCGAGGCTGTGAGAGGAATGCGCCCCTGGGATCACCCAGTTGGGCCACCTGGGCCAATCCCCGCCCTGCCACGTCCACCTGTACCAGTTGTGTCCCCTGCGCCAGCAGATCTTGACGGGGGGGACACAGCTGGCGCAGCTGAAAATGAAGGTCACGGGAAAAGGGGGCGCCCGGTACCCCGGACGCCCCGCAACCTCACCTGACGAGCTCTCCCTTGACGAGCTTGATGAGACGGTCGAGAACCACACCGCCTGAGGCATTCGACCCATTGTGCTCATATTCAGTCGTCACCCAGGCATGCATCTGCGGCAGTAAGGCTGCCGTTTCGACGGAAAACTGGCGCGGCACATAGGCGTCGTCGTGGTACACCGCCGCAGCACAGGGCACCTCGGCAGCCCGGAGGGCGTCAGCGTCATACAGCTTCGGCCACGGATGGTTCGCAATGAGATTGGCAACCTCCTTCCACGGCCGCAGCTCCTGGTCGGTGTCGAACCACTCCGGCATGACGTGCTCACCGGTCAACAGGGTCGGATCCTGCTGGAAGTCCTCGGGCAGCATCCGCGCGGCCGACCAGTCGGTGACCACACCGTCGGCATAGGATGACTCGTGGATGACGGCGTACAGCGGGTTGCGTCCGCCAAAAGGCAGCAGCCCGGCAAGATCATGGCGGAACGACCGTGAGGTGTGCGGATACTCCAGCAGGTAGTGCAGCTTCTCAGCCCCACCCGAGGCGCCCAGCAGGTGTCCCAACGACCGCAGCCGCGACGGCGTCACGATGTCACCGTTCGGAATGGTGATCTCGCCCTTCTCGGCCAGCGCCATGAGCTCTGCGAACCGCACCCGATCCTCCGGGAATCGCTTGTAGTATTCCAGCGATTTTGCGCGCAGCTGGTCGTAACAGGCGGTGTAGACCTCGTCAGCAGAACGCCCGACTGCCGACAGACCACCCGTGAAGTAACCGGCCGACAGCGACTCCGGGTAGGTGGACAGGTACCTCAGCAAGGTGAATCCGCCGAAGGACTGGCCCAGCACCGCCCATCTCTGAACACCAAGGTGACGACGGATGTCCTCACAGTCCTCGACGATCTCGTCGGCACGCAGGTGGGTGAGGTACTCTGCCTGGCTGGCCGGGTCCCCCACCGGCTCGCTCACCGGCGAGGACAGTCCAGTGCCGCGCTGGTCCAGCAGCACGAGCTGGTAGTCCTGCAGGGCCCGGGCCAGCCAGCCCGGGAATCCGGGATCCCGCAGCGTCGGACGCGGAGACTCGCACCCCGGGCCACCCTGCAGAAAGACGAGGTACGGCTTGTCGGTGCCGTCAGGAGCAGCGACCAGACGCGCATAAATCTCGACGGTGCGCAGGTCCTCGGGGTTGTTGTGGTCCAACGGGACCCCGAGGCGAATGTCGTCGGTCAGTAGGCCAGGAATGTTGCGGTTCCACGTCATGGCATCAGCCTACGAGGTCCGGAGGCAGACCGAGTCGACTCCGTCGCTCCTCGTCCAGACCCACACCCTCGACACCAAGTTGTATGTGTGACGATGGATTCGTCGCGTCCACGAGAGAGTGTCCGATCAGTGACCAGTACAGGTCGTACATGTCCTCGTCCTCCTCCGGGTCGGGTTCTTCCTCGATCCACGGCAGGAGGTAGTAGTTGACCCCCGTCGACCACGATTCCGCTGCCTCGCGATCGTCCAGCAGGTCGTCGTTGTCGTCCTCCATCAGGTCGGCTGGTGGACGACACATCTCGACGATCACCTGCTCGCGGGCTGCGTTCGTCGCCTGCTGGATCCGTCCTGCCTTGGCCATCGTCGATTCCCCTGGCTTGTCCGGGCCTTGCATCGCTGCTGCCAGTTGGCTCTCCTGTTCCTGGGCCCGCTCCCCCAGTCTCGAAAAGAACGTCCTGAGGTCCCGAAGCATCCCGAATGCTGTCGGGGCGTACTCCTCCCATTCTTCCCAGGCGATCCGCGCCAGCTGACTCAACCCCTCCATGTCGTCGGGCGTCTCCTGCCAACCTTGTCGTGTCCCGTTGATCTCCGCCACAGGAAACCTCCCCTGCCCAGACGGGTTCTGCTCCTGAACCCACCAATTCTCCAAGCTTGGCTGCCAAATACTGTCATCATGACTGTGCCGCATGACCCGATGCTAAAACGGGGGTGTGACACTCCCCAGACACGATGAGGTCTCCCCTCACTGGCGAGGGCGTCGAGGCCGTTCCACACCTGACCCACAACGACGCCGAAGTGGAGCAACACCGGTAGTCACATGGTGCTGAGCGGCACTTGGCCCGCGCCAACACGGTATCCTTACCATTCTGTCTTCGTTCTTGACCTCCAGGAGAACCGATGCCTGGCACGAATCAGCAGCCGTGGGACACCCGCCCCCATGCCCAACCCGGCAGTCCCCCTGCCGCCCAGCAGCCATCCGGTTCACCTGGGCCGGATCCGCATCGGCCACCTCGGATGAAGGCGTGGGCGGGAATTGCCGTCCTCGTCATCCTCTTCGGATGGCCGTTCCTGGCTGACCGGACGTCCCTGGGGCTCATCCTGTGCGCCCTGTTCCTGCTGGATTCGACCCTGTGGCACCTGGCCTTCGGGCACTCCTGGATCACGCCGTTGTTCGACGCAACGCGCAAGCAGTCGTTGTGGGGTCTGCTCGTCTCCTTCGTCCTGCTTGTCACCGGCGGGGCCATCGCCCCGGCCGACGAGTCGGAGTCGACCGCTCCACAGACACCCCCATCCGCGTCGTCCCCGGCTGGGGATGCCGAGGACCCAATCGCCACACCGAAGCCACATGCCGTGGACAGGCCGAGTGCCACCTCTCACCCCAGTGTCTCTGCGCACCCTTCGACAAGCTCATCGGCCTCCCCGAGGCCACGTGCCAGGACGTCCAGAGCCACCGCTGGCAGCGCACTGGAGATGCTTGCCGCCCTGCCGGTGAAAGGGCGAGCGCCGAAGACGGGGTACTCCCGCCAGCAGTTCGGGGACGCCTGGTTGGACGTCGACCGCAATGGGTGCGACACGCGCAACGACATTCTGCGTCGTGACCTCGTCAACAAGACGTACAAGTCCGGAGCCGGCGAGTGTGTCGTCGCCTCCGGGGATCTCCCCGATCCCTACACCGGACGAGTGATTACCTTTCACCGCGGGCAGAAAACCTCGTCGGCAGTGCAGATCGACCATGTCATCGCCCTGTCGAATGCCTGGCAGACTGGCGCCCAGAATATCCCGCTGCAGCAGCGGGTGGCCCTAGCCAACGACCCGCTCAACCTCCTGGCAGTCGACGGTCCGGCCAATCAACAGAAGTCCGATGCGGACGCCGCAACCTGGCTACCGGCGAACACGTCGTTCCGTTGCGCCTATGTGGCTCGTCAGGTGAGTGTGAAGAAGAAGTACCGGCTGTGGGTGACGCCGGCGGAGAAGGACGCCATGACCCGAGTGCTGCGCGGCTGCCCGAACCAGCCCGTGCCCGACGTGGCGAACGCACCGATCGTCAAGGCTCCGACAGGGATGACGAAGACCCCAGCCACCAAGCCCAGGACGTCCACGCCAAAGATAGCCCACACGACGTCCAGGCCCAAGCCACCCCGGAACAGGACGGCTCCGAAGACACGCCACACCACAAGGCCCAAGCCAGTCAGCGGTGGCGCGTACTACGCGAGGTGCAAGGACGCCTGGGCTGCAAGCGCAGCCCCACTCCACCGCGGTGAGTCCGGGTACCGAACCGGGCTGGACCGTGACGGGGATGGAATCGCCTGCGAAAAACCGCCCCGCTGATGGAGTGGGTGGGCCCACTCGTCATGACACCCCCGACAGGGCCATGTGCCGCCCCCACGGGGGCACCACCCGTTCATGGGTAGTGCCCCGAAAGAACGGCCATCTGTGCAGAATCGCTGTCCCAACCACACGTGTCCTCCCACCAGACGACGCCGGCCCGGGAACCGCACCCAGGTGATCGTCGAGACCCCCATGTCCGGGGAGTTCCGACGACCATTCACGAGGACCCGTCGGAGGTGACGCATCCGCTACAGTCGATCCACCCAGGTGCGGTGAATCGTGAGGTCCTCGTTCTGCTCAGGGTGAAACGCCAATGCCGTGATCCGACCCTGCTGGACGCCGACCACACTGCCATCACCCACGGTCGCGATGGCCTGGACGCCGGGCCCGAGTTCCACCACTCGAGGCGCGCGAATGAAGGTGGCCGGCACCGATCCGTATCCCTTGACGTCGAGGGTGGTCTCGAAGGAGTCCACCTGGCTTCCGAACGCATTGCGTCCCACGACGACGTCGAGTACTCCGAGGGTCTGCTGGCCCACAGCGGCGTCTCGAACCTCACGTGCGCAGTAGATGAGTCCGGCACAGGTCGCCAAGGTGGGCAGACCACCGGCGATCGCGTCACGCAACGGCTGGTCGAGGTGAAAAGTGCGCGCCAGCTTGTCGAACACCGTCGACTCCCCGCCGGGCAGGACGATTCCGTCCAGTCCGTCAAGATCGGCTGGTCGCCGCACCTTCCTCACCTGCACATCGAGTTGCCGAAGCTTGGCGGCGTGCTCGTCCACTCCTCCCTGCAGGGCAAGGATGCCGACCCTCACCATCCGCGTTCGGCAAGTCGGTGGGGCGCGGGCACGTCGGCGACGTTGATGCCAACCATGGCCTCTCCCAGGCAGCGGGACACGTCGGCGATGGCCTGGGGATCGTCGAACATCGTCGTGGCCTTGACGATCGCCGCAGCACGTTTGGCAGGATTTCCGGACTTGAAGATGCCCGATCCTACGAAGACGCCCTCGGCTCCCATCTGCATGACGAGCGCGGCGTCCGCCGGGGTGGCGACTCCACCGGCGACGAACATGACGACTGGAAGCTTGCCGGTGTGGGCCACCTCGTCGACGAGATCGTAGGGGGCCTGGAGCTCCTTGGCTGCGACGTAGAGTTCGTCGTCGTCCATGCTGGTGAGTTTGTTGATCTGGCCGCGGATGGTGCGCAGGTGCTTGACGGCCTCGGAGACGTCCCCGGTGCCCGCTTCCCCCTTGGACCGAATCATGGCTGCACCCTCGGTGATGCGCCGCAGGGCCTCGCCCAGGTTGGTCGCGCCGCACACGAAGGGGACGTCGAAGTCCCACTTGTTGATGTGATTGGCGTAGTCAGCCGGGCTGAGCACCTCGGACTCGTCGATGTAGTCCACCTTGAGTGCCTGCAGCACCTGTGCCTCGACGAAGTGGCCGATGCGGGCCTTGGCCATCACCGGGATGGACACGGCGTCCTTGATGGCCTCGATGAGCTCGGGGTCGCTCATCCGTGCCACGCCGCCCTGGGCGCGAATGTCTGCTGGCACGCGCTCCAGGGCCATGACGGCCGACGCCCCGGAATCCTCGGCGATCCTCGCCTGGTCGGGGGTGACGACGTCCATGATGACGCCTCCCTTGAGCATGTCGGCGAGTCCTCGCTTGACTCGGGTCGTGCCGGTGTGTGAGGTCCGAACCTCTGTGTTCTCAGTCATGGGCTCCATCCAAGCCGGGCAAGTGGTCCATCACAAGATCCACATCACACGAGTTGCAATGGACCACTTTTGGGGAGTTCACTGAGTGAGGTCCAGTTCTCGCCCCATTTCCCAGGAGGTGCCCGTGCGATATTTCCTAGGAGGTTCCCGTGCGATCGGATCTCGTCGTCGATCTGCCCGTGACGCTGGATCGCACCGATGACACTGCACTCCCCCAGCAGCTGGCCCAGCAGATCCGCGCTCTCATCGGACGTGGGGTGCTCAATCCCGGCGATCAGCTTCCCAGCGGACGCGCTCTGGCCGGCGAACTGTCGGTGGCCCGTGGCACGGTCGTCACCGCCTACGAGGAGCTGTGCGCCGAGGGATATCTGGTCGCCCGTCACGGTTCTGGGACGATGGTCAATCCGAACCTTGCCCATCTGCACCCGCAGGGAACCACCACCCCACTACGTGCCCCGGTGCGTCACAGTCATCTCGTCAAACTGACTCCGGGCGCTCCCGACACCTCCGACTTGGCCGATCCGTCCTGGCGCGCAGCATGGCGGCAGGCCGCAGCCCATCCGGGGATCACCAACATCGATCCGCTGGGGCTGCCAGAACTGCGCTGGCAGATTTGCGAGCACCTGCGTCAGATGCGCAGTCTGGTGTGTGACCCGGGCCAGGTCGTCGTCACGTCTGGGGCCCGGGAAGGTCTTGCCCTGCTACTGCATGTTGCACGGGGTTCCCGGCAAACCATCGGTGTCGAGTCGCCGGGATACCCGAGCCTGCGCAAGGTGCCGCCCGCGCTGGGGCATCACACCGTCAACCTGCCCACCGACGAGCATGGTCTGCTCACCGACGAGCTGCCAGAGCAGGGGTTGGACGCCGTCCTGGTGACCCCAGGGCACCAGTACCCCGATGGCGGCAGTCTGTCGACACCGCGTCGAGTCGAGTTGGCCGCCTGGGCAGCACGTACCCACAGCTGGATCATCGAGGACGACTTCGACTCCGAGCTGCGTCACGTCGGCCAACCGCTTCCAGCCCTGGCAACCCTGCAGCCCTCCCACACCGTCCTGCTGGGAACGTTCTCCTCGGTGATGACGTCTGCCCTGGCCTGCGGGTATCTCATCGTCCCACCTCGTCTTGTCCCGGTGATTCGAGATCATCGCCGGGCCACCGGTCAGCCGGTCGGAGCCCTGGTGCAACATGCCCTGGCCAGTTATCTGGAGACCGGGGCACTGCGGCGGCGAACCCAACGGCTACGCCAAGTGTATCGCCGTCGCCGTCAACTCGTCATCGACACCTTGGCAGACGTCGACGGCACCGAACTCCTGCCGATCAATGGCGGGTTGCACGCGGTACTCGTCATCGATCCCACCAGCCGTGCCTCCTTCTGTGGGGCAGCGGACTCGCAGGCAACCAGTGCAGAGCTGGAAGCCTCCCTGGTCCGTTCCTGCGCTGCCCATGGGATCGGGGTACGTGCCCTGTCCCAGTACTGGGGTGGCGAAGGCGCCAAGCATGGCATCGTCCTGGGGTTCGGAAGGCTGAGCGACGAGGTCCTCACCGCTGCCCTGGAGCAGGTGGCGAGGATCATTCGGGCAGAGGAACGATGAGATGCGTCCTCATCACTCCGACGTCGTAGCCACACGTCGGGCAATCTCGTCAAGGAATGCGGCAACTCCTTCCGGGCCATCACAGAGGATGTCTGCGTGGGAGGCGAGTTGTGGCTGCTCGGCGGAGTACGACACCACACGAGCTCCCGATCCGCCGTGCCGGATCCATTCGTCGACGGCGCCGAAGGCCGGCACGTCTCCCAGGTCGTCGCCGCACATGACGATGATCCTGGCATGCGTCTGCTCCTGCAGTTCGCGCAAGGCATCATCCTTGCCGATGCTCTCGGCCTTGAGCTCGATGACCTCGCGACCTTCCTCGGCGTGCAGATCGTGCTGGTCGGCCACCTCGTGACACAGTGGGGCGAAGATACGCCATGCCGCCCTGCTGTCGCGTGCCCGCCGGGTGTGAACCGCAACGGCACGCCCCTTGTCCTCGACATGTGTACCAGCGAGCCGGGAGTCGGCCACGCACATCTGATCGATGCGCTCTGTGAGTTCGGACACCGCTCGACGCACCTGTGGCGGGTCGTCTGGGACGATCAGTTTCCCACTGGCGACGTCGTAGCGTTCCACCCCATACTGGCCCAGGACGACGAGATGATGCAGCTGGGGATCGGTGTCGAGTCCAGCCATCTCGCGCACGGCCTGCACCGGACGTCCGGTGATGATCGCGCAGCCGCCCAGCGCTGCCCCAATGTGGCCGATGGCGTCTCGGCTCGCCGGGAGAATACGACTCTGGGTGGGATCGGAGACGATGGGCGCCAGCGTCCCGTCAAAGTCCATGGCAAGCAGGGTGGTCTGCGGGTCAGCAGCGATCGCATCCACGACGTCCTGGCCGGCACTGGTCGTGGCGACCCACGAGCGCGGTCCGAGCCGCACCCCGTCCGGCAAGGTGATGACGTCCGCGGACTCAGCTGAGCGCAAATGTTGTGCATCATCCATGCCTTCATCGTCACACACGGAGCAACGCACCGTTGGTATCCTTCACACAAAGGAGGAGATTCTCATGACCTCTACATCAGATGACCTGGCGACATTCATCGTCGTCGCCAACAGACTCCCAGTGGACCGTGTTGTCAATGAGGACGGAAGCATCGACTGGACGACGTCACCTGGTGGCCTCGTCACGGCACTTGAACCCGTCATGCAGCGCAAGGGTGGTGCGTGGATCGGTTGGCACGGTGCCCCAGACGAAACCGTCGAGCCCTTCCACCACGAGGGGTACGACATCGTCCCAATACCGTTGAGCGCCCAGGAAGTCACCGAGTACTACGAGGGCTTCTCCAACGCGAGCCTGTGGCCGCTCTACCACGACTGTGTCGTCGATCCCGAGTTCCACCGTGAGTGGTGGGACTCCTATCGCACGGTCAACACCCGATTCGCCGAGGAGGTCGCCAAGCGGGCGGCGAAGAATGCCACGGTGTGGGTGCAGGACTACCAGCTGCAGCTGGTCCCCCGGATGCTGCGTGAGGCCCGCCCGGACCTCAAGATCGGTTTCTTCCTGCACATCCCCTTCCCCCCGATCGAGCTGTACCAGCACATCCCGTGGCGTGGTGAGCTCGTCGATGGCCTGCTTGGCGCCGACCTCATCGGTTTCCAGACGCCGGGAGCGGCCCACAACTTCGCCCGGTTGGCCCATCACCGCGACGGTGTCACTGGCCCAGACGACTCAGAAGACATCGCCACCCTGTCCGATGGTCGCGTCGTGAAGATCAAGGACTTCCCCATCTCCATCGACGCCCGGGGATTCCACGAGCTGGCGTCGTCTCCCCAGGTGCACCAGGAGGCCGAGGAGATGCGCACGGAACTCGGCAACCCGTCGACAATCATCTTCGGTGTGGATCGGCTGGACTACACCAAGGGTCTTCGGCAGCGCATTCGGGCCATCGGCGAACTCTTCGACGAGGGCAAACTCGACCAGGAAGACTGCGTCTTCCTGCAGCTGGCCACCCCGTCCCGGGAACGAGTCGAGGAGTACAAGATCCTGCGCAACGACATCGACCTGCTGGTGGGCCGCATCAATTCGGCCTCCGATACCCTGGCCCGTCCCCGGATCGCCTACCGCCACACCTCGGTGCCGCGCAGCACCCTGGCGGCCATGTACCAGATCGCCGACATCATGATCGTCACACCGTTGCGCGACGGCATGAACCTCGTCGCCAAGGAATACCTGGCCTGCCGCGATGACGACAACTCGGCCCTCATCCTCTCCGAGTTCGCCGGAGCCGCTCTGGAGCTTGACGAGGCATACATGATCAACCCGTATGACATCGACGGCATGAAGGCAACGATCATGAAGGCCATCAATGACTCCCCGCAGGCCCGCGCCCAGAAGATGCGTGCCATGCGACAGCAGGTCTTCGCCCACACGATTGACGACTGGGCAGATTCCTTCCTCACCGAGCTGGGCGAGTGATCATCCTGCCCATCTGAGCGCACACCCGTGTGGGGAGAAGCTGGCCCAATCAGCCTCTGAAATCCAAATCCTCCTCTGACAACTGAACGCAGCTGTGGGGCCCGTCGTTGACGAACCCCACAGCTGCATCATGGCTTTCAGCACCGCATCAGACGTCCAGACCATGCCAGCTCGGGAATCATGAGTTGGTTGGCCATGAATCGCTCTGACGAATTGCAGGTGTGCATCACGGATTCCTCAGATCTGCCCGGAGTGGGAGCTTCGGAACGATGAGCGCCTCACTGGCCGCAGCATTGTCGGGGGCTATGAGCAACAGTCCCAGCCCATTGCGTGGTGCAGCCTTGAATGCTGCCGGGACGAACGGCACTGTGAGCTCGGCGTCCTGCTGCCCTGCCCCGATGGTCAAGGTCTGCCCATCGGCGAAGACCTTGTGGTTCGGGTCATAGGTGGCCTTGAGAGTGCGGTCGTGATGTTCGTCGTCGACGCCGGAGGTGGTCTCCACCTGGTAGGTGAACCTACCGTTGATCCCGACCGTGGAGGCATCGACCGGCAGTACGACAGTGCTGGAATCGGTGGGCGCAATGGCGAGGTGCCCAGCAGGCGTGATCTCCTCGGTGGCGAGATCGGCAATGAACACCTCGGCCACACCGTTGGCGTACCCCTCGTTGACCAACCCGGAATCCGTCGCGAAGACAGCCTTGTCCGGCTTGCCGTTGTTGTCGGTGTCGAGGATGACGGCGTACTCGTTCAACGCGGCATTGGAGTGGTTGGAGTAGGTGTTGATGGCGAATTGCAGCGTCGTGTCCGAACCATTCTGGACCGAGGCCACCCCGATGGCTCGTACGTCCCATCCGCGATCGGACGCAGTCTCCTTGTGGCCTCTCGCGTCCACAGTTCCCAGGGTGAATGTCTGGACCGTGGCTGGGACGGCTGGTGCCTGCTTGGTCAGTTTGATGGTGTTGCTGGCCTTGTTGAGTACGGGTTTGCCGACCATCGTGACACCTGCGTCGGCACGAGGCACGAGCAGGTACGGCACATGTGTTTTCTCACTGCCACTGGTGGCGGTGACGATTCCTTCGATCGCATGGAAGCTGAACTGGTCGTCCTTGTCACTGGAGGTGCCGATCTTGTCGACGCTGGTGGACAGATACACCTGCGCGCTCTTGCTCGCACCAGGTCCGATGGTGAGGGTGGACGGGCTCACGGTGACCTCGGCCGCATCGGAGTTGGCCGAAGCCTGGGTGGTGAGCCGGTAGGTCTTGGCGCTCGTGGAGTGGTTGGTGAGCTTCACCGTTCGAGCGCTGGAGTACGCATCCGTGATCTCGACGAACCCATAGCTCAACGAGGGGTCTGCGACCGAACCGAGTTTGGTGGTGGTCACGTCTCCATGAGCGGACGTGGTGGCCTTCACCAAGGCCACCGGGTCGACGAGTCCCGCTCCGGTGAGATGCGTGTCGGTGCCCTTGATGCCGTCATGGTCTGCCGTGGTGACGATGGCCTGGCCGATCTGCTGATGGGTCCAGTCCGGATGCGCCTGGACACCCAGGGCAGCCACCCCGGCGACATGTGGGGTGGCCATCGACGTGCCAGACATGGTCGTGCCATCGCTACCCGAGCCCACTGCCACGGATGTGATGGACACGCCGGGAGCGCCCACCGATGGGTGCGCAGCGGATGTTCCCGTGATGGGGCCTGAAGAGGTGAAGTCTGCCGGGTGGCGGTACTCGGAATTCGCAGCGGAATTTCCCTGCAGAGTGATGGTGTTTCCGTCGGCTCCGTGCAGGGTGTCACCGTCGGATTTCGCACCGAGTGGTCCACGAATCCCCAGAAGCGGGATGGTGACCTCGTACCCCTCGCCGGTGTCCGGGTTCTCGGTGATCGGACCCTCGAAGGGCGGCAGGGTGTCATCGGTGTTGATCATGGCTGCAGCGGCGGCACCAGCCTTCTGGGCATGGACGGCACGGGCCACTCGAGCACATCCGCCACGGGTGCTCACCGCGAGTTGGTTGGCTCCGGATGTGATGCCGTTGGATCGGTAGGCCTGTTCGGAGCAGCCGAGCGACTCGTCCTCCTCGGTCGCGGGATCGTCCTTGAGGATGACGACGTTGTAGGTGCTGGCGAGCTTGGCGTCATTGGCATTGATGGCCTGGATGCGGTGACCGTCAGTGGTGGTGAGGACCGCTCCCGGGAAGTTCTCAGCATGATCGACAGCTGCCACCGAGATGACGCCGTGACCGGTGGAGGGAGAACCGACCAGGTACGGATTGTGGCCTTCGTTGCCGGCAGCGACCACCATGATGACGCCGCTGGCGACGGCATTGCGGGCTGCCACGGCATCGGGGGTGTCAGCCGTGCCATAGGTGCCTCCCAACGAGAGGTTGGCGACGTCCATCTGATTGGCGACCGCCCAGTCGATGGCCTCGGTCGTCACGTCGGTGGTACCTGCGCATCCGAAGACGCGCACCGCGTAGAGATCGGCATGTGGGGCAACACCGGGGCCAACCTTGAACTTCTTGTCTGCCGTGGTGCCGTCGTAGGGTCCGTGGTACGTGTCGCCACTGGTGGTGACGCCGAGGCCTGCGATGGTGCCTGCCACGTGTGAGCCATGCCCGGCAGCAGCGCAGTCCAACGGGTTGGGATCTGGATGTGGTTTGCTCTTGGGATCAGATGCGTCGTACCTGTCGCCAACGAGGTCGACGCCGCCCTTGACCTTGGCGGCCTTGGTACCGAAGAGAGTGGGGTCGGCAATCCGGTCGGATTTCCTGGACGCTGCTGTGAATGCGTCGGGAGTGCCCGGACCACCGAAATCGGCATGGGTGTAGTCGATCCCGGTGTCCAGCACGGCAACCTTGACGTTCTTGCCAGTGTATCCGACGTCCTGCCACACCTTGTCAGCTCCCAGGAAGGGTACCGAGGTGTCATTCGTCGGTCGGACCTTGTAGCGGGGCGCGCCGTGGATCGCGACAACTTCGGGGAGGGCTTCGATCTTCTTGAGCTCGCTACCGCGCACTCGTGCGTGCACCCCGTTGTAGGCAGATGCCATCTGACTGACGACGTGTCCGCCGGATGAATTGATCTGTGAGATCACGGACTTCTGGGATCCCTTGATCCTTTCTCTCAGTTGGCTGCGTTGTTTGGACGACATCTTGGTGCCTGATCTCGCCTCGACGACCGCCACTGGATCTTTCCTGAGTTCCACGATGACATTTGTCTCGGCCACGGAATTCATGACGTGCGGTGTGAAGTCAGTACCGATGACGCCACCCTTCGAGGCGGGGCGTGGGGTGATGCTATCCGTCTGGGTAGTAGCGGCTGAAGCCATCTGAGGGGTGCTGAGGAGTAGAACTCCAGTCAGCACCAGCGCGGTGAGCCGTTTCATGTGACTCCCTTCGATCCTTTGTCAACTGATTGTGTTGATCGAGGATCATATGGGCACAGATGTGGGTACCAGCGTTTTCTCGTCCTTTCCCACCACTTCTTGACCAAATCGTGATGATGAAACCCGAATCTGCTCAAACTCTGGATGACTTATTTCCTTGGGGAAGCTTTCATGAGACATTTGAGGATTGTGGGCGGAATGGAGTCATGAGAGGCATCTCGAGGCCTCGTCGTGGCTGGACCGGCTGGCTTGGCAGAAGCTTTGGATGGTTTGGACGTGGTTGTCTGCGGAGCAGCTGACATGTCAGACCTGCCAACCGATTCGGGCAGTTGAGTTACCGGAAGGTGACCACCACTCCACCTAACTGACCAGTTGAGGAAACCTTGTCGTCATCCCCAGGTGGCACACTTGTCAATGTGACCGAAGAGTGCTGCATCGAGTTCACATCCAGCTCGCGACGTCACTGCCCGACCTACGTCAGTGACACCGCCGGTCGAGCACGCTCTCGGATCAGCCGCTGGAGCGTCTTCAAACGCATCGACCTGGGATTCTCCATTGCCGCAACTGCGGCGGTGCTCTGGTTGACCTGGGTGGTTCTGCGATCGAGTTTCGACACCCATCCGGCACACATTGCGAATCTGTTGATTTTCTGGCTGGTTCTCACCTATCTCGCGCTGCCGCGGATCCACCAGGTACTCACCTCGTTCTACGTCCCGGACTACTTCATCGGACGCACCCGCAATGGTGACGGGCTGCTCGGTGATCCGGTCAACCTGGCGCTTCTGGGTTCGCAGCAGCAGATCTGTGAGGTGATGACCCAAGCTGGTTGGTGCACTGCTGATCCGATCACTCCTCGCACGGCCTGGCACACCATTGCCGCAACGCTGGGACGTCACTCCTACCCCACTTCGCCGGTGTCGAACCTGTACCTCTTCGGCCGCGAACAGGATCTGGTCTTTCAGAAGGAGTCGGACGGCAATCCAGCCAACCGGCACCATGTGCGGTTCTGGCATGTGCCAGAAGACTGGTGCCTGCCCGGTGGACACCACGTTGAATGGGTCGCCGCGGGGACCTTTGACCGCTCGGTCGGGTTGTCTGCATTCACCTGGCAGATCACGCACAAAATTGATGAGAACGTCGACACTGAACGCGACTACATCGTCGAGGACGTGCAGTGGGCATGCCCCGAGGCGCGGCACCGGGTCATCGAAGGTTTCTCGACCTCATACCGTTCGCGCAACGGTGGTGGCGACAACATCGTCACTGACGGCCATCTGCCAGTCATCGACCTGCGTGAGGTGCCTAGCCACACCACTCGGATGACGTCTGACACGCCAGCGACCGGCAGACCCCGTCCGGCCAGCTTGGTCTTTGGAGTGATACTTCCCTTGGTGTGGACGCTGTGCGCTGGGACGTCATGGATGTGGCATCACGTCGTGACCGGCGACACCTCCGGAGCGCAGTTGTCCTGGCTGCCATGGTTGGGCAGTGCGTCATTGCCCATTGCGTGGGTTCTGGGCACCGTGATGATGGGTGTCCTCATCTGCTCCGCAGTGGCGACGTGGCGCGGACATCCGCGCGGGCGAGTGATCTTCGAGGCAGCTCTCCTGGCACACATCATCATCACCGGCATGCAGATCGAGGCCAGCACCAGTCACACGATGACGTCGATGCTCACCATGATGTGCTCGGTACTGGCCCTGGTTGCCGTCACCTCCCAACGATCCAGGCAGTGGAGCGCGCAGACGAAAGCAGCAGCGCTGAAACTGCAGGAATCCGAATCATGTAAGAGCGAGACGGTCGGGATCAAGTCATCCGATGACGGTTACCTCGCTGCCGAGCAGGTTGATGTTGGAACACGCAGAATTCTTGCGCCGGTCCTGACGCAATCTACCAATGGGACGCGGAGACAAACCGTCGCACACAAGACCGGGGCACCAGCGCTACGACAATTCAGGGACGGTCAACGACACATCGTGTCCTGAGTTGGTGTGACCTCCCCAGACCAGGATCGTGGAGTCGCTGAGCCTGTCACGACGTTGTTGAGGAAACCAGTCACCGACTGGTTGGAGAGCATTGGAGCCACTGTGTGAGAATCTGCCTGCACCACGAACCTCATTGGCCCCAATAGGTAAGTTGCCGCGCTGATGACTCACTGAGCCACAATGATTCGTGTTTACTATGATTCTTTTTATGCAAAAGCGTGACGAAATTTGCACCGACACGCTCATCGATGAGATACGCCATGAAATTCGTGAACATGGATGTCAGAAATCGCTGAAATCCTCTGATTGAAAGAAGCCATCGATGGCGGCGTTGACTATGCAGGTCATATCAGTTGCGGACAGCGGGAGGTACAGGCCAGTACCTTGCCATGAAAGATAAGCATATATGATATCACGGCCAATTTGACGTGGACATCATTGGTGTACTCGACCCACCTAACCGACCCAACTCACAGGACGTGAAATTAAACTGTCGACCATGGTAGAAGAACAACCCTCATGCATCATCGGCAACGTAGCCATCAGCACAACGCTCCACCTCGCACCCAATGACATCGGAGCATTCACCGACACCGATGAGCTACGCATCCTCATGGAATCAGCCCGATCCCATGGCTACTTCAGCCCACCCCCACTAGAAAACCGGGAATACCTCATAGAAGAACCCATCGGAGTAGCCGTATCCGACACAAGCCAACCCGAATACCTCACCTTACGTCTCGACTGCCACCCGGAACACCACATCATCGGACGACCCGGCATGAAAATCATGTTCGTCCTCGCCGACGCCCTCCGACTCATAGGGTTATCCACCCCCCAAAGCATCGACGTCGAATGCTTCTATTTCAACCCCCACGACTGGGACCTCCTCAATCCAGACCCCGATGACCACATGCATATGATCGGGACCCTAAGCAACGAGATCTGCCGGTGGATGTCTCCCCACCTCACCCACACCTGGCACGCCACCACCACACATCTCGCCCTCGAACCTCACCTCATGCGCACCACCATCGGCCGCTGGTTCCCACCAGACCCTGAATATCCTTGGCCAGGACACACACCCCGCGTCAACAAAGAAACCCTCAACTGGCACATGCCTGACGACATCACAGCCCTGGGCTGACTGTTTGATCTCATCACCCTTCTTCAGGGCCAACCACCACAACACATCCACGCCACCCTAGGTGAACAAAAAATCCGACCTTGGTGAATCCATCACAAACACCGAAATCGCCATTGAGGGGCCAGGATTTCGCTGCTCATAATCACCCTCTGATGGGTTCATTCACCTCCTCGGATAGGCCACGAGTCAAACATTTGTTCATATACAGGTATGCTCAGAGTGAATCTCTTTCCGGTCCCCTGGTTCTGCGCGTCATGGCAGTAAGGGATCCAACTCAGTGACGCGCCGATTGCCGAACGGCGATGGCGACCAGGGTTGTCGCAAAGAGAAATATCTCCCCATCCACTACGTCAAGATGAACCACCCGAAGTAGTGAGATACGGGCGGGGCTTGATAGACATCCAACGATGAATGCTAGGTAGTAACACTCCAGATGCATACTTGGAGTTTCAGCACGATCAGTGTCTGCCATGGCGCAACACAACGGAACAAGCGCTCATGGACGCCCGCCAAGATAATGGGCTCACCCCGATGACGGCGTCTCCTCGATGCGTGTCACCATCACCAGTGGGCTAAATGCAAGGATGACAGGCCCCATGGAGCCGCCCGATCTATCCGGGTTGACACCCTTTCCAAAGCCAAATCCGCCACAAATGTTCTACCACTTTTTCGGTGACCGGTGTTTGCCCTAGTCAAACGGATATTAATGGGCTCCCCCGACTGGACTCGAACCAGTAACCCTCTGATTAACAGTCAGATGCTCTGCCAATTGAGCTACAGGGGATCAGCACTGCAAGCGCGAGACATCACTATAGACCCCTCCCTAGGCTCAATGCAAAACGAGGTCCATGAACATGCCTCTGCCCTTGTCATGACGCAGTTTTCAACGGCTCTCCCACCGTCCTTTGAGATCCTCGGAATGTTCCAGGACCAATTGTTTGGTTTCGGGGTCGCTCAGGTCGGCCTCCCCCACGGCCATGGCCGTCCACAGGATCGAGGGATCCCGTCGGCCCAGTGCTCCGGCGCGGCGGCGCCCAGCAACAACGACTCGCCCGCCGGGGACATCCACCCCCTCCTGACACAGGATGGTGGCGTTGACCTGGCTCTGGAAAGCCCCGGGGATGTCGCCAGGTTGATCCATGATGATCCTGACCTCACTCTGGTCGAGAACCATCCACCACAGCGCCGACTTCTCCTTGTGCCAGCCACCATGGATGATCTCGTGCCAGGCCACCGCCCCAGGCTCAGCCTGCTCGGGCACGACGACCAGCCCTTCCTCAACGGCAATGACGGTGACAGGGCCGTCCATCCGACCGTGGCCCCACGCAAGCACCTTCACCATCGACTGGCCGAGAACCTGTCTGACCGCCGCCATGACGTCGTCGCCGGGGCGTGACTTCCTGAATAGTCCCATGGACCCATTGTGGCTCATGCCACCTCAGCCAGTCCTCGCCCCAGCTGGGTGCGCAGCCGCGAGTGTGCCTGCTTCTGAATGCGCCGCACGGATCGTTCCGAGCACCCCAACTGGCATGCCACCTGGTCCAGGCCCATGGGTGCTCCCTCGAAACCGTGCCGCAACCGCACCACCGACCGATGTGGCTCGGGGAGCGTCTCGACCAGTTTCCGGACGTCATCCAGTCCGTCGTCGGTGATGTCGTGAGTCATCATGCGCATGTCGGCGAACAACGCAATGCCCTCCAGTGGAACGTCCTTGTCGATCTGCCAGCGCTGCCGCACCCACTCCTTGGGACGGCCGAGTTCAGCCGCCACTTCGGCGACGGTTGCTGCGTGGCCACGCAGCGTCGACAAATTCTCCGCCGTCCTGGCGACGACCATCTCGGTACGTCGACGCCACATGGTGCGACTCGTGCCGTCGCACAGGGATTCCTCGGAGACGTATCGGCGTATCCACGTCCATGCCAGCGTGGAGAACCTGGTGCCCCGACTCGGATCGTAGCGACGGATCGCCTCGGCGAGTCCGATGCAGCCAGCCCCGACAAGATCGTCCAGACTTGTCCTTCCTCGTGCATGCGGTCTGGCCATGGACCACACCATGGGCAGAAAGAGGGTCCACACCTGAACAGTTGCCTGCTGACCCTCGGCAATGATGACGGCCAACTCCTCGGAGCTGGCATCCGTGTCCAGATGTCCGTCGACAGCAGCTTGGGCGATGACGCCCAGTTCGATGGCAGCAAAAAGACGCTGCTCCCGTTCTCGGGACTGGTTCTCGGTCCGAAGCGGATCGTGGATGGGGGTGATGCTCATGGCCCAATCCTGCGAAACCCTCCTGGGAACGGACCAGTGGTTCTCGACAACTGTGGACAACTTTCTGGTTGTCCACACCCGTTGATCGTGCAGTTGCCAAAATGAATCCTGTAAGCAGGAACACGAGCTGACGTGTTTCTCGAGAGGCGAAGGGAGAACTCATCACCGTGACGCTGCAACCACACTCACCTCCAGATCGACCGCTTCAACGCCATACGCATCGATTTACGTGGTGTGGAGCCATGAAGCAGCTGACGGCGTCAGTCCTCATTCCACGGCGCTGCGGCCTGTGCTGCGATGAGTTCCTTGCGTAGGGATTCCAAGGTCACCAGATCGGCAAACATGGCGTTGTAGGCCTTGGGATCCTGTTGCGGATTGGTGCGCTGCAGGCGTGACTTCAGGTTTGCGATGTCGTCGACGACGGAGAGCAGACGCACTCGTGCCGCGTAGGCCCGTGCATAGGAGGCTGTCGGATCATCGTGCAGAACAGCCTCCACGAGCAGGGCGACGACGAGCTGCTTGACGACGTCGTCGTGGGTGGCTTCCTGGATGCGCTGTTGCCAACCGTCACCCGGCTGCGTCGTGCGCACGAGGTCGAAAACGGTGCGGTAGGTGGGATGCCGGAAATCCTCCGGCTCCACCAGGGCCCACTGGGCGTCGAAGAGTTGCGGGTACTGCAGCATGAGCTTGAGCAGTCCCCGTTCGGCCATGAGCTTGGGGTCGCGCGGATCTGGCCACGGAGTGGACGGGACCGACTCACCCGCCTCGGTGGCTTCGACCAGCGACTCATCCGAATCGACTGTTCGTGGCGAGACGGGGGAACCGGTGGGAGCACCTGCACCCTGACCATCGATCACCCGTAATGCGGGTGCTCCTCCCCCGCGGGACGCGATGGGGCTCACATCACCATCTGGATGTCGCTGGGCCCCGCCATGCAGACCGGTCGGGGCCTGTCCTTGGTACGTGCCGTAGCCGTGCGTGCCCTCACCGCGAGTGGTTCCGTAGTGCCCTGCCGATCCTCGTGGGTTTGCTGGGGCTCCACCTGAGCTGCCACCATGCGGGTGCCGACGGGCAGCCACCACTTCACGACGCACGTCGTCGACGTCCATCCCGATGATCTGGGCAAGTTCGCGGGTGAACTCGCTGACCAGCGCGGCGTCGCGAATACTCGTCACCAGTGGTGCTGCAGCCCGTGCCGCGGCGAGTCGCCCGTCAGCCCGATCGAGGTCGAACCTGTCGACGGTGTTCTCCATGACGAATCGGTACAACGGCACCCGCCGCGCCACGAGTTCCCGAACTGCCGCGTCCCCCTCCTGCATGCGCAGGTCGCACGGATCCAACCCGTTGGGTTCGACGGCCACATAGGTCTGGCTGGTGAACTCCTCGTCGTCCCGGTAGGCCTTGAGCGCTGCCGATCGACCGGCCGCATCGCCGTCAAAGGTGAAGATCACCTCACCGTTGAGAGCGCCCCGATTGCCCATGAGTCGCTGCACCAGGTGCGCATGCTCCGGACCGAATGCCGTGCCGCACGACGCCACGGCGGTGTCGATCCCGGCGACGTGCATGGCCATGACGTCGGTGTAGCCCTCCACGACGACAACCTGGTTCTTCTTGCCGATGTTGGTCCGAGCCAGGTCAAGCCCGTAGAGAACATGGGACTTCTTGTAGACCGGAGTCTCGGGGGTGTTGACGTACTTCGCCGGCATGCGGTCGTCGTCCCACACCCGCCTGGCACCGAATCCCAGCACCGACGCCGCGGAGTCCTTGATCGGCCAGAGCACTCGTCCCTGGAAGAAGTCCCATCCCGAGTCGCGGACCAGCCCCGCGGTCACCAGCACCTGGGGTGTGAACCCCTGGGCGAGCAGATGATCCCGGAGAACATGGCCACCTTTGGGGGCATACCCCATGCCGAAGTACTCGGCATGCTCGCGGGTGAATCCGCGTCCGGTGACGAAATCGCGCGCGATGGCCCCCTCGTCGGAGAGCATCTGGCGGCGGAAGAACTCGGCTGCCGCATCATTGGCGGCCAGAATTTGGGTACGCATCCCCGGCGGGGTGGACGGGGTGCCGTCGTCAATGATCCTCAGCTGCACACCGGTGCGGTCGGCGAGACGCTGGACTGCCTCGACGAAGGTGAGGTTCTCGATGAGCTGAAGAAAGGTGATGGTGTCACCGCCGGTCTGGCAGCCGAAGCAGTAGAACAGGCCGCGCGACGGCGTCACCTGGAAACTTGGTGTTCTCTCATCGTGGAACGGGCACAGCCCCTTGAGCGAGCCGCCCCCAGCATTGCGCAGTTGCACATAGTCCCGGACGACCTCGTCGATCCGAGCCCGTTCGCGGACCAGAGCAATGTCTTCCTCATTGATCCGTCCAGCCATGTGACGATCCTATTCACTCATCTGAGAGACTGACAGTTGTGTCAATCAATCCAACATGGCAGTTAGCACTGAGTCTCGTCCTACTCGTCGCACTCACCGTGGCCTTCTCGGCGTGGGGACGGTTGGGAATCGGCAAGGCCTCGGTGTGGGCAGCAGCACGCGCCGTCATCCAGCTGGGTGTGGTCTCGATGGTGCTGGTCTACGCCCTCAAGCATCTGTGGGCTGCCGCACTGTTCACGTTGCTCATGTTTGCCGTGGCAGTACGCACGACGGCCAAGAGGACCGAGATCGGAAGGGCCTGGCCCTGGGCGGCAGCCGCGATGGCCTGTGGCACCCTTCCAGTGCTGCTCATCGTCTTCGGGACGGGTTGCTCACCGTTCACGGCAGCTTCCCTCATCCCGCTGGCCGGAATCATCATTGGCAACATGATGAACGGTCACACCCTGGCCGGACGGCGACTGTTCCCCACCCTGCGTGACAATCTCGGCACCTACGAGGCGGCCCTGTCGATGGGCGTGCTGCGCCCTGAGGCGATCCGAATGGTGACCCAACGTTCGGTGGCCGAGGCCATCATCCCGACCGTCGACAACACCCGCACCGTGGGGCTGGTGACCCTGCCAGGAGCCTTCGTCGGTGTGCTGCTGGGTGGCGGGTCGGCTCTGCAGGCCGGTGCCTCCCAGGTGCTCGTCCTGCTGGGAATCCTCGCCGGGCAGGCCGTGACGATCGTCGTGGCCCACCGATTCATGATGCAGGGCCGTCTGCTGCCGAGCGACCTCAAGGAGAAACTGCACGACTGAGGCGTCAGTACCCGCGTCCCAGCCCCTTGGGCACGCGCGCCTTGTCCCAGCCCAGATGGATCTGTGCCTGATCGAAGGCGAAGGAGTCCGTCATACCGGCGACGTAGGCGACGACTTGATGCACCCGGTCCGTCGGCCGAGCCAGAAACTCCTGCGGCACCAGGTCGAGATGCTCCAGGTAGTACTCGACGAGCTGCTGCAACACCTTGACGACGACCTCGGCCTGGGCCAGGGACTCCTCACGGGTGTAGATCCTCGTGTAGTTGAAGGAACGCAACTTGGCCAATGACTGCGCGGTCTGGGAGTCCATGCCGACTCCTCCGGTACGGCATGTGGTGGCGATGACCGAGCGAATGAATCGGGACAGCTGGGTTCGCCGATCCTCCCCCGCCACCTCGCGCACCTCTTGGGGAAGGTCGTCAACGGTGACGATTCCCGCATGGATGGCGTCCTCCAAGTCGTGGGCACAGTAGGCGATCCGGTCGGAGAACGACACGATCTCACCCTCCACGGTGAGTGGTGTGGGGCGTGACCAGGAGTGGTTGCGAATCCCGTCCAGGGTCTCGGCACACAGGTTGAGCGGTTCCAGGCTGACGTCGGAGCCCCATGGCCCGTGATCGAATCCCTCGGGGAGAAAGGCGTCGAAGGCCTGTTCGGAGGCATGCCCACCAGGGCCGTGGCCGCAATCGTGCCCCAATGCCATCGCATCGGCGAGGGTGACGTTGGCGCCGATTCCGGCAGCAATGGATCGTGCCACCTGCGCCACCTCGAGAGCATGGGTGAGTCGGGTGCGCTGGTGATCCGTGGGGTGGACGACGACCTGGGTCTTGCCGGCCAGGCGTCGAAACGCCGTCGAGTGGACGATACGGTCCCGGTCGCGTTCGAAACAGGTGCGTTCCGGATCCGGCTCCTCCGGACGAGCTCGGTGCCCGGCACCACTGGCCAGGGTCGCGCCCGGGCGCAGCATCTTGCGCTCCCGCTCCTCACGCTGCAGGCGCCCCACGGTGTCACCGGCAGCGATACGTGGTCCGGCGTCACGATGGGAGTGGATGACACCGCCCGTACCGTGTCCAGCCATCGTGGTGGCCCACTGACGAGCGCGATCGGAGATCTCAGGCATGGTTCCATCCTCGCACGGCCTCCGGCACCTGCAGCGGACGGTAGGTCACGAGACGGCAGGGCTGGAAGCGATCAGGTACCTGCCCCCAAGTTCACGTACTTGCTCCCAGGGCAGTCATGAGCGTGTTCAGCCCCACACAACGCTCCGCCGCAGCCGGGGGAGGGCCGGGGGCACATCAACAGGCGAAGTCGGCACGATGCCGCACTGCCCCCCGCACACACCCACTCGGCGTCATCGGCAGGTCAGCCGCCGGAGATGCCCAACTCGGCCTCGGAGAGGTCGTGATCGTCCAAGGTGCGCGAGTCCAGCCAACCCATCGGCATGACGACCTTGCGCCGCGGGGTGCCTTGTCGCCCCCGTGCCTTGCCCAGCTCCTTGACGGGGAATGGGGCGTCATGATCGAGCGAGGAAAGCAGCTCGTCGAGCTCGTCAAAATTGGATATCTTTCCCAGTGCATGACGAGTTTCCCCACCCACCGGAAAGCCTTTGAAGTACCAGGCCATGTGTTTGCGCATGTCGACCAGACCGTGCATTCCCTGGTATTTCACAAGCAGTTCGGCATGCCGACGAACCATCTCACACACCTCTCCCAGGGTGGGCAGGGTCTGGGTCTGGCATCCGCAGAAGGCGTCTGCAAGGTCTCGGAACAGCCACGGACGGCCCAGGCAGCCTCGTCCGACCTCCACCCCAGCGCATCCGGTCTGTTCCACCATGTCAACGGCGTCACGGGCTTCCCAGATGTCACCATTGCCGATCACCGGGATGTTCACGGCACTGACGAGCTCGGCGATGGCCTGCCAGTGCGAGTGACCGGAATAGGCCTCGGCAACACTGCGAGCATGCAGACACACGGCGGCGGCGCCAGCATCCTCGGCAGCCTTGGCGGAGTCGATGAAGGTGACATGGTCGTCGTCGATGCCGATACGCGTCTTGACACTCACCGGTACGTCGAACTCGTCGGCGGCCTGCACCACAGCAGCGACGACGGAGCGGAATCGATCCCGTTTCCAGGGCAGTACACCCCCACCGCCCTTGCGCGTCACCTTGGGTACCGGGCATCCGAAATTGAGGTCGACGTGATCGACGTGATACTCGGTACACAGAATACGGGTGGCATCGGCCATCATCTGTGGATCCACACCGTACAATTGCACGGAACGAATCTTCTCGTTGTCGGCGAAGGCCAGCATGTCCTTGGTTTTGTGGTCGCCGTACACCAGACCGCGCGAGGTGATCATCTCGCACACGTACAGCCCTGCCCCCTGCTCAGCGCACAGTTGACGGAAGGCAGCATTCGTCACCCCTGCCATCGGGGCCAGGACGACCGGGACGCGCGCCGTCACACACCCACCGGAGGGGGCGCGCAGTGTCAGGGGGGCAACATTCACCCGCGCAACGATACGTCGCGCAGACGACAGCTCCCAAAAAGACTGTGGGCACCGCCGAAGCGGTGCCCACAGTGCGGATCAACGTGTCTCAGATGACTCAGTTGTCCTTGGTCCTGCCACGGAACCCGGCACGCATGCGTTCCTTGTTCACGGTGGCAACGGCGGCTAGCGGAATGCCCACCGGGCAGGCCTTGGCGCACTCACCGTACAGCGAGCAGGGCCCGAAGTAGGTGTCCAGGGCGTCAACCATGCGACGGGCACGGCGGCTGCGCTCATGGCTGCCCTGAGGCATCTTGGACAGGTGAGCGAGCTTGGCACCGGCGAAGAGCATTGCCGAGCCGTTCGGGCAGGCAGCCACACAGGCACCACAGCCGATGCAGGAGGCGAAGTCGAGAGCCTGCTCGGCCTGCTCCTTGGGCTGAGGAACGGTGTCGGCATCCGGAGCGGTGCCGGTCATGACGTCCACCGTGCCACCGGCGCGGATGAGCGCGTCGAGCGGGCCACGGTCCACGGTGAGGTCGCGCACCACACGGAAGGCGGTGGAACGCCACGGCTCCAGCTTGAAGTGGGTCACACCGGGGAAGGCACGCAGGTGCTGACGGCAGGCCGGAGTGTTGTCCAGCGGGCCATGTGGCACACCGTTGACCATGAACCCGCAGGCGCCACACACACCCTCGCGGCAGTCGGACTCGAAGACCACCGGGTCTCCGCCATCCTCGACGATCTGGTCGTTGAGGCGATCGAGCAGCTCGAGGATGCTCCACTCGGCCTCGGCATCGTTGACGACGTAGTTCTGGAAGTGCCCAGTGGCCTTCGGGCCGTCCTGACGCCAGATTTCAAGAGTTACTTTCATCGGTAATCCCTCACCTGCAGATCGATCAGCGAGAACTCAAGAGGCTCGGCGTGACGCACGTGGACGCCGTCGGGGCGGGTCTGCCACGCCGACACACATGCCCACTCGTCGTCATTGCGCTTGGCCTCACCCTCGGGGGTGGAGTACTCGGTGCGGAAGTGGGCCCCGGCGGACTCGCGACGGTCCAGGGCGTCGAGCACCATGACCTCGGCGAGTTCGATGAAGTCGGCAACACGACCGGCCTTCTCCAGCTCCTGGTTGATGCGGTTGGGGCCACCGACGACCTTGACGTCGTTCCAGAACTCCTCGCGCAGGGCACGCACCTCGGCCAGGGCCTTGGACAGGCCCTCCTCGTCACGGCTCACACCACAGCCCTCGTAGAGGATGTCACCGAGCTTGCGGTGAAACCACTCCGGACGGTGGGTGCCGTTGATGGTCAGCAGCTTGTCGACACGCTTGTTGACCCGGTTCAACGCGGCCTTGACCTCGGGAGCGTCCAGAGGAAGCACCGGGGCCTTGATGTAGTCGGCCAGGTAGTTCGGGATCGACAGCGGCAGGGTGAACCATCCGTCGACCGAGGCCGACAGCAGCGAGTTCGCACCCAGACGGTTGGCACCGTGGTAGTTGTTCGACGCCTCGCCACCCACGAACAGGCCGGGGATGGTGCTCATGTGGTCGTAGTTGACCCACAGGCCACCCATGGTGAAGTGAGCACCCGGGGCGATGCGCATCGGCACCTCGTAGGGGTTCTCACCGGTGGCGTCGAGGTACATGTCGAAGAGGTTGCCGTAGCGCTCCTTGATGACGTCCTTGCCGAGACGCTCGATGGCGTCGCGGAAGTCCAGGTACACGGAGTTCTTCAGCGGTCCGACACCACGACCGGAGTCGATCTGGGTACGGGCGTTGCGCGAGGCGACGTCACGCGGGGTGAGGTTGCCGAATGCCGGGTACTTGCGTTCCAGGTAGTAGTCACGCTCGTTCTCCGGGATGTCGTTGGCGGCACGCGGATCACCGGGCTTCTTGGGCACCCAGATACGTCCGTCGTTACGCAGCGACTCCGACATGAGGGTCGTCTTGGACTGCCAGTGCGAGCTCACCGGCAGGGCCGTCGGGTGGAACTGCACGAAGCAGGGGCTGGCGAAGTAGGCACCCTGACGGTGGGCACGCCACGTGGCGGTGGCGTTGGATCCCTTGGCCAGCGTGGACCAGTGGTACACCGAGCCGTAGCCGCCGGTGCACAGGGCCACGACGTGGGCGGTCCAAGGCCGGATCTCACCGGTGAGCAGGTCACGGGTGACGATGCCCTGGGCGCGTCCGTCGGCGACGATGAGGTCGAGCATCTCGGTGCGGGTGTGCATCGTGACGTTGCCGGCGTCGATCTGGGCCTGCAGGGCCTGCGAGCAGGCAACCTCGAGCTGCTGACCGGTCTCGCCACGGGTGTAGTAGGTACGCGAGACCTGCACACCACCGAACGAACGGGTGGCGAGCTGGCCGCCGTACTCACGGGCGAACGGGGCACCGATGGAGTACATGTGATCGATGACGCGCACCGACTCGGTACCCAGACGCACCACGTCGGCCTCACGGCCGCGGTAGTCGCCACCCTTGACGGTGTCCTTGACGAACCGCTTGAGCGAGTCGCCGTCCACCTTGCGGGCACGAGCGGCGTTGATACCGCCCTGGGCAGCCACCGAGTGGGCGCGACGCGGGGAGTCGTGGAAGACGAAGCAGTCCACCTTGTACCCCAGCTGACCCAGGGTGGCAGCCACACCCGAGCCAGCAAGTCCGGCGCCGACGACGATGACGTGCATCTTGCGACGGTTGGCCGGATTGACGAGCTTGTACTCGGTCTGACGACGGGTCCACGCGGTCAACGGATCCCCGGCGGGGGCGCCACCATCGAGCTCGTCACCGATCTCGTAGCCGGCAGCCTTCTGCGCCGGGCCCATGATGTCGCGCGGCAGCTTGCCGTGTCGTTTCGGAGCTTCCGAGGCCGAGGCGGGTTCCGGGGCCTTGGGAGCTGGCACCGACTCGACCTTGGTCTCGGTGTCGGTGTGTGGGAGCTTGTCGTGCAGGAAGTCCTTCAACCCGCTCATGAGATCACCCCAGCAAGAATCAGCATTGGAAGTGCGCCATTGCACACGGCGATGGCGAGGGCAATGAGGATGGCCACGATGAGCCACACCTTGCGCAGACGCGGACCGGTACCACCGAGGTCATTGATGGCGTTCCAACCGCCCTGGCACAGGTGCAGGCAGACCACCAGCATGACGAGGGTGTAGAAGATCGCCATACCCGGACGCGAGAGGCTCGCGACGAGGTTCTCGTAGGCGCTCATCTGGACATCCGGGCCCGGGTTCTGCGGTCCGGAGAAGCTGGACGACGCGACACCGGCGCCAATCGTGAGGTCCAGAATGTGGACGATGATGAAGGCCAGGATCAGCAGGCCACTGAGAATCATCGTGCGGGATCCGAAGGTCAGACTGCGCATGCTCTTGCGACGGTACGACCCACGTCCCTTGCGACCACGGATCCAGATCGTCAGACCTGCCCAGATGTGCAGGACCAGACAGGTGAGGAGCACGATGCGGAAGATCCACAACGCCCCCTCGTAGGGCAGCAGCGGGTAGAACAGTGTCCGCAGCAGCTTGGCATAGCCGTTGTAGTCCTCAGGGCCCATCAGGGCCTTGAGATTTCCAATCATGTGTACGAAGACGAACAGACCCAGGATCGTACCGGTCACTGCCATCGTCACTTTCAGTGTGACGTGAGACGGCCGGACCTTCGTCCGGTCGAGCTCTGGCAGCTGATCCCCTCGCTGTTGCGTCCGTGTTGCGACGCTCATGGAGCAACTCCCTCGTGAAGCTTGACGCTAGAAGCTTTAGCCGGAGACTAGCAAATAAGTAGCTCAGTCCAGTAACCGGGGGCCAGCACTGCACAATGATCCATGACGGCCTAGTCACAGCCGCTTGGTGATCGACTCCCGGCGCACGGAGGAGGCCATACGGGACGCCTTGCCACACGTGACCCAGAAGTGATCAGCCCTGGCCTGCGTACCGCGGGAGGATACCCGGCATGTGACATGGGCTGTTCTCAAGCTATTCTGCAGGTCGTGGTTCACGCATCATGCGAAAGACGCTCACACGACATCCCCCATCGCTGCACGAAAGACCACGACAACCGGAAGATCTCATGACCACACTCACTCTTGACGGTGTCTGCCACTCATACGGCAGACACCGCGCCTTGGACCATGTCTCGTCCACGATCGGCACCGGTGTGTACGGACTCATCGGGGAGAATGGTGCGGGCAAATCGACGTTGCTGGGTGTCTGTTCGGGTGCGCAGGTACCCACCAGCGGTCACGTGTTGATCGACGGTGTGGAGCTGACCGCTCGCCCTTCCCGTCGAGAGGCGCTTCGCCGCATTGCCTTCATGCCCCAGTCGGCGTCCGCGCCCAGAAATCTGTCGGTGCTCGAGACGGTGACCTATCTCACCTGGATGCGCGGCACACCGTGGTCACGCGCTCGTCAACAGGCTCGTCAGGCGCTGGCACTGGTCGATCTGGAGAAGATGTCTGACACTCGTTGCAAGGCCCTGTCGGGTGGTATGCAGCGACGGGTCTGGCTGGCACAGGCACTGGCATCCGAGGCGGACGTGCTGCTGCTCGACGAGCCGAGCACCGGTCTGGACCCCCGACAGCGTCAACTCATGCTCACCGCCCTGCATCGCGCAGCCGAGACGGGGGCCACCATCGTGTTGTCGAGTCACGTCCTGGAGGACGTCGCCGATCTGGCAGACCATCTCGTCGTCCTCACGCATGGCACGGTCGCCTTCGACGCAGCGATGCCGGAGTCGTTGGACTCCACGTGGTTCCTCGACGTCACCGATGGAGTCCGTCCATGAACGCAGTTCTCATGTGGATGCGACGCACCTGGATGCTGGGCATCGTCTTCATCATCATCCAATGCCTCACTTGGTTCAGGTACCAGGAGGCCTACCGGGACTGGTCGTGGACGATCTCGCTTGTGCAGGGTGCGACGATGCTGGGCTCTCCGTTCATCGCCGGGGTGTGCGCCTACATGGTTCACCGACAGTGGCCACGCACGACGCGCCGTGACCTTGCCGGGACCGGCCGCTCCCACCACCTCGTCTCGGACATGACATGGGCAGTCATCGCCTGGGGATGGGCAGCCCAGGCCGTGTTCCTCGTCATCGGGTGTGTCTCCTGCGTGGTGCATCATGCCGATTCAAGCGGTCTCACCCTGCCGTGGCAGCTGCTCACCGGACCGATCGCCCTGGGAGCGTCGGCGTGGCTAGGAACGCTGACGGCATGTCTGTGGGACTCGGTGATGACGATTCCGGTCATGGTGCTCGCCGTGTTCCTGGCCCATCAGATGTTCTGGGACATGCATCTGCCTCAGCTCCTGTCGCCGGAGTTCGCCACCGTCCCGATGTCTCCCATGCGTCCGAACCCGGTCCACATGGCGCTGAGCATTCTTGGCAATGCCGGCATCCTCGTCGCCGCCAAAGCTGGATGTCGTTGGCAACAGTCACCGGCTGGGGCGAGATCTCACGGTGCACTCGCGACGTCGATCACCGGGATGGTGGCGCTGGTCGTCAGCTGTGTGCTCGTGGCGACACATCCGTCGGCCGACCTCATCTTCATCTGATCGCCATGCACGTCATCACCATTGCACGAGCACGCCAGTGGGTCATCACCGCTCTGGTGGTGGTAGCCGTTCTGGTCATCGCCGCCCTGACGACCCGCGTGACGGTTGGCGTACCGATCGCCGACGGCACCAGGACCGTGGCCCTCATCCTGGCTGCGCTCCTGCCAGCGGTGTCAGGAGTCGTCCTCATCGACCGTTTTCCGCGACTTTCCCCAACGTTCTTGCGTGAACGGCGCCTGCGCACCGTTGAGTTGACGGGATTCTGGATCGCCAATGCCCTCGGTATCGTCATCACAGGTCAGGGCAGCGTGCCCTACCGGCTCTACACGGTGACCTCTGGACTGCTGCTGGCCGACATCAGCCTCGTGCTCGTCTCCTGGCTCGGAATGACCGGTGTGCTGGGATCGTGCCTGGCCGGAGTTGTCTGGATCATCGGGGCAGGAGGCCTGGCGCAGGTGCTCGGGTACCCGCCCGATCTCCTCACCGACCCGAGCAGTCAGGTATTGGCCATGTGGGTGCGTCCGCTGTACTACTACGAGTTGGGTGGCGTCGTGGCGCTGGGGCTTGCCGCGAGTCTGCGACACGTCCTGCGGCGAGGTGACAATCGACCGGATGCGTGAGCGAACGGTGGCCGCATCCCAGCAGGCGGCCACTCTCCATCGTGGCGAGCACCACCGAGCTGGGACTCCACCGGCACGAAAGCACCACAGCATCTTCGCCAAGCGTGCCTTCCTGACTCGTCGCAGACCTCAAGCCTGGAACCCCCGGGAGCTGTTCAGTTGCCGGGGGCCAGCACCGCAAAAGGGTCCGTGACGACGTAGCGACGATCAATGAACCGCCAGGTCGACGCCGGACGGCCACCCCGCTCCCCCGGCGCCGCCACATCACCGGTCTTCTCGATCTGGCCACGTCTGCGCAGCACCCGACCCAGGTTCGTGACGTCCACCTCGTGGCCAAGAACGGCCTGGTAGATCGCACGCAGTCGGGCCATCGTGAACTCCTCGGGCGCCAAGGCGTAGACGATGTTGGTGTAGGAGGTCTTGCTGCGCAACCGTCGCGCGGCTGCGGAGACGATCTGCGCATGGTCGAAGGCCATGTTCGGCAGGTCATCGACGGGCAACCAGCTGTTCCCGACCACCTCGGGAAGCCCGTCGGGCGGGGTGAGTGCGAGATATGCGGTGGCGATGGTGCGCTCGAACGGGTCGCGTGCCGGGTCGGAGACGGTGCTCACCTGCTCCACGTGTACCGGCCGAGCCCCGTCCAGATGTCCGGTCATGTGCCGAGCGATCGCCTGCTCCATCGTCTCGTCGACCTCCACCGGTCCGCCGATCAACGCCCACTGCCCCGCGAAGGGGTCCCGGGAGCGGGGGGTGGCGAGCACCTCGAGCCGCTCGTTGGCGCGCAAGATGGCGGCCAGCACCTCATGACGGTACTTGGCGACGCCACGATGGTCACGGTAGGGGCTGTTCCTCACGGGTAGAGCCTATCCGACGACAGTTTTCGTCTCCTCGTCGAAAAAGTTATAGACTCCCGGTCAATAACCGTCGGAAGGAGAAGTTCCGTGACCACGACGACGTCGATGTCCTGGGCGCAACAGGTGCGCAGGGAGGCAGACCGGCAGGATGCCGTCATCCTTGCCCACAACTATCAGGATCCCCAGATCCAGGACGTCGCCGATCACGTCGGCGATTCCCTGGCACTGTCCCGGATCGCCGCCACGTCGGACGCCTCGACGATTGTCTTCGCCGGGGTGCACTTCATGGCAGAGACCGCCAAGTTGCTCTCCCCCGACAAGCGGGTGCTCATTCCGGACGCCTCCGCCGGTTGCTCCCTGGCCGACTGCATCACCGCCGACCAGCTGCGAGCGTGGAAGGCCGAGCACCCCGGCGCGGTCGTGGTGAGCTACGTCAACACCACGGCTGCCGTCAAGGCGGAGACCGATGTGTGCTGCACGAGTTCCAATGCGGTCGACGTCGTCAACTCCATCTCCCCCGATCAGGAGATTCTCTTCTGCCCCGACCAGTTCCTCGGGGCCCATGTGCGTCGGGTGACCGGACGCCGCAACATCCACGTGTGGATGGGCGAGTGCCACGTCCACGCCGACATCTCACCGTCGGACCTCGTCGACCAGGTGCGCGCCGACCACGATGCCGAGCTGTTCGTCCACCCGGAATGTGGATGCACGACATCGGCCCTGTGGTTGGCTGGGCAGGGCGAGCTCCCCGAGGAGCGCACCCATGTCCTGTCCACCGGTGGCATGCTCGATGCCGCCCGTGCCACCAGCGCTGATCGGGTGCTGGTGGCCACCGAGGTCGGGATGCTGCACCAGCTGCGCGCCGCGAGCCCCGACACCACCTTCGACCCGGTGAACCCGCATGCGATCTGCCCATTCATGAAGCTGACCACCCCCGACAAGCTGCTCACCTGCCTGCGCGAGGGAACCGACGAGGTGACGGTGGACCCGGCAATTGCCAGCCGGGCGCGCCGGGCCGTGGAGCGCATGATCGAGATTGGATCGGGCCGTGACCACTGACATCATGGGTGAAACCCAACTCATCTGCCCTCCGGTGCAGGACCATCTGACCACGCAGGTCGTGATCGTCGGATCGGGAGCCGCCGGGATGCGCACTGCCCTGGATCTTGCCGACGCCGGCGTGCAGACCCTGCTGGTGACGCGCGGCGAACTCACCGATTCGGCCACCGACTGGGCCCAGGGTGGTCTGGCGGCGGTGTGGCGTGCGGACGACTCGGTGAACCTGCATGTCGCAGACACCCTGACCGCTGGTGCCGGCCTGTGTGACGAGCAGGCGGTACGCACCTTGGTGACGCGAGCACCCGGTGCCCTGCGCCGGCTCATGGCCGATGGTGCATCCTTCGACACCGACGACGCAGGCGACATCGATTTGCACCTGGAAGGCGGCCACCATGCACGGCGAATCCTGCACGCCGGGGGCGACCAGTCCGGTCACGAGGTGGAGGTGACGCTGGCCCGTCGGGCAGGAGCGCTCGACGTGTGTGACCATGCGCGCCTCATCGACATCTGCACGGACTGCCGCGGTGCGACATGTGGTGTGCTCGTGGCCCGGGGCGGGACGACCGTCGAGATCTCCTGCGACCATATCGTGCTGGCCACCGGGGGCATCGGGCAGTTGTGGTCGACCACGACCAATCCAACGGTGTCCACCGGCGACGGACTGGCAGCAGGTCTGCGCGCCGGAGCAGTGGCCCGTGACGTCGAGTTCATGCAGTTCCACCCGACGATCCTCGTCGTGCCACCAGCCCACCGCATTCCCGATGATCGCGGGGTGCTCATCTCCGAGGCGGTACGTGGTGAGGGGGCATTTCTCGTCGACGCCCACGGTGGGCGCGTCATGACCGGGGTGCATCCGCTTGCCGATCTGGCCCCGCGCGACGTCGTCTCAGCAGCCGAGTGGGCGCACATGACGCGTATTGGTGCCGATCATCTCTTCCTGGATGCCACGGCGTTCGGGGTGCACAAGTGGGAGACGATGTTCCCGTCGATCCTGCAGATGTGCCGGGAGCGCGGCATCGACCCGGTGGCGGAACCCATTCCGGTGCGGCCAGGAGCGCACTACCACTGCGGGGGTCTGGTGGCCGACATGGCTGGCCGCACCAGTGTGCCGGGGTTGTGGGCGGTCGGTGAGGTCGCGTGCACGGGGGTGCAGGGAGCCAATCGGCTTGCCTCGAACTCCTTGACCGAGGGACTCGTCATGGGCGAGCTCGCGGCGCGCGCCATTGCAGAACAGGTGCTGGGAGCAGATCCCCAAAAGGATCTGGCGCCTCATGTGAACCCCGACGCGTCGGCAATGCGGCGAAACCACATGAGTCATGGGATCAGGGATCAAGCGATCCCAGAGCATCCGGTCCCGGAGCGCCTCACCGCCCGTCGTACCGTTTCCCGACGCACGGTGGCTCCGGTGGTAGCCAGTCAGCTCAGCGAATTGCATGCACTCATGGACCGTCACATGTCGGTGCTACGGCAGGAGGCAGGAATGCACGACGTCCTCAACTTCCTCGACCGTCTGGAACCAGGATCGTCACTGACCGACGACACCCTCACGACGACGAATCTGTGCACGGTGGCCTGGGCAGCGACGACGTCGGCCCTGGCACGTACCGAGTCCCGTGGCTGCCATCGTCGTTCCGACCATCCAGATCGTGACGCACGGTGGCAACGCCATCTCGACGTGTGTGCCTCCAGTGGCATGGTGAGGGCAGCATGATGGGCAGCGCGAGCAGTACGCACGACGACATCGTTACAACCCTGAAGGACGCCGGTCTGGACCCAGCTCAGGTGCGTACCCTCATCGAGGCGACCTTTGCCGAGGACCTGCGCTGGGGGCCGGACGTCACCACCGAAGCGATCTTCGGCGACGAGCGTGCCACCGCCCAGGTGGTGAGCAGAGCGCACGGCACGCTGGCCGGAGTGCCGGTCGGGGCGTACGCACTGCAACTCATGGCGTCGTACTCACCCGACCACCGCCTCATGGACCAAGGGAGTCACGAAACACAGGTACACGTCCAGATGCGGATGGCCGATGGTGAGCGGGTGCAGCCGGGTGCCGTCGTCCTCACGGTTGAGGGGCCGGTGCGCACCCTGCTCACGGCTGAGCGCACCATGCTGAACCTCGTCTCACAGCTCTCCGGGGTGGCAACGGCCACCGCCGCCTGGGTGGATGCTCTGGCTGGCAGCCCCACCAAGGTGCGTGACACCCGCAAGACCGTTCCCGGGCTGCGGGTGCTGCAGAAGTACGCGGTGCGTTGTGGCGGGGGCGTCAATCATCGAATGGGGCTGGGTGACGCCGCGCTCGTCAAGGACAACCACATCGCCGCGGCGGGATCGGTGGCAGCGGCACTGGCTGCCGTGCATCGCCATGCCCCCGAGGTGGACTGTGAGGTGGAGTGTGACCGGCTCGATCAGGTGAGCGAGGCCATCGAGGCAGGTGCGCAACTGGTGCTGCTGGACAACATGAGTCCCGATCTCATGGCGCAGGCCGTGGCCCTGGCCCGTCCGGCCGGAGTGCGCACCGAGGCGTCCGGTGGGTTGCGGCTGGACGACGCCCCGGCCGTGGCTGCCACCGGAGTCGACTTCGTCGCAGTGGGGGCGTTGACACACTCAGCGCCGGTGCTGGACCTGGGCCTCGACCTGCTCGGCTGAGGCAGCCGCCCTGCCTGGCCCCAGGTGGGACCAGACAGGGCGGGCATGTCTGAAAGGCGTTGCCTCAGAAGCGCGGGAGCCGCTCGGCGAGGTAGTCCTCCACCTTGTCCAGTGCGATGCGCTCCTGAGCCATGGTGTCGCGGTCTCGCACCGTCACGGCATTGTCGTCGAGGGTGTCGAAGTCCACAGTGACGCAGAACGGTGTGCCGATCTCGTCCTGACGACGGTACCGCTTGCCGATGGCCTGGGCATCGTCGAAGTCGACGTTCCACCGCTGACGCAGCTGCGCGGCAAGGTCACGGGCCTTGGGCGAGAGGTCGGAGTTGCGGCTCAGCGGCAGGACGGCGACCTTCACCGGGGCAAGACGCGGATCGAGCTTGAGGACGGTGCGCTTGTCAACACCACCCTTGGCATTGGGGGCCTCGTCCTCGGTGTAGGCGTCGACCATGAACGCCATGAGGGAACGCGTGAGACCGGCTGCCGGCTCGATGACGTAGGGCAGGTAGCGCTTGTTCTGCGCCTGGTCGAAGTACGACAGGTCCTTGCCGGAGTGCTTGGTGTGGGTGCCCAGGTCGAAATCGGTGCGGTTGGCGATACCCTCCAGCTCGCCCCAGTCCGAACCGGCGAAACCGAATTTGTACTCGATGTCGACGGTGCGCTTGGAATAGTGGGAGAGCTTTTCCTTGGGATGTTCGTAGTGGCGAAGGTTGTCGGGATTGATTCCCAGGTCGGTGTACCAGTTGGTGCGCTCGTCAATCCAGTACTGGTGCCACTCCTCGTCGGTTCCCGGCTCGACGAAGAACTCCATCTCCATCTGCTCGAACTCGCGGGTACGGAAGATGAAGTTGCCGGGCGTGATCTCGTTGCGGAACGACTTTCCGGTCTGGGCGATGCCGAACGGCGGCTTCTTGCGTGCCGAGGTGACGACGTTCTGGAAGTTGATGAAGATGCCCTGCGCGGTCTCGGGGCGCAGGTAGTGCAGTCCGGACTCGTCCTCGATGACGCCCAGGTAGGTCTTGAGCATCATGTTGAAGTCGCGCGGCTCGGTCCACTGGCCCTTGTTGCCACAGTTGGGGCAGTTGATCTCTGCGAGGTCGACGGAATCGGGGTCGTCAAGGCCGTGCTTCTCGGCGTAGGCCTCCTGCAGGTGGTCAGCGCGCATACGTTTGTGACAGGAGAGGCACTCGGTGAGCGGGTCGTTGAAGACGCCGACGTGGCCCGAGGCGACCCACACGTCCTTGGGAAGGATCACCGAGGAGTCCAGACCGACGACATCGTCGCGAGTGGTGACCATGTAGCGCCACCACTGCTTCTTGATGTTCTCCTTGAGCTCGACACCGAAGGGGCCGTAGTCCCAGGCTGCTCGGGTGCCGCCGTAGATCTCGCCACACGGGAAGACGAATCCGCGTCGTTTGCACAGGTTGATGACGTTGTCCAGGGTGCTTGTGGGGGCCATGGCCGTCCTTTCTTCCAAGTCCTCATTGGCATAGCCGTCCGGATGACGGCTAGGTGAATTCGGCTGAGCCGCTGAGCGCGATTGTAGCGGGTCAGACGCGGGGCAGGGTGAACGTCTGGTCCTCGGCTTCGGAGTAGGCCGTGGGCTCGTCGATGAGCCAGACCATCACCGGCAGGAACGCAGCCCGGCCAGCCGCTCCGGTGAAGGCGCTGCGCCATGACTTGGGAAGATCCCACGTGGTGACCACGGTGTGCAACTCATCGTCGTCGACCGCCGTGCCGACATGCAGCGACTCCAGGCCGGAGCAGCCCCGCAGATAATGCTCCAGATGCCTCAGGGCAGCGGCGAAACCGGAGCGAGCGGCAGTGGGGACACGGAAACGCAGCACGACGAGCATGACGAAAGCCTACCGAACACAAAAACTCACCACCTGAGCTCAAAAATGACATACGAGGTATGTTTGGCGGAGCAAGGCGGCAGCGACCGAGTATCCTTGACAAGGTCATGTCGATCAAACCTCATGGAAGGACGAATCGTGGCCACACCTCGCACTGGACGTCGCACCACCAAACAGCGGCTGGCCATCAGTGCCGTGTTCCAGGATGAGTCGTCATTCATGACTGCCCAACAGGTGTTCGACGCGCTACGTGATGGTGACGTCTCCGTCGGCCTGGCCACCGTCTACCGCAATCTGCAGGCCATGGCCGATGACGGCGAGCTCGACGCCATCCGCACCCCCGAGGGTGAGATGACGTACCGTCGCTGCTCCCCCACCCACCATCATCACCTGGTGTGCAGCCAGTGCGGGACAGCCGTGGAAATCGAGGCTGACTCCACCATCGAGCAGTGGGCTCGTAACATCGCCACCGATCATGGATTCACCCTTACCGGCCACGACATCGAGCTGTACGGGACGTGTGGAAAGTGCACGGCCAAGGCCCAGCAGGCTTCTCACCAGGGGTAAGGCCCTTGGGTCCTCATCGGACTCACACCCAGGACACGAATCGATCACTTCGATGGCGACCTTCTGACGCCGTACCTCCTGAGACCAGCAACATCTTTCCCATGTCTCGCTGTGCCGTTGTGGCAACTGGGTGCCCCCGCTCCACCCAGAAATCTGACCGCTTGGCCATCTGGTGACACGTGGATGAATTCCTGTGCACTCACAGATGAAATGTGACGACCAACCCTGTCACCGCGATGAGTGGCCCGCATATGACAGAAGTGTCCACGCAGACCTCATGCACATCCCCATTTTCTCAGGCGAGGACCCATGACACTTCGACATGCCACTGCCATCACCGCAGCACTTGCCACAGTGCTGGTTGCCTGCACTGCCTGCGGCCACAACACAGACAGCCCTGCTCCCCCTCCGGCTCCCAGCCATCGGCCAAGTCTGGATCTCAGTCATGCCGAAGGGTCGCCCGTGCCCTATGACGAGGCCGTCGCCACTTTCAAAGCCGTTACAGAAAACTCCTACCAGCTTCACAAAGCCGGTAAATATGATCCTCAGTCACCTGCACCCACATCATTGACTGCCTATGCCAAGGGACAGGCCTTAGATGCTCATCTGAAATCCTTAAAGAAAGTTTCACAGGACCACGTGACATGGCATTCAGGAACCTACAAAATCCTATCAATAAGGCAAGTTCCCACACCCAAAGACCATCCCAAAGGGATCACTCTTGAGACCTGTGAGGATTGGAGAGGAATCAAAAACACACTGAGTGACGGCACTTTGGACCAAGGAATTCTGGTCATCCACCACAGCACCTACCAATATTCTGGCGACAGATCTGTCAAGCAAGTCTTTTGGGATGGGAAGATGGTCGAATCATGTCATTAATGATAATTTCAGCAACCATATTCTATTCTCTACCTTCTACGCCTCTCTCTCGAGAAGATTCCCCGGTAGATTTTTCCTATCATGCCTCCACCAACGCCCCTGACGCCGACGCGAAAATCACTGTGGATGTCACCCGAACCCGCCCAGGTGGCTCGGGCACCAGTAACCGTGGTTCCGATGCCAAGAGTCCCCACTCCCGCACCACGATCAATGGCCACTCGACAGCCAAGGAATCTGCCGAGGTCGCACGTCGGGAACGCGAACGCATTGCCAAATGCAAGGAGATTGCCCGGATGCTCACCGACACCATTGATGGTGCCCCCAACCACAGCCAGGCCGACGCTCGCGACAAGGCCGTGCACAGTTGCATCGTTGGCGACCCCGCCACGGCAAAGCCATCGAAACCGGGTAAGCCTGCTGCCGTCGCGCCGGCTCCAGATCCTGAGCTGCTGGCTCGTCGAGCCGTGTTGGGGCTCAACCTGCCCCAGCCCACGCCCATCGTCGAGCCCAGCCCGAACCTCAACAAGTGGCACACCCTGGCCATCGGACAGCCCTTGTGGCTACGCACCCGTGACAATGCCACCACCATGACTCGCACCATGACCGTCGAGGGATATCCGGTCCGCCTCACTGCCACCCGACGTCCCATCTCCTTCGCCATGGGTGACGGCCACACGGTGACCTGCACCAAGACCACACCTTGGAATCCGCACGTCGATCCCGACGCCGATTCACCGACCTGCGGCTACCGCTACGCCACGCTCCCCAAGGGCGGCCACAGCTACACCGTCACCGCCACGACGCCCTGGACCATCACCTGGAGCGTGCTGGGCAAGAGCGGCACGACCACCCTCACCAAGTCCGACGCGACCACCATCCCCATTCATGAGATCCTCACCGTTCTCGTCCCTAACCGTGGTCGAGCACGCTGAAACCGGCCGGCGTCACCGAGGCCACAGACACGTCACAGGCACAGTGTCATGACGAGCCAGCCCACCGGGGCGGAGAACAGCAGGGAGTCGAGCCGGTCCATCACTCCCCCGTGACCGGGGATGAAATTCGACATGTCCTTGAGGCCCACGTCGCGTTTGACCATGGACTCGACGAGATCGCCAGCGGTGCCGAACACCGCCAGCAGCACGCCAAGGACGAGCCCGATCCACCAGTGGCCGTGCAGCAACCACACCGTGAGTCCGATCCCCACCAGGGCTGCTGTGACCACTGATCCGATGAACCCCTCCCAACTCTTCTTCGGGCTGATCCTGGGGGCCATGGGGTGACGTCCGAGCAGCACTCCAACGGCATACCCGCCGGTGTCGGAGCCGACGATGCACAGCATCCACGTGATGATGCGTCGAGGCCCTTGATCGTCGCCCATCATGAGCGGGATGAAGCTGCCCAGCAGCGGGACGTAGGCGATCGTCAACAGACTGGCGGCGACGTCACCGACGAATCCCCGTGCACCGCGTGGCAGTCGCCACAGCATGGCCAGCCCCGTCGTCAGACCAAGTGCAGCAATGAGAAAGGTGTTGGGCGGGAGCGGCACCGTCCGGATCGACGCGGCATAGGCACCGATCACCATGACGACCACCCCGATGCAGATCGGCACGGCGGCCGACGTCATGCCGATGCGGTTCATGGCCCGGTGCAGCTCGACCGTCGCGGCACACAGGACGGCTGCGAGCAGGAAGACGAATCCCCAGTGCCACCATCCCACCGTGGCGATGACGGCTCCGGCCAGGATGACACCGGAGGCGATCGCCGCTGGCAGATCGCGACCGGCGCGACCCACTGACGGTTTCTGCTGCTCCGAGCCATTCCGGCCGGTTGAGGACTTCTTCTCGCTCACTGGCAACCCCGTCAGATTTCGAGCAGTTCCTGCTCCTTGACCTTGAGCAGGGAGTCGATCTGCTCGACGTGACGCTTGGTCACCTGATCGAGTTCCTTCTCCAGCCGAGCCAGGTCGTCCTCGGAGATCTCCTTCTCCTTCTCCTGCTTCTTGAAGAGATCGTTGGTGGAGCGACGGATGGCGCGGATGGCGATTCGGCCTTCCTCAGCCTTGGCCTTGGCCATCTTGGTGTACTCCTTACGACGCTCCTCCGTCAGCTGTGGCAGCACGCAGCGCACCACATTGCCGTCACTGGACGGATTGACCCCCAGGTCGGAGTCGCGCACGGCCTTCTCGACCTCGTTGATGCAGCCCTTGTCGAACGGGGCGATGAGGATGGTGCGAGCCTCGGGCACCTGGAAGGTGGCCAGCTGCTGCAGCGGGGTGGGAGTGCCGTAGTACTCGACCATCAGCGTGTCGAACATCTTGGGATTGGCACGGCCGGTTCGAATCGTCGCGAACTCCTCGCGAGTGTGGTCCACGCTGGCCTCCATCTTGCGGCCAGCTTCCTTGATTGCGTCGTCAGTCATGGTGAGGTCCTTCCGTAGGTCGTGAGTGAGGGTGCGGGTCTCAGTGGACCGTCGTCCCAATGGGTTCTCCATTGACGACCCGGCCGATGTTGCCCGGGGTCTCAAGATTGAAGAAGATCATGCGCAAGTCGTTGTCCCGCGCCATGGCGACGGCGGTGGCGTCGGCAACCTTGAGGTCACGAGCCAGGAACTCGTCATAGGTGAGGTCGTCGAACTTCGTGGCGGACGAGTCCTTGGCAGGGTCACGGTCGTAGACGCCGTCCACCCCCTGCTTGCCCATGAGGAGTGCATCGGCGCCAATTTCCAAGGCACGCTGGGCGGCCACCGTGTCGGTGGAGAAGTACGGCATACCGGAGCCAGCACCGAAGATGACGACTCGCCCCTTCTCCATGTGACGCTCGGCGCGACGCGGGATGTAGGGTTCGGCCACTTGAGCCATGTGGATGGCGGTCTGCACACGAGTTGGGGTGCCGGTCTTCTCCAGGAAGTCCTGCAGGGCAAGGCAGTTCATGACGGTGCCGAGCATGCCCATGTAGTCGGCACGATCTCGATCCATGCCGCTCTGCTGCAGTTCGGCACCACGGAAGAAGTTGCCCCCGCCAACGACGATGGACACCTGAGTGCCCCCGGCGACGACCTCGGCAATCTCCTTGGCCTTGGTGTCGACGACATGCGGATCAACACCGACCCCTCCACCGCCGAAAACCTCGCCGGAAAGTTTCAGCAGAACACGATGATAAGGGGTTGACATCTCTCTCCTTGGTCGCTGGTGCGTCACCCAAAGCCTATCGCGACACGTGGGAGCGAGCGACTTGGCGGCACGACGTGCAGAGGACATCGCGGATCAGATGCCCGCATCGACGGACAACAGGGCCCCGCCACCGAGGTGGCAGGGCCCTGCAGAAACCGTGGGATGTGACTCACTCGCCAGCGGACAGGCGCACGAAACGCTTCACGGTGACACCAGCAGCCTTGAGCAGGTCGCCGACGGACTTCTTGTCGTCGGAGACGGCCGGCTGCTCGAGCAGGCAGTTCTCCTTGTAGAAGCCGCCCAGACGACCCTCGACGATGCGGTCGATGATCTTCTCGGGCTTGCCCTCCTCGCGAGCCATGTCGGCGGCGACGGTGCGCTCGTGATCGACGACGTCAGCGGGCACCTCGTCACGGTTGACCCACCGCGGGTTCATCGCGGCAATCTGCAGGCAGACGCCGTGAACGGCCTCGGTGTCCTCGCCGGTGTACTCCACCATGACACCCACCTGAGGCGGCAGGTCCTGGGAGCGGCGGTGCAGGTAGATGTGGGTGTTGCCCTCGAAGTAGGCGGCGTCGGCCAGCTCGATCTTCTCGCCGATGGTGCCGGCCAGGTCCTCAAGGGTCTGGGCAACGGTCTTGCCGTCGTCGAGCTGCACCTGGGCGGCAGCATCCTTGGAATCGGCCTTGGCGGCGTCAACGGCCTTGGCGATCTTGTCGGCGGTGGCGACGAAGTCGGCGTTCTTGGCGACGAAGTCGGTCTCCGAACCAATCTGGACCAGGGCGTTGCCGGCCCCGACGACCAGCCCGTTGGCGGCCTCACGGTCGGAGCGCTTGGCGGCCTTGGCCTGGCCAGCGACACGCAGCAGGTCAACGGCCTTGTCGAAATCACCGTCAGCCTCGGTGAGAGCCTTCTTGGCGTCCATCATGCCCGCGCCGGTGGCGTCGCGCAGCTTCTTCACATCAGCAGCCTTGATGGCCATGGATGTCATCCTCTCGGTGGTGCTTGTACCTCAGTTGGACTTCTCGGCGGACTCGGACTTCTCAGCAGCCTCGGCCTTCGGAGCCGCGGTCTCGGCAGGCTCAGGCTTCTCAGTGGCCTCGGTGGACTCCTCCTTGGGGGCCTTGGCCTCCTTCGCAGCCTTGGGGGCTTCGGCCTGGGCGGCAGGCTTGTCCTTGCCCTCCAGGAGCTCACGCTCCCAGTCAGGCATGGGCTCAGCCTGGGCGGACTCCTCACCGGACTTGCCCTGGGAACGAGCCATGAGGCCCTCGGCAGCGGCGTCGGCGATGATGCGGGTCAGCAGCGAGACGGAGCGGATGGCGTCATCGTTGCCGGGGATGGGGTGATCGACCTCGTCGGGGTCGCAGTTGGTGTCGAGGATGGCGACCACCGGGATGCGCAGCTTGCGGGCCTCGTCGATGGCGAGGTGCTCCTTCTTGGTGTCGACGATCCAGACGGCCTGGGGAAGCTTGCCCATGTCACGGATACCGCCGAGGTCCTTGGCCAGCTTGTCCTTCTCGCGAGAGAGCATGAGCAGCTCTTTCTTGGTCAGGCCGGTGCCGCCGGACTTGTCGAAGTCCATGGCCTCGAGCTCCTTGAGGCGGGCGATGCGCTTGGAGATGGTCTGGAAGTTGGTGAGCATGCCACCGAGCCAACGCTGGTTGACGTAGGGCATGCCAACCCGGCTCGCCTGCTCGGCGATGGACTCCTGGGCCTGCTTCTTCGTGCCGACGAAGAGGATCTGACCACCCTTGGCCACGGTCTCCTTGACGAAGGCGTAGGCCTTGTCGATGTAGGTCAGCGACTGGTGCAGGTCGATGATGTAGATGCCATTGCGCTCGGTGAAGATGAAACGCTTCATCTTCGGGTTCCAGCGACGGGTCTGGTGCCCGAAGTGAACTCCGCTCTCGAGCAGTTGACGAGTGGTGACGACGGCCATGACCGTGTCCTTCCATGATCAGGGTGCACCCGAAAGGTGGCACCGAACGGTTGACCGATGACGCCCGATGCGTCATCGCCTGACGCGCCTGCCTGACACCGCTCGTCCGTGGACGAGACCAAGGCGACAGGCCCCTTCACGGGACAGACGCATGCGAAGTCAGTCCAAGATGACCCCAGACTGCATCGGCATTCTATGTCATGAGCCCCACCAGACTCCATTCGAGGACCGACCTGTCGTCCCCGACAGGCCTGACTCCTGAGATCCGCAGCCGGTCATGCTGTCCACAGGCAGGTGTCACACGGTGACGGCGTTGTCCACAGGCGTCGGAAAAACTGCCGGATGACGGCCCGACTCTCAATGATTTCCATCGTGAGAACCCTGACACAGCCCAGATCATGGCGCCACCGTTGCCATGCCGTACCACCGCCGCGCACCAAGGCCCCATGCCCCACCCACGCCGGTGTCGTGCCGGTCGACCCAGCCCCGACGTCCCGAACAGAATCGTGCCGCGGCTGGCCCAGATCGATGCCGGAGCGCCCGACGTCGTCCTCGACATCATCCCGTTTGTCGCATCCTCGTGCCTTGGTCACTGGGTGGTTGGTGACGATCGTGTGCGCCGTACTGCTCATGAAACCGATGGCGACGACGGCGCTGGCCGTGGGAGCGCACCCGACGCCCGTGCATGCACAGCCCCCAGTTCCCGGAGCGGTGGTCAGAGGATTCGACCCACCCGACCAGCCGTGGTTGTCCGGGCATCGTGGTGTGGACCTACAGGCCCCGGCAGGTGCACCAGTACGCTCTGCGGTGGCCGGTGTCGTCGTGGTCGCCGGCCAGGTGGCGACCAACCGTGTCGTCGTCATCCTCATGCCCGACGGGCGACGCCTCACGCACATGCCGGTGGAGCCGTCGGTCCAGGTGGGAGACGTCGTACATGCCGGCCAGGTGATCGGACATGTGCTGCCCAACACCCACTGCCAGACGTCGTGCCTGCACTGGGGGCTGAAGAAGGATGGGGGCTACGAGAACCCATTGTCCCTGATCGGGCAGATACCGGTTCGACTCCTGCCAACGGGAAGCAGACCCGATCCGGATCCGGCTCCGACCGAGGTGTTCGATCCGGCGAGTCTTCCCTCGGCCGCGGGGATGGGCGGGGCCTCGGCACTGTTGCGGCCGGTGCCCGGTCCGGTGTCCTCGCCGTTCGGGTATCGGGTGCATCCGGTCACCCATGTGCGCAAATTGCACGACGGCGTGGATCTGGCTTCCGGATGTGGCACGCCGGTACACGCGGCGTACACCGGACGGGTGGTGTGGGTGGGCAGCACTCGGGCCTGGGGAAACCGCGTCATCGTCGATCACGGCACGGTGGGATCGACCCATCTGCGCACCACGTACAACCATCTGGAGAGCATCGGGGTGAGTCAGGGATCGGTCGTGCTGCGTGGCCAGGTGCTGGGACGCGTCGGCTCCACCGGATTCTCGACCGGGTGCCACCTGCACCTGGGGCTGGAACGAGACGGCCACCTCGTCGATCCGCTGCCCTACTTGGCAACACGCTGAGTGAGGCACGGATGGGGGCAGGTCATGAGGTCGCACCGAGCCACGTCGTCATCAGGAGTCATCGTCAGGGCACGAACGAGCCGGGCCTCCGATCAGGACGCAAACGAGCTGGGCTTCCAGCCGTGCGTCCCCGTCGCCACCGTCAGGCGCGCGGATGGGCCAGTTGAAAGGCGGCCTGCAGGCGTTCATTGGACACATGGGTGTAGATCTGCGTGGTCGCCAACGATTCGTGGCCAAGCATTTCCTGCACCGATCGAAGATCCGCCCCGCCTTCGAGCAGATGGGTTGCCATGGCGTGTCGCAGACCATGCGGGCCAAGGTCGGGGGCGTCCTCATCGAGTCGGAGGTGGGTGTGGACGACGCGGCGCACCACCCGGGGATCGATCCGCCCACCACGCACCCCCAGTATGACGGCCTGGCCGGAAGCCACGGTGACCCACTCCCCTCGTCGTGCCAACCATCGATCCAGGGCCTGCCATGCCGGATCACCCAGTGGGACCGTGCGCTGCTTGTTGCCCTTGCCAAGCACCCGCACCGTCGCACGGCCACGATCCAGATCGGAAAGATCCAACCCACACAACTCGGAGACTCGAATGCCGCTGCCGTAGAGCACCTCGAGTATGGCGGCATCGCGACAACCTCGGGGGGATTCGTCGTCCTGAGCAGCCGCGACGGCCTGGTCCATGATGCGAGCAGCCTGTTCGGCACCGAGCACCTGCGGCAGCCGCTTGGGAACCTTGGCGGAGCGCACTCCGGCAGAAGGATCAGCCTCGATGAAACCATGCGTCTTGGCCCAGCGGAAGAAGCTGCGCGCAGCTGCCCAGTGACGTTGGATCGTCGCTGGGGATTTTCCGTCGTCATGCAGACTGGCCAGCCAGGTTCGCACATCGGTGACGGCGATGCTCGGCAGGGCGTCCACCCCGCAATCATGAACACATGTCATCAACGAGGTGAGGTCGCGTCGGTAGGCACGAATGGTGTTGTCGGATCGCCGGGCAAGCTCCATGTCTGCACAGAAGTCGTCCACCGGCACGCGCAGGGCGGACGGCAGGTCACCGACATCATGTTGGTTGGTCATCGCCTCCACTGTGACACGTCCACCAGAATCGATCGAGCAGCCACGACGAATCCCCTAAGCTCTACCCATGTCGACCACTCCGGTACTCGCCAGTTCTGCCAACACCCGCGCCCCAGAAGAATCTGGAGCAACGACACCAGGTGGCCTGACCACCTGGCTCGTCACGAACGATGGGGACGATCCTGCCGCCACACCAACCGCGCAACAGACCGGCTGGGTCGAGTTGGGCGATGCCAGCTGGGTGAGTCCGATGGGCAACCATCTGGGGGTGCTAGGAGAGCACGACCACCACCTCTGGGTGATGAGCCCCGGCCTGAGAATCGTCAGCGAGTGCGATCTTGGCGGTGGGCAACCGTGTCACTGTGCCATCGATCCCACCGGACGGCTCCTGGCCGTGGCCCACTACGAGTCCGGTGAGGTCAGCGTGGTGCAGGTCGACCAGTGGGGAACCGATCCGCAGATCATCGCCCATACCCATGTCGAGGGAGAAGGGCCGGTTGCAGGACGACAGGACTCGGCACATCCGCACCACATCCTGTGGCTGGATCGCACGCATTTTGCCGTCACCGACCTGGGGGCCGACGCGGTGCGGTTCCTCAGGCTGTCGGGTCTGGGACTGGAACAGACCGGTGAACTTGCTGCTCCCGCTGGCCTGGGGCCACGTCACGCCCTGCTCACCCGGGATCGTTCCAAACAGATCCTCACGGTCTCCGGTGAACTCTCGGCCTCGGTGCAGAGCTGGTCCAGACGAGCCAGTGAGGACGCCTGGTCACGGGGCTGGCGTCTGGTGGATCAGACGCCGAGTTCGTCAGATGCGACTGCCGTGCCCTCGGCAATCGTTCCGGGTCCCGATGGCCAGCTGTTGGTGGCCAATCGAGGCGTCGGAACATGTGGCGTGCTCTCCGGGCCATTGGGCCATCACAAACTCATCGACGAGTTCCCGCTGGGCGGCGTCCAGCCACGTGACGTCACCAGCGACGGAGACCAACTGTGGGTTGCCGAACAGGCTGACGGAGCTGTGCTGTGCCTGCACAGATCCAGCGAGGGGTGGAGGCAACGACTGCGGCTCGATCTTCCGGGAGCGAGCAGGGTCCTCATCGGTCCAACGCTGGGGTGAGGTGGAAACGGCCACTCACTGTGAAACCGGCCGAACACCGCGGATTCGACCGATCAACTCGGTACTTCACAAGGAGAAAACCATCGGTGGGAATCTCACCTGGTGCCCGAGCAGCGAGCCCACCCTTGCGGGGCCTGTCATTGGCAGAAGATCCATTCACTCGTGCGGTGGAACGAGCCAGCTCCTGCGTGGGCCACACTCGAAAGGCCGATGCCTCCAACCGAATTGTCTCCAGCGAACCCACCCCTGAGTGAGCCACGCCATTTGCAGAAGAGCCCTTCACGCGTGGGCTGGAACGAGCCAGCCCCTGCGCAGGCCACGCACGGTGGGAAGCCCTCCGATCATGGGGCCGTCATGCATGGCCCGCCACTCCTCGACGTGGAACCACGAACGACGCAGCGGGGCGAAGGTGGCACAATGAGTCGATGAGTTCGCATGGCCCCAGGGGACGGCACCACACCCGTCAGCACCGGGGCTCACGTCATGACCAACTGGCCGACGACCTGCAGGAGTTTTCATGAAGAAGCACACCCCGACTGACGATCCCCGTTGGGAAGATCTGTTCACCGGTGGTTCCCTGCGCCGGGTGACGAGGTGGGGCGAGCCCGTCCTGCATGCCCGGACCGAACCGGTCACCGACTTCGACACCGACCTGCACGACCTCATCCGTGACATGTTCACCACGATGGATGCTGCCGACGGTGTGGGGCTCGCAGCCACCCAGGTTGGCCTGGGAATTGCGCTGTTCGTGTACGTCTGCCCCGACGACGACAATGTCATGCACCACGGAGCGGTCTGCAACCCCGTCGTCACGCTGCCCGAGGGCAGGGATCGTCGCCTCGTCTCCTCCGAGGAGGGGTGCCTGTCGTGGCCCGGCGGTTTCAGCCCGTTGGCACGTCCCGACCATGCCACCTGCGAGGGGCAGGATCCGTGGGGCAATCCGCTCACGGTCACCGGCACCGGATTCTTCGCGCGGTGTCTGCAGCACGAGACCGATCACTGCAATGGCATCGTCTTCGGGGATCGCCTCTCCAAGCGTTCGCGTCGCAGGCTTGACGAGCAGCACGAGGGACGAGCCCACCTCTACCCCGACGACTGGCCGATCCATCCCAAGGGTTGATGCCACTACGCGCTGCCCCCGTCCCTGCTGGCCCCTCGCTGACTCCGGCGCCGCGAAGTGGCAAACATTCGCCCCCGGACTGAGGGGTCACTCTGTGGCGGGCATGTCGGCAACGGCGCAGCCGTGGTTCGTCCCCAGACTGAAAAGGGTCACTCCCCCGGACCCATCGCGTAGCAGGCCACGGCAGCGGCGGCTGCGACGTTGAGGGAGTCGACCTGACGTGCCATCGGGATGGTGACGACGACATCGGCCTGGTCGATCCATCGCGAGGACAGCCCCGACCCCTCGGTGCCCATGAGCAGCGCGATCCGGTGTGGTTCGCGGGCCTGCTCCCGGACGAACTGCGGCAGGGGGACGGCATCGTCCGACAGGGCCATGGCAACCACCGTGAATCCGCGCTCCTTGAGCTCATCAAGACCACCCCTCCAGTCCTCCATACGGGCCCACGGCAGCGAGAAGACCGTCCCCATCGACGTCTTGACGGCACGCCGGTACAGCGGGTCGGCAGCTCGGGGGGCCAGCAGCACACCGTCCCAACCCAGACCGGCCGCGCACCGAATGATGGCCCCGACGTTGGTGTGATCGACGATGTCCTCGCACACGACGAGCCGGTCGGCGTCCATCAAGTCCGCCATCTGCCAGCGGGTCTCCCGCCGCATCGATGCCAGAGCCCCACGATGGACGTGGAATCCGGTGATCTGCTCGGCCAGGGCCTCGCTCACCACGTAGACCGGCACGTCGACGGCGTCCAGGATGTCGCGCAGCCCATCGATCCAGCGCGGTGCGAGCAGGAACGATCGTGGCTGGTACCCGGCCTCCCCCGCCCGTCGGATGATCTTGGCCCCCTCGGCGATGAACAGTCCATGCTCGGCCTCCAGGCTGCGCCGCAGGTTGACGTCGCGCAATTGGACGTAGTCGGCCAGTCGCTCGTCGGATGAATCGTTGATCTCAATGAAGCAAGCCACGCAGACAACCTACCCACACCTGGGGCACCACACATGGCCCGGACGGTCTCCAGCGCAGAAATCACTCATCGCCCTGCCATAAAGTGGCGGCCATGAGCACCAAGCGCCATCTGCCCATCGACGGATTCGTCACCGCAATTGTGGTGACGGCCGTCATCGCCTGCCTGTTACCGGCACGGGGATTCATGGTTCCGGTCCTCGACTGGGCGGTGAAGGTTCTGGTCTTCGCACTGTTCTTCCTCTACGGCGCACGCCTGCACCACTCCGAAACCCTTGAGGGCCTGAAGAACTGGCGGATGCACGGGCTCATCATGGGATTCACCTTCATCGCCTTTCCCCTCATCGGTCTGGCGCTGAGAGTCCTCGTGCCCTGGGCACTGACTCCGGCTCTCTACACCGGTGTCATGTGGTTGTGTCTGGTGCCCTCCACGGTGCAGTCGTCAATCAACTTCACCTCGATCGCCCACGGCAACATCGCCGGAGCCATCGTCGCCGCCACGACGTCCAACCTGCTGGGTACATTCATCACGCCAGTCCTGGCGATGCTGCTCATGTCGACCAGTGGCGGGCTGCAGATCCAGGCCTCGTCCCTGCTCGACGTCGCCATCCAACTGCTGCTTCCCTTCATCCTGGGTCAACTGTCCCGCCGGTGGACGGCCGCCTTCGTCACGGAGCACAAGAAACCGCTGAAGTTCGTGGACCAAGGCGTCATCATCGTTGTCGTGTACTCGGCGTTCTCGGAGGGAATGCGTGAACACATGTGGTCGCTGGTGACCACACGGTCGTTGGTGGCGGTGATCGTCGTGTGCCTGGTGGTTCTCGGGTTCATGCTGTGGTTCACCTGGGCGGTGCCGGGCTGGCTGGGATTCACTCGCGAGGATCGGATCGCCGTACAGTTCTGCGGCACCAAGAAGTCCTTGGCAACCGGTCTGCCGATGGCCACCGTGCTGTTCGCAGGACAACCGGTCGGTCTCATCGTCCTACCGCTCATGATCTTCCACATGGCTCAGCTCATCGCCTGTGGCAGCCTTGCCGGCCGTTACGCACGCCGGTGGGAGGCTGCCCAGAACCATGTGGCGTGATCCTTGGCCACGCCGCCCTCCCGCGCCCGACGTCCTTGGCCGCAGCAGTCAGCGCACAGAGCTGACGCGATTCGTCACTGCACGGGACTGACGGGTTCATTTGCTGCACGGGGCTGATCGGGCTGTCGAACGGACAGCCGCCGATCGGTGGGGATCCACAGTTGTCACACCGTTGCCCGGCGTGCCGCATGTTCGCAGCAGTGACCAGGGCTTCCGGGGAGACACATCCCCCGGGAACGCCCCGACGTCTCATCCCTGCTCCGGGTCGTCACCCTCCTGGCCCCGGGACTGCTGCCGAGGTTCATCGGATTCATCATGAGCAGGATGATTGGTGCCGTCGGAATCTGAGTCGCCGTGGGCGGAGGCGAAGTCGTCACCGCGAGCAGATGGCGACCCCTCATCAGGGGTCGTGGTCAGCTGCGTGTTGCTGGTCTGCCGATCACTGCCGGGGCCGACCTGCTGGGGTTGGGCACGTCGGGTCATGCGGGGACGATTCCCGGGCGATTCCAGCTTGGCCGCCTCGTCAATGGCCTTCTGCACGGTGGCGTCGGACGACTTCTTCTCGTCTGCCTTCTGGGCCTCGATCTCGGAAAAGACGTCGATCTTCTCCGGAGGTTGAAAATGCGCCGGATCGGCAGTGTGATACGAGCCCGTTCCCTCCTCCGACTCACCGTGGCCAACCATCGAGCCCAGACCACGCAGGGCGTCGTTGAGCTCGGATGGTACGACCCACACCTTGTTGGAGTCACCGTGAGCCAACTCCGGCAACATCTGCATGTACTGGTAGGCCAGCAGCCCTTGATCCGGCTGCCCGGCATGAATGGCGTTGAACACGGTCGTGATGGCCTGGGCCTCGCCCTCGGCACGCAGCATCTGGGCCTGACGGTCTGCCTGGGCCTGCAGGACGGCCGCCTCCCGCTCACCCTGGGCACGCAGGATTGCCGACTCCCGATCACCACCGGCAGCAAGGATCTGTGACTGCCGCTGTCCCTCGGCCAGCAGGATCGAGGCCCGCTTGTCGCGCTCGGCACGGGCACCCTTCTCCATGGCGTCGCGGATGGTGGGCGGCGGCTCGATGGCACGCAGCTCAACGCGGTTGACCTTGATACCCCACTTGCCGGTTGCCTCGTCCAGGACGAGACGTAGCTTCTGGTTGATCTCCTCACGGCTGGTGAGAGCGGCCTCCATGTCCATACCGCCGATGATGTTGCGCAAGGTGGTCATCGTCAGCTGTTCGATGGCCGTCTTGTACGACTGGGCCTCGTAGGCTGCGCGCTCCGGGTCGACGATCTGGAAGTAGATCACCGAGTCGATGTTGACCATGAGGTTGTCCTCGGTGATGACGCCCTGCGGCGGAAACGGGACCACCTGCTCGCGCATGTCAAGGGTGTACCTGACGCGGTCGATGAAGGGGAGCATGAGGTGTGGTCCGGGATTGAGACGACGATGGTACTTTCCGAGCCGTTCCACCAGCCCGATCTGTTGTTGACTGATGATCTTGATGGTCGAGCAAATGGCCACCAGGACGACGACCAGAATGATGACGGCGACGATGACTCCTCCAGGCACAACCGCTTCCTCTCTGCAACACCATGTGAGGCGAATACTTCAGGTGTCACCTCTCCCACCCAAAATCATGCATGGCCCATTCTGCCACTGGCAATACCTCCGTCGGGTGAGGGGAAGCAGACGTCAGCGATCAAGCTGGCCAGTACTCGGATAGACGAGCAACGTCGTCCCCTCCACGGCGTACACCTCAACACGGTCCCCGTCCTCGACTGGGCCTGCCGCATCCACGAGTCGTGCCGTCCACGTGTCTCCGTTGACGCGCACCGTCCCGGAATGGTCGGTGATCTCGCCGAGGGCATATCCCGTCGATCCGACCAGAATGTCCAAGGAGGAGCGGTAGCCCACCGAGTCACGCACCCTGCGCAGCAGGGTGGGGCGTAGCAGGGCGAGCAACAGTCCGGCGACCAGGGCAGCCACCACGACCTGTACCACCCACATATCGGGAGCAATTGCAGCGGCAGCTGCTCCAGCCGCAGCTCCGACCGCCACCATGAGCAGGGTGAAGTCTGCCGTGAGCATCTCGAGGCAACCGAGCACAGCTGCGGCCAGCAACCAGCCGATCCAGGCGTTGTCGTCAAACAGGCTCATGCCTCACCGCACCGCCCGAGCGCTCCATCGCTCGTCATCATGACCCACCACCAGCGGCAACCCGAATGCCGTGCCGAGTACCTCGGAGGTGAGGGTCTGCTCGATCGGGCCAGCCTGCACGATCTGCCCCTCATCCAGGACCAGGGCATGGGTGATCCCAGCCGGGATCTCCTCCAGATGGTGGGTGACGAGCACGGTGGCGGGAGCCGCTGGATCGGTGCACAGTTCACCGAGTACCGAGACCAGCTGTTCCCGTCCGGCAAGGTCCAGCCCTGCCGCGGGTTCGTCGAGCAGCAGCAGCTCCGGGTCGGTCATGAGGGCCCGAGCAATCTCCACCCGTTTGCGTTCCCCCTCGCTGAGGGTCCCGTAACGGCGCGTCTGCTTGCCGGCCAGCCCCATTCGGGCGATGAGTTCATCGGCACGGGCCTCGTCCATGGGATCGTAGCTCTCGTCCCGGCGGCCAAGTACCGCCCAGGCAGCCGACACGATGAGGTCATGCACGGTCTCCTCGTCCGGGATGCGGTGTGCCAGCGCAGACGAACACATGCCGATCCGGGGACGCAGGTCGAAAACGTCGACCGCGCCGAGGATCTCGTCCAGGATTCCCACCAGTCCAGTGGTGGGAAACGTCTGGGCCGCGAGGATCTGCAGCAGGGTCGTCTTGCCAGCACCGTTGGGGCCGACGATCACCCAACGTTCGTCGTCCATGACGGTCCAGTCGAGGTCGTTGAGGATCACATTGTTCCCGCGCCGCACGGTGACATCGGCCAGCTGCACCACTGCACTCATGACAGCGAACCTACCTCACCACGAACTGCCTCAACCAGTGCCGCGCGCATATCCTCGTGGGGTGCTCGAGATTTCGTTGCGTCTGACCTGTCTGCTCAATGCGCTGGCGGCTGGCACCACGACGGCAGCCCACGCCGAGGAACACCTCAACCGGTGGGCGGTGGCCCACCACGTCAACGATCCGGATGAGTTGTTGGCGCTGCCCGACCACGATCCCACCGCCTCCCTGCCCATCCGCCAGGCCTTGGCACGGCTGGAGCACGGAGGAATCGATCACACACGTGCGCCGGAAAGCGCAGCAGCCGGCATCGTACGCACGGACCCCGAGGCACCGACCGCCTGGGAGCTGGTGCTGCCCACTCCCGGCAACTACGCCGGGCTGCGTGGCCCGGCACGGATCGTCTCCGAGGCTCTCGATACCGGGACAGCGGTGATCTGTCACCAAGGTGCGTGGGCAGGAACGATGTGGATCGGCACCAGGGTGGGGCACGGTGTCCACTGGCGGATCCTACGGGCCAATGCCCCACTGCCCCCGATGTCACCTCTGGAGGCGCTGCAGGAACTGCGCGCCCAGATGCGTCATACGGCCGACCTGCTGGAGGGTCTGGGGCTGAGCGCCGGTCAACGTCCAGACACCGTGGCTCCCCGGCTCGGCAGCGGATACTCCAGCGGGGACCAGGCCGTGCTGGAGACGGCCTGGACGGTGTGGCACGCATGCCAGGCCGGGCTGGACTCGGCGCACGAGGTACTCACCGCCCACGGCGTGCGAACCAGGCTGGATGCGCTGTACCACCTGCGCCACGCCGCAGGACAGGCCATCACTGCCGCAACGGCGTGGCCCAGAACCGCCCGTCCACCACACTGATCCCCTCCCCGACCCTCAAGGGCCGGGTTCTCAGGGGCCGAGGGCACGGAACGTGAGTGCACCTGGCGGTGCAGATCTTCGCCAGTGCCGAGGGAGGTGGTTTCTCAGGCCCCGGTGGAGTGCAGACCGCCGTCGACGTGGATCATCTCGCCGGTGGTGGCGGGGAACCAGTCCGAGAGCAGGGAGACGATCGCCCTGGCCACGGCCGTGCTGTCCTTGGGGTCCCAGCCCAGTGGGGCACGTTCGGACCAGACGTCGTTGAACTGCGAGGCCCCCGGGATGGCCTTCTTGGCAACGGTGTCCAGCGGGCCGGCTGCCACGAGGTTGCAGCGAATGCCGTCCTTGCCGAGGTATCGGGCGAGGTAGCGGTTGGCCGACTCCAGACCTGCCTTGGCCACCCCCATCCAGTCGTAGAACGGCCAGCTGACGGTGGCGTCGAAGGTGAGTCCGACGACCGAGGCGTCCTGCGTCAGCATCGGTGCCAGGGCGCGAGCCAGCGCCACGTAGGAGTAGGTCGAGGTGTGCAGCGCGACATCGACGTCGTCCCACTCGGTGCTCAGGAAGGCACCACCCAGGGCACGTTCCGGGTTGGCGAAGGCGATGGCATGGACGACACCGTCGAGCTTGTCCACACCAAGATCGTTGAGCACCGACGGCAGGGCCGTCAGCTGATCGGCATCGGTGACGTCGAGCTCGATGACGTCTGGTTCGACGTCGAGTCGGCGCACTGCCCGTCGGGTGGCGCCGATGGCCCGCTCCAGATTGGAGACGATGACCCGGGCACCCTCCTGCTGAGCGAGCTGGGCGGCGCGGAACGCGATGGAGGTGGGCATCGTCACACCGGTGACGAGGATGGTGCGTCCGTCAAGGAGTCCCATGAACATTCCTTTCAGAGAATTGTGATCGTGAATTGTTGGCCTCAGTCGTGACTGGCCTCGGTCATGACTGCTGGGTGCCACGCAAGCTGTTGGCTGAGCTGTGGTCAGTGCCCCATGACCAGGCCACCGTCGACGGGCAGCACGGTTCCGTTGATGTAGCCGGCCTCGTCGCTGACGAGGAACTTCACAGCGGCGACGACGTCGTCCACCTCACCCAACCGCTTGGCGGGGATGCGTTCGAGATAGCTCGCGACGGTCTTCTCCGGCAGCCCGGCGGTCATGTCGGTGTTGATGAATCCGGGAGCGACGAGGTTCGCGGTGACGCCACGTGACCCCAGTTCCCGGGCCACCGAGCGGGCCAGACCGATCATTGCGGACTTGGAGGCGGCGTAGTTCACCTGACCGGCGGAACCCAGCAGCCCCACCACCGAGGAGATCGCGACGATTCGGCCGAACCGGGCTCGTGTCATGCCACGGGCGGCTCGACGCACGACCCGGTAGGTGCCGGTGAGATTCGTGTCGACGACCGAGGTGAAGTCGTCCTCCTTCATGCGTGCCAGCAGCCCATCGCGGGTGACCCCGGCGTTGGCGACGAGCACCTCGACCGGTCCGAGCTGCTCCTCGACGGTGGTGAAGGCGTGGTCCACGGATTCGGAGTCGGTGACGTCACACACCACCGGAAGCACACCGTCGGGGGCCTTCCCAGATCGGCTGGTGGCGGCAACTCGGTAGCCTGCCTGGGCCAGTGCAGCGGCGATGGCAGCGCCGATTCCTCGGGATCCGCCAGTGACCAGGGCGACACGGCCTGCATTGACTTGCTGTTCGCTCATACCGTAAACCTAGCGCGCTGGGCGCTCTGACGCCCATTGCTGGGTCAAAAGTCGCGACGGGCTGAAATTCGGACGGGTTGAAATCAGTTGGTGCCGAATTCTCCCTGCAGTTGCGTGTCGGTGCTGCTCCCCCGGTGCTCGCACTCCTGTTGCTCACCCTTCGGCCCTGTTACCAGACTTCGGCACAGAAACCTCACGGATGGCGTTGACGCCAGACCGCCGTGTGCTGGGGGCAGGGTACAGTCGCTGTACATGCCCACCGAGGAGAGACATGGTCGCACACATTGAGCGTCTGGAACCGGTCATCGACTGGTTGGCCTGCCCCGTGTGTGCCCGGCAAGGCTGCTGGCAGCGACTCACGGCGGACGGCACCAGCCTTGTCTGCCCGCACCGCCACACCATTGACGTGGCCAGGCAGGGATATGCCACCATGACGGCTGGTCCGGCCGGCGTCAATGCCGACACCGCCGCGATGCTTGACGCCCGCACCCGAGTGCTGTCCAGCGGGTTGCTCGACCCGGTGGACGATCTGCTGGCTCGTCGTCTGCACGGCGCACAGCGCATTCTTGAGGTGGGTGCCGGGACGGGGTTTCATCTGGCAGCGGTGCTGGACCGGCTGGGCGCACCGGCACAGGGATTGGCGACCGACATCTCCCCCGCTGCGGTGCGACGCGCTGCCGTGGCCCATCCCCGGATGTCTGCCGTGGTGGCCGACACCTGGCAGCAGATCCCGCTGCGCGACGGCCAGGTGGACGCGATCATGTGCATCTTCGCGCCACGCAACCGTGCCGAGTTCGCTCGCGTCCTCCCCGACGGGGGAACCCTCGTCGTCGTCACCCCCATGGCGGACCACCTGATGCAGTTGAGGGACCTCACAGGGATGATCTCGGTCGCACCACACAAGCAGTCCACCCTGCTCGCGTCATTGTCCGGATCCTTCGAACCGGTGGCACGCGATCACATTCGCAGGACGGTGACACTCGACCCAGACCTGGCCGCCGACGTCGTGGCCATGGGGCCGAGCGCCCACCATGCCGCTGCTGCGCACCTGGATGACTCGGTGGATGTCACCGTTGCCCTGGAGGTGACCACACTGCACAGGACGACGTCACATGGGGCAGGACGGCTTCACACGGGGCAAGAGGTCGAGGGGTGAAAGGCGCCTGAGGGCGTCACGCCCCACCCCAGCAGTGGTCATTTTCCGGCATCGGCCGCAGGGCGGCTCCTCGCCGAGTGCCGGGCCCGTTCCAGCGCCGACTCGGCCTGTTCGAACACTCGCTGAGCCTTCTCGGCCTTGCGGGCCTTGCGCTTGGCCTTCTTGACTGCTGCCTTGCGCTTGGCCTTCGAGGCACCGTTCTTCTTCTTGATCTTCCTGGCCTTGCGACGAGCCTTGTCAGCCTTGTGTCGCGCAGCCTTGGCGCGCTTCCTGGCCTTCTTGAGGTCCGACATGAGCTCGGACGTCGAGGGAGCGTCAGGATCCTCCTGGGGCTCCGACGGGTCGGGAGGAATGACACCCTTCTCGTCCTGGGGATGCTCACGGGCCTCGTCATGGGACTGCTCACGGGCAGGGGAATCCGGGCCAGTCATTGGGCCGTGGCTGGGGCCTTCTGAACGATGGGCCTGTTGGGCCCGAACCTGTGGCGATGCTGGATTGGCCCCACCACGAGCCCGAAACTGCACCCCGGCCTCCGTCAGCAACCTCTGACACAGACCGTAGGATCGTCCAATCTCTCGGGCCAGAGCCCGGATCGACGCGCCCTGTTCGTAGCGATGGGCAAGCTCACGCGCCATGGCCTGACGTTCGGCCCCGACGAGACGGGGTGGACGGGTGGGCATGAAACCTCCTGATGGCCATGGGCACAAGGGTGACATCGCAGAACACGAGTGTGTGACATTTTATGACGTCACGCTCGTCACCGCTGGTAGTCACGACAACGAGATGAGCTCGGCGTAGTCGTCCCCCCACATGTCCTCCACCCCGTCGGGCAGCATGAGGACGCGGTCGGGCTCGAGAGCTCGCACGGCTCCCTCGTCGTGAGTGACGAGGACGATGGCCCCGCCGAAGTTGGCGATGGCACCCAGCACCTGCTCCCGGCTGGCTGGATCAAGGTTGTTGGTGGGTTCGTCGAGCAGCAGGACGTTGGCCGAGGACACCACCAAGGTGGCCAGGGCCACTCGGGTCTTCTCACCGCCGGAAAGTACCCGCACCGGCTTGTCGACGTCGTCACCGGTGAAGAGGAACGAGCCGAGGATCTTGCGCATCTCGGTCTCGTTGAGGTCCTGGGCGGCCGAGGCCATGTTCTCCAGGATCGTGCGGTCCATGTCGAGCAGATCGTGCTCCTGGGCGAAGTAGCCGATCTTGAGCCCGTGCCCCGCAATGACCTCTCCGGTGTCGGGCTGCTCGGCACCGGCCAGGATGCGCAGCAGGGTCGTCTTGCCGGCACCATTGAGCCCCAAGATGACGACCTGACTGCCACGATCGATCGCCAGGTCCACCCCGGTGAAGACCTCCAGGGAACCGTAGGTCTTGGTGAGGTTCCTGGCCATGAGAGGCGTCTTGCCGCATGGTGCGGGCTCCGGGAACCGGATGGCGGCCACCTTGTCGGCGGCCCGCTCCCCCTCCACGGCGTCGAGCATGCGTTCTGCTCGTCGTGCCATGTTCTTGGCAGCGACGGCCTTGGTGGCCTTGGCCCCCATCTTCTCGGCCTGGGCCTGCAGGGCCGAGGCCTTGCGTTCGGCGTTGATGCGCTCCTTGTGGCGACGTTTCTCGTCGGCAGCGCGCTGGCGCAGGTAGAGCTTCCACCCCATGGAGTAGATGTCGATCGTCGAGCGGTTGGCGTCCAGGTGGAACACCTTGTTGACGGTGGCCTCCACCAGATCCGTGTCGTGGCTGATCATGAGGACGCCACCGGAGTATGACTGCAGGAAACTCCGCAGCCAGACGATGGAGTCGGCGTCCAGGTGGTTGGTGGGCTCGTCGAGCAGCAGGGTGTCGGCCCCGGAGAAGAGGATGCGGGCAAGTTCCACCCGGCGCCGCTGACCGCCGGAGAGATTCCTCAACGGTTGGGAGAGCACCCGGTCGGGCAGCGCCAGGTTGGACGAGATACGTGCCGCCTCAGCCTCGGCCCCGTAGCCACCAGCTGCGACCAGACGGGCCTCGGCCTTGGTGTACTTGTCCATGGCACGGTCGCGTTCCTCGCCGGTGGCCGTCGCCATGGTCTGTTCCAGGTCGTGCATACGGTCCAGCAGATGGTCCAGCCCACGGGCCTGGAGGATCCGGTCCCGAGCCAGGGTGTCCATGTCCGGGTCGCGTGGATCCTGCGGCAGGTAGCCCAACGTACCGGTGCGTCGTACCGTACCCGACGTCGGGAGACCTTCACCGGCAAGGATGCGGGTGAGCGTCGTCTTGCCGGCGCCATTTCGGCCCACCAGACCGATCTTGTCGCCAGCAATGACCTGAAAACTCACGGGCTTGAGCAGCAACCGGGCACCGACTCGAACCTCAACATCATTGACCTGCAGCACCCGCATATATTGCCCCGCTGCCGGGGCATAACCCAAACCGTCTCTGGTGGATCAACCGCTTCCACACCTCGAATGTCGGTGGCACGACGCCCTCACACCTGCGAAGACCGCACGACACGAACTGGTGCGCCGATTCCCACCTCGCAGTGACCACTGCCGGACATCCTTGACCAACCCTGCCAGAATGGGCCCATGGCTTCTCCGCGGCACGCAGCACCTGCTCCTGATGACGAACCGGATCTCGCCGAGCTCAATCGGGCATGGCGACGTTATCTTGCATGGATCATCGCAGGGCTCGTCGTTGCCGTCCTTGGCCTGGTGATCTTCGGATACCTCGGCTGGTGGAGCATGTGCGGAGTGGCCTCCGGCACGTGCGGACACACCGAGCCCGCCATCTACTGGGGGTCGACAATCAGCGCCGGTCTGCTGGGCGGCCTCATCGGTCTGCTGCTGCAGGGCTGGCTGGACAAGCGCACGAGCACGATCATCGCGATCAGCGCAGGGGCTGGGATCATCGTGCTCATGAGCATCTTCTGGTTGCTCGTCTGAGGGATCAGACGTTGAACCCGATCGCCTGCAGCTGGGTCCGTCCGTCGTCGGTGATACGCTCCAGCCCCCACGGCGGCAGCCACACCCAGTTGATGCGCACCGAGTTGACGAGCCCCTCCAGAACGGTCTGGGTGTCGTACTCCAGTCGGTCGGTGAGCGGACAGGCAGGGCTGGTGAGCGTCATGTCGATGACGACATTGCCGTCGTCATCGATGTCAACGCCGTAGACGAGCCCGAGATCCACGACGTTGACCATGAGCTCGGGGTCGATGACATCCTTCATGGCCTCGATGACGTCGTCGACGCTGGGCTTGACCGAGCTGCGGGCAGCAGCGGCCTGTTCCGAGAAAGACTCCGAGTTCTGCGTGGACTCGGAGGTCTTGGGTCCCGATCCGTCCGGCAGCACGTCGTCAACAAGGTCCGAGGGTTTGGTCTCAGGGTTGTCCGTCATCTCAGTGTCCCCTTTCCTCAGGACGCGTCGGTGGTCTGGGTGGCGTGGGTACCAGCGTCGCCCAGGACGTCGCTCTCGACGAGGGCGTCCTCCAGGGCTGACCAGCCGAGCATGGCGCACTTCACCCGCGCCATGAGCTGGGCCACCCCCTGGAAGGCCACGGCATCCTCATAGGCCTCCTCGTCCAGGCTGATGGTGCCGCGTGAGCGCATCATCTCCTGAAAACCCCGGTACAGCTGCTGGGCCTGTTCGACAGTTTTCCCGATGACGAGATCGGTCATCACCGAGGTGGAGGCCTGCGAGATGGAACAGCCCACCGAGTCGTAGGAGACGTCGGTGATGGTGTCACCGTCCAGGTGCAGACGTAGCTTGAGCTCGTCACCGCACGACGGGTTGGCCTGACTCACCTCGGCGGCGTAGCCGTCCCGCAGTCCGCTGTGGTGCTTCTCCTTGTAGTGGTCAAGGATGATCTGCTGATACATCTCCTCGACGTTCATGACCGCGTCCCTCCGACGAAGAAATTGCGTGCGTGGTCGACGGACTCGACGAGCCGGTCGATCTCAGCCTCCGTGGTGTACAGGTATGACGACGCACGCAGCGACGACTGTATTCCCAGTCGCTCGTGCAACGGCCGGGCACAGTGGTGACCACCGCGCACGGCGACACCGCGACCGTCCATGATGCTCATGGCGTCGTGCGGGTGCACACCGTCGACGGTGAACGAGACGGTGCCGGTACGAGCCGTGGCATCCGTGGGGCCGAGGATGTGCACCCCGGGCACCGACCCCAGCCCCTCGAGCATGAGTGCAGCCAGCCGATGTTCTCGCTGGACGATGGCAGCCATTCCGACCTCGTCCAGGTAGTCGGCAGCGACCGCGAGGGCCGTGAGCTGGGCGATCGGCGGGGTGCCTGCCTCGAAGCGGTGCGGGGGCTTGGCATAGGTGGAGCCCGTCATGTGCACGACCTCGATCATCTCCCCGCCACCAAGGAAGGGTGGCAGGTCGTCGAGCAGGTCGTAGCGCCCCCACAGGATGCCGATGCCGGTGGGGCCGAGCATCTTGTGGCCGGTGAAGGCGAGCAGGTCCGCCCCGAGTTCGGTGACGTTCACGGGCATCTGTGGTACGGCCTGGGAGGCATCGACGACGACGACCGCGCCCACCTGATGCGCCCACTGGGCGATGCGCTGCACCGGGTTGATCGTGCCCAGCACGTTGGAGGCCAGGGCCAGTGAGACGACCTTGGTGTGCTCATTGATGAGCCCCTCGCGCTCGGCCTTGTCAAGATCGAGTTGGCCGTCGTCGGTGATGTCGAACCAGCGCAGTTTCGCCCCGGTACGTTCACACACCAGCTGCCAGGGCACCAGATTGGAGTGGTGCTCCATGATGGTGATGACGACCTCGTCGCGGGGGCCGAGTCGGGTTCCGAGGGTGTTCGCGGCAAGGTTCAGCGCCTCGGAGGCATTGGACAGGGCGACGACCTCCTCGGGCCGGTTCGCCCCGATGAACTGGGCGATACGCTCACGTCCACCCTCGAATGCCTGGGTGGCCTCCAGACCCAGCCGATGCATCGCCCGGGCGACATTGGCGTTGTGCTGGCCGTAGTGCTCGGCGATGGCGTCGATGACCACCTGGGGTTTCTGGGAGGTGTTGGCCGAGTCGAGATAGGTCAGTGGGTGGCCGCCCACCTCCCGATCGAGGATCGGGAAGTCGGCCCTGATGGCTGCGACATCGGCCTCGGAAAGACTGGCCGTGGCATCGACGTTGCCAGCCATCAGGCGTTGGCCTTTGCAGCCTCGACGTACTTCTCGTAGCCGGTGGCCTCGAGTTCCTCACCCAGCTCCGGTCCACCAGTGGTGATGACACGTCCGTCGACGAAGACGTGCACCTGGGAGGCCTTCACGTATCGCAGGATGCGGGTGTAGTGGGTGATGAGCATGAGCCCCCTGGAGGAGTCCTCCAGGTAGTGGTTGACGGCCTTGGAGACAACCTTGAGGGCGTCGATGTCCAGTCCGGAGTCGGTCTCGTCGAGAATGGCGACCTTGGGGTGCAGCAGCTCGAGCTGGGCCATCTCGGAGCGCTTCTTCTCGCCACCGGAGAATCCCTCGTTGACCGAACGCTCGGCGAAGTCGGGGTCGAGCTCCTGACGGGTCAGGGCGTCATTGACCTCCTTGACCCAGGTGCGCAGCTTGGGGGCCTGTCCGTCCACGGCAGTGCGCGCGGTGCGCAGGAAGTTCGACATGGAGACACCCGGCACCTCGACCGGGTACTGCATGGACAGGAACAGTCCGGCGCGAGCCCGTTCGTCGACGCTCATGGCGAGCAGGTCCTCACCGTCGAGGGTCACCGAGCCGCCGGTGACGGTGTACTTGGGGTGGCCTGCCAAGGTGTAGGCCAGGGTGGACTTGCCGGAGCCGTTGGGGCCCATGATGGCGTGCACCTCACCGGAGTTGATGGTGAGGTCGACGCCCTTGAGGATCTCCTTGGGGCCGGCTTCGGTCTCGACATTGGCGTGAAGATCGGTGATCTGCAGGGTAGCCATGGGTTCAGGACTCCTTCATGGGGTTGTCGACGTCGACGAGGACGTCGTCGCCGTCAATGGTCACGGGGTAGACGGGGACCGGCTCGGTGGCCGGGAGGCTCAAGGGTTTTCCGGTGTGCAGGTCGAACATCGCGCCGTGCATGTAACACTCCAGGGCGCATTTCTCGACGTCACCGTCCACGAGGGGGACGGCGGCATGTGAGCACAGGGCGGAGATGGCGAACACGTCGCCCTCGGTACGTACCAGCACAACGTCGGTGCCGTCGACGTTCGTCTCGACTGGTGTGTCGTCATCCAGTTCGTGCAGGCTGGCTGCCTTCACGGCGCTCACTGCCCTGCTCCTTCGAGGGCCGGGGAATCGGACTCGGAAGTGCCCAGGGCATCGACCAGTTCGGACTCGATGCGTTCGATGAGCTCGTCACTCACCGACTCCACACCGATACGCCGCACGATGTCGGTGAAGAATCCGTGCACCACCAGGCGACGGGCCTCGACCTCGTCGATGCCACGGGCCTGCAGGTAGAACAGCTGATCGGCGTCGAATCGTCCGGTGGATGCGGAGTGCCCGGCTCCGCGGATGCATCCGGTCTGGATCTCCAGGTTCGGCACGGCGTCGGCACGGCAACCCTCGGTGAGCACGAGGTTCTTGTTGGACTCGAAGGTCTCGATGTCCTCGGCGGTGGGACGGATGAGCACGTCCCCGATCCACACCGAGTGGGCATCCTGGCCCTGCAGACATCCGCGGTAGTCCACGTGTGACACGCTGCGCGGCTCGTTGTGGTCGACGAACAGCCGATGCTCGACGTGCTGATCGGCGTCGACGAAGTAGGCGCCAAGATCGGTGAGGTCTCCACCCGGGGCGGTGTATCGGGCTGTCTGGCTCACACGAACCGCCTTGCCGCCGAACGATGCCTGGGCGGTGCGCACGACGGCGTCCCGCCCGATCTCGAAGGCGATCTGAGCACCGTGGACGGCGTCGGCCTCCCACTCCTGGATGAACAGGACGACGACATGGGCCCCGTCGGCGACCCGGAAGGTCCAGTTCTCACCGAGCTGGGCCGACCCGCGGTAGCGCACGATGACCGTCGCACGGCTGTTGCGTCCGATCTCCACGACGACGTTCTGGAATGCTGCCTCATCGACGCCGGTTCCGGTGAGGGTGATCTCGACCGGGGAGTCGAGTTCCGCCTCGGCCGGAACGACGATGTGGCGGGGGGCATGAGTGGAATTGGCCGCGGCCATCATCGAGATGCGATCCTGTGGCGTCTCGGCGAGGTCGTGGAGCCGGGCAGGATCGAGTTCGTCCACCTGCACCGATTCCGGCGCGTCGATCGTCCAGTCGAGGCGCACCGTGGTCGTCTGCTCGGCCAGCACGGCAGCGAATTCGGAGATGGGGGTGAATCGCCAGATCTCCTCGTGCCCGGTGGGCATGGGATGATCGGCAACCTGCCAGGACGGGGTGGGATGGAGATGGGACTCGACGTCGCCTTCAACGGTGACGTTGTGTTCCTTGTCGGTTGGAGCCGACGAGCTCTGAGGTGCGCTCAACGCAATCTGCCTTTCTGAGAATGTCTGATGTGCGTGCCGGCGTCAGCCGACGGCACCTTCCATCTGAATTTCGATGAGCCGGTTGAGCTCGAGGGCGTACTCCATCGGCAGCTCCTTGGCGATGGGTTCGACGAATCCACGCACGATCATGGCCATCGCCTCCTCTTCGGTCATTCCACGCTGCATGAGGTAGAAGAGTTGGTCCTCGCTCACCTTCGACACCGTCGCCTCGTGGGCCATCGACACCTCGTCGGTACGGATGTCGTTGTAGGGATAGGTGTCGGAGCGCGAGATGTCATCGACGAGTAGGGCGTCACAACGCACGGCCGACGAGGAGTGACGTGCCCGCTTGTTGACACGCACCAGGCCACGGTAGGCCGAGCGTCCGCCCCCCTGGGAGATCGACTTGGAGACGATCGTGGAGGACGTGTGGGGTGCCATGTGCACCATCTTGGCGCCGGTGTCCTGGTACTGGCCCTCGGAGGCGAAGGCCACCGAGAGTGCCTCACCCTTGGCGTTGGGACCCATGAGGTAGCAGGCCGGGTACTTCATGTTGGCCTTGGACCCGATGTTGCCGTCGATCCACTCCATCGTGCCGCCCTCCTCGACGTAGGCACGCTGGGTGACGAGGTTGTAGACGTTGTTGGACCAGTTCTGGATGGTCGTGTACCGGCATCGGGCGTTCTTCTTGACGATGATCTCCACGATGGCGGCGTGCAGGGAGTCCGACTTGTAGATCGGTGCGGTGCATCCCTCGACGTAGTGCACGTAGGAGTCCTCGTCGGCAATGATGAGGGTGCGCTCGAACTGACCGAGGTTCTCGGTGTTCATGCGGAAGTACGCCTGCAACGGGATGGTGCAGTGCACCCCCTTGGGCACGTAGATGAACGATCCACCCGACCACACGGCGGTGTTGAGGGCAGCGAACTTGTTGTCGCCGGCTGGCACTGCGGTACCGAAGTACTCCTCGAACAGTTCCGGGTACTCTCGCAGGGCGGTGTCGGTGTCGAGGAAGATGACGCCCTGACGTTCGAGTTCCTCATTGATCTTGTTGTAGACGACCTCGGACTCGTACTGGGCCGCGACACCGGCCACCAGGCGATCCTTCTCGGCCTCGGGAATGCCCAGACGGTCGTAGGTGGTGCGGATGTCGTCGGGAAGGTCGTCCCAGGACTCGGCCTGCCGATCCGAGGCACGCACGAAGTACTTGATGTCGTCGAAGTTGACCGAGTCCAGGTTGACTCCCCAGGTCGGCATCGGCTTGCGATCGAAGATGCGCAACGCCTTGAGTCGGCGTTGCAGCATCCACTCCGGTTCATTCTTCAGCGTGGAGATGCCCCGGACGACGTCCTCGGAGAGCCCACGCTGGGATGCCGCGGCATAGGCGTCGGAATCGTGCCAGCCGTACTTGTAGCCTGACAGCGCAGCGATGTGCTCGTCCTGGCTCTCCCCGGTGCCGGGCAGGGCGGCGTCGGAGGTGGTGTTGTCTACCTGGGTCATTGATCAGCCTTTCGGATGGATCACTCATCGGTGGAAGCCGGGGTGGCCGCACAATGACGCAGTGTCCTTTGCCACGACCGGATCCGCAGGCTCAGTTTTCACGCAGCCATTGTTGCGTAAATGCCGAGCTCGTCAAAGTTTGCCGCTTGTGGACTGCGGGGGCAACGGATTTCGCCGGCGAATGAGATCGACGTCGATGGGGACGTGTGTGGTGCACACCCCATCGCCGTGCGCAATGGTGGCAAGCCGTTGCACCCGCGAACCCAGAAGTTCGGAGAACAGCTGGGTCTCGGCCTCACACATCTGCGGGAAGGCCTTGGCCACCTCGGCCACCGGGCAGTTGTGCTGGCAGATCTGCTGGCCAACGGCAGCCGGAACCGTGGAGGCGGCGTAGCCATCGGCGGACAGGGCCTCTGCCAACGCCTCGACGGGATCTCGCCGAGGATCCTGCTCGCGCAGCGTCCGGTACCTGGCCTCGATGTCGTCCACCCGAGCCTGGGCGACGGCGTTGAGGGCGTCGGGACCACCGGCCCGGGCGAGTTGCCGCAGGGCAGCGATGGCAAGCGCGTCATAGGCCGTGTAGTAGTCGGCGCGACCGGAATCGGTGAGGCAGAACACCCGGGACGGACGTCCTCTCCCCCGAGCCCCGAAGACTCGCTGTTCCCGGGACTCGACGACCCCGTCCTCGGTGAGGGTGGTGAGATGACGACGGACTGCCGCGGCAGTGAGACCCAGTCGGTCGGCAAGCTCAGCAGCCGTCGACGGGCCATTGTGCAGAATCGACGAGATGACGCGCTGCCGGGTCGAACCGTCCGGGACCACACCATGCTGAGCAGTACCCGGTTCCAGCGTGAAGTGGGCAGAATTCTGCCCATTCGCAACGTCACCAAGGGGCTGTACCGCCGGGGTTGCGTCGGCCGGCGTCAGGGCGTCAGAGGATTCCACAACCCCATTGTTGCGTAATTTGGTTTCTTCGCAACCCGTCCTCGCAGACCAACGCCATCAGCGTACTGGCGAATCCGCCATTCCTCACTCATGTGGTGGTTGACAAGGACGAGGACGAGGCTCTTCGGGGAGCGCTCACCTTCACTGAGCTGTCCACAAACGCTCACCCACAGTGAGCGTTTCCCCTGGTTTTTGTGGCGTTGCCCACACAGTATGCCGAGATCGCTGACACCACGACATCACCCCCCTACCATGAGATTGAACCCCTGCACGGATGCCGGGGACGCGATTTTCAGAGACGAAGAAGGTGAGCCGTATGGCCACGAATTCTCTCCAGGGTTCCAGCGAGCCTGTCATGTCCAGAAATCACCGGTGGGCCGCCGGGCTGGCACTGCTGGCACTTTTCCTCACCGGGTGCAGCTCATCGAGCGGGCGGGCCGGCGGTGGCGGCGAGGCCAACCTCAAACTTCCGCCCCTCGACGAGCAGGTCGGTTCGGTGTCTGGCACCACCTTGTTGTGGATAGGCCTGGCTGTGTGCGTGCTGGGCCTGGTCTTCGGCCTGACGACGTACTCGAAACTACGCAAACTTCCGGTGCACCAGGCCATGCGTGAGGTCTCCGAGCTCATCTACACCACGTGCAAGACGTACCTCAAGCAGCAGGCCAGGTTCCTCATGGTGCTCTGGGCGTTCATCGCCATCGTCATCGTCGTGTACTTCCTGTTCCTGGAGCACATGGGTGCCAAGGTGCTCATCATCCTGCTGTTCAGCCTCATCGGCATGGCCGGATCGTTCGGAGTGGCCTGGTACGGCATCCGCGTCAACACCTTCGCCAACTCACGCACGGCACACGCCTCGCTCAGGGGTCGCCCGTTCGAGTGCTTCGACATTCCGCTGCGTTCGGGCATGAGCATCGGCATGGTGCTCATCAGTGTCGAGCTGTTCATGATGCTGGCGATCATGCTCCTGCTGCCCGGCGACCTGGCCGGTCCATGCTTCATCGGCTTCGCCATCGGTGAGTCGCTGGGAGCTGCCTGCCTGCGTATCGCCGGCGGCATCTTCACCAAGATCGCCGACGTGGGCGCGGACCTCATGAAGATCGCCTTCCACATCAAGGAGGACGACGCCCGTAACCCCGGCGTCATCGCCGACTGCACCGGTGACAACGCCGGTGACTCGGTGGGGCCGTCGGCCGATGGATTCGAGACCTACGGCGTCACCGGGGTCGCCCTGGTGACATTCATCCTCGGCGCGGTACCCAACCAGTCCGAACAGGTGCAGCTGCTGGTGTGGATCTTCGTGGTACGAGTCGTCATGTTGGTGGCGAGCTACCTGTCATACCTCGTCAACAACGCCATCGCCCGTGCGAAGTACGGCAAGGTTGACGAGTTCGACTTCGAGAAACCCCTGTCGAGTCTGGTGTGGATCACCTCGGCGATGTCGATCCTGCTCACGGCCCTGACGACGTGGTGGATGCTCGGCGGCATGGGTGACGGCACCATGTGGTGGAAACTCACCGTCATCATCTCGTGCGGCACCCTGGCCGGAGCCCTCATCCCCGAACTGGTCAAGGCCTTCACCTCCACCAACTCCCGTCACGTGCGCGAGGTCGTCACCAGCGCCAAGGAGGGCGGGGCGTCACTGGACATCCTGTCGGGTCTGGTGGCCGGCAACTTCTCCGGGTACTGGCTGGGTGTGGCGATCGTCGCCCTCATGGGTGCCGCATTCCTGGTCTCGGGAACCGGATCGGGCTTGGGTGACATGGGCGCGATGAGCGAGGTGAAGTGGGCCGTCTTCGCCTTCGGGCTGGTGGCCTTCGGTTTCCTCGGCATGGGCGCGGTGACGATTGCCGTCGACTCCTACGGACCCGTCACCGACAACGCCCAGAGCGTCTACGAGCTGTCGACCATCGAGGAGCTGCCCGACATCGACGAGCAGGTGAAGGCCGAGTTCGGCTTCACTCCCCGGTGGAAGGTGGCCAAGCACTTCCTGGAGGCTCAGGATGGGGCGGGAAACACCTTCAAGGCCACCGCCAAGCCAGTGCTCATCGGGACGGCCGTCGTCGGCGCGACGACGATGATCTTCTCGATCATCATGATGCTCACCGATGGCTTGCAGAACACCACCGAGGTGACCAAGCTCGGCCTCACCCATGCCCCGTTCCTGCTGGGTCTCATCACCGGTGGAGCCATCATCTACTGGTTCTCCGGGGCCTCCATGCAGGCCGTCACCACCGGCGCCTACCGGGCCGTGGAGTACATCAAGGCCAACATGAAGCTGGATGCCACGGCCACCAAGGCCTCCGCCGAGGACTCGACCCGCGTCGTGCAGATCTGCACCGAGTACGCCCAGAAGGGCATGATCAACATCTTCCTGGCGGTGTTCTTCTCCGCCCTGGCCTTCGCCTTCGTCGATCCCTACTTCTTCATCGGCTACCTCATCTCGATCGCCGTCTTCGGCTTGTACCAGGCGATCTTCATGGCCAACGCCGGTGGTGCCTGGGACAACGCCAAGAAGATCGTCGAGGTGGATCTGGACGCCAAGGGAACACCACTGCACGATGCCTCGGTGGTCGGTGACACCGTGGGTGATCCGTTCAAGGACACCTCCTCGGTGGCCCTCAACCCAGTCATCAAGTTCACCACCCTGTTCGGCCTGCTTGCCGTGGAGCTCGCCGTCTCGATCGGAGCCGGCCCACTCACCCACATCCTGGCCGTGGTGTTCTTCCTCATTGCCGCGTTCTTCGTGTACCGCTCGTTCTACGACATGCGTATTCGTCGCACCGACGACGACTTCGTCTCCTTCGACGACGTCCCCCATGCAGATGACGAGCCAGCGGCGGTCGCCGGAGCCGGGCACGAGACGTCGCCCTCGAGTGATCCGAGGCCACGTCGAGTGGATCCGGAGCACTGACAACCGGATCACAAAGTCATCCGTCCCCGTGGCGGGCAGGAGGGCGTGCCAATCCCATGGCGCGCCCTCCTGCTGTCGTGATAGGGGTTCTCGTGACCGGATTCGGTGCCCACCGGATCTGGACTTGACTGCACTGATGTGGGAAAGTCGGTGAATGGTCAGACCTACTCATGCCGTGGGTGTCTGACGCAGGGAGAGGTGGGGACCATGCCGCATCAGCGTGTCATCCGATACCTGTCGGCTGACGACCTGGCTGACGGGCTTGCGCGCCGTCTGGTTCGGGCCATACTCCATCGCCAGGACACCCAGGGTGAGGTGCATCTGTGTGTCGCCGGCGGCCAGGCTGCCACCCGGGTGTACGAGTATCTGCACGACGTGGACGAACGCACCTCGGTGGATCCGTCCCGGCTGCACGTGTGGTGGAGCGATGACGCATTCGTCCCCACCGGCGATGCACAGCGTACATCGTTGCGCACCCTGCCGTTGCTGCTCACCGCCTTTCACCTGGACCCCTCCCGCACCCACCCCATCCCCACGATGGACGGCAAGGACGATGCCGACGATGCCGCCTACGCCTATGCCCAGGAATTGGGCAACACCATCTTCGACATCTGCCTGCTGGACGTGGGGGAAAGCGGTGCGGTGGCGTCGCTCTTCGCCGACGATCCCTCGTTCTCCCCACACACGACGGCACTGGCGGTGGGGGTGACGGCCTCGCCCACTCCCGCCACGGAACGGATCTCGCTCACCCTTCCCGAGATCAATCGTTCCCATCAGGTGTGGCTCATCGCATCGGGTGCGCACAAGGCCAAGGCAGTCAATGAGTCATTGCTGGAAGGGTCTCAACTGCCAGCTGCCCTGGCCCATGGCACCGAGGAGACGCTGTGGTGGACCGACCAGTTGGCAGCTGCGCAATTGCCGAGCTACAACTGCTCGCTGTGAACCCTGCCGCGTGAAGGACCCGCAGGGATCACACGTACCCCTGCCCTCCAGCACTGGCCGACGTCGTACTGCCCCGCCCAGATCATGAATCGACGATCTGGGTGCCAACATGCACTACCGCCTTGGACGCCGGGAACGACTCTGGAAGACAGCGTCTACGATGACGTCATGGACAAGACGACACAGACTCCCCCGGCGCACCAGAAGCCGTGGCAACGCTGGGTCGGGCTGGTGGCGCGGCTCATCCTGGGAGTCACACTCATCGTTGCGGGACTGCTGAAGGTCACTGCCGTGGACTCGAGCATCGCCGCGGTACGTACCTATCGCATCGTCTCGTGGGATTTCGCGAAAGTCATTGGCACCGCCATGCCGGTTGTCGAGATCATCGTGGGGCTGGCCATCCTCGTGGGACTTCTCACTCGATGGTCGGCCCTGCTCGGTGCACTGGCCATGGTGGCGTTCATCGCCGGGATCGCATCGGTGTGGGCTCGCGGGATCAGCCTCGACTGCGGATGTTTCGGCGGGGGCGGGTTGCGCCAGGATCCCTGGCCCACCGTGGTCCACGGTTACATCAAGGACATCGTGCGTGACACCGGCCTGTTCCTGTGTGGTCTGTGGTTGGTCATCCATCCGCGTACCGCGCTGTCCCTAGACGGTTGGATGAGCGCACCGGACGCTGCCATGCCGCCCGAGGAGCCTGCGACCCCTGAACGCGCGTCCCAGCAGTAGAACAGCGTGGTCGATGGGCGGTGAACACGTGTTTTTGCCGTCTCGTCTATCCTGAACTCGTCACCATGAGTCAACCCCCTGGAGCACCAATGAGCCAGAACTCCTCCCGTCGCGAAGCAATGCGGGCCCAGCAACAGGCCCAGGAGGCCGCCGCACGACGCCGCAAGATCGTCGGCATCGTCGCGGGCGTTCTCGTCATAGCCATCATCGCCGCCGTCGTCATCTGGGCCGTCAATCGGGACAAGGGATCTGAGGAAGTCACCGGACCTCAGGCGAAGCCGCCGAGTGCCAATATGAAAACTGGTGCTTACACCGTGTACCCCAAAAAGGCAAAGAAAAATGCTCCGGTGGTGACAGTGTTCGAAGATCCGCAATGCCCCGGTTGCAAGAATTTGGAGACCAGCAATTTGGGTCATGCAATCCAAGCTTTGGCTTCTTCGGGCGACATCGAACTACGCTGGCAAATCCTCACCTTCCTTGATGACAATCTCCGGAATGACTCCTCAAGCCGTGCCGCCCGAGCTATTGCCGCTGCAGATATGGTGGGCAAGCTTGCCCCCTATCACAATACTGTTTATGCCAATCAGCCAGAGGAAGGTACTGGCTACACCGACGAGCAGCTGCGCGACGATTTCGCCGCCCAAGCTGGGATCAAAGGTGAAGATCTCGCCACGTTCCAAAAGTATTACGACAACAACACCACCAAGGACTTCGCTGAGAAAGCTGCCGACACCGGGCTTCAAACTGGCACCAACCTCACAAAGAAGTTCAGCAGTCCTTTCGTGACGGTCAATGGGCAGCCTTGGGAGGACTGGCAGATGATGGGTGACGCCAATCAGAACCAGCTGCTCGACGCCATCAAGAAGGCCGCCAAGTGAACCTTTCACCCTGCCCCACGTGGGTTCGGGTCCACCACTGCTGACGAATGACTCGCGCGGTCGCAGGTGAGTGACTGCCACTGCGCGAACCCCCACCATGCGAACCCATCGAGGACCCAGGTCGTGACCTCCCCGGACGCGGTGTGGATGCGAACAACAGTCTCAGCATTCACACCGCGTCCGTCGCATTCACTAGACTTCAGGCCATGACGTCACAGACCCACGAAGAAAACGGCACGCCGACTCGCGGCGTGGTGCCCGACAAGCCAGCCCTGGAGGGGCTCGAAGCCAAATGGGGCAAGGTCTGGGAGGACGAGCAGCTCTACGCATTCCATGGCGACCAGGTGGAGTCCCGCGAGGCAGTGTTCTCCATCGACACCCCGCCGCCGACCGTCTCGGGACATCTGCATCCCGGGCACGTGTTCTCCTACACCCACACCGACACCATCGCTCGTTACCAGCGGATGCGGGGCAAGAAGGTCTTCTACCCGATGGGCTGGGATGACAACGGCCTGCCCACCGAACGTCGCGTCCAGAACTACTACGGCGTGCGCTGCGACCCGTCGCTGCCCTACGACCCGGACTTCGAACCACCGGTCAAGCCCGATCCCAAGCACCAGATCTCCATCTCGCGTCGCAACTTCGTGGAACTGTGCGTCAAGTTGACCGCCGTCGATGAGAAGACCTTCCAGGACCTGTGGCGTTCCGTCGGTCTGTCGGTGGACTGGAACCAGCTCTACACGACGATCTCACCAGAGTCCCAGCGCATCGCCCAGTTGGCGTTCCTGCGCAATCACGCCCGCGGTGAGGCCTACCTCAACGACGCCCCGACCCTGTGGGACGTCACCTACCAGACGGCGGTGGCCCAGGCCGAGTTGGAGGCTCGCGACTACCCTGGTGCCTATCACCGACTGGCCTTCCATCGCGACAATGGTGACGACGTCTTCATCGAGACGACTCGCCCAGAGCTCCTGGCGGCCTGCTGCGCCCTCATCGCCCACCCCGACGACGAGCGCTACCAGCATCTGTTCGGCACCACCGTCACCACACCGTTGTACGGGGTCGAGGTGCCGGTGATCGCCCACCCGGCTGCCGAGATGGACAAGGGTGCGGGCATCGCCATGTGCTGCACCTTCGGTGATCTCACCGACGTGCAGTGGTGGCGGGAGCTGCAGCTGCCGACTCGCACCATCATGGGACGCGACGGACGTATCATCCGCGAGACGCCGGACTGGATCGTCAACACCGAGGCCTACGAACAGATTGCCGGCAAGACGGCCTTCACCGCCCGCAAACTCGTCGTGGAGGCCGTGACGGCATCCGGTGAGATGGACGGTGATCCCAGGCCCACCGAGCGCAAGGCGAACTTCTACGAGAAGGGCGACAAGCCCCTGGAGATCATCGGCACCCGCCAGTGGTACATCCGCAACGGTGGCCGTGACGAGGAGCTGCGTGCCCAGCTGCTGGAGCGTGGCCGCGAACTGGACTGGGTGCCCGAGCACATGCGGCACCGCTACGAGAACTGGGTCGAGGGACTCAACGGTGACTGGCTCATCAGCCGTCAGCGCTTCTTCGGGGTGCCGTTCCCGGTGTGGTACCGGCTCGACGAGCAGGGCGAGCCCGACTACGAGCATCCAATCGTGCCTGCCGAGGACGAGCTGCCGGTCGACCCGGCCTCCCAGGCCCCGCAGGGCTACCAGGAGGAGCAGCGCGGCCAGGCTGGTGGGTTCATCGGTGACCCGGACGTCATGGACACCTGGGCGACCAGCTCACTGACCCCGCAGCTGGTGACCGGTTGGCAGCGCGACGACGACCTGTTCGCCAAGACCTTCCCGATGGACCTCGCCCCCGAGGCTCACGACATCATCCGCACCTGGGTGTTCTCCCGTATCGTCCGTGCCCATCTCGAGAACGGCGTGTTGCCGTGGAAACGTGCCGCGATCTCCGGGTTCGTCACGGATCCCGATCGCAAGAAGATGAGCAAGTCCAAGGGCAACACGGTGGTGCCCACCGAGATCATCGAGCAGTTCGGTGCCGATGCGGTGCGTTGGCGTGCGGCGATGGCACGGCCCGGCATGGACTCCCCCTTCGACAAGGCACAGATGAAGGTGGGTCGTCGTCTGGCGATGAAGGTCCTCAACGCGTCGAAGTTCGTGCTGGGTTTCGGTGCGGGCGGCAAGCTCACCGACGTGACGAATCCCGCCGACCTGGCAATGCTGGCTGGGTTGCGCCATCTCATCGTCACGGTCACCGAGGCTTTCGAGCAGTTCAACTACACCGCTGCCCTGGAGGCCTCCGAGCAGTTCTTCTGGACGTTCTGCGACGACTACCTGGAACTCGTCAAGGAACGTGCCTACGACTCCGACGGCACCGATGAGGCCGGTGCGCTGAGCGCTCGCACCGCGCTGCGCACTGCCCTGGACGTCCTGCTGCGGCTCTTCGCGCCGTTCCTGCCGTTCGTCACCGAGGAGGTGTGGAGCTGGTGGAAACCTGGCTCGGTACACATCGCCTCGTGGCCGATTCCCGAGGAACTGCCCTGTGCCGGTGACGTGGAGCTGCTCGAGGACATCTCGGCGGCCCTGGTCGAGCTGCGCGGCGTGAAGTCCACCCACAAGAAGCCGATGCGCACCCCGATCCTGCACGCCACGGTGAGCGCCCCGGCATCCATGATCGAGCATCTCAAGTTGGTGCAGACCGATCTGGCGTACGTCTCCAAGACCGAGAAGTTCACCTGGGTCGAGGGCGGTGAGGAGCTGAGCCTGGAGGCTGAGCTCGGCGAGCCGCCAGCCAAGAGGAAGTAAGGCCGCATCGCTGACGTCCGTCAGAAGGACGCCAGCGCAGGACGGGCGTTGGTGTGAGGTTCGCACCAACGCCCGTTCCCACACCACGCACATTTCACGTCCCCGGCAGGGCATGTCACCGGCCAGAGACTTTGATCCCCTCCGGGGCCCTGACCACTCGACCTGGTAGGTCAGTGCTGAACGAGCGGTGCGGAACAGCCGAGCGGTACAGGCAATACTCGGTGCGGGACAACACGAGCAGTGCGGGCAACACGCAGTACGGGACACCACAGGAGGCACAGGGCAACACAGGTATGCAGGGCAGCACGAGTGGTGACCCGCCCCCCGCGAGGCAGACGGGTCACCACTGCATGTGATGGCTTCGTCAGCGCGGCACGACCCCGCCAGGATCGGGGCAGCTTCCGTCAGGGCACGGGGCTGCCCAGGCGTCGTTGCGACGGTTCAGGGGCAGACCGGCCGCTTCGTCAGTGACGGGGCTGCCTCACCAGGATTGGGGGCAGGATTGCGGGCTTCCTGTCAGGCTGCCCGCGGCTCACTCCTCCACCGGACCACCGAAAGCTGCCGGCGGCATGGCAGGTGGGATGGCAGCCGGCCGCTCACCCAGCTGGGCGATGCAGTAGTCGATGGCGGCATCGAGCTGGACGTCGCGATCGGACTCCCAGTCCTCCGGGCGAACGGTCACGGTGATGTCCGGATCGACGCCGTGGTTCTCCACGCCCCACCCGTAGTCGCCGTACCATCCGGCATAGCGCGGCTGGGTGACCTCGGTGCCGTCGACCAGGTCGAAGCGTCCATCGATACCAACCACACCACCCCAGGACCGCTCCCCCACGATCGGGGCATATCCCATGGCCTGGGTGACGGCCGAGACGATGTCACCGTCCGAACCGGCCCACTGGTTGGTCACCATGACGATCGGACCGCGCACGGCATTCTGGGGATACGTGGCGGGGGTGTCATACCATTTGCCGAAGTCCCAGCCGAGCACCTGACGTGACAGCCGCTCCACGACGAGCTGGGAGGTGTGGCCGCCGTGGTTGAAGCGCACATCGGCAACAACCCCTTCGTGGCGAGTGGCCTCGACAATCTGACGGTGCAGCTCGGCCCATCCGTTGGAGACCATGTCTGGTACGTGCAGGTAGCCCAGTCGCCCACCGGATCGTTCCTCGACATAGCGGCGTCGGGAGGCGACCCAGTCGTGGTAGCGCAATGGGGCCTCATCGGCCACGGGTACCACGGCCACCCGACGCGCCTGGTCCCCGGTACGCACGGTGAGTTCCACCGTGTGCCCGGCAGAGCCCTCCAGAGCCTCGCCCAGGCTGAGATCGTGCCCGAGCTTGTTGCCGTCCACAGCCACGATGACATCGCCATCGCGCACAGCCACCCCGGCGGCACGCAACGGTGACCAGGCCAGCGGGTCCGACGACTCACCGGGCACGACACGTACGATCGGCACCCCATCGTCGGTGGGGACACCGTAGTCGGCTCCGAGCAGTCCAGCGCGCAGACTCGGGTCACCGTCGAGCCCGGCTGGCGAGACGTAGGAGTGTGAGGTGTTGAGCTCGCCAACGGTCTCCCAGAGGATGTCGTACAGGTCGTCGACGCTGTGGATACGATCGACCAGTGGGCGGTACCGACGCAGCACCGCCTCCCAGTCGACGCCATTCATGTCGTCGCGCCAGTAGTGGGTGGCCATGAGACGGCCATTCTCGTCGAACATCTGACGCCACTCGTCACGCGGGGTGATGCGTCGACGCAATCGCGTGAGATCAACGGCAACGTGGGCGGGATCCTCGGCATCCACCTTGTGATCGCTGGGCACGACGCTGACCTCGTCCTTGTGACGCACGATGAGTCGTTCCCCGTCACCGGAGACGGCGAAGGTGTCGACGGCCTCGACGATCCTCTCGATGCGCCGGGAGGCGAACCCGTAATGGACGAGGGCGTCGGCGGGAGCCTCTCCGGTGACCCCGGCACGGGTGGCTCCGAGCTCACCACCCCGATCGGCCTCCTCGATCCACACGACACCGTCCTTGACGGCAGCCAGGCTGCGATACCGACCCGAGGCAACCGGGAAGGGCACCAGACGCTCCTCGAAACCATCATTGTCCAGCTCACACGTGACCGTAGGTGCATGGTCCGAGTCACCAGCGGCGTTGGCGAGGGCCTTCGCCTTGGCGTCCTGCACCTCGCTGATCCGCCATCCTTCGGGAACCGGTCCGAACGGTGAGGGTTCACTCGCCGACAGGGGCGCAAGCCACGGTCGGATGGTGTGCCCGAAGGACAGGTCGAAGGTCTGACCGTCGTAATGCGGGTCGAAGGTGCGTGCGGAGAGCATGACGAGGTACTTGCCGTCAGCTGTGAACACCGGGTTGGAGTCGTCGAAGGTGCCCTTGGTGAGTTGGAACGACTCGCCGAGCCCGTGTTCGTCCCAGCAGAAGATTGCTCCGCAGCTGTCCTCACCGTCGCGTGCCTGACGCCACACCAGGTAACGCCCGTCCGGGGACCATGCCAGTCCGGTGGCCTCGCCCTGTGCGGAGCGACCCACCTGACGTACCTGGCCGGATTCCACCGTGACGATGAGAACACGTCCGTCGTGGCTCACCACGGCGATCTTGTCACCGGCCGGGGAGGGCTCCAGCCAGAGCACCATGCCCAACTGCCCTGCGGCAATTCGACGTGGCTCCCCGGTGTCGCGGTAGCCACTGCCGTCCAGGGCAGCCACCTCCAGGCAGTCGTCGTCGGTGACGTCACTGGCCCACACCCCCAGGCCGGTGTTGCCCAGCGCCCTGGGGGAACGCACTCGGGCCGTGGCGTCGGCGGACAGCGCACGTGCCGGGCCACTGCGATGGGTGAGGTAGTAGGCGGCTCCACGCCACTCGAGCAGGGACCCGTCCCCACCGAAGTCCGAGGTGATCGACTGCAGCCGGTCCGTGGGATCGACCGGAACCGGGGCGGGTGCACCGATCCCCAGCTCCACGTCGATCTGGTCGGAATGGGCGTCCAAACCGTCCATGACGTACAGCTGGCCATGCGCATGGTAGACGATCGTCGTGCCGTCGGTGCGCGGGTCACGCACGTAGCCGTGTTCCTCGGAGTGGTGGGTGTGCTGGCGCAGATCGGCACCGTGGGCGTTGACCGACCACAGCTGGGCCTGTTCGGTGGGATTGTCGGGCAGCACCGCCCCCATGTCGGAGCTGAAGATGAGTCTGCCGTCAATCCAGCCGACTCCGTACCGTCCAGCCTCGACGTCAATGCCGTCATGGTCCTCGCCATCTCGCAGCAGACGCGTGAACTCGTCCTGCCCAGCGGCCCGCAGCCAGATCTGCCCGGCGGTGCCGCCTCGATAGCGCTTCCACTTGGAGCAGTCACCGGAGTTCGGGGTGACGGTGGCGATGTCACCCTCCGGTGAGATCGCCAGATCCATGCCGGGTCCGTATTCCAGTCGCTCGATCTGACCGTCCAGACTCACCGTGTACAGCCACATGAGGCCGACGTCATTGGTCTGGTGCGGGGAGCAGAAGACGATGTGATCCTCGTCGAGCCAGCCGATCGTCAACAGTTTGCGAGCACCGAGCCAGGTGAGTCGGTGCTGTTGCCCACTGGCCAGGTCGAGTACGTACACCTCGGGACGCTGGGCCAGGTATGACGTCCACGCAATGCGCGTGCCCGACGGCGAGAATCGAGGATTGCGTACCGGGGCATGGTCAGTGGTGACGCGGCTGGCGCGTCCTCCGGTGACGGGGACCAGCCACAGATCGTCGTCAGCGGTGAACACCACCAGGTCATCGTGAATGTCGGGGTATCGCAAATAGCCAGATGCCATGAATTGAGCCTAGCGGAGCGATGGAACACATGGGGAGCATCTCTCGATAGAATCGTCGATACCGTATTCGACACTGCTGACCCGTGAGACAAGGAGTGACCATGGCAGGCAAGTTCAAGGCGGCGAAAAGGGCAGTCGGAGCCGCAGCCGCGTTCATTCCCGTGGCCCAACGAGCCTGGGACACCCTCAACGAGAACGACCGTGCCGCCAAGGCCCTGCACACCGGAGTCGATGGAATTCGCCGATGGGCGATGTCTCGCACCCGCACGGGTCAGCTGATCCTCACAGCCGAGGCCATTCGACAGTATGCCCGGCAGTCACACGATCCCCGGGCCAGCCAGTGGATTGCCAAGGCCGACGAGATTGATCGGCTCGTCCCGGTACTCGATCGTCAGAACGGCGCCCAGCGCAGGAAGACCTTGGACCAGCTCAGGAGAAGCGCCGATCAGGTCCTGGACGAGGTGGCGCACCACACCAATCTCACGGACGTCTGAGGATCCAAGCTGGACCTGCTGCCACACCACGTCGGCTCCTCCCCACGACCAAGCGACCAACCCGGTTCATGGCGACGCCGCGCAAGCACCGGGCAGGCAAGGCCCGCGGGATCGAATCCGTCAGGCGGACGCCTGCGGGGTCGAGTCCGTCAGGCGGACAGCCTGCCGCGGGCCACTCGGGCCCGGGAGGAGTACTTGCACCGAGCGAGGCCACGCACGGCGTCTGCGGTGACGACGACTCGTGCCACGTCCTGACGCGACGGCACCTCGTACATGACCTCCATGAGGGTCTCCTCGAGGATGGCACGTAGTCCACGAGCGCCCGTGCCCCGTTCCAAGGCCTTGTCGGCAACCGCGCCGATGGCCTCCTCGGTGAACTCGAGTTGCACGCCATCAAGCTCGAAAAGTTTCTCGAACTGCTGAGTGAGCGCATTGCACGGCTCGGTGAGAATGCTCATGAGAGCCTCCCGATCCAACGGATCCACCGTCGTGATCATGGGCAGTCGCCCAATGAACTCCGGGATGAGCCCGAACTTGTGCAGATCCTCCGGGGTCGCCTGGGAGAGCAGGTCGTCCTCATCGACGACGTCGCAGCCGTCATCGACGTTGAACCCGACCGGACGGACCCCAACACGCTGGTTGATGATGTCCTCCAACCCAGCGAATGCCCCCGCGACGATGAAGAGAATGTTCGTCGTGTCAATCTGCAGGAAGTCCTGGTGCGGATGCTTGCGTCCACCCTGGGGCGGCACCGAGGCAGTCGTCCCCTCGAGGATCTTCAGCAGGGCCTGCTGGACGCCCTCACCCGACACATCACGGGTGATGGAGGGATTCTCGGACTTGCGGGCGACCTTGTCGATCTCGTCAATGTAGACGATTCCGGTTTCGGCGCGTTTGATGTCGAAATCAGCGGCCTGGATGAGTTTGAGGAGAATGTTCTCCACGTCCTCACCGACATACCCGGCTTCCGTGAGAGCTGTGGCGTCCGCCATGGCGAATGGCACATTGAGCCTGCGCGCCAAGGTCTGAGCAAGATACGTCTTGCCACATCCAGTCGGTCCCAGCAGCAGGATGTTCGACTTGCCCAGTTCGATGTCGTCGTCCTCGGCACGTCGGGCGTGGGACACCTCGGTGGCGGCGTGGATGCGCTTGTAGTGGTTGTACACCGCCACGGAGAGGGTACGTTTTGCTCGTTCCTGACCAATGACGTAGGTGTCGAGGAATTCGCACATTTCCCGTGGCCGAGGAAGATCCTCCAAGGAGGTCGTCTGGGACGACTCGGAAAATTCCTCCTCGATGATCTCATTGCACAGGTCGATGCACTCATCACAGATGTACACCCCGGGCCCGGCAATGAGTTTCTTCACGAGTTTCTGACTCTTGCCACAGAAGGAGCACTTGAACAGATCACTGCTCTCTCCCAGACGCGACATGCGGTTTCCACCCATCAGGATCAGATGTATTCGTCACGCGGAACACTGAAGAATACTTTTTACCGTTCAATGAATTTTAGCTCGCGGTGTGGTCCGGACAAAAATATCGAATTGTCTGTGGACGAAACCACGGCATGGGGTATGCAAGGTGGTGGACAACTCCGGTGCCCACCACCTTCAGCACGTGCTCAGGCCATCACGGCCTCTCAGGCCACTCCGAAGATCTCGTCAATGAGACCGTACTCCTTGGCCTCGGGTGCCGTGAGGTACTTGTCGCGGTCGACGTCCTTGGACACCTGCTCCACACTCTGCCCGGTGGCCTCGGAGAGCATGGTTTCCATGAGACGACGAATTCGCTGGATCTCGTTGTCCAGGATCTCGATGTCGGTGGCCTGACCGTAAGTGGCCTGCCCCATCGCCGGCTGATGGATGAGGATGGTCGAGTTCGGCAGCGCAAACCGCTTGCCCTTGGTACCAGCAGCCAACAACACGGCAGCAGCCGAGGCAGCCATTCCCAGGCAGACGGTCTGCACGTCGGGACGCACATACTTCATCGTGTCGTAGATGGCGCTCATCGCCGAGAACGAGCCGCCGGGTGAGTTGATGTACATGCTGATGGTGCGCTCCGGATCCATCGACTGCAGGCACAGCAGCTGGGCCATGACGGCATTGGCGATGTCATCGGTCACCGGGGTGCCAAGGAAGATGATGCGATCCTCGAAGAGCTTGGTGTAGGGGTCGACCCGGCGCACGCCGTAGGAGGTGCGCTCCTCCCACTGCGGGATGTAGTAGTCCATGGACGGGTTCATCGGCGCGGTGCCGGACGGTGTCGACTCGGATTCGCGCAGTGCAGCACCCGCCTGGGCTGCGTTGAAGTCAGCCATGTCGAAAAGATTCATGTCAGTCCTCACTTGCTGGGAGCGTCCTGGCTCAGATGAGCCGCGCTGGCATAGACGTGGTCGATGAAGCCGTAGTCGAGTGCCTCGGCAGCGGTGAACCAGTGGTCCCGCTCAGAGTCCTCGATGATCTTCTCGACGCTCTGGCCGGTGTGCTCGGCGTTGATCTCGGCCATCTCACGCTTGGTGTCCTTGAGGAACTTCGCATTGATGGAGATCTCGGTGGCAGTGCCGCCCACACCGCCCAGCGGCTGGTGCATGAGGATCTTGGCGTGTGGCAGGGCGTAACGCTTGCCCTTCGTGCCAGCGGTGAGCAGAAACTGCCCCATGGAGGCAGCCATACCCATGGCAACGGTGACGACGTCGTTGGAGATCCACTCCATGGTGTCGTAGATCGCCATGCCGGCGGAGATCGATCCACCTGGGGAGTTGATGTACAGGTAGATGTCAGCGTTCGGGTCCTCGGCATTGAGCAGGAGCATCTGCGCGCACAGGGCGTTGGCATTCTCGTCCTTGACCTCCGAGCCAAGGAAGATGATCCGGTTGCGCAGCAGGGACTGGTAGACGTTGTCCGTCATGCCGACTCCAGCAGACGCGGCGTCAGCCATCCGGGGCATGTCCGGCGCAGTGGGTGCATTCATCTCGTTCACGTCTACGAAACTACCGCGTCAGATCAACACATTCGACGATCGCCCCACCTTTTCGCCACAAGCCGGTTCACACTCAGACCATTCGGGGTGATCGTGGACCGTCCGCATGATCGTGGGCCCTCCGAGCTCGTGCACCTGGCTCGTGCGCACGAGAGCATTGGTCGGGACCGAGCTCGTACGCACTGCGGTCAGCCCCCCAACCCCTGTCGTCCAGTCCCGTCACCGAGACGCCCGGGCCGAACGCATGGAGTCGAGCATGACCGTCCCCTGGTGTATGACGACGACCTCCGCCCGGGCCGAACGCATGGAGTCGAGGTCAGGAATGCTTCGACGGTGCGGGCGGGCCCACCGCCTCCTCGGGGTCGTTGGAGATCAGCGCGTTGACCCACCGCGAGTTGGGGTCGTGGTCCAGCAGCAGCGACTTCACGAGCAGCGAGCAGGGCAGGGCGATGAGTGTGCCCAGTGCTCCGAAGCACCACCCCCACAGCAGCAGGGAGACGAATGACATCGTCGGTGTGAGCCCCACCGCGTCACCGGCGAACTTGGGCTGGATGATCGACTGGATGACGAAGTTGAGCACGCTGTAGGAGACGATGACGGCCACGCAGGCGACCCAACCGTCCTGGAAGAAGGCCAACATGGCCGGGGGGAGCAGTCCGACGATGAAGCCGATGTTGGGAATGTAGTTCGTGAGGAAGCTGAACAGTGCCCACACCCCGGCCAGCGGCACACCGATGATGATCAACGCCACCCAGTCGAAACCCGCCACGATGAGGCCGAAGACAGTGGTCACCAGCCAGTAACGGCGGATGCCGTGGGCGAAATCACTGAGCCCCAGTGCCATCCGGGGCTTGCTCAAGGCGGTGAGCTCAAGGCGTCGGTGCATGGACGGGGTGTCCATCACCATGAAGATCATTCCTGTGAGGATGACGACGATGAGGGTGACGACGCTCGACGTGTCGGAAAGCACCGAGGACGTCACCGAGATGATCTTGCTCGTGTCGATTCCCTTGAGCTTCTCAGCGATGGCGTCCTCGCTGAAGCCGATCTTCGCCAGCCCTCGAACGCTTTCCTCGTAGGTGCTCACCATCTGTGGCATGTACTTCTGCAACTCGGTGACGGTGGCGGCCACCGACCACCCCATCCCGACGAATCCCAGGGCCAGGACGATCAGTACCGTCAGCCCAGACGTGAGGGCGCCGAGCCAGGAGGGGAAGGAGTGCTTCACCATCCATCGGTGGATCGGGTATGCCGTGATGAGCATGTTGAGCGCGAAGAACATGGGCGCAGCGACGTCGGAGAGCTCGTGCAACAGGCTGAGCACCAACCAACCGGCAGCAGTGGTGATGAGGACGACGGTGATCGACGGCAGCGGTCGATGGACGACGGCATCGGGATCATCGGCGCGACGCTTGTCGACGGCGTCCACCAGGGCGGAGGCCGCCTTCATGATGTCGCGCTGGTTGGCCTCCTCGGTGGCCACGACCTCCGCACGCAGCTCCTTCTTGAACTGCTCGGTGGATTGGCGGACTGCCTCGTCCTCGGCAGCCTTGCGTTCCCTGCGGGCCACTTCTCGGCGTCGAGCGTTGTCGTTGATCCGTGTCCCTGACCAGAGGTCTCGAAGCTTCTGAGGCAATTCCATGTGCTCTCCTGCTGCAGAAATAGGGGGACGGGACCAGCGCACGTGTGTGGCCGACCCGGTGAGAGATGCGTCATGACGGATACGCCAGTCTCATTCTGACAGAGTGGCAGCCAGTGCCCAAAGCGCGTCAAGTGACAGCTCCCTGACGAGGATTTCCGCACCGGACCGAACCCATCTTCTCCCGGGAGACGACACGGGCACCCCACTGCTGTGGAGTGCCCGTGATTCTGCGTCACTGTGCCGAGGGATCAGTCCTTCTCGACGTCCTTCTTGTCCGCGGTCTTCTTCGCCGTGGCTTTCTTGGCGGTCGACTTCTTGGTTGTGGTCTTCTTGGCGGCTGGCTTCTTGGTCGACTTGGCCTTGGTGCTCGACTTCTTGGCCTCGTCATCAGCCTTGGAGCTCTTGGCGTCGGCAGCCTCGTCAGCGGTGTCGGGCTGAGGATCCTCAGCGGGCTTCTCGTCCTCGGCCGGCTCGATGACGGCCCCGTCGGGACCGATGTGCTCAAGGTCGAGGACGGTGCCATCGGAATCCTTGACGGTGGCCTTGGCGACCATGTCGGCGAGGGCCTTGCCGCGACGAATCTCCTGCATCCACTCACCAACGAGGTTCTGCTCCATCATGCGCTGGGCCTCGACCTCCGGGGAGGTGCCATTGGCCTGGGCCTTCTGGAAGAGCAACTGGGTGAGGTCGTCCTGCTCGATCTCGAACTCGCCGTCCTCGGCAGCCTTGTCCAGGATGAGCTGGGCACGCAGGGCGTCGATGGAACGCTTCTCGATCTCTGCCCAGAAGTCGTCCTCGTTGTCGATGTCCTCCTCGGAGTCCTCGAGGTACTGCTCAACCGTGAGGCCGGCCTGGGCGAGCTGCTGGGTGACCTGCGTGCGGCGAGCCTCGATCTGGGACTCGACGACCTTCTCGGGCAGGTCGAAGGACGTCTTGCCGAGCAGGGCCTCCAGGACGTTGTCCCGGGCGTCGGCAACCTGGCTCAGACGAGCCTGGTTCTCCATGGACGTGCGCAGGTCCGCGCGCATCTCCTCGACGGTGTCGAACTGGCTGACGAGCTGAGCGAACTCCTCGTCAACCTCCGGGAGTTCCTGCTCTGACACCTTGGTGACGGTGACCTTGATGTCGGCCTCCTCACCGCGCAGTGCGCCACCGACCAGGGTGGAGTGGAAGGTGGCGTCCTCGCCGGCCTTGAGTCCGATGACGGCGTCGTCAAGGCCCTCCAGCATGCCCTCGGCACCGACCTTGTAGGTGATGCCCTCGGCAGTGGCGTCCTCGAGGATCTCACCATCCTTGGAGCCTTCGAGGTTGATGACGGTGATGTCGCCCTTGGCGGCGGCACGATCCACCTCGGTGGTGGTGGCGAAGCGCTCACGCAGCAGCTCAACCTGCTTGTCGATGTCCTCCTCGGCAACGGTGAGCACCGGCACCTCGGCGGTGACCTCGGAGGCATCGGGAACCTCGAAGTCAGGACGCACGTCCACCTCGGCGGTGAACTCGACGAGTTCACCATCCTCCAGCTTGGTGACGTCGACCTCGGGCTGGCCCAGGGGAACGATCTCATTGTCCTGGATGGCCTGGTTGTAGGCCTCCGGGAGAGCATCGTTGATGGCCTGCTGCAGCACGGCGCCGCGGCCGAAACGCTGGTCAATCACCGGGGCGGGAACCTTGCCCTTGCGAAAGCCGGGAACGCTCACCTGAGAGGCGATGTCCTTGTAGGCCTGGTCGAGAGTGGGCTTGAGCTCATCAAACGTCATCGTGATGGTGAGCTTCACCCGGGTGGGGCTGAGCTGCTCGAGGGTGCTGGGCACGAAAGGTCTCCTGAGTGGTCCGATATTTCCTCCGCCGGTTGGGCGGACACATGCTCAGCAATTCTAGCGAGATGTGTGGATGGTATCCAAGCCCGGTACCCACATGGGTCCAGCCATCACAGGACAATTCAGTGTTCGCGGGCTTGACTGGTGGGTTCGTTGGTGCCCACACGTCGCAGACATGGGATGCTCTGGAAACTGGAAAAGGCCCCTTGCGGGGCCTTCTGGAGCGGATGACGAGAATCGAACTCGCGTAGCCAGTTTGGAAGACTGGGGCTCTACCATTGAGCTACATCCGCATGTTCCGCACGGAACTTGGTCAACTGTACACGACCTGAGCGGACGCGTCACATCGTGGAGCGCCGTGTCATGACTCCTCCAGCAGCGGCAACGATCTCAACCCCCGTTCCAGATGCCAGGTGACGTAGGCCGAGACCAGGCCAGCCGCCTCACGGATGACCACCATCGGCACGTCGCGAACCGCGGGCCAGTCCCCCACCAGCAGGGCCTGAAGGTAGGCAAGGGTTTCTGGACGCGGATGTGGGGTGGCGGGCGGCTGGCAATCCGCACACACCACTCCCCCCAGGCTCGGGGAGAATCCGGCATGCGGTCCGGGACGTCCACACACGACGCAGTCCTGCAGGTCGGGTGCGTACCCGGCTGCCGACAACGCTCGCAGCAGGTAGGAGTCCATGATGGTCTCCGCAGGGCGCCGCCCGTCAGGGGTCCCATGACCCAGGGTGCGCAGTCCACCGGCCAACAGACGGTACTGGACCGGGTCGGGCTCCTTCTCCACCGGCACCAACCGATCGGCGGTCTCCACCATGACCTCGGCGGCGGTGAACAACTGGTAGTCCAGCCGCAGCGGACGTGAGTACGCGGTGATCGTCTCCACCTGCGAGACGACGTCCAGACTGCGTCCGACGACCAGCTGCAGGTCGACGTGGTTGAACGGGTCGAGTCGTCCGCCAAACTTGCTGGACGTGCGACGAACGCCTCGCGCCACGGCACGAATCTTTCCGTGGTCCCGCGACAGCATCGAGATGATGCGGTCGGCCTCACCGAGCTTGTAGGTGCGTAGCACGACGGCACGATCACGATAGGTGGGCATGCATCCCATTATGTGCCCACATCACCTGCGCACTGTCTGCGTCCTTGCGAGCAACACCGTTGCGTCAGCTGCTCGCCTTGTCAGCAGGGGTGCCCACCGAGTCATCTGAAGTGCTCACCCGTCTGGAATGTTCACCGGACAACTGCAATGGGGCGCGGCCGGTCACGAGGAGCCGGTCACCGCTGCTTGGCAAGTGCTTTGGCCACTCGGAGCCCACCAACTAACATGGCCCCATGTGAATTTCGGTGTTCTTCTCATGCTCGCAGTGTCCATCTCGATCCAACTCGGAAACACGTTCGCCGCAGTTCTCTTCCCCACCGTCGGCCCGATGGGAACCATGACACTGCGCATGGTGATCGCAGCACTGCTGCTGGCACCGGTGGCCCGTCCCAAGATTCACAACCACACCCGCTCCGACTGGATCTCGGTCCTTGAACTTGCCGTGTGCCTGGGCGGTCTCAACATCTGCATCTACTACGCCCTGTCACACCTGCCCATCGGTGTCGCCGTCACCGTGGAGTTCCTCGGACCGCTCACCCTTGCCGCCCTGGGCAGCCGCTCATGGCGCGACGGCATCGCCATTCTTCTCGCCCTCACCGGTGTGGCAACGGTCTCCGGAGCGATCAACGCCGACTGGAGCCAGCTCGATCTCTTCGGACTGGGCATGGGACTGGCCGCCGGAGCCTTCTGGGGCCTGTACGTCAATGTGGCCCAACGAGTCGGACGCACCTGGCCACAGGTCGAGGGGCTGTGGTGGGCCATCCTCATCATCGGCATCGGCGTGACGCCATTCGGCATCTCCCAGGCGGGCTCCAACCTCGTCGCACCGAAGATGCTGCTCGCCGGCGCAGGAGTCGCCCTTCTCAGCTCGGCACTGCCCTACAGCCTCGAGATGTACGCGCTGCGCCGCATCAAGCAGAAGGTGTACGGGATCATCGTCGGTCTGGAGCCCGTGGTGGCAGCCCTTGCCGGCCTCATCGTGCTGCACCAGCACCTCTCCGGCACCCAGATCGGCGGTATCGCCCTGGTCATCGTCGCCGGCTGGCTCGTCCTGGCCCGCGACAAGTCCGAGGAGCAGACGCTCACCGTCGAGGCCGGGCAGGACGATGGGACCGAGGACGTGGCTGCGGAGGATCCGGCATCTGCCGAGGCGCACAACAACGCATGATCCCCTGTGGTCGTGAGGTTCTGGCCCCAGCCAGTCCGCCCCACGTGCCTGAATCTGCCTCGTGTCTGAGTCCGTCCCCGTGCCTGACGTGACCGGCCCTGCGCCTCGCTGCAGCTGACGTTGACGGCCAAGTAGGCTGGCTCCATGCCATCGACCTCCCGTCCTGCCAAGCACGGCCCCACCCCCCATCCCTCGGGTGCCCGTCCGCCAAGACTTCCCGCCGAACTCATCCCCCGTCATGTCGCCATCGTCATGGACGGCAATGGTCGATGGGCCAAACAGCGCGGCCTCAAACGCACCGACGGGCACGCCAGGGGGGAGTTCGCCCTCTTCGACGTCATCGAGGGAGCCATCGAGATGGGTATCCCGTATCTTTCGGCATATGCGTTCTCCACCGAGAATTGGAAGCGCTCCCCCGAGGAGGTCCGCTGGCTCATGGGTTTCAATCGCGACGTCATCCACCGCCGCCGCGACCAGCTCGACGCCCTGGGGGTACGGATCCGATGGGCCGGACGCCGCCCGAAACTGTGGAAGTCCGTCATCAGGGAGCTGACGCAGGCCCAGGAGCTGAGTGCCGACAACACGGTGCTCACCCTGCAGTTCTGCGTCAACTACGGGGGACGCGCCGAGATCGTCGACGCCACGCGTGAGATCGCCCGTCAGGCCGCCGAGGGCCGGATCAACCCCGACCACATCTCGGAGAAGACCTTCCGCACCCACCTCGACGAGCCCGAGATCCCCGACGTCGACCTGTTCTGGCGATCGTCGGGCGAACAGCGACTCTCCAACTTCCTGCTCTGGCAGAACGCGTATTCCGAAATGGTGTTCTCCGACAAGTTGTGGCCCGACGTCGACCGTCGTGATCTGTGGGAGGCAGTCGTCGAGTACGCCTCCCGCGACCGCCGGTTCGGAGGGGCCATCCCCAACGAGGTCGCCGGGAGCGCGGACGAACGACGCTGAGTGCTGCCCCGGCAAGTGAGTGCTGACCCCGGCATGTGCACCATCCAAGAACCCCGGTTGCCCAGCGGTTCGGCCTGTTCTGCTCGAGGGGCATCGGAATCCAGTTCACGACAGTGCGCTGCCCGTACCCCGGTTCAGAACCCCAACCGATTGAGGTACCTGGGGTCGGACTGCCAGTCCTCCAGCACCTTGACCTGAAGGTCCAGATGCACGGGGGTGCCCAGCAGGGCCGAGATGTGGCTGCGGGCCCGGGTGCCGACCTCGCGAATGTGTGCACCCTTGGCGCCGATGAGGATGCCCTTCTGGGAATTGCGCTCCACGACGATGTTGGCCACGACGTCCAGCAGCGGGCGATCCTGCGGACGTCCCTCCCGGTTGCCCATCTCGACGATCTCCACCGCCACCGAGTGCGGCAACTCGTCACGCAGATCCTCCAGGGCCGCCTCACGAATGAGCTCGGCCACCAGCGTCTCGGTGGGCTCATCGGTGATCTCGCCATCGGGATAGTACGCCGGCCCCTCCGGCAACAGGCCGATGACGATGTCACGCACCTCGTCGACCTGGCTTCCCTCCAGGGCCGAGCACGGCACGATCTCGGCGAACGTCACGCCGGTCTGCTGCTCCAGCTCGGTGATCGAGGCAAGGTGCTCGGCCATCCGCCCCGAGCTCACCAGATCGGATTTCGTGGCCAGGGCGATGAGTGTGGGCCGGTGGGCAAGTTCGGCGATCTGGGAGACAAGGTAGGCGTCGCCCGGCCCGATGCGCTGGTTGGACGGCAGGCACACCCCGATGACGTCCACCTGCGACCAGGTGTCGAAGACGAGGTCGTTGAGCCGTTCGCCCAGCAGGGTACGCGGTTTGTGCAGACCGGGGGTGTCGATGAGGACGAGTTGGGCCTGCGCCGTGCTCACCACGCCACGGATGACGTGGCGAGTGGTCTGCGGCTTGGAACTCGAAATGGCGATCTTGGAGCCGACCAGGGCATTCGTCAGCGTCGACTTGCCGGCATTGGGACGGCCCACCAGGCACATGAACCCGGAGTGGAAACCGGGGGTGGTGGCCTCGGCGACCCGTGCCGCGACGTAGTCGACGTCGCTGAAGCCCTCCTCGTCGCCATCCATGAGATCGGCCAAGGACGGCATCTGCTCATCGGTCATCGTCGTTCTCCTGTTCCATGCTGTCCTCGGGTGCCCGGCGCACGACGTACGTGGCCACCTGGTGACGTCGTCCCGTGGTCTTGTCGGCAGTGATCTGCAAACCCTCCCACACGATGGAGGACCCGGCGATGGGAACCACGGAAAGTTCCTTGGCGACCAGACCACCGACCGTCTCGACGTCGTCGTCGTCGACGTCGAGGTCGAAGAGCTTGCCCAGATCATCGACCTGCATGCGAGTCGGCACCCGGAACACCCCGTCCTCGAGCTGCTCGGTCTGGGTGGGCTCGGGATCGTACTCGTCGACGATCTCGCCGACGATCTCCTCCAGGATGTCCTCGATGGTGGCAAGTCCCGCCGTCCCGCCGAACTCATCCACGACGACGGTGATGTGATTGCGGGCCATCTGCATGTCCTTGAGCACCCCGTCGACCGGGCGGGAGTCCGGGGAGAACACCGCAGGGCGCATGATGGACGACACGGTCTCACTGCGATCGGCGTCCGGCTTGTCCTGCAGCCGCTTGACGATGTCCTTGAGGTACAGCACCCCCTGAACGTCGTCCAACCCCGCACCGATGACCGGGATGCGGGAGAATCCGGACCGCAGCGCCAGGGAAAGGGCCTGACGCAGATTCCTGTCTGCCTTGATGAAGACGACGTCGGTGCGCGGAACCATGACTTCCTTGAGCAGGGTGTCACCCAGGTCGAACACCGAATGGATCATGTCGCGTTCGTCGGCCTCGATGAGGTCGCTGGACTCCGCGTAGTCAACCATTTCGCGCAGTTCCGACTCCGTGGTGAACGGCCCGTCGGCAAAACCCTTCCCGGGGGTCACGGCATTTCCCACCAGGATGAGCACCTGCGCCACCGGGGCCAGGACGGTTGCCATCCCGGCCCACAGACGTGACCAGAACATGCACACCTTGACGTCGTGCTGTTTGCCCAGGGTCCGTGGGGTGACACCCCACATGAGGAAACTCACCGCGACCATGATCGCCCCGCTCACCAGGACCTGCTGCCACACGGCGTCGAACTGTCCGAAGATGACGACGGCCACCAACAGCACCGAGGCAATCTCGGCACAGGTGCGCAGCAGTGTCGAGGCATTGACGTAGGGAGCCGGGTCGGAGGTCATGTCGATCAACCGGCGATGGGAGGCTCTGCCGTCCTCGGCGAGTTCCACGGCCCTACTGTGCGACAGATGGTCCAGGGCAGCTTCGGCATTGGCACACAGACTCGCGATGATCGCGAACAGCAGTGCCAGGACGAGGTCGATCCACTGATTCTGGGTCATTGGCCACTCGCCTGACGGTGTTCATCCCAGGCGGCGATGATCTCGTCGTTGAGGCCGAACATGATGCGTTTCTCCTCGGGCTCGGCATGGTCGTGGCCCAACAGATGCAGCAGACCGTGGATGAGCAGGTACTCCGCCTCACCGTCGGGGGTACGACCGTTCTCGGGAGCCTGGCGGGCCGTGACGGTAGGGCACATGACGATGTCGCCGAGCACCCCGGTGGGTGGTGTCTGTCCGTCGGCCGGGACACGAAGCTCGTCCATGGGGAAACTCAGCACGTCGGTCGGGCCGGGAAGCCCCATGAACTTCTCGTGGTAGGCCGACATGGCCGTCTCATCGACGAGAAGGATCGACAGTTCGGCACTGGGATGGATCCGCAACCAGTCCAGGGCAAAGGTCGCCAGACCCACCAGTCGCTGTTCGTCAACCTTCTGGTCGGATTCATTGATGATGTCGATCATGCATTCCTCCTGGGGGTTGCGTGGTCCCCGTCCTCACTGGTCCGCAGGTGCGTGGTGCCGGACTGACGCTCGGTGATGGTTGCCATGTGGGTCCTGGCATCTGCGATGACCCTGCCCGGACCTCTGCTCCCCGAGTCATGTTCCATCTTCTGTGCATCGTAGTGGTCGTAGGCGGCGACGATACGTCCCACCAGTTCGTGGCGTACCACGTCGGTGCTGGTGAGATTGCAGAAGGCGATGTCGTCGACACCGTCCAGGATTCCCCGTACCACTCGCAGGCCCGACTGCATCGAACCGGGAAGGTCGGTCTGGGTGATGTCTCCGGTGACGACGATCTTCGACCCGAACCCCAGTCGGGTGAGGAACATCTTCATCTGCTGTGGCGAGGTGTTCTGGGCCTCGTCGAGGATGACGAAGGCGTCGTTGAGGGTACGACCACGCATGTACGCCAACGGAGCCACCTCGACGGTACCCGAATCCATGAGCCTGGGGACGGCGTCCGAACCCACCATGTCACGCAGCGCGTCATGGAGCGGACGCAGGTACGGGTCGATCTTCTCGGTGAGGGTACCGGGCAGGAACCCCATCTTCTCGCCGGCCTCCACTGCTGGACGAGTGAGGATGATCCGGCTCACCTTCTTGGCATGCAGTGCCTGCACCGCCTTGGCCATGGCCAGATACGTCTTCCCGGTGCCGGCCGGGCCAATCCCGAAGACGATGGTGTTGGCATCCATGGCGTCGACGTAACGCTTCTGGTTGCGAGTCTTGGGGCGGATGACGTGGCCGTGATGGCTGATGATGTCGGCCGTCATCACCTGCGCCGGGGCCTCGCCCTTGCGGGTCATGGTGACGATGCGATCGACGTCATCGATGCGCAGTGAATGCCCGGTGCGCAGAATCGTCACCATCTCGGTGAGGACCTCGGTGGCCTCACTCACATGATCCGGGGAACCGGACAGACGGACCTCATTGCCACGTACCAGGATCTCCGCGTCCAGATCGTCCTCCAGCCGACGCAGGAATTCGTCACTGGGGCCAACCAGACTGATCATGGGGACACCGGCGGGAACGGTGAAAACGCGAGTGGCAGGTGCGTTGGGTGTTGTGGTGCTCAGGACAATCTCCATGGGTGCTCGCGTGCCAGATACCCTTCAACTGTAGTCGAGTACCGTACAGCGTCGAGAACCCGAGCATCCCACCCGACCATGACGAGACGTCCGAGATCTGGCACATCGGCGGACGTACAGTTTCAGACGCAGCGACCGGGCAGCTTGGGCTGTGGACGGCATGGGATCCGGCGAGCACTGGACGGGGAATGGAGGCACGCATGGGCATGGGGTGGATCGACGATGCCGCATATGTCCTGGGCAGTGAGCTGTCGGTGGCGCAGACGCTCGGTACGGGGATACGCACCTCGGTGGCCCGCTGCTGGGTGGACGGTTCGACAACGGCCACTGGCGGTGCCCGCACCGTGATCGCCAAGTGCTTTCACTCCAAGGCCATGTCACACAACTCCGGTGGGTTGGGGATCGTCCGGGAGATTGCCGGGTTGCGCAGTCTGGCGAATGCACCACTGTGCTACGCGGCCGACCAGGACCTGGGCGTGGTGGTCATGGAGGATGTGCCAGGCACGAGTCTGGGAACCATTCTGGCAGGCAACGACCCCTCGGCCGCGCTGGCCGCCGCCGAGATGTGGGGACGGGCGACAGCGACTGTGATGGCGGCATCGAAGCAGGAAACGCCTGATCGCCCGACATGTGACACGGTCGTCGCATTTCAGGACGCCATCCGTCGCCTCGACCCACAGACACGTTCAGCGGGCGGGCCAGCCTCTCCTCGTCTGCCAGCGCGTGGCCTGACGACACTGTGCGCGGCACTGGGACTCGACGTGCCCAACGATGCCGAACTCGAGATGTTCGCGACACTACGTGGGGGTGAGGCTGCAGAGGTCGTCACCCAGGCCGATCCACGTCCCGGCAATGTGCTCATCACCGATCACGCCAGATTCGTCGACTACGAAGCAGCCTCCGTTCACCACCCGGCAGCCGACGTCGTCAATCTGGTGATGCCGTGGGCCAGTTGTGATGGTCTCGTGGGAGTTCCCACAGAGTTCGTCGCTGCCGTGCGCGACGGATTCCTGGCTGGTTCCCGTCATGCAGGTTCGTGGCTGGCCGATGAACCGATGATCGGCCTGGCGGGGACGGCGGCAACACTTCAGCTGACCGAGCTGTCCCTGGACTCGCTTCGTCGAGACCGCCTGGATCAACGCAGCGACATGGCCAGGGGTGCGATGGTGTACCGCTGGTCATGGACCGCAGCACATGGCACGCTGACACCGATCATCGCGGACCTGTGCGGGCGGATGGCGCAGCGTGCAGTTCGGAGCTGGGGATGGCCCGAGCACCTGAGTGTTGCACACTGTTTTTCACCCGAGAATCTCAGGTGCCAAGGACGACCGATGTGATCAAGGCCATGTCCACCCGCTTGGAGTTGGGTGGCGTCACCATCTTCATCGCCCGGCGAACTCGTCACACACCTTGACCAGTTCGGACGTGATGAGCGGCTCGAAGGCGGAGTGGCCGGCCATGACGATGCGCAGGTCTGCCGTCGGCAGGGCACGTTTGAGATCCACCGCCGTGGTCGCCGGGCAGCACATGTCGTAGCGGCCCTGGACGATGACCGTCGGGATGTCTGCCAACAGATTAGCGTTGCGGATGAGCTGGCCCTCCGTCATGAATCCGTGGTTGACGAAGTAGTGGTTCTCGATGCGAGCGAAGGCCAGGGCGTACTCGGGATCAGCCATCTCGTCAACGTGGGACTGCTGGTATCCCAGCGTCGTCGTCGCAGCCTCCCAGCTCGTCCATGCCACGGCTGCCGGTCCGTGGACGGCCGGGCTCGGGTCCCACAGCAGGTCGTAGTAGGCCGAGATGTTGTCCTGGGAGAAGTCATGGCCGGCGCGGCGCAGTGGCTCGCAGAACTTGGCCCACAGGTCCGGGAAGACGTTGGAGGCACCTTTGTTGTAGTACCAGTCCAGCTCGTTCTGGCGCAGGGTGAAGATGCCGCGCAGCACGAGCTCGCTCACCGCCTCGGGATGGGTCTCGGCATAGGCCAGGGCCAGACACGAACCCCATGAACCGCCGAACACCTGCCATGTGTCGATGCCAAGTGCCGTGCGCACCCGTTCGCAGTCGTCGACGAGATTCCACGTCGTGTTGGTCGCCATGTCGGCTGGTGTCTGGGCCGAGGCGATGTGCGGGGTGGACAGGCCACAGCCACGCTGGTCGATGACGACGATCCGGTAGGCCTGCGGATCGAAGAAGCGACGACGCTCGGTGCCACCACCGCCACCGGGGCCACCGTGCAGGAAGATCACCGGTTTGCCCTCGGGATTGCCGCACTGCTCGACGTAGATCTGCTGGCCATCGCCCAGATCCAACATCCGGGTGTCGTAGGGCTCGATCTCGGGATACAGCTCGGCCTGCGGCTTGATGCCGAGTTCGCTCGTGGCGACGGTCATGACTCCTCCTCAGGTGTGCGGTGAGATCGACGATAGCAGCACCACCCACCAGCCCGGCGAACCCAGCAGAGCCCGTGAGCACCAAGGCGCGGGAACGTCCTCGGCGTCATGCCGGATTGCCCCGAAAAGCGCCGGGAATGGCCCTGAGGAGTGCATTCACCGATGTCTGGCCCCGGGGCCTAAAATGCTCTGGCGTGACAACCAACGAGACCACTCGTACCCCGAGAACTGCCGTGTACGCCGATCGTGGCTCCGGCTACTTCGACATCATCCTGGCAATGATGTGCGTCACCGTGATCATCAGCAACATCGGTGGTTCCAAGGGCGTGCAACTCGGCCCGATCACCACCGACGGCGGCTTCTTCCTCTTTCCGCTCGCCTACGTCCTGGGCGACATCACCACCGAGGTGTACGGCATGAAGGCCGCCCGTCGTGCCATCGCCATGGGATTCATCATGGCCCTGATGGCGGTGCTGTGTTTCTGGGTCATCATCGCCCTGCCCGGATTCGACGACGACTACTCCCGCATGCACGACGCCCAGATCGCCGGGGCCCTGGGGCCCGTCTGGCAGATCGTCGCCGCCGGGCTGTGCGGATTCGTGTGCGGTCAACTCACGAACTCGTTCATCATGACGCGAATGAAGGATCGCTGGCTCGAACGCGGCCTCATCGGGCGTCTCATGAGCTCCACCGGCGTGGGCGAGCTCGTCGACACCGTCATCTTCTGCACCATCGCCGCCCCGGTGGTGGGCATCTCCAGCTTCGGCCAGTGGCTCAACTACGCCTTCTTCGGTTTTCTGTGGAAGACCCTCGTCGAGTACGCCTTCATCCCCGTGACGCGCCGGGTGATCGGGGTCATCAAGAAGCACGAACCGAGCTACCAGGCACGGCTGGCCGAGCAGACTGGGGCGTCCGAGCAGACGGTGCAGCGCTGAGAGGCCGGACCCACCAGACGCATTGGCTGGCTGCGCCGGGCTGAAGGATCAGGCGACGACGTCGGTGCTGCGCCATGCCACGCGCAACTTGACCTTTCCACCGGTCTTGAGCACCGAACGACGGTAGATACGCTCCCCACCCCAGATCGTCAGGGCGGAGAACAGCACCGAGATGAGTATGGAGACGACGACCTCCCACCACGCAGCTCCACCGGTGGCCACCCGGGTGGGCATCGCAATGGCGGAGGCCACCGGGACGTAACTGGCCACCACGGCCGAGATGCCATGATTCTGCGCGGCCTGAATGCCGAAGACGTAGGCAATCATGACGATCATGACCAGTGGCATCGAGGTGGATTGCAAGTCCTCGGTACGTGATGCGAGTGCACCGGCAGCTGCCCACAGGCAGGCCAGGGACAGAAATCCAACGATGAAGAAGACGATGAACCATGCCGTCGGAGCAGCAATGGTGCCGAGCAGGTCGGCAGCTGGGGTGAACGACACCCCGACACACCCCAGGACGAGCAGGATCAGCATGAGTCCTGCCGCGAGGATCGTGTTTCCGATGATCTTGCCGGCCAACAACTGACGGGCTGGGATGCAGGCAAGCAGGATCTCGACGATCCGGGACTGCTTCTCCTCCACCACGGAAGCTGCGATGCCGTTGCCGAAGAACATCATGGTAAACATGTAGACGACAGCGAAGCCCACGCCCATGAACGTGGCGACGGTGTCGCGCCAGTTGTCGGCCTGGCCTGGGTCCACCGTTCCCGGTAGAACCGTGCCATCCGCCACTGCCTGCTGCGGGTCGACACCTGCCTTCTGCGCCAAGTCCGCGGTGGCCCGCGCCTCGACGGCCTTGGCAATGAGCTGGCCTGCACCACTGGTGACCGACGGGGGTTCATCACCGGACTCCAGGTGCCACGTCCCATCCTCGTGGTGGAGCACCAACTTCGCCTTCTCATCGGTGACGACCTCCCGCCCTTGTTCCAGCGAGGTCGTCCGCACTGTCTCGAGGATCTGCCTCTCACCGGTCTGCTGTGCCATCTTCTGCGCCTGGGCGACGATGGCTGCGCCGGCATCATCCGTCACGGCAACCGAGGTGGGCTTGTCATCCGAGGTACCCGATGTGATCAACGAGACTCCCACCGAGACCGCCACGATGACCAGAACGATGATGAGGGAGACGAGCAGCGACCTGTCGCGGATCTTCACACTCATCTCACGTCTGGCCACCGTCCACCACATCGACGACGTGCCTGCAACCCCGTCGGATCCCACACCGTCCCGCCGTGCACTGCTCGTTGCGTTGTTGCTCATGAGGCCACTCCTCGGTAGATCTCGGCGACGGTGGGCACGATGGCAGCGAATTCCTCCAACCCACCGTGCGACAGTGCCTCGGCGACGACTCGGTCCCTAGCCGCTGGATCGGTGAACTCCAGGATGGCACGTGCCCCCTGCTGCTCGACAACCTTGACACCGGCGAGGCCATGCACCCAGTCCACGTCGGAGGTGGCCACGAGACGGTGCCGTTCCGGACCAGATCGACGCAGCTCGTCGGTGCTGCCCTGGGCAACGATCCTGCCGTGGGACAGGATGACGAGGTCGTCACACAGTCGCTCGACGAGGTCGAGCTGATGGGAGCTGAAGAGTACCGGAACACCGGTACTGGTGACTTCGGAGAGAATGGCGGCCATCGCATCGACGGCAACCGGATCCAAGCCGGAGAAGGGTTCGTCGAGGACGAGGGCCACTGGCTCACCGAGCAGGGCCGCAATGACTTGGACGCGCTGCTGGTTGCCCAGCGAGAGTTCGGTGAGCTTGTCCTTGGCCCGATCGGCCAGGCCGAACCGCTCCAGGTACTCCATGACCTGGACGCGTACTCGATTCGTGGTGTACCCCTTGAGCGTTCCCAGGTAGACCAGTTGGTCGATGACGGGTTGCTTGAGGTACAAGCCACGTTCCTCGGGCATGTAGCCGATCTGACGGCGTACTCGGGTGGTGATGGAGTGGCCGTCCCACAACACCTGCCCACTGGTGGGTTCCAGGACGCCGACCACCATTCGCATCGTCGTCGTCTTGCCTGCACCGTTGGCCCCGACGAAACCTGTCATCACTGCCGAACGCACCGTCATCGACAGCTGATCGACAGCTCGTATCTCACCAAATGATCGACACAGATCCACAGTTTGCAGCAGGCTCATTGGTTCCTCACAGCATCATCAATTCCACTGGTTACATTCACATGGATGGTCATCACGAGCGACGATATCATAGAAATACTCTGAATTGAGAAATTATCCAGAAATCACATTCTTAATATCTGTCAAAATTGCTGGGCAGCAAATCCCCAGCTCAAAGAAGCAAGCATCAAAGTCCCTCGCATCAGAATCCTGTGACATCGCATGAGTCATCGAGGAAGAAGACGTATGAATACTAAAAGAAAGCCAGAAGAAATGGGATAATTCATCCTGGGATGAATCTCCGAAAGACATCATCGTGCTGTTAGCACAAGACGTCCACCGTGGGCATTCCATCGGCCCATGAACTCTGCCTCGAAATCGTCGAGTTCGCCACTGGCCATGGCGGCACGGATGCCGTCGACCAGACGTACCGTCCACCGTTCGTTGTGGATCGTCGCCAAGGTGTTAGCGAGCAGCTCCTTGGCCTTGAAGAGGTGGTGCAGGTAGGCGCGGGTGACATGGGTGCAGGTGTAGCAGTCACATCCCGGTTCCAGTGGCCTGAAATCGTGACGGAACGGCGCGGTGTTGACGTTGTAGCGTCCGTCGGCGGTGTAGATGGCGGCATTGCGCGCCACCCGGGAGGGGTTGACGCAGTCGAAGGTGTCGGCACCGGCCCGACACGCGGCGAAGAGATCGTCTGGTTCGGAGATGCCGAGCAGGTGACGGGGACGGTCCTGCGGCAACTCGTCGGCGCACCAGCCGACGATCGTGCCAAGATTGGCCTTCTCGATGGCCCCACCGATACCAAACCCGTCGAAGCGCTGCCCGTCGACCGTCATCGACGAGAGATCGCGGCAGGCCTTGCGACGCAGGTCCTCGTACTGGGCTCCCTGAATGACGCCGTAGAGGGCCTGGTAGGGGCGCTCGGCACGCTCGGCGCTCAGACGTCGATGCTCGGCCAGGCACCGCTCGGCCCACCGCCGGGTGCGTTCCAAGGCCTCCTCCTGGTAGGCGCGGGTGTTGAACAGGGTCGTGAGCTCGTCGAAGGCCATCATGACGTCGGCCCCCAGCCGGTGCTGGATCGACATCGAGACCTCCGGGGTGAACCGGTGCAGGTCGCCATTGAGCGGGCTGCGGAAGGTGACACCACCGTCGTCGACCATGGCCTTGCGGTCCCGATCGGCTGCGATGACGTCGGCCTCGGTGAGCTGGGAGACGTCCATGGCAAGGGTCTTCTTGAACCCGGCCCCCAGGCTCAGCACCTGGAACCCTCCGGAGTCGGTGAAGGTGGGGCCATCCCAGGCCATGAACTGACCCACTCCCCCGGCCTCGTCCACCAGATCGTGGCCAGGCTGCAGGAAGAGGTGGTAGGCATTGGCCAGCACGGCCTGGGCACCCAGATCGGTGAGCTGATCGGGGGTGAGCGCCTTGACGCTGGCCTTGGTGCCCACGACGATGAACGCCGGGGTCTCGATGTCGCCGTGCGGGGTGTGGATGATGCCGGTACGCCCCAACCCATTGTCCAGCCGTGACGTCACCTGGAAGCCAAATGTCATGGCAGCCATTCTTGCAGGAATGACACCGCGGCCCATCTGGCCAGGGGGAGGAGCCACCGTGTGACGGCGAACACTACACTCCGAATGGTGAATCTCGGTGTGCTTCTCATGCTCGCCACAGCGCTGTCCGTCCAGCTGGGCGGTGCCGTCGCGGCAACCCTCATACCCCAGGTCGGCCCGATGGGCACCGTGGCGTTGCGAATCACGATCGCCACGCTCATCATCGCCCCCATCGCTCGCCCACGACTGCGTGGCCACAGCCGCACCGACTGGATCAACGTCCTCGTCCTGGGACTGTGCCTGGGCGGCATGAACACATCGTTCTACTTCGCCCTGGGACATCTGCCCTACGGCGTGGCCGTCACCGTCGAGTTCCTGGGGCCGCTCACCCTGGCTGCCCTGGGCAGCAGGTCGTGGCGCGACGTCGTCGCCATCATCATGGCCCTGCTCGGCGTTGCTGGCGTCTCGGGAGCCATCGGGGCTCGCTGGAGCCAGTTGAGCCTGTTCGGTATCGGCATGGCACTGCTCGCCGGACTGTGCTGGGCACTGTACGCCAAGGCGGCCCAGCGGGTGGGTGGTGCCTGGCGCCAGCTCGAGGGGCTGTGGTTCGCCATGGTGCTGTGCACCCTCATCCAACTGCCCCTCGGCATCGCGCAGGCGAGGGCGAACCTGCTGCACCCGGCGACACTGCTCCTGGGGCTGACCGTCGCCATCCTCAGCTCCGCCCTGCCGTACAGCTTCGAGATGTACGCCCTGCGCCGCATCAGCACCAAGGTCTACGGCATCATCGTCGGTTTCGAACCGATGCTCGCTGCCCTGGCCGGGCTGGTCATCCTGCACCAACGCCTCACCAGTTGGCAGATCGGCGGAATGGCGCTGGTCATCGTGGCCGGATGGCTCGTCCTGGCACGCGAACGTACGGGCTCGGTCAAGGTCACTGCCAGCGACGACACCGTCCAACCCGAGGACTCCCCAGCACCACGACCCAACAGCCACGGTTCCCGGGCGTCCGACCGGCACACACGGTCGTGATGCTCGCCGCCCGACCAGCGAAGGTGGCCCCATCCCACTGCCCCCATTCATCGACACGCCCGTTCATCGCACACCCCCGATCGGTGCCGCCTGATCGGTGCCGGGACGCCGATTTCCAGTGGGCATTCAGACGTCAGGCACACATTGGGTGGACGCGGATACGCTGGACCCATCACACATCTCGGCCCGGAAAGGACGACTGATGGACAATCGTGGAGCTGCAACCGTCGAGGCGCTCATCGCCAAGGGGGTCGAGATCCCCAATCCCAGCACCGTCGACATCACCGACGACGTCGATCCCGATCTCATCAGTGCCGAGGGTGTCGTCATCCATCCGGGGTGTCGGATTCGTGGTTCCCGTACCGTCATCTCCTCCGGGTCGATCCTCGGGGCCGAAACCCCGATGACAATCGAGAACTGCCGGCTGGGACGAGACGTCGAGCTCAAGGGCGGGTTTGCCCAGGATGCCGTTTTCCTGGATGGGGCCTCTATGGGCTCGGGAGCGCATGTGCGCAGCGGATGTCTACTGGAGGAGCAGGCGAACGGTGCGCACACCGTCGGGCTCAAACAGACGATCCTCTTCCCGTTCGTCACGTTGGGCAGCCTCATCAACTTCTGTGACGCCATGCTCACTGGCGGTACCTCGCGTTCCGATCACTCCGAGGTGGGGTCGTCGTACATTCACTTCAACTTCACCCCGGACGGCGACAAGACCACGGCCTCCCTGTTCGGCGACGTGCCGCGCGGGGTACTGCTCGACCAGCCCCCGATCTTCCTGGGCGGCCAGGGTGGAGCGGTCGGCCCGGTGAGGACTGGCTTCGGGACCGTCGTCGGGGCCGGCGCCGTGTTGCGGGCGGATGTGCCCGATGACGGCATGCTCGTACTGCCCGAAGCCCCGGCGGGAGTGAATCGGCCGGTGGAGACGGCTTCGTACCGCAAATTGGCAGCCGTCCTCGCCAAGAACATCACCTATCTGGGTAATCTGTCGGCCCTGGAATCGTGGTATCGCCAGGTGCGACGACTTTTCCTCACTCGACTCGAGTACGGCGACGCCATCCTCGCCGGGGCCCTGGACTGCCTGGCCTCGGCGCGTGCCGAACGGATCAAGCGACTGGGCCGTCTCATCGAGAAGGTGAGGCCAGACACCCCGGAACGTCAGGAGCTCGTCGACAATCGTGCGGAGTTGCTGGCCGCGCTGACGGTTGCCGACGGGCCAGCTCCGGCACATGTCATCCGCAAGTTCGGGGCGGCCTCTGGTGACGGCATGGAATATCTGGATGCCATCGCGACATTGAATGATGAGGAACGTCATGACATCACCGCATGGTTGAGCGCAATCGTGGCGGAGCAGCACAGGACTGCTGCGCAGACCATTCCTGCTCTGTCAGCGCAGTTCTGAACGCCCGCATCATCACGCACGCCGCGTGGCACGATGGAACCACAGCATTTTCACCGCAGGAGGAGTCCACATGTCCTTGTTCACGTTTGCCGCCCGAGCCGCTGTTGCCGCCCCCATGGTCAAGGGTGGCCTCAATGCCGCACAGAACGCCGACCAGCTCACCGGGATCATCGAGGAGTTCATGGACTCCCTCCCCCAGCAGGTCAAGTCACAGCTGAGCGACGTCGAGCCGGCCCTGCTCGCCAAGATCAACGGTTGCACGATGGTTGCCGCCTCCGCAGCCATGGCGCTGGGGATCAAGCCGCGCACCGCTGCCACCATTCTTGCCCTGCAGCTCGTGCCGACCACCCTTGCCGGCCATCCCTTCTGGAACTACGAGGGTGACGCCCGTGCGCAGCAGATCGACGAGTTCGTGCGCAACGTCGGCTACGCCGGCGGCCTGCTCGCCATCGCGACCGCTGCGAAGAAGTCCAAGAAGAAGTGAGACTGCGGACGTTGCCCGTCGTCGCGAGTGTGAGTCGAGGACATCACTCGAGCGACTGAGAAACCATGATTCTGGCCCCGGTTGACGCCGGGGCCGGGTCGTACACCGACCTCTCGACATCCTCATCATCGTACCCCGACCCTTCGACATCGTCACCAGGGGCGGACCCATCACGATCACCGTGGAACCGTGAGACGGTTTTCTGCGAGAATTGACGCGGCGCCCTCGACGAGTGCCGAGCACCATGTTCGGGTGTGCCTGAACCAGGTGTCATGCACACCTGCTCACCTCACAAGGCTTCAGCCGCTCAGTCCCCCGCGAGGATCCTCAGCTGTGCCAGTCCAACCACACCAGCCGTCGAGGTGCGCAGCACCCCGTCGGAGACGAGGATCGGGAGCGCACCGGCGTCGACGAAGGCATCCAGCTCGTCGGGGCTGATGCCACCCTCGGGACCAACGATGAGCATGACCTCGCCTCCAGCGGGAATCTGGCTGGGGTCCACCGTGGTCTCGGCCGATTCGTGCAGGACGAAGGTGCGTTCCGTCTTGCGGATGTGTTGGCATATCTGTCGGGTGGTGGCAAAACGCACTGGGGGGATCGTGAGCCTGCGCGACTGTTTGGTCGCCTCACGGGCGGTGGCCTGCCACTTGGCCACTCCCTTGTCCCGTTTGTCCACCGACCACCGTGAGATGGATCGGGAGGCCTGCCAGGCGATGATCTCGTCCACGCCCATCTCGGTGAGAGTCTCCACGGCACGATCCGCGCGATCCCCCTTGGCCAAGGCTTGCACGGCCACCCAGCGGTGCGCATGCTCGGCGGATCGCAGGGTCTGCGCGACACGCACCTGCACACACCGCTTTGCGACGCCCACGACCGGCCCACGTACTGCGAGTCCCTGGCCATTGGTGACCAGGACGGACTCCCCGACCTCGATGCGTCGCACCACGGCAGCATGATGGGCCTCGGATCCCGTGATCTCCACGAGGTCGCCGACGGCCAGAGGCTGGTCATCCGACGTGGCAGAGCCCAGATCTGCGATGAAGCAGGCGTCACTCATCCGCCGAAGGCCTCACGCAGCCGGGAGAACACCTTCTTGCCCCCCGAGGAGGAGTGCACGGACACGGCCGGGCTGGTCTCCTCGCGCATCTCGGCAAGCCGATGCAGCAGTTCCTCCTGCTCGTGATCGAGCTTGGTCGGGGTCTGGACGATGACCTCGACGACGAGATCGCCGCGTCCGGATGCCCGTAGGCGTGGCACACCGCGTTCCTCGATCGTCACCTTGGTCCCGGACTGGGTACCGGCGGGAATGTTCAGATCGACGCTGCCCAGGGCCTTGTCCATGTCGTCACGGTCGGCCTCGAGGGTACGTACCGGAATGGTCGTTCCCAGGGCAGCGGCCGTCATGGGCACCGAGATCGTCATCTCGAGGTTCTGCCCATTGCGACGGAACACGTCATGCCTGGCCACGGTGAGCTCCACGTAGAGATCACCAGCCGGGCCACCACCGGGGCCGACCTCCCCCTGGGACTCCAGGTGGATGCGGTTGCCATCGGCCACACCTGCTGGAATGCGCACATTGATCGTGCGAGTGGTGCGTACCCTCCCCTCACCGGAGCACTCCTGGCAGGGATGGGGGATGACCGTGCCGAAACCGCGACAGACTGGGCAGGGCTGCGCGGTGCGAATGTTGCCCAGGAAGGAACGCTGCACCGAGATGACCTCACCGGAACCCTTGCAGTTCTCACAGGTCGTGGGCTGCGAACCGTCCTGGGAGCCGTTGCCCTGACATGTGGGACACACCACTGCGGTGTCGACGTCCAACGGTTTGGTGATACCGAAGACGGCCTCGGCCAGGGTGAGGCGCAACCGCACCAGAGCATCCTGGCCTCGCCGAGTACGCGAGCGTGGTCCACGGTTGGAGCCACCGAACGGGCTGGCGTCGCCGAACATGGCGTCGACCAGATTGGTGAAGTCGAATCCACCACTGCTGAATCCGTCGAACCCGCCACCACGGGAGTTGGGGTCGCCGCCACGGTCGAAGACGGCCCGCTTCTGCGGATCCTGGAGCACCTCGTAGGCCTCCTGGACCAGCTTGAACTCATCCTCCGAACCCGGTCCAGCGACGTCGGGGTGCAGTTTCATCGCCTTGCGACGGTATGCCTTCTTGATCTGCTCGGCACTGGCGTCCCGCGGGACGCCAAGGACCTCGTAGTAGTCCGTGCTCAATTCGCATTCATCCTTCTGCCAGGAAACGTCCGACGTAACGGGCCACGGCACGCACCGTGGCCATGGTTGACGGGTAGTCCATTCGGGTGGGCCCCACGACACCCAGGCTCGCAAGCATGTCGGCCTCACCGTAGGGGCTGGCGATGAGACTCGTCGACTGGAACGACTGATCCACGTTCTCCGAACCGATGCGCACCGTCACCTCACCCAGGTCGCCGCTCACCTCGCCCAGCAGACGCAGCAACACCACCTGTTCCTCGAGCGCCTCCAGGATGGGCCGCACCGTGGTGGGAAACTGCGCCCCGAAGGCGGTGAGGTTCGGCACCCCGGCCACCACGACGCGAGAGGACGTGTCGGTGGCCAGCACCTCCAGGACGGCGGCTGTCACGGCGGCCGTGTGACTGGTGGCGTCGGGATGAGCGCGATCCACCATCTGCGACAGCAGGTCGGCAGCCTCGGCCACGGGATGCCCCACAACCGCAGTACCGATCCGATCCCGCAGTACGAGGAGATCCTGCTCGTCATGGGCTGGCAGTTCGATGGTGCGTTGCTCAACGGTGCCGGAGGAGAGGATCACGACGACGAGGACCCGATCGGCCGACAGACTCACCAGTTCCAGGTGACGTACGGTGGCCGAACTGGTCACCGGATACTGCATGATGGCCACCTGACGAGTGACCTGGGCCAGCAACCGCACGGTTCGGGTGACGATGTCGTCCAGGTCGACCGCACCGTTCATGAAGGCGGCGATGGCCCTCTTCTCGGGTGCGGAGAGCGGCTTGACCGTTGCAATGCGATCGACGAACATGCGATATCCCTTGTCGGTGGGGATCCGCCCGGCGCTGGTGTGGGGATGGGTGATGTATCCCTCGTCCTCCAGGACAGCCATGTCATTGCGCACGGTGGCCGGTGAGACCTTCAGACCATGCCGCTCGACAAGGGCCTTCGACCCAACTGGCTCCTTGCTGGAGACGTAGTCGGTGATGATGGCCTTGAGGACCTCGAGCTTGCGATCGTCAAGCACTTGTTCCTCCTCATCTGGTGGTCTCGCCCACATGCGCCGACTTCGCGACGAGTACACGTCTCGCACACGTGCACCACAGATTCTGGCACTCAACGTGTGCGAGTGCCAGTCTAGTGGCCCGCAAACAGGATTCCACCCTGCTGCCCCCGAGCAGCCGTACCGCCCGGTCACTCACCCAGAGCCGGCGTCCGCATACCTCTCAGGTCATCACCGTGATCGACCCGGCCAGATGGGCATGAGACAATCCACACCATGGCATCTGACATTCAATGGTGTGCTGTGAGCTCCCATGTGTGGACGACGAGGGTCGGCCCCGAGTCGGTGACCATCGGCCTGGTCATGGGATCGGAACACCTGCTCATGGTCGACTCCGGGTCGACACCCCAGCAGGGGCACGACCTGGCCCTCTCGGCAGCCATGGCCCTGGGCAGGCCGGTGGACCGACTGGTCATCACCCATCACCACGACGACCACGTCGGTGGCCTGCGCGGCGTGGCCCGGTGCGCGAAGGAGTCGGGGGTCGCCGTGGAGTCCTGGATGCACCGCACCGCTGTCGAGCACGGCCCCACCCCCGCCATCGACCATCCCATCTCGCTGATGGCGTACCTGGATCTGGGAGGCGTCACCGTCGAGATCCTGCACCCGGGGGCGGCACACACCGACGGTGATCTCACCGTTCGGGTTCCGGAGGACCACATCACCTTCATGGGTGATCTCATCGAGACCTCCGGGCCACCACAGGCCGACTCGACGACCGACTTCTGGGACTGGGCGGGAGCCATCGACATGGTGATGAACGTCACCGATGCCAAGGACCGCTACATTCCCGGCCACGGCGACCCGACCGACGACCAAGGCGTCATGGCGCAGCGCAACGCCATCTGGGGCCTCGTCAGTGCAGTGCGGGAGGCCATGGAACATGGCCGGGCACCCGAATGCGCACTCGACGACATCCCCGCAGGGCTGGATCGTGCCACGGTGACCGGGTGGATCGCACCGATCGCAGAGCAACTGACTGCCCGGGGAATCACTCGCAAGGGGCTGCTGCCGCTCACCAATCGGTGATGCGGGCGTGCCTCATCACCTCACCAACGAAACGACGTTCGCTCCGCAAGCACCGCAGAGTCGATCATGGACATCCCCTCATACTGCGCGGTGCGGCAGGGACGACCACGTCAGTTCTCCTCCAGCGCCTGGGCAGCGATCTGCCAGGACCGTTCGTCGCTGGCCGCGATGATGACACCACGTTGTTCGGTGTGTCGCGCGGTGTAGTCCGCTCCGCCGGCGACACGCACCACTCCCCCGCACTCGGTGACCATGAGGGATCCGGGCAGATGGTCCCAAGGATGGATGTGGAACCAGCAGGCCACGTCCTGCTCCCCCAGACAGATCAGCGGATAGTCCACGCCACAGCAGGAATGTGCTTCCGACCACGTGAGTGACGCACTCGACCGCCGGTTGTGGGGGTAGGCCGTCACGGCACGGACCACGTTCCGGTTGGCAGCCACCGGGTGAGCGGAATCCGGGAGGTCGAGCAGCTGAGCCGAGCCCGGAACGTTGGGTTCGATCGTCTCTGGGGCAGGATGCCGCTGATTCGACGTCACCGGTTCACCGTCGCAGACGAGCCCGTTGCCACGCTCGGCGATCCACATGTGCCCCAGCTGTGGCTGCCAGATCCATGACCGGGTCGTCACCCCGTGCTGCACCTCGGCGACCATGACGGCATGATGTGTCGATCCGTTGACGTAGTTCTTCGTCCCGTCGATGGGGTCGATGACCCAGGCCAGCTCGGCGGTGGGAAGCTCCTGCAGCACCGAGGCATCATCATGCACCGATTCCTCACCGACGACGATCCCGCCACCGGCAGAGGTCAACAGGCGCGACAGTTCGCCTTCCGCCTGACGATCGAGGTCCGTGACGAGGTCGCCGGGTGCCTTCTCGTGAATCTGGTCGGGGGAAAGCCGCCGAAACCCCGGATCGATCACTCGTGTGCTGACCCCACGAATGATCTCGGCAACCTCGGCAGTCGTGACACTCACTGCAATTCCTCCAGATGATCGGCCGTGACGAAGTCGATGAGCTTCTCCATCTCCATGTTGAACCTGGGATCGAGATCGTGCCAGTCGCGCACTCGCCCAAGAATCGCCTGCCAAGCCTTGCCGACGTCCTTCTGGCTCTGGTGTGGCAGCCCCAACCGTTTGAGGGTGCCCAACTTGAAGTCTTCGTCCATGGGCACCTCGGGCCAGGTCTTGCGGCCGATCCGCTCCGGTGTGATCGCTTGCCAGATGTCGATGAAACGATGGCCCGTGATCATGACGTAGTCACCGTAGCCACCGCGTCGCACCTCCTCGGCCACCCGGGACTCCTTGGTGCCAGCGACGAGATGGTCGACGAGCACTCCCAGCCGGTGCCCTTTCCTGGGGCGGAAGTCCGCGACGATGTCGACGAGATCGTCCATGCCGCCCATGTACTCCACGACGACGCCGACGTGGCGTAGGTCGTCTCCCCAGATCTTCTCGACCAGCTCGGCGTCATGACGCCCTTCGACGTAGATGCGTGAGGGAAGGGCGGTTCGGGATGGCTCAGGCTCCTCACTCACCAGCGACCCGGAGGCGGTGTGGGTCGGGCGAGCCGCACCCTGACGTGGCGGGACGCGCAGGGTGACGGGTTTGCCGTCGATCCAGAATCCCGGCCCCACCGGGAAGGACCGGTGATGACCACGGCGGTCCTCGACAACCACGAGTCCGTTCTCCCAACCGACGATGGCCCCCACATAGCCCGATGAGGGGTCCTCGACAACCATTCCCAGCTCCATGGGCACGTCGATGCTGGTGGGTCTGCCCGCTTTCTGCCAGCCGGGCGCCAACACGTCCTTGCCGTATCGATCAATCACCGCTCAAGCCTATCGAGAGGTGACGGGACCCATCGAGAGGCGACAGGGCTCGTCGAGAGGTGACAGGGTTCAGTCACCGGCGAGGAGCAGGTCCGTGATGATGCGATCGGCGACGAGACGCCCGTCCAGGGTGAGCTGCAACCGCTCCCCGATGATCTCGCCCTGGCCTCGTTCGACGACCTGCCCGGCGAATCTGCGTTCGGCTGGGGTGAGCCGGGACAGTTCCAGCCCGTCGGCGAGTCTGAGCTGCAACAGGACGGTCTCCTCGTGGCGTTGCTCGTCGGTGAGACGTTCGCTTCCCTCGATGGGGAGCCGTCCTGCCATGAGTTCCTCGTGGTAGCGCCTGGGGTGCTTGACGTTCCACCACCGCACACCGTTGACGTGGGAGTGTGCACCAGGCCCCACGCCCCACCAGTCGCGCCCGAGCCAGTAGCCCATGTTGTGCCTGCTGCGGTGATCGCGCCCAGCGCGGGGGCGAGCCCAGTTGGAGATCTCATAGTTGACGAATCCTGCCTCGGTGAGCACCTGCTCGGTGATGAGGTACTTGTCGGCCAGATCGTCCTCGTCGGTCATGGGCAGTTCGCCACGGCGTACCCGAGCCGCGAATCGGGTTCCCTCTTCGACGATGAGCGAGTAGGCGGACAGGTGGTCCACATCCGCCTCCAGGGCCGATTCGAGGCTGGCTCGCCACGAGTCGACGGATTCCCCGGGAGTGCCGAAGATGAGGTCGAGCGAAATGTCGTCGAATCCCACCTCACGGGCCAGACGCGCCATGTGCACCGCCCGTTGCGGGGTGTGGTGGCGATCCAGCAGGGCCAGGACGCGCTCGTCGGCGGACTGCATGCCCATGGACAGTCGATTGACGCCCCCCTCGAGCAGCCCGTTGAGCACTTGGGCGTCCAGGGTTTCCGGATTGGCCTCGGTCGTCACCTCGGCATCCGGGCTCAGACCCCACAGATCGCGCACATGCCCAACGAGCTCACCCAGTTGCGAGGGGCGAAGCATGGTGGGGGTGCCCCCGCCGAAGAACACCGTGCTCACCGGGGGCGCGTCGGCACCATGCCCACGCTTACCAGCTCCGTGCGTGGGAATTTCTCCCCTCGGCACGTCGGTCCCACGTCGTTGCATGCCGTGGGACAGATGCGCTGCAGCCAGGTCCAGCTCACGATGTGCCGCGGCGAGGTAGTCATCCACCGCAGTACTCCCCATCGACGAGAGTACATAGGTGTTGAAGTCGCAGTAGCCGCACCGACTCGAGCAGAACGGCACGTGCAGATAGACCCCCCACGGCTCGCTGACTGCGAGCTCGACGTCTTCTCCTCTGGCGGTTCCCGAGGATCCGTCAGCGTTGCCGGAGCGGAGATCAGCAGAATCACGGCGGGTTCCCGTCACCGGGGCTTCCCCCACCGCCCGCACCGAATCCGTCCGCACCGACGTTGTCGCTCTCCCCCGAGTCACCGAGACGTCCGGCGCACAGGGCCCATCATCAGGGCTGGCGCACGCCTTGTCGTGGCCAGGATGTCCTTCTGGCAACTGCAACGGCTCTTCAGACATGACGTCTCCCAATCGACGGGGGTGCACCCGTGGTATTTCTGCGTGTACGCAGCGACGATCCCACATCACGTGTCACCACGCGAGTTGACCAACACAAAATCCACACGGGTCATTGAACATGTCGCGGCGCCATTCGGGTTACCCTGTGCACCATGAGCATTTCTCGACGTCATCTGCTGGGCGGAATAGCCGCAACCGCCGTCCTGTCCGCATGTGGATCCAACTCCGGTGGCGTCGACAATGGGTCAGCCAATGCCTCCAGCCGAACGGGCACGGCAAAACTCACCCAGTGGTACCACGAGTACGGTGAGAAGGGCGTCCGGGACGCCGTGCAGCGTTACGCCGCCGACTACAAGAAGTCCGAGGTCTCCGTGAAGTGGAACCCGAGCGATGCCTACATGAAGCTGCTCTCGACGACACTGCTGTCGGGATCGGGAGTGCCAGACGTCTTCGAGTCCGAGAACGGCGCCACCCTCGACATGATCCAGCAGGGCCAGGTCACCGATCTCACCGAGCTCATCGGTGATGACAAGGACAAGTTCTCCCCCCGCGTCCTGGATCGCATGAGTCTGGGCGGCAAGATCTACGCCATCCCGATGGCGGTGGACATGCAGATGCTGTACTACCGTCCGTCGCTACTGGAGAAGGCCAAGGTGTCGGCTCCCAAGACCTTTGCCGAACTCGCCGAGGCCGCCAAGGCCGTCAAGACCGACTCCATGGGAGGGTTCTTCGCCGGCAATGACGGTGGCCTTGGGGTGCTCGCCAACCAGATCATCTGGTCATCCGGCATGGAACAGCTCAACTCCGAACGCACCGACCTGGGCTTCCTGGAGAAGGAGTTCTTCGACGCCGTCACCGCATTCCGGGAGTTCTTCACCTCCGGCGCCCTGCTGCACAGCGCCTCCAAGGACTGGTTCGACGCCTCCCCATTCGTCAACGAGGAGACCGCCATGCAGTGGGGCGGCCTGTGGTCGCTCAACGACGTGAAGAAGAAATGGGGTGACGACGTCGGTGCCGTCGCCTTCCCGGCCTTCGGTTCCACCGGACGCCCGTCGGTGCCGTTCGGTGCCTTCGGTTCCTGCGTGGCAACAGTGGGCGCCAACAACGACGTCGAGGCCGCCAAGGCGTTCAACCGGTGGCTGTGGATCGATCAGACCGACAAGCAGGTTGACTTCGCCGATTCCTATGGAACGCACGTGCCCGCCCGCACCGACCTGGTCTCCCAGGCCACCCAGATCTCCGAGGGTGTCGGCAAGCAGGCCGCCACCATGGTTGACGAGTGCGGTCACGCCTCCGACCTGTTCTGGACCAGCGCCATTGCCGAGGCCTTCAACGCCGCCCTGACCAACGTCGTCAAGAAGGGTGCCGAGCCCAGGAAGGCCTTCGACCAGGTGCGCCGGACCGCGCGCACCGAGCTGGAGCGCGTCAAGAAGTGAGCCATCCTCTCGCAGCAAGCCAGAAGACGCACCCACAACGCGAGAGAACCTTGGGGGGCCGGCTGCGCGGTCGTCAGGGACGCAACCTGTGGTTCGGGTTGTTCATCGCACCATTTCTCACTGGTCTGATCGTCTTCGTCTACGTCCCGATCGGCTGGAGTGCCGTTCTGTCGTTCTTCGACGCCCGGGCCACCTTGCACCCGACGACATTCGTGGGGTGGCGCAACTACCAGTACCTGCTGACGGACCCCCTGTTCCGCGACTCACTGCTGGTGTTCACCGTCTTTGCCCTGTTCATCGTCCCGCTGACGTATCTCTGTTCCTTGGCGCTGGCCCTTGCGCTGGACAATGTCACCCGGTTTCGGGCTTTCTTCCGCTCGGCATTCTTTCTTCCGGCAGCATGCTCCTACGTCGTCGCGGCGATGGTGTGGCGGCTGAGTTTCTTCAATGGTGCCCGGTTCGGGTTCGTCAACTCCATCCTGCACCGGTTCGGCGCCGATCAGATCAACTGGCTCGGCGGGCAGGGCTACTGGTACTGGATCGCTCTGGTCTCGCTGCGCCTGTGGCTGCAGGTGGGCTACTACATGATTCTGCTCATAGCTGGGCTCAATCGTATTTCGCCGAGCACCTATGAGGCTGCGGCCCTCGACGGGGCCGGACGGTGGCAGACCCTGCGTCACATCACCCTGCCGCAGTTGCGCGCCACCTCGGCAGCCGTCCTCATGCTGCTGCTCATCGGTGCCTTCCAGGCCTTCGACGAGTTCTACAACATGCTCGCCACGGCTGGCACCTACCCACCGTATGCCCGTCCACCACTGGTGCACCTGTACTCGATCAGTGTTGGCGGGGCCCAGCAGGACCTGGGACTCGGTGGTGCCGGAACCGTCATCCTCACTGCCGTCATCGTCGTGTTCGGAGTGCTCCAGAATCGTCTCACGGGAATGGGGAGGAGGATGTCATGAGCATGGTGCGTGGTCATCGTGGCAAGGGGCTGCACTTGGCGAAAATCGTCCTCCTGTTCCTTCTTGCGCTGCTGTTCCTCCTGCCGTTCTACGTCATCTTCCGCAATGCGTTCACCAGCGAGGAAGGTTTTGTCTCGGCCCAGTGGACGTGGGTCCCGGACAATCTGCACATCAGTGTCCTCACCGAACTTTTCGACGATCCAGACCTGGATTTCGCCTCGGCCATGGTGCATTCTGCCGTGCAGTCGGTGGGCCAGACGGTGTTGACGATCCTGGTGAGCTTCATGGCTGGCTACGCGCTGGCCCGATTCGACAACAAGGTGGCCGATGTCGTTGTCAAACTCACGGTGCTCACCCTCATGATTCCCACCGCCGTCACCTTCGTGCCGAGTTTCATCATGACGAGTCAGCTGGGATGGATCGACTCCTATCGCGGGCTCATCATCCCCATGTCATTCTCCGCCTTTGCCACCTACCTCTTTCGCGCCAGTCTCATGGAATTTCCCCAGGAGCTGGAAGAGGCCGCATTGTTGGATGGGGCAAATCCGTGGACGACGATGTGGCGTATCGTTGTACCCAATTGTCTGGGCATCATTGCCGCGGTGTCCACCATCACGTTCCTCGGCGCATGGAATGCCTTTCTGTGGCCACTGCTGGTGGCCCGTGACAACACCCACACCGTACAGCTGACCCTCAGCTCGTTCATGACGAGCCAGGGGGTGGACTACTCCCGACTGTTCGCCGGATCCCTGGTGGCCGTCCTTCCGGTAGCCGTCGTCTTCCTGTTCCTGCAACGTTTCCTCGTGCAGGGCATCGAGACCTCTGGCCTGGACTGACCCCACGGCCTGACCCCCCACCACGGTTCGGGAAGCTACACGCCCGTCCACCACCACACCGTTTCTGACACACGGCACCGACCGAACACATCGTGAGACCACCCACCCAGTTGAACCCATCACGCACACTGAAGACATGGAGACTGTTGACATGAGCACCTTGACGCCGCGTGAGCCTGCGCCGCCCTCGCGCATGCACAATGCCTTGTCCAGTGGGGCAACCATGCTGGGCATCGTCGCCATCATGTGGATCCTGGAGGGGATCGACGTCGTCCTGGGCAACAGTCTCGACAATCTGGGCATCCACGCCCACACCAGCGCCGGACTGTGGCAGATCTTCCTGGCACCGTGGCTGCACTACGGATGGGCACACCTCACCAGCAACTCCGTGCCGCTGTTCGTCCTGGGTTGGCTGGTCCTGGTGCGATCCAGGCGGGACTGGGCAATTTCCGCCGTCGTCATCATCATCTGCTCCGGGCTGGCAGCCTGGGCATTCAGCCCGCCGGGATCGATCACCCTGGGGGCCTCCGGGGTGGTCTTCGGATGGCTGGCGTTCCTGCTCGTCAAGGGCTTGTTCACGCACAAACTCAGTGACATCGTCATCGCGGTGATGGTCTTCCTGGTGTACGGATCGGTGTTGTGGGGAGTGCTCCCCGGCACGTCCGGGGTGTCGTGGCAGGGCCACATGGGTGGTGCCATCGGCGGTGTCGCCTCCGCCTCGCTGCTGCACCGCCATCGGGAGCCACCAGCGGTGACCAGCTCGTACCCCAACCCCTACCGATGAAATGCCGATGGCGTCGGTGAAAGACCGACGGGAACAGGGTGTGACGCGTTGATCCCTTGGTCGGCGCGACAGCCGTGGTAACTTCACGAGGGTGAGTAGCCTGCCCTTCGTCTCCGACACCTTTGCCGCCGATCGGTGGCGTCAGATGGACGTCGACCTGACCGACATGACCTTTCACCGTCTCATCTCGCGTGGGGAGGTCGATGGCGCACCGGCAGGTGAGGACCTGCCCGTCATGCGGATCGCCTTCGACCGACCCAGCCTGCGCAATGCCTTCCGTCCGCACACCGTTGACGAGCTCTACCGTTGCCTGGACATCGCACGGTGTTCTCCCGACGTGGCTGCCGTCATCCTCACCGCCAATGGCCCCTCCCCCAAGGACGGTGGGTACTCGTTCTGCTCGGGTGGCGACCAGCGCATTCGGGGAGCGGCTGGCTACCAGTACGAGACGACGCAGAGTTCCTCCGACGACGATCTGGCCACCTCGACACGTCGGGAACGCATCGAGAAGGGCAAGCTCGGCCGGCTGCACATCCTCGAGGTGCAGCGGCTCATGCGCGCCATCCCCAAACCGATCATTGCCGCCATCCCCGGCTGGACCACCGGGGGCGGGCACTCCCTCATGGTGGTGGCCGACCTTGCCGTGGCGAGCCGAGAACATGCGCAGTTCAAGCAGGTCGACGCCAATGTGGGTTCCTTCGACGCAGGGTACGGATCGGCTCTGCTGGCCCGCCAGGTGGGTGACAAGCGCGCCCGTGAGATCTTCATGCTGGCGCAGACCTACGACGCCGAACAGGCCGAGAGCTGGGGCGTCATCAACCGTGCCGTGCCGCACGTCGACCTGGAGACCACAGCAATCGACTGGGGTCTCACGATCGCCGGGAAATCACCGCAGGCCATTCGGATGCTCAAGTATGCCTTCAACATGGTCGACGACGGCATCGCAGGCCAGCAGGCCTTCGCCGGTGAGGCCACCCGACTGGCCTACATGACCGAGGAGGCCCAGGAGGGCCGGGACTCCTTCCTGGAACACCGCCCAGCGAACTGGTCGTCGTTCCCCTACTACTTCTGAGGTCCCCCACGTGCATCGACTGGAAGGACAGGCATCCCATGGGAATTGAGCTCACCGCTCGGGTACGAGCGATTCCGGTGGCTCGCACTGCCGAGGACGTCGCTTGGCTTGCCGGACGCCTGGAGAAGTTCTTCGCCGGCGCGACGAATGCCATCTACGCTCCGGTCGGAGGCGACGAGAACCCGGTCACCGTGTTGCAGGATGTCGAAGCCCGCACGGTGTGGATGCCCGAGGATGCCGGACTCATCATGCGCACCTCCGGGTCGACGACCGGATCGGGACGCCTCGTGGGTCTGTCGGCGACTCAGATGCGCGCCTCCGCTGCTGCGACCGAGGCACGGCTGGGTGGACCGTGCAGCTGGGTGCTTGCCCTGGCCCCGCATCACATCGCTGGTCTGCAGGTCGTGGCCCGAGCCCTGCTCAGCGAACGTGAGGTCGTCACCTGCGAGGGCAGGGTGGATGCCGAATCCATCGTTGCGGCCATTGATCGGGCACATGCCGCCCATCCCGACGGCCGGGTGGCGGTCTCCCTGGTGCCCACCCAGCTCGCCAGGCTCCTCGCCGATGAGCAGGCGACGGCAGCCCTGGCTCGGTGCACCGCCGTGCTGCTGGGCGGCGCCGCGGCGTCGCAGGAGTTGTTGAGCCAGGCGGATGCCGCGACAATCACCGTGCTCACTACTTATGGCATGAGCGAGACGTGCGGAGGGTGCGTCTACGACGGCATGCCGCTGGAGGGAGTGCAGGTCGATCTCGCCGCGGACGGGCGGATCGGCATCCGTGGTCCGATGGTCATGAGCGGGTACCTTGACGAGGGGCCGGTGGGCGAACGGCTGATCACCAACGACCTGGGGCACTGGCAGGACGGTCGCCTCATCATCGACGGCCGTGCTGACGACGTCATCAACTCCGGAGCGCTGAAGATCCCGGCCGACGTGGTGGCCCGGGAGATCATGGCCACCGGCATGGTGCGTGAGGCAGTCGTCGTCGGAGTCGACGACCGCACCTGGGGCCAGCTGGTGTGCGCCGTCGTCGTACCGGGCCGTGGCTGGAAGGGTCCGCAGGAATTACGCAACCTGGTGGGACGCCGCATTGGCCGGGTCCGCTCCCCCCGCGCCGTCGTTGAGGCAGACGACCTGCCCATGCTGGCCTCCGGCAAGGTCGATCGCAAGGCTGCAACCCTGCTCGCCCAGCAGCGGACGGCCGCGGGAATGGCCTGGTTGGCCACCTCGAACGAGAACGACTCCGCCCCTGCCGACACACGATGAGGTATCACATGACCGTTCTGCCCTGTTCCGACGGAATCACCGCACTGCCGGGTGCGCAATGGCTGGCGGAGGTGTTGGCCTGGGTTCCCGATGGTGTCGATCCGTGGGTGTGGTTGGCCCCGGACGAGGACGACGCCCCGGCCATGGTGGCCTGGTACGAGCGGCGCCGCTTCACCGCGCGCGGTGAGAATGGGATCGAGCAGGCTTGGCGGCAGATGGTCGACTGGGCCCGGGAGCAGCCCGAGGGCACATGCCCCATTGCGATTGGTTCCTTTCCCTTCGATCGGTCAGACGCCGGATTCCTCGTCGTTCCGCAGGTACTCATCATGCGTCGTCATGTGGGCGCCCCGACTCAGGTCTTCGGAGCCGAAGAGCCGTTGACACGCGCCAGGACGTGCTGGCCACAAGACGACAGTCACATTGCGGCGCGGCCTGTCGACGGCAACCTCGAGATCGATGAGCAGAGCAGCGACGTTTCGTCACTGTGTAGCGACGCCGCAGATACGGGTGGACACATCGTCACGTCCACACCAGTGATCACCGAGGAGGAGTGGACGACGACCGTCCATCGTGCGGTCGACGAACTCACCTCCGATCGGGGACTGCAGAAGGTCGTCCTGGCTGGGGCGCAGGACCTCACCAGTGACGTGCCCATGAATCGCTCACACGTGGCTGCAGCACTGGCAAGGCGTTTCCCGGGATGCTGGACCTACAGCGCCGACGGTCTGGTGGGTGCCACCCCGGAGTTGCTCGTCGACTGCAGAGACGGCCTGTTCCGTTCCCGGGTGCTTGCCGGAACGCGCAAACCCGAATGGGCCGACGAGCTGCTCGATGACCCGAAGGAACAGCATGAGCACGAACTCGCGGTGACTTCGGTACTGGACAAGCTGGCTGACGCGGGGGTCGACACGCCTGCGGTTCATGGACCGTTCCAGCTGCGACTGACCAACGTCGTGCACCTGGCAACCGACATCACCGCGCACGTCGACGGGTCGAATGCCGCCCGGATCGTTGACGCCATGCACCCCACTGCCGCGGTGTGTGGTGCGCCCCGAGGTCAGGCTCGTGAACTCATTGCCGAGGTGGAAGCGTTGGATCGCGGACGTTTTGCCGGGCCCGTGGGGTGGATGGACACCACCGGAGCAGGCCAGTGGGCCCTGGCGCTACGCTGCGGACAGTTCAGCACGGATTCTCGTCAAGTTCGTCTCTTTGCCGGGGCAGGCATCATGCCCACCTCGGACCCGCACCATGAGTGGATCGAGATCGGGGCGAAGATGCAGGCCTTCTCCTCCGTCCTGGAGACCCAGCACTGAGAATCAAGGAGATCTGACCCACGACTAGCTCGCCCAAGACGATCAGAAACCTTCTGCACTCACTCTCGATTTGAAGGTGCAGTCTGGTTTTCGAATCCGCTCACGTCAAAATGAAAAGCTTCGCCGTCATCAGCTGACAGGATCCAGCTCACTCAATCAATGAGGCATTGAACCACGTGCTTGGGAAGACAGGCCGAGAGATATGCACGATCGTGCAATAGAGAAGAGGAAACACTGCACATAATATGTGGTCTTCTGTATTCGTCCTCGCATCCCCCGGATACATATATCCTCCTCACAGATCTCATCGTCGAGACAGAAAGTGACCCATGAAACTCACCACAGCTCTTCGTAAAATCACTATTGCCGCAAGTACTGCAGCCATCTCCTTGATTCCCTTGGCTGGAGCCCAGGCCCATGCAGCTCCGTCCGACTCCGGATATTCCGGTTACACGCCCGAGGAGGCCGCATTCCTCAAGACCGTCGAGGTCAAGGGCAGCCCGGGTGGCATACCTTCCGGTAGCGACGGGCCTATCCAGCGTATTTTCTATACTGCCTCTTCCTATGCGACATCACACCCTGGCACGAACCCGCCTGGTGCCAACAACTTCAGCTGCAAACCAAAGAAGGGGCAGAATCCCGTCGTCCTGCTTCCCGGTACCAACTCCGATGGTTATGTGTCATGGTCTATGTACACCCCACAATTGCGTGCCCGCGGATACTGCCCCTTTGTTGCGAACTTCAACGGTCTGCCCTGGCTGTCGAGTTTCGCCTACACCGGTGACATCCGCACCACAGCGAAAGCCACCTCGATCTTCATCGATCGCGTACTACGCGAGACCGGCGCCCAGAAGGTCGACATCATCGGCTATTCCCAAGGAGGCGGACCGCTGCCGAACTACTACATCCAGAAACTTGGCGGCGACAAGAAGGTCGGCAAGATGATCGGCATCGCCCCTGCCAACCACGGTGTCGGTGCCCCCGCGGTCGCAAAATGGATCAATGAAGCCCTGCCAGGTGAGACCCACGAGACAATCGAAGGTGCTGCAGATTCAGTACATGTGGCGTCCTATACACAGCAGATGGCCTCCTCGCAGCTCATGAAGGAGCTGTACCACAACGGCAAGGTCACCCGTCCAGGCGTGCAGTACATCAACATCGAGGGCAAGTACGACTACGTCGTGGCCCCTTACACCAACGCGTTCATCCGTGAACCCGGTGTGAAGAACATCACCGTCCAGGACACCTGCCCGCAGGACCACGCAACCCACGTCAACTTCCCCTACGACACCAACGTGTCCCAGATGGTCTTCAACGCACTCGACCCCGACAACACTAAGCCGGTCAAGTGCAAGCCACAGCCCTTCATCGGCTGATCTCCTCAACCATAACCATTTCTCTGCTGTGGGGTCCTCATGCCGAGGACCCCACAGCTAATTGTGCACCTACCTACCTGTATCGGTCTGTAGGACATGAAGAATGAAATCCCCAGTATCTGAATGACGGCTTAGATCAGAGCCTCTTGCCCAATCAGCTCAACGCCTCTTTCATATTGAAATGTATGGCAACTTGGAACTGTCGAACTTCGATCGTATCGAACAAGGATTAGGCAATTGGCACCCGGAACCAGACTCTGAAACCAAGACATATTGAAATTCCTGCAGCACATCTGGTGGCCTCGGGTGATCTGCCCGTTTCTTCCATGGCTACAGTGCGGGGACGACCGCTGTCACATCTGACCCAAGTCCCCTGGAAATAACTCCGTGTACACAACAGCAACGTCTTGAACCACATCGCGGGAACCACCAAAGACAAGATCCGGACTATCTCGTGTGTGAGACGCATCTGCCACAAAGGCCACTACAGACACTGGATCATTCCCCCAAGCGCTCCATCGACTACATACGACACTCGCTGTCTGGAGTCTCGCCTGCTGAATTATCCTTCACCAACTTGTCACTTGATTACATTGTGGCTCAGTGGCACGAATTGGAGAATAAACATTCCCATGACGATCGGAAGGCCCCCGCTCATGCGGGGGCCTTCTCTCCTGTTCGCGTCACAATCGTGACGTCATGGACGCTTCACCAAGAAGTGACTCACTTGTTGTGGTTGTTGATCCAGTCAACGGTGATTTTGATGGGCTCGTTCTTGACGGGCTCGTTGTAGATCTCGTGCATGAGGCCGGTCCACAGGTAGGAGGTCTTGTCCTTCGAACCGATGGCGTTGAGCCAGTTGTCGTCGAGGTACGGCGGCACAAGGCCATCGGCCTCGCCGTGCATGATCAGCGTCGGCTCCTTGAAGTTGGGGGCGTTGAGGGCGTTGTAGACCTGACCAACGGCCACCTGCTCAATCATGCCCGGAGTCATGAACTTGTTGATGAGCGGATCGTACTTGTAGTCATCGGCAACAGCGCGGTCGGTGCACACACCCTTGCCCGGAGCGAGGTTGTAGACCTTGGGGCGGACACTGGTGATCGGGGACGGGTGCGAGAAGTTGCCCGGATCCTTCAGAGCAAGGGGCAGGAGCTTGGACTGGTAGCTCGTGACCTGCTGCAGGGGCAGCTTCGTGGTCGGGTTCGGCTTGGCCTTCTTCTCAGCCGCGGTGAGGTTCGGGGAGGTGATCCGCTCCGCCTTCAGAGAGTCATCATCGGTGTTGGGGTTGATGAAGATACCGCCACCGGTGGAGACGATGCCCGTGACGTCACCAGGGTACTTGATGCCGTAGGACTGCACGGCAAAGGCGCCCATGGAGTGCCCGACGAGGAAAACGTTCTGCCCCGGGTTCTCCTTCTTGGCCATGTGAACCAGGGTGTGGATGTCGCCGACGAAATTGTGCCAGTCATCAACATGGCCACGCGGAATGGTGTTGTTGACGTAGGGGTTGGCGCTCTTGCCGTGACCACGGTTGTCAATGCGGTAGACGCTGTAGCCAGCCTCGTTGAGCTTCTTGGTGATGTAGTCGTAGCGGCTGTGGTGCTCGGTGGCGCCGTGAACGACGACAACGACACCCTTGGCATTTTCGACGGCGTTGGTCTCCTCGAAGAGCATCGTGCCGTACTTGTCCTGCGACGTGATGTAGCGCGTGGTCGTGGTGACCTTCGGGGCGGCGGTCTTGGCGACGGCAGCCGGGGCGTCGGTGGTCGGGGCAGCCTGGGCGGGGGCCGTGAGGCCGGTGACCGCCATTCCAGCAGCAGCGACAACGGCCAACGCGTTGCGCATCATATTTTTCTTGGACATGTATTTCCTCCTTGATTCATCGCATCCGACAATGGATGTCGATGTTGCAAAAGCTACAGATTACTGTACAACTATATATTTCAGCGTCAGTAGCACGTGAAAATCAGTTAATTCACTTGTTGTGGTTGTTGATCCAGTCGACGACCTTGTTGATGGGCTGATCCTTGACGGGCTCGTTGAAGATCTCATGCATGAGCCCGCTCCACTCATAACCTGTCTTGTCATTGGAACCAATGGCATTAAGCCAATTGATGTCAAGGTATGGTGGCGCAATACCATCAGACTGACCATGCATGATGAGTGTCGGAGTGGTGAAATCCGGTGCGTTGACCGCATTGTAAACTTGAGCCACCGACATTTGCTCAACCATGCCCACGGTGAAGTCCTTGTTGTTCAGCGGATCGGCCACGTAGTCGTCAACGACGGTCTGGTCGGTGCACACACCATTACTGAGGGGGTTCTTGACCCGGACAGTTCGTGAAGCCGCGGTCACGGATGGAGCCGTGAAATTCCGACGATCCTTCAAGGCCTTCGGCAGAAGCTTGCTCTGGTAGCTGGTCATGGATTCCAGCGGCAGTTTTTTGGTCAGAGCTGGCGATGCATTGCGCTCTTTTTCCGTCAGGTTGTCCGCAACGATCGTCTGCGGGTACTGGGTGCTCCTGCCCCACGGGTTCATGAAGATGCCACCGCCATTGGAGACGATACCGTCAACATCGCCAGGATATTCGATGCCGTAGGACTGCACGGCCATGGCACCCATCGAGTGACCGATGAGGAAGCTCTTCTTACCCGGATTCTCACTCTTGGCAATCCCCACCAACTGATGGACATCGGCAATGAGACTGTGCCAGTTGTCGATATGGCCACGGGGCACGGCATTCTTGACATACGGAGCGGCACTACGACCATGACCACGATGATCAAGACGGTAGACGGTGTATCCAGCATCATTGAGACGCTTGGTGATGTAGTCATAACGCCCCTGATGCTCAGCAGCACCATGAACGATCACAACAACACCCTTGGCATTGGCAACAGCGTTCTTCTTGGTGAAGATCTTGGTGCCATACTTGTCAGTCGACGTCATGTACCTCGTCGTAACAGTGACCTGAGATCCAGCAGTTCTTGAAGCAGCAACAGGTACATTCGTTTCCTGCGTGGCATTCGCTGGAACCACGATCCCTGTGATAGCCATCCCTGCAGCAGCAACTACAGCCAGCACATCTCGTGTCAAAGCTTTTCTGGACATGCAATCATCCTCCGAAGAATGCTCCACAATAATGTTGAACATCAGTGGCTTGGGAAGCGAAATACTTACATATTTTGACACCCTGAAAAATCTTCACAGGAGTCAAACAAAAGAAATATTCACTACTCGCCAGTCACATAAACAGACATTGCTAGCAATTATCGGACATTTTATGTAAGGGACCGGCGCCGCTTCGGTTATGCTTATGAATTCTCGCGACATTGAGAATGTCACATGACTCAGCAGCGCCGGTCTCATTCAGATCTCGTTCATCCCTGATCGAGATCGTCGTTCATCGGCTCACTTGTTGTGGTTGTTGAGCCAGTCGACAACCATGTCGATGGGCTGGTCCTTGACGGGCTCGTTGAAGACCTCGTGCATGAGGCCATGCCACACGTAGGCGGTCTTGTCGTTGGAGCTGATGGCGTTCTGCCAGTTGACATCGTAGTACGGCGGGACGAGGCCGTCGGACTGGCCGTGCATGATGAGTGTCGGGGTCTTGAAGTCGTGTGCGTTGATCGAGTTGTAGACCTGGGCCACGCCCATCTGCTCGATCATGCCCGCAGTGAGATCCTTGTTGTTCAGCGGATCGGCCACGTAGTCGTCAACGACGGCCTGGTCGGTGCACACACCGCCACTGAACGGGTTCTTGATGTGGATGGCCTGCGAGGCTGCCGTGACGGAGGGGGCGGTGAAGTTACGACGGTTCTTCAGGGCCTTCGGCAGGAGCTTGCTCTGGTAGCTGGTCAGAGCGGGCAGCGGAATGTTCTCGGTCTTGGCCGGCTTGGCGTTGCGCTCAGCCTCGGTCAGGTTGTCCGCGACGATCGTCTGCGGGAACTGGGTGCTCTTGCCCCACGGGTTCATGAAGATGCCACCGCCATTGGAGACGATGCCGTCAACGTCGCCGTACTCGATGCCGTAGGACTGCACGGCAAAGGCACCCATCGAGTGACCGATGAGGAAGCTCTTCTTACCCGGATTCTCACTCTTGGCAATCCCCACCAACTGATGGACGTCGGCAATGAGACTGTGCCAGTTGTCGATGTGAGCGCGCGGCACGGCATTCTTGACGTACGGAGCGGCACTACGACCATGACCACGATGGTCAAGACGGTAGACGGTGTACCCAGCATCATTGAGACGCTTGGTGATGTAGTCATAACGTCCCTGGTGCTCGGCAGCACCATGAACGATCACAACAACACCCTTGGCATTGGCAACAGCGTTCTTCTTGGTGAAGATCTTGGTGCCATACTTGTCAGTCGACGTCATGTACTTCGTCGTGACAGTGACCTGGTTCTCGACAGCCTGCTGTGCGATCGACGGCTGAGCAGGAGAGTCGGATGCCGAGGCCATGGTGCCGGTGGTGGCAATTCCTCCGAATGCCAAGCTGGCGGCGGCTACGGCAGCGAGGGTGCGCTTCTTCACATCAGTCTTCATTGACATGTATTTCCTTCCTTGGCCTCGTCCCACCCTGTTGTGGGGCTCGGTTACCGTTACTGACATCCAAGGAGTTCTCGAACTTGAGAGCAAGACGTTTTCAAATAATTGATCATCTGCTTATGGTCGAACCATTTTTCATGAACAAACGTCAACCATGCCCGTGGTCTCCCATCACACTGTTGGCAGGCGCACCTCAACGAGGCTGGTACCCCGGAAAGACCTACCGAGAACGTCGTCCATCACCATGCAGGGATCTGGGGCCAGACCGTCGGAACTGGTCGACGTGAGGTCGACGGTGGTGCATGGAACCCCCACCGCCTGGGCAAAAGCAGTGACATTGAGATCCTGTGGGGTGAGGAAGAATCGTTGCAGCATCGGCCGAGGTGCTCGGGCATGCTCCAACCCGGCGAAGATCGCTCCTCCGTGGTCGTCGAGGACGATGACCTGAATGTCCAGTGGCTCCTGGCCTGCAGCCTGCAGCAGGGCCATGGCATCGTGTGCGAAGGTCAGGTCGCCCAGGACGACACGCACTGGTCTGCCGGTGCCCATCGCAATTCCCATGGCGGTGCTCATGGTTCCATCGATCCCGGCAAGGCCCCGGTTGGCATACGCCTGCGCAGGGATGGCAGCAGGGGCAGCATGTCTGTCGAAACTTCGAATGACGTCGGAGGCACCGATGACCAAGGCAGGGGCGGACTCCTGGGCAGACACCTGCCAGATAGTTGCGCAGACGGACTGCTTGATGCTCGGGGAGACACCTTCTCGATCAGCTCGCTTCCACCGCTCCACCCACGTCTCGTCACGCTCAGGGACGTCGAGCTGCACGGGCAGATGAACGGCGCGGGCGACACCGGCGACATCCGTCCACCGCGCACGATCGGTGAGCACGGTGATTCCTGGACCGGTCAGGAGACGAGACACCGGCCGGGATAGAGTCGGGTGCCCCAGCACGAGCACCCCCTCCACCTCTGAGGCCAACGGCCCGGTGAGGAGGGTCTGGTAGTCGGTGAGGGCATTGTCACCGCACCGAGCCTGCGAGGTGGGTTCGGCGAGCAGCGGCCACCCACCCTCCTCGGCAAGTTCTCGCGCCCGGGGGCCAGCTCCGTCACCGGCGACAACGACGGTGTGCACCGGCATGGTCAATGGGACAGCTGGGCGCAGCGGTGGTGGTTCAAGGACGGCTCGGGGTGACTCGGCATCATGTGTGGGCTGCCACGGGGAATCTGGCACCAGGGGGTCGTCAAAACTGACGTTGAGATGCACTGGGCCAGGATCATCGGTGAGGGTGCCTCGCGCCGCACTCACAGCGCGCAGCACCACCGCGTCCAGCCGATCATCGGCCGAGAAGCCCGCCGGTACACTGAGCTGCCACCTGGGTGCCGGGCCGAAAATGCCGGTCTGCACCGTTGTCTGGTTGGCCCCGGTGTGCCACATCTGTGCCGGACGATCCGCCGAGATGACGATCATCGGCACTCCCGCCGCATCGGCCTCGGCAACCGCAGGATGCAGATTGGCCACCGCCGTGCCAGACGTGGTGACGACGGCAGCAGGTCGACCGACCTTGCCCAACCCCAGAGCCACGAATCCAGCGGATCGCTCGTCCAGACGCACCGTGAGGTGCAGCATGCCCGCCTCATCGGCGGCAGCAAGGGCATAGGAGAGCGGTGCATCACGCGATCCGGGGCAGACGATGACGTCGGTGACGCCATGGGCCACCAATGCCGAGACGATTCTGCGGGCGACGTCGGTTGAACTCACCGAGGACTCCTTTCACACATGCAGCCACGTGAACCCCACCCAGCACCTCCCCGGTGGGGCAGCACCACGGTATCCGTCTTTCGCAGGGCCCGGTTCACGAGCAGCGCTGGACGAGGCACACTCTGCAGCTGCCTGTTTCCGACGTACGTCAACCACCCGGCCCCGGTGGGGCTAGGCACGACCCGACTCGCTGCGCAGGACGGCGATCGTGGCGTCGAGACGTTGTGCCCAGCGACGTCGGAGGTCCGCACCGGCATCCCCGACGCGAGCACTGTCAGCGCGTCCACTGGCATCGTGCGCGTCATCGGCGCAGATACCGTCGGTCTGTGCTGTCGGGCCATCGGTCCATGCCGTCGGACTCACCTCGGCGTGTCCCACCGGCAGCGTCCCGTCACGAGGAAGGAGCGAGGGGGTGGCGAGATCACCGTCGAACAGGCGTACCGTGCCGAGTCCGCAGGCGTGGTCGAGCCGCTCCACCTGCCCGGCCAACTGAGTCGCCATGCCGATCCCGATGCTCGTGTCCAGGGCCGAGGAGACGACTGCGGGCAGCCCAGCCTGCTCAACGATCCGTGTCGCGCGACGCACCCCACCCAGAGGCTGCACCTTGACGATGAGGATGTCGGCTGCCTGAGCCCTCGCCACGGCCAGCGGGTCCTCAGCGCGACGAACCGACTCGTCGGCGGCGATGGGCACCTCGACCACACGACGTACCTGGGCGAGTTCTGGGACGCTCGAGCATGGCTGTTCGACGTACTCCAGCCCCCCCGCTGCTCGATCGAGCTCATCGATGGCGCGTCTGGCCTGCTCGACGTCCCAACTCGCATTCGCATCCACCCGAATCCGTCCCGAGCCGATTGCGTCGCGCACCGCCTCGAGGCGGGCACAGTCCTCGGCCAGTGAGGTACCGGGGTCGGCGACCTTCACCTTGGCGGTCCGACACCCCGAATCGGTGACGATCTGCCAGGCACGCTGCGGACTCGTCACCGGGACCGTGACGTTGACACAGACCTTCTCACGCCTGGGTGGCGGCATCGGCACCGTTGCCGCCTCCACACCGGCACGCAACCAGGTCGAGGACTCCTGAGCGTCGTAGTCCCAGAAAGGCGACCACTCCCCCCATCCAGCCGGACCGTGCAGCACCATGCCCTCCCGCACCAGAATCCGACGGAACCTCATGGTGAGCGGCACCGACCACACACCGAGTTCATCGATTCCCCGGTCTGCGAGCCAGCCGGGGACAGATAGGCGATACAGCTGCAGAGTCACTTCTTCTCAGACCCCTCACCGGTACGCAGTGCAGCGACGAAAGCCTCCTGGGGCACCTCGACCGAGCCCACCATCTTCATGCGCTTCTTGCCGGCCTTCTGCTTCTCCAGGAGCTTGCGTTTGCGCGAGATGTCACCGCCGTAGCACTTGGCGAGAACGTCCTTGCGCACGGCTCGGATGGTCTCCCGTGCAATGACGTGGGATCCGATGGCGGCCTGGATGGGCACCTCGAACTGCTGACGCGGAATGAGCTCCTTGAGCTTGCTGGCCATGGCCACGCCGTAGGAATAGGCCTTGTCACGATGGACGATCGAACTGAACGCGTCCACCGGATCTCCGTTGAGCAGGATGTCCACCTTGACCAGGTCGGAGGACTCCTCACCGACCTCGTGATAGTCGAGGGAGGCGTACCCCTTGGTGCGCGACTTGAGCTGGTCGAAGAAGTCGAAGACGATCTCCGAGAGCGGCAACCGGTACCGGATCTCGATACGGTCGCTGGAGAGGTACTGCAATCCCTGTTGCACCCCACGTCGCTGCTGGCACAGCTCCAGGATGGCGCCGATGAACTCCGCAGGAGACAGGATGGTGGCGTCCACCATGGGCTCGTGGACCTCGGCGATCCTGCCCTCGGTGGGGTACTCCGAGGGATTGGTGACGACGACGTCCGAACCGTCCTCCAGGACGACGTGGTAGACGACCGACGGGGCGGTACTGATGAGGTTGAGGTTGAACTCACGCTCCAGACGCTCCCGCACGATCTCCATGTGCAGCAGCCCGAGGAAACCGACCCGGAAACCGAATCCCAGGGCGGTCGAGGTCTCCGGCTCGTAGACCAGGGCGGCATCGTTGAGCTGGAGCTTGTCCAGGGCATCGCGCAGGTCGGGGAAGTCCTTGGCGTCGATGGGGAACAACCCGGAGTACACCATGGGCCGCGGATGCTGGTAGCCGCCCAGATCCTCAGCAGCGGGCTCGGTGGCCAAGGTGACGGTGTCGCCCACCCGGGACTGACGCACGTCCTTCACGCCGGTGATGAGATAGCCCACCTCCCCGGCACCCAGGCCCTTGGCCGGCGTCATTTCCGGGGAGATGACACCAATCTCCAACACCTCGTGGGTGGCACGGGTGCTCATCATGAGGATCTTGGTGCGGGCCGAGAGCTGACCGTCGACAACGCGCACATAGGTGACGACACCCCGATAGGTGTCGTAGACCGAGTCGAAGATGAGGGCGCGGGCCGGGACGTCGGACTCACCCTGCGGGCCGGGAACCACCTCGACGATCCGATCGAGGAGTTCACGGACACCGTCCCCGGTCTTGGCCGAGACACGCAGCACGTCGTCGGGATCACACCCGATGATGCCGGCGATCTCCTCGGCATGCTTGTCGGGCTCGGCGCCGGGCAGGTCGATCTTGTTGAGGACCGGGATGATCTCCAGATCAGCCTCGAGAGCCAGGTACAGGTTGGCCAGGGTCTGGGCCTCGATACCCTGGGCCGCGTCGACGAGCAGGATGGCACCTTCGCAGGCCTGCAGGGAACGGGACACCTCGTAGGTGAAGTCCACGTGCCCGGGGGTGTCGATCATGTTGAGCACGTAGCTGGCGCCGTCCACCTGCCACGGCATGCGCACCGCCTGGGACTTGATGGTGATGCCGCGTTCCCGCTCGATGTCCATCCGGTCGAGATACTGGGCGCGGGCATCACGTTCGGCCAGTACCCCCGTGATCTGCAGCATGCGGTCGGCCAAGGTCGACTTGCCGTGGTCGATGTGCGCAATGATGCAGAAGTTACGGATGAGCGACTGCTCGGTACTGCCAGGCTGCGGCGTGGACGCTGACATCTGCTCCCTTTGACGATTCTGGACGGCATGGGTGGTGTGCACCGGCAGTGCTCCACCACGACGGATCGCGCTGGTCACGAGGCAACCCGTCATGACAGTCTCTCACGTCACGATGCCTCACGTGACGGACTGGTCCTCAGACCCAGGTCACGCAGCATCCACCGCGATTTGAGGCACGGGGCGGCAAACTGGTAGTCTTGCCTCTCGCGTCTGTGCAAGCCATCATTGCGCCTGCGCACGTCGCCATCAATCATATCGTCATCTCGAGAAAACAGAGGCTGCCCAGTGCCCAACATCAAGTCGCAGGTCAAGCGCGTGAAGACCAACGAGAAGGCTCGCCAGCGCAACAAGGCCGTCAAGTCTGCCCTGCGCACCCACGTGCGCAACTTCCGTCGCGCTGCCGAGGCCGGTGACGCCGAGAAGGCAACCCAGTACGCCAAACTGGCCAACCGTCAGCTCGACAAGGCGGTCTCCAAGGGCGTCATCCACAAGAATCAGGCCAAGAACCGCAAGTCGTCGATCTCCAAGAAGCTCAACAAGCTCGCCTGAGTCTCTTTCTCCGAACTCATCCTCGTGGGTGAGTATCTCACCCCAGCACAGCGCCTTGACCCACTGGGTGGTCGGGGCGCTTTTGCTCGTGCGGCTCCACGTTTCTGATCCTGAGGACGCAGAACAGTGTGACGAGGCGTGGGCAGCCACCATTGGCAGTGCGAATCGCACTCGTGAGCTCCGGAGCACCGGGGAGCCCGACACGGCCAGTCCCTCACTGGGCGTCAGCGGCCCATCCGGGCCTGCTCCACCTCGAGCACCATGGCCTCCAGCGCGTAGTGCGCGTCCACGGCTGCTCCCTTGACGGCGGCATCGGCCTGCACGACGTGGCGTAGGGCCCGTGCCACCGCGGCGGAGTCCCAGTGCCGGCGCTGCGCCTCCAGATCCTTGATCTTCCACGGCGGCACACCGATGACGGCGGCGATCTCGGTGTTGGCCATCCTGCGTGTCCGCGCATCGAGGTAGCGCCCCAGGTTGCGCAGGCTGCCTGCCATCACGGTCGTGATGTACGTCGGTGACACCCCGGAGTCCAGGGCCCAGCGCAGATCTTCCAGCGCCTTGTCGACGTGGCCCGCCATGATCGCATCGGCGACGGCATAGGAGGTCACCTCGGCGCGTCCCCCGAAGTAGATGGACACCTGTTGGGAGTCGACGTGACCGTCGCTGTCGTCGGCCAGCTGCTGCACGGCTGCTGCCAGGGTACGAAGATCGTTGCCCAGGGCACGATGCAGGGAGTCGATGGCCGCACGATCCATTCTGAGTCTCGCACCACGTGCCTCATGGGCGATGAAATCGGGAATCTTCCACGGCTTCACCTGATCGGCCTTGACGGTCGTCACCTTGGCCTTGCGCAGTTTGTTGAGCAGACCTCTGCCCTTGTTGCCGCCGGGATGATCCATGATGAGGCACAGGTCATCGGACGGTTGCGCAGCCACGGATGCGACGAGATCGAAAAGGTCCTTGTCCACCTCGCTCAAGGCGTGGACGACGACGATCGTCGTCTGTGCGAACAACGATCCGCCAGTGGCCTCGGTGAAGGCCCCGACGTCCATCCCAGCACCGTCGAGTTCGATGAGCTCGGCATCGGGGGCCTGCCGACGGGCGTCGCGGACCCTGGTGGTGACTGCCCGTTCCCGCAACAGCTGTTCTGGGCCAACAACCAGCAACGACGTCCCAAAGACCGATCCACTCACGTGTTCATCATCTCATCTGGCGAGCAGTTCAGTGCGTACGCAGCCAGGAGGATCGGCGCTGCAGCAACTCGACGGGGGCAGATTCGTTGCGCGGGCCGGGAATCTCCCGATACAGCTGGGCCCAGGCAGCCTGCGGGGTGAGGCTGTGGGATCGTCCGAACTCCAGCAGTTGGCTGGCGATCATACGGCGGAGTTCCTTGGGATCGTCGATCTCGTCGAAGGCCGAGCCGCCAAGTCGCTGCACCTCGATGAGTTCCTCCCGACGGGTCTGACGCTCCTGGGCCTCGTGGACAGCCCGGGCCGCACGTCGCTGCTGGGCAACCTTCTTGGCCTGTTCGGCGCGGGTCTTCTCGTCTCGAGCCAGCAGGGCGCGTTCCTGGGCCGGAGTGAGCAGACCGTCCAGGGAGAACAACCCATCGTCACCCGAGTCCCCCGTCGTGGGGGCATAGGTGTCGATGACCTCTCCGAGGATTGCGTCCGAGGCCACTGCGCGCCATCCTCGGGACTCGCCGTCGGGCTCGGTACGTGTACGGTTGGCCTCCTCCAGCTCATCGCCTTCCTGAGGCGGTCCGATGACGTGATCACGCTGCTCCTCCATCTGGGAGGCCAGGGCGGTGAGCCTGCTCACCGCGGGCAGGAACACGGTCGCACGTTCCCGGCGATTGCGGGCACGCACCACTCGCCCCACCATCTGGGCGAAGAACAGGGGGGTGGACGCCGTCGTGGAATAGATGAGCACGGCGGCATCGGGAACATCGACGCCCTCGGTGATGAGACGCACACAAACGGCACATATCGCATCGGGGTTGTCGCGGTACTCGGCGAGCTTGCGCGAGGAGGCGGCATCCTCGCTGAGGATCACCGACGCAGTATTGCCGGTGACGTGCTTCCACACCTCGGCGTATTCCTTGGCGACCTTCTGGTTGGAGGCTGGGATGAGTACCTTGGCGTGTGGGATCCGGTTGGACTCACGCAGGTGGTTGACCCGTGCCCAGGCCGATGCCATGACGTGGGCGATCCACTCACCGTCGGGGTCCAGGGCGGTACGCCACGCCATGTCCTCATTGGTTCTGGTGAGCTCGGAATCACCCAGGATTGCCGTGTGCTCCTCACCCTCGGTGTCGGTCCAGGTGGATCGCCCGGAATAGGTGGCGAAGGTCACCGGTCGCACCACCCCGTCACGCAGGGCCTGCTCGTAACCGTAGGAGTAGTCGGAGACCGATTCGTAGACGCCGTCTCCCACCTCCTCGTAGCGCACATGGGCGATGTGCGCCTCATCGGAACGAAACGGTGTTCCGGTGACCCCGAGGCGGCGGCGAGCTCCGGTGAAGGCGTCGAGGACGGCCGAGCCCCAGCTCATGACATCGCCGGCATGGTGGATCTCGTCGAAGATCACAAGGGTGCGTTGGGAGGTGGCTCGGCCGGCGTGCAGACCTGGATTCTGAGCCACCTGGGCATAGGTGACGACGCAGCCGTGTGCGTCGGAGGGCAGCCGCTCGGAATTGGGGGTGTCCCGCAGGTCGAACCCGAGCGCACGCGCCGCCAGGATCCACTGGGAGCGCAGATGGTCGGTCGGGCACACGACGATGACGCGATTGATGACGTGGTCCTGCCACAGATGGGCGGCCACCGCCAAGGTGAATGTCGTCTTTCCGGCACCAGGGGTGGCACACACCAACCAGTCGGACGGGTTGGCGGCGATGTACTCATCCAGTGCCTCGCGCTGCCAGGTCCGTAGCCTGATGGGCATTCTGGGACCCTTGGTCGAAAAACGTGACGCCACCTGCTCCCCCTTCATCGGCACAACTCGCCACCCACGGGCACCCACTGACCAAGTCCATCCACCGGCCCTCGATCATTCGGACACCGCTGCGCCTGGGCCAGGCTGCCGCCCGGACCACATTCGATCTGGCTTCCCGTGGGAAGAACGCGGCGAGAATCACCGGCCGTCCACAGTAGCAGGCCATGCCGGAAGAACGTCGCCACACAGAACCCACCACTCTCATCCCATCGCACCATGTGTGCCCCGTGTCACCAGGGAATCACCACTGCTGTGTATCGCAATCGACCCGTCCCGATCGGTGCGCATGGTCTGCATGCCCAATTCGCGGGCAAGGTTGAGGGCTTTCGCGGAGGGATGACCGTAGGAGTTGTCGAGCCCTGCCGAAGCCACGGCAAGAAGAGCGCCAGTCGCGGTCCAGAACCGACGATCCTGTCGTGCCGAACCATGATGTGGCATGACGAGCACGTCGCAACCCAGATCAGGGTGTCGTCGCATCGCCGCCTGTTGACCGCCTGGTTCGATGTCGCCGGTCACCAACGCTCGCAGCCCACCGCTGCTGGCACGGACCAGCACCGAGGAGTCGTTCTCCTTGCTGGACTCCCCCGAGCCAGCCTCCTCCGCCTCGATGAGTGGGGAATCGAGAATCTCGACCGTGGCCTCCCCCACCGTGCGGATCTCTCCGGGGGCAGCATGGCTCACCTCGATACCGTGCTCGGACATGTGGTTCTGCAGCTCCTTCGCAGTGGTGGCCGGTGAGTCGAGATCAGAGACAATGGCCTGGTTGACGCCGAACCCGGTGAGGACGGCATCAATGCCCCCGACGTGATCTGCGTGGTAGTGGCTCAGGACGACCAGCGGAATCTGGTTGACATGCAGGTCCGCGACGCAGTCGTGCAGGGGCTGGGGCTCTGGCCCCGCGTCGATGAGCACGGCAGTATTGTGTCCGGCGTTGACCAAGGTGGCGCTGCCCTGACCCACGTCGCACACGACGACCTGCCATTCGCCGGGCCATCCTGGGACCGGGGGCCGGATGATCGATGCCAGGACGAATCCGATGAGGGTGAGGATCGTGGCCCACCATCGTCGAAGCACCCACGGAGTGATCCAGGCCAACCCCAGACAGATGCCGGCCAGGACGCCGAGCGCAAGTGGGGTGACCGGCCACTGCAGTTGCCCGGCTGGGGCGGTGGCCCCCACATGGGCGATCCACAGCACCGGCTGGACGCACCACCCGGCCAGCCATCCCGCGGGGACCCCCAGCGGAGCCCACAGGCTGGCGGCGATGGCAGCGCTCATCCCCAGGATCGTTGCCGGCCCCACGAATGGAGCCGCAGCGAGGTTGGCGAACAGCCCGGTGGCACTGACGCTGTGTGACAGGGAGGTGACGAGGGGCTGAGTCGCAAGTTGTGCCGCCCAAGGGACGACCAGTGCCATGGCGACAGGTTGTGTGGCCCACTGCATGACCTTGACCCATCGCGTGGACCACCACAGGATCCCTGCTGTTGCCGCCACCGACAGCCAGAATCCGATGGAGCGCACCAACCAAGGATCTGCGAAGGCGAGAATGGTCATGGCAACGGCGAGGGATCGTATCCCTGCTGAGCGATCGAACGACACCCCTGCAGCGCTGAGAGCGACGATTCCCATCGCTGCAGCTCTCATCACCGATGGCTCGGATCGGCAGATGAGGACGAAGAGCACCACCCCGAGCACGGACATGACCCGCAGCCACCTTCGCCGCAGCCCCAACCAGGATCCCGACCACCACAGCAGTGCCATGGTCGAGGCCAGATTTGCCCCCGAGACTGCCATGAGATGGGTCAGTGCCGTTGCCTTGAATTCCTCCGACATCTGGGAATCCACGGCAGCCGTGTCGCCCACCACCAGGGAGGGGACGAGGGCTCGCTGCCGTTGTGGGCTGAAACGACAGGCCTGCACCAGGGCATCTCGTATGTGATTGACCCGGGCGTCAAGCCAGTTGGCCTGAGTGAGTGCGGTCAGGTTCTTGACGGCGATACGTCCTGCCTGCGGGGCGGTCGGTTTCACCGGTGCCAGTCGACCAGTGACCTCGACATGTTGCCCCACCGCGGTGTGGCACAGCTGGTCGGTGTCGTTGCCGCTCAGGGTGATGGCTGCCCGCTGGGAGATGACGCGTCCGCGAGTCGTGACCTGTACCGTGCGAGCTGGGAGGAAGGCCAGTTGCGGCCGGGGACCCTTCGCTGCCACGACTCTGCAGTCTCCCGTGATGATGACTCGAGCAGTGGTCATGGCTCGCTGCTCGGACAGCGCCCCGACCCCCGTGTGGTGCAGCGCCTCCTGCCGCGCACCAGCAGTGACGGCAACGGTGACGGTGACGAGCGCCACGATCGTCACCGCAACGTGCCCACGTAGGAGGGCCAGCAGTCCCATGCACAGGCTGATCGCAGCCATGACAGCCCACCACGTACGGTGCCCCGCGGTGGCGATGGCGGCGGCAACGACAGCTCCTGCTGCCACCGGGACCATTCGCAGGTCAGGGCTGGACACGGACCCTGTCCTTGAGCTTGGCGAACTTCTTGGGTCCGATCCCGTCAATCTCCTGCAGCTCATCGACGCTGGTGAATCGTCCATGCTCCTGACGCCAGGTGAAGATGCGCTCCGCCATGACCGGGCCCACCCCGTCGATGGTCTGCAGCTGCTCCACGGTGGCCGTGTTGAGGTCAACCTGCTCACCTGAGGCCGGAGCGCCCTGAGCTGCCGCACCATTGCCACCTGGTACGGCTGCCGCTCCAGACAGTGCGCCGCCGCCACCCGGTGCCGGTTGCCCATCTGGGGACCCGCCACCGCCCTGGACACCTGAGGGTGCAATGACCTTGCCATTGCCAGAGGCGGGGATGAGGATCTGGCAGCCGTCGCACACCGGCTGTGCCATGTTGAGTGAACCCGGATGGGCCCCAGATGCCATCCCCCCTGCCGCGTCGATGGCATCGATGATGCGGCCGTTGGCGGAGATCTCGTGTACTCCCGGATCGTTGACCCTGCCGATGACGTGCACCCGAATGCTCGACGGCGTGGCCGGTGCCATCGTGTTGGGATCTGGCGTCGAGTTCACCGGGGATGCGGAGCCCTGCGGGCTCGCCGAGGCGGCGAGCACCGGCTGGGTGGCGGCAATCTCGGTCGGCCGGGAGCGCATGAGCTGCACGGCAACGACCACCAGGATCAGAACGAGCACCACACCGATGGCCGACAGATGGGCGCGAGTCACCCGGCGGTGAGGAGCGGGGTCCTCGCCGTCTCGATCGACTTGCCCGGCGTCCTCCTCGTCATGTCGGGAGGGAAGCTCGGCCAACAGGTTGTCCAACCGGTCTCGAAATGCATCGTTCACATGAGGATTGTCGGTGCCTCAGCCGTCGATCCGGCACGTCACTGCACATCTGTGGATGACGAATTGGTGCCTGCGGAAACTGTCCACAGGCACCAATGGGTTCGGGTCCATGCGTCAGCACATCATCATGGTTGACGCACGGTGCGAATCATTTGACGACCAGTGACATCATCCTCGGCAGTCGGGCGATGACCTTGACGATGCTCTTGTCGGCAACGAACCGTTTGACGTTGGCATCCGCCAGCGCGAGCTGCCTGGCCTGGTCCTCGTCAACATCCGGGCTCACCTGGATCTTGCCACGCACCTTGCCGTTGACCTGAACGACCATCGTCACCTCGTCGGCGACGAGCAGAGCAGGATCGGCAGTCGGCCACGAAGAACTCGCCACCGAGGGTTGGTGGCCGAGCAGTTCCCACATGTCCTCGGCCACGTAGGGGGCGAACAGGCTCATGGCCTGGGCCGCGAATGTCACAGCCTCGCGTACCGCAGGATCATCTGCACCACAGCCAGTGTCGATGGCCTTGCGCACGGCATTGATGAGCTCCATACAACGCGCCACGATGACGTTGAACCGCTGCCCCTCGACCAGGGTGGTGATCTCGGAGATCATCTTGTGAGTGGTCTTGCGCAACGCCACATCGCCGGTGGTGACGTCGACCCCCGGATCGGAGGTGACGTCGTCGGCAACCCGCCACGCACGCTGCAGGAACTTCAGGCTGGCCCCCGGCGAGACGTCTGCCCAGTCGATGTCCTCCTCGGGTGGACCAGCGAAGATGACCGTGGTGCGCACGGCGTCAACACCGAACTCGTCGATCTGCCTGCCCAGGTCCACCCCATTGCCCAGGGATTTCGACATGGCCTTGCCCTCATTGACGACCTGTCCCTGGTTCATGAGTTTGGTGAACGGCTCGTCGAAGTCGATCAGGCCGAGGTCGTGCAGGACCTTGGTGAAGAACCGGGAATACAGCAGGTGCATCGTGGCGTGCTCGACACCGCCGACGTACTGTGACACCGGCATCCACCGACGCACGGCCTCACCATCGAATGCTCCTTGCGAGTACTGCGGGTTGCAGTAGCGCAGGAAGTACCACGAGGAGTCCACGAAGGTGTCCATGGTGTCGGTGTCACGCTCGGCCGGGCCGCCACACCTGGGACAGTTCACCTCACGCCACTGCCGAGCCTCGACACCTGCCAACGGCGAGGTGCCCTTGGGGGCCAGATCGGCACCGCGCAGGTCGGGCAGCTTCACCGGCAACTGCTCATCGGGAACGGGGACGTCACCGCAGGCCTGGCAGTGGATGATGGGGATCGGGCAGCCCCAGAAGCGCTGCCGGCTGAGCAGCCAGTCACGCAACCGGTAGGTGACGGTCGGCTCACCGATCCTGCGATCGGTGAGGAACTCACACACCTTCGCGATGGCCTCGGCCTTGTTTTCCAGACCGTCGAGCACGCCAGAATTCTGGTAGGCACCATCACCCGTGGTCGCCACCCCGGACTCGCGTGGATCAGCCTGCCCGGTGTCGATGACCGGGATCACCTCAATGCCGTAGCGTCGTGCGAAGTCGAGGTCTCGCTGGTCGTGCGCGGGCACGGCCATGACGGCACCCGTTCCGTAGTCGGAGAGCACGTAGTCGCCAGCCCACACCGGGATCTTCGCACCATTGACCGGGTTGGTGGCCTCCACCCCCAGGTAGACGCCGGTCTTCTCGTGCTCGGTGGACTGACGCTCGATCTCGGTCTGCTTCTTCACCTGTTCGAGGTACCCCTCGAAGGCTGGACGTTGCTCGTCGGAGACGATCTCGTCAGCCAGTCGGGCGTCGGGGGCGACGACCATGAACGTGGCACCGAACAGGGTGTCCGGGCGAGTGGTGAACACACGGACCGGCTCGTCGCGCCCATCGATGCGGAAGTCGACGTAGGCGCCCTCGGATCGTCCGATCCAGTTGCGCTGCATGGTGAGGACGCGATCGGGCCAGTTGCCCTCGAGCCTGTCCATGTCGTCGAGCAGACGCTGGGCGTAGTCGGTGATCTTGAAGTACCACTGATTGAGCTGACGCTTGGTGACGACGGCGCCACAACGGTCGCAGCGGCCGTCCTTGACCTGCTCGTTGGCCAGCACGGTCTGGTCGTTGGGGCACCAGTTGGCCCACGAATCCTTGCGGTAGGCCAGCCCCTTCTTGAAGAACTGCAGGAAGAGCCACTGGGTCCAGCGGTAGTACTCCTCGTCGGAGGTGTGCAGTCGCTTGCTCCAGTCGAAGGAGATGCCGTAGCGGCGGAATGAGGCCGCCTGGGTGTCGATGTTGTGGTAGGTCCACTGCGCAGGATGGCTGTCATGCTTGATGGCGGCATTCTCAGCGGGCAGCCCGAAGGAGTCCCACCCCACCGGGTGCAGCACGTCATAGCCCTTGAGACGCCAGTACCGTGCTGTGACGTCGCCAATGGCGAAGGCCTCGGCGTGTCCCATGTGCAGATCACCGGAGGGGTAGGCGAACATGTCCAGCAGGTAGCGGCGTTCCCGGGACCCGTCGTCCACGACCTTGAACGTGTCGTGCTCCTGCCAGTAGGTGGACCACTTCTGCTGGGACGCGAAGGCGTCGTATCCCCGAGCCGCGGCCTGTCCAGAATCGCTCACAATCAATACCTCCAGGTCACTGCGTGCCCTCCGGCACACACATGGCCACGACTCTACCGAAAAGGCAGGCACCCGGTGACCTGCGTCTACACAGGTGGGCAGTATCCACCCCCGGAAGCACGGGACAGACCTCACGATCCTCGCCCCGCCCTAGCCCGTTGGGCATCCACCCACACCTTTCCGGCAGTCGTCGCAACCACTCAGGTGCACGTGCGCGGTGCAGCAACGCTGATTGATTCCTCCGCTCCCTCGCCGAGCGCCATCACGGCGGGATCCCGTGGCATGACATCCCAGGTGTGGGGAGCGAGCAACGCTCGATACGTCGCCTCCAGTGCAGCGATGAGGGACATCCCTGCCGGTTGGCTGGATGGGTCCGCGCGATGAATGAGGCGGGCCCGTTCCAAGCTCACCGACTCCAACGCTCCGTCGCCACACAGCCAGCATGCCAGTCCGTGCAGTGCCAGCACGGCCAGGGCGTGATCGTCCGAGCAGTGCGTGAGAACCTGGGACCACAGTTCAGCGTGTTTGCGGGCACCGTCTCGCGGGGTTGTCTCCCACAGGTGCCGAGCCACCTCGTCGTTCTCCAGACAGATGACCAGCTGCCAAGCCTGCTCGGCGGACGGTGCAGCACCAGTCGCCACCACACCATCACGCACCTTCTGTGCCAGAGCCGTCTGCTCATCACTGCTGAGATGCGCCATCTGCTGCTGGACTGCCACCCGCACCGGGTGCTCGATGCGAAGCTGGCTGGGGTGGGCCGGGCCCACGGCTTCGGCGAGGCTGGACCTGTTCGGCAGCACGGCAAGTCCGCGATAGACCGCTTCGGCATGAACTCTGCTGCCATTCGCCACTCGGTGGCCAGGACAGTCGTCGGCGCAGGAGACTGCCTGCCACATCACCTGGTCGGTGCCCACAGCCTCCAGTACTCGGCTACGTGTGAGCAGGGGAAGGCCGTTGCGCAGGATGGTCAGGCCCCGGTGTATGTCCTGGCTGAATACCACCATGAGCATGTCACAGGATGGGTACGCCGTCTCTATTGCGCCGGGGCCGGCAAGGAAACCAGCACATGTCGACAGGGGCAGGAGATCCATGCGAGCCACCAATCCTTCGGCGGAGCAGCCGGGCGGACCGACGATGAGCGTCACCAGGCTTTCCTCGGGTTGGAACCCCAGCAGATGAGGAAGAAGGTGGATCGCGTCGTCGATGGAAGTGATACGTAACGGTTCCTGGGAAGATCTCATACCCATGTTGTCGTGGTGACTCGCCGAATCCGGCACATCACGAACACACCTGTGGACAGCGCACCTGCGAGTCGCACCTCCCCTGTGGATGAACGAGGCGCCACCATTCCGACCCCTTTGCTGGAAAGTCCTGCAGGATGCAGCAGACAGCACCGGGCATCGTCGCGCGGCGCGCACTGCATGGTGCGAACGCGGGGCACGTACTCTTGAACTCATGAGCCAGCCGAACATCAGTCAGTACCGGCCTCCCAGACGACGCGCCGGATGGCTCATAGCCGTTCTGGTCGCTGCCTTGGTCGTGGGGCTCGGCGTCACGGCGTGGAAGGTGACGAACGAACCTCAGCTTGCTGCACCGTCAGCCACTCCTTCCGACGGCGTCGATGATCCCAGCACGCCGAGTTCGCACAGCACCGTGGCACCCTCGATGCCTGGGCACACCCCAACCGGATCACCGAGCCCGACACAGTCGACGCCATTCGTCGCACACAACGGGGAGGTCAAGGGCACATGGCGGATCGACTCGACCCAATGGCACCAGGACGAGGTGGTGCTCACCGTCTCCATCACCGTGTCACAGGGCACCCTGGACGACTACAGCTTCTTCATGATGACCGACGACAACGCCACCGTGAACCGTCCGGAGACCTCGAGTGATCCCCGGGACATCTCGACAGGGACCGTCGAGCAGGGCCGCACCGTCACTGGGACGCTCACCATCGCGACGCAACGGAAGAACTCCATGATCGTCCTGGCACAGAACGGCGGCGCGACGGCCATCTCGGCCCTTGAGGTCGTGGGCTGAGAACCTCACCTGCCCCGGCAACCACGCATGAAGCTCGCCTGACCCCACCAGCACACGTCAGATCTGACCGGCCATCACCCGAGTCTTCCTCAAATAACCTCGATCCTGGGGTACTCCGGTCGCCACATCGTCTGGAATATCGTGTCCACCGGGTTGTCGAGGTCCTTCTGGGCAAGACCTTCCTGACTGGCCTGCTGGGCCACGGCCATACCAACCCGTGCCGAGATCGGACGCAGCTGGTCGATGTCGGGCAGCAGTGACTCCCCGAGCTTTCGGGGCCGTCCCACCTTGGCCAAGGCCTTTGCAGCAGCAGAGATCATCGAGTCGGAGACGAGCTTGGCATTCGAGGCGATGACGCCGAGCCCCACTCCCGGGAAGATGAGTGCATTGTTCGCCTGGGCAATGTGGTACGTGGTGCCGCGGTACTGCACCGGATCGAACGGTGAGCCGGTTGCGATGAGGGCAGAACCCCCAGTCCACTCGATGATGTCGGAGGGAATCGCCTCAGCACGTGAGATCGGATTCGACAGCGGCATGATGATCGGGCGATCACAGTGGCGGGCCATTTCCTTGACGACGTTCTCGTCGAAGGCACCCTGTTGGGCAGAGGTACCAATGAGAATGGTCGGTTTGACGTTGCGGACGACGTCAATGAGCTCATACTTTCCGGGGCCTTCCGTGTGCCATCCGGACAATTCCGAGGCCGGCCGGGCAAAGGATTCTTGGAAATCGCGCATCGGAATCCCCTCCCGCAGCAGTCCACGCGAACCGAGGGCCCAGAAATGGCTGCGAGCCTCGCTCTCACTCATGCCTTCTTCCATCATGAGTTTGATACCGAGTTCGGCTATTCCCACGCCGGCCGTGCCGGCACCGTGGACGACGATCCGATGATCGGAAAGCTTGATCCCCGACACCTTCACGGCACTGACCAGGGCCGCCAGCACCACAGCAGCCGTGCCTTGGATGTCGTCATTGAATGTGCAGTAGTCATCACGGTATCGATCCAGGATTCGGGTGGCATTTGCCGCTCCGAAATCCTCCCAGTGAATCATGGCATTCGGATACCGATCATGGGCTGTGGTGAGGAATTTGTCGATGAACTGGTCATACTTCTCGCCACGGACCCGGCCATGACGGACTCCGAGGTATCCATCGTCATTGAGCAATTCCATGTTGTCGGTTCCCACGTCCAGCACGACGGGCAGAACACGATGCGGATGGATTCCGGCAGCCGCCGTGTACACCGCAAGTTTTCCGATGGTGATGGCAACCCCACCGACACCTTGATCACCGATTCCAAGGATTCCCTCGGAATCAGTGACGACGATGAGGTCGACCTCGTCGGAATCATGCCCCATGGCAGCCAAGGATTCCTCGATGCCATCAGGATCGTCAATGGACAGGAAGATGCCGCGTGGCCGGTGGTACCAGTAACTGTACTGCTCGATCGCCTGGCCGATGGTCGGCGTGTAGACGATGGGGAGCATCTCCTCGATGTGCTCACCCAACAGCCGGAAGTACAACACCTCGTTGCGATCATGCATGGCAGTGAGGAACAGGTACTTGCTCAACGCATCCGGCTGAGCACGGTACTGGGAGTAGACGCGTCTGAGTTGGTCCTCGATGTCAACAACCTGTGAGGGAAGCAGACCGGTGAGATCCAGTGCCTCCCGTTCTGCAGTGGTGAAGGCTGTTCCGCGGTTGATCAATGCATTGCCGAGTACATCAGTCCCGCGGGCAGCAATGCGAAGCACTTCCCCGTCGGGATTTTCGACGAACTCAAAAGAACTTGTCATGGCTCATACGCTAGTGCTCCACGTCTTCGTCGGGGCACCGCAACTACTCACGAAGGCAGCACATTGACATACGTGCACACCTTCGAACGATTGTGCACCGTGACCGGCATTCCCCAGCACTGACCTGGATGTGCCGGCCACGGTGAAAACTGTCTGGTCCTGCTCAGATCTCTGAGCAGCCCGGCAGATCAGATGTCCAGGCTGGACAGGCTGTCCTTGAGTCGCTCGGCGGAAGCGTGCAACTTGGTGATCTCACCATCGCTCATCGGTACCGGGACGACTCCTTCGATACCTTCGCGCGAGACGATGCACGGCATGGACAGGGCGACGTTCTTGACGCCGTGGACGTCGTCGATCACGCTGGACAGCGGAAGGATCGAACGGTTCGCTCCCAGCAGGGCCTCGGCAAGTCGAGCACCAGTCAGGCCGATGGCGTAGTTGGTTGCTCCCTTGCCCTCGATGATCTTGTAGGCGGCGAAGGCTGCCTCGTGGGCAAGGTCGTCGAGTACCTCGTCGGTGAAGACGGACTCGCCGTCCACCTTCCATTCGTGGATCGGCACGCCGGAGATCTGCGCGATGGACCACAGCGGGAACTCCGAGTCGCCGTGCTCACCGACGATGGTGGCGTGCACGTGACGCTGCGCCACATTGGCCCACTGACGGATGAGCCAGCGCAGCCGAGAGGTGTCGAGCATGGTTCCGGTCGAGAACACTCGGCTGGAAGGCAGTCCAGAGATGTTCTGGGCGACGACGGTGAGGACATCGCACGGGTTGGTGACCAGGACGAACAGCGCATTGGGCGACTGTTCGAGCAGCTGGGGCATGAGGGACTTGAGGATTCCGGCGTTGACACCGGCGAGATCGAGCCTGGTCTGACCGGGCTTCTGCTTGGCGCCAGCAGTGATGAAGACAATGTCAGAGTTGACGGTGTCCTTGATGTCGGCACCACCCATGACCGATGCCGGGGTGAACTGGGTGCCGTGAGCCAGATCGGCTACCTCAGCCTCCACCTTGTCCTTGTTGATGTCGTAGAGACAGACGATGTCGGCCGAACCGCGAATGAGACAGGCATAGGCCAGCGAGCTGCCGACACTTCCAGCACCGATAACCGAGATCTTGCGACGATTGACTGCTTTCAAGGTCATGTCTCGATTCTATTCGAAAAAATCGTCAGAACCAGATGAGCGTTCCTCCAGTAGAACGTCCAAATATTTGGTGAATTGTGACCCATGTCACTCCGGTAAGGTGACAAGAACATGCCGTGGAGCACCCCCTGCCGAGTGCCCCAGGGGTGTGGACGCATCGATCCGCCACGATCTCACGGGGCACCTGGCCAGGGCAGCGGCGGCGAGGACGAAAACGGCGGGTGTGGCACCGAGGACGAGCCTCAGGGGAGTGCCCCACCGCCGCTGTCTCAGCTCCGACCGGTGGCGACCGTCCACGCTGCGACAAGGTCGGCGGCGGCCTGACGCGGATCAGGTTGGCCGCAGATGGCCGAGACGACGCTCATACCGTCGCAGTGGATACGAGCCAGATCGGCGGCGTCGTCGGCCTTGACGCCACCGATGGCACACACCGGCCACGGACTGACCTCGATGACCTCGGCAAGACGCCTCAACCCCAAGTCGTCGGCCTCGGGTTTCGTCCCCGTGGCATGCAGTGCCCCCACACCCAGATAGTCGACGACGTCCTCACCAGCAGCAATGGCTGCCCTGACATGTTCGGGGCTCTGGGCCGACAGTCCGAGCAGGCGGTCGGGGCCGATGATGCGCCGCGCCGTGGCAACGTCGGTGTCGGACTGGCCGACGTGGGCACCGGCTGCCCCGATGGTCTCGACGAGGTGCACCCGGTCATCAATCAACAGTGGGACTCCTGCGCCGGCGAGCACATCCACCAGACGCCGCCCCAGGACGACGAAGTCGTCATCACCGAGGTGGTGGTCCCGCAGTTGGACCAGGGTCGCTCCCCCATCCACGGCCTGCCGTACCGTCTCGACGACGCCGTCCGCGCCACCACACTGATCGGTGTCGGTGACCAGGTACACCGACAGGTCGAAGTCAGGCCTGGACACAGCGGATTCCTCCCTGCTCGGCAACCTCGTCGGGAGTGACGAGGTACAGCTCGTCGATGAGGGCGATGGCGAAGGAGCCGGGGGCGACGGTGCGCCGGGCAGCACGCTCGGCAGCCACGCACATCATCGCCGTGGCGGCCGTGGCGGCGACAAGACGATCGGACTCGGCAGCGGCGAAGGCCGCCATGAGGGCTCCCAAGGAGCAGCCGACACCGGTGACCAGGGTCATCCATTCATGACCCGCCGTGACGGTGGCCACCCGGGTGCCGTCAGTGATGCGATCGACCGGCCCGGAGACGGCAACGACGCACTCGTTGGCTCGGGCGAGCTCTCGGGCAGCTGGCAGGGCGGCTTCGGTGGTGTCGACGGCGTCGGTGCCCCGCCCACCCTCACCCGTGCCGTGGAGGGCCAGGATCTCGGAGGCGTTGCCACGAATGATGGCAGGATGACTTGCGGCTAGGCAGTCGCGCACGATCTGGCCACGCCACGGCAGCGTGCACGCCACCGGGTCGAGCACCCATTTTCCGGCAGCTGTGCCGGCAGCCTGTTTCATGGCCTCGGCGGTCTCGGGGTAGGGGGTGCCAGAGTTCACCAGGACTCCCCCAGCCACCTGGGCGAAGATCCCGGATTCCTGGGCGTTGTCGACCATCGCCGGTGAGGCGCCAGCAGCAAGTAGCACATTGGCAGTGAAGTTCGTCACAACGATATTGGTGAGGCACTGCGTCACCGGGTTGGCTTTTCTCATGGCCGTCACCGCCTCGGCAACACGGCTGGTGAAAATGGACTCGTCAGTCATTGGTCTCCCTTCGTCGGCATGACCCGGACAGGTTCAGCGGTCGACAACCAGATCTCATCCAGATGCCCTCTCAGCCCCGACGGGCTCCCGCGCTGGGTACAGCCTAACGCTGGGACAAGATGAGACTCGTGCATGGGCGTAAAAGCTTGACGACTCGGGAAGATGAAAAGACACGACGCCAACCCCGCCCGGTGAGGAGCCAACGTCCAGACTCTCTACCTTTTGATTGATGCGCGACTAGGTCAGTCTGAGACTCCAGATTTTCTTGGAGCCCGATCGGACGACAACTCTTCCCCAGTGGTGCCAATGGGGTGGCCTGTCATCGTATATATACTGCCACTTGCCGCTAGGGGGGACACCGAGAATCCGGGTCGTCATCTGCGCAAGATCATTGGTGTGGCCGTCTGTGGTGCGGTCATAGGTGGTGTCGCTGCCTTGGTCGACGCCCTCATCTAACACAAGAATTTTCAGGAGGCATTGTCATGGGCCGGATGCGACAAATGAGTGCGGTGGTGGTGGCCGGGTGTGTGCTGCTGGCCGGATGCACGTCGAACAATTCCGATCAGGCGCAGGATGACACCGGTGGGCAGGCCACCGCCGCCAGCCAGCAACAGACAGACCAGGAGGGCCAGTCAGGTCAGGAGGGCCAGTCAGGCCAGGATGGTGTGGAGGGCAGGCCTTTTCCCGGCCGGTGTGTCCATGCCGATCACATCGACACCACCCCGGTGACCACCGCCCCCCGAAGCAGGTGGATGACGGTGCAGGACATCAGGGTTCCCCTCACCGAGGCAGGCCCCTTCCAGGTCGACGGATACAAGCAGCGCTGCTTCTCCCCCAGCCTCGCCGGCGCCGTCGCCGCCGCCGCGAACATCGGGTTGCGGCAAGCTGGCGGCAACCCCGCCATGAAGTGGTCCTACCAGCATGACACGATTCCGGCCGAAAGCGACGCAGAGGCCGCGGGGAACCGTGGATTGGGCTGGGCCGAGTTGCATGGGTTCCGTGTCGACAAGGTCTCCGACGGCGGCAAGAAGGTCGTCGTCTTCATCGGCATCGAGGCCAAGTACAAGGGCGACATCATTCATGGTGGCGTTGCTTCCCCGGTGATGTGGGACGGCACCGACTGGAAAACCGATCGGAAAACAGCGATAGCCATGGACAAGGACCAAAGCGACGGTGAGGCCCTGACCGGGGCGTACCGCGACTGGGAGGAGCAGCAGTGACCCCGCGTTTGACCCTCCTCGTCCTCGCACCCCTCAGCATCGGCGATTTCACAAGAAAAGCGGGTCACCTGATTGCCAATGGTGGCAAGGCCGTGTGGGGTTTGGTGTCGAATCCGGCGCAGACGGTGGAGAAGGCGGCCGGTGACACGATCCTGGGGGTTGTCTCAATGTGAAATTTCAGAAGGAAGTTTTGCCCCGGTCGGCTGCAAGGGTCGAGTTTCCTCCGAGGACTCCCGTACTCTACTTTCCCTCATGCCGTCCGACTCAATCTCCAACAGCCAACTTAGAGCTGCAAGAATCGGTCTCAATACGACAAAAATCAAAGATACTATACCCGCTAGCACGACGAGAGAAAAGTAAATCAAGACCTTTAGGGGATTGAAAAAATCACTATCCGAACATTTTTTACAGTTGCCGATTTTGAAAGCAAATACTACACAAAATAGTGCCATCATCAATATGGCGCTCACCAGTGCTATTACTAAAACAGCACTCACAACTGTAGTCACTCGTGATCGTAACCATGCCGCAGCCGGTGCCAAGGTTCCAAACTGCGCAGCGAACATGAGCAGTACCCATGCCGAGCAGGCAATCCGTGAGCCCAGTAGTCCGTACACCTGAGCCTCGATGGTCCAGTTGTCCCTCCTGATGCCGACAAATGGCATTACCAGCAAGGCCAGTACGATCATGCCTGCAAAGAATGCGAGCACGTGATTGATGTGAGGGTCCGGCTGAGCCAGGAATGGGGGAAGACCATAATCAAACCAATCTCCGGCTCCAGATGCTCCCATCGAACGCATAAAATTCGCCATGCTCTCATTAGGGCGCTGCCCGCCGGTGTAAATCGTCACAATTGTCAATATTGCTGCGATGCAACCAACACTTTGATAAATAAAATTTCCACTGTTCTTCCAAGTTTCTATTAGACTAGCTAATCCCTCGATAACCTTATTCATACATATCTCTCTAATATTTCACCAACACGATAGCGTTTGTAAATTTCCCTATGCATTTCGACGCATGTCTCAGTGGCAAGATATTACAGCTTAGACGGAGATTCCTGGAATGCCGAGATGAGGAATGACCCTTTGGAACTTACCCACTGGACAAAATATTAGTTTCCTTAGTACATCCCGACAGGTCGAGGTACCGAATCAAAATTCTTGAACTGAGTGGTCTCTCAGTACCGTTGCCGGTGCGCCACCTGCGGGTAATCGGTGACGACGGCCCGGGCGTCCACTCCGACGACGTCTGCTCCGGCGCCAACCCCGTGGGTCACACAGTGGGCATCGATGCTGGCGTAGTGCTGCTCCGACGCGGTGACGCGCAGGGAGGGGAGCTCCACCCGCGCCACGATGAGGTTCGTGGACGGCACGGCGCCCTCGAGCAGACCCAGCCGCCGGATCGGCATGGTGCAGGTTAGGGGGCACTGGTCAAGATCGCAGTCGAGTGTCGTCGAGAGGTCGGTGCCCGGCGCGATTCCCGGCGAGGCGAGGCTGGGTGGTTGCGTGCCGGAGGTAGTGGCCTTGTCGCGCCACTGACCGTTCCTCCGGCGGACGAGGCGCAGCGTCCTGCCCCACCTGTTGCCTGCCACTTCGACGTTGATCTCGCGGGTGATCCAGTGTGGGCCCGTGATCAGTTCCCATCGGGCGGCGTAGTGCGGGCATTCCTGCACACCGGTGGCATCCAGATGGTTGCGGTGAAAGGCCACGGTTGCGGTGTTGACGAGATCGGGCTCGTCCCAACCACGCCATGCGTACGTCCGCTTCCTCGCCCACATGAGCATCACCCCACCCATCACCACACAGTTTCGCCAAAGAGGATCGGTCCCAGAATACGGATGCCGGGGCAGGAAATCGTGGCAACGAGAAATACGGGGACAAAAAATGGACTGCTCACAATTGAGCAGTCCATTCATGATGTGGAGCATAGGGGATTCGAACCCCTGACCTCTTCCATGCCATGGAAGCGCGCTACCAACTGCGCCAATGCCCCAAACCTGGGAATCATTCCTGACCCAAGTTCTTCCCGGCTCGCCGGGCGACTCGTAAAACTTTAGCGGACATGGATTCAAAATGCAAAATCGGCCACTCAGGGGCGTGTGCAGCCTCAACTCACCGTCGCGTTGTACGCCATGAGCCGCCACGGTGACGTGAATCCCCTGCGTTGCCGTTCCTCAGCGTCCAGATGATCCAGGACGATCCAGCCGCAGTTGGCCAGTCCACCGAACTGACGCGATGCGGCATAGTCGCCACCCATGAGATAGGCCGCAGCCGTACGCAACGCGAACCCGTGCGAGACGAGCACCACAGTCTGCCCGGCGTGCTCACCCACGGCGTCCGCACACACGGCGATGATGCGCTCGGCGACCTCGCCGGCACTTTCCCCGCCTGGCCGCACGTAGTCGTCGCGAGCCGTCATGCCAGCGGCGTACGTGGGATCGTTCCGACGCAGCTGGCTGGCCTTTTCACCTGACCAGACACCAACGTCGATCTCCACCAGTCGCTCGTCCTCACGCACCGACACCCCGGCTGCCGAGGCGATGGCCTCAGCCGTGTGTCGAGCCCGCTGCAGCGGTGAGGAGAGGACGGCAGCAGGCTCCATGGCGGCAATGACCGGCGCGGTGGCGGCAACCTGCCGTCGACCCACCTCGTCCAGGTCGATGTCGAGACGGCCCTGCAGCCGTCCCTGAACGTTGTAGGACGTGCGTCCGTGCCGAACGAGGACGAGCCGTGTCCGCCCACTCACTGGCCAGCAATCCGCTCGTCGGACGATTCGCCAGCCACCTCGCCAAAGACGTTGTCAGTCGGCTCGCCCTCGGCGGTGAGCCCCTCGACAGCAGAATCCTGGGACTCCGCAGCGTCGATTCCCTGGGTCCCGGACTCGGCGGCACCGGCGCCCCCATGTTCGGGAAGTTGGAGGTCGATGTGCGGGCAGTCCTTCCACAGCCGCTGCAGAGAGTACTGCTCGCGCTCGTCCACCTGCTGGATGTGCACCATGACGTCACGGAAGTCCAGCAGGATCCACCGCTTCTCGGCCTCACCCTCCGAGCGTGCCGGCCGGAGACCCTCGGCGGCGAGTCGGGCCTGGATCTCGTCATTGATCGCATCTGCCTGCGGTTCGTTGGCTGCCGTGACGAGCAGGAAGACGTCGGTGTAGGCGATGTGCTCCGACACGTCGAGGGCGATGATGTCTCGCCCCGCCTTGTCGAACGCGGCACGTGCGGCGTGGCGGGCGATGTCAATGGCAAGCTGTGTGGCGGTCAATGATCCTCCGTGGAGTCAGGCCTGGTAGAGGCCACGTTTGTTGATGTACTGCACGATGCCGTCGGGCACCAGGTACCAGATCGGTAGATTACTCGTGACACGTCGTCGGCAATCCGTCGAGGAGATCGCCATGGCCGGCACCTCGAGCAGGGTGACCTTGTCGGCAGGCAGATGTGAGATGTCCTCCGGCGTCAACGGCACACCGGGACGCGAGACACCGATGAAGGTGGCCAGGTCGAACAGCTCGTCGGCTCCGCGCCAGGTGAGGATCTGGCGCAGCGCGTCGGCACCGGTGATGAAGAACAGGTCGACGTCGTCTCCACGTTCCCGGCGCAGGTCACGCAATGTGTCGACGGTGTAGGTCTCCCCCTGCCGGTCGATGTCCACCCGCGAGACCGAGAACGAGGGGTTGGAGGCCGTTGCGATGACCGTCATGAGGTACCGGTCCTCACGGTGGGAGACCTTGCGGTCCTTCTTCTGCCACGGCACACCGGTGGGCACGAAGACCACCTCGTCCAGACTGAACCGCGCAGCCACCTCCGAGGCCGCCACCAGGTGCCCGTGGTGAATCGGGTCGAAGGTGCCGCCCATCACCCCCAGCCGGTAGCGTCGTCCGTTGTGTGGACGGGCCAGACCCAGTTCCGTCGACTCCATCAGATCCACGACCTCACACTGGCAATTCGCTGACATGGTGCACGATGCACGCTCCAGACGTGAGGGCCGCGTCATTGCGAGTCATGCACATGGCTCCTCAGCTTATCGAAAACACCTGCCACTGGCATCGGATCAGGATCGGATCTGGCCGGTACCGACGACACGGTAACTGGTCGTCGTCATTTCCGGTAGTCCCATGGGGCCCCGGGCATGCATCTTCTGGGTGGAGATGCCGATCTCGGCACCAAATCCGAACTGTCCACCGTCGACGAATCTGCTGGACGCATTGACGAGGACGGCTGCCGCGTCAACCATCGCGGTGAACTCCTGGGCGGCCACCACCGAATTGGTGACGATCGTCTCGGAGTGTCCGGTGCCGTACCGCGCAATGTGTGCGATGGCCTCGTCCAGGCTGTCGACGACCTTCACAGCGAGGTCCAAGGAGAGATACTCCGCCTCGTACTCCTCGGCGGTGGCCGGGACGATGCGGTTGTCGAGGGCGACAGCACGTGGATCGCCGTGCAGGGTGACGCCGTCGGCCACCATCTGATCGGTGAGGGCTGCGATGGCCTGCGGGGCGATGTCGGCATGGATGAGCACCGTCTCGATGGCATTGCAGACGCTGGGCCGCTGCACCTTGGCATTGCGGGCGATGCGCAGGGCCATGTCGAGATCGGCATCGGCGTCGATGACGAGGTGACAGTTGCCCAGCCCGGTTTCGATGACGGGCACCGTCGAGCCGGTGACCACCCGCTGGATGAGCCCCTTGCCACCACGCGGAATGAGCAGGTCGACCAGTCCGCGAGCCTGCATCATCTCGCCGGTGACCTCATGACCACCTTCCACGAGGTTGACGAGATCTGCGGGCATTCCCGCCCGGGTCAGCCCGGCGCGCAGGGCGGCGACGATGGCTCGGTTGGAGTCGAGCGCCGATGAGGAGCCCCGCAGCAGAGCCACGTTTCCCGACTTGAGACAGATTCCGGCAGCATCGGTGGTGACGTTCGGACGGGCCTCGTAGATGATCCCGATGACGCCGATGGGAACCCGGACCTGCTCGATGTGGACTCCCTGGGGAGTCGTCCAGCCGCGCACCACCTCACCGACCGGATCGGCGAGTCGAGCCAGGTCCTCCAATCCGCACGCCATCGCCTCCACCCGCTGCGGGGTGAGGGTGAGGCGGTCGAGCATGGCCTGGGACATTCCAGCGGTACGGCCCCTGGAGACATCGGTCTCGTTGGCGGTGAGAATGGTGGCACAGTCGGTGCGCACCTGCTCGGCCATGGCGCGCAGGGCGGCGTCCTTGGTGGCACGATCGGCGCGACGCAGCTGGGGGCAGACGGCCTTGGCCGCTTGGGCCTGGCTCACGAAAGCGGTGGTCATGACCTGATGGTAGAGCCAGATCAGTTCGAAGCGGCAATTGGTCCACCAGGAGAGCAGGTGACGCAGCAGTACGAGCCTCCATCTGCCACCATGCCGCTGCCCCCATGACATGGGGTTGACGAGGGCCGGGGGGTGAGAGACGGGTGGAGCGCAACGAACTGGCTCGGCGACGATCCGGCAACAGGGGCGGGACCCGTCGATGAGGCTGCCAGGCGATGGGCCCTGGGTCTGCCGTTCAGCTGCGACGGCGTCTGCGGGAGAGCACCATCGCGTCGCGATGCACCACCTCGCGGGAGGCGCCCGGGCCGAACTCGGTGGCCAGCCAGGAGCTCGACCGTCCTCGCATGGCTCGCACCTCCTGGCCACCGTAGGAGGCGATGCCCCGCCCAACAGGTTCGCCGTCCGGCCCGATGAGCAGCACCGGGTCCCCGGGCTGGAAGTCGCCGTGCACCGTCGTCACACCGACGGCGAGCAGCGAGGCGTGCCGTTCACGCAGGGCGGTCACCGCTCCGGAGTCGATGTGGATCTCCCCCTGTGGGGACGCGGCATGCGCCAGCCAGAGCAGCCGTCTAGGGCGATGCACCAGGGACGGGGCGAAATAGGTGCCGACATCCTCACCGGCCATCGCCTCCCCGGCCAGATCGGCTCGGGTGAGCACCACCGGAATCCCCGACCCGGCTGCGATGCCGGCAGCGTCGAGCTTGGTCGTCATGCCTCCGGTGCCCACCGCGGATCCGCCCCCGTGGGTCTGCACCTGCAGGTCAGCCGTGTCAGTGACCAGGGCGATGCGTTCGGCCCCCGGCGTCGACGGTGGCGCGGTGTAGAGGCTGTCGACGTCGGAGAGCAGGACGAGCGCCTCGGCGCGCACCAGTTCGGCGACCAGCGCTGCCAGACGGTCGTTGTCGCCGAACTGGATCTCGCTGGTGGCCACCGTGTCGTTCTCGTTGACGATGGGCACCACCCCCAGCGACAGCAGTCTGGTGAGTGTGGCCGAGGCGTTGCGGTAGCCGCGGGGCCGCACGAGGTCGTGCACGGTGAGCAGCACCTGGCCCACCTGCAGGTCGTGCTCGGCGAACCGCTGCGCATAGTGGGCCAGCAGGATTCCCTGCCCCACCGAGGCGGCCGCCTGTTTGCCGGCCAGGTCCCTGGGACGATGTGGCATGCCCAAGGCGGGGAATCCGGTGGCGATGGCCCCGGAGCTCACCAGGATCGGTTCCCTGCCGTCTAGACGTGCTCGTGCGACGACGTCGACCAACTCGTCCACCCTCGCCACGTCGATCCCGCCGCCGGGGGCCGTCAGTGACGACGACCCAACCTTGACGACGATGCGGTGCGCGGCGGCGATGACATTGCGTGCGGACGTGGTCATTGCTGATTCCAGTTCGGATCCTGCTCGGCGACCTCGGCGCGCCACGAGCGTCCAGTGGTGTCGCGACCGACGACGCCGAACTCCTCGCGGGCCTTGTGGTACTCCCGATCCATCTCACGGCGTCGGGTCGCCGAGGGCCGCTCCCCCTGCAGACGCTGGTCCTGGCCGCGCCGCGACAGGATCTCGGCACCGGCCTCGATCTGTGGGGCGAAGTCGAAGATCACCGCGTCCTCACCACCGATCGCCACGGCATCACCGGCCAGGGCCCCTTGGACGAGCAGTTCCTCCTCGACGCCGAGCCGGTTGAGACGGTCGGAGAGGTAACCCACGGCCTCGGGATTGTTGAAATCGGTCTGGGCAACCCAGTGAGTCGGTTTGGCACCGGTGACCCGCCACAGGAAACCGCCGTTGCCGTCACCCTGACGTTTCACCTCGAACTCCTTGGCTGGCGCGGAGGTCGCCCTGGGACGGATGACGATGCGTTCGGGTTCCGGATCGGGTTGGGCGGCACGCGCCTGCTCCACCAGCTCGGCCATGGCGTAGACGAGTGGTTTGAGCCCCGCACCAGACTTGGTGGAAATGGGGAAGACCGGGAGGCCACGAGCCTCGATGTCGGCCTTGACCATCTCGGCGAGGTCATCGCCGTCGGGTACGTCCACCTTGTTGAGAGCCACCAGACGGGGGCGATCCTCCAGACCACCGTGCGCCGCCAACTCACCCTCGATGACGTCGAGGTCGCTGATCGGATCACGTCCGGGTTCATAGGTGGCGCAGTCGATGACGTGGACGATGGCTCGACACCGTTCGATGTGACGCAGGAAGTCAAATCCCAGTCCCTTGCCCTGGGAGGCACCGGGGATGAGTCCGGGCACGTCGGCCACGGTGTACGTCGTCTCACCGGCCACGACGACGCCGAGGTTCGGCACCAGGGTGGTGAACGGGTAGTCGGCGATCTTGGGGCGTGCCCGCGAGATCGCCGCGATGAGGCTCGACTTGCCAGCCGAGGGGAACCCGACCAGGCCGATGTCGGCGACGACCTTGAGCTCGAACCTGATCCGGCGCTGCTCGCCCTCCTCACCCAGCAGGGCGAAACCGGGAGCCTTGCGAGCCGCCGACGCCAAGGCAGCGTTGCCCAGCCCGCCGCGTCCCCCAGCAGCGACGGTGAGCTGTGCCCCAGCTCCCGTGAGGTCGGCTAGCGTCTCGCCAGTCTCGACATCGGAGACGACCGTGCCGTCGGGCACCATGAGTACGACGTCGGCACCATTGGCACCATCCTGGTCGTCACCACGACCGGGCTCACCATTGGTGGCCTTGCGAGTGGACAACCGGTGATAGTCGACGAGGGTGGTGAGCTGCGGATCGACGCGCACGATCACCGACCCACCGTTGCCGCCGTTGCCACCATTGGGCCCACCCAACGGTTTGAACTTCTCCCGCTTGATCGAGGCGCAGCCGTGGCCGCCGTTGCCGGCGACGGCAAGGATCGTGGCGCGGTCGACGAAGGACGGAATGGCCATGGGACGTCTCCTGGGAAATCGCGGGGTGAATTCAGCCTACCTGTGCAGGGCAGGCCAGACGAGGACTGCCTGCCGGGGAGGCACCGAGACCTGCGGCCCCGCCCGGGGAATGGGCTGGTACCGGACGCAAAGAGGCCCGAACCGCCTCGGCGGCTCGGGCTCTCGTGATGTGGAAACCGGGAGGATCAGGCCTCGACCGGATTCACACTGACGACGCGACGACCCCGGCGGGAGCCGAACTCGACAGCGCCTTCACGCAGTGCGAAGAGGGTGTCGTCGCCACCACGGCCGACACCATCTCCGGGATGGAAGTGAGTACCACGCTGACGCACGATGATCTCACCAGCATTGACGATCTGGCCGCCGTAACGCTTGACGCCGAGACGCTGAGCGTTCGAGTCACGACCGTTGCGCGAGGAGGACGCGCCCTTCTTGTGTGCCATGTCTGTCTACCTTCAGCCTTCGATTCCGGTGACCTTGACCTGGGTGTACTTCTGGCGATGCCCCTGACGTCGCAGGTAACCGGTCTTGTTCTTGTACTTGAGGATGCGGACCTTGGGGCCCTTGGTCTCGCCGAGCACCTCGGCGGTGACCTTGGCCTTGCCCAAGCCATCCTTGTCCGAGGTGACAGACTCGCCGTCCACCAGCAGAAGCGGGGTCAGCTCAATGCTGCTACCCACCTCGTCGGCGACCTTGTCGATCTCGACGATGTCACCCACTGCCACCTTGTGCTGGCGGCCGCCACTACGCACGATCGCGTACACGCCTGACCTACTCTCGTTGTTGTCTTCATCACGGGACCGGAACCAGCGGCCCCGGAAAAACTTCGTCTGACGCCGACGCGATACACGCGCGCCAAACCGGCTGCCTACTATACGTGAGCACAATCCGCGAAGCAAACCGGCATCGGAAGCTCACACGGTCGGTACGTTATGCCACGTGACGCGCTCTGTTCCATTTCGGTCGAAGCCGAAAACCAGTACACCAGGATCACCAAAGGCGGCACCGGCTCCATTTGTCCCTGTCATTCGACGGTGGGGTCCTTGTCATCGGATGCATCAAAATTTCATGAAGTATTCATCATACGTTCATGTCATTGTCGGCTGATTTCACCTCCATCCCGCTAGACATGTGAAGGCCTCCACCACTGGTGGAGACCATCACCCATCATCTCTTCGGGAGCTACTGTGACTATCTTCGAAGGTCGGCGAAACCGCCGAAACGTTCTGCGCGCTGTGACTGCTGTCGCTGCACTTGCCATCACTGCCCCAGCACTGAGTGCCTGCGGTGGCTCCGACTCCAGTTCCGAGGCGCCCAGCTCGTCGAAGAAATGGGTTTCAGCGGTCTCCGCGGACAAGGGCGGTGGCATGGACGCCTTGGAGAAGGACGCCAAGGCCGAGGGCACGCTCAACGTCATCGCTCTACCGCACAACTGGTCGAACTACGGTCAGGTGATCGAGGGGTTCAAGAAGAAGTACCCCGATATCAAGGTCAACGAGCTCAACCCCAATGCTTCATCGGCTGAGGAGATCAGTGCCGCCAAGACCAATGCCGGCACCAACAAGGCCCCTGACGTCTTCGACCTCGGCATCGGTGTGGCTACCACCAACACCGACAAGTTCGCCCCCTACAAGGTTGCCTCCTTCAACGACATCCCAGCGGGAGCCAAGGACTCCAACGGTGCATTCGTGGGCGACTACACCGGTCTCATGACGCTGGGCTACAACAAGACCAAGTACGGCTCGATCGACGTCAACAACCTCAAGAAGTCCTTCAGCGACCCGAAGTTCAAGGGCACGGTTGCCCTCAATGGCAAACCTGCTGAGGCTGGTTCCGCCCAGAACGGATTCCTCGCCGTCAATCTCAACCAAGGTGGGTCCTTGGACGACTTCCAGCCCGGCTTGGACTTCTTCAAGGCCCTCAAGGACGCCGGTAGCCTCAACACCATTGACGTCACCGATGCCACCATCGACTCCGGCCAGACCGGCGTCGTCTTCGACTGGTCGTACAATCAGGAAGCCATCAAGGAGCGTCTGAGCAAGCAGCAGAATGTCGACTGGGAGGTGCTCACCCTGCCCAACGGCGAGGTGGAGCAGTACTACAACCAGGCCGTCAACAAGGACGCCCCACACCCGGCAGCTGCACGGCTGTGGGAGGAGTACCTCTACAGCCCCGATGCCCAGAACGAGTGGATGCGCGGTGGAGCCATTCCGTCCCTGCTCGAGAAGATGAAGAAGGACGGCACCGTCGACAAGGACGCTCTGGCGAAGTTGCCGGAGATCAAGAAGCCGGTGACCTACACCTCCAAGCAGGCTGATGCCATGACGACCTGGCTTGGCAAGAACTGGCCCAAGACCATCGGAAACTGAGTTTTCCATGACCGGCTCTCCTGCTCGCTCCCACGCTGCCGCCACCACCGATGTGCAGGAGCGTGGGACTGATGCATCACATCCCAAAGCGCAACTGCAACGGGCAACGCCCCAATCCAGAAGACGTATCTCGCCACTGTGGGGAACCAGCCTGTTCTTCCTCTACGTGGTAGCCTTCCTCGTGCTTCCGACGATCCTCATCGCCGTCAGCGCCTTCCAGGATTCCGACGGAACCTTCTCCACCACGAACTTCTCGGTGCTCACCGAGGCCAACACCGTGGAGGCGTTCGGTACCTCTCTACTGGTGTCGCTGGCTTCGGCGCTCATCAGTGCGATCATCGGTGGGGCGGCCGCCAATGCCTTGGAGGTGCTGTCACAGACCAGGCCACTGCTGCGTCGTCTGGTGACTTCGCTGTGCTCGGTGCTGGCACAGTTCGGCGGTGTCATGCTGGCCTTCGCCTTCATCGCCACCATCGGCGTCACCGGGGTGCTCACCCAGTTGCTCAAGACCATGTTCGGTGTGGAAATTGACCCGACCTGGCTGTCGACCCTGCCCGGGCTCACCCTGGTCTACTGCTACTTCCAGATCCCTCTCATGATCATCGTCTTCCTACCGGCCCTGGACGGTGTGCGTCCCCAGTGGCGCGAGGCCAATGCCGTTTTTGGTGGCAGCACCTGGACATACTGGACGAAGGTGGCCGGCCCAATTCTGTGGCCGGCATTCCTCGGCTCGGTGATCTTGCTGTTCGCCAACGCATTCTCGTCCTTTGCGACGGCGGCAGCGCTGTTCTCGCAGCGTTCCATTCTCGTTCCGCTGATGATCCAGTCGAACATGAGCAATGAGCTCGACACCACCCAGCAGGGGTCTGCTGCCATGTTGGCCCTGGCGATGATCGTCGTCGTCGCCATCGCGATGGCCCTCAACTGGATGCTGTCCGCCAAGTCGGAGAGGTGGTCACAGCAATGAACCGCTCAACTACCGGCAGGCGCCATGAAGCAGGCCACTGGCTTCTCCTCATCCTGGTGCTGCTCTTCTTCCTCATCCCGTTGGTCTCGCTGTTCCTCTACAGCATCCACCGACCATTGGCCGCCACCGATGCGTGGACCTTCGACTCCTGGGCCACTCTCTTTGGTGGGTCGGACGGCAGCGTCGACCTCACGGAGCTGGGCAATGGTCTGGCGAATTCAGCCATCGCAGCCGTCATCACGGTGGCGATCATGCTCATCATCCTGCTACCGACAATGGTCATCACCAGGTTGAGCTCTCATCGGATGGGCAAGGTGGTGGAGTTCGTCTGCATGCTGCCACTGGCCATTCCAGCCATTGCCCTGGTGGTGGGTCTGGGACCCATCTACCGTTTTCTTTCCACGACCATCCTGTCCACCGATGGATACTGGCTGGCCCTGGCCTACGTCATCCTCGTACTCCCCTACGCTTACCGTGCTCTGGACGCTGGGTTGCGCCAGCTCGACGTCCGCACCCTCTTCGAGGCGTCTCAGACATTCGGTAGTTCGTGGTTGGGCACGATGGTCAAGGTGATCATTCCCAATTTGCGCACCGCAATTCTCTCGGCCTGTTTCGTGTCGGTTGCGGTGGTGCTGGGTGAGTACACCTTGGCTGCGCTGCTGGGCCGTAGCAATCTGCAGAATGCTCTATTCGTCATGAACCAGAACGACTCGTTCATCGCTGCAGCCATGGCGTTGCTGGCAATGGTGTTTGCCATCGTGCTGCTCATGAGCATCGACGTGGTGAGTGCAGCTGCCAACAAGAAGTACCGGAAGGGTTCGAAACGATGAATACTCGTGCGGACGCCGTCGGCGTCACCATGGAGAATGTGGTCAAGAAGTACGGTCAGACGACCGCCCTGCGCGACTTCGGCCTCGTCGTCGAGCCTGGGGAGATGGTCGTCCTGCTCGGGCCGTCCGGCTGTGGCAAGACGACTGCTCTGCGTTGCTTGGCCGGTCTCGAATCAGTCAATGGAGGGCGGATCCTTGTCGGTGACCGGGACATCACCCACGTGCCGGTTCAGAAGCGTGAGATGGCCATGGTCTTCCAGTCGTACTCCCTCTTTCCGCACCTCAACGCCCTCGACAACGTGGCCTTCGGCCTGCGCAACAAGAAAGTGGGCAAATCCGCAGCTCGTACGCAGGCTCAGGAAGCCCTGGAACTGGTGGGACTGGCCGACCAGGTGGGCAAGTACGTCCACCAGATGTCGGGTGGCCAGCAGCAGCGAGTCGCTCTGGCTCGCGCTCTGGCCGTCAAGCCCCAGGTTCTGCTGCTCGACGAGCCACTGTCAGCTCTGGACGCCAAGGTTCGGGTCCAGCTGCGCGAGGAGATTCGTCGTATCCAACTCGACGTAGGGATGACCACCTTGTTCGTCACCCACGACCAGGAGGAAGCCTTGGCCATCGCCGATCGGGTGGGCGTCATGCATGGCGGACGAATTGCCCAGCTCGATGCACCCGAGAAGATCTACAACGAGCCGAACACACCATTCGTCGCCAAATTCATTGGCGTGACGAACAAGGTCCGTGCCCATTCCGACGGTACGACAGCTCAGTTTGGTGACAATCAACTCCCTCTGCTACCTGGCTCAGCCACCGGCGAGGTTGACGTACTCATCCGCCCCGAACACATGCGACTCGAACCGACTTCACGTGCCAATCGTGATGCCACGGTGGCCTCAGTGTCGTTCCTGGGAGCGTTCGCCCGAGTCAACCTCACCACATCCGCTGGCACCGGGATCGTCGTCCAGACACCGGCAGCAGCCAGCTCCCACCTGAGCGCAGGGGACGGCGTGCACATCGAGCTCACCGGCGCACCCGTGTTGGCCGAGTCGCCTGAGGAACTCACTACGGCGTAACCTACTCACCCGGTGCACAACACACGTCAAGGCCCCAACCACGAGTGGTTGGGGCCTTGTGTCTGACAACGATCGAAAGGCCAGTATGAGGCGAATTGGCCCCACGGTACTGTCGGCCGCGAATGTCAATCGATCAGAGAGGAATCGCGTACCGAGTCTGGATCAGTGGAAGGAGTCACCACAGGCGCAGGTGCTGGTGGCATTGGGGTTGTCGATGGTGAAGCCCTGCTTCTCGATGGTGTCCATGAAGTCGATGGTGGCGCCGGAGAGGTAGGGGGCACTCATCCGGTCGGTGACGACGTTGACGCCGTCGTAGCTCTTGACGATGTCGCCGTCCAGCTGACGCTCGTCGAAGAACAGCTGGTATCGCAGCCCGGAGCATCCGCCCGGCTGGACGGCCAGACGCAGGGCGAGGTCGGTGCGCCCCTCCTGCTCGAGCAGGGACTTCACCTTGGCGGTGGCTGCATCGGTGAGGATGATGCCCTGGGTCTCTGTCGTGGTGTCGGTCATATCTGTCTCCTGTATGGACGGTTGCGAACCCGTCCTGGTTGAGGATGGAACTGCATGTTTTCAGCTCTGGTGACGGCACCGGCCGAGGAGATCGTCTCCCGCGTCCCATCTGCAGTCACGTGGCGTCCATCGTAACCAGACCACACTGGAATGGCCAGATCCCAAGGGACGAAATCACTCGTATCGCGTTCAGCCGAGTACCGTCCCATGACGTTGAGGGCCGTGGCAAAAAATGCACGCCACCATGACAGGTGCGTCGCGGACAATCCCTCGACAGCACCAGGTACCACCGAGGACGGCTGGACCTGTCACCAGCACCAGGTACGCGCAACCGGGAGCGTACGAGCAGTGATCCACTGTGGGGCGACGGCCACCAGCTGAGCCTCGGGATCCAGAACCTCGCCCTCGAACAAGGCCTGGGCGTCCTCGATACCGGTCTGTCGCAACTCGCGCGACGACGCGGTGACCGATCCGGCAACGACGATGACGGGAACCATGTGCCCAGCTGCCAGTTGGGTGACCGTCGTGACGACCTCCCCACCCATGGTGCCGAAGTTCAACTCAGTGCATCCCGTGACGACGAGGTCGGCAGCATCCATGGTGGCGGCAGCATGGGCGTGTTCCATGAGCAACGCCGTGCCAGTGCAGACTCGCCCACCACGTGCCATGACGGCCATACCCAACCCGCCAGCTGCACCAGCTCCCGGCGTCTGTCCGGAGGAATCGTCGTCCGTGAGCTCTCCTGCCCACTCACACAGCTCGCGATCCCTGCGCAGCATCTCGTCTGCGTCCATGAGCTCGGCGCGTCCTTCGGTGGAGACCACCCCGCGCAGGCCGGTGAGCTGGGTCTCGGCTGCTCGACTGTTCACCACCAGTGTCGTGCGCTCCAGCCAGGAGTCACCGGCCTCAACTGCTCCGCGTCCGCCGTCTCGCCACGGCACCTGCCCCAGCTCCAGGACGATGTGTTCATCAGGGCTCGTCAGCCCATCCACGACATTCGCCAACATCGCCGAGGACTCGTTCCACCGCCGTTGGCCCAGGTCGGGCAGCTCAGGACGTATCAGCACCTGACCTGCCGCTCGAGCCACGGTGACGTCAATGTCATTGCCGCTCAAAGCATCTGCCGCACCACAGGAACTTCTGGAGGAAGGTGCCCGGGCAGGAGTGGTCTGCCCGCCATCACCGACCACCTCGTCGCCGACGAGAGCAGAGCCGGAAACCACAACGTGCTCCAGACGCGCGTGATGGGCATCTGCCCATGCCTGGGAGAACCCTGCACCGCACACGCCCACCGGCACGACGGCCACCTGGGCGTCAAGCTGACTCCATGCCCTCCCCAACGCAGTACCGACGGTTGCCGAGGAAAGCTGCCCCCAGCCGTCGGTCACCACGAGAACACGCACGGGTCAGCCCGGGATGAGCCCGTCGCGAGAGACGTTCTCATCGAGCCACACGGTGATCTCGTCGATCGTGGAGGAGATGTCGGGGATGATGAGGTCGGAGTCCGTGACGGTGGCCTCGGACACGGGCTCCCCATGAGTACGCACCCGGTTGACGAGTTCGGTCAGAGCGGCGGTGAGAGCGCTCTGGTCCGCGGCGTCAACGGCCTTCTCCACCTTGGCGTCGATGACGTTGAGGTCTCCGAGCTCACTCTCGGGCACCTCCCACTGGCCCTCACCAACAATCCGAACGATCATCAGTGATCCCCTCCTGAGGTCTGCGATCGGTTCCCAGCGCTCGAGCCGGATGGACCAGCCTCCAGTTGTTCGGGCTGGCTGCCATTCTCGATCGCAATTTTCTTCTTGAGCTCGGCAAGGTCATTCTCGACGGCCGAGGAACTCGCGAACTGGTTGAGTTCTCGGTCGATGTCATCGCCGCCCAGACCGGTGACATCGTCGATGGCGCCGGTGGCCATGAGTTCATCGACGGCTCCGGCCCGGGCCTGGAGCTGCATCGTCTTGTCCTCGGCACGCTGGATGGCCATGCCGACGTCACCCATCTCCTCGCCCAGACCACTGAAGGCGTCATTGATGCGGTTCTGGGCCTCAGCCGCAGAGTAGGTGGCCTTGAGGGTCTCCTTCTTGGTGCGGAAGGCGTCGACCTTCGCCTGCAGGCGCTGCTGGCCGGCAATGAGTTTCTCCTCCTGTTCCTGCAGGGAGGCGTACTGATTCTGCATCTCCTGAAGCTGCGTGGTGACCTCACCCTTGCGCCGCAGTGCCTCGCGTGCCAGATCCTCACGTCCCTGTTCCAGTGCGCGTTTCGCCTGGTTCTCGAGTCGATCGGATTCCTGGGCGAGCTGGCGCATCCGCAGCTCCAGACGCTTGCGGCTGGTGGCCACGTCGGCAATGCCGCGACGGACCTTCTGCAGCAACTCGAGCTGCTTCTGGTAGGAGTAGTCCAAGGTGTCACGCGGGTCCTCGACCTTGTCGAGAGCCTTGTTGGCCTTCGACCGGAAAACCGTGGACAGCCGCTCAAAAATACCTGCCATGAGTGGTGTCGGATCCTTCCCCTTCGATGCATGTCGCAGCGCCAACGTCACACGACGTCGAGACGACGACACGTCAAGCCTACGGGACGAACAAACCCGCCGAAGCAGTGGCGTGTCGTCAGGGCAATTGTGGCACGACGCGCCCTGGGCTCCACACACTGTGCCCCACACACACTGAGCCCAACATCGGAATCGTTGCCGTGAGGACGCGTCTCGACGGCGCCCGTCCCCACGCCGTACAATGGCAACTCGGCCCGTGCACGGCCAGCTCTCGTCGACGTACGACGGCAACCATCGGACACGTCCAGACATTGGCAGGGCCGATGCGCCAGACCCGGCACGAGCCAACCAACACTGCACATCGACCCAACACATCGACATCGAGGACGACCGTGGGACTGTTCCGCCCCTATGAACAGGGCCAGACCAAGACCGAGACCGACAGGTCCACCCCCAAGGAGGCAGCAGCCCCAGAACATGCCTCCCCACAGAGCGAGCATGCCGAGACGAGTGGCACCTCCTCAGACCAGTCGACGAGACGAGACGCGTCAGCAGGACGGGGCACGTCGGCGGGACAGGACAGTGCTGTCTCCAAGGCCCACCAGCCCAAGGACGCGCCAACCCCCACCAGAGCCGAAGCCGAGGCCGCACGCCGGGAACGGCTCAACCCCTCCCTGTCTCCCAAGGAGCAGCGTCGCCGCGACCGTCGCGTACGTCAGGAGAAGCGCCTGGAGGCCATGCAGGCTGCCGAACGACGTCCCGAACGTGGTCTCATCCGCGACTACGTCGACAGTCGGTGGACGTTCAGCGAGTTCCTTATGCCGATCTTCCTCATTGTCATGGCGGTGTGGTTGGCCATCCTCATCTTCGCCCCCCGGGCCATTGCAGCGGTCAACCTGCTCTCCCTGGCCATGCTCGTGGCGATGCTGGGCTGGATCATCGATTCCTGGCGGCTGTGGGCCGGCGTGAAGAAGCAACTCAGCACCAAGTACCCCGGAGTCTCGCGCAAGGGTCTGCTGAGCTACCTCAACAACCGTGCCATGACCCCACGACGGTGGCGCAACCCCGTTCCTCGGGTGGAGCGTGGGTCACACCGGAGGGCGTGAGACTCCGCCCAGAAATTCATGGAACAACAATTCTTGGAACACCTCGGTGCAGCATGGCCGGTCCGGCACTGATGCGTGCCATAGTGGTTCACCGCTGGCCGATTTCCGCGATCGACGGGGCGTCAAGACCCGCCATCTGCTTGCCTGGACAGCATGGCTCTGATTGGGTGAATCCATGAGTTTCTCGTGGTTGCTGTCCCAACCCCACCCCTCCGTGCATTCTGCCGAGGATCTGGCCCAGATCGGTGCCAACCAGTCCTTCGAGACCCGTGAGGAGGCCGAGGAATGGCTGGGCCAGGCGTGGCCGGAACTTGAGGAGATCGGGGTGGAGGCCGTCACCCTGCTGTCGAACGACGAGACCGTGTACGGTCCGATGCCTCTGTCACAGGGATGAGGGCCGTCTCCAACCGGGACGTGCGCGAGCACTGTCCCAGCGAAGCATCCAGTGACCAAGGGACCTTGGCATCGCGGCTGGCCGTGCTGCCGGGCACCAGCTGACAGCTCACTTACTTGTGCAATTTTTCACAATCAGCAGTCACGAGGTATGTGGATCGTATCCACATTCACTCCAGTCCACTAGGCTGGCGTCGATCACCCCGCATCGGTGAGCGCTCACCAATGCCTCGTTTGGCGAGGATCACCGCACGGGGACGTCGCGACTGCTCACAGCGCCCGAGTGACGATCATGTGTCATCTGAAAGGATTCATCCAGTGCCCACTTCCGTCCACCTTCCCGTCACTGCCCGTCCCGCACTACGTGTGTCTCGATCCGCATCGGGGGCCGACGTCGTCGTCGCTGCCCTGACCGGCGCCGAGGGGTCAGCGACTGGGGCAAAGATCGTGGGACTGGCTCCACGAGCCGTCAAGGAGGCCGAGACGTCCCTGGGCACCGACCTGGCATCTCTGGCCATCCGTATGGGTGGCTCCCCCAAGCCGGGAAGCACCGTCATCCTGCCTTGGAAATCCGGCTCCCTGGTCCTCGTCGGCGCCGGCGAGACGGCCCCCGCCGATGAGGATCTGCGCCAGGCCGCCGGCTGGGGCGTGCGGGCCGCAGCCGAGCTGGCTGGGGACAAGGGCGTCAAGGTCGCCATCGACATGGGGATTGGATCGGCCGAGGGCGTGCGCATCGCCGCCGAGGGTGCACTCTTGGGCGCCTACCACATTCCCCGGATCACCGAGTCCGAGTGCGTCGACCCCATCGCCGAGGTGACGATCGTCTCCCAGGCCCGTGGTGCCAAGCCCGAGCTGCGCAAGGCCGAGATCATGGCAGACGCCGTCTTCCTGGCCCGCGACTGGATCAACACCCCGGCCAATCTGCTCTACCCCGAGTCATTCGCCACCTCCGCGACCGAAGAGCTGGGCGACATCGCCAACCTCTCGATCGACGTGCTCGACGAGAAGGCACTGGCCAGTGGCGGCTACGGCGGCCTGCTGGCCGTGGGCAAGGGGTCCAACCGCAAGCCCCGTCTGGTTCGTGCCGACTACCACCCCGAAGGCGCGTCAACAACCCTGGCGCTCGTCGGCAAGGGCATCACCTTCGACTCCGGTGGCCTCAACATCAAGACCGCCGATGGCATGTACACCATGAAGTGCGACATGGGTGGAGCCGCTGCCGTGCTCGCTGCAATCAAGGCAATCGCTCGCCTCGAACTGCCGATCCACGTCATCGGCTACGGCTGCATGGCCGAGAACATGCCATCCGGCAAGGCATGGCGTCCTTCCGACGTCGTCACCATCCATGGCGGTCGTACGGTGGAGAACTCCAACTCCGACGCCGAGGGACGCATCGTCATGGCCGACGGCCTGGCCCGCAGCACCGAGGACAACCCCGACATGGTCGTCGACATCGCCACCCTCACCGGAGCTTGCATGGTTGCCCTGGGCACCAGCTGGGCCGGTCTCATGACCTCCTCCACCGAGGCTGCCGACACCCTGCTGGACGCCTCGGAGGCTGCCGGCGAGAACTTCTGGGAGCTGCCCATCACCGACGAGGTGCGCGAGGGGCTGCACTCCGACATCGCAGACACCAAGTCGTCCGGGAGCCGTGCCGGTGGTGCCATGGGTGCCGCGGCCTTCCTGCAGGGATTCGTGAGCCCGCAGGCCGACTGGGCCCATCTGGACATCGCCGGGCCAGCATTCAATGAGTCCAAGGCACACGACTACACCCCCTTGGGCGGCACCGGATTCGGGGTTCGGACGCTTGTTCACCTTGCGGCGAACCTGGCCTCGTGAGAGATACTGCACATTTTCGGTCGGGAAGCTAGGCTGAGTTCATACATAGCGCGGCTTGCGAAGGAGCTCCACACTCATGTCGACCGAAGTAACTCTTCCTGCCCTCGGTGAGTCGGTCACCGAGGGCACCATTTCCCGCTGGCTCAAAACCGTTGGCGACACCATCGACGTGGACGAACCACTGGTCGAGGTCTCGACCGACAAGGTCGACACCGAAGTCCCCTCCCCCGCCACCGGCACCCTGCTGGAAATCCGCGTCCAGGAAGACGAGGACGCCGAAGTCGGCTCCGTCCTCGCCATCATCGGCGATGCCTCAACCGTCTCGACTGAGCAGCCCACAGCCCCCCAGCCCCCAGCCGCCGAACCGGAGCCCAAGCAGGAGGCGCCCACCCCCGCACCGGAGGCCACGTCCGAGTCCGCTGCCCCGGAACCGCCGGCTTCCGCGCCGGCCGCGTCTGCCACCAACGAGGTGGCCCCACGTGCCACCGACCTGTCCTCCACCGTCTACGTCACCCCACTGGTGCGCAAGCTGGCACGTGAGAACAACGTCGACCTGTCCATCATCACCGGCACTGGCGTCGGCGGACGTATCCGCAAGCAGGACGTGCTGGATGCCGCCGCCCGGGCCAAGGAGTCGTCATCGGCACCGGCTCAGCCGGCCACCGATGCACCTGCTGGCCCCGCTGCTGGGTCGGCTCGCTCGGCCGCCCAGGAGGTCTCCCCGGAGGCTGCCGCCCTGCGTGGCACCACCGAGAAGATGAGCCGACTGCGCAAGGTCATCGCCTCGCGCATGGTGGAGTCCCTGCAGGTCTCCGCCCAGCTCACCGCAACCGTCGAGGTGGACATGACTGCCGTCTCGCGCATCCGCAGGGCCGAGAAGAATGCCTTCAAGGCTCGTGAGGGGGTTGGCCTGTCGTACCTGCCGTTCATCACCAAGGCCGTCGTCGAGGCACTCAAGCAGAACCCGAGGTTCAACGCCAACATCGACACCGAGGCCGGGACGATCACCTACGGTGCCTCGGAGAACATCGGCATCGCCGTGGACACCCCGCGTGGCCTGCTGGTGCCGGTCATCCGGGACGCCGGTGACCTCAACATCTCTGGCCTGGCCCACCAGATCTCCGATCTGGCTGCCCGTACCCGCAACAACGAGGTCACGCCCGACGAGCTGGCCGGTGGCACCTTCACCATCACCGATTACGGTTCGTACGGCGCCCTGTTCGACACCCCGATCGTCAACCAGCCCGAGGCTGCTATCCTCGGCACCGGGGCCCTGGTGAAGCGTCCGGTCGTCGTCACCAATGAGTTCGACGAGGACACCATCGTCATCCGCGACATGATGTACCTCTCGTTGTCCTACGATCACCGCCTCATCGACAGTGCCGTGGCCGCACGTTTCCTCTCGAGCATCAAGGCTCGCCTGGAGGAGGGCGACTTCTCCGGAGAGTTCTGAGAGGTCCAAGAAGCGTTGGGGCTCGGGACGTGTCAACTACGTCCCGGGCCTCAATGGCGTCTGCTCAGAACAGCAGGTCGAGGATCTGGTGCCCCAACTCACGGAATCGAGGATGATCCGTCGAACGAGGACGCGGCAGGTCCACCTCGATGTCGGCGACGACGTGCGCCGGACGCGGGGAGAAGACGACGACCCGGTCCGAGAGCAGCAAGGCCTCCTCGACGTCGTGGGTGACCATGATCCCGGTGAACCCCTGTGCCTGCCAGAGACGCTCTATCTCCTTCTGCAGGGTGGACCGGGTGAGCGCGTCGAGCTTGCCCAGCGGCTCATCGAGCAACAGCACCTCCGGGCTCGTCACCAGGGCACGTGCCAGGGAAGCGCGTTGGGCCATGCCGCCGGACAGTTCCGAGGGCACGGCATTGCGAAAGCCGTCCAGGTCCACCTTCTCGAGCATGGCGTCAACCCGTCGCATCCACTGCGGATCCTTGGCATGCCCCTGGATCGTCGGGCCCAGGGTGACATTCTGTTCGACGGTCATCCACGGCAGCAGGGTCGGGTCCTGGAAGACGAGCCCACGGCGTGGGTCCGGGCCGGTGATCCGATGCCCGTCGACGTAGATGTTGCCCGACACCGGAGCCTCGAGACCAGCTATGAGCCGCAACAGGGTCGACTTGCCCGAACCCGACGGCCCGACCAGGCTCACGAATGTCCCCGGGCGCACCGACAGACTGACGTCGTCGATGACAGGCAGTGGGGTGCCGTGATTGAGGAAGGCATGCGTCACATCGAGCACGTCAACCGCACCGGTGGTGGCAGCACCTGCTCGATCGGGTGCCGATTGATCTGATGGGTCCACGCTGGTCTGCGCCCGAACATTCTCGACCGGTTCGGAGGGATTCGCAGCAGGGGTCCGTGATGTCGTGACGTCTTTTACCATCGGGTGAGATCCTTCTGCCAGGCCAGGACACGATTACGGATGGCCAGTTCCACGGTGAGCAGGGTGCCGCACAGGATCACCATGATGGCGATCGCGGAGTACATGGCCGGGTAGGCGCTCCACCCCTTCTTCCAGTTGATGTACCAGCCGAGACCGGAGTTCACGCCCAACGTCTCGGCAATCGTCAGGGTGACGAAGGCGGTGGGCAGGGCCATGAAGATGCCGTCGAAGATGTTGGGCAGGGCAGCTGGCAGGCTCACCTTGAGTACGAGGAACTTCGGGGAGGCTCCCAACGTCTGGCACACGTCGAAATAGCTCTTGGGCACCGATCGAATGCCGGCGTTCGTGAGCACGGTGACCGGGAACCAGACCGTGATCGAGATGAGGAACACCGCCGCCCAGAACGTGTTGGGGAACATGAGGAAGACGATGGGGATCCACGCCAGGGTCGGCACCGGGCCGATGTACTTGACGATCGGGTTGAGCCAGTACCCGGCCTTGCGCGACCATCCCATCCACAGGCCGGTGAGCAGGCCGAGCACACCGCCGATGAGCAGGCCGAGGAACAGCAGCAGGGTTGAGTTGCCGATGGCCTGCCCCAGCAGGATTCGGTCGGACCAGGCTTCGGTGAGCAGCTGGCCGGGCGGGGGCACGTAGGGTGGGCGCAGGACGGCGAACTTGGCGGTGAGCACGTCGAGGGCAACAGTGATGACGCCCACGGCGATCCACCACGGTGTCCACTTGCCGAGGAATCGGGACACGGACAGCCGCGCGCCCTGTGTGGCTCCAGCGGCCAGGGCCCACAGCACCCCGAAGATCACCGCCACTGCGCCAGTGATCACGGCCAGTGGCGCCTGACCATGCACAATGAATTCAGTGGTGTCCGGGGTGAGCAGGATGACGAGCGTCGTCGCCACCCACAACGCCACGTTGACACCGACAGCCACGTGGTTCGCCTTGCGCGCCCTGTGACGCCGGGTGAGTTCATCGATCACTCGCGTGGAATGGACGATCTCCTGATCGCGTGAGGCGAGACGTGTCGGATCAGCTCTCCCCGTCGCCGACGACAGGTCAGTTGTCAGCGACGGGGTTGCAGCGGATTCAGTCTGCGCCGTCACCAGTCCAACCCCAGAGTTGTGAATGACGCGTCCACCAGCTGCTGCGGATCGGTGTCCTCACGCAGGTAACCGGTCTTCTTGAACTTCTTGACGCCCGGCAGCAGAGCGTCCTTGAGCCTGGTCACCGACGGCTCCCAGGTGTACGTCTTGAGCAGTCGCTCAATGATGTCGACGTCACCGGCAACGCTCTTGGTCTCGACCTCGATCTTGGCCACCTCGGCCTCATGACCCTTGACGTAGCGCGCACCGCGGCACCAGGTCTCGACGAGTTTGCGAGCCAGTGGTGTCTCGTTCTTGACGAAGTCGCCGTTGAGGGCAGTGCAGCAGCAGAACTCCTGGGCATTCGTGCCCTTCATGTTGCTGGAGAGCTCCACACCATACCCCTTGAGCAGTGGCAGGTAGGCGATGGGATCGGAGGTTGCGATGGCGTCCACCTCGCCGCGTTTCAGGGCATCGGCCAAGACCGACGGTTCCATGACCTTCCAGTTCACCTCCTTGGCATCCGGAAGGGGATTGATGCCCGCGTCAAGCAGGTCCATCGAGAAGAACATCGTCGCCGAGGCGTGAAGGTTGGGAATACCGATCGTCGCGCCCTTGAGCTTGGAGACATCGGTGAACTTGGAGTCCTTGAGGACGATGAGACGCAGGCATCCACCGTGGAGTCCAGCAACGAATTTGACGTTCTGACCCTGTTCGACCGGTTTCAGCCAGGAGTAGAAGATGCCCGAGGAAGCGTCGTACTGGCCCGATCCCACGGCAGCCTTGATGTCCTCGTCACCAACGGTACGTTTGAGCGTGACGTCAAGACCGGCGTCGTCGAAGAAGCCTTTCTCCTTGGCCACGATCGATGGAGCATCACAGATGTCACCGCCATAGATCAGCGTCAACGGACGATTGGCCACCCCGCCTGATGACGCACTCTTCTTGCCCTTGTGGTACGCGAGGGGCGCACCAATGCCAGCCCCGACCAGCAGGCCAGCGGCAAGTCCACCGCCCACTCCGGTGAGCACCGAACGGCGACTCACCGATCCTGAATCGTGCTGGGAGTCCTCAGGCTGAAGCTCGGCTCCAGATGGCAGAGTCGTGCCTCCGTCCTGGGCAGGACGGGACTCACCACGAGAGCTGGAGTCACCAAGGTTGTCGGGTTTCTCGGAACCAGAACCTGGCTGGGTCATACCGTTCCCCTTCCATAGCGATATGGAGCATCAACGTGCCCACCAGTGCACCTATTCCCATGGGCATGCACGTTTTTGCTCACAGGGGACAGCGCAAGGACGCCTCGGTGGTGTCGCCACGATCGCAGGGCTTCGGGAGATTCCCGACAACAACCTGCAAAATCTCAGGAATCTGGGTATGTGAGGAGAAACTGCTTCGAGCAGTGTGGGGCTCAGAAGGATCCCGTGTTTCGGGGCAGTTCCTTCTTCATCGCGTCCAGAGCTTCCTCGACGATGTTGAGCATCGCTGCTTGGGCAGCATCGGGATTTCGAACGGCAACGGCATCGGCCACCTCACGATGCCATGCAATGGCCTGCAGATTTGGTTCGAAGGGCATGAGCTCGGTACGGCCCTCCAGCAACGACGACACCGAGTGACGCAGGGTTGCGAACATCGGGTTGCCGCTGGCACTCAACAAGGTGGAGTGGAACTCCTCATCGGCGACGAGGTAGGTCTCCAGATCTCGCATCGCAGCGGCCTGGGTCATTCGTGTCACAGCCACGGACATGGTGATGCTGTCCTGCTGTGTGGCACGGGTGCAGGCCATGGCAGCTGCCACCGGTTCCACGGCCGCTCTCAACTGGCTGATCCATTCCAAGGTCTGCGGGCGACGTCGTCCCTCCAACCCCCACCGGATCACTCGTGGGTGCAGGACGTTCCAGTCGCTGCGTGCCGAGACGAGGACACCCACCCGGCGACGTGGCACGACGAGTCCCAGGGACTCCAGCACCCGCATGGCCTCACGGGAGACCGATCGGGAGACCTTGAACTCAGTGCCAATGTGGTCCAGCCGCAGGACGTCACCCGGCTGCAGGTGACCGTTGACGATGCGTCGCCCCAGGGAATCGACGACATCGGCAGCAAGTGAGTGAACAGCCATGGCGGAATGGTACCGGACAGCCACCACTCGAAGGATCACCCCCCTACCAAGTAGCTCAATTTAGATCCCGTTTAACGAGCACAACTCTTGTATTCATATGATCTTTTGGATTACGCTGATCGAGTCAACGATGACCAGCCACGAAGGATCATCATGAGCGCACCCACATGCCGCCCCACCCCGGTCACACCACCCATCGTCGTCATGGGAGTGTGCGGTGCTGGAAAGTCCGTCATCGGGGCGCAACTGGCCGACACACTCGGACTTCCCTTCCTCGACGGGGACGACCTGCACCCTGCAGCGAACGTCACCAAGATGTCCCAGGGGCTCTCCCTCACCGACGAGGACCGCAGACCTTGGCTGGCTGCCGTCGGATCGTGGTTGACCGACCACCACAGCCCAGGTGCCGTGACGGCCTGCTCGGCCCTCAAGCGCAGCTATCGTGACCAGTTGCGCGCAGCATGCCCCGGCATCGTCTTCATTCATCTGGCCGGCGACCAACGCATCGTCACCCACCGTGTGACAGCTCGCCCGGACCACTTCATGCCACCAAGCCTCGTCGCCTCACAGTACCAGACCCTGGAACCACTGCAGGACGACGAGACTGGAATCACCCTGGACTTCGACCAGCCCGTCAACGACCTCGTGCACGCTGCCAGACAATGGCTGGGAACCGCTGCGGCGACATGATCGAGACACACGCCGTCCGACATCCTCGTTGTCCGAGGCCGTCGCTCACACCTCTCCACGACCACCCCACGCACCACACTGCTCACGGAGGAGCACCTCATGCCAATCGCCATGGCCACCACGACGCCGACCTCGCCGGGATGGCAGCTCATCACGGCAGCCCTCATCGGGTTCGCCGTCATCGTGCTGCTCATCACCCGATTCAAACTGCACCCCTTCCTCTCCCTCACGATCGGGGCGCTCACCGTCGGCGCCATCGCTGGCATGGGCATGGAGGGGATGCTCGCGTCATATTCCACTGGAGTCGGGACGACGGTGGCCTCGGTGGGCGTCCTCATCGCCCTGGGAGCGATCATCGGCAAACTTCTGGCCGACTCCGGGGGCGCGGACACCATCGTCGACACACTGGTCGGCAACACCAGCCCCAGGGCCATCCCGTGGGCCATGGCTCTGGTCGGCGCAATCATCGGTCTGCCGATGTTCTTCGAGATCGGCCTGGTGCTCCTGGTGCCGGTGATCCTGCTCACCGCGAAGAAGTCCAAGCTGCCACTCATGAAGGTGGCCATCCCGACCCTGGCCGGTCTGTCGACGATGCATGCCCTGGTACCGCCGCATCCTGGCCCGCTCGCTGCCATCGGCCTGCTCAAGGCCGACCTCGGCACCACACTGTGGATGGGCATCCTCATCGCCGTCCCCACCGTCGTCATCGCCGGACCGCTGTTCGGCAACCTCGCCGCCAGATGGGTGCCCGTGTCTGCTCCAGACCTGTTCACCTCCTCAGATTCCGAGACCTCCGCCGGCATCGCTCCACGCCGACCGGGCTTCGTCATCACCCTCGTCACCGTCCTGCTGCCAGTCGTCCTCATGATGGGCAAGGCACTGAGTGACATCTTGGCCGCCGAGGGCAGTGGAGTACGCATGGCATTCGACTTCGTCGGTCAGCCCATGTTCGCCCTGCTGCTGACCGCGCTCATCGCGTTGTTCACGTTGGGACACGGTTCGGGAATGACGCGTGAGCAGATCAGCGCGTCGGTGGGGGCATCCCTGCCGCCGATTGCTGGGATCCTGCTCATCGTCGCTGCTGGCGGTGGATTCAAGCAGGTGCTCATCGACACCGGTATCGGCACCATGCTCGCCCAGTCGATCCTGGGTTCCCGACTGTCCCCAATCCTGCTGGCCTGGGCCGTGGCGGTCGTCATTCGCCTGGCCACCGGGTCGGCAACCGTCGCCACGGTGACCGCGGCTGGCATCCTGGAGCCGGTTGCCGCCGCCCTGCCACCCACACATGCCGCCATGCTCGTGCTGGCGATCGGTGCCGGGTCGGTGTTCTTCTCCCACGTCAATGACGCCGGATTCTGGCTCATCAAGGAGTACTTCGGCATCTCGGTGGGTGAGAACATCAAGACGTGGTCCCTGATGGAAACGGTGCTCTCGGTCGTGGCCCTGTGCCTCGTCCTGCTGCTGTCGCTGCTCATCTGATCCACCCCGCCCCGCCCGGACACAGATCAATTCCACTGATCGCCCTGCAGCACTCCTGCTGCTGAGCCCCCTCGATCAACTGGCCCACGACATCGACTTCAAGCAATCATCCACGAAAGGAATCCACCATGACCATTGGCATGATCGGCCTGGGTCGCATGGGCAACCACATGCGGTCCCGGCTGCGCAGCAAGGACATCGAGACCATCGGTTACGACATCGATCCCGAGGTGAGCGACGTCTCCTCCATCGCGGAACTCTGCGACGGCCTGGGCAACGGGCCACGCATCGTCTGGCTCATGTTGCCCAACCAGCTCGTCGACGAGACGATCGAGGCCCTCGTCCCGTTGCTGCGTGCCGATGACATCGTCATCGATGGTGGCAACAGCCGGTGGACGCTGGACGCCCCCCGCGCCGAACGACTCGCCGCTCACGGCGTCTCCTACCTCGACTGTGGGGTTTCCGGTGGTGTCTGGGGCGAGACGAACGGCTACGGGATCATGGTTGGCGGCCCGGAGGAGGCAGTACGCACGGTGTGGCCGGTGCTGCAGGCGCTGGCCCCCGAGGACGGCGGTCTGGTGCACGCCGGCGGGGTGGGCGCCGGGCACTTCGCCAAAATGGTGCACAACGGCATTGAGTACGCCATGATGCAGGCCTACGCCGAGGGCTACGAGCTGCTGTGCGCCGACTCCCCCGTCACCGACGTACCCGCAGTCTTCGACGCATGGCGGCAGGGAACGGTCATCCGTTCCTGGCTGCTCGACCTGTGCTCAGCCGCTCTGGCGGACGAACCGGATCTGGCGTCGATCCGCGGCTGGGCCGACGACTCGGGCGAGGGACGGTGGACGGTCGAGGAGGCCATCGACCGTGCCATCCCCATGCCAGCCATCTCGGCTGCCCTGTTCGCGCGATTCTCGTCCCGCCAGGACGACTCCCCGGCCATGAAGCTCATTGCCGCCATGCGCAATCAGTTCGGAGGACATGCCATCCACAACTCGTGAGTACGTGGTGTCCTGGTGGCTGGTTCCAGATGCACCTGTCTGGGCGCAGCAGAAGGGCACGGTTTGCCTCACGGCGGACCCACCTCCTTGGAAAACCCATCTGCTTGGGAAACCCACCCGCTCGGAGAACCTTGCGTCCACTGTGCCGGGCGCAATGCCACGTCTGCTGGAGGTGCAGTGGCCTGTCTCGAGTTCTCCCCACGACGAAACCGCGCCGCTGGCAATGCCCCATGCTGAGAGGAGCACGTGACTAGGATCGATACGTGAGCGTCAACGAATTCATCCCCACTCAGCAGCCTGCAGCAGCCGATCGTGCTGGAGCGGCTCGTCATGAATCTGGCAGCACCGCGGCAGTCGATTGCGCAGCCTCGCCACAGGGCGCACCCCGTCCTGCTCGGGCAGGGGTGAACCATCCGACCGGGCTGGAGTTTGAGTATCTGGGCATCACCGACACTCCCCCGACCCGGGGCGAGTACCGCGCCACGTGGGATCATCAGAGGCAGGTGCACGCCCAGGTCAGTTCACACCAGCGTCCCAACACCGTCATCTACGTCGAGCACGATCCCGTCTACACTGCGGGACGGCGCACGCGTCCGGAGGCCTATCCCTTCGACGGCACCCCAGTGGTGGCGGTGGATCGTGGCGGTGAGATCACCTGGCACGGCCCCGGCCAGCTCGTCGGCTACCCCATCGTCTTCCTGCCGCGCGGGATCGGCGTCGTCGACTACGTGCGACGGGTGGAAGAGGCGATCATCCGGCTGCTCGCCCAGTACGATCTGCAGGCCGGCCGAGTGCCGGGGCGCACCGGGGTGTGGTTTCCCTCGGACGGGCACGGGCCGGAACGCAAGATCTGTGCCATCGGCATCCGTGTGTCGCACCAGACGGCCCTGCACGGGTTCGCCCTCAACGTCGACCCCGACACTGCCGGGTTCGACAACATCATCCCGTGCGGCATCGCAGACGCCGACGTCACCACCCTGGCCAGAGAGTTGCGTCGCCTGCACGGACCAGACGCCGACGTTCCCACCCTCGTCGAGGTGGCCCGTCACCTCGAGCCGATCCTCACCGAGATGATGTCGTTCGAACCCTACGAGATGAGTCCGGACATCCCACGTCGCCCGCACCCGCAGTTCCTGCATCCCATGGGCGAGTGACCGCCCGGTCAGGTTCCTCGTAGTCCTGTCGCGACTCATCCGTCGCGACACGCATTCCGCAGATCGGCGAACTGTGCGCGACATCTGGGGTGGGCGGGCTGGTGAGGATAGAATCTCTCGCGTGAGTGTCGAAGCTGACGGACGCAAATTGCTGCGCGTCGAGGTCAAGAATTCCCAGACCCCGATCGAGAACAAGCCACGATGGATCCGCACCACCGCCACGATGGGCCCCGAGTACCGGGACATGCGCAATCGCATGGTCAACGCCGAGCTCCACACGGTGTGTCAGGAGGCCGGATGCCCGAACGTCTTCGAGTGTTGGGAGGATCGCGAGGCCACCTTCCTCATCGGTGGCGACAAGTGCACTCGACGCTGCGACTTCTGCCAGATCAACTCCGCCAAACCCGAGGGCTACGACGCCGATGAACCACGGCGAGTTGCCCAGTCCGTCGCCCAGATGGGACTGCGATACGCCACCGTCACCAGCGTGTGCCGTGACGACCTGCCCGACGAGGGAGCTTGGCTGTGCGCCGAGACGATCCGACAGATTCACGACACCAATCCCGGAGTCGGTGTGGAGATGCTGGCCCAGGACTTCTCCGGCAAGCCGGAGCTGCTGGACGCCGTCTTCGCGGCCGGACCCGAGGTGTTCGGACACAATCTGGAGACGGTCCCGCGGCTGTTCAAGCGTATTCGCCCCGGATTCCGGTACGAACGCTCCCTCGAGGCGCTGAACCGGGCCCATGACGCCGGACTCATCACCAAGTCCAACCTCATCCTGGGAATGGGTGAGACGCGCGAGGAGGTCTCGGAGGCGATGGCCGATCTGCGCGCGGCCCACACCGACCTGCTCACCATCACCCAGTACCTGCGCCCCTCCAAGCTCCAGCACCCCATCGACCGCTGGGTGACGCCCGAGGAATTCGATGAGTTGGCCGAGGAGGCTGAGGAACTGGGATTCGCCGGAGTCATGAGCGGACCCTTGGTGCGCTCCTCGTACCGCGCCGGGCGGCTGTACCGTCAAGCCATGGCTGCCCGTGGGGAGAAGCCCGTCACCATCGTCACCGGCTACCGGAACGGCACGGCTCCAGCCCCGTTCGCCGAGAAAGGCTGAGCCAGGATCGCACACGTTCGTGACGGCATGCGCTGTGGGGTGGGACGCCGCGTCGAGCCCCGCAGCGCATGTCGCCAGATCCCCTCACACTGGAGCGACACATGTCACTGCTCCGGCCGAGCTGGCAGTCCACTGTGGCCCGGTTTCGCTGACGATGCCCCATCACCAGAGCCCCAGCTGTGTCACCTCATGAAGCACCCCGAACTGCGTCACCTCACCGCGTGAAGCACTGCCGAGCTGACAATTCCTGCTGACCACGTGCGGCAGCTACTCGCTCGTCAGCTGTCACGACCTTCTCCACACCAATGCCTGCCAACCGCTCGCCCGGCCACGTGCAGCCCCGGCCACGTGCAGCATTGTCGTGAGTGAATGCGAGTGGCGGCGGGCACAGCCCACCGCCACATCAGTGCATGCCGTGACGAGCCAGCAACGACTCACCACGGTCGTGTTCAGTTGTTGTAGTGCGGTGCCTGGTCGATCTGCAGCTCGGCGTACTTCGTCTCCGGTGCGGAGATGTGGTACGGTTTGCCGGACTGCTTCCACACCAGGTCTGGGGTGCAGCGGACGTTCTGTCCCTCGGCCTCCAGAATGATGAATCCCCAAGCCAGACGACCTTGTTGACCTGCGGGCAGGGTGTAGGGCCCCACCTTCTGGTTGAGTTTCCAGTGCACCTCGTGCACATAGGTGAACCCGAAGGTGTTCGTCATGATTTTGGCGAGTTCGCCCTCGCCCTTGACCTTGGCGGACACCTTGAAGGTCTGTTCCCGGGTCTGGGTGACCGTCTGGGTGACGGGCATGTCGACACTGTCGTGGTTGGCGACGCTTGCCGCATCGGTCTGCTTGAACCACCTGTCCCGGGCCGTCACATAGGCACCGGTGTCACCAGGGGTCGAGCATGCCGTACCCGGCTTGTAGTCGTCATTCCATCGCTGGGGCAGCTCGAAGTGGATGGCGTCCTCACCAGGTGTCACGCTGGTGTCCGCAGCCTGTGCTGGACTGGTGGCGAACGGCACCATGCATGTCGTGGCTGCTGCCAGAGCCGTCACGACTCGAACTCCAGCTCTCAGGACGGTCATGCCTCAGGCTCCCAGCTGGTCGTTGTCACGGGTGCTGATGGCCACGTGACGCTCCTTGGGCAGGGTGGCGGTGAAGTGGTCGCCCTTACCCTGCCAAGTGTGGTCGGCACCACACACCGTGTGCTCACCCTCGAAATCGGAGACGAGCCAGCCGGCCTGCAGCACAGCGGTCTTGCCCGGAGCCAGGTTGTAGGGCCCGATGGTCTCGCCGACCTGGAAGGACTGGGAGCTGGAGTAGGAGGCCGAGATGCTGATGTGAATCACGTCGAGCAGCGGGAAGTCGACGCCGGCCGAGACGTTCCAGTCGCGGGTCTTGGTCTCGGTGACGCTACGAGTCACCGGAATGGGCTCGTCATTGTAGTTCGAGACGGTCCAGGTGCCAGCAGAGCCGTCGAAGTAGGTGCGCACCACCTTGACGGTCTGGCCGGTCTCACCCGGGGTGGAGCAGGCAGCACCGATGGTGGTGGGGTTGGCCGGCTGGGTCTTCTTCGGGTGGGCGGCGCTGGCCGGGGTGGCAATGAAAGCAGTGGTGGCAAGGGCACCAACCACAGCGGTCGACAATGCGGTGGACAGAATCTTCATGGTTTTCCTCCAGGTTGGAAAATCGAAACAGGAGCCGAGAAAATAAAGATTTGATGAATTGTTGGTGACGAATCAGAAATCAGATTGGGTCGGAACAGGAAGTTTCCGGTAATTGTCCGGTGTGACGTCAACCTTACGAGTTGATCCATCCGAGGCGGTGATGACGGCCTCAGCCCAGAAACCCACTGGCGCGCTGGCGAGCGGCTGATTCTTCACCCGGCTGTAGGTGCCATCCTTGCCACAGCTGATCTCGCTGTACTGCAGCGGGGCCACCATGGTTCCGTAGTTGACGGTGACCTTCTCCCCCGGCTTGAGGTTGACCGGCTTGAGAGCGGTGCCCACTGGCATGTAGGCGCGCTGTGCGGCGCCGGTCGACTGCAGCCAGCCCTGTGGCAGGCGACCGCCATTGTCCATCCAGAAGGTGGTGCCGTTGTACTCGGCCCCGACGACGAAATCCGTCACCGGCTTGAACACATAGTCTGCCTTGGACCAGTTGCGGAACTGCGTGGAGTAACCAGCCTTGCGAATCGGCTCCGACACCTGCGTGACGTCATTGGGGTACCAGTGCTGCACTCCACGTGGCTTGCAGGACTGCCCCTTCGTCGGCCAGGACGGATCGTGCTGCGGTTTGGTGGCCGGGGGAACCGAGGGGGCCGCATGGTCGTCGGCGACCTTCTCCAGGCTGGGACCGACCCAACTGTTGAACCCCTCAGATCCCTTCGCGGGGCGGGAGTTGGCACCGGCAGTGCGGGACGGAATCTTCATGGCCTGGTCGGAGATGCTGCCGTCCGCCTTGATCTTGTAGACGAAGGCGTACCGCTCGGCAGGTCCCCTGCCGCGAATGACGTTGGCACTGCGCTCGTTGACGATGTGCCCACCATCGCAGGTGAGGAACATCGAGATGAACTCCTTCTCGACGGTGCCGTACTCGATGCGGATCGACTCACCGGACTCCAGGTCGAACGGTCCGAAGGTCTCGCCCTCGATCCAGCCGTTGGAGAGCTTGATACCGATGTCAGACTTGGCAGTGGTGTTCCATCCCGAAGGCAGGGCGGCAGCCGAGTTGGCCTCGATCTTGTGGTTGACCCCCGTCTCCACCGTCGCAGTGTAGGGAACCTTCTGCTTGGTGCGGTTGGTGAACTGGATCGTTCCATCACTGAGGTAACGACGACCGGTCTCACCGTAGTGCCATTCCGGGTAGCCATCGGCATGTGCCTGCTCGGCCGAGCACTTTTCGTACAGATGCGCGATGGGATACCCCTGGGGCATCGGGGGAACGTCAGCCTGCGCGGCAGGGGCAAGGGCTCCAGCCGCAGCAATGAGACTGGTGGTAACCCCTACGGCCATGAGAGTCGTGTGACGTCGGGATCGTGTGAGCTTCTTCATGAGTGACCTTCTGAGACGAGATGGGCGACGAGGACACCTTGCACTGAGGGCATGACGAGAAGAAGAACAACCACACTTTCTGGAAAAGCTCATCAGCCCGTCACGCCTGCTCGGTAAAAAATACTAGGTAGCCACCACCAATGCTGTCAACCATGCGCAGATCCCCGGCAGCATGACCTTCGGCAGCTCGATTCAGCACTGTGCAACCACTGTGACAACCAAGAATCATCTCCGCCTCATTTCCGAGCAGCACCATCTGGAATTCCCCGACACGATCCCCTGACATCGGGGGCCAACGTCTCCACCGAACCGGCTGGCGTGCACTGGCCTCATAGCGCGGTAGGCCCTTGCTACACGCCGAACGGGGTACAATCGCCACGCGACTGTCTGCCCATCAGACCGTCCACGACCACGTCGAGCAGCGAACACGTCGAGAATCGGGAGCCGCCCACCATGCCCAAGAGCCAGGCCGCCAAGGAACTCGCAGCCAAGCAGAAGGCACAGGCCAAGGCCGAGAAGCAGCGCCGCAAGGAGTCGTCCAATCCCAAGGATTGGGGGACGATGAAGCAGCTGAAGGAGAGTTTCAAGCTCACCCGTCAGGTCGATCCGTCGGTGATCTGGTGGACCTTGGGTGGCTTCGTGCTGGGCATCGTCGTGTTCCTCGTCATCGGCCTGTTCGTCCCACCGCTGTGGCTGTGGATCGTCCTGGGCGTGCTCGTCGGGTTCTCGCTGGGCATGTGGGCCTTCCAGTGGCGCGCCAAGAAGGCGCTCTTCCTGCGTTACAAGGGGCAGGCTGGATCCTCCGAGGTGGCCCTGTCGTTGCTCGACAAGAAGAAGTGGACCGTTGACATGGCAGTGGCCTTCACCCGACAGCAGGACATGGTGCATCGCGTCGTCGGACCAGCCGGGATCGTGCTGGTCGGCGAAGGACGGATGTCCCAACTGCGTCCGCTCATGAACACCGAGACCAGGCGCCACGAGCAGGTGGCCTACGGCACCCCCGTCACCCAGGTCTACGTCGGAGAGGGCAAGGATCAGGTGCGGCTGGAGGACTTGGGCAAGCACATCAAGAAACTTCCCAAGGCGCTGAGCGCCACCCAGGTGGACGACGTCAACTCACGCCTCAAGGCTCTGGACGCCATGCGGCCACGAGTCCCCGTGCCCAAGGGGCCGATGCCGACCTCAATGAAGGGTGCCCGCGCCGCGATGCGTGGCCGCTGATCCCGTGGCTGCCTCGAACATCGTCAATGCCGAGCACCTCGGCAAGACGTACGGTACCCGGATCGTCCTCGACGACCTCTCCCTGGGACTGGCACAGGGCGACGTCATCGGTGTGGTCGGTCGCAACGGCGACGGCAAGTCGACCCTGCTGGGACTGCTCACCGGAAGCATCCTGCCCGACGAGGGGAAGGTGACACAGACCAGGTCGACGTCCATCGGGGTGCTCGCCCAGGCCGAGCAGATCGTCCCCGGCCAGAGCGTGCGTGATCTCGTCCTGGACGGTGAACCCGACCATGTGTGGGCGTCCGATCCCCTGGCCCGCCCGATCGTCGAGCAGATGCTGGCCGACATCGACCTGGACGCGCAGACGGCAAACCTCTCGGGCGGGGAGCGGCGACGCGCAGCCCTCGTCGCGCTCATGCTGGGCAACCACGACCTGCTCGTGCTCGACGAGCCCACCAACCATCTGGACGTCGAGGCCGTCTCATGGCTCGCTCAGCACCTGCGCACCCTGCAACAGCGGGGCACGGCCATGCTCGTCGTTTCCCACGACAGGTGGTTCCTCGACGAGGTGTGCACCCACATCTGGGAGGTGCACGACGCCACGGTGGACGCCTACGACGGCGGCTACTCGGCGTACACTCTGGCCCGGGTGGAGCGGGAACGTCAGGCAGCGGCCAACGAAGCACGCCGTCAGAACCTGGCGCGCAAGGAGCTCGCCTGGCTGCGCCGCGGCGCCCCGGCTCGCACGTCCAAACCGAAGTTCCGCATCGAGGCCGCCAACGCGCTCATCGCCGACGTCCCCGAGCCGCGTGACAAACTCTCCCTGGCTCGCTTCTCCGCCAGCCGGCTGGGCAAGGACGTCCTGGACCTCAAGGACGTCACCCTCACCCTGCCCGACGGACGTACCCTGCTCGACCACCTCACCTGGTCGATCGGGCCGGGGGAACGTATCGGGCTCATCGGGGTGAACGGGGCCGGGAAGTCCACCCTGCTCAACCTGCTGGACCGTCGGATCGAACCGACCAGTGGACGCGTCAAGCACGGCAAGACCCTGCGGATGGCTCACCTCACTCAGGAGGTGCACGAGCTCGACGGCGACGAACGGGTGCTGGACTCGGTGAAGCGACTCAAGGAGGAGACTCGCCTGGAGACCGGACGGGAGGCCACCGCTGCCAATCTTCTCGAGGAGTTCGGGTTCAGCGGGCAACGACTGGTCACCAGGGTGGGTGAGCTCTCCGGTGGGGAGCGGCGCCGCCTGCAGCTGCTGCGGCTGCTCATCGAGGAGCCCAATGTGCTGCTGCTGGACGAGCCGACCAATGATCTGGACATCGACACCCTGCGCGTGGTCGAGGACTACCTGGACCAGTGGCCGGGCACGCTGCTCGTCGTCTCCCACGACAGGTACTTCCTGGAACGGGTGTGTGACGTCACCTATGCGCTCATGGGCGACGGTTCGTGCGTCCTGCTGCCCGGCGGGATCGACCAGTACCTCGAGCATCGGCGTCGTCGTGATGCCGGACCGTCCAAGTCGGAACGAGCCGGTGCTGCCGAGCACGGCCCGCGGGAATCCGGACCAGACGATCCCGGCAGGAATGGGACTGCGGACGACACACCGCAGGTCAGTGCGGCGCAGTTGCGTCAGATCCAGAAGGACATGGCACGCTACGAGGGCAAGATGGACAAGGCGAAGGCAGCCTTGGACGACTTGTACCAGCAGATGGCCGAGGCAGCCACGGACTACGAGAAACTCACCGAGCTGCAGGGGCAGGCCGATGAGGTGCAGGAAGGACTCGACGAGTTGGAGACTGCATGGCTCGAGGCTGCCCAACAGATCGAGTGATTCGTCACACCTCCAGAAGCGCGTCGCCCGGGTTCACCATGCCCCCGGCAGCAACCGCCGTGGTGCAACCTTCGGCTGAATTGTCGAGGACGACAATCGGGCAGATTGCCGAGCGACCACCTGAGCGCACCTCATCCGGCTGCCAGGTGATGAGGACGTCACCTGCACGCACCTCATCCCCCTCGGCGGCATGCGTGACGAATCCGGCGCCATTGAGCTGAACGGTGTCGATGCCCAGATGGACGAGCACCGTCACGTCGTCGGAGGCAATGACGAACGCATGCGGATGCAGCTTCGCAATCCGCCCGGGGATCGGTGCGACGACATCCTGGCCGCCCGCGCCGATCGGTTCCAGTGCCAGCCCGGGGCCAACGACACCTTGGGCGAACACGGGATCCGGGACATCCGACAGTAGGTGAACGACGCCGGGCATCGGCGAGGTGATCTCAGTCACGCAGATCCTCGATGTCCTCAGCCAAGGTGTCGGCCTCCGGGCCAACCACAACTTGGACGCTCGTTGCCTGAATGACGACTCCGAAGGCACCAGCAGCCTTGAGGGCCTCCTCGTCAACCAGTTCCTCATCCTCGACCTCGACGCGGAGCCGAGTGATGCACGCCTCCAGGTCGTTGATGTTGTCATCTCCCCCGAGGGCCCGCAGGATCTGTTCCGCCTTGCTCATGACTACTCCTTGCCAAGACATCGTGAACCGCCCTCATTGGCGGCTCGGACGCTGAAGTGATCGCGTCCCACTGAACCCAAGTGGTACAGCAGTACGTACTAAATACGACCAACCAATTTCTGTCAAGACCGTGGCATCCGAGTGCGCCCGATGCCTATTGCCCGCCCCACAGATCGTCGATGTCACTGGCCAACAGATCTGCATCGGGACCGACGATGATCTGTACGCTGTCCCCCTGGACGGTGACGCCGTGCACCCCCAGATCACGCAGGGCAGCTCGATCAACCTGATCGGGCTCGCGCAACTGGCAGCGCAGACGGGTCACGCACGGCTCAATGGAGATGACATTGTCCATGCCACCGATGGCGGCAAGGACCTGCTCGGGTCTTGTCATCGCGCTCCTCCTTGTCGACGAGGTGGGTAGAAGGTTCGTCCCGGACTGGAGATCGGGACCCACAGCTTGTAACGGTCGCCGCGATACCACGACCGGGAGTACGACACTGCTCGGTCATTGGCGTAGGTGCGCCTGGCGATCGCCAGCAATGGGGCACCTGTCGGGACGTGCAACAGACTCGCGATCGTCTCGTCGGCAGTGGCGGACTCGATGGTGTCCTCACCCCAGGTCGGCACCATGCCAGCATCGGCCAGGGCCTGGTACATGCTCTCGGGGACCCCGTGTGAAATGAGTGTGGGGGCCGAGTCCACTGCCACCCAGGTTTTCTCCACCGCCATCGGCACGCCGTCGGCCAGCCGAACCCGGTGGACGAAGTGAACTCGATCGTGGATGGAGATGCCGAGCCATGCGGCGACGTCCGGGGTCGCCAGCAACTGCTCGGCGCGAATGAGACGCGACCCGGGGATCATCCCCCGCTGACGCATCTCCTCAGTGAACGAGGTCATCCGAGCCTGGACGTCCATCTTGGGCTGGGCGACGTAGGTGCCGCTGCCCTGCCGACGCGCCAGTACTGCGTCGGCAACCAATGAGTCGATGGCACGTCGCACCGTCATGCGCGACACCCCGAACTGATCGGCAAGGTCGCGCTCACTGGGAATGGCATCCCCCGCGCTGAGTTGGGTGTCGATGAGGTCGGCAAGATGATCGCGAACAGCGACATACTTCATGGCGAGAATTATGGCTCATCGACTGCGCCCACGATGCATGACCTCGTTCCAAGGGATCCGAGTGATCTCACCGGACCCGTCGACAGTCGGTCAAGTGGCTTCACGCGGGTCTGCCACCAAGGCCAGGAGCGCATGCCCGCAACGGATCGGCCGACTGTGAGCGATTTGCGACAGCCACCTTGACACGGACTACGCAAGTGGTTTGTACTTCTACCAAAGTGGTCCATACCAGTATGGTCACGCCGATACCTGATTCCGACTGGAGCCCCAATGACGGGGGCAGTCGCGCAATCCCTACTCATCGTGGAGGACACATGACGGCACGAGCCGCATCCAGCACCGGGGGAAAACACCGGAGAACCATCCCCGGCTTCTCCCAGCTCCAACGCATCGGTCGTTCGCTGATGTTGCCCATCGCGTCCCTGCCCGTCGCGGCCCTGCTGCTGCGATTCGGTGCTGCCGACGTCCTGGGCGCGGACGGCCTGTCCAGGCACGTCCACTGGATGCAGCCGGTCGCTGACGTCCTCGCCGCCGCTGGTGGGGCCATCTTCGACAACCTGCCACTCATCTTCGCCCTGGGGGTGGCCGTCGGCTACGCCAAGAAGGCAGACGGGTCAACGGCCCTTGCCGCCCTCATCGGCTACCTCGTGTTCACTGGAGCAGGCACGTCCAAGACCACACAGGGTGGTGTGCTGGGCGCCCTGGCGCCGTACTTCGCCAAGGACACCGGGGTCATCAATTACGGTGTGCTCGGTGGCATCGTCATCGGCATCATCGCCGCCAAGAAGTACGAGCGTCACCGCCGCAAGAAGTTGCCCACCTACCTGGCATTCTTCGGCGGACGCCGGTTCGTGCCGATCGTCACCGCCGCGGCGTCGATCGTGGCAGGCGTCGTCATGGCACTCGTGTACCCGGCCTTCGACTGGCTGTTCAACAAGCAGGTCGGCGGCTTCATCATGGGCCACGGCTCCAACCCGGGCACCGGATTCGTCTTCGGCGCCATCAATCGTCTGCTCATCCCGTTCGGACTGCACCACCTACTCAACTCACTGCCATGGTTCCAGCTGGGCAATTGTGTCAACGCAGCCGGCGAGACCCTGCACGGCGACATCACCTGCTTCTTCAACGGCACTGTCGAGACGAACTCCTGGACCGGATCCTTCATGACCGGATTCTTCCCGATCATGATGTTCGCCCTACCCGGTGCTGCCCTGGCGATCTACCACACCGCCAAACCTGAGAAGAAGAAGGTCACTGGTGGCGTGATGTTCTCGGTGGCCCTCACCGCATTCCTCACCGGGATCACCGAGCCCCTCGAGTACGCCTTCGCCTACGTCGCCTTCCCGCTGTACCTGGTGCATGCCATTCTCACCGGCACCTCCTTGGCACTGGTGAACGCACTGGGCATCAAGGATGGCTTCGGATTCTCCGCAGGTCTCACCGACTACATCATCAACTTCGGGCGGGCCGCACAGCTCTCCGGCGGCCCCGGCAAGGTTCTCCTCCTGCTGGTCATAGGCTTGGCCTATGGGGTGATCTACTACTTCGTCTTCCGATTCGCCATCACCAGGTGGCAGCTGCACACCCCGGGCCGCGAGGAGGACGGTGAGAGTGCCGCAGCAGCCAGCGTCTTCGACGAGGCACAGGTCGCCGCCGAGGCCTCCACCGGCAAGAAGGCCGCCAAGGACGAAGGCAGGGTGTGACACTCACGTTCGGCGCTGCCCATCGGCGCCGAACGTCATTCCTCCTTCCCGGCTGCTTTCTGACGTCTCGGTGCTGAAGCGGTGGTAGGCGTCTGCCCTCTGGTGTTGGATGCCGTCTGGCCACTCGTACGGCACGACGTCACTGCACGTCAGCCGAGTCTGCTTCCTCGTCCTCGGGATCCTTGTCCGAGGACGGGAACAGACGTTTGATGAGCTGATCGAGCCCCGCACCGATGATGATCGCCCCCACGATCCCAATCGTTGCCGCGAGCAGATGGTTGTCGCCGATGGCACTTGACACCCCTGCTCCAATGGCAGTCGCGTAGGAGGCCCACAGGATGGAGGCGAGGACGTCGATGGGGACGAACACTCGGTAGGAGTAATGCGTCGCCCCTGCCATGGCATTGACGATGACCCGTCCACCGGGGATGTATCTGGCCACGAGGATCACTAGGGGTCCGCGGACCCGCAGCTGCCGGGTTGCCCATGTCACCATCTTGCGGCGACGCTCACCGTCGGTGAGCAGTTTCGTCCTGCCGAGCCAGCGACCTATCCAGTAGGCAAGATTGTCACCACAGAATGCGCCGAAGGCTGCCACCGGAATGAGGATCCACCACGGGGGCTGACCTATCGCCGCCAAGGCCACGACGACGGATTCGCTGGGAACGACGGGAAAGATGCCGTCGATGACACTGAGAGCCCACATGACGACGGTGACGATCGGATGAGACGCGTTGGCGGCCACGTACTCGTTGATCGCATCAACCCAGTGGGTGAAGTTCATCGCCCCATGGTCTCACAACACATGCCTTGGTCCAATCGGCATGCTCAGCCGGATCCAAGCCAGTCGTGCTGAAGGGGCTCATCACCATGGCCCCTGCCAAGATGTCGCCACGTCCCTCTGACGGTTCACCACAGCCACGGCACAGACGTCATCGCGGGACGACGTCCTCGTAGACCTTGGTGAGTTCGGCTGCCACCGCTGCCGGGGAGAAGCGATCCACGGCACGTTGCCGAATGTGTGCTGTATCCCAGCTGCCCAGGGAATCGAGAAATTCGCCCAGTCCGGTACACAGGTCGTCCTTGGAACCACTCCGGGTGACCATGCCGACGTCGGGGGTGAGAAAGTCCGACGGGCCACCACACGGGGTGGCGAGGATCGGCAGGCCGGCAGCCATGGCCTCCACGTAGACGACCCCGAAGGTCTCCCACTGCGACGCCAGGGCGAAACCGTCGGCTCGGGCGAAGCGCTCGGCGATCTGGGGGCGGGAGAGCAGCCCCTCCAACATGATCGTGCCGGGGTGCTCCGCATTGATCCGGGCTGCGAGACGCTCCAGCTCCGGCCGCTGCGGCCCGTCACCGATGACGCTCAGCGTGAGTCCCGGACGTGTGGCGGCAAGCTCCCCCACCACCTCGATGAGAGGTTTCATCCCCTTGCGTTCAACGAGCTGCCCAGCTGCCACCAGATGGGCATCAGCTCGTGAACCTGATCCCTTCCCAGAGTCTGACAGGGGCGAAATCGCCTCATCCGCGTCCTGCTGGGGCGGCGCGAAGAGGTCGACGTCGATGACATTGGGGACCACGCGGCACGTGGCTCCGTACCGGGTGTCCATGATGTCCTTGAGTGGGCGCGACACGGCAAGGACGGCATCGGCCCGCCGGACGGCACGGCGTACGTCCTCCTCGGTACGTCTGTCGGCACCATCGAGGGACAGTCCGGAGAAGTGCTCGGTATACACCAGGGGCACGTCGTCGACACCAGCTCGGGCCACTGCGGCGGCATGCCTGCTGAAGTGGGCATGGATGACGTCTGGGCTTCCCCAGAGCTTGACGACACGACGATGGAGCAGGCCCGTGGCACGTCGGTAGGCCTGATGGTCCAGCTCGGGACTGACTGCCCCGAGCGGCAGGTCGAGCCCCAGCGTCTCGATTCCGTCGATGGTGCGATGTGACCACCCGAACCGCCGTACTCGACGAGCCGAGCGGCCATCCACGTAGCCCACCAGGACGTCGTGGCCAGCAGCGGCCAACGCCTTGGCCTGGTCCAGCTCGAAGACCCCTCGCAGGGGACCCGACGCACACGGAACGCCACGGGAGAGCACCAGTACCCGCATGACTTGCCTCCTCGGATCGGGAACCTTCCTAGCACAACGCGAGGACCGTCTGTAACACAGCCGAAACATGCCGGTGATGCCAGAGCAACCGTGACCGGCTACGGTGTGAAGCATCACCACACGTTGATGGAGGACAGATGTTCCAGAATGCCGACGAGCTCCTAGCTTATGTGAAGAACGAGGGAGTCGAAATGATCGACTGCCGGTTCTGTGACCTCATCGGTGTCATGCAGCACTTCACGGTGCCTGCCCGCGAGTTCGACAAGGACACCTACGAGAAGGGCCTGGCCTTCGACGGCTCGTCCATCCGCGGGTTCAAGCAGATCCATGAGTCGGACATGGACCTGCTGCCCGACCCGAGCACCGCCTGGATCGACCCGTTCCGCGAGCACAAGACGCTCATCCTCAACTTCAACGTGCACGACCCCATCACCCGCGAGCCCTACAACCGTGACCCGCGCAACATCGCCGAGCGTGCCCAGAACTACCTTGCCTCCACCGGCATCGCCGACACCGCCTTCTTCGCCTCCGAGGCCGAGTTCTACGTCTTCGACGACATCCGGTTCGACACCCGCGCCAATGAGTCCTACTACTCCATCGACTCCGAGGCCGGGGCCTGGAACACCGGCCGCGTCGAGGAGGGCGGCAACCGCGGCTACAAGGTGAAGTACAAGGGTGGCTACTTCCCCGTCGCCCCCACCGACCACTTCGGGGACCTGCGCGACGAAATGGTCAGCCTCATGGAGCGTGTCGGTCTCAAGGTGGAGCGTGCCCACAGCGAGGTCGGCACCGGCGGCCAGGCCGAGATCAACTGGCGGTTCAACACGCTGGTCAAGGCAGCCGACGAGGTGATGCAGTTCAAGTACATCGTCAAGAACGTCGCCTGGAACAACGGCAAGACGGCCACCTTCATGCCCAAGCCGATCTTCGGGGACAACGGATCGGGCATGCACGTGCACTCCTCGCTGTGGAAGGACGGCGAGCCGCTGTTCTTCGACGAGAACGGTTACGCCCAGCTCTCCGACCTCGCCCGCTACTACATCGGCGGCATCCTCAAGCACGCCCCGTCGCTGGTGGCCCTCACCAACCCGTCGGCCAACTCGTACCACCGTCTGGTGCCCGGTTTCGAGGCTCCGGTGAATCTCGTCTACTCCCAGCGCAACCGTTCGGCGTGCATGCGCATCCCGATCACCGGCCCCAACCCCAAGGCCAAGCGCGTCGAGTTCCGCTGCCCGGATCCCTCAGCCAACCCGTACATGGCCTTCGCAGCGATCCTCATGGCTGGTATCGACGGCATCCAGAACAAGATCGAGCCGCACGAGCCGATCGACAAGGACATCTACGAGCTGCCTGCCGAGGAGCACGAGGAGCTGGAGCAGGTGCCGACCACCCTGGAGGGCGCACTGCAGGCCCTGGAGGCCGATCACGAGTACCTCGAGGCCGGTGACGTCTTCTCCTCCGACCTCATCGACACGTGGGTACGCATCAAGCGTGAGGACCTTGCCGAGTTGCAGCAGCGTCCGCACCCCTACGAGTTCGACCTCTACTACGACATCTGATCCACGATCACCATGCACACCGTTGACGACGTCCGTACCCTCATGGACCACTGGTTTCCTCCCCAGCTCGCCGAGAGTTGGGATGCACCGGGGCTGGTCTGTGGCGATCCCGCCGACGAGGTCCACCGGGTGGCCACCGCCCTGGAAGCGACCGATGAAGTCGTCGCGGCCGCCATCGACTCGGGAGCGCAGATGCTGCTCGTCCACCATCCGCTGCTGATGCGGGGAGTGACGACGGTGTCGGCCGACACCCCGAAGGGACGGCTGGTGCATCGACTCATTCGTGCCGGTGTGGCGCTCATGACGGCCCACACCAATGCCGATGCCGCCGTCGGCGGGGTGAACGACGTCCTGGCACGGCTGCTCGAGGTGCGGGTGGACGGTCCGCTGCACCCAGCCGACCACCCCGTCGACGACGAGTGGGCCGGGCCAGTGCACATGCAGGGCATCGGACGGGTGGGAACCCTGCCCGAACCAATGACCCTGGCCCAGTTCACCGAGCACGTCGCCGAGCGACTGCCACGCACCGTGTGGGGGGTGCGGGCCGCCGGCCACCCGGAACAGGTGGTGCGCACGGTCGCGATGTGTTCCGGCGCCGGAGACTCCCTGCTGGCGGCAGCACGCCGCAGTGGAGCCGACGTCTACCTCACCGGAGATCTGCGTCATCATCCCGCCGATGAGCACCTGCGCCACGGTGGGCCAGCCCTGGTGGACGTCGCCCACTGGGCCAGTGAGTCGCCGTGGTGTGCAGACCTGGCCCGTCGACTGGAGCAGGAGGGGTACGAGACGACGGTGCTGTCCATCCGCACCGATCCGTGGACCGTCGGGGTGCGGCCGCCAGAGCAGGGCTGAGGCGCACCTGATCCCACGTCACATGTCGCTGGCCTCAGCGTGCCGGGCGTGAAAGAATGCTATCAATGTGAGGACCACTGAGGAACGAGCATTCGTTGACGACACCGAGGCCATCGTGCGGCTGGGATCCATGCTCCTGGAGTCGGGAACCGGTTCGTACCGCGTCAAGCGAGCCATGCACCGCGCCGCCGTCGCACTGGGCATGAACCGGCATGACGCCTCGGTGAGTCTCACCGAGATCATCGCCACCGCCCACCGCGGCGACAACTTCCGTACCGTCATGCGTGAGGTGTACCGGGTACGGGTGGACGCAGCTCGCATCTCGGCCTTGGAGCACCTCTCCCGCAACCTGCCCGAGCCCTGCACGGCGGAGCGACTCGAGGCCGAGCTCGACCGCATCTCACGTACCGTCAAGTCATCGTGGAAACCGTGGCAGAACACCGTGGCAGGTGGTGTTGCCTGCGCTGGATTCGCCATCCTCAACCGGTTCACCCCCATTGACGCCCTCGTCGTCCTCCTCGCCGCGAGCACCGGGCAGTACGTGCGGCGTCGTCTGGGAAGCCGCTGGCTCAACCAGTTCGGCGTGGCTGCGCTGGCCGCTGCCCTGGCCGGGTTGGTGTATCTCACGATCGCGACGATCTTCGAGGCCACCGGGCAACCTGTGCTCAGGGGCGTCAACGGTCCGGGGTACGTGGCATCCCTGCTGTTCCTCGTGCCTGGCTTCCCCATGATCACGTCAATCCTCGACATGGCGCGCCTGGATTTCACCGCGGGTCTCAGTCGAGCTGCGTACTCCATGGGACTGGTGGTCTCTGCCACCCTGTCCGCCTGGATCATGAGCCTGGCCTCCGGGATGACGCCACTGCCCGCCGAGTTCACCCTGCCGGGGGCCTGGCAGTGGATCGCGTTCGCCGTTGCCACCTTCCTGGGCGTCGCCGGTTTCGCCATCCTCTTCAACTCGACCCCGCGCATGGTGCTCATGGCAGCTGCGCTGGGCACGGTCGGCAACCTCGTCCGCCTTGCCCTGGGGCAGATGGGGATGCCCAATCAGTTGGCTGCCGGACTTGGCGGGCTCACCATCGGTCTCATCACTGCGCCACTGGCCCCACGGCAGGAACTTCCCCGGATCACGCTCACGGTGCCAGCGTGCGTCATCATGGTGCCGGGAGCGGCGATGTACCGCATGATGTACTGGCTCAGCAGTGACACCCTCCAGGCACTCGGCTATGGCGCAGAAGCCATCCTCACCGTCGTGTGCATTGCCTCGGGGCTTGCCGTGGCCCGTATGCTCACCGATCCACACTGGGCGTTCTCCAAGCCCATCCCCAGCCCACACGCGTTCCGCTCCCAGCCGGACTGATCGGTTCTCCCCCCGTAGGGAAGCCACCCGACCCGGGCTCCACACTCCCTGAACAACTCAGTGCCCACGTCCCTTGGACGACCGCGTCAACGCCCCCTTGACGGCTTGACGACCGCACACCCACGTTTCCAAGGACCGTGCGCCCACGCCCCTGGACAACCGGGCGTCACACACTCCAGAACAGTTCGTCGACGACCTTGTTGGCTCGCCGGGAACGGCGTAGGTGCTCCTCGACGACCATCTCGGAGGCTCCCCGCCCCATGCCCAGCAGTCGAGCAATGGCATCGAGTTCCCGGGAATCGGTGGGGAGCGTGTCGGCGGCACGCCCCCGCACACACATGATTGCGTTGCGCAATGCGCTGGCCCCCAGCCAGGCCACCCGCAGATCCTCGTACTGATCTGGCGTCATGAGATCCGCTGCCCGAGCCGCAGACAGGGCCTCCAAGGTCGACGTCGTGCGCAGCTGCGGCAGCCGGGCCCCGAATCGCATCTGCATGAGCTGCACCGTCCACTCCACATCGGCCAACCCGCCGGGACCCATCTTGAGGTTCATCCGGCGATCCGAGCCGCGCCGAACCCGTTCGTCCTCCATGCGGGCCTTGAGCCGGCGAATCTCGGTGCACTGCGACGAGCTCAATCCCGCAGCAGGCCAACGGAGTCGATCCATCGACGCCAGCAATGCCCCGGTGAGTTCACGATCCCCGGCCCCGTGTCGCGCCCGCACCAGGGCTTGGGACTCCCAGGTGCTCGACCAGCGTGAGTAATACGTGAGGCAGCTGCTCAGCGAGCGCACCAGCGGACCGGATCGTCCTTCAGGACGCAGATCGGCATCAAGGTCGAGCCCGGGCCCAGGCCCCGGAGCCCCCAGCAGCTTGCGCAGCGTCGTGACGATCTCCATCGCCTTCTGGGTGGCTTGGGTTCCGGTGTCGTCGACGACGAACATGAGGTCGGCATCCGAGGGCAGGGCCATCTCACGTCCGCCCCAGCGTCCCAGCGCAATGACGCCGATTCGCGGGGCATCGTCGAGGCTGGCACGCACCGCCTGCAGGCTGGCCTCGATGGTGGCGTCGGTGAGATCCGAGAGTCCCCGGGCAACGGTCTCCACCGGTGCCACCCCCAGGACGACGTCGACGACGAGCCGGAAGAACTCGCGCCGACGCACCCCACGGATCGCCCGGATCGAGTCGGCCACCTCGCGATGCCGCCTGCCCACCCGTGCCATCTCGGCGCACAGTTCGTCACGACCTCGTGGGCGCAGGTCGACGTCGACCAGCACCTGGACGGTCTCCGGGGAACGCACCAGCAGATCGACGCCGAGCCGGGACCCCGAGAGGATGGCTGCCAGCCGTTGCGCGGTGTCCCCCTCGTCACGCAGTGCCCTGAGGTACCACGGTGATGACCCCAGCTCCTCCGACACCTTGCGGAAGGCGAGCAGTCCTGCATCCGGGTTCGGCCCCGAGGCGAGCCAGCCGAGCATCGCCGGCATGAGCTGGGCCTGGATCTTCACCGCACGTGTCGTGCCCTGGGTGAGCGCAGCGATGTGTCGCAGTGCCGCGGACTCGTCGGCGAAGCCCAACGCCTTGAGCCGCGTCTTCGCCGCATCGGTGGTCATGCGCAGTTCCTCGGAGGGGATGCGCGAGACGGCCTCGACCAGCGGGGAGTAGAACACCCGGTTGTGGGTGGACAGCACGGCCTGGGCGGTGGAGTGCCAAGCTTGGCGCACATCGTCACCGGTGCGCAGCCCGACCCCGCGGGCAAGACGCCGCAGGGCGGCCTCGTCGGTGGGGAGCAGGTGGGTGCGTCGTAGGTGGAACAGCTGGACGCGGTGTTCCAGGAGACGTTCGAATCGGTATGCCGACAGCAGTCGCTGGGCATCGGCTCGACCGATGTAGCCTCCGGCCGACAGGCTGCGCAGGGCGTCGAAGGTGGACCGTACCCGTAAAGATGCGTCCTGCCGACCGTGCACCAACTGCAGCAGCTGAACGGTGAACTCGACATCCCGCAGTCCACCGGCCCCCAACTTGATCTCGTGGTCACGGTTCTTGCGGGCGATGTGGTCGACGACCCTGGTCCGCATGGCACGAGACTCCCCGACGAACCCGTCCCGCTCGGCCACCTGCCACACCAGGGGCGCCACGAGCGCGCAGAACTGCTCCCCCAGTTCGATGTCGCCGGCCATCGGACGAGCCTTGAGCAGCGCCTGGAACTCCCAGTTCCTCGCCCAGGTGCGGTAGTACTCCGCCATTGACGCCAGGGTGCGCACCAGGGGTCCGGCGTCGCCCTCGGGGCGCAGGGCGGCGTCCACCTGCCAGATGGATCCGGCTCCGCTGTGCGCCGAGCAGATGCGTGCCACCGTCGCAGCGAGCCGTTGCCCGACGGCAATGGTCTGGGCATTGTCGACGTCCTCGTCGGCAGGGGCGACGACGTGGATGACGTCGACGTCGGATATGTAGTTGAGTTCCCGTGCCCCACACTTGCCCATCGCAATGACGGCCAACCGTGCAGCCTGATGACCGGGCGTCATGGCTCGTGCCAGGGCCAGGGCCGATTCGATGACACCGTCGGCGAGGTCGGCGAGTTCGACGCTGACCGACTCCAACACCTCGGTGGGATCGTCGTGGCTCAGGTCGCGAGCGGCGATACGCAGCAGATGACGTCGATTGGCCAGCCGCAACTCATCGGCACCGCGGGCAGGATCGGCCTGCGAGACGAGAAAACCGTCCTGCTCGATGGCCGACACACTGCTCAGCAGGTCGGTGCGGATCTGTTCGGCGGACCACTGCTCGGGCTCCGCCGCCAGGACGTCAAGGGCATTGGGATGGGCCGTGAGGTACTTGCCAAGCTCCGCCGATCCCCCCAAAATGCGTACCAGACGGCGGACCTGGTGCGGATCGGCCACCATGCCACGAACGGTCTCCGGAGCGGCATCGGCCAGATCGGCCAAGCTGGAGAGCGCCTGTTCGACGTCACAGACGTGGCCGAGCTCGTCCTCCCAGGGCTGCCACTGTTCCTCGTCGAGACCGAGTGCAGCAGCCATGAGCCCGTGGAACCTGCGTGCCCGACGAGCGTCATTGGCTCCGTGTCGGACGAGTTCAGCCTCAAGCGTGGAGATTCGATCCGCCATGTCCAGCCTCCGATCGGCGCCAGCCTACCTGCGTGATGAGACTAACCTGTGTCAGCGTCGCTGAAATGTCACATTGGCGATACCTTGCCGTTGCCTGCGAGTCAACGGCTGGGAAACTCATCGCGCTAGCTTCTTGGAGGTGACAGTCATGGCAGACCGCACCGAGCGGGAGATGAGGAAGCTGTCCACCACCTGGGTGGAGGCCATGAGGCTTCTGCTGCCTGAATCCACCAGTCCGGTCGACTCCGACCCGCGGTGGAACTGTCGCCATCTGACTCTCGTCATGGTTCTGCTCACCGACACCTTGCAGACCCTTGACGTGTCAGCCACCCAACGCCCGATGGAGTTGTGGGAGCTGTGCCGCGAACGTTCCCTGGCAGCACACACGCTCATCGAGGTGGCCCGTCAGATCGAGGAGGACTCCCCCGAGGACCTTCTGCCCCAGGCCAGCTCACTGCTCTCGACGGTTGAGGAGCGTCTCACCGGAACGCGCCCGACCCCGGCCCGCGTCGAGACCCTCGTGGGACCGGCCCGACTCACCGATCATCTGCGTCTGACCATGATCGACGGGGTCTGCATGGCCCTGGCATCGGGAATCGCCCTGCCCCGTGCCGTCAAGATCGATGCATGCCGCACCCTGGCGACGATCCTGGGGCAGACCCACGGGGGACGCACGATCGAACTTCGGGTGCCCCCGGCCACTGCGGTGCAGCTGGAGTCCACGACTGCCGGCCCCGACCATCATCGCGGCACCCCGCCCAACGTCGCCGAGTCCGACATGGAAACCTTCCTCGCCCTGGCGACCGGTTTCCTCAGCTGGTCACAGGCGCGTGAGAACGGCCGTATCTCCACCTCCGGATCGCACGTCGAGGAACTTGCCGAGATGCTCCCCGTCGTCGATGCCGCTCACAGATGCGGCAGGTAACGGTCCAGCTCGAACTGGGTCACCTGCCCCAGGTACTCCTCGTACTCGGCCTTCTTGTTGCGCAGGAAGTAGTCGAAGACGTGCTCACCCAAGGTTTCCGCCACGAGTTCTGAATCCTCCATGAGTGCAATGGCCTGACCAAGATGCTTCGGCAGGGGGTCGATGCCCAGGGCGCGACGCTCCTTGGCGCTGAGACTCCACACGTCGTCGGAGGCCTCCTCGGGAAGTTCCCACTCGTGCTCGATGCCGGAGAGTCCGGCCGCCAGGATCAACGCGAAGGCGAGATACGGGTTCGTCGCAGCATCGACGGAGCGCACCTCCACCCGCGCCGAGGACGCCTTGTTCGGTTTGTAGGCCGGCACCCGCACCAGGGCGGACCGGTTGTTGCGTCCCCAGCAGATGTACGCCGGTGCCTCACCACCGCCCATGATGCGACGGTATGAGTTGACCCACTGGTTCGTCACAGCGGTGATCTCGGGGGCGTGGTGCAGCAGCCCGGCGATGAAGTGCTTGGCCACCGGCGACAGACGGGCCTCGTCACTGGGGTCGAAGAAGGCGTTCTCGTCCCCCTCGAACAGGGAGACATGGGTGTGCATGCCCGAGCCAGGGCACTGGGAGAAGGGTTTGGGCATGAACGTCGCCTTGATGCCCTTGAGCGAGGCCACCTCACGGATGACGACACGGAAGGTCATGATGTTGTCGGCCATCGTCAGCGCGTCGGCATAGCGCAGGTCGATCTCGTGCTGGCCGGGGGCCCCCTCGTGGTGACTGAACTCCACCGAGATGCCCATCTGCTCCAACATGGTGATCGAGTCACGCCGGAAATCCGTGCCTGCCCCCAGGGTCGTGTGATCGAAGTAACCACCGTTGTCCAACGGCTCGGGGGAATCGCCGGGGTGGTGTGGCCCTTTCAACAGGTAGAACTCGATCTCCGGGTGCGCGTAGAAGGTGAAGCCCATGTCGGCAGCCTTGTCCATGGCGCGTTTGAGCACGTAGCGCGGATCTGCCCAGCTCGGGGTGCCGTCCGGGTTGGCGATGTCACAGAACATCCGTGCCGTACCGGTGCCCTGTCGCCACGGCAGCATCTGGAAGGTCGACGGATCTGGGTGCGCCACCATGTCGGACTCGTACACCCGGGCGTATCCCTCGATGGAGGAGCCGTCGAAGCCCACTCCCTCGGCAAATGCGCTCTCGATCTCGGCCGGAGCGATGGCCACGGACTTCAGGGAGCCGAGCACGTCGGCGAACCACAGCCTCACGAAATGGACGTTGCGTTCCTCGATCGAACGCAACACGAACTCAGTCTGCCTGGACATGTACCCATTGTGACTGCCCCGTGTTTCAGTTGTGTTGCTTGTCCCGGTTCTGCCGACGAGGCGGGGTCAGCACCCAACAGTGGGGCCACACTTCTCACCCCACCCGTGGTCACACCACATGCGGAGGAGTCACCGATGCGACACATCGTCCATCGAGCACCGCTCAGCATCATCTGCAGACTGCCAGGGGCCAGAGCTGGGCATGAATCACCCTGCCAGCGCCATTTCCTCCTTTCGCGGTAGGCTCACGTCGACTCCTGCTGCTGACCACGCACACCACCACGTTGGATCGCCCATGATTTTCAAGATCGCCGTCAACTCCGTGATTCGGGGTGCATCGTCATGGTTGGCACTCATCGTCGCGTCGATCGCACTCAGCGTCGTGGTGGCGTTGAGCCTGGGCATGATCGTCGCTGGGGCCTCGGCCAGTGGAGAGGCGCAACAGGCATTCGTCTCCATAGGGGCCACTGCACTCGGGTTCACGGTGCTCACCGCGCTGGCATCCTTCCGTCTGGTGGTGGGCACCTGCGTGCGTCTGCAACGACAGGACGTCGCCCTGTGGCAGATCGCCGGAATCCTGCCGGGTACCGCGCACCTCGTCGTGGCGACCGAGATCGTCCTCGTCACTGCGGTGTCCGCCGCGCTGGGGGCAGCGCTGTCACTGGCGATGTGGCCGCCCTATCTTCACTTCGTGGACGGCAGTGGGCTACCCGAGACAGACGTGTTGCACCGACCACTGCCAGTCATCTCTCTTGTCATCGCGGTGGGAGCGACGACCCTCACCAGTCTGGTGTGTGGGCTTCGATCGGCCCGAGGAATCGTGAAGGCAGATCTCGTCACAGGCGTGCGCCCTGCCGCTGCCCCACCGCCACGATCCACGGCTGCCAGGGTCATCACCGCGATCGTTGCCGTTCTGCTCATCGCAGGCACGGTGACGCTGTACCTCGTCATTGCACATGCCCACCCCGTCACCGACCCCGACGACTTGGCTGGCATCCTCAGTTCGTACGCTGGGATGGGACTGCTGGTCTGCCTGATCTTCGCGATCCTCTCCGGGCCCATCATCCGCGGCCTCGTCCGGCTGGTCAGAGCCTTGCCGTTCGCCGGGACTGCCGGGTTCCTGGCCAGCCGTGAAGCCAGCGCTCGTCCACGGCTCACCCAGGCACTCGTCGTACCCATCACCCTAGCCGCAGCTGCCGTGGGCATCATGGCTGCCTGGATCAACGAACTCACCAACGTCATGGCCGCCCAGGCCGGATCGGAGGAGAAGGTCAACGCCCCGCCTCGACAGATGGCCCTGCTGCTCGGTGGGCCCGTCATCGTCGCCTGTGTGTGCGCCTCGACCATCGTGTTCGCCACCGCATCCCATCGCCGTGCGGACAATGCACTGCTGCTGGTCTCGGGGGTCACACCGGGAGTCATTCGTGCCAAGGCCCTCGTCGAGGCGGGGATCCACGCCGTCATCTGCCTCGTCTGCGCCTACGGGATCGTCGTCGTCAACGACGTGTCCATGGCCAAGGCGCTGTCGACAGGCCCTGTTCCTTCAGTACCGATCCTCGCGCCGGGGTGGCAGGCTGCCGGAGTCGTCGCCGTGGGGATCGCACTCACCCTCCTCCTACTGCTTGCCGTGACGGCCGACGGTATGCACAGGAATCCCGTCACCACCATCACCGGAGGTCACCAATGACGTCATGGATACACGCCACCGGAGTACACAAGGGATTCGGCAGGGGAGCACGCCGGGTCGAGGTGCTCAGGGGTGTCGACCTCGACGTCGAGCCCGGCGAGTTCGTCACCGTTGTCGGTTCGTCAGGAGCTGGAAAGTCAACCCTGCTGTACTGCCTGTGCGGGCTCATCCCAGCCGACGACGGTCAGATCAGTCTGGTCGGCAACGACATTCGTACCGCGAGCAGGTCTCAGTTGGCACGCATCCGACGCGACCACGTCGGGTTCATCTTCCAGGACCTCAACCTCATCAGTTCACTAACCGTGCGGGACAACGTCGTCCTTCCGGCACGGATGGCTGGTCGGAGGCCACGGCGCCGCGACGTCAACCAGGTGCTTGACGCTGTCGGACTGGCTTCCCAGGCCAGCAAGTACCCGGCCCATCTGTCGGGAGGACAGCGCCAGCGGGTCGCCATCGCGCGATCCCTGCTGCACCAACCCGAACTGCTGCTCGCCGACGAGCCCACCGGCTCACTCGACGTCTCGTCCCGCGACACGGTGTTGGAGCTGCTACGAGCCACGGTGAGCGAGACCACCTCCCTGGTCATGGTGACCCACGACCTCGACATCGCGGCAACCGCTGACCGTGTCGTCGTCCTGGCGGACGGGCACAACGACCGCATCCTCACCCGTCCGAGCTCGACCGAGGTGTTCCAGGCCCTCCATACCGGCCCACGGCACTGCCATGCTGATTACACTGGTGCTTCGTGACTTCCATGCATGCTTACCCTGTTTCCCCGCGTCTGTCCGTCCCGAGTTCCATCCAACGCCCGCCCTATGTGGGCAAGGGCGACGTGCCGGAGAACTACACCGGGTCCCATGTGCAGAGCCCCGAGGTCATCGAGGCCATGCACGAGGCCGGACGCATCGCCTGCGGTGCCATGCACGAGGCCGGCAAGGCGGTGGCCCCCGGAGTCACCACTGACAAGCTCGACAGGATCGCCCACGAGTACATGTGCGATCACGGGGCGTACCCGTCCACCCTGGACTACCGCAACTATCCCAAGTCCATCTGCACCAGCGTCAACGACGTCATCTGCCACGGCATCCCGGATGCTCGTCCCCTGGAGGACGGCGACATCGTCAAGATCGACGTGACCGCCTACAAGAACGGTGTGCACGGCGACAACTGCTACACCTTTCTGTGTGGCGACGTCAGCCAGGAGGCCCGTGACCTCGTCACCCACACCCAGGAGGCCATGAATCGCGCCATCAAGGCGGTGCGTCCGGGCCGGTCCATCAGCATCATCGGACGCATCATCGAGAACTACGCCAAGAGGTTCGGCCACGGCGTGGTCCGCGACTACACCGGCCACGGGGTGCACACGGCCTTCCACTCCGGGCTGGTCGTCTTCCACTACGACGAGCCACGCTACGACGTCACCCTCGAGGAGGGCATGACGCTCACCATCGAGCCGATGCTCACGCTGGGCAACCAGGCCAACCACCAGTGGGACGATGGCTGGACGGTGCAGACCAATGACGGGTCGTGGTGCGCCCAGTTCGAGCAGTCGATGGTCATCAACACCGACGGTGCAGAGATCCTCACCCGGTTGGACTGAGGGCCCCAGTTGGACTGAGTGCTCCCGAGACGACTGCGGCACGCCGGTTCCGCTGTGCCACCGGGTCGGGCAGCGGGACGGCTGCCACCAGGCGACGGGTGTACTCCTGTCGTGGCTGCGAGAGCACCTGGGTGGTGGCCCCCTGCTCGACGACACGGCCGTGGCTGAGCACCACCGTGCGAGCTGCAATCTGCTCGATGACCGCCAGGTCGTGCGAGACGAACAGGCACGCGAATCCCAACTCGGCCTGCAGACCGGTCAGGAGTTTGAGCACCTTGGCCTGCACCGACACGTCGAGTGCACTGGTGGGCTCATCGGCGACCACCAATCGGGGGTTCAGGGCCAGGGCACGGGCAATGGCAACCCGCTGACGCTGCCCACCGCTCATTTGATGTGGGTACCGATCCGCCATCGATTCGGGCAGTTCGACCTGCTCCAGCAGGTGACGCACCCGGGCTCGCCGCCGCACCGGGTCAAGCTCGGAATGCAACATCAGGGGTTCGGCGATTGACGCGCCGACCGTGCGCCGGGGGTTGAGGGCCGAGGCCGGATTCTGATACACGACTCCGGTGCTGCGTCGGATGGGAAGCATCGCGTGCCGAGAGGCCCCAGCCACCTCGATCCCAGCCACCCGTACCGATCCAGATGTCACCGGTACCAGCCCCGTGAGGGTGCCAGCGATGGTGGACTTGCCCGAGCCGGACTCCCCCACAAGTCCAAGGACCTCCCCCGGCGCGATGGCCAGACTCACGCCGCGCACCGCATGCACGGGTCTGCGTCGCCGCGCACGGTGGACGACGTCAAGGTCTGTGACCTCGACGAGCGGCCGGTCGGGCTCCAGGCTCGTCGTGTCGGGGGCCGACGGGCCGTTGGCCTTCACCGTTGCCGACGTATCGACGGCTTCCACTTTGTCGCTCGACCCATCGGGGGTATTCGGCAGATCAAGCGTCTTCCGTAGTGCATCGAGTTGGGGAACCGCGTCGAGGAGCTGGCGGGTGTAGGGGTGCTGCGGATCGCTGAAGATCGCATCGGCACTGCCCCGCTCGACGATGTGCCCCTTCTTCATGACGGCAACCTCGTCGGCGATGTCGGCCACGACAGCCATGTCATGCGTGATGAGCAGCACCGCCATGCCTTCGTAGGTCACCTGACGCAACAGATCGAGGATCCCGGCCTGCACCGTGACGTCGAGGGCGGTGGTGGGCTCGTCGGCGATGATCACCCGGGGATTGCACGCCAAGGCCAAGGCCATGCACGCGCGCTGCAACTGACCGCCGGACAGCTGATGCGGGTAGGAGGCGGCGATCCGTTCCACGTCCGGCAGCCCCACTCGACCCAGGAGTTCGTGCACCCGGTCGCGAATCCGGGCCCGGGAACCAATCCGGGATCGGGATCGCGTCTCGTCGGACCGGGAACGAGTCCCATCGACCTCTGACCGATCCCTATCGGGATGCGCCTTGATCACTTCACGAATCTGGGCGCCGATGCTCAGGAGTGGGTCGAGCGCGCTGGAGGGCTCCTGGAAGATGGTGCCCACCAGCCGACCGCGCACCGTGTCGAGCATCGGCCGGTCTGCCCCCACCAGGTCCACGACCGGGGGCGTCTCGTCGGTGTTCCTGCCGGGCCCATCCAGACTCAGCAACGCCGATCCGCTCACCGTGGCGGCCTGGGGCAGCAGGCCAAGGCTGCCCAGCGCTGTGACGGACTTGCCCGAGCCCGACTCCCCCACCAGTGCCAGTACTCGTCCAGGCACCAGGTCCAGATTGACGGCCTCGGCAGCCGGCACCGGAGCCCCGGAGAACTTCACCGTCACGTCTCGCAGGCTCAGTACCGCATCAGGTCGCGCCTGCTGACCGGTCAGCGAGGTGGGGGATCCGGCTCGCCGTGGCTGGCCCCTCACTTCTGGACCCCCATGACGAGGTAGTTGGGGTAGGCCGGGAAGGGATTGACGAAGAAATCGCTCACACCCGATCCGTGCAGGAAGGCGTTGCGGCGGTACACCAACGGAACCATGGGAACGTCCTGGGCGATCCGTCGATCGATGCGTGCCCATTTCTCCTTGGCCTGGTCCATCGGAAGAGCGGCCACGTCGGCGAGCATCCGATCCACCTCTGCATTGTGGTAGCGCCCGAGGTTGAAACCACCGGACCCGATCTCGCTGGAGGCAAAGAGCGGCTGCAGATTGGCATTGGCCGACGGGTAGTCGGGATTCCACGAGGCAATGGTCAAGTCGTAGTCAGAACCATCGGACTGGGTGGTCTTCTCAATCCAGGTCTCGCTCTCGACCGGATTGATCTTGACGGAGATGTCAACCTTCCGAAGGGCCTGCTGAATGGCCTGGGCAAGTGCCAGCGTCCCCTCGTCATTGCTCACCAGGAGTACGAGTTGACCCACCTTCTTTCCCTTGAGGAGTTCCTGGGCCTTTGTAGTGGATTCGGGGTACAGGTCGTATTCCTGTCGTCCGGGGATACCGGGAGTGATGTACGTCGTCGCGGGGGCTGCACCCATCTCGCCGCCCAGAGCGGCTGCGGCGGCCCTGCGATCCACCGCATGGGCGATGGCCTGACGCACCGTGACGTCCTTGACGCGCTCGACGTTGATCGCCAGGTACTGCAGTGGCCCAGCACTGCCGACGGCCAGCCGAGACTTGGCCTGAGGATTGGACGTCACCTGCGGCAACTGAGCCGGAGGTACCATCTCGGCTCCGAACGCGTCGCGATCATTGCCCGAATCAGCGATGAGCCGTTGCGTGACCACCGAGCTGTCCTGACCCATGGAGAACACGATGGTGTCGGGCAGAGCGGTACGCACGTCGTCGGAGGGCGGTGTCCATTTCGGGTTGCGCTGGAGTGTTGCTGCCACACCCTGCTTGTACTCAGTCACCCGATAAGGCCCGGAAGCGACCGGTTTACGGGCGTAGGTCGTGGGGTTGTCCTTGAGGGGAACCGGGGCGAAGGCCGGCATGGAGACAATCCACGGCCAGTCCCCGAACGGGGCTTTCAGGTGGAAGACAATCGTCCTGTCATCGGGCGTCTCAATGGATTTCAGATGCTTGCCCCGGTACGGACCGGTGTATCCGGAGGTTCCGGCCAGCAGCGTCTTGTGGTAGCCGAGACCGCCGGCCAGGGAGGCTGCGAAGGTACGTTCAACTCCGTGGCGAATCTGCTCAGAGGTGATGGGTGACCCATCCTCGGCCGCCAAGCCGTCCTTGAGGGTGAAGGTCCAGGTTCGGCCACCGTCGGAGGCCTTCCCGGTGTCGGTGGCGAGGTCTGGCACGACCTTGGCTTCCGTGCCCTTGACGATTCGCCAACTGGTGAGGCGACGGTGGATGAGGGCCAACGAGGTGACGGCCATCCCCTGACTGCGACCAGGGTCCCAGTTGATGTCGGTGCCCGACATGAGAATCGTCAACGTGCCGCCCTTGGTGGGCGTGGCCGAGCCAGTGGTCTGCGCAGACCTCTCATTGGCGCCGCATGCGCTCAGGGCCGCAACCGCCGTGGTGGCCCCCATTCCGAGCAGGAGACCGCGTCGGGAAATTGAGGAAACAGAGTATGCATCAAAATTCATTGTTCTCATCCTTCGTGTAGTTTTCAGTGTTTTCTGATTGATGTGGTGTGATGGTGTGCCGTTGTGCTGCATGGCGGTGCGCCAGCATCACACTCGAGGATCAACTGCTGCCACGACGATGTCCGCCAGGACGTTCATTCCGACAATCGCGACGGCGGACACCAATGTGACGCCCATGACGAGTTGGATGTCGGTGGCCCCCACGGCGTCCATGAGCAGTGCGCCAAGACCTTGGATGGAGAACACCTTCTCGGTGATAACGGCACCACCCAGCAACCCGCCCAGATCAAGTGAGAAATAGGTGAGTATCGGCACGCTAATGCTGCGCAGGACGTGGTTCGCCAGGACGCGCCGTTCCGGCAGACCTGCGGCACGGGCGGTGCGCACATGGTCCTCGTCGAGGGTCTCCAACATCTCGCTGCGAACCATCCGCGTGTAGACGGCTGCCGAGAGGACGGCAAGGACGGTCCACGGCAGGGCCAGATGCCAGAGCCAGTCGATGGGGCTCACGGAGAACGGCACATATCCCGACACCGGCACGACGTCGGCCTTGAATCCCAGCACCAGAATGCCGAGCAGGCCCACCAGATAGGCCGGCGAGGAAATGCCCAGGACGGTTCCGGTCATGATCGTGCGGTCCACGGCGCTGCCCCGACGAAGGGCCGAGACGACGCCGGTACTCACGCCGATGACCATCCACAGCACCGCTGCCCCCAGGGCCACCGAGATGGTGACTGGCAGTCGGTTTGCGATGAGTTCAGATACCGGCGTCGACAGGCGGAACGAGTATCCCAGGCAGGGGGCAGAGCAGTGAAGGGCGTCAGCCCCTGACCCATATGTGGTGCCTGTGACGATTCCCGAAAGATATGTCCAGAACTGCTGGTACCACGGATCGTTCAAGCCCATGTAGGACCGGGCAAGGGCCAGATTCTCCGGAGTGCACGGCTTGCCACATGCCAGTTGGGCTGGATCGGCAGGAAGGAATTCGAAGATGGCAAAGGTGATGAAGGTGATGACCACGAGTACGGCGAGGGCCTGTACCAGGCGAGAGGCAAGGAAGTACAGACGGTTCATCGGGACTCACCCAGCCTCGGGTCGATGGCGTCACGGAGCCCGTCGCCAAAGAGGTTGAAGGCCAGGGTGACGAGGAAGAGCGCACCGCCGGGGAACAGTAGGTACCAGGGATCCGTACTCACCCAGGTCACCGCTGAGCCTATGGATCGGCCCCATGACGGCGTTGGTGGGGTAACCCCCACCCCCAGGAAGGACAGCGCCGCCTCCGCACCTATCTTGCCCGGAATGGAAATGGTGGTGAAGACGATGATCGTGGCCACGAGGTTGGGCAGCATCTGCCGCACCACGATGTGCACATGGCCAGCGCCCATCGCCTGTGAAGCACGGACGAAAGTACGTGATCGCAACGACATCGCCTGGCTGCGCAGCACCCGCGCCGTGGAGGGCCACCCCAACAGTCCGATGATGAGGACCATGACGCTCACTCGTGGCGCGGTGGCCGGGATGACCGCCGAGATCGCGATCATGAAGACCAGCTGCGGAAATCCCAGGATCACGTCGGTGCCACGAGACGCCACAGCGTCCCACCAGCCGCCGAAGTAGCCCGCCGTGACACCCACGACAATGGCAATGACCATCGACAGGGCGGTCGCCCCGACGCCGATGAGGAAGGAGGTGCGGGTGCCCTCGATGACGATGGCGAACAGGTCGCGCCCGGTCTGGGGCTCCACGCCGAAGGGATGCGCCGCACTGATCCCGCCAAACCTGCCCATCGGCAGACCGGTCGAGTCGAGGGTGGTCAGGTCGTAACGGTAGGGGTCCAGTCCCAGAGCCCGAGTGATCGGGGTGGCGAGCATGGCGACGAGGGCAGTGACGATGACGATGCTGCCGCCGAATATCGCCGAGGGGCTGCGGCGTAGCCGGTGCCACACGCCACCCGATCCGCTCGGCACGGCATCGTCGTTGGCGGGGTCTGCGGTACTGATGACACGGTCAGCTGAGAGGGTGGTGTCACTGGTCAGGAGGTCACCGGAAGTTGGGATGCCAATCTGGGCACCCGTCTGTGGAGTGGTCACAAATACACCTGGGGGAATACGAAGGGAAGAACATGGGCATGGAAAAGCCGGGGCTGCGTCTCAACGACAACAGCAGCGGCAACACATGCACACGTTCACAACGCCTTCTTTCCCCTGATGTCAGGGCCTGATTCCACGATGGTTGGCTCCGACCGGTCGGAGCCAGATCCATCACGGTGGATCATTGGTGGGCAATGTAGCACCCCACGAGATGAGGTACCAAAACAGCACCAAAACAGCAGAGTGGACTCCCCCGTGAGCAAGAATGACGTCATGCCAGTTTCCGGTAAGGATTTCTGGTGCGATCCCGGTTCGCTAGGCCGGACGGCCACTGGTGGAGACGTGGTGCCAGGAAACCACGCGTCCGGTGGTCGTGACGAGCACTTCGATGTCAGGACATCGTCAGCAGCCACGACATTGAGCGCGTCGTCCACTTCAACGACGCCGGTTGGGCTGAGCGTCCTGCCAAGAAGCTGAGCCGCGTAACACATCAGCAGATGCAACACACCTGCACGGTCAACTATTCGTTCGTCACGAACGTGACGTCACCCCGCACTACCCCGTTCACCCCCATGACATCGCTGGGCAACCTCTGGCAGCCATCATGGACGAAGCCAGGTCATGCCGAAAGGACCAGCTAGGAGGATCAATGGCCATCACACGCCGGAGTTTCATGGAATTACTGACATTCAGCGCAGCTGCTGGCGCGATCAGTTCACCAGCTTTGGCAGCCGACGTCAGGAGGTTCTCAGTTCTGGCGGCCACGAATGAGCCCTACGGCAGTTACCACATCGCATCGATGGTCAGCTACGTGAAGAGGCACGGCGGACGTATCGCACTCGTCAGCCCGGACCTCGGCCACCGCATGGGCGATGGTGTCGACGTCATCACCGTGGATCAGGCTGCAGGATGGGGAGCCGATCTGCTGGTGGTCACCGGAGCAACTCCATGGCCCATTACCGTCATCAAACATCTCGATTCCCTACCAGTGGTGGCATCATCCTTGGCCTACCTCAATCCGATGGAGGCCGAAGGAGCGATGTCGGTGCGCAGCCGGCTTGTTGGGGCAACCGCCCAGTCCAGCGCTGAATCTGCAGTCTTTGCAACCCACTGGGGTATACCGAGACATGACATCACTGTCGTCGGGAACCCACAACTCGATGACCTTCCCACATATCGCCCGGAAGAAAACACCGTCCTTGTCGCCACATCTGTGACACACCAATCGGAAACCGGCAATTGCGCACCAGGGACTGATCTGCTGATGAAAACCGCAGAAGCCCTTCACAATCATGGTTACCGAGTACGCGTGGGGTTGCATCCCCGCGAGGATCCAAGCCTGTGGTCGAACTTCGAGATCGCCACCGAGGGAACTGTACGAGCCGCAGAAACGGCCAAGGTGGTTGTCGGAATACCTGGTTCGGTGTTTCCTCAAATCGCTGCGCTCGGGGCTCCCTTGGTCGGCATCACCGACGACCGCCTTCACGTGCCGGACTACATCATGTCGGTGGCAACACCGGTTGAAACCGTCGAACAAGCTCTCACTGCCGTCAGAGCCGGAAGAAGACCTGCAGCGCAACACCTTCGTTCCGTGGTTGGCCCACTCGGTGGTTCGCGGGCCAGGCTCTGGAACTATTGGCGCCACGCGGTTACGTCAGCAGAGTCAACTCGCCCAGCGCAATCATCCGATACGCCACCGGAACCGAGCCTGACACCCGCACCTCCGCGCAGTTCCCACACTCCCCCGGCTGCTCATCGACTCCCTGCCCTTCCGAGTACTGGCAGGTGACATCATGACGTCACAGGTTGATGAATGGATTTCATGATGCTCGTCAGAATAATCAGAACTGTCGGTGAAACACTGATGCAGAAAACTTGATCATCCTGGAGTAGATGGGGACGAGCCACCCTTGTAAGCCGGGTTCTGTGACCCCATCGGGGCCGGTGATCATCCATCTGTGAACGCCGTTGCCGACGTCCTCCAGCCTTGCAGCTGCGCGGCCTACCCGGGCGCTCGGGCGGGCAGCCCTCGAACACGTCCGCGACCTCACGGTCTTCTTGGCCTTGCTCCGGGTGGGGTTTGCCGTGCCGGCACCGTCACCGATGCCGCGGTGAGCTCTTGCCTCACCGTTTCACCCTCACCGATTTCTCGGCAGTTTGTTTTCTGTGGCACTGTCCCGCGGGTCTCCCCGGGTGGGCGTTACCCACCACCCTGCCCTGTGGAGCCCGGACTTTCCTCGACAGATCGTCGTCTGCCGCGATCACCCCGGGTGGCTCGTCCAAGCATCCATTCTAGCCTGTGAACACCGCTTCATGACAGCCGATGGGGCTCACCACACCTGGTCGGGGCAGACGTTCGCACCTCGCGCACCTTCACCGAACCGTGACCGGCCCCACCTCGGGCAGCGCCCGGTCGGGAACCATCCCCCTCAAGGGGGATGAGTCCACTCCTCAAAGGGGATGTCGTCTCACAGGGGACGCACCATGATGCGGTCGCACTCCTCACAGCGCAGCACCTCGTCTGCCGGGGCCTGGTCGTAGCGACGTTGGTCGCCAGGATTGGCGACGATTCCGCAGGCACTGCACACGCCATGCTCCAACCTGCCGGCCCCCATCCCGGTGCGTTCCAGCAGAGTCTGGTACAGCTTGAGCAGATCGGCCGGGAGCGCCCCGGCCTGGGCGGTGCGCTGCGCAACAAGACGCTTGAGTTCGGCGTCGATCTCGGAGAGGTCATGGTCCCGGGACGCCAACGCCTCGCGAATGTGGCCGTCAAGAGCTTTGCGAGCCTCGTCGGCCTGCGCCTGAGCCGCTTCCGCCTCCTCGACCCGCTGCATGATGTCGAGCTCGGCATCCTCCAGATCACCGATACGCCGCTTGAGGTGCTCAATCTCGTCGGTGAGACTGCGCAGTGCCTTGTGATCGATCTGGCCGGCATCCACCGTGGCCTGGTTGCGCTCCAGACGGGCCCTCGCCGGGGCAAGGTCTCCCTCGATGCGCTTCTGGTCGGCCTTGAGGTCGAAGACGACCGTCTGCTTGGCGACAAGATCCTCGGCGAGGCTCTGACGCGAGCCAGCAAGTTTCCTGAGTTCGTCGAGTTGGGGAAGGACCTTGCGATCATGACGCCTACGGGCGATGAGCCGGTCGGTCTCTGCCAGGTCGAGAAGTTTCCACTGGTCCTGCGGTGCTGCCTTCACGCTACCTCCTGCAACTGTGAACCCGGGGAGCTCATGGCCACCAGACTCTGCTGAACTCGTGAGAGCCAGCCTATCCGGCTGGACCCGGCTCATTACAATGACACCCAACGCACATTCGACGGAGAGGCGAGAGTTTCCATGACTGATGTGACTGATCGTTCCGGCAGGTCTGCCGGTTCCCAGATCCAGGCCGCTGATGAGCAGAAGGTCCCCAAACGCCAGACCCCGTTCTCCCAGGCGTTCCGTGACTTCATCCCCACCGGCTGGCAGCCCTACGACTCCACCATGCCACAGCCCTTGGACTCGGTGCCCTCGGCGCGTACGCACCGTGACGTCCTGGCCGCAAGGTTCCCCGGCGAGGTGCTCGTCATCCCCGCTGGCGTGCTCATGCGTCGCAACAACGACTGCGACTTCCCGTTTCGTCCACACACGACGTTCGTCTACTACTCCGGACTGGGCACCGACCGGGAGCCCAACGCGGTGCTCGTCATCGACACCACCGGATCCACCACCCGCGACGTGCTGTACTTCAAACCGCGCGCCCCGCGCACCGATCGGGAGTTCTACGCCGATCCCACCTACGGCGAGATGTGGGTCGGAAAACGCGAGTCGTTGGAGGAGATGTCGACGATGACCGGCCTGCAGTGCCGTGACATCGCCGAGCTGGATGCCGCCCTCAGCAGTTCGACCCCGGGCGGTTCCGCGCCGCTGCGCGTCATCCGTCAGGCCGATCCGTCGATCACCGACAAGGTCGACGTCGCCCGTCAGACCGCCTCTGGACGTGGCGACGCAGCTGCCGACGAGGCATTCGACGAGTTCACCTCAGACGCCCGATTCTGCAAGGACGACTGGGAGATCGAGCAGCTGCGCGACGCCTGCCGCAGGTCGAAGGTGGGATTCGAGGACATGATCCGTCAGATGCCCGAGGCTGTGCGGCGCGGCCGCGGCGAGCGATGGATGGAAGGCATCTTCGGACTGCACGCCCGTCACCTGGGCAACAACGTCGGGTACGGCTCGATCTGTGCCGCCGGCGACCACGCCAACACCCTGCACTGGGTGCGCAACGACGGCGACCTGCGCCCCGGAGAACTCATCCTCATCGACGCCGGCATCGAGATCGACTCCCTCTACACCGCAGACATCACCCGTACCCTGCCCATCAGCGGCACGTTCTCACCGGCCCAGCGCCGGGTCTACCAAGCCGTCCTGGATGCCCAGGACGCCGCCGCCAAGGTGGCTCGGGTGGGCCATGACCACGCCGAGATCCACCAGGCGGCGATCCGGGTCATCTGTGAGTACCTGGCCGACTGGGGGATCCTTCCGGTGAGTGTGGACGACGCCGTCTCCCCCGAGGGCGGTCAGTTCCGTCGCTGGATGGTGCACGGCACGAGCCATCATCTCGGTCTGGACGTCCACGACTGCTCCCAGGCCCGCCGTGAGGACTACTCCGGCCCCCTGCGCAAGGGGATGTGCATGTCCGACGAACCCGGCATCTACTTCAAGCAGACCGACCTGCTCGTTCCCGAGGAGTTCCGAGGCATCGGGGTACGCATCGAGGACGACCTGTGCATCACCGATGGTGAACCCGAGTGGCTGTCGAAGGACTGCCCGCGCGAGATCGACGAGGTCGAGGCCTGGATCGCCGACCTCTGGGGCTGAGACGTCAGGCGTTGAACACCTGGTCGCGCACCTCGCGCAGCTCCAGCGCGAGGTCACGGGCCTGTTGGGCCACCTTGTGCTCGGCGAGCACCTCATAGTGGGTGGCCACCACCTGCTGCACCGAGTTGTAGTCGCGCTCCCCACGACTCATGGCATACGTGATGGCCGCGGTGATCATGCCGATGACCACACCGATGAGCAGGCCGGACAGCAACATGACGACCAGACTGTTGAGCGAGTAGAAGAACGACATCATGAGTCCGACGAGCAGGCCCATACCGACCCCGGAGATGGCACCCTGACCGAGCACCGTGCCCCAGGTCTTGCGACCAATGACCCGCTCGATGCTGCGCAGATCGGTGCCGACGATGCACAGATTCTCCACCGGGAACTCCTTGTCGGAGAGATGATCGACCACCTTCTGCGCCGTCTCGTAGTCGTTGACGACGACAACGGGCTTCGGATATTCCAGCTGGAACAGGGACGACACGTGGGCAGGCTGCATGAAATGGTCACCTCACAGGTTCGGGTACGACCATCCTACGGGGCCAGATGCCCTGCCGACGACCAAGTGAGCTCCCGGCGTGTACCGACGGCATCGGTCAGCTGCCGGAGAACTTGCCCGGGCGGTGCTCAGGTGTGTAGACAATGCATATGAGCACCGAAAACCCGCTTGTCCCAGCGATCCATGAGGCGCTGTCTCGTGTACAGGATCCGGAGATCAGGCGACCCATCACCGACCTCGGCATGGTTGACGAGGTATCCGTCGACGACACCGGCCGCGCCTACATTCGCATTCTCCTGACGGTTCCGGGATGTCCGCTCAAGGACACCCTGCGTGAGGACGTCACCGAAGCAGCCACCTCCGTCGACGGAGTGCGTGGTGCCTACGTCGAGCTCGGGTCCATGACCGACGAGCAGCGCGCCGCCGTGCGTGAGCAGCTTCGTGGTGGCGCCCCCGAACCCACCATCCCGTTCGCCGAGCCGGGCAACACCACCAAGGTCATTGCCGTGGCCTCCGGCAAGGGCGGCGTCGGCAAGTCGTCGATGACCGTCAACCTGGCCCTGGCCCTGGCTGGGATGGGCCGATCGGTCGGTCTGCTGGACGCTGACATCTACGGCCACTCGATTCCCGACATGCTCGGTGCAGGTGACGCCCACCCCACCCCGCTGGACGACCTGCTCCTGCCGGTGCCCGCCATGGGCATCAAGACGATCAGCATCGGCATGATGAAGCCCAACAAGGACGATGTCATCGCCTGGCGTGGCCCGATCCTCGACCGCGCCCTCACCCAGCTGCTGGCCGACGTGCACTGGGGAGATCTCGACTACCTGCTGCTCGACCTGCCACCCGGCACCGGCGACATCGCCATGAGCCTGGGCCAGAAGGTTCCCACCGCCGAGGTGCTCGTCGTCACCACCCCGCAACAGGCCGCCTCCGAGGTGGCAGAGCGTGCCGGGACGATGGCTGCCCTCATGAACCAGAAGATCATCGGCGTCGTGGAGAACATGTCGTGGCTGGCGTTCACCGCCCCCGACACCGGCAAGGAGTACCGGATCGACCTGTTCGGCTCCGGCGGTGGTCAGGAGGCTGCCGATGCCCTGTCGAAGCGGTTGGGTACCGAGGTGCCGCTGCTGGCCCAGGTCCCCATGGACATCGAGCTGCGCAAGGGCGGCGACGAGGGTGATCCGATCGTCACCGCACACCCGGAGTCCCCGGCTGCCCAGGCCATCGTCGAGCTGGCCAAGAACCTGGACTCCCGTCCCCGTGGCCTGTCGGGGATGCACCTCGGCGTCTCACCGACGAACAACGCCTGAGAAGCCCGACGTACCCACCTGACGACGAGGGGTGCCGGCATGTCCGGTGCCCCTCATCAATATTCACACCGCGTATCGCATCCTCGCTGAGTCAGACCCGTTGCCGACAGTCGGAGCGCTGTCAGTCGACCTCACCGGTACCCACGTTTTCACTCCCCATCGGCGTCGTCCTTCCTGGGCGACTCAGGCTGCTCCGGCAACGAGCACATCCGTCATCGTGACGCCCGGCAGCTCCTGTCACGGGAGTTTCCGCCACGTGTCCGCTGGAAAGCTCAAGTGGCTTCGACGTCGAAGGGCACCACCATGCCGTCAACCACCTCGACGCTCTCCTCCTGGCTCTGCGACTCGGACACCGCTGACGTCGCTGCCGGATCATCCACCGTGGACAGGTCTAAGGCCGTCTGCACGTCGTGCAGATCTGAGCGCAGATCGTCGATGTCGTCCTGCATGCCATTGATGACGTACTTGCGGACGAAGTTCTTGGGATTGAGGTCGCGATAGTCCAGGTCGGCGAATTCCGGGCCCAGCTCGTCACGCAACTGGTCACGCGTGCTGTTGGCGATGTTCTTCAGGTAGTGCGTGACGCGAGCGGCCTTGCGGGCGAATTCCGGCAATTTCTCCGGGCCGAAGATGAGCACGCCCAGAATGATGAGAACCCCGATCTCGGAGGGCGATGCGGTGGACATGGCTCCTACTCTAGCGGTGCACCGGACGGGACGCGATCACAGATCGATCCGGTCGAGCAGCTCGCAGAATTGTTCGACCGGCTCGCCCGTGGCAGGGACCATGGGCAGTCGCGTCGGTCCGACGTCAAAACCCTGATGGGCCAGACCAGCCTTGACCATCGTCAGCCCCGGCAGGTCGAACACACCGGTGAGCAGCGGCAGGATCTCCCGATAGATCGCCAAGGCTTCGTCCAGACGTCCAGCCAGGCGAGCCTGGAAGATCTGCTGCATCCGCCGTCCGGTGAAATGGGTGGAGGTGCCCACCAGTCCCACCCCGCCCAGACTCAGCAGCGCCGGGGTGATGGCGTCGTCGCCGGAGTAGTAGGCCAGCGTGGTGTCTGCCATGACCTTCGCCGATTCGACGAGCTGGCCCTTGGCATCCTTGACGGCGACGATCTGCGGGTGATCGGCCAGCCGGACGAGTGTCTGCGTCGCAATCGCAGTACCGGTGCGCCCAGGAATGTCATAGACCATGATCGGCAGGTCAGTGGCCTGCGCGACGGCCATGAAGTGCTGGCGAATGCCCTCCTGGGTGGGCTTGGAGTAGTACGGAGTGACGACGAGCAGCCCATCGGCACCGGCTTGCTCAGCCTGCTGGGCCATCCGCACGCTGTGCGCAGTGATGTTCGATCCCACCCCGGCGATGATCTGGGCGCGGTCTCCCACTGCCTGTCTGGTCGCTCGGACGATGTCTGCCTTCTCCTCGTCCGTGGTGGTCGGCGACTCCCCGGTCGTCCCATTGACGACGAGACCATCATTGGCCTGCTCATCCACCAGTCGCTGGGCAAGTTCCCCGGCACGGTCCAGATCCACCGCGAAGTCGTCGGTCATCGGAGTCACCATGGCCGTCAACAGACGACCGAAAACAGGATCAGACATGGCATAGACCTTCCGTTGGCACGTGAAACCCATGCTAACCGCCCGCACCCGCCACCTGAACCGACTTCGACGGTGTGCCTTCGAGGATACCGGTAGGCTTGAGGGCGTGAATCCTCAAGAGTCTCGTCCGTCCCAGCTGGATATTGCCTCCTGGGAGTATTCCGAAGATTTCGTCGCCCCCTCGGAGGCGTTTCGCAACGCGCACGCAGCTGCCCTCGAGGATGGTCTGCCTGCGGTCACCTCAGGAACGGCTGCGATGCTCACCTTCCTGGCCCGGCTGGTGTCAGCGCAGACGGCTGTCGAGATTGGTACGGATGCCGGGGTGACGGCACTGTCCCTGCTCAGCGGTATGGCGCAGCGCGGGGTCCTCACCAGTGTCGACCCCGAGACCTTCCACCAGGAGACGGCCCGCGAGGTGCTCAAGGAGGCCCAGATCGCCACCAACCGATTCCGCACCATCGCGTCCAACCCGTTGGACGTGCTTCCCAAACTGCGCGACGGGGCCTACGATCTCGTGCTCATCAACGGGGACCGACTCGAGTACGTCGAGTACCTCTCCCAGGCGTTGCGGCTGCTGCGCTCCGGTGGTCTGCTCATCATGAACGATGCCCTGGCGAGCTACCATCTCGCCGATCCAGACAATCAGGACGACGACACCCTCATCATTCGGGAAGCCCTGGAATCGGTGCAGCAGACCGAAGGGCTGACCACCTCACTGGTACCGGTGGGGGTTGGCCTGCTGCTGGCCGTCAAGGACTGATCGGGCTCGAGGACTGCACTTGGGCAGCGTTGATGTGCCCTCTCGAAGTGGTCCGGGCGGTTTGACGCCGGTCCGGGGCATCACTTGGCGTGTCATTCCACACGCCCTGGCAGGAAACCGGGGCCCTGCCAGGCTGAGCCCGTCGACCAGCCGCCCATTACCGACCGAGCGCGTCGGTAATAGGGTGTATCAGTACGGAACTGTGATTCCCTTGCCCACCACGGTGACCCCCGTAGGTGAGACCGTGAATCCACGGGCCCGATCGTGCTCGTGATCCACACCCACCTGGGCCCCATCGGGAACGATGACGTTCTTGTCGAGGATTGCCCGGTGCACGGTGGCGTTGGAGCCGATGCACACGTTGTTCATGAGGATGGACTCATCGACCCGGGCCCACCGTTCGATGCGTACTCGCGGCCCCAGCACGGTGCGGTAGATGTCGGTGCCCGAGATGATGCACCCGGAGGAGACCAAGGTGTCGTCGCAGGAACCACGCATGACGAATTTCGCTCCCGGCGCCTGTTCCTGAATGCTCCAGATCGGCCAGTCGGGGTTGTAGAGGTTGAACTCCGGTTCCACCGACACGAGGTCCATGTGCGCGTCGTGGTAGGCATCGATGGTTCCCACGTCACGCCAGTAGTCCCGATCCTTCTCGGTGGTTCCGGGCACCTGGTTGTCACAGAAGTCGTAGACCTGCGCGTCCCCGGCCTCGACGAATCTCGGGATGATGTCGCCACCCATGTCATGACGCGACTCAGCGGACTGGGAGTCTGCGAAGAGTGCCTCTACCAGGGCATCCCGACTGAAGATGTAGTTGCCCATCGACGCGTACGACTCCTCCGGTGAGTCGGGCAGGCCCGGCGGATCAGCAGGTTTTTCCAGGAAACTGTTGATCTTGTTGTCCTGCGCGGCGTCGATGATGCCAAAGGCCGAGGCATCCTTGCGCGGGACGCGGATTCCAGCGACGGTGCAGTTCAATCCGGACTCGACGTGCGCCTCCAGCATCTGGGAGACGTCCATGCGGTAGATGTTGTCGGCCCCGAAGACGACGACGTAGTCGGGATCCTGGTCATTGATGAGGTTGAGGGACTGGAAGATGGCATCGGCACTGCCCTGGAACCATCGTGGACCGAGCCGCTGTTGGGCTGGTACCGGGGTGACGTAGTTGCCGAGCATGGTGCTCATACGCCATGCCTGGGAGATGTGACGGTCCAAGGAGTGCGATTTGTACTGGGTGAGGACGGCAATCCTCGTCAGCCCTGAATTGGCCAGATTCGACAGGACGAAATCGATGAGCCGGTACGTGCCGCCGAATGGCACCGCTGGTTTGGCGCGGTCCGTCGTGAGCGGCATGAGACGTTTTCCCTCACCACCGGCAAGGACTATGGACAGGACTTTGGTGTGCGACGTTGCCATGATGTGAGCCTATTCCCTGCGACGGTTGGGACACCTCAGATCCTACTCGGACCACACGTTTTCCTCCCCCGGTCATCACAGATCGGGCAACCACCACTGTGAACTCCCTGAGTGTGGGACGATCAGGGCATGAAGGTGTCCATCCTGACCCGTGAGTACCCACCATCGATCTACGGCGGAGCCGGCGTTCACGTCGCCCAGCTCGTCCCCCACCTGCGCCGTCTTGTCGACGTCGACGTGCAATGCATGGGAGAGCCCCGGAACGGTGCGACTGCCCACCGGGAGGACTTCCCGGCTGGTGCCAACCCTGCGCTACGGGTGTTCGGCGCAGATCTGTCCATGGTGGCTGCCATCGACGGGGACGTCGATCTCGTGCACTCCCACACCTGGTACGCCAACCTGGCCGGTATGCTCACCGGAATCTACCGCGACGTGCCGCACGTCGTGAGCGCCCACTCCCTCGAACCATTCCGCCCGTGGAAGGCCGAGCAGCTGGGTGGTGGATACCGGCTGTCGTCGTGGGCCGAACGCAGCGCCTATGAGGCTGCCGACGCGATCATCGCCGTGTCGGACGGCATGCGCAAGGACGTCCTGAGTGCCTATCCCCAGCTGGACCCGAACACGGTTCACGTCGTGCGCAACGGGGTGGACACCGAGGAGTTCCATCCGGTGGACGAGACCGATGTGTGCGCCCGCATCGGGATGGACCCGCAGGCCCCCTCGGTGGTCTTCGTCGGACGGATCACTCGGCAGAAGGGGCTGGTTCACCTGGTACGTGCCGCTCTGGAGCTCGACCCGGGCACCCAGGTGGTACTGCTCGCCGGAGCTGCCGACACCCCACAGATCGCCGCTGAGTTCGATGCGGCATTCACCGACCTCAAGAAGGCCCGCAAGGCGCCAGTGCTGCGCGTGAAGCAGATGCTGCCACGTGCCGACGTGCGTCAGGTGCTCTCCGCCGCCACGGTCTTCGCCTGCCCGTCGGTCTACGAGCCCTTGGGAATCGTCAATCTTGAGGCCATGGCCTGCGCCACCCCGGTGGTCGCCTCAGCCGTCGGTGGTATCCCCGAGGTCGTCGTCGACGGGCAGACCGGTTATCTCGTCGACGGGGTACCCACCGATTCCGCCACCCCAGACGAGGTGGCCCGATTCCGCTCGTCCTTCGCCGAACGGATCAACACGATCACCCGGGATGCGCAGCTGGCCGCGCAGTTCGGTCGGGCGGGTCGCCAGCGCTGCATCGACGAGTTCTCCTGGGCGAGGATTGCCGACCAGACGCTGCAGGTGTACCGCCAGGCCGCGATACACCACCTGGCACCTGAACTGTGAGGACCGCCTAACCCTCTGGTCAGGAGAAAACCGCCTGGTCGTCAACGACGCATCGAGGGACCATGCTGCTCACCAGTGGCCCATGCAGGGATTCGCACGTCTGGAGCAGGGACCGCACCGGCGTCCACACCCATGAATGCCAATGAGTCTGACCAGAGGCTCAGGAGTCCCAGAGATGCAGCAGGACCCGAGGTCACCCCCCCGGGCCCTGCATCGCAGCGAAGCAAAATGTCAGCCGACGACTTCCTGCAAGCACTTGTGGAGCTCCGCAGCTTCCTCCGCGTTCAGCTCGACAACCAGACGGCCACCGCCGTCCACCGGGACACGCATGATGATGCCGCGCCCCTCCTTCGCAACCTCCATGGGACCGTCACCGGTACGTGGCTTCATAGCTGCCATGTCATACTTCCTTGCTCGTTCGCAGTGGGTGAGTCCCTTCCATTATTCCGCATCCGTCCGAGAATCGGGATCACCGGTCTGGTTCATGGCGGGATCGGCGCTCATCTGACTGGCAAGTCGGTCCAGTAGGGCATCCACCTGTGCCGGTGAGTATCCCCGTCGTACGGTGGCAAATTTCGCATTGCGAATGTCAGCTGGCGAGAGTTCTCCCTCGGGGAGGTCTGGCACCGGGCGATCGTCCACGGTGGCAGGCACGTCACCGAATTTCCCGGATCCGGCCATGACGGCCAACCCCATGATGACGACGATGACGACGCACAGGAACCAGATCACTTGCTCTCCCCAATCATCCTGGTGAACAGGCCTCGCTCGATCTCACTCGTCGTCACGGCCTTCCGCCCTCCCCTGCCAGCTTGATCACGTCGTCCTGGTCCAGCCAGGTGACCAGTGCCGCCAGTGTCTCGTCGAGAGACGCCAGTCGACAGCATTCGTCATCCTTGTGAGCATACATCGGGTCACCAGGGCCGAAGTTGAGGGCTGGAATCCCGAGCTCGCTGAACCGGGCGACGTCGGTCCACCCGTACTTGGGGCCCGGTTGGCTCCCCACTGCCGCGACGAAGGACGTGGCCAGTGGCTGGTCCAGCCCCGGACGGGCCGGCGAGGAGAGATCGAGCACCGTCATCGGCCAGTCGGCGAACAACTCCTCCATGGCAGTCCTGGCCTGGGCTGCCGTCTTGTCGGGGGCGAATCGGTAGTTGATCTGGATCTTCGCGCTGGGTGCAATGACGTTTCCGGCCACGCCGGCCTGCAGCATCGTCGCGTTGAGCCCCTCCCGGAACCGCAATCCCTCGACCAGCACGTGCGGGTCATGCTGCTGCCAGTCGGAGAGGATCTGCAGGATGGGCAGCAGCCGGTGGATGGCATTGCGTCCCTTCCAGGAACGCGCCGAGTGTGCCGCCTGTCCCGCGACGTCCAGGGTGAACCGCATCGTCCCCTGACAACCTCCCTCGACCACACCATCGGTGGGTTCCATGAGGATCGCGAGATCGGCATGCAGCAGGTCTGGTCGCGCGGCAGCGATCTTGCCCAGCCCATTGTGTTCGGCAGCGATCTCCTCGGCCTCGTAGAAGACGAAGGTGAGGTCTCGGTTGGGTTCGTGCAGGTGGCTGGCAAGGTACAGGGCCACTGCCACACCACCCTTCATGTCGCAGGTGCCTCGTCCCACCAGGTATTCCTCACCATCGACGGTGTGCACGTGGGACGGGAGGTTGTCGACGATCGGTACGGTGTCCAGGTGCCCGGCGATGAGGACGCGCTCGGGTCGCCCCATGTCGGTGCGGGCCACCACGGAGTTGCCGATCCGGTCCACCTGCAGACCGGTGATCTCGCGCAGTACCGCCTCCACCGCGTCGGCCAACGGACCTTCCTGCTGTGAGACCGATGGGAAATCGACCAGGTCGCGGAACAGTTCATGCAGATTCGTCGTGTCGAGGTGCGCCGGGTTCGCAGATGGCAGGCTCATGACACTTGATATTAGTGGACAGGTGGGTGAGCACTGACTGGCCGCTAAACTCGTGGGCATGACGCAGACGACTTCTCAACCACGCACTGCCTGGGGATGGGGCTTGGCCACCGTCCACGTCGATGGTGAGGTTCTCGACACCTGGTTCCCCAATCCCAAGCTCGGCGATCCCGACGACACCCCCTTCCATGACCGCTTCCATCTCGCGGTCGATGCTGGGTTGGACCCCATCCGTCGGGTGCACAGCGAGATCGTGCGCACCGTCATCAACCTTGACGAGCCGCCCGCCGACGTCTCGGACGCCTACCTTCGTCTGCACCTGCTCTCGCGACGACTCTGCCAGCCCCGCACCATCAACCTGGACGGCATCTTCTCCGTGCTGCCGAACAATGCATGGACCAACTTCGGGCCATGTCGGGTGGACGACCTGGACCACGCCCGCATCGAATCCCGCTCCACCCGTACTGCCCTGGTGGTGCACCTGGTGGACAAGTTCCCTCGGATGGTCGACTACATCGTCCCCTCCGAGGTACGCATCGGCGATGCCGACCGCATCCGACTGGGCGCCCATCTGGCACCGGGAACGACCGTCATGCACGAGGGATTCGTCAACTTCAACGCCGGTACCCTGGGCGCCTCGATGGTGGAAGGCCGTGTCTCGCAGGGAGTGGTCGTGGGAAACGGCTCGGACATCGGTGGTGGTGCCTCGATCATGGGCACCCTGTCCGGCGGCGGCAAGGAGCAGGTGACGATCGGGGAGGGGTGCCTACTGGGCGCCGAGGCCGGTCTGGGCATCTCGCTGGGCGACAACTGCGTCGTCGAGGCCGGCCTGTACCTCACTGCCGGCACCAAGGTGACCCTGCCCGACGGTCGAGTCGTCAAGGCCCGTGAGCTCTCCGGTGCCTCCGACCTGCTGTTCATCCGGGACTCCACCAGCGGAACCGTCAAGGCATTGAGCCGCTCGGGTGCCTCGATCGAGCTCAATGCCGAGTTGCACTCGAACTGAGCAACCATGGCACGGCACGCTCGTAGACGCCGCAGGGACGGCGCACGGACCGCAGTGGCTCTCCTCGTCAGCGTGACGCTCGTCGCAGCGCTCGCGATCGTTGGGGTGAAGATGTGGCACAAGGTCAAGCCCGCTGCTCGAACCGACGCCGAGGGATGTCACGTCGTGGTGGACTCCGAGACCTACTGGCTGGACCTGGAACAGTCGGAGAACGCCGCGATCATCGTCGCCGAGTCCATCCGACGCGGCCTGTCACCTCGTGCCGCGTCCATCGCCCTGGCCACGGCAATGCAGGAGTCCGGACTGCGCAATCTGGACTACGGCGACCGTGACTCCCTTGGCCTGTTCCAGCAGCGCCCATCCCAGGGATGGGGAACGGCGAAGCAGGTGCGTGACCCGTGGTATGCGTCTGGCAAGTTCTACGATGAGCTGGTGCACGTGTCCGACTGGCGCACTGGCGACATCAATGACGTCGCCCAGGAGGTGCAGCGTTCTGGGGTGCCCGACGGCTACCGCAAGCACGTCGCCAAGGCCAAGGCGTGGGCCAGCGTGCTCACCGGTCAATCTGCTCAAATGGTGTCGTGCGTCAATCGTTCGTCGCCTGCGGCTGCCGCATCACAGCTCGCCGCCCACACCCGCAAGGGGTTGGGCACGGTGGCGACGATTCGCGCCACCGGTGACACGGTGACCATCGGTGCCACCTCCGCCAACACTCTGCGCGCTGCGATCAACATCACCATGGCCTCGACGAACCGATCTCGACTCCTCGAGGCACATGCCGAGAATCAGGTGTGGAAGCATGATCCGCAACACTTCGCTCAGTGGACGGCGGTTCCGGCTCAACCCGCCGGTAGTCCGGGAGGGGCCGGAAGTGTTCACGGCGGATCCGTCATCGCAGCGTCCTGAGCTGCCGGGTCCCGCGACGAGACATGGGACGACGTCATCGCACGCAGTCATCTCATACGTACTGCCAGCTTGGTGCGGGGCTTGACGTACCGGGGCTGGCTTGGCATGAGATTGGGCGTGGGACTGGTCACGCGGCTCCGTGACCCGCACGCAGCCGTTGTGCCGCAGCTGCGATCCGCTCATCACTGGCGGTGAGTCCCACCCGCACGTGCTGGCTCGTGCCTGCCACGTAGAAGTCGCCGGGGGCAACGAGAACACCCAGGCGGGCGAACCTGTCCACGGTGGCCCGGCAGTCCTCACCACACGTGGCCCACAGGTACAGCGAGCCCTGGGAGTCGTCGATCCGGTACCCGGCGTCCTGCAAGGCAGACATCATGATTCCGCGACGCCGCCGGTAACGATCCGCCTGGACCTCGACATGTTCGTCATCATCCAGGGCGGCAGCCATGGCAGCACTCACCGGGGTGGAGACCATGAGCCCGGAATGCTTCCGTACTGTGAGGAGCTCGCTGATGAGCGTCTCATCACCGGCCAGGAACCCGGCACGGTAGCCGGCCATGTTGGATCGTTTCGACAACGAGTACGCCGCGAGCAGGCCGCTGTGATCACCGCCGCAGATCTCGTCGTCAAGGATCGAGTACGCCTTTCTGTCCCAGACGAACTCCCCGTAGCACTCATCGGAGACCAGCACGGCACCAGTGCGGCGAGCGTAACGGACCCAGCTTCGCAGCTCGTCTGCCGACATCACCCGCCCACTGGGATTCGCCGGGGAATTGATCCAGATGAGGTCGACAGAGCCATCGGGATCAGGGGAATCGGCGAGCTGGTCGGGATGATCCGCAGCGACGATCCGAGCCCTGGCGAGCTGGGCGCCCACTCGGTAGGTCGGGTAGGCCGTGATCGGCACGATGACCGTGCTGTCCGACGACAGTCCCAGCTGGGTGGGCAGCCAGGCAACGAGCTCCTTGGTGCCGATGACAGGCAGCACGTTCTCATGGTGCAGTCCACGCACCGACCACCGGCGCTCCAGGTAGCCCACGATGGCGTCCCGCAGTTGTGCAGTACCCCACACCGTGGGATAGCCGTGGGCATCCGAGGCCTCGGCAAGGGCATGCTGGACGAACTGCGGAGTGGGATCGACAGGGGTGCCCACTGAAAGGTCGACCAACCCGTCCGGATGTGATTCAGCCATCCTGCGTGCCTGCGCAATGGTGTCCCACGGGAAGCTGGGCAGGGTGGCCGAGACGAGACGACGTGTCATGGGTGCGTCGGCTCACTCACCCTGGGGAGGCAGGGCGGTGACGAGCGGATGATCCGTACCGGTCGGTCCGAGCCGTGCGGCACCGCCCGGGGAACCCAGCGAGTCGAAGAACTCGGAGTTGATGGTGAGGAACTTGTTCTGGTCGTCGGGCAGGTCGTCCTCGTAGTAGATGGCCTCGACGGGGCAGACCGGCTCACAGGCACCACAGTCGACACACTCGTCGGGATGGATGTACAGCGTGCGCTCGCCCTCATAGATGCAGTCGACCGGGCACTCCTCGACGCAGGCGCGGTCCTTGACGTCCACGCAGGGCAGGCCAATGACGTATGTCATCTCGCTCTCCTCACTTTTCTCCGATGACTACTGTTGCCAGCAGGGATCACGGTTTGACGATCTGCACCCACTCTAGACCCATGTGGCACGTTGCCTGGTTCTCACCGAGTGGCGTGCCCGGACGCAATTCGCGCGTCACTCGTCTGCTCAGCTCTTCTTCCCGTCCTTGGCAGGCTGACAGACGATCTGGTTCGTGGGTTGGTAGGTCCACGCGAAGGGCTCTTCCTTGGCGACCGAGCCGCCCTTCCAGAACTGGCGGGAGTAGGTCACGTGGAAGCCCTCGGATCCACCCTGGGCATGGCAGTCCTTGCCACTCTGGGTGATCGTGGACGGCGGCTTCCTGTCGGTGACCTTCGGGTCGGTGGCAGTGATGCGATCCCAGCTGGGGGTGGACCACAGACGCACGGTGATCGAACCTTGCGACGATGGGGTGGATGGCTTCACAACCGCCTGCACCAGGACGCCGTACTTGGTGTCATTGCGGAACTTCACGTCCAGGGAACCTGAGTACAAGGTGGCCTCTCGGCCCATGGGGTATCGGCTGAAATACAGAGTGTGCGGATGGTGCTCGACATCGGTCATCCCTGCGAAGAATGCGGCGTTGAACACCGTCGTCGCAGATTGCGACACTCCCCCGGCAACTTCCTTGACGAGGGAGGGGCCTTCGATGACCCACCCATCAACATATCCAGTACTGGAATTTCGTGCTCCGAGTTCCTTGTCAAGGCTGAACGTCTTGCCGGGTGCAACGTAGGACTCGTTGATGTGCTTGGCAGCGAGACCCAGATTGGTGTTGCGGTAATCCGCATGCGGGAACGTCGTCGTGAATTCCCCGATGACGGTCTTGACCCCGGCCGCATTGGCCTGGTCGGTGGAGAATGCCGGATCCAGCTTCTTGATGGGAACCGAGACGTCACGTTGTGATCCGGTCCGGGTGAGTGCGGAACCAACGATGGCGGTGAAGTCCTTCTCGACGATCCCCTCCCCCACCGACGAGGGGACGACCGTGGGCTTGCCGCCAGCAAGGGTGAACGAGGCATCGTGCGGCTGTGTGAAGCCGAGGTTGAGGTGCGCCATCACATCCTTGTAGAGCTTCGACGTGTCGGCGCTGGCGGTGATCGCCTTGTCCTTGGTCGTGATCGTCGTCACCGCGGCGATCTGCTCGGGGGTCACCGAGAAGTCGCCGCGTGAGGTCTTCACCCGCACCGGGCCGGACACCATGGGTTTGAGCTGCTTGGTGACGACCTCGTCAACGGCTTTGTCCGTGATGTTCGGAGCGGGGCGCTTGACCGTTGCCGGTACGGAGGTCTTCATCTGGTGCCATGCCGTCTCAACGGATTTCGCAGTGGCGGGAACGTCGAGCTCGCGGCCCTGCACGGCCTTGCTGGTGACGATCTTGGCACCGTCGAGGTGAACGGTGGCGTCCTTGGCATTGATGGCAAATGCGCCTGCGTTCTTGTCGATCGTCTTCTCCACGGCAGTGGTGTCGACCTTGGTCTGCAGCGGCACTGGACCGCCCCCGAGCAGGGTGTTCCAGATGGTGGCAGGATTCCACGAGTTCTTGGCACCGGCACGATCCATCGTCGCGTCCCAGTCAACGACAAGCCCCGCCTTGGCGGGGTCGATGGTGACCTTGGTGCCGCGGTCGGCAACAGTGATCGGAGCAGTCATCCTCGGACCGAGCTCGTCCCTGAGTGTCGCCTCGGCGGTGGTGTGGTCCATTCGCCCGATGGGGACCCCCTCGACGGTGGTCTTGGCCGGCATGGTGCCGTTCGCCATGGCATGACCAGTCAGGTACGTGCCGCCGAGGAGAACGATGAGCGCTGCCGCAATGGAAACCCCGATGATCGCCCTGCGATGCTTCGCGGATGTCTGTGCCACGCTTGTCCGTCCTGTCGAGAATCTGCCGGTCTGGAATGTACTGGTACCGTCCTGCGCACAAGACGCAGAACCTCGAGTCATCTTAGACGCCGAGTGCCCCGTACCCACTCGAGGGGTGACGGGGGCACTCGGCAAGAAGGTCTCAGCGCGGTGAGCCTTGCTCAGGTTGACATCACATCAATGAGCCTCGACAGGCAGTGCGGCATTGATCGCCTCGACGCTGGCCTTGGCGTCACCGAAGAGCATCCTGGTCTGGTCCATGAAGAACAGTGGGTTCTCCACACCGGCATAGCCGGGCTTCATGGAGCGCTTGAAGACGACGACCTCCTTGCCCTCCCACACGTGCAGCACCGGCATGCCGGAGATCGGGGTGCCGGGTTCGGTGGCGGCAGGGTTGACGGTGTCGTTGGCTCCGATGACCAGGACGATGTCGGCGTCGGAGAAGTCCTCGTTGATCTCGTCCATCTCCATGACGATGTCGTAGGGGACGTGGGCCTCGGCGAGCAGCACGTTCATGTGGCCCGGCAGACGTCCGGCCACCGGATGGATGGCGAACTGGACGTCGACGCCCTGCGCGGTGAGCTTGGCGGCGAGGTCGGCCACCGGGTACTGCGCCTGGGCGACGGCCATGCCATAGCCCGGAGCGATGATGACCTTGCTGGCATCGGCCAGCTGGGAGGCGAGTTCGTCGGCCTTGATCTCGGTGATCTCACCGGCGGGACCGTCGTCCTGCTTGGCGATGGCGTCGCCGAATCCACCGAGGATCACCGAGGTGAACGAGCGGTTCATGGCCTTGCACATGACGTAGGACAGGATGGCACCGGAGAAACCGACCAGGGCGCCGGTGACGATGAGCACCGGGATCTGCAGGCTGAACCCGGAGAACGCGGCAGCCCAACCCGAGTAGCTGTTGAGCATCGAGATGACGACCGGCATGTCGGCACCGCCGATGGCTGCCACCAGATGGCAGCCCAGGACCAGTGACATGAGGGTGAGCAGGATGAGCGGCAGCCAGGCGATTCCACCGGTGACGTTGGAGAACCAGATGCCGCACACGATGATGCCCACGACCAGGCCGAGGTTGATCCAGTTGCGGCCGGGGATGGCGAGTGGTTTCGAGGCAATCTTGCCGGAGAGTTTGCCCCACGCCACCAGGGATCCGGTGAAGGTGAGCGCACCGATGAACACACCGATCCAGATCTCGGAGAGCTGGAAGGTGGTGGCGGCGTCGCCGTCCTCCAGGAAGGCTCCGAAACCGATGAGCACGGCTGCCAGACCGACGAAGGAGTGCAGCTGGGCGATGAGCTCGGGCATCCCGGTCATCTCGACCTTGACGGCCTTCATGACGCCGATGGCCCCACCGATGATCATCGGGATGAAGAGCAGCAGCATCGAACTGGGATGGTAGTCGGGCATTCGGACCAGCCACACGATGGTGGCGATGATGGCGATGAGCATGCCAACCATGCCGAAGGCATTGCCTCGCTTGGAGGTCTCGAACTTCGACAGTCCGGCCAGGGCGAGGATGAATAGAACGCCAGCGACGATGTACGAGGCGTTGATGAAGTTGAACAGGGTCTCAGACATGTCATCAGGCCTTTCGGAACATCTTGAGCATGCGCTGGGTGACGGTGAAGCCACCGAAAATGTTGATGCTGGCGATGAGCACCGTGATCGCCGCAATGATCTTGATGGCCCACGATCCGCTGCCGAGCTGGGTGACGGCACCGACGATGATGATGCCGCTGATGGCGTTCGTCACGCTCATGAGTGGGGTGTGCAGGGCGTGGGTGACGTTCCACACGACGTAGTAGCCCACGACGACGGCAATGGCGAAGGTGCCGAAGAGCTCGACGAAGCTGGCCGGGGCGAAGGTGAGCAGCGCGATGAGGACGACGGCCAGCGCCGTGACGATGCCGAAGCTGTAGGTCCACGGGCGCGGCTCCTTCTTCACCTCCTCAACGGGTTCGGGAGCCTTGGCGGCCGGCTTGGGGGCTGCCGCCACCTGCACCGGGGGCGGTGGGTAGAGCAGCTCACCGTCCTTGCACACCGTCATGGTGCGCACGACCTCGTCGTCCATGTCGAGGACGATCTGGCCGTCCTTGTCCGGGGTGACGAGCTTGAGCAGGTTGACGAGGTTGGTGCCGTACAGCTGGGAGGACTGACCGGCGAGCCGGGAGGGCAGGTCGATGTAGCCGATGATCGTCACGCCGTTGTCGGTGACGTACTTCTCACCGGGGCGGGTGAGCTCGCAGTTGCCACCGCCCAGGGCAGCCAGGTCGACGATGACCGACCCGGGCTTCATGGCCGCAACCATGTCGGCGGTGATGAGCTTGGGGGACGGTTTGCCGGGGATGGCGGCCGTGGTGATGATGACGTCGTCCTTGCCGGCCTGCTCCAGGTACAGTTCGGCAGCACGTGCGTTGTAGTCGTCGGAGGTCTCCTTGGCGTAGCCGTCGGAGCTCACGCCCTGATCGCCGCCGGCATCGGACTGACGCACATGCAGGAAGGTGGCACCCATCGACTGCACCTGTTCGGCGGTCTCGGGGCGCACGTCGGTGGCGTAGACCTCGGCACCCATGGAGTTGGCGGCACCCAGGGCTGCCAGACCGGCCACGCCGGTTCCGATGACGAAGACCTTGGCTGGCGGCACCTTGCCGGCCGCCGTCACCTGACCGCCGAAGGTGCGTCCGTAGGCATGGGCTGCCTCGACGACGGCACGGTAGCCGGAGATGTTGGCCATCGAGCTCAGGGCGTCCATCGACTGGGCACGCGAGATGCGCGGCACCATGTCCATGCTCATGCCGGTGATGCCAGCAGACTGCAACTTCTGGGTGAGCTCGAGATCCTGCCGCGGGTGCAGGAAGGTGACGAGAATCGCGCCACGCTGCATGAGCCCGATCTGTTCGTCGGAGGGTTCGTTGACTGCCAGGACGATGCTCGACCCCCACACCGTGGTGGAGTCGGTCAGCGTCGCCCCGGCCTTCTCGTAGGCGTCATCGGGCAGAGACGCGTTGTCTCCGGCGTGATGTTCGACTGCGATGTCGTACCCGAGTTTGCGGATCGCCGCCACCGTGGTCGGCGTCGCGGCGACCCTGTTCTCACCCGGGACGACTTCCCGTGGTATTCCGATTCTCATGTCCCTGACTCTTTTTCCTTACGATCATTTTTCATCGCCTGGGACCGTGCTGTGCACATCTTTCCCGTCGACGGGTGCGAAGCCGTCATTGGCGTTGGCACTCACAGGTTACTACGACAGCATGTCGTTGTGGGTATTGACCGAATGGCGTGGTGAACACACGAATCCAACTATGAGCGACCAGGCCCCACCCCGGCTCGGTGGGCACCAGCCACGCCGGGCCCAGATGCCGGTACGTGGGCCAGCGATGCCGGTGGTATGTCCACGTTCCTGACGGGGACGCCTGCTCGGATGTGAACAGCATCACCTGCTGGCAGACGCCTCCGCCATACTCAGCACCCGGTCAGGAGAGCAGCTGCTGCGCAACGGTGACGACGTGTTCGGCCGTCATGCCGAACTTCTCCATGCACACGTCCCCGGAGGCAGAGGCTCCGAAGCGCTCGATGGACACCGAGGCACCCTCGCAGCCGACGTACTTGGCCCATCCCATGGCGATTCCGGCCTCGACACTGACCCGAGCCTTCACATCGCTGGGCAGCACCTGTTCGCGATAGTCGGCGTCCTGGGCGTCGAACCACTCCTGACACGGCATGGACACCACACGGGTGGGGACCCCCGCCTTCTCGAGGCTCAGCTGTGCCTCGAGGGCAACTCCAACCTCCGAACCAGTGGCGATGAGGATGAGCTGCGGGTCGGACGATGCCTCGGACAGGACGTAGCCGCCCCTGGCCGTCCCCTCGGCACTGGCGCACTGGGTACGATCCGCGGTGGGCACGTCCTGACGGGTGAGGACGAGGGCCGAGGGACGATCGGTGTGCTCCAGCACGGTTCGCCAAGCCACGGCCGTCTCGTTGGCGTCCGCCGGACGGATGACGTCCAAGCCAGGGATGGCGCGGTACGCAGCCAGGTGCTCGATCGGCTGGTGGGTCGGCCCGTCCTCACCGACGCCGACCGAGTCGTGGGTCCACACGAAGATCGACGGGATCTTCATGAGGGCGGCCAGACGCACCGCAGGACGCATGTAGTCGGAGAAGACGAAGAAGGTGCCGCCATAGCAACGGGTGAGGCCCGACAGGGTGATGCCGTTGATGATCCCGCCCATGGCATGTTCCCGAATGCCGAAGTGCAGGGTACGCCCGTAGGGTCCACCGGGGGCCGTCTCGCTCACCCGGCTCTCGGGCAGGAAGGACGGGGCACCGGCCATTGACGTGTTGTTGGACCCCGCCAGGTCGGCGGATCCACCCCACAGCTCGGGCATCTGATCGGCCAGGGCGTTGAGGACGGTTCCCGACGCCTTGCGGGTACTCATCCTGCCCGGTTCGAAGGTCGGCAGGCTGAGATCGTCCGGCAGCTCGCGCCGGGAGATCCGGTCATAGCAGGCAGCCTTGTCCGAGTGGGCGTCACGCCAGGAGGCGAAGGCGTCATCCCAGCTGCTGCGCTCGGCACGGGACTGCTCGGCCCGACAGGAGCGCACTCGCTCCACCAGGTCGGTGTCGATGGCGAACGGCTCGTCGTCGAAACCAAGGGCCTGCTTGAGGGCGGTGATCTCTGCGGTGCCGATCTTGGCGCCGTGCACCGAAGCACTGCCCTGCAGGTGGGGCATCGGCCAACCGATGACGGTACTCACCCGGATGAGCGAGGGTTTGTCGGTGACGGCCTTGGCGGCCTCGATGGCCCGGTACAGCCCTTCGACGTCCTCGACGTAGTCGGTGCCGCCGCGGGTGAAGTCGACGTGCTGGACGTCCCACCCATAGGCACGGTAGCGGGCCTCGACGTCCTCGGTGAAGGCAATGCCGGTCTGGCCCTCGATGGTGATCCGGTTGTCGTCGTACAGGACGATGAGGTTGCCCAACTCCTGGGTGCCGGCCAGCGAGGACGCCTCGGCCGAGACACCCTCCTGCAGGCAGCCGTCGCCGGCGATGGCGTAGACGAAGTGGTCGAACGGGCTGGTGCCGGGTTCGGCGTCCGGGTCGAGCAGTCCGCGCTCACGGCGAGCTGCCATGGCCATGCCGACGGCATTGGAGGTGCCCGATCCCAGCGGACCGGTGGTGGTCTCGACGAAATCGGTGTGCCCGTACTCGGGATGGCCGGGGGTCTTGGACCCCCAGGTGCGCAGTGCCTTGAGATCGTCGAGTTCCAGTCCGCAACCGGCCAGGTACAACTGGTTGTACAGGGTGAGCGAGGAGTGGCCGGCTGACAGGACGAACCGGTCGCGTCCCTGCCAGGATGGGTCCTGGGGGTCAATCTTCATGACCTTGTGGAACAGCAGGTAGGCCAGTGGGGCCAGGGAGACGGCAGTTCCAGGATGGCCGTTGCCTGCCTTCTCGACAGCGTCGACGGCCAGCACCCGCGCCGTGTCCACGGCACGCTGGTCGTCCTCGGTCCAAGTGAATTGAGTGGTCACGTGTCTTCCTCTCAGCAGTGACGATCGATGCGGACGTGAAAAGCGGATCAGCCAGCTCAATTCCACTCCGGCATCGCAACGGCCTCTCCACATGAATCGTACAAAGTCAGAGTCGGTACATGCATACTGACGTCGGTACGCAGGCGGCGCCTTGCATCGTGCGCACCGCCTGGACGATGATCTGCGATAATTCATCCAGCGCGTCAACGCAGGACACAGAGCAAGGAGAGGACGCCATGACCGCCTACCACGCCGATTCATCGGAGCTCGAGGACAAGGAGATCCTCAGCTGGGAGCTCTTCGGGCAGGCCCAGGAGGAGCTCGCCCAGCAGATTGCCGACTCCGACTTCTCACCGGAGGTGCTGGTGGCGGTGGCCCGTGGCGGGATGCTTCCCGGTGGTGCCCTCACGTACTCCCTTGGTGTCAAACTCACCGATGCCATCAACGTCGAGTTCTACACCGACGTCAACGAGACCCTGGCCGACCCCATTCTGTTGGCGCCGCTGCTGGACACCGATTCCATCCGCGGCCGGCGCATCCTCGTCGTGGACGACGTGGCCGACTCCGGACGCACCTTGGCCCTGGTGCTCAAACTGCTGCGCGGTTTCGGCGCCGAGGTACGCTCGGCGGTGCTCTACACCAAGCCCCGCACCGTCGTTCAACCTGATTTCTCGTGGCGCACCACCGACAAGTGGATCGTCTTCCCGTGGAGCGCCAAGCCCCCGGTCACGGCACGCAGCTGACGCCGTACGAGCCACCCGCAGCACTGACCGAACTGCCGACTGCACGACTGGCCGGGCGTGGGATGAGCTTCTGCGACCGCACCCCCAGCGATCACCCATCCGTGAGACGGATCAGGCCCATGCCCCTGAGGGCTCCGTGCCCCGTGAACCCCGTGCTCTGAGGACCCGATGGCCCCGTGCACATCAGACCCCGTGCGCAGAAGACTCCGCACGCAGAGGCGACGCACCTGCCGTTATCCCCGCCACCATGCCGTCCCCTTGCGCCGGCTCCACACCCGGGCAGGCGTCACCCACCCCGGAACAGTGACACAATCATCTGGGGCCGCTGCAACCACCGGCACCATGGCCCCACCCCACTCGTCAGCAATGGAGCAGAAAGAGCCATGAGCCAGTCAGCCCCGCCGCACCAGGATGCGGCGTCGACCTCGCGAGGAATCGAGACCGCTGGGATCGAGATCATCGGCGAGGACCAGCGCACCGCCAGACCGCGTGACCTCTTCCTGCCCTGGTTCGCAGCCAACATCTCGGTGTTCGGTATGAGCTACGGGGCATTCATCCTGGGGTTCGGGGTGTCGTTTCGCCAGGCGGTCGTTGCCGCAGTCGTCGGCGTCATCGTCTCGTTCCTGCTGTGTGGCATCGTCGCCATCGCCGGCAAACGTGGCTCCGCACCGACGATGGTGGCCTCCCGAGCGGCCTTCGGGGTGCAGGGCAACAAGGTGCCCGGAATCGTCTCGTGGGTCACGTCGATCGGCTGGGAGACGTCGCTGGCCATCACGGCAGTACTGGCCACGGCGACGATCTTCCAACGGCTGGGCTGGTGTTCGGGCACGACGGTGAAGGTCATCGCCGCCATCGTCGTCGCCGTACTCATCGTGCTGGGAGCGGTGGCCGGCTACCACATCATCATGCGGATGCAGACCGTGCTCACCTGGGTCACCGGCATCGTCACCGTCATCTACGTCATCATGACGGTTCCACACATCGACTGGGGCGTGGTGACACACCTGCCGGACGGACCGTGGCAGGCCGGGATCGGTGCCATGACGATGGTCATGACCGGCATGGGGCTGGGTTGGATCAACATCGCAGCGGACTGGTCGCGGTACCAGAGTCGGGACGCCTCCGGCAGCTCCATCGTGCTGTGGAACACGGTGGGCGGGTCACTGGGACCGGTCGTTCTCATCACCATGGGCTTGCTGCTGGCCGGCTCGTCACAGGATCTGTCCGAGGCCATCGCCCTGGACCCGGTCGGCGCCCTGGCGACGATCCTGCCCACCTGGTTCCTCGCACCCTTCCTCCTGGTCGCCGTGCTCTCCCTGCTCTCGGGGGCCATCAACGGCATCTACTCCTCCGGCCTCACCCTGCTCAGCCTGGGGATTCGTATTCCCCGCCCAGCGGCATCGCTCATTGACGGCACCATCCTCACCATTGGCACGATCTACGTCGTCTTCTTCTCCCCGAACTTCATCTCACCGTTCCAGTCGTTCCTCGTCACCCTGGGTGTGCCGCTGGCCGCCTGGGCCGGAATCATGATCGCCGACATCACCTTGCGCCAGAAGCCCTACGACGACACTGACCTGTTCCGTTCCGCGGGACGCTACCGTGCCGTCGACCCGGTCTCGATGGTGTCCTTCCTGGTGTGTGTGGCCATCGGTTGGGGTCTGGTCATCAACCAGTACGAGGGTGTGAGCTGGAACGACTGGCAGGGCTACCTGCTCGGACCCCTCGGTCTGGGCGGCAGGCAGGGGCCGTGGGCCTACGCCAACATCGGGGTCATCGCAGCCCTGGTACTGGGATTCCTCCTCACGGTGATCGGACGACGTGGCATCGTGCGTCGCCAGGAGGCCATGGCACCCAGCACTGCGGTGGGTGCGAGCGTGGCCACGGACCGGTGAGGGGCACCAACCATGAACGAGGAAACGATGATGGGTGAACAGGACGGGCTCGGCGAGCCGTGGCTGGTCGTCATCGATCCGCAACGGATCTTCGCCGACCCGTCGTCACAGTGGTGTGCGCCCCGATTCGCAGAGATCGTTGCGGTGATCGACCGGCTCGTCGCAGGTTTCGGCGATCGGGTGATCGTCACCCGGTGGGTCGCCGGGCAGCCACACGAGGGGTCGTGGCGGGACTACTTCACGCGCTGGCCCTTCGCCGATCTTGCCGCGAATGATCCACTGCTGGATCTGGTGGACGCTGCCCGGCCGTGGGCGCGTCGCCCCACTGTGGACTGCTCCACCTTCGGCAAGTGGGGCGCCTCCATGCAGGAGCTCACCGGAGAGCATCCGCACCTGGTGCTCACCGGGGTGGCCACCGATTGCTGCGTCATCTCGACGGCCCTCGCCGCTGCCGACGCCGGGGCGTGGGTGAGCGTCGTCTCCGACGCCGTTGCAGGTTCCGCAGATGCCGAGCACGAGGCTGCCCTGCACGTCATGGAGCTGTTCTCACCGCAGATCGAGGTGGTCGAGGCGCAGGATGTGCTGACCGGGTAGTCGCCATCCATCGTCGACCTGTCACCTGCTGCATGAAAATGTGTGACCCGCGAGCGGACCAGCTTGCGTCCGCACCCCAAAGGATTGATAATGGTTCTCAATCATTGCTATGGAGAGGACACCATGCGACACCCAATCCTGACCGCTGCGCTCGCCGGCACCGTCGCGCTGACGATGGTCGGCTGCTCCACCAACAAGGACGACCAGTCCGCCTCGGGCGACAAGTCCGACAAGCCCGTCATCGTGGCCTCGACGAATGTCTGGGGATCAGTTGCCCGAGCCGTGGGCGGTGACCAGGCCGAGGTGAAGTCCGTCATCACCAAACCCACCCAGGATCCGCACGACTACGAGGCGACGGCACAGGACAAGCTCACCTTCTCCAAGGCATCCATCGCCATCGTCAACGGCGGTGGGTACGACGACTGGGCCACCACCTTGGCCAAGTCCTCGGACTCCAAGCCGACACTCATCGACGCCGTCACTGCGTCCGGGCTCAAAACCACCGATGACGCCGACCCTGACGAGGACACCGACCACGAGGAGCACGGCGATCACGACGCGGATCACGAGGGCCACCATCACCACCACGGCGAGTTCAACGAACACGTCTTCTACAGTATCGACACCGCGCTCAAGGTGTCCAAGGTGATCGAGACCCAGCTGTCCAAGGCAGATCCCGACCATGCCAATGACTACAAGGCCAATGCCGACGAATTCGCCGGCCAGTTCAAGGACCTCGACAAGAAGGCCGACTCCTTCGCCGATTCCCACAAGGACGTCCATGCCCTGGCCACCGAGCCGGTCGCCGGGTACCTGCTTCAGGAGATGGGCATCGAGGACTCCACCCCCGAGGAGTTCGTGACCCAGTCCGAGACCGACGCCGGCCCGTCCACCAAGACCGTCGCCGACACCAAGGCCCTGCTCAGCGGCAAGAAGGTCCAGCTGCTCGTCGTCAATGGGCAGACCACCGACGCCATCACCGATCAGCTGCGTTCCACCGCCAAGACCGCAGGCATTCCGGAGGTCGGAGTCACCGAGACCCTCCCCGAGGGTGTCGACACCTATGCCGACTTCATCGGCTCGACGATCGACAAGATCTCCACAACCGTCAAGTGAGAGGCTCCTCGTACCGATCAGGACGCCGTACGCACCGGCACGCCTGATCGGCGGGTGAGCCCTTGTTCTCCCGTCCGGGGTTGTCATGGACAGCCCCGGACGGGTTATTGTCACTGCTACCGGCCTGCCGAGATCGTTTCTCAGGAAGTTCACATGCCATCTGCCACACCAGCCCAGCTGGACAATGCCAAGGTTGCCTTCGGTGAACGCATCCTGTGGGAACACGTCAACCTCACCGTGCATCCCGGCGAGTTCATTGCCGTCCTGGGCCCCAATGGTGTCGGCAAGACGACGATGCTGCGCGTCCTGCTCGGGCAGACCGCTCTGTCCGAAGGCACCGCACGGGTCAACGGCAAACCCGTCCGGCCCGGATCACGTGACATTGGTTACATCCCGCAGCAACGCACCCTTGACGCCCTGGCCCCTGTTCGCGGCAGGGATCTGGTCGGCATGGGGATCGATGGTCACCGGTGGGGGCCAGGGTGGCCGTCGCGGACGAGGCGGAGACGCATCGCCGAGGTCATCGAGCGAGTTGGGGCGTCTGCCTACGCAGACTCACCGATCAGTGTGCTCTCCGGAGGTGAGCAGCAACGGCTGCGCATCGCCCAGGCCCTCGTGAGCGAACCAGTGCTCATGCTCTGTGACGAGCCGCTGCTGAGTCTGGACATCCATCATCAGCAGGCCGTCACACGCCTCATCGATCAGGCCCGCCGCGACAATCCACTGGGCGTCCTCTTCGTCACCCACGAGATCAACCCGATCCTGCCGTTCGTCGACCGCGTCGTCTACGTTGCCAATGGCGGTATGCGCATCGGGACCCCCGACGAGGTGCTGCGTACCGAAGTGCTCACCGACCTCTTCGGCTCTCCGGTGGAGGTGTTCCAGCACGGCGATCGAATCATCGTGCTGGCCGACGAGGAGCAGGGCCGCCACGTCCATGGCGAGAATCGGGAGCGCTGAGCATGGATTTCTCGACAATCATCAATTTCAATGACTTCGCCACCCTCGTCCCGCTGGTGACCGGTTCGATCATTGCCGGACTCATCCTGGGGGTCGTCTCGGGGCTCATCGGCCCGATGATCCATGCAAGAGACCTCGCCTTCGCCGTGCACGGCACCTCCGAGCTGTCCTTTGCCGGGGCCTCGGTGGCGCTGTATTTCGGGACGTCAGTGACCGGTGGCGCCGTGGCCGGTTCGCTGGTGGCCGCCGTCATCCTGGGAATGCTGGGGGTGCGAGCCAAGGAACGCAATGCCTCGATCGGCGTCATGTTGCCGTTCGGTTTGGGTATCGGGATGCTCTTCCTGAGCCTGTACGACGGACGATCGTCCAACAAGTTCGGCCTGCTCGCCGGGCAAATCGTGGCGATGGAGTCGACCCAGATCACCACCCTGGCGGCAGTTGCCGCACTCGTCACGGCTGTCCTGGCGTTCATCTGGCGTCCGTTGTTCTTCGCCTCGGTGGATCCCGAGGTGGCTCGGGCACGCGGGGTGCCGATGCGCACCCTGTCCATTCTCTTCATGGTGCTGCTCGGCCTGACGACGGCCATGGCCGTCCAGCTCGTCGGTGCCCTGCTCGTGCTCTCCCTGCTCATCACGCCGACTGCGGCCGCCAGCAAGATCACGGTGCGGCCGACCATGCTCGTCGTGTGGTCCATCCTCTTCGCCGTCGTCTCGGCGGTGGGAGGCATTCTGCTCTCCCTGGGGCCCGGTCTGCCGATCAGCCCCTACGTGACGACGGTGAGTTTCCTCATCTACCTCGTCTGTCTGATCATCGGGGCCATTCGCAACCGACGTGGCTGGGGGCGACGAGCTGCTGCATGAGCTGCGGCACGTGTTCCGCAGCTCATCGTCCAACGGATCTCTTTCGCTTCCCATCGCGAGCGATGAGAACACCAATGGGGGCCCACGCCGCGATCGTCACGAGGATTCCCACGTACGGTCGTGGGGTCTCCTGGCTCTTGGCCACCAGGAACCAGCCAGCGACGATCAGGACCAGAGCCATCCATGCGAGGGCTCCCCGGATCGCTGCGGAGAACAGTCCCCGCTTCGTCAGTTCCTCAACGAGCCAGTACAACAGGATCACCTGGGCCACGGCGAGGTAGAGCGACACCCACGCGCCATGACATGCCCTGGCGTCGAGGAAGAGGACGAAATCGACAACGTTCAGGATCAGAGCCAGTACAAGCATGACGACCTCCTGGGGACGAGTCACTGCAGTCAGTTCCATCCTTGCACACTGGGTACTGCCGTTCGTCGCACTCTGCAGATGTAGATGTTCAAGGTAGATGTTCGGGGAAATCAGGGGCCGGGACGAATCAGTGCCCGGGCAGCCCGTGCCATCCCATCGTGCCGCGCGCCATGTCCTGCAGGCCGCACCCCGTGCACAGTTTTCCTCCTCGTCACCGTGGCGATGCCGCGATGTCATCGTCATTCGATTGACTGCAGCCATCCCCTAGTCCCCGAAGGACGAAAATGAAAAAACACTCCCACATCGTTGTGTTCACTCTTGCCGCGCTGATGACCAGCACAGGAGTTGCACACGCTGCTCCGCAGTCCACCGGTGACGCCGAGGCGGCCAAGGCCATCAGCCTCTACACCAGTGCACTCGGCGACATCACGACCATGCCCAATGGTGTGCACATCACGAACAGCGGCCACGGCTCATCGTTCCATGCCGCACCCAGCGCCGAGCTCGTGGACCACCAGAGTGTCTTCTACGGCCTCACCGACCGTGGCCCCAATGTTGACGGTGACCTCGCCGGCAAGGAGGTCAAGGTCGAGCCCGTGGTGGACTTTCAGCCCAACATCACCAAGTTCGTCCTCAGGAACGGCGTGATGGAGCCGCGGGAAACCATTGGGCTCAAGCGCAACGGCAAACCGATCAACGGTCAACTCAACGGCCAGGCCGACACCGGGGAGACGATCGTCGACATCACCGGCAGGAAACTTGCCCCCAGCGACAACGGCCTGGACCCCGAGGGATTGGTGGCCGCCAAGGACGGCAGCTTCTTCGTCTCCGACGAGTACGGCCCGTTCATCGTGCATTTCGACGCCGACGGCAACGAGATCGACCGTCTGAATCCCTACGAAGGCACTCTGCCCGCTGAGCTGCGGTTCCGCACGGCCAACAAGGGCATGGAGGGGCTCACCCTCAGCCCGGATGGCAAGACCCTGTACGGAGTCATGCAGTCCGCCCTGACGACGCCGGACATCAAGGGCAAATCCAAGAATGTGCCGTTCGTGCGCATCGTCGCCATCGACACCGCATCCATGAAGGTGACCGGGCAGTACCTCTACATGTTGCACTCCTCACAGGCACACACCACCGTCTCGGAGATCTCGGCCCTGGGCAACCACACCCTCCTCGTCGACGAGCGAGATGGCAAGGCAGGCTCCGACACCTTCAAGCGTCTGTACCGCATCGACCTGGCCCAGGCCACCAACCTGCTTGACCTCGCCAATGCCTACGACCCCGACAAGGGTGGCGTCCTCATCGACGGAAAATCCCTGGAGGGCTACGTGTCGCACACCGACGGAGCGAAGGCCAACGAGCAGGTCGCCGCCGAGACGTTGCGTGCGGCTGGCATCTCACCGGCGCAGGGCAGGCTGTACCTTGACGTCACCAAGCTGGTCTGGGGAGCCGATCCCAGTGGCAACACCTTCAGCCACGACAAGGTGGAGGGGGTCGCCGTCACCAAGGGTGGTCAGCATCTCACCCTGGCCAATGACTCCGATTTCGGGCTGGAGGGTTCCAGCCACACCGGGACGCAGTTCGAGCTCAAGCAGAAGGAGTACCAGGGCAGGCCCGAGACCGGCGAGGCCCTGGACATCGACATGACCGCCGTCCCGCAGCAGTACCGAGGTGACGGTTACATCGCACCAGAGGTCAACACCACAGACGCTGGCACCGAGGTGGAGGTCACCCTCGGCGGTCTGCAACCCGACACCGGCTACGAGCTACTCGCCGGGAGGAAGAAGCTGGTCTCGGTGGATGCCGATGCTCGTGGAGATGCCACTGCGACGGTCGATCGCGCTGAACTCACCGCTGCTGGGAGCGCCCTCACCCTTGCCCTGGGCAACCAGGTCGTGGGTTCCTGGTCGGTGCAGCCTGCAGCCACGCCGTCACCATCCATGAGCCCCTCCTCTCCTGCAGCGTCTCCCACTGCCACGGCGTCTGGCTCCTCGCCCATCACCTCTCCGACCTCGAGCACTCGTGCCACACCTGCGGCCACTCCGACTGGTGTTCCGTCGGCAATCGTGACCCCCGAGCCGTCATCGCACAAGGAAGCCACACCCGCTGGGTCCACCACCGGACACGCCCACGGCACCGACGACGATTCGAGCACCTCATCTGGCAGCCAGATCGTCACGTCGAGCCCCTCACGTGGCCTGGCCCTACCGGCCACCGGCAACTGAGACTGCCGCCCACCCATACCGACTCAGGGGGCAGTCATTGCCAGGCCAGCCGCGTTGATTCCCGGCCATGGGATGAGCTGCTGACCACACTTGCCACCACACCATCCATCACCACCTCCGAGCGGGGCACGTGCTGCAGCACGTGCCCCGCTCCTCGTCGTCAGGGAATGTTCATTCACCTCACACAGGACCCATCTGCGCCATCCGTGGTTTCAATACTCAACTCCTGCCGTCTCGCCATACGATCTAATTGCAAAAATATTCTCTCTCATGCATAATTATTTTTACCAACGTCGAGACTCCAGGATCTGTCATGAACGTCACAAAGCTCGCACTGGCCATTCCCGCCGCCGTAGTCTCCCTGTCCCTGGCCCTCACCGGATGCACCCATGCCTCCGAGGAGAGCGCATCTGATGGCGGTTCGGACACCTCGGACAATGCCAAGATCATCGATGCAATGGACAAGGACGAGGACATCGCCAAGCTGGTCCCGGCCAAGATCGCCAACCGTGGCACCCTGTCCAGCGGCATGGCCGCCAACTACGCCCCGGCTGAGTTCATCGATTCAGATGGCTCGACGATCATCGGCTTCGACATCGACTACCTCAAGGCCATGAGCAAACTCATGGGTCTCGAACTCACCACGGCCAACACGGCGTTCCCCAGCCTGCTGCCGGCACTGGGCACCAAGTACGACCTCTCCGCATCGACCTTCACCATCACCGATGAACGTCTCACACAGGTGAACATGGTGTCGTACTTCAAGGCTGGATTCTCGATGGCCGTCCAGAAGGGCAATCCTCAGAACGTCTCCCCCGACGATCTGTGCGGCCACAAGGTTGCCGTGCAGACCGGTACTGCCCAGGAGACCGACGCCCAGCAGAAGAACAAGAAATGCGCAGCCGACGGAAAGAAAGCGATCGATCTGCTCTCCTACCCCAGCCAGGCAGACGCAACCACCAATGTTGCCGGAGGCAAGGCCGACGTCCTGTTCGCCGACTCGGTGATCACTTCCTACGCCATCTCGAAGAATGATGCCCTGGAGGCCCTGGGCGGGGTGACCGACGCCGCCCTGTTCGGTGTGGCCACGGCCAAGAATGACGACGGCCTGTCCAAGGCCGTGCAGGCTGCCACCCAGAAGCTCATCGACGACGGCACCATGAAGAAACTACTCGCCAACTGGGGCAATGAGTCCGGCCTGATCGACAAGGCAGAACTCAACCCCAAGAGTGACTCACAGAGCTGACGCTCCCTGCGAGGCACTGCTCCTGGATCAGCTTGATCGTGCTGACTGCATCCGCACGATGAGCTCGATCCAGCGCACGGCTTCCCCACATCCACCCGCTCCCCCAGAGGAACTCATGGACACCCAACACCACGCCGACATCCCCAATCGGATCAAGGCCAAGGACGTTCCGCATCCGGGCACGTGGATCGCCGCGGTCATCGTCGCCGTCCTCGTGGCGATGCTCGTCCACGGCCTGGTCACCAACCCCAACTACCAGTGGGACATCGTCTGGCTGTACCTGCGCGACGTCAAGGTCGTCCAGGGCATCGGCTACACCCTGCTACTCACCGTCGCCGCAATGATCCTGGGCACGATCGTCGCCCTCATCATGGCAATCATGCGACAGGCCCGAAATCCCGTGCTGCGCGCTGTGGCATGGGCATACATCTTCGTGTTCCGTGGCGTGCCGGTCTACACCCAGCTGGTGTTCTGGGGACTGTTCGCAGTGCTCTACCCCATGCTCTCGGTGGGCGTGCCCTTCGGACCGGAGTTCGTGAAGTTCCGCACCGAGGACGTCCTCACCGCCCTGGCCGCTGCCATCATTGGTCTGGGACTCAACGAGGGCGCCTACCTTGCCGAGATCATCCGCGCCGGACTGGAGTCGGTGGACGCCGGTCAGACCGAGGCTGCCAAGGCTCTGGGCATGAAACCGAGCCTCATCATGCGCCGCATCATCATCCCCCAGTCGATGCGTGTCATCGTGCCGCCACTGGGCAATGAGACGATCGGCATGCTCAAGACGACCTCGCTGGTGCTGGCAGTGCCATTCACCCTGGATCTGCAGTACGCCACCAACGCCATCGCCAACCGCATCTACGCCACGATTCCCCTGCTCATCGTGGCTGCCATCTGGTACCTCGTCATGACGAGCGTCCTCATGGTCATCCAGCACTACGTCGAGGCGTACTACGGACGGGGATTCTCCCGTCGCAGGACCACCGGATCGACGCGTCACAATCGTCAGTCCGCGGTCAATGCATCTGGAACCACCCCTGCCGAGCCACTCCCCGAGGTAGAACTGTGAGCACCACTCCCACCCCACGTCACGAAAAGACATCCGACACCCCGACCGGGGCCGGACCACTCGTCGAGCACACGGCGGCGCCGGACAACAGCGCCGACCAGACGCCCATGGTCCATGTCGCGGGCCTGCACAAGGAATTCGGCCCCCTGCACATTCTCAAGGGGATAGACCTGGACGTCGGCAAGGGTCAGGTGTGCGTCCTGCTCGGCCCGTCCGGATCGGGAAAGTCGACGTTGCTGCGGTGCATCAACCAGTTGGAGACCTTCGAGGCCGGCAGTATTCGCATCGACGGTGAGCTGGTGGGATACCAGGAGACCCCCACCAGAGGGGGGCGGCTGCGCCGGCTCCCGGAGAAGACGATTGCTGCTCAGCGAGCCAGGATCGGCATGGTCTTCCAGCGATTCAACCTCTTTCCGCACATGACGGCCCTGGAGAACGTCATGGAGGCCCCGATCCACGTTGCCGGGGCCGACAAGGACGAGGCCCGGACCGCTGCTCTGCACCTGCTGGAGCGGGTGGGCATGGGTGGACGCGCCGACCACTACCCCGCCGAACTGTCCGGCGGACAGCAGCAGCGGGTGGCCATCGCTCGTGCCATGGCGATGAAGCCCGATCTCATGCTCTTCGACGAGCCCACCAGTGCGCTGGACCCGGAACTCGTCGGCGAGGTGTTGGCCGTGCTCAAGGACCTGGCAGCCGAGGGAATGACGATGGTCATCGTCACCCACGAGATCGGCTTCGCCCGTGAGGTGGCAGACATCGTTGCCTTCATGGACGACGGAGTCATCGTTGAGTCCGGCGACCCCCAGAGCGTCATTGACGCTCCGCAGTCACCTCGCCTGAGGGATTTCCTCGACTCCGTGTTGTAGAACTGGTGTCATGGGCAACGACATGATTCGGCTCGGCCAGTTCCTCAAATTCGCCAACCTCGTCGAGACCGGCGGACAGGCACGTGAGCTCATCACGGCAGAGGTGGTGAGTGTCAATGGTGAGGTGGAGACGCGACGAGGGCGCCAGTTGCACCCCGGCGACACCGTCACCATCGAGACCGACGCGGGTCCAGTGACGGAGGAGGTGAACCTGGACCCAATCGACGTTCCGTGGTGATGCTCAGCTCTGGCTCCCCATGGTGCCCTGGGCCCACGGCAGGTCGGGGACGACCTGAGCGAAGGTCTGCAGGATCTCCTCGGCGCCCTTGAGCGCACTGGTGGCCTCGATGCTCATGTCGGCCTCGATCTTCTGGGCCACCTCGCGCAGTTTCGGCTCGTGACGCAACGACTCCAGGATCTCGTCCTCCACCATGGCCCACAACCATTCACGTTGCTGCTCCAAGCGGCGGGCTTGCAGGGATCCGTCCGACTCCAGGTACTCCCGATGGTCAAGAATCGCCTGCCACAGGTCGTCCAGCCCGTCGCCGGTGTAGGAGGAGCAGGTGAGCACCGGGACACGACGGTTCTGGTCGGCCTGGACGAGTTTCATGGCGATGGACAGTTCACGTGCCGAGACGCGGGCGTTACCGGCATTGTCACCGTCGGCCTTGTTGACCGCGACGACGTCCGCCAGCTCGAGGATTCCCTTCTTGATGCCCTGTAGTTGGTCGCCGGTACCAGCCACGGCAAGCATGAGGAAGGTGTCGACCATCTCGGAGACGGCGACCTCCGACTGCCCGACACCGACCGTCTCGACGAGTACGACGTCGTACCCGGCGGCCTCCATGACGATCATGGCCTCTCGGGTGGCCCGGGCCACACCGCCCAGGTGCCCGCCAGAGGGTGAGGGGCGGATGAAGGCGTCATCCAGGGTGGCGAGCTCTCCCATACGGGTTCGGTCACCGAGGATCGAGCCGCCGGTTCGAGTGGATGACGGGTCCACGGCCAGCACGGCCACCTGATGGCCGTGCTCCTTGATGAGCTTGGTTCCCATCTTGTTGATGAAAGTGGATTTTCCGGCCCCCGGTACGCCAGAGATCCCGACTCGGATTGCCTTGCCGGTGTGCGGGGCGAGCTGACGCAACATCTCATGGGCCTTCTCCCGGTGGGAAGGCTTGCTCGATTCCACCAGAGTCAGCGCTCGGGCGATGACCTGGCGGTTTCCGGCCAGCACCTGGTCAACGAGTTCGGGTACGTCGATAGCCATGTCGCTCCTTCTTGGGCTCGCTCTACAAGCGCGTTACTCCAACTTATCGCGTCTGGAGCACGTGTGAGGGGGGTTGGGGATGAAGTCAGTCGTCACCCATCTGGCTGGGTGAGGAACCGGATGCAGGCGTCCCAGTCCTGGACCGGACTGCTCTGTCAGGGGTGCGCCTGGGATGCACGCCGGCCCCGAACCAGTGAAGGTCCGGGGCCGACATGAACCTTGAGGATCAGCTCGTGACGATCAGTCCTCGTCGATGCGCTCGAGCAGCTGGGTCATGAGATCGACCGCTGCATCGGGGATGACGGTTCCCGGCGGGTAGATCGCCGCGGCACCGTCGGCACGCAGTTCATCGAAGTCCTGGGTCGGGATGACGCCACCGACGACGATCATGATGTCCGAACGTCCCAGCTTGTCCAGCTCCTTGCGCAGGGCCGGCACCAGGGTGAGGTGTCCGGCGGCAAGGGAGGAGACGCCGACCACGTGGACGTCGGCCTCAACGGCCTGACGGGCGGCCTCCTCCGGGGTCTGGAACAGCGGGCCGACGTCGACGTCCATGCCGAGGTCGGCGTAGGCGGTTGCGACGACCTTCTGGCCACGGTCGTGACCATCCTGACCCATCTTGGCGATGAAGATACGCGGACGACGTCCAGCCTTCTGCTCGAATTCCTCAACGAGCTCGTGGACCTTGGCAGAGGATTTCGTGTGCCCCGCCTCCTTCGAGTACACACCGGAAATGGTGCGAATCTGGGCGGTGTAGCGACCGAAGCTGCGCTCCATGGCGTCACTCATCTCGCCAACGGATGCCTGTGCACGACCGGCGTCGATGCACAGCTTGAGCAGGTTGCGATCCGGATCGGTGGGATCGGGGTTCGCAGCCGCCCATGCCAAGCGCTCCAGAGCCTGCTGGCAGGCTTCCTCGTCACGCTCAGCGCGCAGTTTGACGAGCTTGGCCTTCTGCTCGGCGAGCACCTGGGAGTTGTCGACCTTGAGCACCTCGAGGGGCTCCTCCTGGTCGAGCTGGTACTTGTTGACGCCGATGAGGGGCTGACGACCCGAGTCGATGCGTGCCTGGGTACGGGCAGCAGCCTCCTCGATGCGCATCTTCGGGATGCCCTTCTCGATGGCCTTGGCCATACCGCCGGCCTTCTCGACCTCCTGGATGTGGCCCCATGCCTTGCGAGCCAGCTCCAGAGTGAGCTTCTCGACGTAGGCCGAGCCGGTCCACGGGTCGATGACACGGCAGGTGCCCGACTCCTGCTGGATGAACAGCTGGGTGTTACGGGCGATACGGGCGGAGAAGTCCGTCGGCAGGGCGATGGCCTCGTCGAGGGAGTTCGTGTGCAGGGACTGGGTGTGTCCCTGGGTGGCCCCCATGGCCTCCACACAGGTGCGGATGACGTTGTTGTAGACGTCCTGGGCGGTCAGCGACCAGCCGGAGGTCTGCGAGTGGGTACGCAGGCTCATCGACTTCGGATTCTTCGGCCCGAACTGGTGCACGAGCTTGGCCCACAGCATGCGGGCCGCGCGCATCTTGGCGACCTCCATGAAGAAGTTGGTGCCAATGGCCCAGAAGAACGACAGGCGCGGGGCGAACTGGTCGACCTGCAGACCCACCGACTCACCGGCACGGATGTAGTCGACACCGTCGGCCAGGGTGTAGGCCATCTCGATGTCGGCGGTGGCGCCAGCCTCCTGCATGTGGTAGCCGGAGATCGAGATGGAGTTCCACTTCGGCATGTTCGCACTGGTGTAGGCGAAGATGTCGGAGATGATCCGCATCGACGGCAGCGGCGGGTAGATGTACGTGTTACGAACCATGAACTCCTTGAGGATGTCGTTCTGGATCGTACCGGCGAGCTGCTCGGGCTTGGCACCCTGCTCCTCGGCGGCCACCACGTACAGGGCGAGAATCGGCAGCACGGCACCGTTCATCGTCATGGACACCGACATGCGGTCCAGCGGGATACCCGCGAAGAGCTCGCGCATGTCGAGGATGGAGTCCACGGCCACACCGGCCATGCCGACGTCGCCGGGAACACGGGGGTTGTCGGAGTCGTAACCGCGGTGGGTCGGCAGGTCGAAGGCGACCGACAGACCCTTCTGGCCAGCAGCCAGGTTGCGGCGGTAGAAGGCGTTGGACTCCTTGGCGGTGGAGAATCCGGCGTACTGACGAATCGTCCACGGACGGAAGGCGTACATCGTCGCGTAGGGACCGTGGGTGAACGGCGGGATACCGGCATAGGTGCCCAGCCAGTCCATGTCGGAGTAGACGTCCTGGGAGTAGAGGTGTCCGACCTCGATCTGCTCAGGAGTGATCCACGGGGCCTGCTCACCAGCAGCGGCGGCGAGCTTGGCGAACTGCTCCTGGGCGTCGGCGGGAACGGCCGAATCACCCAGGTTGATGGAATCGAAACGGGGCAAGGTTGTCACTTGGCAACTCCCATCGTGTCGAGAACGGAGGAGAGGGTGTCGACGACGTTCATCCCGAGGAAGACGCGTCCATCGACGAGCTCTTCGGCTGCTGCGGCGTCGTCACCGAATTCCTTGAAGGCACCGGAGAGGTAGACGGCCTTGGCACCGGCGTCCTTGAGGGCCTTGACGACCTCAAGTCCCTGCTCGACGTAGGTCTTGGCGTTGGAGCACAGGTCGGCGATCTGGGCACCGGACTCCTTGAAGGCCTTGACGACCTCCTCGGTGGTGCCTCCCTCACACTCAGGAGTCTCCAGACCAGCGATGTGCCACACCGGGGCGGAGAATCCTTCACGGGGGCCGAAGTCGCGACGAGTCCCCAAGCAGGCCAGGAAGACCTTCGGGCGCTCGGCGCAGGCGGTGGAACGATCGACGAGGGCCTCGAAGACCTCGGCGTCGCGATGCCACTGCAGCCCGTTGTGGGGTGCCCCCTGCGGGAACGGCTTGGTCTCGACGGTCTTGGCGTCCAGCAGCGGGAACTCACTGACGGCCGTAATCGGCTGCTTACGAGTGGCCAACCGCTTGGCACGCTCGGTGTTGAGCTTGTCGAGCTCGGTGCGGACATGGTCACCGGTGAGGGCTGCCGCCATGCCGCCAGCGACCTCGACACTCTGGAACTCAGCCCAGGCAGCATCTGCCAGGGACTTGGTGAGCGACTCGACGTAGAAAGAGCCACCAGCCGGATCGTTGACGCGGCCGATGTTCGACTCCTCGGAGAGGATGATGCCGGTGTTGCGGGCAATACGACGCGAGAAGTCACTCTTCGGCAGGCCGATGGCGTCGTCGAAGGGCAGCGTCGTGACGGCCTCGGCACCACCCACGGCGGCACCGAAGGTGGAGATGGTGCCACGCAGGATGTTGACGTAGGGATCGTCGCGGGTGAGCTCACGCCAGCTGGTGACGGCCTCCTGACGTGCGCCACGCTTGCCTGCGGGAACCTCGAAGACCTCACCGACGCGGTTCCACAGGGTACGCAGGGCACGCAGTCGCGAGATGGTGAGGAACTGGTCGTGGGTGGCGGACACTCGGAAGTTGATGCTGTCGAAGGCCTGCTCGGCAGTCAGCCCCTGCTCGATGAGGGCACGCACGTACTCCACACCGGTGGCGATGGCCCAGGCGAGCTCGGCGACGTCACCGGCACCGGCGTTGTGGTACACGGTCGCGTCGACGACGATCGGTCGAGCGTTCTTGTAGCCGTCCACCTTCTTGACCCATTCGGAGAGTCCGGACAGGTCGGGCTCGCCACCATTGATGGCAGCCGAACCGATCGGGTCGATGCCCAGGTTGAACGAGATCTCATCCTTCTTGGCATCGGACTTCTCGATGGCAGCAAGCAGGGCATCGGCGGCAACGGCCTGGTCGTCGCGGCTGGACACCTCGATCTTGGCCAGGTTGAGCAGCACACCCTCGAGCACGGAATCGATGTCGGAGGCGGCAATGGCGTCGTCACCGACTCGCAGCCAGATGGAGGTGACACCACGCTCGAGATCGGTGAGGATCGCCTTGCGGGTGAAGGCGACATCGGGGTCCTCGTGCAGGGCACGCACGTCCCAGGAGTCGATGACGCCGGTACGAATGGTGGTACCACGAGTGAATGGAGGAACACCGGGAGCTCCGAGGTCCTCGGGAGCATCCTGGCGGGTGTACATGGGTTCGATCTTGACGCCGTCGACCGTGGTCGGCTCCAGGCGCGCCATGCCCTGCTCAAGGTTGAGCTGCTTGCCCTCGGGACGCCCACGGTTGAGGACCTTGAGCACCTCCTTGTGCCACTGCTCCTGGGTCGGGGCCGGGAAGTCACCGGCGAGGGTGAGCGTCTCGGGCATGTCGACCTTGGCCGGCGTCGAGACGTTGTCGGGATCAGTCATACTCTTCAGACTCCTGCTCCGCTTTGGATAGACATACGTCGTCGTCCTCCCCTCGGGGACCACGTCATTGTCGTCGCACTGAGTGCGGCAACATGCTGGCAGGTCTTCGGACTCATGGGCGTCTCGTCGTTGACGAGTCCTACGTCACCGCTTCCCGGGGCCGAAGCCCAGTGCTTGATTGCCGTCGTCCCGGACGGGATGGCGTCAATGGTGATCTCGTTCCCATTCACCGCTGCGGGGCAGTTCCGGAGTCTCACCGGATTCCCTTTCACTGCTGGTCCAACCCATGACCTCACGCGATCACGACCTTCCCAGCACCAGCTCGTACCAGCTTATAAGATGAACGTCGACCGGGCAGCAGGGGCCACCTCCTACGCACGATCGTGCAGCGAGGAATTGGCACAATCGGCCCAGTTCTCACTCGTTCGTCGTATCCTTCGCTCACAGATCTGCATCCCTGCAGCGAAATCCGACTCCGGGGCCACTGTGCCACGACACGAGCCAGCGTCTCCTGGGCGCTGGCCAGCCGTCACCCCTCCCGGAAGATTCGTCGAAGGCAGAGGAATGACCTTGTCACGAGGCCACTTTCGTGTGACCCCACCTCAGGCCGAGTGAGCCTCGACAGTCCTGCCGATCCACGTCTCCAGAAGCCGATACGTCTGTTCTCGGTCTCGTTCGTGCAGCAGCTCATGTCGAGCATCAGGCTCCAGATGGACGTCCACCTGGAGCACCCCGTTCGCCGTAAGCTCACCGGCCACGCGACGCACTCCCCTGCCGTTGCCGCCGACCGGATCGCTGTCACCGCTCATGAGCAGTACCGGCAGCCGCGGTGGAATGGCTCGTAGGATCGTACTGGAGTTGCTCGTCTCACTGAGCCGAACCAGCTCCCGGTACAGCCCCACCGAGGCAGTGAATCCGCACAGTGGATCATTGCAGTAGGCGTCCACCTCACTGGCCTGTCGGCTGAGCCAGTCGAACCGGGTACGAACGGGACGAAACCGAAGATTCATGGAGCCAAAGATCAGGGTCTCCATCACTCGACTGGCAGAATCCTCACCAGCCATGACAATCTGGCTGGTCGCCGCACCACGAGCCACCTTCGCCAATGGGCCTGCTGAAGCTCCGGTCCCCAGTAGCACGAGCGCAGTCATTTCCCGGCCCCGACGAGCTGCGACGATCCGGGCCAGGAACGACCCCATCGAATGACCCACGAGGATCCAGGGCAGCTTCGGGTGCTGGGAGCGCACATCATCGGTCACTCGACACAGGTCGTCGACGATCTGATGGTAGCCCCGGTCGGGAGCCTGCCCGAGGGTGCCGTCCACCAGGGCACGCGGTCCATGGCCACGGTGGTCGCTGGCCACCACGAGCCAACCAGCCTGTGCCAGACAGCCTGCGAACTCGTCGTAGCGAGCAGCGTACTCGGCGAACCCGTGCACCAGCTGGATGAATCCACGTGGTTGGCAGTCGGGCCGCCAGATGAGCACGTCAATCTGCGCACCGTCATCGGCCGCGAGGGTGATGGTGTCCATGGATCCTCCCGAGGTTGTGATCGCACATCGCCATGCCAAGGGTATTCGGTCGATGCATCACGCCCGTGACCGGTACGGCTCACTGTGGGTGATTCTCAACGTACACATCCATGGTGTCGTTGCGCATGGCATCCGAGAGTTCCTGCAGCCCTTCCTTGTCGACGACGTCGTAGGCCTGACCATCCTTCGACTTGCCAAATCCGGAGATGGGCACCTGCACCTGCACGACTCCGTCGGCGGAGGAGAATCGCAGGCTCGTGGCGAGCTTGCGAATCTCAGCATTGGTGAGCTTGTCGTCAACGGTCATGGTACGTCCTGCCAAGGTGGTGACGTCATCGAACTTCGAGGGATTGGCGAGCGTACCCGCCGAGAGAGTCTTGTCGATGATGGCAGTGAGGACGTCCCGCTGACGGTGCGCACGATCGAGATCACCATTCTTGAGATCCCGACGTTCCCGGACGTACTTGAGGGCGGCATTGCCCTTGAGCGTGATTTCTCCGGCAGGAAAGTGCACACCCTCGATGGTGGAGTCCTGATCGTTGTACACCTGGACCCCGCCAAGGGCGGTCGTGAGTTCCTTGAAACCAGTGAAGTCAATGACAGCAGCATGATCCATGCGTACATTCGTCAATTTCTCCAGAGTCTGAATGGTCAGAGGCACACCACCCCACGAATATGCAGCATTGATCTTGGCCGGGGAAGGCTTGTTGATGACCTTGTTGGGCGGGATCGTCACCCACATGTCACGCAGGAAACTGATGAGGTACAGGTGCTTTCGGTCCGCTGGTAGGTAGGCCACCATCAGGGAGTCGGATCGGCCCCGATCCCAACCTCGGGAGTCCGATCCCAGGAGCACGAAGGTCCGGGCGTCGTCGGTGGCCGTACTGGGGCGAGGGCTCGCAGAGGGCATCGCAAGAGGCTCTCGGTTGATCTGGTCCAGACCATTGGTGAGGTGCTTGAGGAAATAACCCAGGACGCCGACGACAAGCAGAATGATGGCCAGCACAGCACACAGGAAGATCATGGGGGCACGACGACGATGCCTCGAGGGGGCAATCCCAGCGCCACCGTCCTCGGTGCTCGATCTGCCGTCCGGTTCCTGTGCATCCATCCCGTGTCGCGGGGGAGCATCCTCGTCCGGAACGCCATCTTCGTCGCCAAAGAGGTCAAAACCATCATCGTTACCCACGCTGGATCCCCTTGTCTTGTCTCCACTTTCCGCACACCATCAGGACTGATACAGGAAATCCCGTCCCAAGCCCACCGCGTAGGGATACTGATTTTGGATGGGGTGCTGAACAGGGTGCCGGGCCAAATGTTAGCATGACCGAAGCTCAGGTTTCCTGGTACTCAGCGAGTACGCTGTATCCGAAAGGCATCATCATCATTCCCAGCAGCAAGCCAGTGAGCACAAGGCATCCATCCTGGCCGAATCACATACGCAATGTGCTTGTCATCAGTGACGCCTTGGCCATTACCGCGGCGCTGGTGACAACGCTGTACATCCGCATGCCTGATCCCGATGCCCCTCTCGCCGGAGCTCGATGTGTCACTTATCCAACGCTCGCCCTGGTCCTTGGGAGTGCTTGGCTCGTCATCCTCTCGACCAATGGCAGCCATCGAATCCGGCTGGTGGGATCTGGCCTTCAGCAGTACCAGCTGGTCATGCGTGGAACCCTGTGGATCTTCGGAGTTCTGGCAGTTCTCAGTTACCTGTTCAAGTTGTCGGTGTCCCGGTCCCTGTTTCTCATCGCCCTGCCCTTGGGACTGATCTTCATGTGCCTCGAGCGGAAAATGATCCGGAACGTCATCCAGAGGTCTCGCCGGCAAGGACGGTTCCTGATTCCGACACTTGCAATAGGAGCCGGCCCAGAGGTCAAGAGGACTGTCCAGACCCTCCATCGGAACATCTCCGTCGGCTATGCACCTGCTGCTGTCTGCATCACTGAAGAATCACGGGGTCACGATGACATTCCTGCAGGCCTGCCGGTACTGAGTTACCAACAGCTCCTCAAAGAGGTTCGCGAGTTCCCACTCTCTGCCGTGGTTGCCGCCGGTGGCATGTCGAGCGCGCAGACAAAGCAATTGTCCTGGGACCTTGAGGACTGTCGCACCCAGCTTCTTTTCATACCCGAACTCATTGATGTCGCAGGACCGAGGATGAGCACGTACGAGGCAGCAGGGCTCAATCTCGTCCACGTGGATCTGGCCAAGTACTCCGGGATCAAGTACATCATCAAAAGAGCCTTCGACATCTTGGCTTCCCTCATGGCCCTGATCCTTTTCTCACCAACCATGGCAGTCACGGCACTCGCCATCCGACTGGAGGACGGCGGACCAGTCATCTTCAAGCAGGAACGTATCGGTGAGAACGGTAGGCCCTTCACGATTCACAAGTTCCGAAGCATGGCGGTGGATGCCGAAGCGCGTATGGCGGAACTCATAGCCGCCAACGGTGGGTGTGCGCTCCTGTTCAAGATGGAGGATGACCCGAGGATCACCAAGGTCGGCAGATTCATCAGAAAGTATTCCATCGATGAAATCCCCCAGTTCTGGACCGTCCTGAGCGGCTCGATGAGCATCGTCGGGCCACGCCCCCAGGTGCAACGCGAGGTGGACGAGTACCGAGGGCCAACTCACCGGCGCCTGCTCGTCAAGCCTGGGATCACGGGGCTGTGGCAAATTGGGGGACGCTCAGACCTGCCACTCGAGGAAGCCGTCCGGCTCGACCTCAAGTACGTCGAGAACTGGTCCCTGCTGGGAGACATCTCGATCATCCTCAAGACGGTCAAGGTCGTGCTGTTCCCCAACGGAGCATATTGATGTTGCACGACGGAGAACCGAACGGACGACACCCCTTGAACCGCCCCAGCCACTCAGCGCCTCGGCGGCCAGCACATCTCCTTCCCCCGGAATCATCCAGCACCTACGACCATCGTCCCTACGTCAGTCCTCGTCGAGCGATCCCGGACGGCGAGTCATGTTCAGACAGTCGCTGTGCCTCACCAGAACCTGCCCCTCGCCACGCAACCTGGGCTTTCTGGTTGGAGCCACGATTCATCGTCATCGCATTCTCCGGCGTACTTGCGTTGTGCACGTTCCTTTACCCCGCAAGCAGGTTCGACAACTGGTCAACGAGCAAATATTTCCACGCACCGGAGTTCACGCTCACTGTGGCAGCCATCGTGGCTCTCTGTCTCGGCATGACGCTGACAACCCACGTGACCCCTGCCCCCCGAGCAGGCAGAGTGGAGTCCGACGCCGAACCGCACGTGATAGAAGGGTGGTACCACGCCCTGGGTCTCATCGTCGTCCTGGGGTACGTGGCCTGGGCCGTCATCGCCACCGCACGCGGGGCGACCTTGGAACTGTTCCTGGCCGTGATCCACCGGGACATGGGGGCCATCTCATTCCTCAAGCAGCGCTTGGCTCCAGTCGCGGGAGTGACGACCCTCACACAGGTCTCCTGCATCGTGTCAGCCTTGGGGGCATATCGATACACCACGACCAGAAAGATCGGCAAACTCTGGTGCTTCGTCCTTCTGACGGGCATATTCCGTGCATTGTTCTATGCGGAACGTCTTGCACTCATGGAGGTCGTCATCCCAGCAGCGCTTGTCCTCATCGTGACGAGCCATTTCATGAGGAATCACCGACTTCTCATGAATCTCATCCCCGTGATCGGACTCGCATTCCTCGTCATCGTCTTCTCCGCCTCGGAGTACTTCCGGAGCTGGATCTTCTACTCACAGTCCGGCGACACATCATTTGCCCCATGGGTACTTGACAGACTGCTGGCTTACTACACGACGTCGTTCAACAACAATGCCCTCTTCTACTCCCAGGTGACCGGATCTCCACACCCCATATACTTCACCATCCCATTCGTCTTTGACTTTCCAGGATTCTCATCCATCTTCGGGGCGCCATCATTTGGTGGTTTGCTACCGGAGGATTGGTGGTTCTCCACGCTGTCCTGGTATGCGACCCCCGAGTTCAACAACAGTGGGTCCTATCTGACGCCAATCGCCGATCTCGGTCTCGTCGGCGGTCTGACATTCTGGCTCGTACTTGGTGTTCCCCTTGGCTACGTGTACCGGAGGGCACGAGAAGGTTCTGATGTGGCACTCATTGCGTACTCAACCCTCTTCCTCGGTCTACTCGAACTGCCACGGTTCACGTACTGGACCTTGGGAAGATTCTTTCCCGCAGCCGTGGCATTGATGTTCTTCATGGGCCATTCGATGGTCCATGACCATTCACCAGTTCACAAGACATCGCACCAGAGACATGAATTGAGGGGATTCTCACGATGATCGGCAGCCGCCATGCAATTCCCCCACATCAGGGGCGACGCCTTCGCATTCTGCACGTCACGGAATGTTTCCTGGGTGGTACTCGGAGCGCCATCCTGTCCTATGCAGGTGACATCCCGGAGATGGATCATGGACTCCTCGGGACACTGGGTCGTTCACGTGGTGACCTCAACGCACCTGACGAGAAGTTCCTTGAGGTTCAGGCTCTGCCCGACGGACACCTCGCCCGTATCAGAGCCATCCGCTCCCTGGTCGTCGCGTGGCAACCCGACATCATCCACGCCCACTCCAGTTTCGCTGGAGTCTACGTGCGTCTCGCCATCCGCAACAGCCCTCGACACCGAGTGGTGTACACACCGCATGCCTACGGCTTCGAAAGACTTGACATCGGGCCGGTGAAGCGCGCAGCCATACACGCCGCTGAAGCCCTTCTGACACGCAACACGGAGGTCATTGCCGCGTGCAGCACACGGGAGCAGAAACTCGCCCACGACATGCATGCCAGACGGACCGTCTTCGTGCCCAATGTCGCGGCTGCACAATTCCACACCCATGACGCGGTGCGGTCATTGCCAGAACACCGTGTTGTCACCGTCATGGGCCGTGTCGTCCCCCAACGGGACCCCGAGTTCATCTGTCGCGTGGCGGACGAGCTCGCACGAAGCGACCGCGAAACGACGATCCAGTGGATCGGGGACGGCGATCCTGATGGCGTGGCCGCCCTACGTCGGCACGGAATCAAGGTCACGGGATGGCTTGACGCCGCAGACATCATGGTCAGACTCGAGAAGTCCAGCGCCTACCTCCATCCTGGGCGCTGGGAGGGATTCCCCGTCGCCATCCTCGAGGCCCACGCCATGGGACTTCCCATCATCGCTCGGGATGCCGCGTACCTGTATGACGCCCCCTCCGGCGTCCGCGGATCGAACCCGTCCGAGATCGCCAAGGCCCTCGTGCCACTCGTGACGGACGAATCAGCACGTCGGAGCAACTACGCGTTGTGGTCCGCCCATCTGAGTCACAACACATCCGAGGCACAGCGGGCGGCTCTGCTCGAGGTCTACACTCCACAGGGCACCCCATCCTCCCCGGACAACCACAGGAGGGCATCATGAGAGTCAGCCTCTCGGGACGTTTCATCGAGCGAAATGTCGGCGGCAACACCACCTACGCTCGCAATCTCGAATCCGGTCTCATCGAGCGGGGGGTTGAGATCGAGCACATCCCGTACGCCTCATCAGCCCCGTTGACTGCTCTCCGGGAATCGCTCTACGGCGTGAATCCACCCCAACAGGTGCAGGTCATCCACTACATCGCCGACACCGGGCCACTCCTTCCTCTCCGACGCCCCAGCGTCGTGACAGTGCATGGTCTGGCATCCCGATGGACGACCGTGTCCCGCAGCCGCCGTGCCCAGGCCGTGTGGACCGCGCGGGTGAGGGCGGCAATCCACCTGTGCGACCACGTCATCACCGTCTCCCACTCCAGTGCGAACGACATCCGTGACGTGTTCGGCGTCGATCCGGACGACATCACCGTCATTCCACACGGATTCGACCCGAAGATCACGGCAGGTCCGTCGGAGCCACCGGAACGGCTGTCCCACCTCGAGCACGAACCCTTCGTGCTGTACCTGGGAAATGTCGAGCCTCGCAAGAATCTCGTCGCCCTCGCCGAGGCATTCGACTCACCGGACCTCACCGGAATGAAACTCGTCGTCGCCGGGCGCAAGGCGTGGGACTTCGAGGAATCCATTCGCGCCTTCGAGGCTCGTGACAACATCGAGTACCTGGGATTCGTGAGCGACGAGGAACGCATGTGGCTCTACCAACACTGCGCGATCTTCGTGTTCCCGAGCCATTACGAAGGTTTCGGTCTGCCCGTGCTGGAGGCGCTCGGTACTGGTACGCCTGTGGCCTGCACCAGGAATGGGTCCCTGGCCGAGGTCGCCGGCCCGTCTGCCGTGATCGAGGACACCTCGCGGGAGGCCATCGCCGATGGTCTGGCGCGAGCTCTGGCCGACACGGCATGGCTGCAGAAGGTTCGCCATGATGGCCCGGAATGGGCACGTCAATTCAGCTGGGATCGATCGATCGACGCCCACATCAACGTCTACCGAAGGCTGTGCGCATGACACGTGTCGCCCTGCTCCACGCATACAGTCCCAGGAACTCAGGCGACGGCCTCCTCGTGCAGGAAGCCCTCACCTTCATCCACGAGTCCCTGGGCTCAGAGGTCGACATCGATCTTTTCGCCTCCCGCGCCGAGGACTTCGCCGAGCTGCGTCTGCCTCGCACGACCTGCATCTCGACGAAACCCACACGTCACGGCCTGAGCCGGGATTATCTTCGTCGTATTTCCCACCTGGACTCATACGATCTCGTCGTGGGGGTGGGCGGAGCATATCTGCGCTTCGGCCAGCCCATCGAAGCACTCAAGAGCTGGCTGGTCCACGTACCGCAGCTGTACCTCGCGTCCAGGACCACGACTCCAACCGTCTACCTGCCCCAGAGCTGTGGCCCGTTCGGTCCGCTCTCCAGACACGTCGTTCCCCGAATGATGTCGCGCATGGACCATGTGTGGTTGCGAGACGATCGGTCGATCGCCCAGTGCCGTATGGACCACGCTCACCGTGCCCCCGACTGCGCCTTGCTGAGCCTCGACCGCATCCAGCTGCCTTTCGACGACATGTCATCGCCCATTGTTGGCAGCCGAACCCTACGCGGACATGCGAACCAGTCCGTCGCAGAGCTGGCCAGGCTCGTAGGCCCCGTCGACGGACTGGTGCAAAGTGCTGTGGGGGCCAACAATGACGCACCCACGACGAGCAGGATCGCCACCGGGGAACTCTTTGACCAAGCGGGGTTGCAGGCTCTGGACCGCGCCCGCGTCGTCGTCTCCGTTCGTCTGCATGGTGCCATCATGGCCCTGGCCGCAGGACACTACGTTGTCCACCTGTCCTACGAGCGCAAGGGATTCGGGGCGTTCGAGGATCTCGGTCTGACCGAGTACGTGCACAACGTCTACTCGTTCAGCCCCGCCACGGTGGCCAACCAGGTACGCACCCTGCAACAGAGCCCAGCGGCTCGCGCCCGCTACGACGAGTGCGTCGCACGTGCCCAGGAACGACTTCACGCCTCACGCCGGGCCATCGTGACAGCCATGCACACCGCGACGATGGGGGCCCGCCCGTGACAGCAACCGCCGAGCGCATTCTCATCGACACCCTGGGCCTGGGCAGCAGCCGGCAGAGCTGCCGGGCACGGAACCTCCTGTCTGCTTCCTTCGAGGATCTCCTCGGACACGTCATGGCAGGACGACGATCCTCATGAGCGCACCCACGTCCACCACACCAGAGACCGGGTCGGCAGGGCATTCCTCCATCCGTACCAAGGTGATGTCCCTGGTCAGCAAGTTGGCGAGCATTGCCTCGGCCGGGATGGCCGCAGTCATCCCGATCGGCATTCTCAGCGGTGCCGGTTATCTCTACGACAGCATCTCCGTGGGTCAGCTCGCCGTTCGTCTCGCCATGACCGCCTATGTGGCACAGGTGACGGGAGCAGCACTCGTCGAGGCACCGCTGTTCGGCAAGTCCGGCCATCGTCCCCAGCTGCCGACCCTCCTCTATCTCGTTGGCTTCGTGGGCTGCGCCGTCTGGGCGCTCGGGGCCGGGCACCTTGCGGTGGCCACCGTCGGGCTTTTCCTCATGCTCCCATCACTGGAGTGCGCCCGCGCCGCCGCCGTACTCCAAGGAGGCTGGCAACGTGAGCTCGTGGTGGGAACCGTCCTGTTCGCCTCGGTCGTCCTCGTGCTCGTCTGCAAAAGTACTGTGGCACTCCATGTGGGAGTCGCCATTGCCGTGGCCATCGCCATCGCCATCCGCATGCCAGGACGTTGGACAGGATTCCAGCCAGTTCGAGGAGCACAGTGGTGGGTCGTGGCGGAGACGGCAATCATAGGGCTGGTCCAACCCGTCGCGCTCAAACTCGCCTACCACGGGCTCGGCCCGAGCGCCGCCACGGGTCTGAAATTCGTGATGACCATCGCCAACGTCATCTCGCCAATCCTGTACTACCTCAGGCTCAGACTCCTCGATCGGCACTCCAGGGCCGACATCATGCTGTCAACCGTCCTCATCGTCGCATCCAGCGGAGCCATCCTCATCATGCAGATCTGCGGCATCCTGCGTCTCGCGCTGGGCCCCGGCTGGGACACGGTGACGATGCTCATGCTCGTCGTTGCCATGATCTGGAAGTTCGTCACGGTCGTGTCGACCATCCCCTTCACCACCTTGCGACGCCTGGGGCGTGGCGCGACGGTCCTGGTGCTGAGGAGCCTCACCACCGCTGCATACATTGGTGGCGTCCTCGCAGCGCTCGCTGCCAGACCGACGACAACCGGGGTGCTGTGCGCATTCGTCCTGGCTGAAGCAGCATCATGCGTACTGTTCGAGATCGCTTGTGTGCGTGCCAAGCGAGAGGAGGGCAGATGACCGGCCTAGTCTTCCCAGTCGACACGCGTCGCAAGAATGTCGACGTCAGCCAGGATACGCTTGGCACAGATCATCTTGACGCTGTCGTCATGCCCATAGGGATCATCGATCCAGTCAGCATCAACGATGCGCGGAGCGTCACTCGTGACCGCCTCGACAACGTGTGCCAATGGCAGTCGTCCGCTCCGAGGAAGCGTACCGAGACCACGCGCCACCTGCCCGATCGCCACGACACGGCCCATGTGCTCGGGGAACTCCTGCCTCATCCATGCGCGGTGCTCAGGGCCGAACACCACGACAGCCGCAGTGTTCGCAATCATCCTCCCCGTCACCTGGCGGGCTTCGTGACCCCCGAGGGCCAAACCGAGTTCTGCTCCAGCTCGCGCCATTCCCGGATCCATGGGCCATCCCTGCATGGCACGAATCCCGGCCGAGGCCACACACGTGTCGGCACGATCCCCCACACGTGCTCGCAACGCCGCTGCAGCGAATGCCGACCGGCAGATGTTCCCCGTACAGACGAACAGGAGCGTCGACCCAGACACCTGGTTCCGGACGGCTCCAGTTCGGAGCCAACGTGGCGGATTGCTCATCCTCATCTCCCTTGGGCCAGTACGACGATCCCTGGTATGAACAGTACGGTTCCGGGCCAAACCGCACGTTGGCTCACGACGAGCTCATCCTCACCCTAGACCTGCCTCATCGGCTACCGCATCGCGACTTCCCCATACACAACCCCGATCACACACCTGGACGGACAGGACGGCATGAAATTCACCAACTTCGTCAAGCTGACCCGGCGACGCCTCGTGACGATTCTCTTGTGCACCCTTCTGGGGGTTGCCGCTGGTGTCGGTCTTCTTCTCACCACTCCCGCCACGTACACCGCCAGTGCCACGGCGTATGTCCGTGTCTCCGTTGCATCGTCGACCAACGGCTCGACGGACAACTACTACAGTGCCTCCCAGCTGGCGAGTCAGAAGGCGAAGGCATTCGTCACCGTGTTCACGTCACAGACGGTGGCGCAGCAGGTCATTCATGACCTCGGACTGTCCATGACGCCCGATGCCCTTGCATCGAACATCACTGCCAGCAATGAGGCCAACTCCTTGACCATCAAGGTCACCGCCACCGCGGACTCCGCCGATACGGCCAGGAACATAGCCAATTCAGTCATCTCGGAATCCGCCAAGCAGGTGAAGAACCTCGAGGGAGAGAAATCCCCAGTCCAGGTGGTCATGATGACTCCCGCTGACCTTTCGCAGGTGAAGAAGGCACCATCACCAGCGAAGTATGTCATCGCCGGTCTCCTGGCTGGAATCCTGCTGGGATACGTCGTGGCCGGCATCCGACAATTGACCGATCGGCGTGTGCACACGGTGCACGATGTCACCGACCGTGTCGACAAACCCATTCTTGCCACCATTCCGACCTCGTCGACGGTCGCAGCGATTTCAACCGATTCCACCGACGACTTCAGAGCGGCCGAGGCCATCAGAAAGCTGCGCACGAATCTTCGCTACGCGATGATCGACAACAGCTCCAAGGTCATTCTCGTCACGTCATCATTGCAAGGAGAGGGGAAGTCCTCGGTGGCCGGAAACTTGGCCAAGGTGATGGCCCTTGCCGGTGAGGACGTCATCCTTGTCGATGCCGATCTACGCCGCCCGGGAGTGCAGCGGAACTTCGATCTCGAGGACGGCCTGGGGCTCCCCGAGGTCCTCATCGGAGCAGCACCCCTGGAGCAGGCACTGCGGACCACGTCAACTGCCGGGTTGAGTATCCTGCCCTGCACCGACACCCCACCGAATCCCTCGGAACTGCTCGGCTCCCAGCACATGTCCGAGTTGGTGTCTTTCCTGGCCCAGGACCATGTCGTCATCATTGACGCCCCACCAGTGCTGCCCGTGACCGACTCAGTGGTCCTCTCCCAGCTGGCAGACAACGTCATCGTCGTGGCACGCGTGGGACGTACCACCGTGGACCAGGTTGAGAACACGGTCTCCGCCATCGAGGATGCCGGAGGTCTGGTGTCCGGCATCGTCCTGAACCGTGCCGATTCCTCGAAACTGTCGAATCTACGATACGGAGGTTCGGCATATGGCTACGGATACTCCAAGTACGACAGCAACTACCGGGCATCCACCGACAAGACGCCGCGGACCGACTCCACCACGAGTCCTGAGGACAGCGGGGAGACGCACGACATGACGGACGAGTCCCAACAGCAGAGGAAGGTGCCACACGTCTAGGATGAGATGACGTCCGGGTGTGGCGGCCCTGCCGTCACACACAACCTCTTGGGAGCCTCCGTGAAAATCGCCGTTGCAGGCCTGGGATACGTCGGAATGGCCAATGCCGTGCTGCTGGCCCAACACAACCACGTCATTGCACTCGACATCGATGCAGACCGCGTACGACTGGTCAACGAGGGGCGCTCGACGATCGTCGACCCACAGATCTCGCAGTACCTGGCCGATCGTCCGCTGGACCTCACTGCGACGACTGATCCGCAGCAGGCCTATGCCGATGCCGAATACGTCGTCGTCGCCACTCCGACCAACTACGATCCCGACCAGAACTACTTCGACACCTCCAGCGTGGACTCGGTCGTCGAACTCGTCTCACGGATCTGCCCCGGGACGATGCTCGTCATCAAGTCGACGATCCCGGTGGGCTACACGACAACCCTGCGCAAGCAGTACCCGCACATGCAGATCGTCTTCTCACCGGAGTTCCTGCGGGAGGGCAAGGCATTGCAGGACAACCTTCATCCCTCACGGATCATCGTCGGCTCCACGGAGCCACGCGCTGCCAAATTCGCCGATCTGCTGTTGGAGGGCGCTCTCGCCGATGACGTGCCTGTGCTACTCACCGGCTCCACCGAGGCCGAGGCCATCAAACTGTTCGCCAACACCTACCTGGCAATGCGGGTGTCGTTCTTCAACGAACTCGACACCTACGCCTCCCAACGCGGACTGTCCACCCGCCAGGTGATCGACGGGGTGTGCCTCGACCCTCGGATCGGGGGCCACTACAACAACCCGTCCTTCGGCTACGGAGGCTACTGCCTGCCCAAGGACACCCGTCAGCTGCTCGCCAATTACCAGGACGTTCCGCAAACCCTCATCCAGGCCATCGTCGACTCCAACACGGTGCGCAAGGACTTCATCGCTGCCGACATCGTCGCCCGAAATCCGGCACGGGTCGGTGTCTACCGTCTCGTCATGAAATCCGGATCTGACAACTTCCGTTCGTCATCGATCCAAGGGGTCATGAAGCGTGTCAAGGCCAAGGGCATCCCGGTGGAGGTCTACGAGCCCACCTTCGAGGGCGACGAGTTCTTCCGCTCTCCCGTCACCCGTGACCTCGAGTCCTTCAAGGCCGAGTGTGACGTCATCATCGCCAATCGGATGTCTCCAGAACTCGCCGACGTGGCAGGAAAGGTCTACACCCGCGATCTGTTCGGGCAGGACTGAGACCTCCAGACTGCTCAAGCAGGACTGGGGCTTCCAGAGCTGGGACTCCAGGGCCGGGGCTGTCAACCGCACCCCTCAGTCGAGGTTCTCGTCGATGTCGAAACTCGCAGTGGTGAGGTCAGCCCTCCTCGACCCAGTGACGAGCTTGTGGATGAGCCACACGGCGACGAAGGCGAAAATCCCGACGTAGGCAACGAGGATGCCGCGCCAATCGGCCCCCCGGACCGCGTTCCAGCCTTGACCCACCGTGATCGTGAGACACAGCGCGAAGGCAAGGACCGGGCCAACCGGGTACCACCTGGCACGGAATGGTAGGTCGTCCAAGCTGTTGCCCTGTTTGAGGTAGGCACGGCGGAACTGAAAATGACTCACGGCAATGCCCAACCACACGATGAATCCACAGAGACTCGAGACACTCACCAACCAGGTGTAGGCAGTGCCATCGCCCACCAGGCTGGACAGGAAGCACGAGGCTGCGACCACGGTGGTGAGTGCCATGGCCGGCACCGGAACCCCGCGCTTGCTGGTACGCGAGAAGATCGCGGACGCCTTGCCGTCCTTGGCAAGTGCATAGAGCATGCGGGTGGACGCGTAGAGCCCGGAATTTCCTGCCGAGAGGATCGCCGTGAGGATGACGGCATTCATGAGGGAGGCAGCAATGCCAATTCCCGCCTGCTTGAGCACGATGGTGAACGGGCTCATGGCAACCTGGGTGAGTTCACCGGCCAGCAGGTTCTCGTTGGTGTAGGGCAGAAGAAATCCCATGACGATGACCGTGCCGATGTAGAAGATCATGATTCGCCAGAAGATCTGTCGAGTGGCCTTCGGCACGGCGCTACGGGGGTCCTTTGACTCCCCAGCGGCAACACCAATGAGCTCGGTTCCCTGGAAGGAGAATCCCGCAACGAGGAAGACGGTCATCACTCCCCCGAATCCGTTGACGAACGGGGCATCCCCCGTCGTCCAGTTGGAGGTCCCTGGCGACGAGCCGCCCATGATGCCGGCGATCATGAGGACCCCCACGATGAGGAAGACGACGACCGCGATCACCTTGACGATGGCGAACCAGAACTCACCCTCACCGTACGCCCGTGCCGAGAGCAGGTTGAGCACGACGAGGATGGTGAGGAAGATGACGGACCACACCCACCCAGGACTGTCCGGAAGCCAGTATTGCATGACGATACCGGCAGCCGACAGCTCAGCGGCTACGGTGATGGCCCAGTTGAACCAGTAGTTCCATCCCAGGGCGAATCCGAAGGAGGGTGAGACGAACCGCGTCGCGTAGGTCTCGAAGGCACCGGGGACCGGCATGAGGGCACTCATCTCGCCCAGGGACTGCATGAGCAGGAAGACCATGAGGCCGATGATGACGAAGGCCACCAACGCCCCACCCGGACCAGCCTGGGAGATCGTCGCGCCCGAGGCGAGGAAGAGCCCGGTCCCGATTGCGCCGCCAATGGCGATCATGTTCATGTGGCGCGAGTCGAGACCACGCTGGAGTTCGTCATGGGATTCAGACGCAACCTCATTGGGAGGCTGTTGGTCACTGGATGGGTTGTCTACCGAGGGCACGGCCACTTCCTTCATCGATCACGCCGAGATCCTCCGATGCACGACTGACTGTTCACGTCCAGTGGACGCGGTAGGCAGACAGGATACTTGGTGAGGAAGAGATTTGGGCGTCTCGAGGACAATTTGTGAGGCACCCGAAGCGACAATGCCGAAACCGATCAGAGCAGGAGCCACCTCCTGCGCATGGACTGAGCAGCAGTGACTCCACGCGAATCCACACTGACCCGAACTCAATGAACGTACGATGATCACTCCGGCCCCGGCCCCCTGAGAACAGAAAACAGAGCTGGCCTCACTTGCCCTGTGCCGCGTCCAGAGCAGCGGAGTAGTCCGGCTCAGAGGCAATGTCATCAACCAGCTGGGTGTGAACCACCGTGCCATCCTCGTCAAGGACGACGATCGAGCGGGCAAGCAGGCCGGAGAGGGGGCCGTCACTCATCGTGACCCCGAAATCGTCTCCGAAGGTGGACCGAAATCCCGAGGCCACGGTGACGTTCTCGATGCCTTCGGCTCCACAAAACCGACTCTGGGCAAAGGGAAGGTCGTTGGAGACGCACAGCACGCTCACTGCCTCGAGGCCGGCAGCCTTCTCGTTGAAGGTGCGCACGCTCTGGGCGCACACGCCAGTGTCGATACTGGGGAAGATGTTGAGGACGATGCGGCCGGGCAACGATTCGCGAGTGACCGGGGTCAGGTCGGTTCCGACAAGGTCAAAAGTTGGTGCGGGCTGACCAACGGTGGGCAGCTCACCAACGGTCGTGACAGGGGTACCTTTGAAAGCAGTAGTCGCCATGTACACATTTTTGCGCGCAGCGCCAAGTGGTACAAGACATTCGCTCACAGACCGGCTGGGAGCGAAACCCTGCACCATGCGTACCGGGCAGGGCCACGCGTGCGGCGGCGCAAAACGCCAGCAGCTGCAGTCGGGCGCGGATTCCCAGACAGGGCCACGCGTGCGGGCGGCTGGGAGCCCCACGCTCCGAGGGTGACTCGCCGTGCTGATACGTCACCCCGCCCACCAGGGTTCAGCCACACAGCCGGATGCGAGCCACCAGACAGCCCTGGTCAGAGGATCCCGGTGAACCTCAGTTACGGTTGACGACGGTGATGTCGACCATGAGTTCGGCAGCAATGTTCTCCAGAGCCTGCTGGAGATCGTCCTGGGTCGTGGCGCCGGTGATACGGCACAGCACCTCGGCCTCGAACAGCACCCCGTCACCCATCGGAGCGTCACGCAAACTGGTCTGCATGTCGTCGATCGTCACGCCAAGGTCGGCGAACGTACTCGTGACCTGACGCACGATGCCCGGCCGATCATGACCGGTGAGACGCACCTTGAGGACGAGCTGGTCCGGCTCGGAGGCCTCGTCGGTGGAGGTGATGGTGATCCTCACCCCTTGGGAGGCGAGCTCGTCAAGGGCGGTACTGAGGTCTGAAACATGGTCTGCTGGGACGTCGACCAGGACGATTCCGGCGAAGGCACCAGCCAGACGGGCCATTCGACTGCCGAGCCAGTTGCCGCCGTGCTCGGCAACCGTCGTCGACATCGCAGCGACGAATCCGGGACGGTCCACACCGACCGCTGTGAGAAGGAGCTGTGTCATGTGCCGAGAATATCTCTCCTCGCAGCAGAATCGGCGCGGATCGGCGATGATCTCAACCCTCGGAATGCACCCCGGATTCGGGGGCGCACATGGCATGCCAGTAGGCGCGAGTGGTGGCTGTGGGACCGTCGAACTCGGTGAATCCGGCATCGATGATCTCCACCGGACGCGTGTGTTCCTGCCACTGCTCGACGGTTGGTGTGACGACGCGCACCCGAAATCGGTCGGCACGCCAACATCGCAGAATCTCTGCCTCACCACCCTCCTGCAGCTGACCATGTACCTGATCGCATGCTTGCTGCGACGCAGGAGCGACGTGACCGTGCAGCCCCTGTGCTCGCTGCTCATCATCGTCGTCCCAGGTCTTCTGGGACGATTCCTGTGTCTGGGACTCCTGAAGGATGCGATACGCACGTTGGGCCGCGTGGCCGCACTGCGCGCAGGCCTTGCCAGTCGTCATCTCGATCATCGGATTAATCTCGATGGTGACGATCGCGTCGGAGCTGGCCGAGACACCATCGTCTGGCAGGTGGGTGCCACTGATCTGCAACTTGTTGACTGCCCTGGGCTGGCCACCCACCGGCGCCGGGACGATGGCACGGACGGCAGCGGCGTCATGGTCGTCATCTGGAGCCGGCTGGGTGACGGTGACTCCGGCCACCTCCTGGACGTCCGTCCAGCGTTTGCCGTCGGCACGGCGTACGATCTTGCGAATTCGGGTGTTCTCCCAGTGCTGGACCGCCTGCCACCACGGCCCGTCGGGCTGGCAACGCGGATCGTCCAACAGGCTGACGACTGCTCGGGCAGCTGCTTCGCAGGCGTCGACGCGACGTGCCGGGCGGTGCTTGTCACGCAGCACCACCACATCCATCGCCCACGGGTCAGGTTCGTGTTCGGGTCTTGTCGCAGCGCTCACAGACCTCCACTCTATGCCGAGCTGCCGCTGGCATGGCCGCAGGAGCCAGAGGCGGGGTGGTCGACGCTGTTGCATGACGATCTGCCACACTGGAAGCAATGCGCAACATCATCTGGGACATGGGCGGCACACTCATCGACACCTACCCACAGGTCGCCGAGACGCTGGCATCCTGCGTGAATGACCACGTGGACGCATCGCGCTCCCCCGACGGGTCTGTGAAGGATCACGTCACGACTGAGGCCGTGACCGAGTTGACGATGGTCTCCATCGACCATGCCATCCAGACCCTTGCCACCCGCCACCAGATGGACGTCGGCGTTCTGAAGCAGGCCTATGCCGATCTCAAGGAGCGGTGGCGGACGCAACCGGCTCCGGTGATGCCCGACGCCCGCGAGATCATGGCACAGGTGCATGATTCGGGTGGCCTCAATCTGGTGGCGACGCATCGGGACCGCACCAGCGCGCAGAGCCTTTTCACCGCTGTGGACATGAGGGTAGACGACCTGGTCTGTGCCCCGGACGGGGTGGACCGCAAGCCCTCACCCGCCATGAACCTGCTTCTGCTGGGTCGGCACGGACTGCTTCCTGATGAGGTGCTGTGCGTCGGGGACCGTCAGATCGACGTCGACGCCGCCCATGCTGCCGACTGCCCGGCCGCCCTGCTGGATCCCACTGGGGCGCTGAGCACCGATGCCGAGTATCACATCGAGAGCCTCGCCCAGCTGAGCGGGCTCATCGGCTGAGGAGCAGAGGGCCTGGCAGGCCCACTCGTGGGAAATGCACTTTCGCTGACGCCTTGGCCCAACCAACCTCACCTGATCAACTGGCCTCCCCGAAAACGACGATGGGGCCGGCCCAAAGGAGCTGGCCCCATCACGTGGGAGGACATGTCATCGTCAGTCGGCGAGCTTCACCTCGGACTCGGCAATGATCTTGTCCACGTCCAAGTCTGGGTTCTCGTCCTGGTTGGCGATGAGCTCGTGGGCCTCCTCGGTGCTGGATACCGTCGGCATGGCACCGGGCATGGGCTTCTTCGCGGACTCCTCCATGATGACCACGGCAATGAATCCGGCCACCGAGGTGCCCATGATCCAGTAGGCCGGAGCCAAGGCGCTACCCGTCGCCGAGACCAGCGCCTCCATGATGAACGGAGCGGTGCCGGCGAACAGGGCCACGGCCAGGTTGTACGACAGTCCCATGCCACCGTAGCGCGACGAGGTGGGGAACAATGCCGGCAACGAGGATGCCAAGTTCGACACGTAGAGCGAGACCGGGATGGCCAGCAGCAGCACACCGAGCATGGTCGTCGCGGCACTTCCCTTGCCGAGCAGCAGGAATGCAGGCAGCGCCAGGACGACGGCCGATCCCGATCCGAAGAACAGCACGCGACGGCGTCCGACGCGGTCGGACAGCCGGCCCGACAGTGGAATGGACAGGGAGAGCAGGACGAGCACCGGCAGGGTGAGCAGGTTGCCGTGCGCAGCGTCGTAATGCAGCGTGGTCGTGAGATAGGTCGGCATGTAGGAGGTCACGGCGTAACCGAGGGTGTTGGCTGCCGAGACGAGCACGAAGGCGATGATGAGCTCACGCCAGTAGGCCTTGACCAAACCGCCCACGCCCTTGTTGAGTTTCTCCTGGCCCTCCTGTGCAGCGGACTCCTGTGCCTGGCGGTATGCCGGAGTGTCCTCGATACGCATTCGGAAGTAGATGGCCACGCCGCCCAGGGGCAGGGCCACCAGGAATGGAATACGCCAGGCGAATCCCTCCATCGAGGCATCCGAGATGGTCAGCTGCAGGATCGAGACGAATGCGGCGCCGACGGCGAAGCCCATGTAGGAGCCGAGATCGAGCAGGGAGGCGTAGAAGCCACGTTTCCGGTCCGGTGCATATTCCGTGATGAACGTCGTCGCGCCGGCATACTCCCCACCGGTGGAGAACCCCTGAACCAGTTTGAGGAAGATGAGCAGGGCGGGAGCCCAATACCCGATCTTGGAGTATCCGGGCAGCACACCGATGAGGAAGGTCGCCGTGGCCATCATGATGAGGGTGAACGCCAACACACGCTGCCGCCCCAGCCGGTCACCAAGCTGGCCCAGGATGATGCCGCCCAGGGGACGAGCGATGAACGTCACCGCGAACACACCCAGCGAGAACAAGTTCTGCACGGTCTGAGTTGCTTCCGGCAGGAAGATGTGACCGATGAGCACGGCAAGATAACCGTAGACGCCAACGTCGTACCACTCCATGAGGTTGCCGACCACCGTACCGGCGACTGCTTCACGAAGCACCTTTTGATCGACGACGTTGACGTCCTCCACCCGCAATTTGCGGCGATGGTGCCGATGTGGATGCGGGAATCCGTGATGTTTGTGCTTGTTCTGGGGCGTGGAAGGATCGGTGTTGTTGACCGCCATAATGCCTTTCGTCCGGAGTGACGGCACGCGCCCAGCACGGAAAACCACACGTCAGCCTGATGTGGCCGGGCGGTTCATCAAACGTGTTGAGCCTCGGTCGACGAGCCGGAAAACCGCGTCAACCCACAGATCTCACAGTGGAGCAGGTGCTCCACACGTACCGTCGCCTGCGACGCCGTTGCGTCGCCGGCCTGAGTTGGGGCTGCCGTCGAAGTGTCGATCAACGGTCACGATCCATTCCCTGCATGGATCGTCGCCCAGTAGACGTGAAGTCGATGAGCGAGCCACAACCGTACAGCATTATGTCACACGTCGATGAAGTGTCGGAAAGCCCGGGGCTCACCTCACCTGTCGTCGGCCTGTCGTCGGTCATGACCGATGTGTCTGCAATCCACGAGCACACCAGCACTCCCACCCGCTCAGGCTCTGGCTTCCGCCTGGATCTGGATAGACCCTCGATTTGGATAGGCATGGTGGCAGCGACCAGATCGGGGCATGTCCTGGGCGACACGGGCCGTGGGCCGCCACGACGCTGGAACCGTGGGCAGAACTTCGTCGGCCCAGCCAGCACGAGCAGCAACAAGCACACAGGTAATTCACACAGTAGTAATTCACTGGCACATGCGAGGTGAGAGATGGGTGTCAGACTCTGTCCTGCCCGCCATGCCAGGCTCGGCCTCCCCTGCCCTGTACTGTGCCGTTGGGGCATCTGTCGCGCTGGAGGGCGGCACCCTGGCGTCCTCCAGCATCATTAGCACCATTGTTCTCATGCCCACTCGAACCGAAGGGGGGAATCATGCGCCTGTGGTCGCTGCATCCCCAGTACCTTGACACTGCCGGTCTCACGGCGTGCTGGCGAGAGGCGCTGCTGGCACAGGCCGCTCTGGCCGGACGCACCCGTGGCTACACCCGCCACCCGCAGCTCAACCGGTTCCGCGAGAGCACCGATCCGCTGGGGGCCGTCGCTGCCTTTCTGGACGGCATCCACGCCGAGGCGACCAGCCGCGGCTTCTCCTATGACGCCACCCGCATCGACGAGGTCGCGCGTCTCACCGATCACATCGACGTCACTCGTGGCCAGCTCGACTACGAGCTGGAGCATCTGCGCCGCAAGCTGGCCAGACGCAGCCCCGAACGTCTCGAGCAGTTGCCGACGTCAGAACCGACACCCCACCCGTTGTTCCGCGTCATTGATGGCCCCATCGCCGACTGGGAGGTGCGATAGGCACTGCTATTCCCAGGGTGGGCCATGCCGATTCCAGTGGGCCGGGTAGCATCGAAGAATGCTCTGCACACGCGCACGCAAATCATCGGACAAGGCCGGACATGCCCGTCACACCGCCCACCTGCTCATTGGCCTGTGCGCCAGCGCAGGAACGATGCACTTCGTCCGACCTGAACCCTTCGACTCGATCATCCCGCCCGAGATCCCCGGTGAACCGCGAGCCTGGACGTACGGCTCTGGTGTGGCCGAGCTCGTCACAGCTGGCTTGCTGGCATGTCCGGCCACCCGCAGATTGGGTGGGCGAGCCGCGGCTGCCCTGTTCGTCGCCGTCTTCCCCGGAAATCTCGAGATGGCACGTCAGTGGCGCGATCGTGAGCCCAAGTGGCAGGTTCTCTCGCTGGGACGTCTGCCACTGCAGGCCGTGCTCGTGCACCGGGCTCGGGACGTGGCCCAGAACTGCTGAGGCACTGGTCAGATCGCCGAGCTGACCGGCATCGCCCGCCCAACAGCAGGCCGCGCCCTGCACTCCCTGGCACAAGCCGGACTCGTCCGCTGGGAAGGCACCTCCGACCGAGACCCCCGAGCCTCATGGCACCTGCTGTAACCAACTGAAACACCAATGTTGCAGTACATGTTTCAGTAGACGTTCCAGTAACCCCCTGCACACATTGCAGCCCACCTGCAACTCACACCCAGAACCATCAACACCCCTAGTCAACTGGGACTACAACAGAAACACGACGACACCGACACCCTCCCAGCAACCCAACTGAAAAGCACTGAAACAATGTTACAGTAAAAGGGTGAGTCTTCTTGACGTCGACGCCGCACTTGCCCTACCACCAGATCAGGCCGTGGCGGCACTGATCTCGCTCCCCGAGGACCAATGGTTTGACCGCAAGTCCGGTCGAATCGCTGCGAAGAACCTTGCTCGTCCACTTGTGGCCTTTGCCAATGCCGAAGGTGGCACATTGGCCATCGGCTTGCGCGACGGTGAGGTCGACGGAGTCTCTGCCAAGGCTGAAAACGCAATCCGCCAAGCACCCATCGACTTCACAGTTCCCCCGGTACATGCACACACCTCAAGCATTGAGGTCGGAGGAACGTCAATTTTGATCATCCGCGTGGAGCCGGGCGACACCATCCACACCACTCAATCCGGTGACTGCTACCTTCGCATTGGGGACGAATCACGCAAACTCTCTCTTGCCGAGCAGCAAGAACTCGCCTACGACCATGGCAGCAAGACCTTCGAGGCGACTGCGACCGACCTTGAGGTCAAGGAGCTGTCTGAACACCACATGGAGGCCTACCGTCAAACAATCGGATCTTCCAGCACCCAAGAGATGCTGTATGCCCGCGACCTCATCAACCGCCGAGGCCAGGTGACCGTCGCCGCGGAACTCCTCTTCGATGAACGCCCACAGCGTGATTTCCCCAATGCACACGTGAGAATTCTCAAGTACGACGACGATGATCGCGGAGTTGGCTCCCACATGAACCTCGTCGACGAAGTCCGTGTCGAGGGCCCTATTCCAGATCAGATCACGGTTGCCGACAGACACGTGGAAAAGATGCTCCCCCACCGGCAGCAACTGTCCGAGTCCGGACGGTTCGAGCGAGTTCCGATCCTCCCACACGATGCATGGTTGGAAGGTCTGGTCAACGCAGTAGTCCATCGCTCATACAGCATGATGGGCGACCATACTCGCGTCGAAATTTTCCCCCATCGGATTGAGATCACCTCCCCAGGGCGTTTCCCCGGGGTGGTTGATACGAACAATCCGTTGGCAATCACCCGCTATGCGCGCAATCCACGCATAGCACGCGTGTGCGCCGACATGGGCATCACGAGAGAACTTGGTGAGGGAATCAAGCGTATCTTCCACGAAATGCAGCGCCGGGGCCTTGCGAAGCCCATTTATAGACAGAGTGCCTCCTCTGTCACATTGACCCTCAAAGCCACCGATGCGATCGATCCCAAGACCCTTGCCGGCCTCACCCAAAGCGCCCGCAACGTTCTCGACACCCTCCGCCTGCAGAACAAGCCACTGGGCACTGGTCAGATCGCCGAGCTGACCGGCATCGCCCGCCCAACAGCAGGCCGCGCCCTGCACTCCCTGGCACAAGCCGGACTCGTCCGCTGGGAAGGCACCTCCGACCGAGACCCCCGAGCCTCATGGCACCTGCTGTAACCAACTGAAACACCAATGTTGCAGTACATGTTTCAGTAGACGTTCCAGTAACCCCCTGCACACATTGCAGCCCACCTGCAACTCACACCCAGAACCATCAACACCCCTAGTCAACTGGGACTACAACAGAAACACGACGACACCGACACCCTCCCAGCAACCCAACTGAAAAGCACTGAAACAATGTTACAGTAGATGTTCGCCTCAACTCCTTCGAGTCGTCACGACCGAGATTTCCACACAGCGACGCCCGCCGAGTCATTACGGTGAGGGTCCATGCCTCAGCATGGAGCTCGCCCCGCAGAGCGACGCTGGGTACCGTCCTGCGGGGCGAGTTGTTCGGTGAACCGAAGGTGTCAGTGAGCCATCAGGTCGAGCAGTCGCTGGGCCGCGGCAGCCGACGAGGCGGGGTTCTGGCCCGTGACGAGCATCTTGTCGGTGACGACGTAGCTGTCGCCGTCAGGGCCCTTGCTGTACTGGGCGCCTGCCTCCTTGAGGGAGTCCTCGACGAGGAACGGGACGACGTCGGTCAGGCCGGCGGCCTCCTCCTCGCTGTTGGAGAATCCGGCCACCGATCGTCCAACGACGAACGACGTTCCGTCCTCCTTAGTGAGGGTGTGCAGCACACCGGGGGCGTGGCACACCAGGCCCAGCGGTCGTCCGGCGGCGTCGCTGTCCAGGATGATCTGCTGCGACGTGGGATCGTTCGCCAGGTCCCACAGCGGACCGTGCCCACCGGGGTAGAAGACGGCGTCGAACTCGGCGACGTCGACCTGGGAGAGCGGGACGGTGGCTTCCATGGCGGCCTTGGCCTGCTCGTCGTCATTGAAACGACGGGTGGCGTCGGTCTGCATCTGCGGCTGCGAGCTGGTCGGGTCGATCGGCGGCTGGCCACCCCTCGGTGAGGCAAGGGTGACGTCGTGACCGGCGTCGCGGAACACGTAATAGGGAGAGGCGAACTCCTCGAGCCAGAAACCGGTCTTCTTGCCGGTGTCGCCCAGCTGGTCGTGGGAGGTGAGGATCATGAGGATTCGAGACATGGTGTGTACCCCTTTCGGTGTTTCGTGCGGTGGTGCTCACGAGCGGCACAGCAGTGGTGACGCCCACTACGACAGCTTGGACTACCTGGGGAGCGCTGTGGAACGATCAGTCGTCGACGACGGTGACGTCGACACGAATGTTGCCCCGGGTGGCATTGGAGTAGGGGCACACCTGGTGGGCCTTGTCGGCGAGTTGCTGGGCCTCGTCATGCGGCAGGTTCGGGATGACGACCTCGAGAGTGACGGCGAGGCCGAACCCCTCCCCGGCACGACCGATCGAGACTCGCGCACCCACCGAGGAGTCACCGAGATCCTTCTTCGCCTTGCGGGCGACCAACTGCAGGGCGGAGTGGAAACATGCGGCATAGCCAGCGGCAAACAGCTGTTCGGGGTTCGTTCCCTTGCCATTCCCGCCCATCTCGACGGGAACGGCCAAGTCCTCGACCACGCGCCCGTCGGAGCTCTGGACGTGGCCATCGCGGCCGGCCCCGGTGGCAATGGCTTCGGTGGTGTAGATGGGCTCGATCTCGATCATGGTGTCTCCTTGCGTGTTGTGGGATGTGTGTTGCTGCCCGCTTCGGGCAGCAACACACGAAACGTAGCTCGCTATTAGGTTGTGCTCAATCTTTTTGTGCAGAGCGTGAGGCAGTGCGTCTATCCGGCTTCTCGAGCGCGCTACATTGAGACGGAGATAGCGCAGCCGCGTCATCGCGACGTAGGGCCACGATGGCCTCGAACCCACTACGGAGGATTGGATCATGAAACTATCTTTGGATCGTGGGAACTCCCAGAAACGCACCCGGCACCTGCTGGGCGCAATCATGACTACCGCGGGCATCGGCCACTTCACCTTTGCTCGAAAGGACTTTCAGGCGCAGGTTCCGGACTGGTTCCCGATGGACAAGGACTTTGTGGTTCTTGCGTCTGGGGTAGCTGAAGTTACCGCTGGTGCAGCAGAGTTCTTCCTGCCGAAGCAGCGAAAACTCACGGGCCTAACGCTCGCCGCTTTCTATTGGCTGATCTACCCAGGAAACATCGGCCAGTACGCCGAGAAGCACTCAATGCCCGGTCTGGACAACGACCGGGCACGGTTGATCCGACTGTTCGGCCAGCCCGCTCTTATCGCGATGGCGCTCTGGAGTGCGGGCATTCCAAAGAAGTAGTCCCGGCGTCAAGTACCTCCTGCACGCGCCACCAGAGATCGGGGGGGAAGCAATCGGCTTCCACTGCCCCTTCATTGGTTCGTCCATTTCAGCTTTCAGCAGCACGCACGATATGGGCGTGATGGCGGGTACCTGTCCGTATTGCCCTTCGCCTGCCACCTTATATATGGAGTGCCTGCACCGGGATTGCGCGCAATCGAGTGCAGCAAGGTGTACGCCCACGGCTATGCGTTGAGTACGGGTTTTGCAGATGATCGCGTCGATCTCACCGCGCTAGAAGGAGGCGACCATCTCGCCATAATGCTGCGAACGTCCTTTTCGACGCCAATGAACACGCGGGGAACCCACAATAAGCTGCTCTTACTCAGCCGGATTGCTGCAGCTTTCGACCGTCACACAATAGGCCGCTCACGGTACCAACAACTAAAGCGACTGAATCACCTCAATCTCGACGAAGATCTCAACCTCCTCTGGCCAAGCAGCAGTCCGTCAAAAGCAGATCGGCCACTCGTCGTTGATACGGATACTCGTCGATCGCTTTGTAGCGCCTAAAGCCAATTTCCTAGCGGAATACGAAGCTCATCAGAGCTCAGACGTTGAACCTGAACTCCACCATGTTCCGTAGCCGATTGACATCATCCGTGACTTGAGGGTCTGGGTCCGCCGAGATTTGGCTCTTCGCCCGCGCTGGCCCACTCGAACTCTTCGCCTGTCCATCGGTAGAGCCCTGCGTCGTAGGCCCGATGGTGGTTTGCACACAGGAGTCGACCGTTCTCCCGACTTGCCCTGCCCCCTCGCGCATGGGGCACAAGGTGAGCGGCCTCCAGCAGTGCCGGCAGGTCCAGGCCACAGATGGCGCACTCCACAGGCCCAAATTCAAGAAGGCGTCGCCTGAAATCACTCTGGCTATTACGCTGGTGAGCGAGAACTACAGAATCACTGCGGGAGACATCCCAGTCATCGACTGAACAAACTGACCGCGGACTTGCCGCACAGGCATCAAGAAACGCCCATAGCCAAGAGTTGTGCCAGTCCAGTCGACGCGATCGCCGACGTCGGCCGCGAATTGCGGAGATCCGACGTGAAACAAGCTGCGCCACCTTGTCATCCGATAGAAGTTTGAGCGCCATCGCTCCAGGCAGCCTCAGAGCTATCCCGTCTCCATCCAGTCTGGACGACTGGATGGAGACACCAGCCAACTCCGCGGCCCAAGTGATGTCCTCGTTTGGCTCGCCCCACACGGACACCTGCGCGAGTCCACCATGAGACCGGTCCAACTCAACCACCAGCACCTCGACCCAGCCCACTGAAACTACCGAGGCCCGACACTTCCCTTTGGGAGCTCGCCCATTGCCAGGCAGGCAGGCAGGACACCGAGAAGTCATCCCGTTCCCTCAGGCCAGACTGACTCGCGAACAGCTCAAGCACCGCGAGCACGTCAGGAGCTCCTGCCAGGGCAGCAAAGACCTCGAAAGCCTCACGACTTGCAGCCCGTGGCCGGCCAGTCCCACTAGAAGATGGCGGAAGCGCGTCGACGCTGTATCCCGCGGACAGAAGCGCCTCCCGGTACACAACGACGAGGCCATCAGCGTCAATGACATGACCCACCGAGCGAACTGTCACGGGAACACACTAGCGTCTCACGATGAGACTACCGTGCACCGCTGCTGAGCATGTTGACAGCAGCGCCGTGACCGTGCTCCAACGACCTTCCGAGGACCGAGTCAGGACGAATAGCGGAACTCCACCACAGCAAGGAGTCAGTTCTCCCATCACAGTAGGCCAAAATCCTCAGTAGAACATCGCGCACGGCGACCGGGATAAGGCGCATCGACTTACAGCCGGCGACGCCGGGGCTGCCTAAGAAGACCGTCATCATGTGCGCCGACAACTCGGTGAGACGCTCTCGAATCTCACCCGTGCGGTCGAGTTCGCGCATGCGCTCCATCGTCTGCAGCAGCGACGCGGCCATGTCCACCTGCTCGGATACCGGATCGACGAAGACGACATCGAGACCGCGCGCCGCCAACCAACTAGCTTGAACACTCGTGGCGCCGCCGATGTCCAAGACTCGGGCCTCGGGCGGAATGAAGCTCAAGTAGCGTCGCGTCACCTCCAATTCCAGCGGTCCGGCGGTGTGGCGGCCCCGCAGCCAGCCCACCTCGGAGTAGTTCGCGTAGAAGGCGCGAGGTTTGGCGTCAAAGTCTTCTTCCTGAGCCATGCAGCCATCTTCATAGATCTGAGAACCAAATACACAGCCAATTTCTTGGCCCCGTGGTCAACGGGCGGGTCCAGGGCATGCAGACTGAAGCCATTGTTCGACAGTAGGGTTGGTTTGCATTACGCAAGACGGGTTCTCACGGATCCGAGCAGTTCCTTCTGGCAAGTGTGAAGAGCAGCATCCGGAAGCGGCCGAAAAGCGGTCGCTCCACAAATCGAAGGATTGCAACATGGCAACCGGCACCGTTAAGTGGTTCAACGCCGACAAGGGCTACGGCTTCATCCAGCCCGACGACGGCTCCGCCGACGTCTTCGCTATCAACTCCTCGGGCTACCGCTCGCTGGACGAGGGCGACCAGGTTGAGTACGACGTCGAGCAGGGCCCCAAGGGCCCGCAGGCGTCCAACATCACCTTGAACCGCTAATATCACGTGATCTTCGGCGAGGCCGCTGCCCTTCGGGGCGGCGGCCTCGTGCTTTTCCTTCGGCAAGCAGGCCGTCAACCGCCGGGACCTCGCGCCCGACCAGCGGCCGATGCACTCCCTGTGACCAGCGAGCTCGACGAGCGCGCCCGCACCCAGGACGACAAGCCAGGTCGACGCGGGGAGGCCCCCGTGGTCATCATGGGCGGGTGACCCCCTCAGCCATCCACGAAGTCCTGGAGATCGTGGCCGGCGCTGGGTTCGCCCCTGCCCCGCGTACGACCTGGTGATTACCCGCATGACGATGCACCACGTCGCCGACCTCGAGCACCTCATGACCAGCGTGCGCACAATGCTCCGCTCGGGCGGCGCCTACCTCGCCATCGATTTGACGGACCGCAGCGCCGACTTCCACGACCACCCGACGCCTCCGGTCCCAATCTCATATTCACAGGGCAAGGGCGGACAGGTTCAGCTGGCGTCAGGATCAGCCACCACCGTTGACATACTCACTACAAGCAGGTCAGAGGTTCCAAGCCCAGCTCAGACCCCATCTAAACGTGAAACGAAACTCAATTACACGATGAAGCGGAATTCCACCGGCTTCCGGGCAGAACTAACGTGATTTGGGATCAACGCACCACGACCGAAGCGACGCAGCAGCCTCATCCAGATCAGCCCTACCACTCGCCACGGCGATGACGAGGTTGTATGCATCGTCGTCCGGAGCTTCCACCCACCAGCCATTGAGGTCCAAGAACACCACCGTCGCCAACCATCCCAACCGCTTGTTGCCGTCCACCAGCGCATGATTGTTCACCAAAGAGTCAAGGAGAGCCGCAGCCTTGGACCCCAGTGTTGGATAGGCATCACCGCCCCACAGCGAGGTGCGTGGACGCGCCGCCGCAGACTCAAGCAAACCAACATCACGTACGGGACCAACCCCCAAGTCTTCAACCAAGGCCATAAGGTCCTCAACCGTGAGAAAAACGGTCATCGACCCAGCCGATCAAGGACATCGGCATACCGGGCCCGTGCCCTCGCCGAGGCGTCAGCCACATCCTTCGTGTGCCCCCTCCGCGCCGCCACCTCATGGATCGCGCGAATCGTCGCCTCCTGGCGACTGATCCCGTCATCCTCGGCAAGACGCGTGAGAATCCGCTCGTCCTCTTCTGTCAACCGCAACGTCATGGCCACGAGATGATGATACCAGAGTGGTATCACCATTGGGATGGAAGACCGCCGCACCAAAGCTCCGCCGAGTTCCGAATCCGGTGAGAGTCGGCTCACCACGACCACGCAACCACTAGTCCCAACCGACGACCGAGATCATTGGTCGCGTTCGAGCAGGGAATCCCGACGCTGCGGCCGAGATCTGGCACCTCGTCAGCAGTCTCCGGATCAGTACGACGAAGTCAGTTCAGCACGTCCCGCAGGTGAGCTTTAGACGTCGGCAACATAGATGGCCTCCGGCTGAGCTAGCGCCGAGTCATGAAAGTACTGGTTGCGGATCGATCGCTTCACGACAAGGTCAACGTCACGATCGACAATCCCGCGCAGCTCGTCGCGCAAACCACAGAAATCCTCAAAAGGATCCGACTGGCCAGGAACGAAGCCGGCCAAGAAATCGACGTCACTGTCAGCGTCGAGCCCTCCCTACACCACAGGACCAAACACGGCCAGTTCCGCGACGCTGTGCCGTTTCGCGGCGCGACTGATCGCGTCTCAGTCGATGCTCACGGCGATAGCCATATCCCCCAATGTCGCACCGGGTGAGTAGTTACCGGTCGATGTGCATGTCAGGTTCGACACCGGATCGCTTGCCAGGCACAAGAGGGGTGGCCGAGATCCTGGTCGCGACGGATGCTCATCGAGGCCCACGACCATGCAGCTGCCCCGCGAGCCCGCCTGCTGACGAGCCTCAACTGATATTCGCGATCACCGATCGAACCCAGCGTGCCAGCAAGCCCACATTCCGGACCCCACGCCCAGATTCAGTCACCATTCCTCTTATGCCACGCGGTATTCCATCTCGATGCCAGTAAAGGGTTTTCCATCAATAGTGGTCGTAGCGCCAACGCGAGTTTGGCAAAAGCCCAGCGACTCGTAGAGGTTGATGGCATTCGTATTGTGCTGGTATACGCCGAGTTCGACGACGCTTGCATCAACGGCTTTCGTTGCCGTTTCTATCAGTCCAACGACCGTCGCCCGTCCCAGACCTCGCCCACGACAGGCCGGGGCCACGATAATGCGCCCGATTCGAACCCGACCACTAGCCAAGAGCTTGTAGGAACCAGACGCCACCAGCATGTCGTTGACCTTCATCGCCAAGACCACCCAGCCATCGTCAGACGTAGCAAGCAGATCCCTCCCGGTCAACGGGAAAGGCAGACGCGCCCCTCCGAACAACATGACATCTGCGCGACTATGAAGCCACCCGGCGACACAATCTGCCATGCGCTCGTCAAGCACATCGATTCGCACGTTCATCCTTCTTTTCCTCTGCCATGGCCACCGTCTCACAGCCCGGTGTGAAAACGAATAACCGCTTGCGTTTGAGGCGCTGCTGGAGCCCACGCCAGCAACATACATCAGTCACGCCACGTGTAGCGGCATGATCTGCTCAGCTGCCGCGTCTTCCGCACGGTCGAGCTCGTAGTGGCTCTGCAGGTTGGTCCAGAATGTCGCCGAGGTTCCGAAGTACTTCGCGAGTCGCAATGCGGTGTCCGCTGAGATCCCTCGCTTGCCGTGCACGATCTCGTTGATCCGCCGCGGCGGCACACCTATCGACACAGCGAGCTTGTGCTGTGTGATCCCGAAGCCCTCGATGAAGTCCTCCATGAGAACTTCTCCCGGATGGATCGGCTCGATCTCGTCAGTAGTAGTCAACGATCTCCACCTCCTCTGGTCCGGCGTCTGTCCATCTGAAACAGATCCGTCACTGGTCATTGATTCTGATGCTGTGCTGACCAGCTCGGTCGCCCTTGAGCGCCTCGAGTCGGTTACCGGGTGGGACGCGGAGGTCTTCGAGCATCTCCGCAGATCCCACCTGACGAAGCTTGCGCAATGCCACCCGGAGGATTCGGGGATCATGGCGGGCACACGCTCACGATGCCGCACCCGCTCGGTGCCCGTGCTCCCGAACGATCTGATCACGCGCCCCAGGTGCCCGACCGCAAATGTCGCTGACGAACAGGCTGACGCCGACCAAGAGAGCTGTTACGCCAACGATCCATCCAATGGCTGTGGTCGAGATGAGAAGTCCGCCGCCGCATTGGTCCATCGCCGTGATAACCCATGCCTTCGCGTCAATACTTCCCGAAGCGATATCCGTCGGTGCGGCGCTGGTGCAGAATGTCTGGCTGACCCCAGATCGCAGAGCGGCGGCGTCAATAACTGGTCGCAGGAGCCCACGGGGGCCGCCCAAAAATGGCTCAATCCGACGAGAACCACGACGGACAGTCCTGGACATAGGACGCGCCGAAGCCAACTGTTCGTGGAATTTGGAAACAAGGACGCTACCGCGACGATAAGACCGAACGCATAGCCTGCGACAGCCCCGGCGGCAGGATAATCCAGCATCGAGCGTGGCGTGATCGTGTTAAGTACTGCGGCGCTCTTTGCCGGCTGTGTGAGGATCGGCATTACAAGCCCCGCGAGAGGCACGAGCGAGGCCATAACGGCACCGACTGCTCCACCGTATCCAATCCATGTGGCGATGCGACGCACACACGAGCCGACTCCCAAACGCAACTGCAGGAATTTGATCCGCCGGAGGAGGGATAAGAGCGCGATGCAGATGAATGCTGAGACGGTGAGAAGACAGCTGATCGCCAACATGTTGTAGCTGATTGCAGCAGAGAGCACCGCCGATACGATGCCATCATTCACACCAGTGATACTCACAAAAATCCCGACTAATACGACAACAACGATTGCGATGTATATCACCCCTACGATCCAGATCATTGTGGGAATAGAGACAACATTGTCGAAGCTGTCGGCCGTGATATGAACTTCCCGCCACCCGCAAGGCGCGGCAAGTGTGAAGAACCGTTTGGCCTTGGACTTTGTCTCTTGCCATGTCATATCGCAGCGATATCGCACGTACGCGCGCACTGTTGTGGAGCCCTGGCGCTCGGCTCCCTGGAGGAGTCTGCACGTTACATACGCCGTGCTCATAGCAATGAGCGCCACGGGATAGACCGCCAACACAAACCTCGGAGCGATAACCATGGTCGCTACGGCGAGTGCCGCAGACACAATGCTGATCTCTTTCGTGTCCGCGAGGCTTCGAAGGTGGTCACGAGCGAACGCAGCTTTCAACTTCATCATCGCGATCCGGACGACTACACAGACAACTAAGAGGGCAACTAGCGTCCCAATATGCATGGAACAATTATTGTTCCATGCTCTAACATCCAGTCCATTCGTACGAACCACTCGTGCGCCAGTGCCCGAACGTGACAGGCTCCTCCAACCAGGAGGCCTGCTTGCGCAACTCCCCAACGACGAAGGTTTCGAGTAGATGCCCGAAGTCGATGAGTGACGTCGGGTCAATGCCGGTGGATGTCTCCGGGGGGGAAGAGAGCCGGAGTAAACGAGCGGTCAACCCTGATTTAACAACGTGAACCTCTGGCTTCGCGCTCACACGCGAGCGAAGGTTCTTACCCCCGGAGGGACGACGCACGACCAGAAAACGGGCCCTCAAGAGGCGAAAATGATTCTAGGCAGTGGGCCGACTGAGCGACTGAGGCCCACTATCAGACGTTGAATCTAAACTCGACCAAGTTCCGGCACGCAAAACCATTTACACATCCATTCAGGACGGCACTGGCATCCAGAGCCGGTCGACGGGCATCACGTGCAACCGGTCCTCGTAGGTGTATGAGCGGCTACCGGTGGTCAGCACAATGCCGCCAATGAACCTTGCCCCCAGCAAGTCACGAAGTTGGGCCAGACCTCGGAAGTCCTTGCCAGGGGCACGCTCACTGGCCTTGATCTCAAACGCGACAACCCGACCGTCGTCGTACTCGATCACCAGATCAACCTCCGCACCGTCGCTCGTCCGCCAATGTCCCAGCGTGACAGGCTCATCGAGCCACGACGCCTGCTTGCGTAACTCCCCGACGACGAATGTCTCCAGCAAGTGTCCGAAATCCGTGAGCGAGGTCGGGTCGATTCCGGTGAGCCGGAGCCAGACCGGAATCGACGACGTGGACCTTGGGCTTGGCATTCATCCTGGAGCAGAGAGTCTTCCCCCAGGCCGGGAAACGCACAATCAGGAATAGGTCCTCGAGGAGCCGGACGTGAGCCTCTGCGGTTGGGCGACTGACGCCGATCTTCTCGGCCGCCGCTGTCACGTTGAGCAGCTGGCCGGTCTGCCCCGCCACGTACCCCAAGAGATCTGCAAGGGCCTGACGCTCACGAATCTTGCTGAGCTCGACGGCATCCCGCTCGGCAGAAGCCCGAACAAAGTCGTCGAACCACCGACTCCGCGCTGCTCCGGACCGACGCAGCGCCAGGGGCATTCCCCCGGAGCACACGCGATCGACATACTCCGACCGCGCCGTGGCTGACGCCGGAACAGCCTGGACAACAGCACCGACACCGCCCGAGAGCCCTCGAGCAGGTTGTCTCGCGCTCCCCCAAGCTCCCCCTGCGAGAGCGGCCAGATGACTAGCGAGTGAAGTCGTCCAGTCAGCGCCTGCGATGTCGCCGGCAGAGCATCCTGGCGCGTGGAGCCCGTGACGACAGCCGTCCCTGGAAGGCTCCCCTCACGATTCAACCGCGCTTTGAGCGCATCAAGCACATCCGGGACTCGCTGATACTCGTCGATGCACACTGGAGCTCCGACTCTCGCTGTGGCCGCCAGGTTGCCTTGGACCGCCTCACGCACCTCAACGTCGTCGAGGTCGATCACCGAACCGCTAACCGCCTCGGCGAAGCCGCGCAGCACCGTCGACTTCCCCACCGACCGCGGGCCATGCAGGGCGATCACCGGCTCGATCCGCATCTGCTCAGCAAGAAGATCGCTGATGCGACGGGGAACAAATCCATCCAGCTCCATGCCCTCGACTTAGCAGACGCGAGCCTTCAAACCTTACAAACATGAGCGCATGGACTTGACGAACTTGCGGACTGAACCTCCGACTATCACCACACAAGCAGACCGAACGGATGCCCTACTGTGTCCGCGAGAATGAAGAGCGGCTGATCACTTTCGTCCACGCAAGGCTCTGACCAAGGGGCTTTCACGTTGAAACAGAGCTCGATCGGATGCCGGCGCATACCCGACATCCAAGGCGCAAGCCCGTGGCTACGCATTCTCCGGCTTCGGTGTGGCTTGCACCCCGATTGATACCGTTGGGACATGATCACCGCCGCACTCCGACAGCTCGTAGAGACAGCCACTGCCTATGCAAAGCAGTGCAACGATGACAACAACCACACAGTCGCTGCAGCATTGCTGACCAGATCGGGCCAGACCGTGCTTGGCTTAAACGCCTTCCACTTCCTCGGCGGCCCATGCGGCGAGATCTCCGCCCTTGCCAACCACGCGGCCACGTGCCCAGAAGACCCCATCGACGCTATCGTCGCGGTCTACGGCCCGACAGGCCAGGTGATTTCTCCGTGCGGAAAATGTCGTCAAGTATTGTTCGACACCGACCCTGCCATCCAATGCGTCATCCGTGTCAGCAACGGCCTCGAAGCAGCAACCGTCTCGGAGCTCCTTCCCCACGCCTACGACTGGCGTGCCACGGAACTCCCACAAAAGGTCTTCATGTGGGAAGGTTACGAGCCGGCCATCAGAGATGGGTCCAAGCGCCAGACCATCCGCGTCGACGACCCCTTCCGACCTGGACCAGCGCAGCTCGTCTTCGAGAAAGAGAGTGGCGAGACCAGCACCATCGCCGCGACAGTCACCTCCGTGCTTGCCACACGCCGCTGCGACCTCACTGAGGAACAAGCACAACGGGACGGCTTCGCCTCATTGGCCGAGCTGCACCAAGCCCTCGATATGCACTATCCCGGCTTGGAAATGGAAGACAACATCGACGTCGTGACTTTCGAATTGAGCGACACCGCAGAATGCGATTCCAACCCCAGAGGTTAGTTGTTGAAGCGGAACTCGACCACGTCACCGTCCTGCATGACGTAGTCCTTGCCTTCCAGGCGCAACTTTCCAGCGGCCTGGGCCTCCTTCTCACCGCCGTACTCGACGAGGTCGTCGAAGGACACCACCTGGGCCTTGATGAACCCCTTCTCGAAGTCGGTGTGGATGACGCCGGCCGCCTGTGGGGCCGTCCATCCCTTGTGAATCGTCCACGCGCGGGATTCCTTCTCCCCCGCGGTGAGGAAAGTCTGCAGCCCCAGGGTGTCGAATCCGACCCGGGCCAGCTTGTCCAGACCCGGCTCCTCGATACCGGCGTCGGCAAGGAACTCCTCGGCGTCCTCAGGCTCCATCTCGGCGAGCTCGGCCTCGAACCCGGCGTCGAGGAAGATGGCCTCCGCAGGTGCCACGAGCTCCGACATCCGCGTCTGGAACGCCTCGTCGGCCAGCTGGTCCTGGTCACAGTTGAAGACGTAGATGAACGGCTTGGTCGTGAGCAGGAACAGGTCGTGCAGGGGTTCGGGATCCAGGCCGGCCGAATAGATCGTGCGACCCTCCTCGAGCACCTTCTGGGCTTCCTGCCAGGCCGCGAGCTTGGGGCGGGACTCCTTCTTGATCGCGGCTTCCTTCTGCAGTTTGGGCAGCTGCTTCTCCATCGTCTGCAGGTCGGCGAGCACCAGCTCGGTGGTGATGGTCTCGATGTCATCGGCAGCGTCGACGTGACCGTTGACGTGGGTGACGTCGTCGTCGGCGAAGCACCTGGTCACCTGGCAGATGGCGTCGGCCTCCCGGATGTTGGAGAGGAACTCGTTGCCCATCCCCTCGCCCTGGCTGGCGCCCTTGACGATGCCGGCAATGTCGACGAACGAGACGGTCGCCTGCACCGTCTTGGCCGAGTTGAACATCTTTGACAGCACGTCGAGCCGCTGGTCCGGCACGCCCACGACACCGACGTTGGGCTCGATCGTCGCGAACGGGTAGTTGGCCGCCAACACGTCATTGCGAGTCAGCGCGTTGAACAGGGTTGACTTGCCGGCGTTGGGAAGACCGACGATTCCAATGGTGAGTGACACGGCTACCTATCTTAGTCTCTCGAGTTCTCCGGCCTCGGTTTCCCCGGGCCGCGGTTTTCAGTTCTCGGATTCGTTCCAGTATGCCCCCAGCGCCCGCGACAGGTATGCAAGATCGGCGGTACCGGCCAGCTCCCGGCTGGAGTGCATGGACAGCAGCGGCACGCCGACGTCCACCGTGACGATCCCCAGTCGAGTGGCGGTGAGTGGCCCGATCGTCGTACCACAGGGCACCGCATTGCTGGAGACGAAATCCTGGGTGGGTACCCCTGCCGCCCGGCAGACTCGCCTCCACAGTGCCCCGCCGACCGCGTCACTGGCGTACCGCTGATTCGCGTTGATCTTGAGCAGTGGGCCGGCGTTGAGCAGCGGATGGTTGTTCGGGTCGAACTTCTCGACGTAATTGGGGTGGACGCCGTGGCCGGCATCGGCGGAGATGCACGAGGATCGCGCCAGCATCGCCCGATACTGCGACCCGGTGTGGCCCAGCCCCTCGGCGATGCGCACCAACACGTCCTCCAGGAACGGCCCGCAGGCCCCCGAACGAGTCGACGAGCCCACCTCCTCGTGGTCGAAGCACGCCATGACGGCGACGTCGTCACGCGGCGCGACATGCGTGAATGCCGCAATCGAGGAGTGCACCGACGACAGGTTGTCCATACGCTGGCTGGCGAGGAACTCCCCCCGTGCCCCGATGACGGCTGGTGACTGGGTGAGGTGGGCGAAGACGTCGAAGAACGCGAGCTCGTCGTGGCTGATCGACGCAGCTTCGCACAGCAGTTCCTCGGCGTCCAGATCGGGGTTGGCCACCGAGAGTATCGGCAACAGGTGTTTCTGCCGATCGAGCTTGAGGTCATCGTTGACGCTGCGATCAAGGTGTGGGGCGAGCTGGCTGATGCGCAGGATCGGACCGGTGCGCACCAGGTGGACGCTACCGTCGTTCGTCACCAGCCGACCGGCGAGGCCGAGATCGCGATCCAGCCAGGAGTTGAGCAGGCCGCCACCGTAGACCTCCATGCCCACCTGCTGCCACCCGGCGTTGGTCGTGGTCGAGTGGGGTTTGAGCTTGAAACTCGGCGAGTCGGTGTGTGACCCGACGATGCGGAATCCTGCCTTGTCACCGACGTTCTGCGGGGTGATCCACGCCATGATGGCCCCGTCGCGCACGGCGAACCGCCGGCCTGCCACCTCGGGCCAGGGCTCGGTCTCGTCCATGCGTGTGAACCCGGCGTCCTGAAGCCTGCGCGCCAGCTCGGCGGCGGCATGGTAGGAGGTGGGGGACGCCTCGACGAACCGGATCGTGTCGGCGATGTGATCGGCGAATTCCTGTGGAGCTTCGGTGCTGGCCATGCCCTCATTTAACCAGCACAGTTGGCCAGCGTCATCGAACACGGCCCTGACAAGGCCAGAGAGTGTGAGGGAAAAGTGTCACACCCCTGCACGACAATGGAGCCATGAACACGACGACGATAGTGGCCATCATCCTGGCCCTGGTGTGTGGACTGGCCGTGGGGTGGCTGCTGGCCAGCCGCGCGGCTGCCGGTGACGCGCACCGCCAACGCATGGAACACCAGGCCGAGTTGGAACGTGCCAATGAGACGCTGAGTCAGCAATTTCGCGCACTCTCCACCGAGGCCGCCGCCACCCAGCAGCGCACCGCCGAGCACACCGCCTCCCAGACTCTCGCCTCGGCGCAGCGCATGATGGATCCCGTCTCCCAGGCACTGCGTCAACTGGACCAACGTCTGCTCGCCGTGGAGAAAGAACGCACCGAGTCATCGGCCTCGCTCAAGGAGCAGATCTCTGGGATGCGTGATCTCAACGAGTCACTGCGCAAGGAGACGGCGTCGCTGTCCACTGCACTACGCCGGCCCCAGGTACGTGGTGCGTGGGGTGAGATGCAGCTGCAGCGGATCGCGGAACTGGCCGGGATGCTCGACCACTGCGACTTCCGCACCCAGTCGACGACCACCGCCAACGGCACGGCCCAACGACCCGACATGACGGTGTACCTGGCCGGGAATCGGTGTGTCCACATCGATGCGAAAACGCCGCTGGAGGCTTTCCTCGACGCTGCCGCCACCGACGATCCGCAGTTGCAACGGGAGCAGCTGGTCCGATTCGTCTCCCACGTGCGCACCCACATCACACAGCTCTCGAGCAAGAAGTACTGGGCGACCGACGTGACCTCCCCACAGTTCGTCGTCCTCTTCCTGCCCTCCGACGCCCTGCTACAGGCAGCGCTGAGCAACGACCCGAGCCTGCACGAGTACGCCGCCAGCAAGGACATCGTCCTGGCGAGCCCATCGATCCTCATCCCCATGCTGCGCGTCATTGCCCTGGCATGGCGCCAGGAGTCGATCGTGGAGTCGGCCACCGAGATTGCCGAGTTGGGACGTCAGCTGCACGCCCGACTGGGCACTGTGGCCAATCATCTGACGAAGATGGGCAAGTCGCTCACCGGCAGCGTGGAGGCATACAACTCGCTGGTGGGCTCCATGGAGTCGCGAGTGATGGTCAGCGCGCGCAAGTTCGAGGACGTCCAGGCGACCCGGGAGACGCTGCCAACCACGCAGCCAGCGACGTCAACCACCCGGCCACTGACCGCCCCGGAATTCACCGACCCTGCGTTCACCGATCGCAGCAAGCAGTCCTGAGGACATGTGAGTGCGCTCATGCTGGAGTCTCTGGTGGCAGGTGGCGAGGCTGAACTGTCCCGGGCGAGGCTGGGCTGCCCGGGACCGTGCCGGAACGTCTGAGCCCCGGGATTTGTCGACTGGGCGCTCACGTCGTTCTGGTTCACTCAGTCTGGGCAAGGTCCACCCGTCCTGGGCAGACTTCACCTGTCCTGTGCAGACTTCACCCGTCGCTGCCGCAGCTGGGGAGGTAGGGCGAACGACAGGGATTCCTCGATGAGGGTCTCCTCCACTGCCGGTGGCCAGCCCTGGGACTCCAAGAGTTCCAGGACGCCCTGCACCAGCTCCTCGGGTACCGAGGCCCCAGAAGTGACGCCGACGGTGGCAACATCCTGCAACCACGCGGAATCGATCTCGGAGGCATTGTCGACGCGATACGCCGCCCCGGCCCCGGACTCCACGGCGACCTCGACGAGACGGCCGGTGTTGGAGGAGTTCTGTGACCCGACGACGATGACCAGGTCGCACTTGGGCGCCATCTGCTTGACGGCGTGCTGCCGATTCTGGGTGGCGTAACAGATGTCGTCGGAGGGTGGGTCGATGAGATGGGGGTGCACCTTGCGGATCCGCTGCACCGTCTCACTCGTCTCGTCGACGCTGAGGGTGGTCTGGGAGAGCCAGGCGATCGGCTCGTCGGGGTCCAGGCTCAGGGCGTCGACGTCCTCAGGGGTCTGGACCAGGGTGATGTGATCGGGTGCCTCACCCGTGGTGCCCTCCACCTCCTCGTGGCCGGCATGGCCGATGAGCAGAATCCTCGTACCATCCTGGGCGAACCGTCGTGCCTCGTGATGCACCTTGGTGACCAGCGGGCAGGTGGCGTCGATGGTGCGCAGGCCGCGTCGTTTGGCCTCCTGCTGCACCTGCGGGGAGACGCCGTGTGCCGAGAAGATCACCAATGAGCCGTCCGGAACCTGGTCGAGGTCGTCGACGAAGACGGCGCCACGCTCCTCCAGGTTCTCCACGACGTGCTTGTTGTGGACGATCTGTTTACGCACGTACACCGGTTCGCCGTACGTCTGCAGGGCACGTTCGACGGTGACGACCGCCCGGTCCACACCAGCGCAGTATCCACGCGGTGCCGCGAGCAGAAGCGTCTTCTCAGAGTGAGCCATGACCCCAAGTTTACGAGGCCACACCAGACCACCAGGCACCCCAACGATGGTTCACGCGCAGCTGAGCCGGGCACATCACGTCATACGGCTTCACGTCACGACATTTCTCACTGCCCGCCCTCACCAACACCCTCACACCGACTCCCCGGCCCCGTCCAGGGGTGGCCGGCCGCCGGTTCCAGGGCACCCCTCCTTGGCATCCATGGGATGGGGGGTGCGTGGCCCCGGCGGCCGCTGGCATTTCCGTTTTGACATCCATGGGGCGAAGGGACGGCGCACGCGGATGGGTCCGCCGGGCTGGTGGGCTGACATTCATGGAGCGCGGGACCGGCGAGGAGCACTGGCGCACTGCCCAGATCCGCATCACCTGACACCACTGCCCCGATCCACATCACCTCGACGCCATCTCCCCGACCCAAAGCACCCGGGCTCCATCGAGACGAACCCACCACCTGCACTGACCCCACGTCCTGTGGTCTACTGGCAGACATGGATACCTCCGCCGCCACGCCCAGTCCAGACGCGGCAGTCTCCCTGTCGTGGGTCGTCAACTCAGTGCGCGACTGGGTGGAACGATGCTCGAGCATCTGGGTCGAGGCGCAAATCATCGAACTCAAACGCCGCTCGGGCTATCAACAGTTCCTCACCCTGCACGACGTCACCGAGGAAGTCTCGGCCACCGCCACCTGCCCACGCCACGTGCTCGACGCAGCGGGCCCGGTGGAGGCCGGTATGACGGTGTTCGCACTCATCCACCCCACGGTGTGGCGCAAGAGTGGTCGGCTGTCGTTCGTCATCGCCGAGATTCGCCCCACTGGTCAGGGCCAGCTGCTCGCCCAGCTGGAGAAGCGACGCCGTCAGTTGGAGGCCGAAGGACTGTTTCGTCCTGAGCTGCGCAAGCCCCTGCCGCTGCTGCCGCAGGGCGTGGGGCTCATCACCGGGGCGGACTCCGACGCGCAGAAGGACGTCGTCCGCAATGCCCGGCTGCGCTGGCCTGCCGTGCGATTCGTCATACGCAACACCTTGGTGCAGGGTCCGCACGCCGTCGGGCAGATCGTCACGGCCCTGGCCGATCTGGATGCCGATCCCAGCGTCGACGTCATTGTCCTGGCCCGGGGCGGCGGGTCGTTGGAGGATCTGCTGGCCTTCTCCGATGAGTCCCTGGTGCGCGCGGTGCATGCCGCCACCACCCCGGTGGTCTCGGCGATCGGCCATGAGGCCGACACCCCGATCGTGGACCTCGTCGCCGATCTGCGCGCCTCCACTCCCACCGACGCCGGGAAACGCATCGTTCCCGATGCTGCCCAGGAACGCGACGGGGTGAGCCAGACCCTGGCCCGGATCCGTCAGCTCATCGACTCCCGGCTGAGGGCCGAGGAGACCGCCCTGAGCAATCTCATGAGCCGTCCAGTGATGCGCAACCCCGCTGCCAGTCTTGCGCTGGAGGCCGAACGGATCGAGACCATGCACCGTCTACTGCGCGTACAGGTCGACCGTCACCTCACCGGGCGCAGCCAGGAACTCGATCATCTCATCGCCCAGGTGCGGTCCCTCTCCCCCAAGGCAACCCTCGACCGGGGCTACGCGGTCCTCACGAGCCATTCCGGGGAGGTTCGAACCAGTGTGTCCGACGTCCACCCGGCCGACGCCATGTTCGTGCGTCTTGCCGATGGCGAACTCGATGTCACCGTCAACGCCCTACGACCAACCCCGTCGTCAACGTCACCCACCACCGCACCCGACAAGGAGCAGTCATGACCGACGCACCCCTCCCCGAGAACCGCGACAGCGCAACAGATCGAAATGCCGCCACGGATCAGACCACCATGGTGACCCAGAACGCCACCGAGCAGCTGGGCAACGATGAGCCGCCCAGCGGCCCAACCGACTCCGACGAGGGGCTCAGCTACGAACAGGCCCGCGACGAGCTCATCTCCATCGTTCACAGCCTGGAGGACGGCGGTGCCGACCTGTCCCGAACGATGCAGCTGTGGGAACGCGGCGAACACCTGGCCACCATCTGCCGAGCCCACCTGGATGGCGCCAGACGCCGATTCGCGGAGGCCCAGGTCACCGAGGAAGCCGACGCGGAGGAGGCCCGAACCGCCTCCGACGACCCGGCCGATCCCCGCACCTGACGGACGGGCCCGTCACCTCGTCACACCATGTCCTCCATCATCGAGGTGACCAGGGCGGCGATCTGAGAGCGCTCGGAGCGCACCAATGTCACATGCCCGAACAGGTCGTTTCCGCGCAACCGCTCAACGACCGCCGCAACCCCGTCGTAGCGCCCCACTCGCAGGTTGTCGCGCTGGGCGACGTCGTGGGTGAGCACCACGCGGGAGTTCTGGCCGATGCGGGAGAGCACGGTGAGCAGCACATTGCGTTCCAGGGACTGGGCCTCGTCGACGATGACGAAGGCGTCGTGCAGGGAGCGGCCGCGAATGTGGGTGAGGGGCAGCACCTCGAGCAGTCCACGCTGGACGACCTCGTCGATGACGTAGTTGTTCGTCAGTGACGACAGGGTGTCCAGGACGGCCTGCCCCCAGGGTGCCATCTTCTCCCCCTCGGAACCTGGCAGGTACCCGAGATCCTGACCACCGACCGCGTAGATCGGTCGGAACACGATGACCTTCTTGTACAGCTCCTGCTCCAGGGCGAGTTCCAGACCCGCCGCCAACGCCAGCGCGGATTTCCCGGTACCGGCTCGTCCACCCAGGGACACGATGCCAACGCTCTCGTCGAGCAGCAGGTCCAGGGCGATGCGCTGTTCCGCGGAGCGACCGTGGATACCGAATGCCTGGGCGTCCGGTCGTACGAGTTTGACGCTGCCGTCGGCCGTACGTCTGCCCAGGGCGCTGCTCGTCGGGCCCTCCAGGACCAGTCCGGTGTTGACCGGCAGGTCGTGAGCCTCGTCCAGATCGACGGTGGTGCGTTCGTAGAGCCAGGAGATGGCCTCGTCGGACACGTCGAGAGTGGCCATCCCGGTCCACGTGCCCTCGGTGGCGAGCTCGTGACGGTACTCCTCGGCGGCCAGACCGATGGCCGAGGCCTTGACACGCAGTGGCAGATCCTTGCTCACCAGCACGACGTCGTGACCGTCATCGCGATAGTTCGCGGCCACCGAGAGGATGCGGGTGTCGTTGTCGCCCAACCGGAATCCGTCCGGCAACCCGTAGGGTTCGGAGTGATTGAGCTCGACCCACAACTGCCCGCCATCGTCGTTGAGTGGGATCGTGTGGTCGAGTCCTCCGTTGCGGATGCGCAGGTCGTCGAGCAGTCGCAGGGCGGCCCGGGCCAGATGTCCGAGTTCGGGGTGGTGCCGCTTGCCCTCCAGCTCGGTGATGACGACGATCGGCAGGACGACGAGGTGCTCGGCGAACCGCAACATCGCCTTGGGATCGGACAGCAGTACCGAGGTGTCGACGACGTAGGTTCGCCGTCCCGGCATCGGAGAGGGGATCTCGGTGCGGGCACACGGCTGAGAGTTGCTGGACAAGGTGGGCCTCCTGCATGTTCATCGGCGCCGCCTGCGGAGAAGAACCACGAGGTGCCGCAAGCGGTCCTGCATCCAACTTATGAGGGCGACACCAGTAGCGGCATGGGCTTGGCGAACTTCAGACAGATTTCACCTTGTGGCCATCTGGACGACATCTGACGCCGCCACATCAGCTGCCCAACCATGCCTCGACCTTCTTGCCTCGGCTTCCCTTCCCCCCAGGCCCATACCCGGCACGTCCTGCCCGGCACGATTCCCAGACGTCGAGACCACACCCGGGGCGCCCAGCATTGGTCCGTCCAGCTCAGAGCACCGCCAGGCCGATGGCGATTCCGTGACAGATGGCACCCACGGCGGTACCAGCATGGAACACCTCGTGGAAACCAAACCGTGGCGAAGGGTTGGGCCTCCTACGCGCGTAACACACGGCACCAATGGTGTAGAAGACGCCACCAACGAGGATGAGGATGACGACTGCCGGCCCACCGGTACGCCAGAACTGCGGCAGCCACCACAGAGCCGTCCACCCCATGACGACGTAGAGAGCAGTCGAGACCCACCGTGGCACCGAGCTCCACCAGAACCTCAGCCCCACCCCGATGAGTGCGCAGGCCCAGATGATCGCCAGCAGCACCACTCGGGACGATCCGTGGCTCATCGACACCGCCAGAGGCGTGTAGGTACCAGCAATGAACACAGCGATGTTGGCATGGTCGATCCGCTGCAACACGGATTTGGTACGCATGCTCCACCGGCCGCGGTGGTAGGCAGCGGAGTTGCCGAAGAGCATGAGTCCGGTGAGGGTCCACACGGCCAGGGCGAGTCGATCACCCCAGTGGTCGGCCGCGATCATGAGCCCGAGCCCGCCAAGTACCATGACAGGCACCATGACGGTGTGGATCCAGCCGCGCCACAGTGGCTTCCCGCTGGTGGACGCCGGGCACTTCGCAGCTTGCCGGGCCTGCGCAGCGGCCTTGGACATTGCTGCGGCGTCCTTCGGGGGTGTCTGGCGGCCAGTGACCATGTGGGATCAGTCCTCTCGCGGTGTCACCTCCCAACCTACCGCTCGGTAACTTGTGTGTGACACCCGTTCTACGAAGCGGGAGCGATCCTGGGAGAACGGAAGCATCCGGGGACGACGACCAGGCCTTGGCAGAGTCGCTAGGCTTTGTGCCATGGGCAAAGTCGAGCACTACGCGACGCGGTTGTCGGAAATCATCGACCGCATGCACCCCTCCGGGCTTCTGTACAGCACCTATGAGGGACGTCTGCTCGCCCAGCTCGACCGTTCTCGTCTGCCGCAGCATGTTGCGGTGCTCGCCGACGGCAATCGGCGGTGGGCCCGACTCAACGCCCCCGGGCAACCGCTGGTGGCCGGTTACGAGGCTGGGGCCGACAAGCTCACCCAGTTCTGCTCCTGGTGCGACGAGGTGGGCATCCCCATCGTCACCTTGTGGGTGTTGTCCACCGACAACCTGCAGCGAGCCAGGACCGGAGAGTTGGAGGAGCTCCTCAAGGTCATCGAGGAACTGGTCGTCACCTTGTCACGCCACCCCCACTGGCGAGTACAGACGGTGGGTGATCTCGGGCTGCTCCCCGACGAGATGCGCTCCACCCTGTGCACGGCGACCGAGCGCACTGCTGACCACACCGGCATGCACATCAACGTGGCCATTGCCTATGGTGGACGACACGAGTTGCGCGACGCCGTGCGCTCCCTGCTGGCTGAGGAGGCCGACAAGGGCACGAGCCTGCGCGAACTGTCGCAGACCGTCGACATGGACCAGATCTCCGAGCACCTCTACACCCGTGGCCAGCCCGACCCCGATCTCATCATTCGCACCTCCGGGGAGCAGCGACTCTCCGGGTTCCTCATGTGGCAGTCGGCACACTCGGAGTTCTACTTCTGCGAGGCCCTGTGGCCAGATTTCCGCAAGGTCGACTTCCTGCGTGCGCTGCGCTCCTTCACGCAACGGGAGCGCCGTTATGGACGCTGACCCCCAGCACTTTCGCCGATCCGTGGGTCGGCGTCAGCACTGACCATGTGGAAGATGACGTCAAGCGCGATAGTATTGAGCAATGTCTGAGTCTGAGAGCACTGTGTGGCTGACCCAAGAGGCATATGACAAGCTCCGCGAGGAGCTCGACTACCTCAAGGGCGAGGGCCGCACCACGATTGCCAACAAGATCGCCGAGGCACGCGCCGAGGGTGACCTGTCCGAGAATGGCGGATACCACGCCGCACGTGAGGAACAGGGCCAGGCCGAGGCGCGCATCCGCCAGCTGGAGCAGATGCTCCGGGAGGCCAAGGTGGGCGAGGCCCCGTCCACCACCGACGAGGTCGTCCCCGGTTCCAAGGTGACGGTGGCCTACTTCGGCGACGAGGACGACACCGAGACCTTCCTGCTGGGTTCGCGCGAGGTCATGGGTATCGACGACTCGGTCGACGTCTCCGTCTACTCCCCGCAGGCACCTCTTGGCGGTGCCGTGGTGGGCCACCACACGGGCGAGACCGTCAGCTACAAGGCTCCCAATGGCAAGACGATCGAGGTGAAGATCCTCTCGGTGGCGGGATTCTCCGCCTGAGATTCCGACCCAGTGATGCCCCCACTGGAACGGGGACATCGGCACAGCAGGGGTCAGGAGAGATCTGTTGCACCGGCCGTGGGGTTTCGTACTCCACGGCCGTCGGCGTCTCAACCGTGGCGTACGGCGATGTGCCCCACGAGTACGGAGAGATCCAGCCGCGCCGAGCCATTGCCGACCACGTACTCATCGGTGTCGCCGGGTTCGGGCCAGGACACGATACCGTTGTGGCTGGTGGCGCGTACCGCAACATTGGCGTCCTCGGTGAGTCGAACGGTGAGATTGCCCGACTCGACGCGGATCTGGGAATGCCCGGTGTCGAAACTTCCCCGAACGGTCGTGGATCCAGCCTGGACCAGGCCACTACGGATGTGGCGCACGTCAGCCAGTTGGGCTGCACAGGCCGTGGTACGCAGGATTCCCAACTCCTCGATTCCCTCGCTGTGCAGCGCGCCACCGGACACCTCGACGTCGACTGCCAGCTGGGGGTTGACACGAATGACGATTTCCCGGCCCAGTCCCAAGTCCTTGAGGTCCTCGGTGGTACGCGGCATCTTGAGACGAAACAGCCCCGACAGATCGGGGGCGAGATGCCCTTCGCAGATGATCTGGATCGTCGTTCCCCGTCGGCGCCGGGTGTGCTCTCCCTCAACCGTGACACTGGCGACCGAGGGGTCGGCGATGAGTCGGACACGTCGTCCGGTGGCCTGGATGCTCACCTGATCGGCAACTGGCGAGCTGGTGGACGTCTGTCGCGGTGCGTTTTCCCGGCTGGACCAGGCAGTGCCCTCGGAAGCGTCCGGTCCACCGGCCGAGGACACCTTGTGCCACATGTTCGTCAATCCCTGACGAGCCTCCGACGGCACCTTGGCCCACCCGTCTCCCAGAACCTGGCGAGCCGCTGACCACGCAGACCGAGCGTCGAATGCACCGGCACCGGGAGCATCGGAACCGTCCTCACTCCCCGAATCAGAACTGCTGGGGTTCGGCTGCCCGGCCGAGCCTTCTTCGTGGACCGTCCTGTCGTGAGTGTTCCCATCAGGGCCATGCATGTGGTGATCCTGTCCAGCAGTGGCCCAGGAATCACGTTCATCGTGACACGTCGTGGTACTGGAGCCGGGCGAGTCCTTGTCGCCAGATTCTCCGGGGGCCTGCCTGACGTGTGCCTCGTCCCTGGTCACCTTGGCGCTGTGGCGACGAGACGAGTCGGATTCACGGGACTGCACATCGGGGGCTTCATTCCCCACGCTTGGCTTCTCAGCGCATGACTCTCCGGCACCCGGCTCGTCTGCGTCGGATCCCTCGACACGCGTCTCACCAGGGTGGAGACCATCGGGGTGGGAGGCTCCCGCGCCCTCGCCTGCCGACGCCGACCCGGTCTGGGCATGCCGAGCTGGGCGTGACGTCGAATCCGCGGGGTCTGCGTCAGCCGTGCTGAATCGGCACCCACATCGGCCGCCCTCGTCCGAAGGGTCCGAGTCGTCGGGTCGCGATTGCCGTCCGCCCACCTGGGACGGCCGTACATCAGTACCGTTCGCCTCCGCCTCCTCGAGGAGCCGTTCTGCCTGGATTGCCGTGATGCGTCCAGCGGCCAGGTCGGCAAGGATCGCGGGAATGTCAGAGCTCATGACTCCAAATGTATGGCCCCGGGCAACTCTGCGCGGCATTCGGGGCGACAATGCCTCGACACCTGGGCCGATCACCACCGGGAGAGGAACCCATGAGACTCATGAGGTCGTGACGCCGTCAACCCGGGCTTGAATCCCTCACGTGTCGAGTGCCGGTCGGTGGTTGTATGGATCATGCAGCGGTAGCGTTGTGCGTGACGCAATCCGTCGTCGCCCCACCTTCCGCCCGTACTCGGGCTCCACTTCTCGCGGAGGATCATGACTCCCAAACCACTCACGGAACTCATCAGCCCGGACTGGGCGGCTGCCTTGGAGCCAGTGGAGCCTCAGATTCACCGGATGGGGGATTTCCTGCGTCACGAGATGGCCGAGGGGCGCAGCTACCTTCCCGCCGGGGATGCCGTACTGCGTGCGTTCACCCTGTCCATGTCGCAGGTGCGGGTTCTCATCGTCGGCCAGGATCCATACCCGACGGTGGGCCATCCAGTGGGGCTGAGTTTCTCGGTGGACCGCCATGTGCGTCCACTTCCGCGCTCGTTGCAGAACATCTACACCGAGTTGTACGACGACCTGGGAATTGCACCGTGTGAGCACGGGGATCTGTCGGGATGGTTCAATCAGGGGGTCCTGCTGCTCAACAGGTGCCTCACCGTGCAGCCTGGTCATCCGGCGTCGCATCGCGGCAAGGGGTGGGAGGACGTCACGGCCTGCGCCATCGACGCCCTCGCCCATCGCGGTGGCCCTCTGGTGGCGATCTTGTGGGGACGTGACGCGCAGTCCCTGGAGCCGATGCTCGGCGGCATCCCGATCGTGAAGTCCTCACATCCCTCCCCCATGTCGGCACGCTACGGATTTCTCGGTTCGCGGCCGTTCAGTCGTACGAACGAGCTGCTGGAACGTCAGGGAGCGGACCCCATCGACTGGGATCTGTCGCATTTCTGACCTGACTCACCACCTCACTCCTTGGAGGGACCATGCCAGACATTTCCTGCACTGACCAGAGCAATGCTCTCCCGACCCACCCCCTGCCCGGCCGTGACACCCCCGTCCTGGCCATGCCGTTCTTCCATCGAGTGTTCGGGGACCGATTGGATCGTCATTTCGAGCAGGGCGAGACGATCTACTTGGCGATGGGGTGCTTCTGGGGAGCTGAAAAACTGTTCTGGCAGGCGGACGGTGTGCTGCAGACTGCGGTGGGATTCATGGGCGGATCCACTCCCCACCCCACCTATCGCGAGGTGTGCACCGGGCAGACGGGGCATGCTGAGACCGTCCGGGTGAGCTACGACCCCGATAGCATCGCCATCGACGAGATCCTCCGACTGTTCTACGAGAACCATGATCCCACGCAGGGGATGCGTCAGGGCAACGATGTGGGGACCCAGTACCGTTCCGCGATCTGGTGCACCACCGCACAGCAATACCTCCGTGCCATCGCACTACGTGGGCAGTTCCAGAGTCAACTTCTCCATGCGGGTCACGGCGCGATCACGACGACGATCGACATGCAGCTTGACCATGAGTTCCATCTGGCTGAGGCAGAGCACCAGCAGTATCTGGACGCAAACCCCAACGGGTACTGCCCGGTTCACGCAACGGGAGTCTGTCTGAGCGGGGACTGACTCACTGCTCTTGCGGATCGCGCGTCTGGACACCCGTCCCGTCCGTGCCCACCCATCGCGTTCGTGAAACAGATGGGATCCGGCGTACCCCTTAGCGCCTCCGGCTGGAGCAGACCTTGCTGAAGACAGCAGCCCTTGCCAGCGACAATGCGCTGCATGACAGGTACAGACCCTGACGGGCCATACCAGTTGTCCCGGCATGGCGCGGGGCCAAGGACAGTTCGACCCGGCACCAATGCCCGCCTCGCGGGCATGACGCCGGGTCAGATCTGTTGAGTTGTGTGTCAACCTATGACGTTGATGAGAACGACGCACTCGGGGGTCTTGGAGCGGAACAGTTCCTTGGTCTTGTCGACGAGACCAGCCCATCCGGCTTCGAGGGCGTACTTCTCGTGGATGGCCTTCCTGACCTCGTCGAAGAGGGAGCCCTCGGAGAGGACACGTACTCGCCCCTCCAGCACAGGTTCCGTCTCCACGGGCCGTCCTCGTTTGTCGCACTCTCGCACGCTCACCACCCCGTCCGTGACGAAGCGGTCGCGCGCACCAGTGTCATCGGGCAGCCAGAACCCAATACTGGTGTCGCTGACGCTCACCAGCCGTTCAACGCTGCTCTGTGCCTGGCCATAGGAGTCATAGGAGGTGACAAGAATCCACTCAGCGGTACGCAGGCTCACGGTCATTCCCCATGCTCAGGGCCGGGCCCACCAGCAGGGCCAGCATGCCCATCCGTACCCACGTCATCAGGAGAAGCGTGTCCGTCAGCGGTGGCTGAAGATGCAGCAGCACGATCTGCCAGCGACTGTTCCCCAGCAGAACCACCACGGCTGATGGCATTCTCCCGGATGGCAGCTTCGCGCTGATCTGCGGCCTCGCGCAGGGTGTCCCGACGAACATTGCGAGCAGTGCGCCCGGGAAGGCCGATGGCCAGGCCGAACAGCAGACCGACGCCCAGACCGAGACCAGCAGCAATCCAGATACGCGGCATGGGGTTGGAGAGGTTGTCAATGGTCTTGGCAGCGTTTGCGGCACCCATGATCTTGTTCATGTCCCAGGACAGCTTGAGCATGAAGTAGATACCAAAACCGGCAAGGGCGGCCCCGAGGATACCCAATGTCATACGTAGAGGTTTCACAGCTCGATCCTACGGCGTTGGCACCCAATGTGGAACAGAACCAGCAGTAATCTGGGGATCATGGCAACGATTCGACCAGCCACTCCCACAGACATGGGTTTTCTAGCCCACATGCTCCGCCTGATTGCCGGGGAGCCGGGACAACCGAGAACGCTGGAGGAATGTCGTGCCGATCCACGTATCGCCTGTTACGTGGATGGCTGGTCACCAGATCAGCTGGGTGTGATCTGCATGGACGCCGATGCCCGAATCGGAGCAGCATGGTTGCGACAGTTCACACCGTCCGACCAGTCGCGCGGCTTCGTCTCCCCCACCATCCCAGAATTGTCCCTGGCCCTCGTCCCCGAGTACCAAGGCAGGGGACGTGGGGCATACCTTCGAGACGCCTTCCTGGCCCTTGCACAACGACATGGTGTGAACTCCATCAGTGCAGCAGCACGAAGAGACGCTCCAGGGCTACAGAGATTCCTTGCCGAAGGTGGTTTCTCACCTGTTTCGGAAGGGAAAACGGACATCACCTATCTGCACGTCTGCCAATGAACGTCAGGCACGACGGCCGATCTGGCACAACTTCCATTCGATCGTCAACTGTTCACATCGCGATGAACAGGGCATGGTGAAACCCAATGGAGCACTGCCGGGCATCACCCGCCTGGCCATACACGACAATCAGCAGAACCAGATCGCAGAATCACCCATGACTGGTGTCACCAAAACGGGGGCAGCCCTCGGTCACGCCATGGGGTACGCATCACTGCCCCAGTGGCAGTGAGAATCCCCACCGGGGCCACTCGACAAAAAGCATCCAGACATGTGTTTGTGGCTCCCAGCCATACAAGCTGGGAGCCACAAAACATTATATAT